>JAESGM010000050.1_pt1 | contig 391557 bp, 338 predicted proteins | sample 9269721 | NCBI WGS metagenome assembly JAESGM01 (sample SAMN15720920, study PRJNA650825) | algae metagenome | isolation source: Komarekiella atlantica HA4396-MV6 and co-occurring heterotrophs from... | place: USA: Theobald House, Kauai, HI | collected 2009-07-29
AGGGTCAGGTACGGGAGCAGGAACTCCCACTCCGCATCCGAGACGTCGCTCGGGTACGACTTCCGTTTCGTGCTCATGGACCTAACTTATCAGCACGACTGCCGATAAGTGCATAACTGGCTCTAGCGTCGCTCCGGACCGGGATCATGGCCGGCGCCCCGTGCCCGGCGGAACTGATGCGGCAGGTCCGCGACCGGATGCACCTCGGCGAAATCACCATCGCGTGCGGGATGACCGAGACGTCGCCGCTCTCGACGCAGACGGCCCCGGACGACCCGGTGGAGAAGCGGGTCGAGACGGTCGGCCGGCCGGTCGCGCACGCCGAGGTGAAAGTGGTCGACCCGGCGACCGGGGCGGTGGTGCCGCGCGGGGTGCCGGGCGAGCAGTGTACCCGCGGGTACATGGTCATGCTCGGGTACTGGGACGACCCGGAGGTGACCGCGAAGGCGGTCGACCCGGCCGGGTGGATGCACGCCGGCGACCTGGCGGTGATGGACGCGGACGGGTACGTGCGGGTCGTCGGCCGGATCAAGGACGTGATCATCCGCGGCGGGGAGAACGTGTACCCGCGGGAGGTGGAGGAGTTCCTGCACACCGTGCCGGGGGTGGCGGAGGCGCAGGTGGTCGGGGTGCCGTGCGACAGGTACGGCGAGGAGGTGGTGGCGTGGGTGCGGCCGGCCGCCGGGGCGGCGCTGACCGCCGACAGGCTGCGGGCGGCTTGTGTCGGCCGGATCGCGACGTACAAGATCCCGCGGCACTGGAAGCTGGTGGACGCCTTCCCGCTGACGGTGACCGGGAAGGTGCAGAAGTTCCGCATCCGGGAGCTGGCGGCGGCGGAGCTGGCCGCCGGCGGGTGAGGCGGCACTACTCGGGGAGGGTGCGGGCGAGGCGGAACCCGTGCGGGGAGTTGCGGCTGCCGGGCCGGTACGAGTCCCGGTTCGCGGACCGCAGGAACGGCGGGATGTTGCTCGACGCCCCGCCGCGGATCACCCGCGGCATGTCCTCCCGGACCCGCAGGTGGCCAGGGTTTTCGACGTCCTCCAGCGGGTACGACGGCGGCTCCGCGACCGGGTCGGGGTTCGGCGAGCCGACCCACTCCCGCAGGTTGCCGAGGGCGTCGAACAGCCCCAGGTCGTTCGGCCGGAGCTGCCCCGCCGGCCACGCCCGCTGGCCCGAGTTCCCGAAGTACCGGGCGTACCGCGGCAGCAACTCGTCCGGCCGGCCGAAGTACCGGGCCACCGTACTCCCCGAGCGGGCCGCGTACTCCCACTCCGCCTCCGTCGGCAGCCGGTACCCGGCCAGCGACAGGTGCCCGGGCTTGACCGCCATCCCGTCCTCGAACTCCCCCCTGCCGTTCGGCCCGTAGCACCACTGGTCCGGCGGGATGCCCTCGGCCTCGCTCAGCCAGTTGCAGTACCGGGCGGCCTCGTACCACGTCAGCTCGCCGGCCGCCGTGCCCCGCGAGAGGTAGTGGGTCTCGAAGTAGTGGTTCGGCTTGAACCGGAGGAACTCGGCCATCGTCACCTCCCGGGTGCCGACCGCGAACGACCGGGGGAGCTGCTTGCGGTGTGCCGGCTCGGCGTACGCGAACCCGTCGTGCCGGCCGGGCTCGCGCGGCGGGGACCCGAGGGCGAACTCGACCGGCCCCCGCACCACCGCGAACGTCTGGCCCTGCCCGTTCACGAACCAGTCCCGCCCCGCGGGGCGGGCCGCGGCCTTCAGCTCCGCGTCGACCGCCGCCACGCTCTCCCCGCGCCCCCACTTCTCCCGCAGCAGCCAGTCGACGGCCGAGTGGACGCCCGGGTCCGGGTGGCCGCGGTACAGCCCGAGCAGGCGGGCCGTGAGCGGCCCAAGGTCCCCTTCGGGGACCTTGTCCGGGGGGAAGTCGCCGAGGGCCAGAACCAGCGCCCGCAGCGCCCCGACGTCCGCCTCGACGTCCAGCCGCCGGGCCAGGACCGCCGGGTCCGCCCCGATCCCGGCGAGCCGCTCGACCAGGTAGCTCCGGGCGGTCGGGTCGCCGTCCGCCGGGAACCGCAGGAGCGGCCACGCGGCGTCCGCCTCGCCCAGGGTGAGGAGGACCGCCGCGGCGTTCGCCCGCCGCCTCGCCGTCGCAATTCGCGTGGCGTAGAGCGGGTCCGGGACCAACGCGGCCGCCAGCGGAGCCGCCCCGACCGCGGACATCAACCCCATCCCCGGCTCCGCCATCCGGGCCGACTCCGGCGGCGCCGGCTTCGCCACCTCGGCCCTCAGTAGCGGGATCACCTCGGCCCGGTGAGCCTGGATCGCCTCCGCAAACAGGGCGTGGTGCCGGGCGTCCACCCTCACCGCCAGTTCGGCCAAGTCCGCCGGCCGGTCGGCCGCGTACCGGGCCAGGAAACTCGCCGCCACGTCGAACCCCGAGGCGACGGCGGCGAACTCGGCGACCTCGAGCCGCCCGGACTCGATCCGGGCCTGGAACTGGGTGTACCGGTCCGCCAGGGCGGGCAGGAGAGCCCCCCGGGCCGGCTCCAGTGCCTCCGCCCAAACCACTGCTTCGACCGGGTTCGCCCGTGTTGCCACCTCCGCGACAGCCGGTGCGGCGTCGGCCCACCGCGGGTCGTCCCGAACCAGCCCGGCCAGGGCGCCCGCCGCCCGCACCCGCCGCCCGTCCGTCGCCTTCCCGTCGGTCGCCACCGCCCACAGGGCCGGAGCGACGGCCTCGGCGCGAGGCTTGAGCACCTGCCGGATCGGAAGCAACTCCTCCGGCTTGCACACCGGGAGGTACGCGGCCAGCTCCGCCGCCCGGTCCGGCTCGTCCGGGCGGAGGGCCAGGAGGGCCAGCCGGCCGTGCAGCCCGGGCTTCGTCCCGACCGGCCGGGCCGCCAGGCCCCGCACCCGCGACTCGACCCGGTCGCGGTGCTCCGCCAGGTCGTCGAGCAACCGCGGCACCCCGGCCGTGTCGGCTTCCTCCAGCCGCTTGACCAGGGCGTCGGCCCGCTCCCGCTTCTGGACCCGGTCCACGGCGACCAGCACCCCCACCCCGACCAGCAGCGCGGCCGCCAGCCCGACCGCCCGGTCCGGGTGCCGCCGGGCCCACCGCACCGCCTGCTCGACCGGCCCCGGGCGGCGGGCCGAGATCGGCTCCCCGTCCAAGAACCGCCGCAGGTCGTCGGCCACCGCCTGGCAGTCCCGGTACCGCCTCCGCGGGTCCTTCTCCAGGCACTTCAGGCAGATCGTCTCCAGGTCCCGCGGGACGTCCCGGCGGACCGCCCGCGGGGACGGCGGCGGCTGCGTCTGGTGGAGCAGGAGCTGCACGTTCGGCGGCCCGGCGAACGGGGTCCGCCCGGTCAGCAGCTCGAACAGGGTACAGCCGAGGGCGTACTGGTCGGCCGCCGGGCCGACCTGGGTCAGGTCCGCCCGGGCCTGCTCCGGGGCCATGTACGCCGGGGTCCCGACCGCCACCCCAACCTGGGTCAGCCGCTCCTCCCCGTCCTCCGGTTCGCCCCGGGAGGCCAGTCCGAAGTCCATCAGCTTCGGCTCGCCGCTCTCGTCCAGCATCACGTTGTCCGGCTTCACGTCCCGGTGCACCACCCCCTTCCCGTGGGCGTACCCGAGGGCCTCGGCCAGCCGCCGGGCGACCCGGGCGGCGTCCCGCAGGTCGAGCCCGGCCCCTCCCTGGGCGGCGACCTCCGCCCCGAGGGTCCGCCCGCGGACGAACTCGGACACCAGGAAGTGCTGGTCGCCGTCCGCCCCGTACTCGTGCAGGCTGACGATGTGCGGGTGGGACAGCCCGGCCGCCGACCGGGCCTCCCGCCGGAACCGCTCGACCCGCCGCGGGGTGCCGAGCGTCCCGGGCTTGGCCACCTTCAGCGCCACCTCCCGGTCGAGCCGCGGGTCGTACCCCAGGTACACCTCGGCGAACGTCCCCTCCCCGACCCACCGGCGGACCTCGAACCGGCCGAACCGGGCCGGCAGCCCCCACCCGGCCGGGACCACGTACATGTCGGTCGAACCGCCCGCCTCCCGGGCGGTCGCGGCCGCCGGGCCCGGCGGGTCGGGCAGGTTCCAGGTCGCGGCGGGCGGGGCGGAGCACCGCGGGCAGGGGTCGGCGGCGGGCGCGAGCCCGCACCGGGGGCAGGCGGCGGGGGGCATGGGGCGAGTCCTTGGGAGGCGGGTCAGCCGGCGGGGAGGGCGGCGAGCATGGCCCGGAGGTCCGGGAACCGGGCCTTCGGGTCCCGGGCCAGGGCCCGGCACACGACCGGGCCGAACGGGGCCGGGACCGGCGGGGCCCCGGGCCGCAGCGGGATCGGCTCGGACACCAGGATCTGCACCAGCTTCTCCCGGGTCGACGGGGCCGGCTCGTACACCGTCTTCCCGGTCAGCAGCTGGTACAGGGTGGCCCCGGCCGCGTACTGGTCGGCCGCCGGGCGGACGCTGCGGAAGTCGGTCACGTGCTCCGGGGACATGAACCCGGGGGTCCCGCCCGGGGTGTCGACCAGGGTCAGCCCGCTCATGCTCGACTCCTCGTACGCCCGGGCCAGCCCGAAGTCCGACACCTTCACCACCTCCGCCCCGGGCGGGCCGACCACCAGCAGGTTCCCGGGCTTCACGTCCCGGTGGACGAACCCCTTGTCGTGGGCGTGGGCCAGGGCGGTCAGGAACTGCCGGGCCCACCCGAGCAGCCGCCCCGGGGCGACCGGCCCCCCGTCCCGCAGGACGGCCGCCGCGCTCGGCCCGGGGACGTACTCCATCACGAAGTACAGGAGCGGGCCGACCGCCCCGGCCGCCCGGAAGGCGACGATGCCCGGGTGGCTGAGCCGGCGGAGGATGTCGGCCTCCCGGACGAACCGGCCGAGGGCGACCCGGGTCGGGGGGACGGCCGGGAGCAGGGTCTTGATCGCCACCTCTTCCCCGGTCGCCTCCTCGGCCGCCAGGTACACCACCCCCATCGCCCCGCGGCCCAACTCCCGCCCGAGCCGGTACCCGGGGACGGCCGGCGGCCCGCCGGGGTGCGGGCCGATCGCCACCCGCCCGTCCGACAGGGTGAGGGTGGCGAACCCGCCGGTCTCCGGCACCCGGACCCGGAACACCGTCTTCCCGGCCCGCACCTCGTCCCCGTCCCGCAGCTCCGCCTGCGGCACCTGCCGGCCGTTCACGAACGTCCCGGACCGGCTCCCCAGGTCGACCACCCGGGCGAGCGGCGGGTTCACCTCGACCAGGCAGTGGGCCCGCCCGAGGTACGGGTCGTCCGGCAGGCAGACGTGCTGCCCGGGCAGCCGCCCGACGGTGAACACCGCGTGCCCGGCCAGCGGGAACGACCGCCCGGCGTGCGGCCCCCCGACCACCTCCAGGACGACCGCCGGGGGCGGCGGGAAGGCGGCGTCCAGGACCTCCGACGCCCACGGCCCGAGGGCCCCGAACCGGTCCCGGGCCTCGTCCGGGGTGAGCGGCAGCCCGCCCGCCTCCCGGTGCTCCTTCTCGACCGCCAGGGCCCGCTCGAACACGGCCGCCCGGACCGCCTCCGGGGCGCCCCCGACCACGTCCTCGAGCCGGTCCGGGCACCCGGCCCGCCACCCGGCCGCGAACCGGCCGCACAGCTCGTCGATCACGAGGTCCGGGGTGTCCGCCATGTCCGCCTCCGGCGGGTCCGCTTGACCCGGATGATGGTACCCGGGCCGGGACGCCCGGCCAACGACGAAACGCCCGGGGCGCCGCACGACGACCCCGCCCCTCCCCGGACCCGCCCGCGACTCGTGGCGCGGTCGTCGCGGGTCCGGGCCGAACCGGCTGGCGGCCGCGATCGCGCCGGCCCGCGGCGGTTGGTGGCCGGGTGCCAGTCCGCCCGGAGCTGGGAGGCGTCGGGTGGAACATTGGCGTCGGCGGGCACGGGCGATCCGGGACGGGGGCGGGGCGGTGTCCGTGTGCCGCACGCCCCGCCCCCCGCCGACCCGGGTCACGGCCCCTTCGGCTTGGGCGCCGGGATGACCCCGCCACCGCCCGGCGGGCCGAGCCTCGGGGCCGGCGCCAGCTTCTGCAGCCCGTCCGCGATCTCCTTCTGCTCCAGCGTCCCGCTCCGGTCCGCGTCCCACTCGGCGAACAGCCTCTTCATCCCGGCCGCGAACTCCGCCTCCGACACCTTCCCGTCCTTGTCCGCGTCCAGGGCCTCGGCCAGCGGGCGGGCGAGTTGGTTCCCCGGGCCGAACCCGCCGGGCGGGCCGAACCCGGCCATCTGCGGGGCGTACCCCTTACTCTTGCCCGCCAGCTGCGCCGCCACCGACTCCGTCCGCTTCTCGAAGAACGTCTTCAGCTCCGGCGGCCGGCCGAACCCGCCCGGCCCGCCCTCCTTGCGCGCCGCGGCCGCCTTCGCGTCCTTCGCGAGCGGCTCCTTCGTCACCCCCTCCAGCGCCGCCACCTCCTTCAGCCACCGCTCCCTCGTGAACACCGTGCCCGCGAGCTCCTTCAGGATCTCCCGGTAGCGGTCGCCGTGCTCCCTCACCGCCAGCACCCGGTCCGCCAGCCGGTTCTGCTGGTACGGCCGCGCGACGCTCAGGTCCATCTGCTGGTCGGCGGTGCCGTAGAACGCGAAGTTCCCCAGCGCCAGGTCCACGTCCCACGGGACGAAGTGGAACTTGTTCGTCTCCGGGTGCAGGTACAGGTAGTAGTTGTGGCCGTTGGTGAAGAAGCTGTCGAGGTTCGACACCAGGGCGGTGACGGCGAGGAACCGCAGGAACGCGTCCACGTCCAGGTACGAGGCGATCTCCTTGTTGAACGCGGCGTCGTCCCCGCGGTTCACCAGCCGGGTGAACTCGATCACCCGCCTCTGCTCCTCCGGGGTGGCGTCCCGCTTCGGCTGGTACGTCGCCTGGTACCGCCCCCAGTCGTCCCCGAGGTGGTCGAGGCCGCGGACCCGCTCCGGCTTCATCAGCAGCCCGGCGTCCGTCCCGTAGTGGGCCCTCAGGAACGGCTTGCCCACCTGCTCGACGGCCGTGTACAGCCCGAGCAGCTCCGCCTCGTACCGGCCCGGGACGGTGAGGGTGACTTCCGCGAGGGCGGTCCGCGGGGCCGGCACCCCGGCCGCCCGGAAGACGGCGTAGGCGACCGTCTCGCGGATCTTGCTCGGGTCGTGGACCCCGCAGTGCAGGTTGAGCGTCTTCAGCCCGGCGAACCGCCCGTCCGGGTCGTAGTGGTCGAACTCGACCTTGAACGACCGCTTCGCCCCGCGGGCGGCGGCCAGGTACGTCGAGTTCCCCTTGTACCGCAGGCCGACGTTCCCGACGGTGGTGCCGTCGGCGGCGAACGACCCGCGGACCCACGGGAACTCCGTCCCGAAGACGCTGCGGTCGGAGTCGCGGGCGGGATCGGCCTTCTTCGCCGGCGGGTTGGCCGGTCCGCCGGGGAACCCGCCCCCGCCGCCCGGCGGCTGCATCGCCTCGTACTCCTTGGCCGGCAGGGCGAGGGCGATCCGCAGCACCTTCGTGTCGCCGAACACGCCGGCCCCGGGGGCGGGCTTCGGGGCCCGGGCCGCGGCCGGCCCGCCGGGCACCCCCACCGCCGCGGCCGCGCCGAGGGCCAGGGCCGCGGCGCCGATGCGATCGAACATGGAACGGCCTCGTGGGACGTGGGGCGGGGCCGCGGCGGAGGCGCGGCCGGCGGGGGACCATCTTCCCGGAATCCCCGTGAGGGGGCTGTGAGAGCGGCGGGGCGTACAACAGGGGTCACGGTGACCGGCCCCGCGGGACCGGAGGCGAGGGATGTCGGTGCCGCACGCGAGTCGTGACGCGGTCGTCGTCGGGTCCGGGCCGAACGGGCTGGCGGCGGCGATCGCCCTGGCCCAAGCCGGCCGGTCCGTCCTCGTCGTGGAGGCGGCCGACGCGCCCGGCGGCGGGTGCCGCTCCGAAGCCCTCACCCTGCCGGGGTTCGTCCACGACACCTGCTCGGCCATCCACCCGATGGCCGTCGCCTCCCCGTTCTTCCGCGCCCTCCCGCTCGCCGACTTCGGGCTGGACTGGGTCCACCCCCCGGCCCCGCTCGCCCACCCGCTCGACGACGGCTCGGCCGTCCTGCTCGAGCGGTCCGTCGCCGACACCGCCGCCGGGCTCGGCCCGGACGCCAAGGCGTACCGCCGGCTGATGGACCCGCTCGCCGCGGCCGCTGAGGGGCTGTTCGCCGACCTGGTCGGGCCGTTCCGCATCCCGCGCCGGCCGGTCGCGGCGGCGCGGTTCGGGTGGCGGGCGCTGCGCTCGGCCGGCGGGCTGGCGGGGGCGTGGTTCACCGGCGAGCGGGCGAAGGCGCTGGTCGCCGGCCTCGGGGTCCACGCGGTGCTACCGCTGGAGCAACGGCCTGGGGCGGCGATCGCCCTGATGCTCGGGCTGGCCGGGCACGCGGTCGGGTGGCCGCTCCCGCGCGGCGGGGCGCAGAAACTCGCCGACGCGCTCGTCGGTTACCTCCGCAGTCTGGGCGGGGAGGTGCAGACCGGCCGGCGGGTGGCGTCGCTCGCCGACCTGCCGCCGGCGCGGGCCGTCCTGTTCGACCTGACGCCCCGCCAGGTGGTGGCGATCGCCGGGGACCGGCTGCCGGCGAGCTACCGCCGGCGGCTCGGGAAGTTCCGGTACGGGCCGGGCGTGTTCAAGGTCGATTGGGCGCTCGACGGGCCGATTCCCTGGCAGGCGGCGGGATGCTCACGGGCAGGCACGGTCCACGTCGGCGGGACGCTGGCGGAGGTCGCGGCGGCGGAGCGGGCGGTGTTCGCCGGCGCCCACCCGGACCGGCCGTTCGTCTTGCTCGCCCAGCAGAGCCTGTTCGACCCCACCCGGGCGCCGGCCGGCAAGCACACGGCGTGGGCGTACTGCCACGTGCCGCACGGGTCGCGGGTGGACATGACGGCGGCGATCGAGGCTCAGGTGGAGCGGTTCGCCCCGGGGTTCCGCGACCGGATCCTGGCCCGGCACACGATGGACACGGCGGCGATGGAGCGGCACAACGCGAACTACGTCGGCGGGGACATCGGCGGCGGGACGAACGACCTCGGCCAGTTGTTCACCCGCCCGGTCGCCCGGCTCGACCCGTACTCGACCCCGGCCCGCGGCCTGTTCATCTGCTCGTCCTCGACCCCGCCGGGCGGCGGGGTGCACGGGATGTGCGGGTACTTCGCGGCCCGGTCGGCGGCGAAGCGGCTGCGTGACTGATCCGCGCGAAGTTCGCGTCGTGTTTCTTGTGGCACCGGCAGGAATGCCGGTGCCACAAAAGCACCCACCTTTACCCGCACCATACGTAGGGGCCGCCCTCCGTGGCGGCCCGCCGGGTTACGCACCCGCGGGCTGACGCCGCCGGCGGATGAGGGCCAGCGCCGCCCCGATCCCGGCCAGCCCGAGGGCCGTCGGTTCCGGGACCGCCAGGCCCGTCGCCCGGATCATGTAGTCCCCGTCCACGACCCGCAGGAAGGTGTTCGAGTTCACCGCCAGGCCCTGGCTGGTCGTCAGGTTCGGGTTGAACCCGATCGTGTTCACCTGGCCCAGCCCGATCGGGACCGAGTAGAACGCGGCGAACGACTGGCCCTGGTCCGGGTCGGTCCGGTCGAACCCGATCGGGAACACCCCGCCGGGCGGCAGGTTGCTGACCAGCACCCCGACGAAGAAGCTGCCGGCCACGAACGTCGGGGCGATCGGCGCCTCGATGAACGTGTTCGTGTTCGGGTTGGTCACCTGCGTCGGGGCGGAGGCGAGCAGGACCGGCTGGGTGGGGGTGGTCCGGCCGAGGGCGTCGCGGAACAGGATCACCTGCAGCGGGGTGCCGGGCAGGACCGCCCCGGGGCCGGCCCCCGGCAGCCCGTAGGCGACCGAGATCGACTGGATCAGCTCCCCGCCGGGGACGGTGTCGAACCGGTTGACGAACACGACCGACCCGCCGGGCGGGCTGAACCCGGTGGTGAACTCGGCCGTGCCGTCGTCCAGGATGTGGGGGACGATGGCGGCGTCGGCCCGGCCGGCGGCCGCGGCCAGGACCGCGAGGGCGAAGAGGGCGAGTGGCGACCGCAGCATGGGCGGATGCTCCGTGGGGAGGGTGCGGGACGGCTACCGGGGCGTGTGCCGTCCCGATCGGGTAGGATGGATCCGTGTGAAGGCTGTGCCCCGCCGTCCAGCATTGCCACGGGGCGGCCGCCGGGCAAGCAGAATCGGGCCGGGTCGCCCGGCCGCAACATTCGGAGAATCGGCATGCGAACGTCCGTCGTCCTCGCCGTCGGGTGGTGCGTCGCCGCCCCGGCCCCGGCGTCCGCCGACACCGACTCCTGGGTCTACTGCTCGCTCGAGTGGCTGGTCGACTCCAGCGACTCGGTCGTCGAGGCGACGGTCGTGTGCGAGCTGGTCAAGGGCCCCGGCGGCTGGGCCTGGAAGTCCCGGGTGAAGAGCCGGGAGACCGACCGCGTGTTCAAGCGGGTCGGGAAGAACCCGCCGGTCGCCGGCGACCTGACGGACGTCGTCCGGGTCGCCGGCGAACACCGGGTGCTGCTGTTCTCCGGGCCGCCCGACCGGCCGCCGGAGGGCGGCACGTACGTCATCTTCCTGAGCCCGCCCCCGGCCCCGAAAGACCCGGCGAACCCGCCGGACCCGTTCGACCACCTGGCCGCCCGCGACCGGGTGGGGCAGCCGCTGCAGTTCTACCGCCCGGCGTGCGCCGCGATCGACAAGGCGGGGAAGGTGCTGACCGACCCGGCGGCGGTGGTGGCGGCCGTCGAGGCCCGGGTCAAACTGTACCCGGAGCGGGTCCGGGCCGCCGGCCACTACGTGGGCTGCGGCCCGCGGCGGGAGGACCCCGACGTCCACTTCCTGTACGTCCCGCACGAGCCGGAACACCGGAAGGGGTTCCTGGACAAGCTCAAGGCGTTCGGCGGGCCGTCCCGGCACGGGGCCGCGATCGAACTCGCCCACTACCCCGGCGACCGCGACGTGGCCGCCGCCCTGAAGGCGGCGCTGGCGGACGGGTACGTGGCCGAGGAGCAGGGGCCGCCCGGCCCGAAGGGGGAGGCGCGGCCGGTGAAGGTGTACCCGGTCCGGCGGGCGGCGTACCGGTCGCTACAGGCGCTCGGGGTGAATGTCCCGCAGCCGGAGTTGGCGCCGGCGCCGTGACCGGCGGCGGTTGAACCGACTTCCCAAAACCCGGAGGCGACCGTGTCCCCGACCGCACTGCTCGTCGCGCTCGCCGCCCTGCCGCTCGACCCGCTGCCCGACGGGGCCGTCGCCCGGCTCGGGACCACCGCCCGGCGGTCGTACCACACCACCGGCGTCGCCGTCGCCCCGGACGGCAAGACGGTCCGCACCGTCTCCGGTCGGCCCGAGCGGCTGTGCGAGTGGGACCTCGCCACCGGCCGGCTGCGGTCGGCCGCCCCGGTCGTCCCCACCCCCGGCGCCCGGCACGCCTTCCTCCCGGGGCTGACGGAGTACGTCACCAAGGCCGGCCCGCGGACCCTCCGGGTGGTCGACGCTCGGACCGGGAAGACGGTGCGCGATCTCTCCTTCCCCGACGGGTTCGAGGTGTACGACCCGTGGGGCCGGCCGATGCCCCCGGACGGCACCCCGTTCGTGGCGGGCTGCTACCGCCCCGGTCCGGGTCCGGACGCGGACCGGCAGTTCGTGGCCGTCACCGACCCGACCCGCGGCGACCTCCGCCCGCTCGGCCCGCTGCCCGGGCAGACGAACGAGGCCGTCGCCTCCCGGGACGGCACCCGGGTGGTGGTGACCAGCGGCGTCCCCGACTACAAGGGCGAGCTGTCGTGCTGGGACGCGGCCGCCGGGAAGCGGCTGTGGGCCGTCCCGTCCGGCGCGTTCGACAGTGCCGTCTTCACCCCGGACGGGAAGGCGGTGGTCGTCCGGTCCGGGAGCGGGCCGCGCCGGCTCGACCGGCTCGACGCCGCGACCGGCAAGCCGGTGCCCGGGTGGGACGCGGCTCCGGAGGGCCACCGCCTGGAACCCCGGGCGTTCAGTCCGGACGGGTCGCTGCTGGTCACCAACGGGGGCGTCCGGGCGGCGGCGACCGGGAAGGAGTTGTACCCATCCCCCGCCGAGAACGGCCCGGTCGCGTTCACCCCGGACGGCCGGGCCTTCGTGACCACCGCCCCGACACTCGGCCTGTGGGACGCGGCGACCGGGCGGCCGCGGTGGCCGGACCGGCCCGGCCTGACCGCCCCGGCCGAGCGGCTGCTCCCCGACCCCGGCGGCAAGTGGGTCCTGGCCGGGACCACGGACGAGGCCCCGCTGTACTGGGACCTCCCGGCCGGGACGGCCCGCCGGCTCGACGCCCTCCGCGACACCCGCGGGTGGGCGCTCGGCCCGGACGGCCGCACCGTGTACGCGGTCGGGCGGCACGACGTGGTCGGGGTGGACGTGACGACCGGCAAGGTCGGGCCGGTGCTGAAGGCCGGGGCGGCGGCCACGAAGGCGAGGCCGAACGAGATCTACCAGTGGGCGGCGGCCGACCCGGACGGGATGGTGACGGTCGCGACCACGATCTCCAGCGAGGAGGAGGACTCGACTCAGATCCGGGACGAGGTGGAGGTGCGGTGGGACCCGGCGACCGGGAAGACGTACACCCGGCCGGCGGCCAGCACCCCGCCCGCGTCCTGGTACCGGTCGGCGGACCGGCAGGTGCTGGCCGGGCCGGTCTACGGGAAGAAGCCGTCGGAGGGCGACCCGCCGATGGTCGGGTTCGCGGCGTGGGACGCGAAGACCGAGCGGGAGTTCGTGCGGGCGCCGGCCGACGGGCTGCTCGGGGCCGGGCTGTCGGCCGACGGGCGGCGGCTGGTGGTCGTGTACCGCGACCGGATGGGGGTGTGGGACGTGAAGGCCGGGCGGGAGGTGAAGACGTTCCGGGCCGCGGCCCCGGACGGCGGGTGGACGTCGGTGGTGGCGGTGTCGGCGGACGGCACCCGGGCGTACACCGCCCACGCCCTCGGGTCGGTCCTGGCGTGGGACCTCGGCGGCCGGTGACCGACGCGCGGGGGGCGGAAGCTGACCAGGTCCCGCCCTGTCGCCGCCTCCGGCGGACGCATGGCGGCGGGGAGCCGCGGGCGGGCCGGTCGGCCCGCCCGGGCGCCCCGGCTCACACCCGGATCGAGAAGTCGTCGACGGCCAGGTAGTCGCCGCCGCTCACGTTCACGTTGGCGGAGTACACCCGGACGAACAGGTACTCGTACCCGGTGGCCCCCAGGTCCACGTTCCAGCTGAACGTCGTCCAGTCGAACGTGGTCCCTCCGACGTTCTGGTTGACCAGCGTGGTGATCGTCGCCGGGATGGCCTTGATCGGCGCCGGGGTGCTCGTCCGGTCGGCCGCGCCCTCGAACTGCCCGTTGATCCCGTACACCTGGACGTACACCTGGTTCGCCGGCCCCACCGCCTCGGTGTTCCTCAGCCGCACCGACACCGTCTGCACCCCGCGGTGGACCCCCTGGTCGTGGACCACCTGGGCGATGCCGTGGGTGTTGTACTGGTTCTGGGTCGCCACCGCGGCCCCGGTGCCGCCGCTCCCGGACCGGGCGAAGTAGTGCCCGATCCACCCCTCGTCCCGGCGGTAGCTGGGGATCGAGTAGCTGGTGTCGCCGAACGCGGCCGTTCCGGCGAAGTCCCCGTCCGCCACCGCGTTCGCGTACGGGGCGCTGGAGACGGTGAAGGTGACGGTGTAGGTGTCGGTCGCCCCGTTGTCGTCCCACACCTTCAGCCCGACCGTCCGGGTGCCGGCCGCGAACGCCCGGGTGATCACCTGCCCGAACGCGTCGTCGTACCGCCCGTCGTTGTCCAGGTCCCAGGCGACCGCCGCGATCCCGGACGACCCGTCGAGCACGTTCGGGCCCGGGTCCGGGTCCCGCGACCCGGTCGCGTCCAGCCGGACCGACAGCCCGCCGACCGGGGTGCGGGTGAACGCCGCCGTCGGCAGCTGGTTGCCGGCCGTCAGGGTGCTGAACGTGGTCGCCTCGTCCAGCCGGAAGTTCGTCCCGAACGCCCGGTCGCCGAGGGTGAACGAGGCGAACGCCCGGCCGACGTTGGCGAACCGGCTGTTCGCGATCGAGCTGACGGCGTAGTCGACCTCGGGGTTGTCCGGGGCGAGGATGTGGGCCCCGAACGCGAACCCCTCGACCCGCACCCCGTCGTACCCGATGCTGTTCGCGTCGCCCAGGTTGGCGCTCAGCCCGACCCCGCTCGCGTTGTTGAACTGGCTGTCGTTCGTCCGGGTCACCGGGACCGGGCTCGCGACGTCCCCGACCACCAGCCCGCCCACGAAGTCCATCTGGCTCGAGTAGAAGTTGTGGACCCCGGACCGGACGCCCCAGATGGTGAAGTCCGACACGGTCGCCCGGAACCGGTGGGCGATGCTCGGGTCGAACGAGAACGTCCCCTCCATCTGCAGGCTGTTCCGCATCTGCAGCCAGGTGTGGATCCCGCGGAAGCTGTTGTACACCTGCAGCCCGTCGATCCGCCGGGACGGCAGGCTGTCCACCCGCACCCGGGTGTACCCGGCAGCCTGCAGGGCGGCCCGCAGGTCGGCGTCCTCGATCAGGGTGACGTCCAGGTACGCGATCACCGAGTTCCCGTTGTCGACCCGGTTGAACACGTCCAGCCCGGCCCCGTTGATGCCGGCCGCGGCGTTCCCGATCAGCTCCACCCCGGCCCCCCCGCCCTGGAGCCAGTACCCGCTCCCGGTGAACCCGAAGTCGAACCGGTTCGACCGCACCCCGTTCAGGGCGGCCGTGTCGTCGAAGTCGTTCACCAGGTCCCCGGTGACCTTCACCACCAGGTTGTTCCGCCAGGTCCCCAGCTCGTTCCCGTCCTCGGCCACGATCCCCGCCCCGCGGACGTCGAACACCACGTTGTCCTCGACCACCGCGTAGCTGTCGTGCTGGACGATCCCCCACCCGGGGGTGCCCCAGACCACGTTCCCGGTCACCACCGCCGGGGTGCCGGCGAAGCTGGTCGCCCCGACCCGGTGCAGGTGCAGCCCGTACCGGCCCCGCGGGTTGGTCCCGGTCCCGGCCGTCCCGTCCCGGTTCCCGAGGACCGCCGGGTCGTCCACCACCTGCCGCTTGTCCGACCGCCCGAGGTCCTTGAACTGGGCGTTGTGGACCTGGGCGTTCGGGTTGTGCATCACCATGAAGTGGCCCCGCTCCTGGGTCGGGACGGCCCCATCGCTGCTGCGGACCACCACGTTCCGGGTCAGGTTGGCCACGTGGATGGTCAACTCGGACGGGTCGAACGTGGCCCCGTCCTGGCGGGTGTGGGACCACAGCAGGGTGGTCCGGTTGGCGGCGACGGCGGCCGCGTTGGTGACGTTCCGGAACGTCACCCGGACGGTCGACCCGAGGTCCGTCATCGACACGACCTCGAGCAGCTCGTCGTGGAACCGCTCGTTGTTCGCGTCCTTGGCGTCGAACTGGGCGGCGGTCAGCGACCGGTCGGTGTACGTCCCGGCCAAGAGCAGGGTGTCCCCGACCCGCCACCCGGCCGGCAGGGCCGCGGCGCTCAGGTCGATGAACGACGCCCCGGCGAGGGCGTCGGCCGCCAGCCCGACGTGGGCCGCCTTGTCCGCCCCGTAGATGTTCGTGACCCCGTGGCTGATCACGCCCCGGCCGAGCAGGAACGGGTCGGCCGCCTGGGTGATCGCCCCGCGGGTGGTGTCGATCAGGATCTCGGCCTTCTTGTCCGCCTGGATCGGGTTCGCCGCGGTCCCGACGTTGAGCGTCCCGGTCACGTCCACGGCCAGGGTCTCGACCAGCAGCCGGGTGTTGACGTCGTGCCGGAACGTCAGGGTGCCGTCCACCCGGACGGTGCGGAGGGCCGGGGTGCCGGCGGCGTCGAAGGTGACCGTCACCCCCTTGGCGATCGCCACCCGGGCGTCGGCCGTCGGGACCTGGCCGTTGTGCCAGGTGGAGGCGCTGCTCCAGTTCCCGTTGGCGACCGCCACGTGGGTCGCGTCGCTCCGCCGGACCAGGTCGAACAGGGCCAGGTGCTCGTCCTGCCGGCCCTCGTCCCCGGTCCCGCTGTGCGGGGTCGGGAGGCCGGCCCGGTAGATGTTGTCCACGTCCGCCGCCGACAGGGCCCGGGCGTACACCCGGGCGTCGTCGACCGCCCCGTTCAGGAAGTCGCTGGCGGCCGTAGCGCTGTCCCACTCCTGGCCGAACGACCACCGGTCGGTCGCCGCCAGGGTGAGGGCCGAGGTGTACGTGTACAGCTTGTACCCGTCGACGTAGACGGTCGTGTTGTTCGCCCCGGTGCCGGACTTCACCAGGGTGACCTGGTGCCAGGTGTCGTCCCCGACCGGGAGCCCCATCACCGGCTTGAACGCCCCGCCGTCGAACACCGACAGCTTGTCGTTGTACGTCGCGTCCCCGGCCTTCCCGAGGAACAGCATCAGCTTGTTCTCGCCGTTCACGCCGTTGATCGCGAACACCGCCTCCTGGGTGCTGGCGGTCCCGGCGGCCTTGAACCAGACGCTGACGCTGAACGACGTCCGGCCGGCCATGTCGTCGGCTACGGCGTCGGCCCGGACGTACTGCTGACTCGCCCGGCTGAGGGACAGGCCCTCGTGGATCTGCCCGCCGGCGATGACGGCCGGGGCGTTCACCAGGGTGGCCGGGTTGCGGCCGGTGGTGTCGGCCGCGGTGCTCCCGGAGATGGAGTCGGCGTCGAACTCCCACCGGGACTGGTAGTCGAGGACGTCCATCGCCCCGGTGTGGGGCATGGCCCGGACCTCGAGCGCCTCGCACCCGGGGCGGAACCCGGCCGGGCGGGGGGCGGCCGGGCGGCGGGCGGGCGACTTCTTGCGGGACGACCGGAACGGGTTCATGAGGACCCTGGGAGAAGAAGGAGGACGGCGACCCCGGACGGGACCGGGGGCGGACGGGCACACCCGCGCCGTGCGGCCGGCGCGGCGGGCGGGACGAGAACAGGTCCGCGGCGGCCGGCCCCTAGCAGCGGGTCGGGACGGGGCGGCGGACGGACGTCACGAGCACGGCGGAATCTTTCCCGAGTATCAATCGCGAGATCGGGCGATCGCTCCCGGGGCGGGTGAGGTGGCAGCCCCCGACCCCGGGAATAACCACCTGGGTCCCGGGCGGGCGGAAACCGTTCGGAGGAAATCCGGAAAAGTTCCGGCGGCGAGTCAGGCGGGGGCCGGGCGGAACGTGGGTGGTGTGTCGGCCCCGCGCGGCGGGCCGGCGGCCGGGACCGGCCCCGGACTCTGGACCGGGGGCCCGGGCCGCGGTAAGGTTGGAATCTGTTTCCCGACCCTGGCCGGGTCCCCCTCCCGACCCCAGGCCGGCCCATGTCCGACCCGCTCGAACCCGTCTTCCACTGGCTGCGGGAGGCCCGGGGCGGCTCCCCCGAGGCCCTCGGCCGCGCCCTGGAGGCGTGCCGCCGGTACCTGGCCCGGATCGCCCGGCGCGAGCTGGCCGCGGACCTGCGCGCCAAGGGCGGGGCGTCCGACCTGGTCCAGGAGGCGTTCCTGGAGGCCCACCGCGGGTTCGGGCAGTTCCGGGGGGCCTCGGCCGACGAGTTCCGGGGGTGGCTCCGGCGGCTGCTCTTGAACCGGGCGGCGAAGGCCGGCCGGCGGTTCCGGGCGGCCCGGAAGCGGGCGGTCGGGCGGGAGGTGGCGTGGCGCGGGGACCGGCCGACCGAGGCCCCGGTCGACCCGACCACCCCGAGCCGGGTGGTCGGCGGGCGGGAGGAGGGGGCCCGGGTGCGGCGGGCCGTGGCCGAGTTGCCGGCCGACCACCAGGCGGTCCTCCGGCTGCGGTACGAGCAGCAGCTGTCGTTCGACCAGATCGGGGCCGCGCTGGGGCGGACCGGGAACGCGGCCCGGCTCCTCTGGCTGCGGGCGGTCGAGCGGCTCCGGGCCGACCTGAGGACCTCCGATGCCCCCGGATGAGCCGGCCGGCGACACCGACCTGCGGCTGGCCGACTGGCTGGCCGCGTACGACGACGCCCGGGCGGCCGGCGCCCCGGGCCCGCCGGACCCCGGCCCGGGGGCCGCCGAGTGCCTCCGGCTGCTCGACCTGCTCCGCCCGCCGGCCGGCCCGCCGGCCGCCCCGGACGACGCCTCCCGGTACCGGGTCCGCCGGCTCCACGGGGCCGGCGGGATGGGGCAGGTGTGGGTCGCCGTCGACACCGACCTGGGGCGGGAGGTGGCGATCAAGGAGCTCCGCCCGGACCACCGGGCCGGCCCCGAGCTGGAGGCCCGGTTCCTCCGGGAGGCCCGGGTGACGGCCCGGCTCCAGCACCCCGGGGTCGTCCCGGTCTACGAACTCGTCCCCCGGGCCGGGGGCGAGCCGCCGTTCTACACCATGCGGTTCGCCCCCGGCCGGACCCTGGCGGAGGCGGCCGAGCAGTTCCACCGGGACCGGGCGGCCGGGCGGGTCACCCTGCGGGCCCTGCTCGACGCCTTCGTCCGGGTCTGCCAGACCGTCGCGTACGCCCACGCCCAGGGGGTGATCCACCGCGACCTGAAGGGGCAGAACGTGATCCTCGGGGAGTACGGGGAGGTGCTGGTGGTGGACTGGGGGGTGGCCCGGGAGGTCGGAGTGCCGGACCCGCCGGCCGGCCCCGATGCGGCCGGCCCGGTGGGCGGCGGGCCGCGGCACACCCGGCTCGGGACGGTGATCGGCACCCCGGGGTACATGGCCCCGGAGCAGGCGGCCGGGGGCGGGGCGGACGACGAGCGGACCGACGTCCACGGGCTCGGGGCGATTCTGCACGAGGTCCTGACCGCCCGCCCGCCGTACCCGGCCCCGGCCGACACCGGCCCGGACCCGGCCGCCCACTGGCCGGGGGCCCCGCGGCCGCTGGCGGCCGTCTGCCGGAAGGCCCTGGCCCCGGCCCCGGCGGACCGGTTCGCCGGGGCCGCCGAGGTGGCGGCCGAGGTCCAGCGGTGGCTGGCCGACGAGCCGACGGCGACGTACCGGGAGGGGCGGGCGGCCCGGGCCGGGCGGTGGGCCCGGCACCACCGCCCGTGGGTGGCCGCCGGGCTGGCCCTGCTGGCCACGGCCGCCGCCGCGGCCGCCGTCGGGTCGGTGGTGGTCGAGCGGGAGCGGGCGGCGGCCGCCGAGCGGCTCCGGGAGACCGACGCCCGGGCGGCCGGGCGGCTGCGGACCGAGGAGGCCCGGAACCGGGCGGCCGAGGAGTACCAGCGGTACGTCGAGCGGGTCGGGTGGGCCGGGCGGGAGCTGGACGCCGGCGGGCGGAGCCGGGCGGCCCAGCTGCTAGCCCAGTGCCCGCCCGGGCTGCGGGGGTGGGAGTGGCACTGCCTGTGGAACCTGTGCCGGAACGACCCGGTCGTCCTCGGCGGGCACCCCGGGGGGGCGGCGGCGGTCGCGTTCTCCCCGGACAGCACCCGCCTGGCCACCGCCGGGCACGACCGCCGGGTCCGGGTCTGGGAGGTCCCGTCCGGCCGCCCCCTGCTCACCCTCGACGGCCACACCGACACGGTCTACGGGGTCGCGTTCCACCCGGACGGGCGGACCCTGGCGACGGCCGGGTACGACAAGACGGTCCGGCTGTGGGACGCCGCGACCGGCCGCCCGGTGGCGACCCTGACCGACCACACCGACAAGGTGACGCGGGTGGGGTACAGCGCGGACGGGCGGGTCCTGGTCTCCGGGGGGGCGCGGGAGGTGGTGATCCGGGACGGGGCGACCGGGCGCCCCGTCCGCGTCGTCCAGACCGGCCGCCCCGTCCCGGGCGCCACCGCCCGGGTGACCGGGTACGGGGTGGCGGTCCGCCCGGACGGCCGGCAGGTCGCGCTGACCGCGGACCGGGCCGTCATCCTCCTGGACCCGTCGGGCGGCGACCCGCCCCGGATCCTGACCGGGCACCGGGCGCTGGTCAAGAACCTGACGTACAGCCGGGACGGGCGGTGGCTGGTGTCCGGGGCCGGCCACCTGGCCGAACTCGACCCCGGGGAGGTGAGGGTGTGGGACGCCGACACCGGGGCCGAGCGGGCGGACCTGGCCGGGCACACCGAGGCGATCTTCGGGACCGCCGTCTCCCCGGACGGCCGGCGGGTGGCGTCGGCCAGCCAGGACCGGACGGTGATCCTGTGGGACCCGGCGGCGGCCCGCCCGGTGCTCACCCTCCGGCCCGGGTCCGGGACCGTCCGGGCGGTCGCGTTCAGCCCGTCCGGGGAGTTCCTGGCGACCGCCGGGGGCGACGGGACGGTCCGGGTGTGGGACGGGCGGCCCGGCGGCCCGGGGCGGTCCCCGCACGAGGCGGCCTGCTTCCCCCTGCCCCACGCCCGGGTGTCCCACGTCGCCTACGCCCCGGACGGCGACTCCCTCCTGTGCTGCTCCGCCGACGCCGCCGGGGAGGCGCTGGACGTCCGGGACGCGGGGGCCGGCCGGGTCGTCCGCCGGCTCCCGGCGGCCCGCCAGTTCCTGTCCGCCGCCTGGACGGCGGACGGGGCGGTCGTCGCGGGGTCGTGGGTCCCCACCCGGCACGCGCTGTTCGCGGCCGGCACCGGCCGGTTCGTCCGGTTCTACGACGAGAGCAGCAGCGGGCTGGCCCCGGCGGTGGCCGTCCGCCCCGGCGGGGGGCAGTTCGCCGCGGCCGCCTGGTCCGGCGAGGTCCGGGTGTTCGACGTCCGGACCGGCGACCGGGTTCACGTCCTGCGCGGCCACCAGGACGCGGTCGCGGCCGTGGCGTACAGCCCGGACGGGCGGTGGCTGGCCTCGGGCGGGCGGGACCGGGCGGTGCGGGTGTGGGACGCGGGGACGGGCGAGCTGGTCGCGAGCCCGCCGGCCCACCCGTCCCGGGTCCACGCCGTCGCCTTCTCCCCGGACGGGACGGTCCTGGCGTCGGCCGACCAGGCCGGCGGGGTGCGGCTGTGGGACGCCCGGACGTGGGGGCTGGTCCGGACCCTCCCCGGCCACGCGGGCGGGACGTTCGCGGTGGCCTTCCACCCGCGGGACGGGCGGCTGGCGACCGCCGGGGCCGACTGGGCGGTCCGCCTTTGGGACCCGGCGACCGGGGCGGCCGGCCCGGCCCTGTGGGGGCACACCGACCGGGTGACCAGCCTGTCGTTCCACCCGGCCGGGGACGCCCTGGCCTCGGGCGGGCACGACGGGACGGTGCGGGTCTGGACCGTGCCCGCCGGCCCGGCCCGCTGAGGGGTGCCCGGCCGAGCCGGGGGCGAGGGGTGAGGGACCCCCGCCGCGAACGGCGCACGCCACACAGACGCGGGTCGGATCACCGGGACGCGGACCGCCGCCTTCCGAACGGTTCCGCCGACCGACCCGGGTACGTACAACGAGGTGGAGAGGACCGACCTGCGGGCGGCCGAGACCGAGGGGTGGGCCGCCGGACCAGGTGCGGGTGAGGAATCGCCCGCCGGGTCGTCACTGAAGGGCTGCCCCTGCCGCGCCGGGAGTCGTCATGCGAACCGCCCTGACCGCCGCCGTCTTCCTGGTAATCGCCGCGGCCGCCGGCCCGTGCGGGCGCGACCCCGGCCCGGGCGGGGCGGACGCCGGGCGGGACGCGGACGACCGACTGGAGGCGGCCCGGCGGCGGACCGAGGTGGCCGCCGCCCTGGCCGCCGCCGTGGCCGACGGCCGGGTCGACCCGGCCGACGCGGTCGCCCGGGTGGAGGCCCTGGGCCGGGCCGACCCGCAGTGGCTGGCCGCGTCCCGGGCGTCGCTCCGGGCCTGGGGGGCGAGCGACCGGGCGGTGGCCGCCCGGGTGCTGCTCCGGCACGTCGAGGCGGTCCGGGCGGCCCGGGGGGACCGGGACCGGTCCGCAGCGGCGGCCGACCAACTGGCCGCCCTGGCGGCCGAGGCCGGCGCGGCGAACTCGTAGCCCGTCAGGCCGGGCAGCGCCGGCAAGCGACCGGCCCGGGAAACGAACCAGGCCCCGGGAACCCCGGGGCCTGCGTCGAGTGGAGGTGAGGAGAGTTGAACTCCTGACCTCTTGAATGCCATTCAAGCGCTCTACCAACTGAGCTACACCCCCCGACTGCATTAATCTAAGTGCCGCCCCCGGGGGTGTCAAGTGGCCCGCCCGCGCCGGTTTTTCCGCCCTACGGTTCGGGTAGACGCGGCCGGCCGCAGCCCGCACAATGCCCGGCGCTCAGCCCGACACCGGGGGAGGTGACGTGAAGAAGCATGCGAAGGCGTGGGTGATCGGCCTGCTCAAGTACGGCATCGGGTTCGGCCTCCTGGCCTACGTCATCCACAAGTACTGGGCCGACAACCCGTCCACCGGCGCCCCGGGGCTCGAACAGCTCCTCCGCGGCGAGATCCGCTACGACTGGCTCCTCGCCGCCGGCCTGCTGCTCGCCGCCGGCCTCGCCCTCCAGGTGTTCCGCTGGTTCGTCCTGGTCCGCGCCCTGGACCTCCCGTTCACCGCCCGCAACGCCTTCCGCCTCGGCATGGTCGGCCTGTTCTACAACACCTTCCTCCCCGGGTCGATCGGCGGCGACCTGGTCAAGGCGTACTTCATCGCCAAGGCCCACCCGGAGCGGAAGACCCGGGCCGTCGCCACCGTCATCGCCGACCGGGCGATGGGGCTGTTCGGCCTGATCCTGTTCGTCGCCGTCGTCGGGTCGGCGGCGTGGGGGCTCGGCGACCCGATCATCGGCGGGAACCCGGAGCTCCAGTGGATGGTGAAGGTGATGGCCGCGATCGCCGGCGGGGCCGGTCTCGGGTTCCTCCTGCTCGGGCTGCTCCCGCAGCGGCGGGCCGACCGGTTCGCCGGCCGGCTCCAGTCCGTCCCGAAGGTCGGCGGGTCGCTGGCCGAGGGGTGGTACGCGGTCTGGGTGTACCGGCAGCGGCTCGGGGCCGTCGCCTTCGGCATCGGGCTGACCGCCCTGTCCCACGTCGGCCTGGTCACCGCCTTCCACTGCGCCTCGCGGGTGTTCCCTCCGCCCAACCCCGAGTCCGAGCTGATGAGCTGGACCGAGCACGCGGTGGTCACCCCGATCGGGTTCATCGTCCAGGCGGTGCCGGTGTCCCCGGGCGGGGTCGGGGTCGGGGAGGCGGCGTTCGCCGGGCTGTACAAGCTGTCCGGCCGGCCGGAGACGCGGGGCGTCGTGGCCCGGCTGTCGCTCCGCATCGCCGAGTGGCTGCTCGGGCTGATCGGGTACGTCGTGTACCTGCGGATGCGGGCGCAACACGAGCTGCCGGAGGACGAGGAGGGCGAGGTCGGGGAGGAGCCGCCGAACGAGACGGACCCCCGGCGAGCCGGGAGCGTGAGCGACCGGAGATAGCTGTTCCGGTGGGTGGGGCAGGCATTCCTGCCTGCCTCCTGTTGGGCAGGCAGGAATGCCTGCCCCACCGAGGTACAGTCCGGCCCGGCCGGCGGCTGGACGCCGGGGCGGCCGCGGGGGATAATTGCCATCTCCCCCGTGAGGCCACCCCGATGACGCTCGTCGGCCAACCCCCGCCGTCGCAGGCCCTGAAGGACGCCCTCGAATTCTTCGCCGAGGGGAAGCCGGCGGAGGGCGAGGCGACGGTGAAGAAGGCGGCCCTGGCGGCGAAGGCGCTGCACGGGTCCGGGTCCGCCCCGCTCGCCCGGGCGTACGCCGAGATGGCCCGGTTCCACCTCCGGGCCGGGGAGCTCGAGCGGGCCGCCAAGGAGTTCCAGCACGCCGCCGGCGGGCCGATGCCGACCGACCCGCAGCACCGCCGGGACCGGCTCGGGTTCCTGTTCGGGTACGGGGCGGCCCTGGCCCGGCTCGGCCGCCGGGACGAGGCCGAGCGCGTCTTCCGGCAGTGCGGCACGTTCGCCAAGAACCTGGACGGCCCGCAGTCCGCCCTGGCCGCGCTGGCCCTGGTCCCGCTCGCCGACGTGCTGATGGCCGCCGGGAAGCCGGCGGAGGGGGCGAAGTTGGCGGCCGAGGCGTACGACGCGCTGTGGAAGCTCGGGGACCCGCTGTTCCCGGCGGCGGTCGGCACCCGGGCGGAGGGGCTGAAGGCGACCGGGGCGAAGGACGACCCGTTCGCCGACCTGGCCGACCTACCGGACGAGATGGCGGCGGAGGCGGTCGCCACCACCCTGGCCCGGGCCGGGACGGGCGACCCGAAGCGGGTCCGGGCGGTGCTCGCCGACCTGCTCGCGTTCGTGGAGAAGAAGTACGGGGACGGGCACGCCCTGACGTCCGACGCCGTCGCCGCCGTCGCCCACCACGAGGCGGCGGCCGGGGACAAAGCGGACGAAAAGGTGCGGCGGAAGGCGGTCCGGCGGGCGGTCTGGTCGTACGCGGTGCGGCGGGTGCCGGGCGGGCTGATGTCGGACCTGGAGGTCGGGTTCGAGCCGGGCGGCGGGATCCACCTGGCCCCGCACCTGACCCGCGAGCCGACGGCGGCCGAGGCCGCCCAGATCGAGTCGGTGCTGACCGCCGCGGTGGACGACCTGTACGCCCGCCCCACCCTCAGCTCGTAAAGCTCCTGCCCCGCAGTCGAGGTCGCGATGCCCCGCCCGTTCGCCCCGCCCGTGTGCCTTGCGCTGGTCCTGTCGGCGGCCGCCGGCGCCGGGCCGGCCCCGTCGGCCGCCCAGCCCCCGGTCAAGCCCGGGGCCGCGCCGAAACCGGCCGCGGCCCCGGCCGACCCCCCGCGCGAGATCGTTCTGCCGAGCCGCGGCGCCCGGCACGGGATCCGGCCGGTGTTCACGGCCGACGGGTCGTCCCTGCTGTGGTGGGACGGGAAGGGGATCGCGGTCTGGGACCTCGCCCAGGAAAAGGTCGTGGGCACCATCGACGCCCCGGGCTGGCAGTACAACCTGTCGGCCGACGGGAAGCTGCTCGCCGCCGACCCCGAGGAGGGGCAGAAGGCCGACTGGGTCGTCAAGGTCTACGACGTGGCGGCGCGGAAGGAGTTGCACACGCTGGCCCGCCCGGCCGGCGGCGGCGACCGGGAGCCGGGGTTCCGCAGCTGCGGGTTCGACGCCAAGGGGGCCAAGCTGTTCACCCGGACCGACCAGGACCTGCAGGTGTGGGACGTGAAGACCGGCAAGATGCTGCGGCGGGTCAAGACCCAGAAGCCCCCCCACCTCGGCTACATGACGGCGGGCACGCCGGACGGCCGCTACCTGACCGTCCACGACCGGGGGGCGACCGTCTGCGTCCTCGACACCCTGAAGGAGACCGTTCAGGACGTGAACGTCCCGACCCGGGACATCGGCCCGCTCATCGGCAGGCCGAACGGCGGCTTCCTGGCCTCGTTCGGGGCGTGGAACTTCGCGCCCGACGGCCGGTCCCTCCTGTTCACCGACCAGATCAACAGCGTGTACCTGGAGTGGTCGCTCGCACAGGGGAAGCTGGCGCGGGGGGCGCAGGTGCCGGGCCTGCTGTTCGTGACCGCGTCCCCCGACGGGTCGCGGCTGGTGGCCAGGTACAAGGGCCCCCCGGGGAAGGACAAGGGGGACGAGGAGGAGCGGAAGGTGCTCCGGGTCCTCGACCGGAAGACGCTGAAGGAGGTCGCGACCCTCGGCCCGCTCTCGAAGGCGGTGGGCTGGTGCGCGACCTCGCCCGACAACCGCTGGGTGTTCGGGTCGGCGACCGGTGACGCCCGCCTGTGGGACCTGGGCGGGCAACCGAAGAAGAAGTAACGACCCCCCGCGTCTGTAGCCGCCGGGGTCGTCCGGACGGAGCGCGCCGCCCGACCGCGCCTTCACCCTTGCACCCCGGCGGCGACCCGGGCATACTTGTCGGATAGATTTTCGCCCGGGTCTTCTCCCACCCAGGTGCCTGTCATGACCCGTCGCCGCGCCGGGTTCACCCTGATCGAACTGCTCGTCGTCGTCGCCATCATCGCCGTGCTGGTCGGGCTGCTGCTGCCGGCGGTGCAGAAGGTCCGCGAGGCGGCCGCCAAGGCGAAGTGTGCGAACAACCTGAAGCAGCTCGCCCTCGCCCTCCACAACTACCACGACGCCACCGGGTCGTTCCCGCCGGGCGGGGCCACCACCCTGCCGGCCGTCCCGGCCGACGGGCGGGACGTGCTCTGCCTGAACCCCGCCCCGGGGGTGGTCAAGAACGTCAGCACCCGCGCCCCGTGGACCGTCCTGGTCCTGCCGTACATCGAGGACGACAACCGGTTCGCCCGGTTCGCCATCGCCGGCACGTTCAACGGCATGATCCCGGACGACGGCGGGGCCACGACGTCCGTCAACCGCACCGAGCAGGAGCAGCCGAACGCCCGGTTCCACTGCCCGTCCGACCCGCTGGTGGCGAGCACCCCGACCCGGAACTGCTACTTCGGGGTGCAGGGCGGCGGGTCCGCCCCGCCCTGCTCCGCATTCGAGCGGCCGGCGTCCGTGTTCTACAACAACGGGGTCCTGTACCGCGACTCCCGGGTGCGGATCGGGGACGTGGGGGACGGCACCTCGAACACCCTGCTGCTCGGCGAGAGCAAGTACCAGAACGTGTTCAACCCGCCGTACTTCTTCGGCTCGACCTGGGCGTCCGGGTACCGGACGACGGTGAGCTACGCCAAGGTGAACAACGTGGCCGCCGCCCAGGAGCCGATCAACTCGGTCCTGACCGGCGGGTACGACGACAGCCGGATGTTCGGCAGCCACCACCAGGGCGGGGCGCTGTTCGCCGGGGCCGACGGGGGCGTCCGGTTCCTCCGCCAGGACGGTGACCTGGCCACCTTCCGGGCGATGGGCGCCCGGGCCGACGGCGGGCCGACGGGCAGCGGGTGGGACCGATGACCCGCCTCGCCCTGGCCGCCCTCCTCGCCGCGGCCGCCGGGTGCTCCGACGGCCCGCGCCGGCACGACGTGTCCGGGGTCGTCACCTACCGCGGGCACCCGGTCCCGACCGGCGAGGTGCGGTTCGAGCCGGACCCGGCCCGGGGCGGCCGCGGGCCGGGCGGGTTCGCGAAGATCACCGACGGGCGGTACCGGACCGAGCCGGGGTGGGGGGCGGTCGGCGGGCCGCACGTGGTCCGGATCGTGGCCGGCAGCGGGAGGAACGCGTCCGCGATCGACCCCTACGGCGACCCGCTGTTCAAGGGCGAGTACCGGACGACCGCCGACCTGCCGGCCGGGGACGCGGTCCAGGACTTCGCCATCGACGCCCGGTGAGCCTGCGACCGGCCGCCCCGCCCCCGTCCCCGTCACTTTGGGTCTGCCGGGCGCCGGATCGGCCGCCGCCTGCGGACCACCACTTCCGACCGGGATCGTGTTGTACCTCAGCGATCGTCCGGGTTAACCTCACCCGCGGGTGAGGTTACCCGGACGACGCTGTTTCCCGGCACCCGTGTTATCCAGATCTGCATAGTCAGAAGTTCGGCGGCGGAGACGAGAGGAGCGGCCGATGCGAAAGATCGTCTACTCGGTCGCCATGAGCCTGGACGGGTACGTCGCCGGGCCGAACGGGGAAGCCGACTGGATCGTCGTGGACCCGGAGATCGACTTCACGGGCCTGATGGCCCGGTTCGACACCGTGCTGATGGGGCGACGGACATTCGAGGCCGCTCAGCAGCAGGGGGGCGGCGGATCGATGCCGGGGGTGACATCGGTCGTGGTGTCGCGCACGCTCCGGCCGGCGGATCACACGGGCGTGACGGTGATCGGCGAGGACGTGGGCGGCGGGGTGGCGCGACTACGGGAGCAACCGGGTAAGGACATCTGGCTGTTCGGCGGGGGATCGCTGTTCCGCAGCCTGCTGGACTTGGGACTGGTGGACGCCGTCGAGGTCGCGGTCGTGCCGGTGCTGTTGGGCGGGGGCGTCCCGCTCCTCCCGGCGCGTCCGCGGCGGTCGCCGCTGCGGCTGGTGGGCAGCCGGGTGTACAAGGCCACCGGGACAATCGGCTTGGAGTACGCGGTCGAGCGCTAGCACGCCGAACCACATGAGGCGCTGCACCGGACCCGGCGGCATGATTCGTTTCTGGGACTTCACAGCTCCCTGATGCCGCCGGGCAGGTGAGCTTTGTCGTTCCGCACCGCAGGTCTGGTTTAGGCCCCGACGCTCGCCGAGAAACCCACGGTTGTTCCCCCTTGCCCCCCGCCAGTTCGTCGGCGACAATCACACTCGCTGCCGACCTGCCACGCCGCCACCGCCACGTCGGGCTCACGCCCCGACGCTCGCCGACACGCCGCCCCACCGAGGGTCCCATCCGATGCCCGCGCCCCGTCTCCTCGCGGCCGTCCTCGCCGCATTCGTCACTGCGCCCGCCGGAGCGGCCGACGCCCCGCCGCCGAACCCGGCCGACGTCGCCAGCATCGCCATCCACCCGGCCAAGGTCGTGCTCGTCGGCGGCGACTCGTCCGCCCAGGTCGTCGTCACCGCCACCCTCTCCGACGGCCGGGTCGCCGACCTCACCCACGACGCCAAGCTCGCCGTCGCCGACGGCAAGGCCGCCGTGGTCTCGGCGACCGGCCGGGTGCTGCCGCGGGCCAACGGCGCCACCGAGGTCGTCGCCGCCTACGGCGGGAAGACCGCCCGGGTGCCGCTCGAAGCGACGCACGTTGGCGACCACCTGCCGCTGAACTTCACCAACCAGGTCGTGCCGATCTTCACCAAGCTCGGGTGCAACAGCGGCGGGTGCCACGGGAAGCTCGCCGGGCAGAACGGGTTCCGGCTGTCGCTGCTCGGGTTCGAGCCGGAACTCGACTTCGCCACCCTGGTGAAGGAGGGCCGCGGCCGCCGGCTGTTCCCGGCCAACCCGGACGCCAGCCTGTTCCTCCAGAAGGCGGTCGGCAAGGCCCCGCACGGCGGCGGGAAGAAGATGGAGCCGGACAGCGACGAGTACAAGCTGGTCCGCCGGTGGATCGCCGCCGGGATGCCGTGGGGCGAAGACAAGGACCCGACGGTCGAGAAGATCAGCGTCTTCCCGGCGCACCGGGTGATGCCGCGCGGGGCGCGGCAGCAGTTCGCGGTGTACGCCCACTACACGGACGGCACCGTCGAGGACATCACCCGCCGGGCGCAGTACGAGTCGAACGACCCGGAGATCGCGGCGGTCGACGCGAACGGGCTGGTGCGGACGCAGGAGATGAGCGGCGAGGCGGCGGTGATGGCCCGTTACCAAGGGCTGGTGGCGGTGTTCCGGGCGACCGTCCCGCTCGGGGCGAAGACCCCCGACTGGCAGTTCGAGCCGAAGACGGTGGTGGACCGGCACACCGCCCAGAAGTGGCGCGACCTCGGGCTGGTGCCGTCGGACCTCTGCACCGACGAGGTGTTCGTCCGCCGGGCGTCGCTCGACATCACCGGCACCCTGCCGACCCCGAAGCAGGTGACCGAGTTCGTCGCCGACCCCGACCCGAAGAAGCGCGAGAAGCTGGTGGACAGGCTGCTCGACACCCCGGAGTACGCCTTCTTCTTCGCGAACAAGTGGGCGGACGTCTTGCGGGTGAAGCGGCGGAACCAAGCCGACCGGGCGGCGGGGACGTTCGCGTTCCACGAGTGGATCCGCCAGCAGGTCGCCGCCGACACCCCGTACAGCGAGTTCGTCCGCGGGGTGCTGGCCGCGACCGGGGACGAGCGGAAGAGCCCGCCGGCGGTGTGGTACAAGGAGATCGACAAGCCGGAGCAGTTCGTGGACGACGTGTCGCAGGTGTTCCTGGGGCAGCGGCTGGCGTGCGCGAACTGCCACCACCACCCGTACGAGAAGTGGGGCCAGGACGACTACTGGGGCCTGGCCGCGTTCTACGCCCGGGTGGGCCGGAAAGAGGTCCGGCTGCCGGTCACCAACCCGAACGGGAACGACAACCGGGTGCAGGTGGTGTTCACGAAGGGCAGCGGGACGGTGCAGAACAAGCGGACCGGCAAGCCGGCGGAGCCGAAGCCGCTGGACGCCGCCCCGGTGTCGGTGACGGCTGAGGAGGACCCGCGGCAGAAGCTGGTCGATTGGATGGTGAGCCCGAAGAACCCGTTCTTCGCGCGGGCGGTGGCGAACCGGTACTGGGCGCACTTCTTCGGCCGCGGGGTCGTCGACCCGCTGGACGACATGCGGGTCACCAACCCGCCGAGTAACCCGGAGCTGCTCGACGCGCTGGCCCAGAACCTGGTCGAGAACAAGTACAGCCTGAAGGCGCTGGTCCGGACGATCTGCACCAGCCGGACGTACCAGCTCAGCAGCCAGCCGAACGACTTCAACCAGGCGGACAAGCAGTCGTTCGCCCGGTACTACCCGAAGCGGCTCGGGGCGGAGGTGCTCCTGGACGCGCTGTGCCAGGCGACCGACAGCCCGACGCGGTTCGGGGCGCTGCCGGCCGACCGGAACGCCCCGACCCGGGCGATCATGCTCCCGGACGAGTCGTTCCAGTCGTACTTCCTGGACGTGAACGGCCGGCCGCAGCGGGCCAGCGCGTGCGAGTGCGAGCGGGTGAACGAGGCGAACCTGGCGGCCGTGCTGCACATGCTGAACAGCGACGAGGTGCAGGGGAAGATCGTGCGGCAAGGGGGCCGGGTGGACCGGCTGGCGTCGGCCGACGACAAGCGGCCGGACGCGGAGAAGGTGGAGGAGTTGTTCCTGTGGGTGCTGTGCCGGGAGCCGACGGCGGAGGACAAGCGGGTGGCGCTGGCGCACGTCGAGGCGCAGCTGGCGAAGAACCCGGCCGGCGGGCGGAAGGCGGCGTTCGAGAACGTCCTGTGGGCGCTGGTGAACACGAAGGAGTTCGTGTTCAACCAGTGACGCGGGTTGGCGAACCCGGAGCGTGAGCGACGGGGTGAGCGCCCACCCCGTCGCTCACGCTCCGGGTTCGCCGTAAGGGGACGACCGATGACGTCCGCCGAGGCCGCCTTCCTGGCGTCGGTGACGGCCGACCGCCGCGACGACACCGCCCGCCTCGCCTACGTCGACTGGCTGGACGAGGTGTGCCGGCCGGAGGCACCGGACGTGGCCGGTCCGGGCGCTCATGCAGTGCAGCTGACCACCCGTTGACACCGGCCCGGCCGGGCGGGATGATCGGAGTCGGCCTTCATACCCCTCTCACGAGGCCGCCCATGTCCTCCCCCCGGCGCCGCCCAGCGGCGTTCACCCTGATCGAGCTGCTCGTCGTCGTCGCGATCATCGCCGTGCTCATCGGGCTGCTGCTGCCCGCCGTGCAGAAGACGCGCGAGGCGGCCGCCCGGGCCAAGTGCCTGAACAACCTCAAGCAGGTCGGCGTCGCCCTCCACAACCACCACGACACCCTCGGCAGGCTGCCGCGCGGCGGGACCACGTCCCCGTCCGCCCTGTCGCTCCCGGGCGGGAACTACGGCCACTCGTGGTGGGTCCTCCTCCTGCCGTACCTGGAGCAGGACAACCTCCACAGCCGGTTCGACCTGCTCGGGGTCCACCACTCGTCCACCGGCCTGGTGTACGCCGCCCGGAACGAGCACAACGGCACCCTCCTCGCCGGCAAGCCGCTGCCGCTGCTCTGGTGCCCGTCGTCCACCCTGCCGCGGTTCGTCCTGGTCGGGAGCGTCGCCGGCACCGCGGACGGGGTCGCCTCCCCGTCCTACGTCGGGATCGCCGGAGCGGTCGACCACCGCACCCGGCTGGACCGGACGGCGGAGACGGACCAGCACCGCGGAAAGGGCATTACCTCCCTCGGCGGGGCGCTGGTGTCGCACGAGGACCGGCGGCTGACGGACCTGGCCGACGGGGCGTCGAACACGATGGTGGTCGGGGAGCAGAGCGACTGGTGCCGGACCGCGGCCGGGGCCCGGGTGAACTGCCGGGGCGACTTCGGCCACGGGTTCGCGATGGGGCCGGGCCGGCCGCTGGAGAACCGGCACTGGAACCTGACCGCCGTCCGGTACCCGGTCAACGACCGGGCGTGGGAGAACGCCGGCGTCGGGGAGCTGCAGTACGGGCAGAACCGGCCGCTGCTGTCGCCGCACGCCGGGGGGATCAACGCCCTGATGGGCGACGGGTCGGTCCGGTTCGTCCGGGAGGCGATCCCGCTGCAGGCGCTGTACGACCTCAGCAACCGCGACGACGGCCGGGTGTCCGCCGCCGACTGACCGGCGTCCCGGCGGGCGGGGTTGGAGTCCCGGCTTCAGCCGGTCTTGCGTGGCACCGGCTGAAGCCGGGACTCCAACCCCGCCCGCCTTCACACGGTAACCGGGCGGCCCCGATGACACGCCCCCTGCTGCTCGCCGCGCTGTTCGCCGCCGGGTGCTCGGCCGACGGGCCGCCGCGCGGCACGGTGAAGGGCCGTGTGACGGTCGGGGACCGGCCGGTGACCGGGGCGGTGGTGCGGTTCGACAACCCGGAGACGGGCGTCGCGGTGGTGGCCCCGCTCGGGGACGACGGGACCTACGACGCCCGGACGTACCAGGGCGGGTTGCCGGCCGGAACGTACCGGGTGGCGGTGACCCCGGGCGGGGTGATGACGCCGGAGCAGGCGGCCGACCCGCTGCGGGCGGACGCGAAGGCCCCGGCGGCGCGGCCGGCGGTCGGGTTCGCGGCGCGGTACCACGACCCGGCGACGAGCGGGCTGACGGCAGAGGTGCGGGCCGGCGACAACCCGCCGTTCGACTTCCGCCTCGACCCGTGACGCCGCGTCACGGCTTCGCCCGCAGCTCGACCCACCGCGTCCGGGTGTTCTTCCCCGTCGGCACCAGCCACGGCTTCTCGTCCGGCTTGCCCGCGAAGACGTGCGCCGCGGTGTGGTCGCCGGTGGCGTCGGCCCACGCGAACGTCACCTCCGTCGGGTCCGTCCGCGGCACCCGGTACGCCACGTGGACCTCCGCCCGGACGTACGCCTTCCCGCCGTCGTTCCGGAACCGCACCCGCACCGTTGACACCGCGGTGTCACCCGGCACCGGGGCGTTCCCCCAGCAGAAGCTCTGCGACCAGAAGTCGGCCGGCTCGTCCCCCTGACGGTTCACCGACCAGTCCTTCACCACCGGCTTCCACGTCGCCCCGCCGTCCGCCGACCACTCGACCTGGTACCTCACCTTCGGGTCCGGCGGGTTGCCCGACCGGACGTGCGCCGCCGCGTACACCTCCGCCGCCGGCTCGCCCCGCGGGGTCTTCACCTCCAGCGTCACCGCCGGGGTGTCGAACTTACCGGCGACGACGTGGGCGGCCGCCTGCGGCCGCGTCGGCCCGGCCGACACCAGCCCCCGCCCGCCGGCCGCGAACGCCACCGCCGACCCGCCGTCCTTCAGCCGCGGCATCACCGCCGCGCTCGCCTGACACACGGTGGTGATCGTCAGCCCGCTGCCAGCCAACTGCTTCGGCCCGGCGTGCAGCCGCAGCCAGTACTGCCGGAACCCCTTCGCCGCGTCGGTCAGGTCGGGCGAATCGGACAGCTTCCCGCCGTCGGCCCACGTCCGCCCGCGGTCCACCGACACCGACACCCTGCAGTCCGCCTTCCCGCGGACGACGAGCCCGTTCTTGCACCCGGCGTCGTAGACGCCCCACGGGGCGTCGTTCGGCGGGGTGGCGGCGATGATGTACGGAGTCCGGAACTCGAACGTCACCTGGGCGTCGTCCTCCGAGACGACGCCCTCCTTGTAGTCGCCGGACGCGAAGTCCGGGGCGTAAGTGTAGACGGCGTTCGCGAACCGGGCCTGCCCGGGCTTCCCCGCCGGCCCGGTCTTCGACCCCCACATCGCGTCCGGCTGGTTCACCCAGGTGAGGTTCCGCTCCGGCCCCGGCACGCCGCCGGTCTTGTAGTTCCGGCCCCAGAACACGAACGTCTTGCCGTCGGCGAGGCCGGGTTCGAGGTGGCGGCGCAGCACCTCGCCGCGCCGCAGGTGGACGGCCGGCGGCGGGCCGGCGTACCCGGGCAGGTACTCGGCGGCCTGGTGCTTGGCGTAGCTGACGCTGTCGCCGGGGTGCAGCCCGCAGACCAGCCACCCGTGCTGCCGTTCGGGCTTGAACCCGCGGTCGGTCAGCTTCTTCCAGTCGGCGGCGATCTCCTTCATCCCGAGGAGGTGCTTGCCGGCCGGGTCGTACACGACGGTGGACTGGTCGTGGTCGAGCAGGACCCACTTCCCGTCGCCGTAAGCCCCGCCCTTGAGGAACACCTCGAACGCCGTGTGCCCGCTGACCCCGGCGGTCCGCCCGCGGCCGTGCCCGAGCCGGGCCTCGACCTCGGCGGCCCACTGCGAGTGGGTGGTGCCGCACAGCCCGAACCCGTGGGCGAACTGCCCGGTCCAGTACTCCCGCATCCGCACGTCCCCGCCCTTCCCGAACCCCGCGCCCCACAGGTCCTCGGCCCCCTCCTCGCCGTGCCAGTAGTGGGCGTTCCGCCACAGCCACGCGGCCAGCGCCTTGTCCTCGTCGGTCGCGCAGTCGCGGCCGGTGACGCGCCGGTAGGCGGCGGCCTGGGTGGCGAACAGCCGGTCCCAGGTGGAGCACGCGAGTTCGCCGGGGTACCACGGGTGGTCGGTCTTCACCTGCGGGTCGCCGACGCCGGCGACGGCGGGCGGCGCGAGGAGGAGTAGGAGGGCGGGTGGAAGGAGTCGGGGCATGGCGCGCCTCGGGTAAAGTAGCAGGCACACTCCGTGTGCCGTAGCTGGCTTACGGCATACGGAGTGTGCCTGCTACTTTTCGGACGCCGAGTTGCGGCCCGCCCCCGGCCGCGGTACATTCGGGGTCTGCCCTCCCCCGCCGGTCCCCGCCATGCCGCACGCCCACCCCCACGCCTTCGGGTTCCTCAACGCCCGCACCCGCGAAGGGCTGACCCTCTCCCGCCGCGGCCTCCTTAAGGCCGGCCTCGCCGGCGTCGGCGCCCTCACCCTCCCGCAACTCCTGCGGGCGCGCGAGACCGGCCGAGCGGCGACGGGGAAGAGCGTCATCCTGCTGTGGATGGCCGGCGGGCCGAGCCAGATCGACACCCTCGACCCGAAGCCGGACCGGCCGCCGGAGAACCGCGGGCCGTTCGGCGTCACCCGCACCCGGCTGCCCGGCGTCCTCGTCTGCGAGCACCTGCCGAAGCTCGCCGCCGCCCTCGACCGGTTCACCGTGATCCGCTCCGTGGACTGCCGGCACAGCAACCACGAGCCGAACACGGTGATGCAGACGGCCAACCTGAAGGCCGAGGCCCGGACCAACCCGGAGACCCGTCACTACCCGGCGGTCGCCTCCCTCGTCGCCAAGTTCCACGGCCCGAACCACCCGGCCGCCCCGGCGTACGCGGCGTTCATGCGGTCCCGGTCGCACCTCGCGTTCGGCGGGTACCTCGGCCGCGGGTACGACCCGTTCCTGGCCAACGAGGCGGCCCGCCTGCCGGTGTACGACCTCGTCGGCAACGACACCGGGCAACTGTCCGGCGGGAGGATGTTCGAGCTGCCGGCCGACGTGCCGCCGGACCGGATGGGCGACCGCCGCGGGCTGCTGCACAACTTCGACCGCCTCCGCGCCGACATCGACGCGTCCGGGGCGATGGCCGGGATGGACCGGTTCGGCCAGCAGGCGGTCGGGATGCTGACCGGCGGGCGGGTGCGGGACGCGCTTGACCTGGCGAAGGAGCCGGCGGCGACGCGGGACCGGTACGGCAAGCACCTGTGGTGCCAGCAGGCGCTCCTGGCCCGCCGGCTGGTCGAGGCCGGGACCGCGTTCGTCACCCTCGATCTGAGCTACCACACCGCGAGCGGGACGTGGGACACGCACGGCGACAACATCCCGCCGTACGGCGGCATCCGCAAGGGCTTGGGCCCGCTGCTGCCGCTGTTCGACCACCTCGTCACCACCCTCGTCGCCGACCTGGAGCAGCGTGGGTTGCTCGACCGGACGCTGGTGGTGGCGATGGGCGAGTTCGGCCGCACCCCGCAGGTCGGGACGCAGGGGAGCACCGACGGGCGGAACCACTGGCCGTACGTGATGTCGGTGCTGCTGGCCGGCGGCGGGCTGAGGCACGGGCGGGTGATCGGCAGCACGGAGAAGGACGGCGGGCAGATCTCGGAGCGGCCGGTGTCGCCGGGCGACCTGGCGGCGACGGTGTACCGGCACTTCGGGGTGCCGCTCGACGCGACGTACACCGACCCGACGAACCGGACGCTGAACCTGCTGCCGGACGGCGGCGACCCGGTCAAGGAACTGTTCTGAAGGTAGCAGGCACACTCCGTGTGCCGTCCGCGACGGCACACGGAGTGTGCCTGCTACCTTCCGATCGCCGGCCGGATCGGATTTTCTCCGCACGCGCCGGCGGGGGACCGGCCAGTCACTTCCATGAACCCGCTCGCCGCCCTCGTCCGCTCGGCCGCCCCGGACGACCGGCCGGATGCCGACCTCGTCGCCGCGGCCGCCGGCGGCGACGACCGGGCGTTCGCCGAGCTGGTCCGCCGGCACGGGCCGCCGGTGTGGTCGGCGTGCCGCCGGCTGCTCCCCGACCGGGCGGACGCCGAGGACGCGTTCCAGGCCACCTTCCTGGTGCTCGCCCGTCGGGCCGCCCACCTCCGCGACCCGGCGGCGGTCGGCCCGTGGCTCCACGCGGTCGCGGTCCGCACCGCCCGGTGCGCCCGCCGCGGGAACGCCCGCCGGCTGGTCCGGCGCGAACCGCTGCCCGACGACGTCCCGGCCACCGGGCCGGACCCCGCCGCGCTCGCCGACCTGGACGCGGCCCTGCTCGCGCTGCCGCCGCGGCACCGGGCGGCGGTGGTGCTGTGCCACCTGCACGGGCTGTCGCGGCGGGAGGCGGCGGCCCGCCTCGGCTGCCCGGAGGGGACGCTGTCCTCGCTCCTGTCCCGCGGGCTGGCCCGGCTCCGCCGGCGGCTCCGCGGGCTCGACCCGGCCGCCGTCCCCGTCCTCGCCGTGCCGGCCGGCCTCGCCGCCGGCGCCGCCCGCGGGGCGGCGTCCCCCGCGGCCTTCCGCCTCGCCGAAGGAGTGCTCCGCATGTTCTGGGTGAAGAAGGCGACCGCCGCGGCGGCCGCGCTGGTCGCCGTGTTCGGCCTCGGGGTCGGGATCGGCCTGTCCGCCCGAACTGCCCCGGTCGTGGCCGCCGGCGACGAGAAGCCGGCCGCGAAGTCCGCGCCGGCCCCGCCGGCCGCGAACCCGGCCGACGAACTCAAGCTGGCGGAGGTCCGGCTCGAACTGGCCCGCGAGGCGCTCAAGTGGGCGGAAGGGCGGATGCTCGACGGCCGGATCCGGGACGCCGGGCGCCACGACTGGGCGATCGTGGAAGCCCTCCAGGAGCAGGTCGCGCGGCTGGAGGCGCGGTGCAAGGTCCTCCGCGAACAGGCCGCCGGGAACCGCCCCGCCGCGGACGAGGACCTGAGTGTCTTGGACGTGGTGATCGGCGGGAAGATGGTCGGCACCCCGTGGCACGTGAAGGAGTACGACCGGGCCGGGAAGGTGATCGGCGGGGCGAACATCGACCCGCCGGCGATGCTGGCCCGCTACCTGGCCCGGGCGAAGGCCGACCCGGCGTGCCCGAAGACGCTGCGAATCATCGCCTGGGAGGACGCCCCGCACGACCGGATCAAGGCGGCGTACCGGGCGTGCCGGGAGGCCGGGTTCAAGACCGCGGTGCTGCACGGCCGGGTGCCGCTGGACGACCCGGACATCACCTTCACCCCGCCGAAGGACGACCCCGGCGGGCTGCGGAAGGGCTGGTTCGAGGCCGACGAGGTGACGGTCGACCTGGCGAAGCTGGTCAAGCCGGCGCCCGCCGCGGGGAAGCCGTGAGACGGCGGCCGGCAGGAGTCTGGCCCTCCCGCCGGCCGCCCCCCGTCACTTCTTCCCGGCGGGCCTCTTCAGGTGCAGGTCGAGGGTCTGCGCCCCGGGCTTCACCTCCACCGGGCGGCCGTTCCCGTCGGCGTCCGCCGGGACGGTGTCGGTCGAGATGATCCCGGACGCCGGCACCTTCCCCTTGTTCTCCCGGGAGAACCGCTCCAGGTCGGCGGTCGTCTGGATGCTCGGCCCCGGCTTGTCCGACGCCTCCACCTTCGCCACCTTCGGCCCGGGGGCGACCCCGGCGACCGCGTACCGGCCGTCGGCGATCGGCCCGCCGGCGACCGCCCCCTTCCCGTCCGCCGGGGCGAACGTCACGTACCCGCTCCTCACGGGCGTGCCGTCGTAGGTCACCTCCCCGGACACCGTCGCCGCCGGGTCCGAGCACCCGCCGGCCAAGAGCCCCGCCAGCAGCACCAGGTGCCGCCGGCGGGGGGTCGTGTCGCGCGCCACGGGTCGCCCTCCTCACGGGGTGTTGACGACCTCGCCGCCGGCCCGGGTCCCCATCCCCCGCCAGGTGACCGCGTCCGTGCCGTTCGAGAAGAACCGGACGCTGGCGTCGGCCATCGCCGCGTTCACCCCCTGGGTGTGGTTGCTCCGGGCGGCGGCGTGCGCCCCGGCGGCGCTCGGGGTGAACCAGGCGTTGCCGCCGAGCGACTGGCACGGCCCGCGGTAGCTCGGGTCGCCGTTGGTCTGCGGGCACGGGCCGACGACCCGGTCCGGGGCCCCGGAGTTCGGGGTCAGGCTGGCGGTGAACAGGGCCCCGCCCATGTTCCCGTAGATGGTCATCCCGATCGGCCCGCCCCACCCGCTCGTCTCGGCCGGGACCAGCCCCTCGGCGAACATCAGGGTGTTGGCGGTGCCGTCGGTGACGGCCGTCACCGCCACCCCGACCGCCTTCGGGCCGCCGCTGTCGAAGCTCTGCCCGGCCTTCACCCCGAACACCCCGACCCCCCACGGCCCGGCGGTGGTGTCGGTGGCGGCCCCGTACATGTCGCCCGACCCGGCGCACCCGCGGTAGCTGCCCCGCCGCCCGCCGTACGTCTGGGTCCCGAGCTCGTTGCCCGTCGCCCCCTTGTCGCTCGGGCAGGTGGTCACCGTCAGGACCGCGTGCCGGGCTTCCCGCTGGGCCGCGTTGTCCCCGATCGGCCCGTTCGGCCCGGTCAGCGTCCCGCCCACGTTGTAGCTGCCGACGAACGGGGTCGCGTTGAGCGACACGTACCCCCGGTAGATGGCCTCCTGCTCGACGTACGGCAGGATCAGCTGCGTCCAGGTGTACGTGTCCCACATGTCGTACTTCCGGCCGTACGGCAGGGCGCCGACGGTGTCGTGGTAGTTGTGGCAGGCCAGCGCGATCTGCTTCAGGTTGTTCGCGCACTTGATCCGGGCGGCCGCCTCCCGGGTCTTCTGGACGGCCGGGAGCAGCAGCCCGACCAGGACCGCGATGATCGCGATCACCACCAACAGCTCGATCAGGGTGAACGCCCCCCGCCGCGGCGGGGAAGAACTGGGAGCACGCACGGGAGCCTCCGTCGCGAGGATGAGGTGGAGAGACTCGCGAGAACCACCCCAACGAAGATGCGAAGTGTCGGGGTGATGAGAACGATACTCAAAGCTCATCGACCTGGCCAGAGAATTTTTTAGGGAAACTTAATAAAGACGCTTAACGAAACAAGATGTGGAGTTGCGGCGATAAAAAAAGCCCCACGTCGCCCGGTGGGAGGCGTGGGGCACCAAGCGGGGTCACGAGTTACGCCAAGTCGAACAGCAGCACCTCGCCGTCCCCGGTCACGGTCACGGCCGACTCGTCTTCGACCGCCGCGCCGTCACCGGCGGTCAGCCTCTCGCCGTTCACCGTGGCCGCCCCGGTGGCGACGTGCAGGTACGCCGCCCGGCTCGGCGCCAGGGCGTGCGTCACCGCCTGCCCCGGCGCCAGCCGCGCCTGGTAGACGCGCGCGTCCTGGTGGATGGTCAGCGACCCGTCTGCCCCGTCCGGGGACGCGACCAGCGCCCACCTCCCCGCCTTGTCCGCGTCGGCGAACAACTTCTGCCGGTACCCCGGGGCGTGCCCGCGGCGGTCCGGGAACAGCCAGATCTGCAGCAGGTGGACCGGGTCGGCCCGGGACGGGTTGAACTCGCTGTGGGTGACGCCGGTCCCGGCGGTCATCGCCTGCCACTCGCCGGCCCGGATCACCTCGCCGTTGCCCATGCTGTCGCGGTGCTCCAGCGCCCCGCCCAGCACGCAGGTGAGGATCTCCATGTCCCGGTGCGGGTGGGTCGGGAACCCGGCCCCCGGTGCGACACGGTCGTCGTTGATGACGCGGAGGGCGCGGAACTGCTGGTGCCGGCGGTCCTGGTAGTCGCCGAACGAGAAGGTGTGGCGGCTGTCGAGCCAGCCCAGGTCGGTGACCCCGCGGTCGGCCCCCTTGCGGACGGTAAGCATCGGTATGCCCAGTGGCGTCACCGGATGTCCATCGGTGACGCCAGGGGATACCGGGCCGCCCGCGGGGGGCTTACGAGGCGCCCTCGTGGCACAGGTCGGAGACCTGTGCCACGAGTCCCACCCTGTGCTCAGTCGATCGGGCCGAGGACCTGCCCGTCGTTCCGGGCGGCGAGCCGGCCGAGGGTGGTGCCGTCGATGCTGGTGCGGATCGGCCGCACGCCCCCGTCGCCCAGGACGAAGTTCACCACCCCGGTGTGCCAGCTCCCGAACTTCCCGCCGTTCGCCTCGGTCAGGGTCCGGGCGAGCAGCCGGTTCGACCCCATCATCCGGAACGAGTACCCCTTGTCCCCGTTGTACGCCGGGCCGTCGTTCCCCGCGGCCGTCCCCAGCTCGTTCGGCCGGAGGTGCTTCTCCCCGACGAACGCGGTGTTGCTCAGCCCGTCGCCGATCTCCCCGAACTTGCACCCGGGGCGGTTCGGCCCGCGCGGGTTCGTGGACCAGTCGTTGGACATCCGGAAGGCGCCGTTGTTCGGGGTGTTCGCCGAGCCGTCGTCGTTCCGGGACCACCAGTAGTCGTTGCCGCCGCCGGTCGCCGGGTCGCCGGCGCAGGCCGCGTAGTCGGCCGGGGCGCCGTTGGCCGGGGTGGTGGACCCGTCCATCACGTCGGTCACCACCGGCACCGCCGCGGACCGGCGGGACGGGCACAGGAACAGCTTGACCGGGGTCTCCCGGGCGGTCGCGTTCTGGTTCGAGAACGAGGTGCCCAGGTTCCACTGGGCGTACAGCGGGGCCTGCTCGACGTACGGCAGGATCTGGACCAGCCAGGTGTACCGGTTGTCGAGCCGGGTGGTCGGCAGCGCCCCGGTCGCGTCGTGGTGGCTGTGCAGGGCCAGCCCGATCTGCTTCAGGTTGTTCAGGCACTGGGTGCGGGCCGCCGCCTCGCGGACCTTCTGGACGGCGGGCAGGAGCAGGCCGATGAGGACCGCGATGATCGCGATCACCACCAACAGCTCGATCAGGGTGAAGCCCCGGCGGGGGCGGGGGTCGCGAGAGGTCATGGGAGAGTCCGCAAGAGTAAAGATGAGCGACGAGTCAACTTCCCTATTGTAACATGGGGCGTGGCGCTGGCTGCAACTCGCCCGCCGACGTGCCGGGGGAATTGTGATGTCGGGCTTCCGAAAGTTAACGGCGGTGGCGCTGGCGGCCGGGCTGGCGGCCGGGTGCGGGAAGCCGGGGTTCGCGCCGGTCCGCGGGCAGCTCGTCCACCCGGACGGGTCGCCGGCGGCCGAGCTGGACGGGTTCCAGGTGGTGTTCGAGGGGGCCGCCGCGGACGGGAAGGCGTACGCCGCCGTCGGGCCGATCGACGCCCAGGGCCGGTTCGAGCTGACGACCGCCGACCCGGGGGACGGCGCCCCGGTCGGGACGTGCCGGGTGCTGGTCGAGCCGAAGATGCTCGACTCGGAGCGGGAGGCGCCGTACCCGATCGACCGGAAGTACCGGTCGTTCGACACGTCCGGGCTGACGGCCGAGGTGAAGCCCGGGGCGAACGAGGTCACCCTGACCGTCGTCCCGAAGGGCGCGGCCAAGAAAAACTGACCGGCGGCCGGGTCACTTCTTCGGGAAGCAGTGGGCGACGGCCGCCCGCACCAGCGTGTTCGTCGGCATCCCGCGGACCGACCACCCGTACAGGTTGCCGAGGCCGACGACCGTGGCGCCGTGCTCCGGCAGGTAGTACATGGCGCACTGGTACCCGGGCACGTCCCCGTCGTGGCCGATCATGCCGTCCACTTTCTCGATGTGGAACCCGTACTCGAACCCCGGCTGGTCGGCCTCCGTCCACGCCAGCAGCTCTTTCTTCCCCTTCTCCTTCAGCAGGGCGCCGGTGGCGAGCGGCTTCGCCGCCTTCCCGAGGTCGGCGGCGGTCGAGATCACGCTCCCGGCCGCGCCCCACCAGCTCGGGCTGGTGGCGGTCACGTCGTGCCGGACGTCCCCGCGGACGAAGAACGGCGTCTTCTCCCCGCCGAGGGCGTACCCGCGGGCGAACGGCGCCGGCAGCGCGTTGTCCTTCGGGATGGTGGTGCTCTTCAGCCCGAGCGGCTCGAACACCCGGGCCGCCACCTCGTCCGCCCACGGCTTCCCGGTCGCCTTCTCGACCACCTTCGCCAGCAGCACGGTGTGGGCGTTCGAGTAGTGGTGCTTCTCCCCCGGGGCGAAGTACGGCGGGGCCTTCAGCGAGATGGCGAGCAGGTCGTCCTCCGGCCACCACTTCTCCGGGTCGGCTGCGAACTTCTCCTTCATCGTCTTCGACTCGATCAGGTTGAACACCCCGGCCCGGTGCGTCGCCAGGTGCCGTAGGGTCACCTTGTCCCCGTTCAGCACGCCCTTGACGTACTTGTCGATCGTGTCGTCGGCCGACACCTTCCCCTCGTCGATCAGGGTGAGCACCGCCTGCCCGACGAACACCTTCGACAGGCTCGCCACCCGGAAGTGACAGTCCGGCGTCATCGGCGTCTTCTTGTCCGCGTCGGCGAGGCCGACGGCGGCGACGAGCGGCGGCTTCCCCTCGCGGTACACGGCCACCACCGCCCCGGGCAGCTTGGTCGCCTTCCACGCCTCGGCGACGGCCTCCGCGAACGCGTGCTGCTCCGCCGCCGGGTCGGCGGCCGGGGCGGGGGCGGCGAGCAGGAGCGCGGCCGCGGGCAACAGGGATTTGGTCACGGGTGTGTCTCGGGTGGGTGGGGTCAGAAGTCGCCGACGGGGTTGCCGTCGTCGATCTGGATCAGGTTCGAGTAGGTCGGCTCGGGGATCGACTCGCGGACGAACCGGACCGACCCGTCGGCCAGGCTCAGGCACACCCCGCCGGGGTGGAACCCGTAGGGCGTCGTCTTGTTGTTGCAGTTGACCCAGCACGCCCCGGCGCCCTCGGACGCGATGCCCCCGTCCGCCCCGGTCGTCAGCACGTACTCCCCCATGTACCCGGCCCACGGGCCGTACCAGAAAACGCTCTGCCCGCCGGCCACGTACGACCACGAGGCCGGCTCGAACGGCGTCAGCTTCCCCTTCTGGTAGTACCCGGGCCACCCGGCCTTCTCGACCAGCATGACCGTGTTCGAGGTGCCGTCCGGGATGTCGAGGAACTTCCGCCCGGTCGTGCCCTGCGGGAACACCCCGTTCCGGTTCGCGCTGCCGGGGCTGAAGCTCGCCCGGTACGCCCGGACGCCGGTGTAGTCGGTGGCGTGGGCGGTGTGCCCGGCGGCCAGGGAGGTCGCCGCCGGGTCGTTGTAGTTCAGCGTCCGGCAGACCCGGTCGGCGGTCGGGGACGACGGGCAGAGGAACAGCGGGACCCGGGTCTGCACCGCGGCCTGGTTGGTCGCGTGGTCGAACCCGAACTCGTAGTCGTACCCGCGCTCCAGGTTCACCTGCTCCAGGTACGGCAGCAGCTTGGTCAGGAACCCGTTCACCGCCCGCCCGTTGTACCCGGACGCCGGGGTCTTGATCTCGTGCCCGGGCGGGAGCCGCTGGAACACGTCGTGGTACTGGTGGGCGGCCAGGGTGACCTGCTTCAGGTTGTTCAGGCACTTGGCCCTCGCCGCCGCCTCCCGCACCTTCTGCACCGCCGGCAGCAGCAGGCCGATCAGAACGGCGATGATGGCGATCACGACGAGCAGTTCGATCAGGGTAAATCCGGGACGCCGGCGCATCAGCGCACCTCGCGGGCGGGGGTGGCAAGCGGCGTGGCGTACGGGCGCGGGAGGGCCCCGCTGCGGAAGCTAGCCGGCTCGGGTTGTCGGGCTTAGCACCAACCGTGCCGCTCGGAAACGGCTCGGTTTCGGGCGGTTTTGGGCGCCGCCGTGGCCACGGCGCGACCCCTGTTGGTCACCTCGTAGTCATCGCCTCGTGCATGCCGAGGCCGAGGGCGGTCGCGGCCGCGGCGCTCAGGACGAGCACCGCCAGCCCCCACCGGCGGGCCGCCTTGAGCTGCCACCACATGAACAGCCCGGACACGCCCCAGAACACCATCACGAAGGCCATCACGTCCACGACCACCGCCCAGAACCACCGGGCACCCGGCTCGCCGGGGTACCCGTGCGCCAGGTGCAGGCGGGTCAGGAACCGCCGCACCGACAGTTCGTCGCCCACGGCGTCGTCGGCCGGCCTCCCGGTCACGGCCCCGGTCTGCGGGTTGAACGTCACCCGCCACGCCGCCGGGCCGTCGGCCATCAGGAACGTGAGGTCCGGGACGCTGGTAACGGTGACCGGCCCGCCGGGGAACCCGGTCCGCTCCAGCACCGCCGGCACCGCGGCCTTGACCCGCTCGGGCAGCGGGGCGTCGAGGGCCAGCCCGTCGGCGGCCGGCCGTGGCGTCCCGCCCTTCGGGCCGGGCGCCTTCCCGACCCCCACTGCGAACGGCGCCTTCTCCTCCGGCCGGGGCGGCGGGAGGGCCTTCGACCGGACCGTCCCGCCGGCGCCGGTCACGTCCACCAGCACCGACACCTCGTGCCTGTCCGCCTTGACCGTGGCGAACGCGAACTCGCGGGTCCACCGGGCCTGCTCCGGGTGGGCGAGCCGGTAGTCGGCCGGCGGGGTCGCCCGCGCCCGCAGGGCGGCGACCACCTGCTCCGCCACCTCCGCCGGCGCCGGCGGGTGCTCCATCGGGGTGCCGGCGAGTCCCGCCCGGCCGAAGTGGGCGGTCGGTGCGTCGGCGAACGCGGCCGGGTGGTTGAACAGGAACCCGGTGGCGCCGTACAGGACGGCCCACGGGAGGAGGAACAGGCCGAGGTACAGGTGGGCGCGGCGGACCGCGTGCATCGCCCGCCGGCGGAGCGGCCGGCGGCGCGCGTGCGGCCCCGCGGCCGCGGGCTGCGGCTCGTCTGACATCCGTTACGTCCCCCGGGTTGTGGTCGCGTGTACGGGCTTGTCTTGTGGCACAGGTCTCCGACCTGTGACGGCATCACAGGCCGGAGACCTGTGCCACAAGACCTTCGGTCGGCTACTCGCCCGGCGGGCCGAGGCGGGCGCGGAGCCGCTCGCCGACCGGCTTCGCCTCCTCCTCGGTCACCCGGTACCGGGCCGCCGGGTCGTCGATCACCTTCGGCTTCGCGTTCGGGTTCAGGGTGGCGACGCCCATCGGCAGCGTCGGGGTGTTCACGTCCGTCCGGTGGCACAGGGCGCACTGGCCGGCGAACGTGGTGTGCTTCGCCGACCCGTACTCCAGGAACAGCCCCTGGGTCGTGTCCGGGAGGAACCGGAACGCCTCGCCGCCGAGCACCGACCCGGGCCGGCTCCGGAAGTAGATCCAGTGGTCCACCCCGTCCTTCGAGCTGGTCGGGTTGTCCGGGGCGAGCCGGAACGGGCCGGTCTGCCGTCGCACCCGCACCTCGTCCACCACCGGCGTCGCGACCGGGTTCAGGTCCGGGTCGAACCCGACGAGGGTCATCACCAGGGCGACCTCGGCCCCCGGCGGCACGTCCGGCTTGACCACCTGCCCGACCGACTCGACCAGCTTCACCGACTTCTCACGCCCGCCGGCGTCGAGGTACACCTTGCTCGCCCGCAGCGCCACGTCCCCGCGGAACAGCTTCGACGCCTTCCGGTCCACCTCCACCCACCCGGACTTGTCGCCCGGCTTCAGCAGGGCCGGCGGCAGGTACGGCTCGGCCGCGGTCTTCGGGGCGTCGCGGCCGGCGAACTGCCCGAGCAGGTCGGCCGCACCAGACGGCAGGGCTTCGAGCGTCTTCCGCGGCTGGGCGAGCGCCCGCACCGCCTTCGCCATCGCGGTCAGCAGTTCGGCGTCGTCGAGCTTCCACTTGCGGTCGGCTTCGAGCCGCCACCACAAGGTCGCCACGTCCCACTGGAGCATCAGCCGCGGGAGCGGGTCGGCGAGTTCCGGCACGGCCGCGACCTTCTCGGCGGTCGAGACGCGGTCGAGCACCGCGAGGAGGCGCTTGCGGCGGTCGGCGTCCACCGAGATGACGGCCGGCACCCGGACGTCCCCGCCGAACGCGGTGCGGTCGGCGTCGGCCCCCTTGCGCTTCTCGAACTGCCAGCCCTTCTTGAAGAAATCGGCGTCGGCCCGACCGGCGCGCTCGGCCGGGAGGCGGCCGCCGACCTCCTCGGCGACGAGCGTCTGGGTGAACAGGAGGGCGTGCAGTTCGTTCAGCCAGTGGCCGGGGTCGCGGCTGTACGTCGGGACCGGGGCGTCGGACCGCGGCAGCCCTTCGAGCGTGTGGCCGACCGGGAAGCGTGAGCTCTCGCGCGGCGGCGGGGCGGCGTCCGGGCCGGCGAACGCCCCGATCCCCAGCGCGAGCACCCCGGCGGCCGCGGCGAGCTTAGTCGGCATTGACGACCTCCCCGCCGGACCGGGTGATCAATCCGGCGACCACGTCGGCGGTGGCCGACTGCTTCAAGAACCGGACCGACCCGTCCCCGTACAGGACGTTCGCGCCGCCGGAGTGGAAGGCGTAGATCGAGTAGTTGTTGCTGCAGTTCACCATGCACGGGCCGGGCTGCGTCGCCCCGTCGGCCGTGTACCCGCGGGCGGGGAACGAGTTGACGTCGGCCCAGGCGGACACCGGGACGGTGTCCGGCGGGTCGGCCAGCCGTCCGGCCCGCCACTCCGCCGGGCGGCCCCCGGACTCCACCACCAGGACGGTCCCCGAGGTGCCGTCGGTCACGTCCGAGATCCGGGCCGGCTTGTCGTTCCCCGGGGCGACGATCCCGTCCCTGCTGCCCGGGGCCGGGGTCGGGATCGGGCGGGCGGTCGTGGCGGTCGAGTACAGGTTGGCCGACACCTGGTTCGGGACCGCGTAGTCGGCCGCCGCCCCGACGTTCCCGGCGCTCCCGAACGTGGTTGTTCGGTTCTGGTCCGGGACGGACGGGCAGACCAGGATGCGGACCGGGGTCGCGACCACGTCCCGGTTCTGCGCGTCCCGGGCCTGGTAGTCGAAGTTGTACAGGTTCCGCAGGTTCTCCTGCTCGAGGTACGGCAGCACCTGCACCACCCAGTACGCGGTGACCGTCCCGGCCGCCCCGGCCCGCGTCTTGGACTGGACCGGGAACGTGTTGAACGCCGACTCGTGGCCGTGGAACGCCAGCCCGAGCTGCTTCAGGTTGTTCAGGCACTTCGCCTTGGACGCCGCCTCTCGGACCTTCTGCACCGCGGGCAGGAGCAGGCCGATGAGGATCGCGATGATCGCGATCACCACCAGCAACTCGATCAGCGTGAACCCGCTCCGGAGGCGGCCGGGGCGGCCACACTCCCACTCGCTCGGGGTTAAGTCGGACGGGCAGCGCACGGGGGAAGCCTCCGGTCGGACGGTGACCGGGCCGCTGTGGGGGCGGCCGGTGCGGAGAGGAGTGATCGTGTCATTGTACGGACCTCACCGCCCGTCCGTCACCGGCTCGCCCTTCGCGGCCAGCTTCACCACCTCGACGGCCGCCACGTTCGACCCGCCGCCGGCACCGCCAACCAGCACCGCCGCGTCCGCCCCGTGCGGCACCAGCCGGGCGACCATCCGCTTCACCGCCGCCTCGCCGACCTTCTCCCAACCGTCCCCCTTCTCCGTCAGCCGGAACACCGGCCCGGCCGACGTGTTCACCACCAGCCGCCCGCCGACCACCGCCGCTGCCGGCGAGAACGCCACCCGGTCCGTCCCGGGGATCGGCGGCCCGGCCGACCACTTCCCGGTGGCCACGTCCAGCACGTCCACCCGCCGGTCGGCGCCGTCCGCCCTCAGCCCGCCGACGACGTACACGGTGTTCCCGACCGCCGCCGCGGTCAGCGCCCGCCGCTGGAACGGCTGCGGGACCGGCTTCCACTCCGGCTTCTTCGCCGCCAGGTCGAGGGTCAGCGCGGTGTCGTGCCACACCGGCGACGCGTCCTTCCCCTTCATCTGCCACCCGCCGACGACCACCAGCGTGTCCCCGGCGACGACGAGGTCGTGCGACGACCGCCCGGCCGGCAGCGGCGGCAGGTCTTCCCACTTCCCGACCTTCGGGTCGAACCGGGCGCATTCGGCCAAGGAATGATTGTCGGCCGGGTCGCCCGGCTTGTTCCGCGGCTGCATCCCGCCGACCCGGTACACCGCGCCGCCGCGGGCGGCGAGGCCGAGCCCCTGCGCCTTCGGCCCGGCCGGCAGCTCCTCCCACTTCGTCCCGCCGTCGAGCTTCAGCCGGTGGAACGTGCCGAGGACGGTCTCGGTGTCGTAGGAGTGGGTCTTCCCGGCGTGCCCGCCGTAGACGTACAGGTACCCGCCGGCCGCGGCCGCGCCGAGGCTGGAGACGGCCGTCGGGAGCGGCGGGTAGGCCGGGTCGGCGGCGCGGGCGGGGGCGGCGAGTGCGGCGGCGGCGAGGCAGAGGAAGGTTCGCACGGCGGACTCCGGGTCACGGGCGGAAGACCGCCGCCAGGACGGCGGCGGCCACGAGCGGGACGGCGACGGCAATGGTACACAGCCAGTGCGGCCGGGTCTCGGGGGCGAGGGTGTTCTGGGTCATCGGACGTCTCCCGGAAAGTAGCAGGCACACGCCGTGTGCCGTAGCTGGCGGTCGGCACACGGCGTGTGCCTGATACTCAGTACCCGCCGCCGGGGATCACCTCGCCGCCGTCGCGGGTGCCGAGCGCCTGGTACGTCGGCAGGTCGATCCGGCCGTTCGGGAGGAACCGGACGGTCCCGTCGCCGAACAGGAAGTTGGCCCCGGTCGGGTGGTCGCTGCGGAACGCCCCGAGCCGGGCGGTCTGGTCGGCCGGGGTGCCGGTCACGGTGTTGAACAGCACCCCGGTGCTGCCGAAGCTGTAGCTCGCGTACCCGTACACCCACCGGGTGTTCCCGCCGCGCCGCTGCCCGGCGTACGGGCTGGCGGCCGCGAAGGTGTAGTCCGGCAGCTGGAACCCCATCTCCCCGGCCAGGATCGTGTTCGACGTCCCGTCCGCCGCGGCCACGTGCTCCAGCTTCACCCCGAGCTGGTTCGTCGCCCCGCCCGACCCGCCGCCGGTCAGCCGGACGACCATCCCGTTGTCGGCCGCCGGGTTCCCGCCCGCCCCGGGGCCGAAGAACGGGTTCGGCTGGCTCCCGATGCAGACCGCGTAGCCGGCCCACCCGGGGAACGCGTCCGGGACCGGCGGCGGGAGCATGCTCGGGCAGCGGTACGTCTTCAGCACGGTCGCCCCGAGGGAGGCGTTGGAGTGCCCGTCCCCGTCCGCGTCGGCGGTGCTGTCCGGGGAGGCGGCCGGGTCGTACCGCCGGCCAACGTTCTCCTGCTCCAGGTACGGGAGGATCTGGGTCAGGGCGGAACTGAACGCCGGGGTGTTCGCGACCGGGAGCCGGCCGGTGGCGTCGTGGTACCCGTGGACGGCGAGGCCGACCTGCTTCAGGTTGTTCGCGCACTGGATCCGGGCGGCCGCCTCGCGGACCTTCTGCACGGCCGGGAGCAACAGCCCGATGAGGACGGCGATGATGGCCACGACGACGAGCAGCTCGATGAGCGTGAACGCGGACCGCTGGCGCACGGCAGACCCTCCGGATCCCGGGTGGGAAGTCGCGAAAAGGTGAGCCGCGTTGCGACGGATGGTGAGCGCCGGGGTGGCCGGTCGCGGTCCCGTACGGTGGCGGAGCAGGCTCGCCGGGGGCGGGGCGACGGTCACCCTGCCCCCGGCGTCTTACTGAGACAAAATCTCAACAAGACGCCTTTACTCTAAGCGGGTGTCGGATACTGTCAAGACACGGCGGAAGAAAATCGTCCTGATCCGCGGCGGTTTCCCGGTGCGCCGGCCCGACGCGGCCGGCTGTTGACACCGCATCTCACCGGACGGCGTCATGACCGACGACAACCCCGACGACCGCGAGGACGTGACCGACGAAGGGGCGGACCGGAAGGTGGTCCGCGCGGAGGAACTATTCGGCGGGTGCCGGGAGATCTGGATCGAGCTGGACGGGGTCCGGTATCGGCTGCGGATCACGCGCCGCGGGAAGCTGATCCTGCAGAAGTGAGCCACGGATGAACACGGATGAAACACGGATCAGACGGGAACCGAGTGTTCTGTCTGATCCGTGTTTCATCCGTGTTCATCCGTGGCCCCGCTTCGCCGTCATCACCCGCGGCAGCTTGCCCAAGTCCTTCAGGGTCGGGCCGACCTCCAGTTCCGGCCGCCCGGCGAGGATCGCCCGCACGTCCGCCTCCTGCGTGGATCCGATCTCCAGCAGTAGCCGGCCGCCCGGCTTCAGGAACGGCCCGACACCGGCGGCGATCCGGCGGTAGAAGTCGAGCCCGTCCGGCCCGCCGTCGAGGGCGGCCCGCGGCTCGTGGTCGCGCACGTCCGGCGGCAGGGCGGCGAACTCGTGGTGGGCGATGTACGGCGGGTTGCTCACGACGAGGTCGAAGGTCGCGGCGGCCGGCAGCGGGGCGAACAGGTCGCCGTGGAGGAACGCGACCCGGTCCGCGACGCCGTGCTTCGCCGCGTTCCGCTTCGCCACCTCCAGCGCGTCGGCCGAGACGTCCACGGCGGTGATGCGGGCGTCCTTCTTCTGGTGGGCGATGCTGATTGCGATGCACCCGGACCCGGTGCCGAGGTCGAGCACGGCCGGGGCCGCGAGCGGCTTCAGGAAGGCGAGCGCTTCGGCGACGAGGGTTTCGGTGTCGGGCCGGGGGACGAGGACGGCGGGGGTGACCTCGAACGGCAGCAGGTAGAAGTCGCGGACGCCGGTGAGGTAGGCGACCGGCACCCCGGCGACGCGGCGGTTGATCAACTCCTTGAACCGGGCGCGGTCGGCCTCGGACGGCTGCTCGGCGAAGTTGACGGCGAGGTACGTCTTGTCGTACCCGAGGACGTGGCCGAGGAGGATCTGGGCGTCGGCCCGGGAGCCCTCGACGCCCTTCTTGGCGAGGTAGTCGGTGGTCCAGGCGAGCAGCGCCTTGATCGTCCAGACGGTCGGCGCGGCGTCGGCCATGAGTCCGTCCTTGTAGGGCCGGCTGTGCCGGCCGCGTGGGTGCAACGAGGCCGGCACAGCCGGCCCTACAACACGAGCCCGACGCCCGGTGTCAGCCGCCGGCCGCGGCGTCCCGCGTCCCCGTCTCGCGCTCGCAGCCGAACACCCGACCCGCCTCGGCCGCCTTCTCCCGAAGTCGCTGCCACCCCCGGCGGTGGACGACCCCGTCATTGAAGCACTCGACGTCCGCCGGTTCCAGTCCGCCCATTGCGGCGTAGACCGCGCTGATCACGGCCTGCTGCTCGGCCGTCAACACGTCCTCGAAGTTGTGCCGGAAGGCTTCGCCGGCGTAGTGGAAGTCGTTGAGCAACTCGCAGGCGAGGCAGCCCCGCGGTCCGATCCGGCGCCGACCCTCCGCCGCCAGAGAGAGGTCGACGAGCGAGTCCCGGAACAGCCGCCAGACGGCTTCGAGGTTGACGTCCACCCGTGCGTCCTTCGAGCCGCTGTACGCAGCCGCTGCGGCCCCACGACGGTCACCCCGCGGTCGCGGCGGCGAGGCGCTGCTTCTTGGCGTGGTCCCGCATCGGGCCGATCATCTCGTCGAGGAGCCCGCCCATGATCGCGTCGAGCTTGTAGACGCTCACCTCGATCCGGTGATCCGTGCAGCGGTTCTGCGGGAAGTTGTAGGTGCGGATCCGCTCGTTCCGGTCCCCGCTGCCGATCTGGTTCTTCCGCAGGTCGGCCCGCTCCCGGTGCAACTTCTCCTGCTGCCGCTCGAAGATCCGCGTCCGCAGCACCCGCATCGCCCGGTCCCGGTTCTTGTGCTGGCTCCGCTCGTCCTGGCACTTCACCTCGATCTGGTCCGGCGTCCCCTTCCGGTACCAGATGCGGACCGCGCTCTCCGTCTTGTTCACGTGCTGCCCGCCGGCCCCGCCGGCCCGCATCGTCTCCCACTCGATGTCGCCGGGGTTGATCGCCACCTGCACCTCGTCCGGCTCCGGCAGCACCGCGACGGTGGCGAGCGAGGTGTGGATCCGGCCCTGCGTCTCGGTCGCCGGCACCCGCTGCACCCGGTGCCCGCCGGACTCGTACCGCAGGAACTGGTACACCCCGTCGCCCTCGACCCCGAACGTCACCTCCTTGAACCCTCCCGCCTCGCCGGGGCTGCTCGAGATCTCCTCGACCGACCACCCCTTCGCCCGGGCGTACCGGGCGTACATGTCGTACAGGTTGCCGGCGAACAGCGCCGCCTCGTCCCCGCCGGTCCCGGCCCGGATCTCCACGATCAGCTTCGAGAAGTCCTCGGCCGGGTCGACCAGCAGCTGGTCCTCGACCCGGGCGTACAGGGCGTCGCGCCGCGGCCGCAGGGCCGCGAGTTCCTCCTCGGCCAGCGCCCGCATGTCCGGGTCGTCGCCGGCGGCGAGCGCGGCGGCGTCCGCGACCGCGGCGTCGAGTTTCAGCAGTTCCAGGTAGGGTTCGACGAGCTTGGCGAGCGCCCCGCGCTCCTTGGCGACCGCGGCCGCCCGGGCCGGGTCGGCGGCGACCGCCGGGTCGTAGAGTTGCTGCTCGAGGGCGCGGTAGTGGGCGACCTTCTGGTCGAGGGCGGGGAGCATGGCCGGTGGTGGGGTGGTGGGGTCGCGGGGTGTCGGGAAGAAAGCGGCCGCCGGCCGCTAACGGAACACGCCCGCACTCGGCGACCGGGTCATGTCTTCACCACCCCACGACCTCACCACCCCGCCACCCGCCGCGTCACTTCTTCCCGCCGCCCTTCTTCTCGGCCTCGGCCTTCGGCGGCTGGGCCGGGGCCGCGGCGTCCGGCGGCGGGGTCGCCCCGCCCTTCCCGACCACCTCGGCCTTGGCCGCGTACCGGGAGTTCTTGTACTTGTCCTGGAACTTCTGCACCCGCCCGGTGGTGTCCACCAGCTTCATCTTGCCGGTGAAGAACGGGTGGCTGGCGCTGGAGATCTCCAGCTTGTACAGCGGGTACTCCTGCCCGTCGGCCCACTTGATCGTGTCGTCGGTCTCGACGCACGACCGGGTCAGGAAGGAGAAGTTCGCGGCCGCGTCCTGGAACACGACCGGCCGGTAGTTCGGGTGGATGCCCTTCTTCATGGCTCGCTCCGCGGGGCGGGAAAGCTGTGATCTTACCGGCCCCGCGGCGGCCCGACAACCGGGGGCGCGGAAAGGCGAACCCGGAGCGTCAGCGACGGGGTGTCCCCCCCGCCCGGGGTGGACGTCCACCCCGTCGCTGACGCTCCGGGTTCGCCGCGCCGGGTCACCGCCGCCCGCTCAGCAGGCGCAGCAGCAGACCGGGGTGCCGCCCATCATCAGGCAGCACGTGCACCCGGCCTTCATGCACGCCGTCACGCAGTCGCAGCACCCCTGGATCATCGCCTCGCACATCTTGTCGCCCGAGGTGCAGGTGACCGTGCACCCGTCCTTGGTCATCTCGCACTTGCACATGCCCATGGTCAGGTTGCAGCAGCAGACCATCATCCCGTTCATCATGCAGCACATGCTGCACATCCCGCCGGCCATCATGGTGCACAGGTTCTGCATCATGGCGCAGGCGGCCGGGTCGTCGCAGGTGCAGGTCATCTTCATCCCGCCGGCGCACTTCTCGACCTTCATCGTGCAGCGGGGGACCATCACCATGTTCGGGGCCATCGCCGGGGCCGACGCCCCGCCCATCCCGGTCCCGCCCATCCCGGACATGCCGGTCATCGGGCGCTCCATCATCATCGTGCCGGTCATGTTAACCCTCCGGAAGAAACGGACCGCTACGACGGCCGGTCCGGAACACCCCACCGAACCCGTCACCCCGGGTGTCGGCCATCTCGGAAACGGTCCGAGAAAACCCCTGTCGGACTTGCTTTCCCCGATGCGGCGGGTAATATTCCATCAGCAAAGCAATCAGGTAAGTCGATTTTACGCACTGTTCGCTCGAAATCCCGCCGGCTGAATCACTGAGGCCGCCATGTTCGAGAACCGGATCAGCCACCTCTTCCTCGTCCCCGAAGCCGCCACGCTGACGGCGCTCAGCCCTGCCGCCGGGTTCGTCGCCTGTCCCGCCCCGCTGTTCGCCACCTTCACGGCCGCCCAACAGTCGTTCGTGGCCGAAGTCTACCGCCGGGCGCAGGAACTGACGGAGTCCCAACTCCGCAAGCCGACCCGGAGGGGCGTCCCCGAGTTCTCGCGGAACTGACCGGCAACCGTCTCGCGGCGAGGTGAGTATATACCCGCACCCCCGGCGCCCGCCACCACGGCCGCGCCGGGGGGTTTCGCCTTTGTCAAGTTCCGTAGTTCCGTAGTTTTTGTCGGGTTCCGCCGGCCCGGCGCCGGCGTTCGACTACCGCCCGTCCGCCGCTTCCGCCAGCAGGAACCCGTGGGCGGCGAACACCATCGCGGCGTGGTGGTGCCACCCGACCCACGTCCGCCCCTCGAAGTGGTCCAGCCCGAGCCGCCCCTTGATCTGCTCGAACGCCGCGACCGCGGCGGCCCCGTCCGCCGGTCCGTCCGCCAGGTCCCACCCCTCGGCCCGGAGCTCGTCGAGCAGGGCGGCCGCGATCGCCTCCTTCGTCGTGTGGCCGCGGTGCTCGGCCGGGACGGTCTTCTCGACCACCCCGGGGTGCTCCCGCAGCCAGTACGCGGGGAGGTACAGGCGGGCGGCGAGCGGGGCGTAGCCGGCCGCCCCGGCCGCCCCGACCACCACCGCCACCTGGCAGTTCACCTTCCGCCCGACCGACCGGGCGAACTGCCGCTGGGCGCCGACCGAGTTCCGCCCGCGCTTCAGGAGCACCCCGTCATGAACCACCCGGGTGTCGGCCGCGGCCCGCACCCCGGCCGGCAGCAGCTCCCGGTACCGGGCGAGGACGCGGGCGTGGTCCCACGGGCTCTGGGTGACGAAGTGTTGGAGCGACTGGGCGAGGTTGGCGCCGGTGTCTACGAGGCCGGCCGCCGCGGCCGCCAGCCCCTCGACGTTCTTCCGCCCGGGGGCGGCCAGCAGGCCGGACACGTAAAGCCGGAAGCACTCCCGCTGGTCGCCTCGCGCGAACAGGTCGTCGTACCGGGCGAGGTGGCGGTACAGCCGCTCGGCCGTGCTCGGGAGCGGTAGGGTGGTTCGCATCGTGCTCCGACCCCACTCGGTTTAACACTTTGTTTCTCGGTTTAGTAGTATTTCCACCTCCGGGCTTTCACGCAAGTCCTTTTTCCGACTCTTCGGCCTCCCTCGTTCGACTTTGTCACCTGACTCTGCCGGCCGCGGCCTGGGGGCGAACCCGGGGATGGCTACAATCCCCGCATGAACCCGATCGTCTTCGCGCTGCGGAACCCGGTCACCGTCATGGTCGGCGTCCTCGCCGTCCTGATCGGCAGCGGCCTCGCCGCGTCCCGGATGCGCGTCGACATCTTCCCCCCGCTGAACCAGCCGGTCATCGTCATCGCCCAGCCGTACGGCGGGATGACCCCCGGCCAGATGGAGGGGCTGCTGACCAACTACTACGAGTTCCACCTGCTGTACGTGAACGGCGTGGAGCACGTCGAGAGCCGGAACATCCAGGGGATGACCCAGATCAAGGTCTACTTCCACCCCGGCACCGACATGGCCCAGGCCCTGGCCGAGACGGTCGCCGCGGTCAACCGGTCCCGGTTCATGATGCCGCCCGGCACCGTCCCCCCGTTCGTCATGCGGCAGGACGTCGGCAGCGCCGCCGTCGGCTACCTCGTGCTGTCCAGCGAGACGAAGTCGATCAAGGACATCCAGGACCTGGCGACCCTCCGGGTGCGCCCGCAGTTCGCCAGCATCCCGGGGCTGAGCAGCCCGCCGGCGTTCGGCGGGAACCAGCGGGCGATCGTGGTGAGCGTCAACCCGGACGAGTTGCGGAAGCAGAACCTCACCCTCGAACAGATCACCGAGGCGGTCGCGGCCGGGAACCCGACGACGCCCGGCGGGGTGCTGAAGGTCGGCGACCGGCAGTTCATGGTCGACTCGAACGTGATGGTCGGCCCGAACCCGAAGCTGGAACTCGGCAGCGTGCCGGTGAAGCTCGGGCCGAACCCGGTGCTCCTCCGCGACCTGGCGACCATCGACGACGCCGCCGACCTGACCAGCGGGTACGTGCTGGTGAACGGGAAGCGGTCGGTGTACATGCTGGTGACGAAGCGGGCCGAGGCGAGCACGGTGGCGGTGGTGAACAACCTGAAGGCGGCCCTGCCGAAGATGCGCGAGTCGGTCCCGGAGGACGTGAACCTCGAGTTCGCGTTCGACCAGTCCCCGATCGTCACCGACGCCATGTGGGGGGTCGGCACCGAGGGGCTGATCGGGGCGCTCCTGACCGGGCTGATGGTGCTCGTCTTCCTCCGCGACTGGCGGTCGGTGATCGTGGTCGTGCTGAACATCCCGATCGCCCTGTGCGCCGCGGTGTTCGCCCTGTGGGTGAGCGGGGAAACCATCAACCTGATGACGCTCGGCGGGCTGGCCCTGGCGGTCGGCATCCTGGTGGACGAGGCGACGGTGGAGGTGGAGAACATCCACACCCAGATGGAGCGGCACGAGGGCGTGGCCCGGGCGGTCCGCCGCGGGAACCAGGAGACGGCGGTGCCGCGGCTGTTGGCGATGCTCTGCATCCTGGCGGTGTTCATCCCGTCGTTCTTCATGGACGGGGCGGCCCGCGAGCTGTTCGTCCCGCTGTCGCTCGCCGTCGGGTTCGCGATGGTCGCGTCGTACCTGCTGTCGAGCACCTTCGTCCCGGTCCTGTGCGTCTGGCTGCTGAAGCCGGTGGCGAAGCACGCGGCCCGCCGCGGGCTGTTCGACCGCGTCACGGACCTGTACGAGGCGGTCGTCGCCCGGGTCGTGTACCTCCGGTATCTCGTCGTCCCGCTGTACCTCGCGGCGGCCGGCGCCGCGGTGTACCTGCTGTACGCGAACCTCGGCACGGCGGTCTTCCCGCCGACCGACAAGGGCCAGTTCCTGCTCCGGCTGAAGGCCCCGAGCGGGACGCGGATCGAGCGGACGGAGGAGCTGGCGGCCGAGGCGACGCGGCTGATCAAGGAGACGGTCGGGGCCGGGAACGTCTCCGCGACCGTCGGGTACATCGGCACCATCCCGACGAACTACCCGGTGCAGGCCGGGTTCCAGTGGACGAGCGGGCCGGAGGAGTGCCTCTTGCGGGTGTCGCTGCGGGAGGGGGCGGGGCTGCGGCTGGACGAGCAGAAGGAGCGGCTGCGGGCGGCCCTCGACGCCGGGCTGCGGGAGTGGCTGGCGGCCCGCGGCCGGGAGGAGGGGCTGACGGCGGACCAGGTCGCGGCGCGGCAGGCGGGGCTGCGGATGGCGTTCGAGCCGGGCGACTTGGTGAGCGAGGTGATGAGCTTCGGGTCGCCGGCCCCGGTCGAGATCCAGGTGAGCGGGTCGAGCCTGCCGACGAACGTCGCCTTCGCCCGCGGCCTGCGGGACCGGCTGGCCGCGCTGCCCGAACTGCGGGACGTGCAGCTGACCCCGGCCCAGGACTACCCGGTGATCGACCTCGGGATCGACCGGGTGAAGGCGGCGACGATGGGGCTGACCGCCCGGCAGGTCGGGTTCAACCTGGTCTCGGCGACGGCGTCGAGCCGGTACATGAGCCCGATCTACTGGCGCGACCCGGGGAGCGGGCAGGCGTACATCGTGCAGGTGCAGGTGCCGCCGCCGCAGCTCGGGTCGGTCGGGGAGATCGGCATCATCCCGATCCGCGGGGCGGCGCACCACGCGAGCGGGATGGCGGTGAACGGGCACGGGAGCGGGTACGGGGCCGGCCGGGCGGACACGACCGGGGCGGCGGCCGGGGGGACGGTGTACCTGCGGGACGTGGCGTTCGTCCGGGAGACGGTCGGGCCGGAGGAGGTGTTCCGGTACAACATGCGGCGGGCGGTGAGCGTGACCGCGAGCGCCGGGACGGACGACCTGGGGAAGGTGCGGGCGGCGGTGTCGAAGGCGATCGCGGACGCCGGCGCCCCGCCCCGGGGCGTGAACGTGGACGTGCGCGGGCAGTTGAAGACGCTGGAGGCCGTGCAGGGGAACCTGACCCGCGGGCTGCTGACGGCGGTCGGGGCGATCCTGCTGCTCTTGGTCGCGTACTTCCAGTCGGTGCGGCTGGCGCTGGTGGCGCTGGCGGCGATCCCGGCGACCCTGATCGGCGTCGGGGCGGTGCTGTGGGCGACCGGGACGACGCTGAACCTGCAGTCGTTCATGGGCGCGATCATGGCGCTGGGGGTGTCGGTGGCGAACGCGATCCTGCTGGTGACGTTCGCCGAGCGGGCGCGGCTCGAGCACGGGGGGGCGGTGCGGGCGGCGGTGGAGGGCGGGCGGTCGCGGCTCCGGCCGATCCTGATGACGAGCTGCGCGATGATCGCCGGGATGGTGCCGATGGCGGTCGGGTTCGGGGCCGGCGGGGACCAGACGGCCCCGCTCGGGCGGGCGGTGGTGGGCGGGCTGGCGGCATCGACGGTGGCGACGCTGTTCGTGCTGCCGGCGGTGTTCGCGGTGGCCCGGCGGCGGGCCAGGGTGGGCGGGGCGTCGCTCGACCCGGACGACCCGCAGAGCGGGTACTACGACGAGAGCCAGGTGAAGCTGTTCGACGAATAGCCATGTCCCCACGTAGCCCCCGGCTTGCCGAGGGTTTCGGCGGCCCCGGGAGGGCGGACGATGCGGTTCGACCTGCGGCTGCACGGCCGGACGCCGGACGGGAAGAAGTGCCGGGCCGACATCTCGGTGTACGCGTCCGGCCAGAAGGACCTGCAGGAGCAGGCGGACGTCGCGGCGCGGTCGGCGGCGTGGCTGGCCGCCGACCCGCCGCACGACCCGATCCCGGAGGGGTCGCACATCACGATCGAGAACGTCGAGCAGATCTGACCGGCCCGCGGAGACCTCTCATGTGTGCTCCGTCCGTGATCGAAGCGGCCCTGGCCGGGATGAGCCGGCGCGACGCCCTCCACTTCGCCGCCGGCGTCGCGGCCGGCGCGATCGCGTGCGCCGCGGGAGGCCAGTCGGCGACCGCCGGTGACGGGGCGGCCCAGCCGGACCGTCCGGGTCCGAAGCGGTCGATCGCCGCGGACCACGTGGCCGACCTGACGCACACGCTGTCGCCGGCGTTCCCGATCTGGCCGGGGAACGCGCCGCTGAAGGTGACGAACAAGAGCACCTTCGCGAAGGACGGGTTCTACTCGAACCGGTGGGAGGTGGGGGAGCACCACGGGACGCACCTCGACGCCCCGGCCCACTGCTCGGCCGCCGGGCCGACGGCGGAGCGGGTCGACCCGGCGACACTGGTGGCGCCGGCGGTGGTGCTGGACCTGCGAGAGCGGGCGAAGAAGGACGCGGACGCGGCGGTCACCGTGGACGAGCTGCGGGCGTGGGAGAAGGCGCACGGGCGGATGCCGAAGGGGTGTGCGGTGTGCCTGAACAGCGGGTGGGACGCGAAGGCCGGCGACGCGGCGGCGTTCCTCGGCACCGACGCGGCGAAGGCGTTGCACTTCCCCGGGTTCTCGAAAGCGGCGGCCGAGTTCCTGTTGAACAAGCGGGACGTGGTCGGGCTGCTCGTGGACACGCTCTCGATCGACACCGGCGCGGCGACCGACTTCCCGGTGCACAAGTTGTGGCTGGGTGCGGGCCGGTGGTGCGTGGAGTGCGTGGCGAACCTGGGGAAGGTGCCGCCGGCCGGGGCGACGGTGTTCGTCGGCGCCCCGAAGGTGGAGGGGGCGTCCGGCGGCCCGACCCGCGTCCTGGCGATGTGGGGGTGACGCCGAAGTGTCACAAATCCCAATCGAGCGTGCCGGGACGATGGCCTACCCGCCCCACTACATGAACTTCCGCCGTCTGAACGCTGCGACATCCGATGCATCCAGTTCGAACCACTCGCCGTTCTTCCGCTTCACCGCGAAGCGTCGGTGCCAATACTCCTCGATGCCGGGCGGATCGTCGGTGCGAATGGCATGCACCGTCTCGACTCGCTCAGGCAACTGGATCGCCAACTCGTACTCCCGCCGCCCAACCGAGTTGGACCTGCCAATCTTGTAGTAGCGACCCGACCGGATCAGGTACACGAAACCGAACGTTACGTCTTCGGCCACTTCCTCCCCGTCATCTGTCGGGGTGCTGCCGGCGAGATACTGCTCGCACAACCCGACGACAGCTGCGAAGTCGGTTCGCAGCTCACAGAAAGCTCGTAACTGGCCGACGAGTTCCGCTTTGGACCCGAGTTTGGCAAACGTGGTCCAACTTGGGAAGTTCGCGTCCGACTTGCGCTTCATTCGCAACTCGGCGTCCGCGGGCAGGCGCCCCAACTCGAGCGCCAATCGAGCGTACTGACCGAGGAGAACGTCGGCCGCGGTGGCCACGCTAAGCTTGTTCGGCTCGTATCCGGCCTCCCGGACGGCATCACTCCATCTGGCCCAGTGCGTCCCGTACCAGTCCTTTCGCTTGATCCCCGTCTCGCTGGCGAACCGTGCCTCGCCCAGCGGTACGCCGCCGTTCGCTGCTGCCGTGCGGATGATTTCGTCCAGAATGTGTGACTTGTTCAACGCACGACTCTCCGCCTACAAGCGACGGGCCACACAGACTTAGGGTCAGGACTCCGCCGGCTCCTCTGCCTCCGCGTCCCCGTCATCCGGGTTGCTGAGCGCCCGGATGATCCGCCGGGCCAGGTTCTCGTTGACCTCGCGGTGCCGCGGAACGGCTTGCGACACGCCTGTCGCCGGGTTCCGGTACCAGTCGTGCTTGGCCCCGTGCCGTACCAACTCGCACCCGAACCCCTCGATCGTCCGGATCAGGTCGAGCCGCTTCATGAGACGACCAACTCCCCGACCTTACGGGCGCCGGGGATCTGCCCCCCGGATAGGTCGAGGTACAGGTCCTTCAGGTGCTCGATCAGGTCGTCCAGGGTCTCGCCCTGGGTCCAGTAGTCGGGGTAGTCCTGCAGGTAGCCGAGCCACCAGTCGCCGTCCTGCCAGTGGACGTACTTGACCGTCTGCATCGTCGGGTTCTCCGTCGGCGGTACACCGGCGATTGTACCCGACAGCGGGCCGGAAAGGCAGACGGCCGGGGTTCACCCCGGCCGCCCGCCGTCACGCCACCGGCCCGCGCCGGTCAGCTGCACCCGCTCGTCTCGCCGCAGGTGTCGCACTTCGCGCACGCCCCGCTCCGCACCAGCGTCATCGCCTGACACACCGGGCACGGGTCGCCCTCGTACCCCTTCAGCTTCGCCAGCCGGATCTTGTCCGCCTTCGACCCGGGCGCCGGAGCCGCCGCCAACCCGCCCCGCGCCGGCAGCACCGCCGCCGACCCGTCCGACCCCCGCGCCTTCGTCACCACCGGCCCCGCCGGCGCGGGCGGCTTCGGCGCGTCGGCCGGCTTCGGGGCCACCGTCCGGGTGCTCACCACCTCCTCCGCCTCAAAGTCCGGGTCGTCCTCCGGGTCGTGCTGGGCGTCCGCCCGCAGGTCCTCCGGGTTCACGTGCGCCAGGTCGTGCCGGCCCAGGTACGTGATCGCCAGCTCCCGGAAGATGTAGTCGATGATCGACGTCGACATCTTGATGTACCGGTTCCCCTGCACGATCCCGTTCGGCTCGAACCGGGTGAACAGGTACGCGTCGATGAACTCCTCCAGCGGCACCCCGTGCTGCAGCCCCAGGCTCACCGCGATCGCGAAGCAGTGCGTCATGCTCCGGAACGCCGCCCCCTCCTTGTGCATGTCGATGAAGATCTCCCCGAGCGTCCCGTCCTCGTACTGCCCGGTCCGCAGGTACACCTTGTGGTTCCCCACCCGCGCCTTCTGCGTGTACCCGGTCCGCCGGTCCGGCAGCCGCCGCCGCCGGGCGATGTACCGGTGGACGATCTTCTCCGTGATCTGCTCCGCCGTCTGAACCGCCGGCGGCTTCGGCCCGGCCTCGTCCGCCTCCGCCGTGACGCTCGCCAGCAGCGCCGCCTCCGGCGAGTCGGCGACCGAGTTCAAGGGCTGCGACAGCTTCGACCCGTCCCGGTACAGGGCGTTCGCCTTGGTCATCAGCTGCCACGACAGCCAGTACGCCTTCTTCACCTCCTCCACCGTCGCGTCGTGCGGCATGTTGATCGTCTTCGAGATCGCCCCCGAGATGAACGGCTGGGCGGCCGCCATCGTCCGGATGTGCGACTCCCACGACAGGAACCGCTTCCCGAGCTTGCCGCACTTGTTCGCGCAGTCGAACACCGCGTAGTGCTCCGGCTTCAGGTGCGGGGCGCCTTCGACCGTCATCGTGCCGCAGACGTAGGTGCTCGCCTCGGCCACCTGCTGTTTCGCGAACCCGAGGTGGGCGAGGAGGTCGAACGCCGGGTCGTCGAGCTTCTCCGCCGGGACGCCGAGTTGCCCCTTCAGGAAGTCGTCGCCGAGCGTCCACCGGTTGAACACGAACGGCAGCTCGAACGCCGACGGCAGCTGCTCCTCGACCTTCTTCAGCACCTCGTCGGTGAACCCCTTCGCCCGGAGGCTGCCGGGGTTGACGTGCGGGCAGCCGTGCAGGGTGGCGGCCCCGCGGCAGTAGCGGACGATGTCCTCCACCTGCCACGGGGCGTACCCGAGGCGGGCCAGCGCCGGCGGGACGGACTGGTTGATGATCTTGAAGTACCCGCCGCCGGCGAGCTTCTTGAACTTCACCAGGGCGAAGTCCGGCTCGATCCCGGTGGTGTCGCAGTCCATCACCAGGCCGATGGTGCCGGTCGGCGCGATCACCGTGACCTGGGCGTTGCGGTACCCGTGCTTCTCGCCGAGGGCGAGCATCCGGTCGGACTCGCTCCGGGCGGCGGCGAGCAGGTCCGGCGGGCAGTACCGGGCGTCGATCCCGACGGGGGTGACGGTCAGCCCCTCGTACTCCGCCGGGGCGGCGTTGTACGCGGCCCGGCGGTGGTTCCGGACCACCCGCAGCATCGCGTCGCGGTTCGCCTCGTACCGGGCGAACGGCCCGACCTCTGACGCGATCTCGGCGCTCGCCGCGTACGCCCCGGCGTGCATGATGGCGGTGAGGGCCCCGCACTGCGCCCGGCCCTCGGCCGAGTCGTACGGGATGCCCTGCACCATGAGCAGGGCGCCGAGGTTGGCGTACCCGAGGCCGAGGGTGCGGAAGTCGTACGACTTCTGGGCGACCGGCCGGCTCGGGAACTGGGCCATCGCGACGCTGACCTCGAGGATCAGCGTCCAGACGCGGATCGCGTGCCGGTAGGCGTCGACGTCGAACTTGGCGGCCCCCGTGTCGTAGAACCTCAGCAGGTTGAGGGACGCCAGATTACACGCGGTGTCGTCGAGGAAGGCGTACTCGCTGCAATTGTGGACGACGATGCCGTTCGCGCAGAAGTGGTGGGTGGCCGGCTCGGTGAGGTCGTACACCGGCTCGACGCCGAGGTACTCCAGGCTCTCGACCCGGTCCTCGAGCCGGTCCGCGTAGGTCGTCACCTCGCGGTTCAGCCGGGCCAGTTGCTCGCACTTCGGGCTGCCGGGGACGAACCCGATCTCCCGCTCGAACACGACCCGGGACGACCGGCTGATCCGCAGGCTGTGGACCTGCCGGACCGGGTACTCCTTCACCCCGCCCTTCCCGTCGGGCAGCAGGGCAGTCGTCTGCCCGGCCGCCCGACGGTCGAGGTACAACTTCGCCTTCACGCCGAACGAGAGCAGCAGCAGTTGGGTCTGCCGCAGCAGTTCCGCGGACGTGCTGTCGAGGGAGACGTACTGCGACTTGTCGCCGTAGTTCGCCACCGTCCCGTCGGCGGTGAACAGCCCGCGGAGGACGCCGGCCAGCGACGCCCGGTCGAGCCGGAACGCGTCGGCCGTGAACCGCTTCCCGGCGCTCCCGTCGTTCAGGACCGCGAACCGCTTCAGTACGTCCACCGCGCACCGGCTGCCGGTACCGACCCGGACCGTCGCCTGCGGGCTGGTGACGTGCGTCTCCCGTGCGCCCCGGCCGTCGGCCGCGAACTCGGCCCGGAACGATCGGACGTCCTCATGGACCCGGGCGGCGACCGCCTGCTCTTCCGGGGCGAGGGTCACCACCGCTCCCTCCCGCTCGCCCATCAGGCAGCCGTCCCCGACCATCAGCCCCAGGTACTCGGCCAGCCGGGCGTCGAGTTCGACCGCCCCGTTCACCGGCAGCGGCTCCCGCCGGTCGGCGAACACCCCACGGCCGAGCCGCACCACGTCGTCCCTGGTCAGCTCGCACGCCGGCACGTCGCCGCGGTTCGCCGTCAGCACCCGGTGGTCACCGGTCAGCTTCACCTCGTACCCGGCCCGGGTGCGGAGGCGGTACACCGGCTTCTCGCCCGTCCGGAACGCCGGCCGGATCGGGTGCAGCTCGCCGTCCGCCCCGACGACCGCCGTCGCGCGGTCGAGGAGTTGGTCGATCCGCACCAGCCCGTCGGCGGTGGCGACCAGGGTGTCACCTGTGACGCACGGGTTGGTGGCGTTGATCCGGCCGTCGGCCGGGCAGGTGTGCCACTCGTTGAAGGTGGTGTCGAACTGCACCCCGGGGTCGGCGCAGCTCCACGCCGCGAACGCGATCTGGTCCCACAACTCCCGGGCCTTCAGCGTCTTCTTCGGCTTCGCGGCCCGGCCCTCCTTCTCCGCCCGCCGCTTCTCCGTCCGCCAGTACAGGTGCCACGGGCCGTCCGCCTCGACCGCCCGCATGAACCCGTTCGTGATCCGGACCGAGTTGTTGCTGTTCTGCCCCGAGACGGTGGCGTACGCCTTCGAGTTCCAGTCGGTGTCGTACTCCTCCACCTCCAGGTGGGTGAACCCCTGGCGGGCGAGCTGCAGCACCCGGGCGATGTAGTTCTCCGGGATGAGGGCGGCCCGGGCGTCGAGGACGCCCTTGCGGAGGCCCGGGTTCCGGGCCGGGTCGTACCGCTCGTCCGCGTCCGGGTGCGTCCGGATGGCGCGGAGGATGGCGTTCAGGTGGCGGTTCATGAGCCGCGACCCGGCCACCAACTCGGCCACCTTCTGCTCTTCCACCACCTTCCAGTTGACGAACTCCTCGACGTCCGGGTGGTCGAGGTCGAGGACGACCATCTTCGCGGCGCGACGGGTCGTCCCGCCGCTCTTAATGGCCCCGGCGGCCCGGTCCCCGACCTTCAGGAAGCTCATCAGCCCGGACGACTTCCCGCCGCCCGAGAGGGGTTCGCCGTCCCCGCGGACGGCGGAGAAATTCGAGCCTGTACCGCTGCCGTATTTGAAGATGCGGGCCTCGCGGACCCACAGGTCCATCACCCCGCCGTCGTTCACCAGGTCGTCCCGCACCGCCTGGATGAAGCACGCGTGCGGGGCCGGGCGCTCGTACGCCGACGTGGACCGCTCCAACTGCCCCGACGCCGGGTCGACGTAGTAGTGCCCCTGCGGCGGGCCGCCGATCCCGTACGCCCAGTGCAGCCCGGTGTTGAACCACTGCGGCGAGTTCGGGGCCGCCATCTGGGCGGCCAGCATGTGGCACGTCTCGTCGTAGAACGCCCGGGCGTCCCGTTCACCGGAGAAGTAGCCGCCTTTCCACCCCCAGTACGCCCAGCACCCGGCCAGCCGGTGGAACACCTGCCGGGAGTCGGTCTCGCCCCCGGTCGGCGTCTCGGCCGACTCCGCCGCCCCGCGCTGCAGCCACCCCGGCACCCCGTCCTCCGGCACCCGCACCAGCGCCTTCGGCACCCCCGCCCGGCGGAAGTACTTCTGCGCCAGGATGTCCACCGCCACCTGCGACCACCCGTCCGGCACCATCACGTCCTTCATCTCGAAGACGACGGAGCCGTTGGGGTTCCGGATGACCGAGGTCCGCGGGGCGAACGACAGGCCGGCGAACGGGTCCTGGCCTTCGCGGGTGAACCGGCGGGTGATCTGCATCGCGTTCTACTCGACAGAGGTACAGTACGGCACACAACAGAAAGCCGTCTGACTTCGGCATCGCACTCGGCATGCCTAGACCAAAGATGCTCACACAGCAGCACTTGGAAAGCATACCGCCTAGTAAAACCCACACCCTTGGGCGACCCGTCACCGTCGACAACAGTTGCAAAATGCGCATGCCGTTCCGACTAGTGTACAGTGTACACCTACGGAGAAATTAAACGATGGGAAGAGTGGATGAACTCGACCAAACCGTGTTCTTGGGAAGTTCGAGCCGGAGGGTCGTAAGGCTGGGGATGTGCCGTGCCGTAACAAAGAACCCAGGCCACCGGCCTGGGCCTGGGGACCGGAGTCTAGCCTACGTCCTGGATGTGCCTTCAGTCAGCACCGTGCGGGGGCTGCCGATGGTGGCAGAAGGCGCGAGCGTTGGATTGGAATTCCGCGAGTAGTCGACACACGGCGTCGGATGAGAGTCCGAGCCTGTCCCGGAGCCAGTCGATCGTCGACCGAGGGTCGAGCAAGTAGCGGAACAGGACATCCTCTTGGGCGGAGCACTTTTGCAGGAGAACCAGGTGCAGGGCGGTAACGACCTCGACTTCGTCATCCGGTGGAAGGGTCAAACCAGTCAGGAAGACGGCTTCCGGGTGGTTCATCGTTGCTCCTCACAGGTGGTGCCGGCGAACGGGTCCTGGCCTTCGCGGGTGAACCGGCGGGTGATCCGCATGCATGGATCGATAGAATCGTCAGCCTGCGCCTGTACATGATCGGCGGCACAGCCCTCCTTCCATCGGCACAGCAGCCGCCAGTTTGAAAACTTTTCAAGCGGCCCTCTGGCCGCGCCAACGGACTTTCCGGCCCGAGTTCTTCCAACCCAGTTTTTGGGCGGTGCGAGAAGAAATGGCACGAGAAGCCTCGACGGCTGCAGTTCCAGCCGTCGAGGCTCACGGGAGTTGGGTGTCGAAAAGCGGGTAGAGGCCGCATTCACGGCCAATCACTGGTTCAGCCGGAGCCGGGGACGAACGGAAGGGTCAGCCCGGGCTGGTCCTGGTACTTACCCTTCTTGTCGGCGTAACTGGTTTTGCAGACCTGTTCGGCCCGGAGGAAGATGATCTGGGCGATCCCCTCGCCGGAGTAGATCTTGGCCGGCAGCGGGGTGGTGTTACTGATCTCGATCGTCACCCGCCCGCGCCACTCCGGCTCCAGCGGCGTCACGTTGACGATGATGCCGCACCGGGCGTAGGTGCTCTTCCCGACGCACACGCATAGCACGTCCCGCGGCACCTCCAGGTACTCCACCGTTTCGGCCAGGGCGAAGCTGTTCGGCGGGATGATGCAGAAGTCGGCGTCCACGTCCACGAACGCCTTCGGGTCGAACGCCTTCGGGTCGACCGTCCGGCCCCACACGTTAGTGAACACCTTGTACCGCCGGTCCACCCGCACGTCGTACCCGTAGCTGGTGACGCCGTAGGAAATCACGCCCGGGCGGTGCTGGCCGTCCGCGAACGGCTCGATCCGCACGTCCCGCGCGATCATCCAGTCCGGCAGAACGCCCATGACGTGTCGCCTCCTGCGGCAGGACCGGCCCGCGGGGGATGATCGACCGGCGCCCCGGTCCGTCTTGACCATCCCCGCCGGCCGCCCGCCCGCCGCGAACCCGGCTTGCGATCCGGGCGACCCATCCACTACAACCGGTCGCACGATCCGTGCCGACCCCGGAGGCCGACCGATGGCACTGTGGCTGGTCAAGGAGGAGCCCGGGACGTACCGCTACGCCGACCTCGAGCGCGACGGCTCGACCAATTGGACCGGGGTGACTAACGCCCTCGCCCAGAAGCACCTGCGGTCGGTCAAGGCCGGCGACCAACTGTTCTTTTACAGCACGGGGGACGAACGGGCGATCGTCGGGGTGATGCGGGCGACCGCCGACGCCGCCCCGGACCCGGCCGACCCCGCCGGCAAACTCTTCGCCGTCACGGTCGCGCCGGTGCGGCGGCTGGCGAAGCCGGTGTCGCTGGCGGCGGTCAAGGCGGACCCGGCGTTCGCCGGCTGGGAGTTGGTCCGGATCGCCCGGCTGTCGGTGATGCCGGTGCCGGACGAGCTGTGGGCGAAGGTGGAGGAGATGGCGGAAAAGTAGAAGGCCCGCGGGCGGAACCCGCGGGCCTTCCGGTGGACGTTGGGGAGATACGCCCCGCGGTCCGATGGCGGGCGGCCGGCTTCACGGACCACCCGAAACGCGGCCGTCAAACCAGCCGGCCCTCGGAATCCTGGTAACAACTATCTGGCACAGGACCACCTCCTTTCCGCGAAGCCCCGCCTCGGGCCGCCCCTTACCAGAGGGGCGGCCGTCGGCCTTCAGCCCGTCGTGCCTCGGATGCACGACCCGATCCAGCCGACAGCATCATAGCCGCCCGGGCGGCCGAGATCCACACACCGGACTTCGAGTTCCGGGATCCGGCCGCCGGCGGCCCGGCGGAACCCAGAACTTCGCCCCGCCGTCAACGGCCGCGGGCATACGATGGTTGTGTCCCCGGGCGGCCGCCGCCCCGACACCCGCACCCCGCGACAGGACGACCCGATGCTGTACTCCCTCGCGCTCGCCGCCCTCGCCACCGCCCCGGCCCAGGGCGGGGAGCTGAAGCTGACGAACGTCCGGATGACGGTCGGCGAGCTCGGCCCCCCGCGGCCCAGCGCCAAGCTCCTGCCCGGGGACGTCCTGTTCATCGCCTACGACATCACCGGGCTGGCCATCGACCCGGACGGGACGGCCAAGTACCAGATGGCGATGGAGGTGCAGGACGCGGCCGGGAAGGCGATCTTCAAGCAGGACCCGCGCGACCTGGCCGACTTCGTCCCCCTGCGCGGGAACTCCGTCCCGGCCCGGGCGTTCATCACCATCGGGCTGGACCAGGACCCCGGGGCGTACACCTGCCGGATCACCGTCACCGACCCGAAGACGAAGCGGGCGGACGCCCTGGCGGTGAAGTTCGAGGTGCAGAAGCGGGACTTCGGGATCGTGGCCGTGTACACCACCCACGACGAGCGCGGGGCGTTCCCGGCCCCGACCACCGGGGTGGTCGGGCAGACGGTGTTCCTCCAGTTCAGCGTCGCCACCTTCGCCCGGGACCCGAAGACCAAGCAGCCGAACGTCGAGTTCGAGTTCCAGGTGCTCGACGAGAAGGGCCAGCCGACCCTGGGGAAGCCGCGGGGCCACGTCCAGGACAGCGGGGTGGACGAGAAGGAGGGGGCGTTCGCGATGCGGTTCCCGGTGTTCATGAGCCGGCCCGGGAAGTTCACCGTCCGGGTCACCGCCACCGACAAGGTCGGGAACAAGAAGGCCGCCTACGACCTGCCGGTCACGATCCTGCCGTCGAACTGACCATCCGGGCGAACCCGGAGCGTTAGCGACGGGGTGGCGCCACCCCCAGGTGAGGTGACACCCCGTCGCTGACGCTCCGGGTTCGCCGAACCGCGAACCGAGTCACCCATGACCCCCGCCGAGCGCGCCGAGCAGATCACCCGGTACCGGAACATGGTCGCCGGCGACCCGGACGACGACCTCGCCCACTTCCGCCTCGGCCAGGCGCTGATGGAGGACGGACAGTTCGTCGAGGCGGCCGGGGCGTTCGAGCGGACGCTCGAACTCAGCCCGTCGTTCTCCCGCGTCTACCAGTTCCTCGGCGAGTGCCTCATCAAGGACGGCCGGAAGGACCGGGCGGTCGAGGTGCTCACGAAGGGGTGGCTGACCGCCGAGGAGCGCGGCGACCGGCTGCCGCGCGACGCGATGGCCAAGCTGCTCACCTCGCTCGGGGCGCCGGTCCCGGCGCCGGCCGCGCCGAAGGCGGAGGAGGACGCCGGCCCCGGGACCGGGTTCCGCTGCCGCCGGCCCGGGTGCCCGGAGGGGAAGCGGGCCCGCCCGCTGCCGGCCCCGCCGCTCCCGGACGCGATCGGCGAGCGGATCCAGCGCGACATCTGCGCCGCGTGCTGGACGGCGTGGTGGAAGGACCAGAGCGTGAAGGTGATCAACGAGCTGCGGCTCGACCTCAGCTCCGAGTTCCACCAGAACGAGTACGACAAGCACCTGCGCGAGTTCATGGGGTTCGAGGACGACCTGAAGGCATGACCCCGGCCCTGCTGATCCGGTACGGCCGGCCCGGGTTCGTCGGCCGGTTCGCGTCCGCCGTCCCCGCCGCCCGCGGGGACCGGGTGGTCGTCCGCGGCCCGCGCGGGGACGAGTTCGGCGAGGTCCTGCTGCCGCTCGACGGGGCCGGGCCGGACGGCACCGTCCTCCGCGGCGTGACGCCCGCCGACGACGCGGTCGCCGCCCGCCTCGACGCCGCCGCCCAGCAGGTGCTCGCGGCCGCCGGCGAGGGGGCCGCGGCGCTGGGCCTGCCGCTCGCGTTCGTGGACGTGGAAGCCACCCTCGACGGGGTCGCCGTCCTGCACGCCCTGCCCTGGGACGCCTGCGACGCCTCGCCACTGCTGGACGACCTCGCCGCCTGCTCCGGGCTGGCCGTCCGCCTCCTCGACCTGAGCCGGGCGCCGGCCGCCGGCGAGTCGCACGACCGCGGGTGCGGCAAGCCCGGGTGCGGGACCGGCGGGGGCGGGTGCTCCTCCGGCGGGTGCTCGACCTGCTCCCGCGGGACCTCGGCCGACGAGCTGACCGCCCACTTCGCCGACCTCCGCCGCCGGATGGAAGCCGCCGGCATGGTCCGGACGCCGCTGAACTAACGCCGGCGGCCCCGTCCGAGCCGGAGCGCCAGCGACGGCCGCCTTGAGCGCGCCCCGCCCCCGCGTCCGTACAATCCCCCGACGCCCGCCCCGCCGCCGGCCGGCGGCAACCCAGGAGGCCCGCCATGCTGTCGGTCAAGATGGTCGCGCTCTGCTTCGTCGGCCTCGGGGTGGTCGCCGCTGGCGGCGCCCGGGCCGCCAACCCGGTGGTGGTGATGGAAACCAGCCTGGGGACGGTGAAGATCGAGCTGTTCGAGGACAAGGCCCCGGTCACCGTTAAGAACTTCCTCGGGTACGTCGCCGACAAGCACTACGACGGGACCATCTTCCACCGGGTCATCGGCAAGGAGAACGCGGGCGACGACTTCATGATCCAGGGCGGCGGGTTCGAGCCGGGGATGAAGCAGAAGAAGACCAAGGACCCGATCAAGAACGAGGCGGACAACGGGCTGTCGAACCAGCGGGGGACGATCGCGATGGCCCGCACCCGGGTCGCCGACAGCGCCACCAGCCAGTTCTTCATCAACGTGGGCGACAACAGCAAGAGGCTGGACAAGGAGCACGTCGAGGACAAGGTCGGGTACTGCGTGTTCGGCCGGGTGATCGAGGGGATGGACGTGGTGGACAAGATCAAGGGGGTCCGGACCTACACCCTGAACCCGAACACCCCCATGAAAATGGGCGACGTGCCGGTCGAGGACGTGGTGATCAAGTCGGTCCGGCTCGCCGAGGCGAAGAAGTGATCCCGCCGGACGGGCCGGACGCGTGAGCGACGGGAAACGAATCCGTCGCTCACGCGCCCGGCCCGTCTGCTCCCGCCGGCTCACTCGGCCGCCTCTAGGACGGCGGTCATCGCCCCCTGGCACCGCGGGATCCGCGGGTCCGGGCCGTAGGCGTGGATCTGGTCCCGCTTCAGCTCCGCCCGCTCCAGGCTGGTCGTGCAGACCACCGCCCGCCCGGTCTTGTCCACCTGCTTCGCCAGCTCGAACCCCTTCTCGACCGGGTGCCCGAACAGGGCCTTCAGCATCTCGATCACGTACTCGAAGGTGTGGTCGTCGTCGTTCAGCAGGATCACGTGGTACGGCGGCTGCCGCCGGGTCCGCTGCTCCTGCTCGACGTCCGCGTCCGGTAGCGTGGTCGTTCCGCTCATGACAGGTGGCCTCGGGGCCCCGGGGGCGACGGCATTTTACGACCCGCCCGGGCGGCGGGTCAGATCTCCGACAGGGTCGGGCGGGCGGCGGTGCCGGTGGACGGGCCGTGCCCGGGCTCCAGCCGGCCGAAGCAGACGACCGCGATGTCGTCCGCCTGGGCCCGGCCGGCGGCGTGCCGGGTGACGTCCGCCACCAGCGCCTCCCCGGTCCGCTTCGGCCGGGCGTCGGCCAGGGCCGCGTCCGCCGGGGTCAGGCACCGCTCCACCCGGGCCGGGCCGTACATCTCCCCGGCCGGGGCCGGGGTCGGGCTGAGGGCGTCGGTCACCCCGTCGGTGAACACGGTCACCACGTCCCCCGGGTCCAGGGCCAGGGTGGACGCGGCGTACCGGTACCCGGGGACGAACCCGATGGCCGGGCCGGTGTCGTCGTCCGGGGTGAGGTCGGCCAGCGCCCCCCGGGCGGCCCGGTACACCTTCGGGCTGGGGTGCCCGGCGTTCACCACCGTGACCGTGTGGGCGGCCGGGTCCAGGACGAGCACCGCCAGGGTGACGAACCGGTCCTGCAGCCCGCCCCGGATCATCTGGTCGTTCAGCAGGCCGACCGCCTTCGCCGGGTCCGGCTCGGTCAGCAGGGAGAACTTCACCTCCGAGGACAGCTTGGCGACCAGGAGGGCAGCCGGCACCCCCTTCCCGGCCACGTCCCCGAGGACCACGGCCGTCCGCCCGCCGGGGAGCGGGACGAAGTCGTAGTAGTCGCCGCCGACCGTCTGGGCCGGGGAGTAGTGGGCGTAGAACTCGTACCCGCCCGGCCCGGGCAGGGTCTGCGGGAGGAACCCGAGGAGCACCTTCCGGGCCAGGGCGATCTCCTGCTGCTCCTTCTCCCGGGCCAGGGCGGCCTCGTGCAGCCGGGCCTTCTCGACCGCCACCCCGGCCAGGTTGGCGACGATCGTCAGCAGGCTCAGGTCGTCCGCCCCGAACTTCCGGGTCCGGTCGGTGTCCACCTGGATCACCCCGAGCGGCCTGCCGCCGGCGTCGGCCAGCGGGACGCACATGACCGACCGGATCTTGAACTCGGCGATCGACGCGGCCGGCCCGAGGTTCGGGTCCCCGGCCGCGTCCTCGGTCAGGAACGACTGCATCGACTGGAGCACCTGGCGGACGATGGTCCGGCTGAACCGGGCGTCGTCCTGCCCCGGGCGGCGGCCCTTGACCGCCCGCGGGAACGGCCGGCCGGCCTCGTCCAGCCCGAGGACGAAGCACCGGTCGGCCTGCTTGAAGGTGGCCAGCAGGGTGTCCGCGATCAGGGCCAGGAGCGGGTCCAGTTCCAGCGTCCGGGACAGGGCGATGCTGATGTCCAGGATCGCCCGCAGGCGGTCCGCCGGGGCGACCTTGAGCAGGTCCCCGGCGTCCCCGCCCAGGGTCGCCTCGACCGTGGTCATCCCGCCGTCGTCCTCGTCCTCCGGCGGCGGGGCGTCCTTCCGCATCCACGCCGGGAGCCGGCCCGGCCGCTGCACCCGCTCGTCCCGGAACTGGAACAGGAAGTCGCAGATCTTGATCCGGTCGTCCGGCCTGAGCGGGAGCGGGCCGGCCACCTCCTTCGAGTTGACGAACGTGTGGTTCCGGCTGCGGTTCCCCCTCCCGTCCCCGTCCTCAATGTAGAACTGCCCCCGCTCGGCGGTGATCCGGGCGTGCTCCCGGCTGACGGCGTGGTGCGGGATGACGATCTGGCACCGCTCCGAGTCCCGCCCGATCGTCTGGGCGTCCCCGGTCAGGGGGATGGTGCGGGCGGCGGGCACCCCGTCCGGGGCTTTCAGCAGAATGAGCGACGGCATGGCGTGGGCAGCAGGATGAAACGGGGGGAGTCCGACGCCCGGACGAGCGGGCCGGGTTCCACCCGGATGTTACCGCCCGGACCCCCCGAACGCAAGGAACCCGGCCGGCGCGTGTAGAATTCCCCGACCGGGTCCTACAGGCACGCGCGGGGGAGGTTATGCGGAAAAATCCGGCCGGGGAAAAGGCGGAGCCGAAAGTCGGCGGGGTGCTCGGGGTCGGGCTGGACGGGGAGGACGGGCACCGGCGGGTGACCCGGACCGAGGAGATGCTGCTCCTCGGCGGGTCGGCCGAGACGCACGAGCGGATGCAGGAGACGGCGATCCGGTTCGGCGAGGCCCTGGCGAAGGCCGGGAAGCGGCTGCCGGAGACGACCGTGCGGGAGGCGGCCGAACTGCTCCGGGAGGCGGCCGAGCGGACCGGCCGGTGACGGCCGGGAGACAATCCCCGCGGGCGGGGTTCGCACGTCCGGGGTTCGGTGTCGCCCGCCCGGGGTTCACACCCCGGGCTATTGGCTGGCCGCCCCTTCGGGGCTACAGGTCGGTTCTGAACCCCGAAGGGGTGGGCAGGTAATAGCCCGGGGTGTGAACCCCGGGCGGCTGGACGGGCGACGCCGGGCGGCAAACCGCGTCGGCAATCCCCGCGGGCGGGCGGCGAACTACCCTTGGACTGAAACCCGCCCGCCGCCGCCCGGGTATCCCGTCCGAAGGGGCCGTCGTGACCGCCGACGCCGCGCTCGTCCGCCGCTGCCTCGCCGGCGACCCGGCCGCCTGCCGGGAGTTGGTCGGGCGGTTCCAGCCGGACGTGTTCGCCGTCTGCCGCCGGCTCCTGGCCGACGCCCACGACGCCGAGGACGTGACCCAGGAGGTGTTCCTCCGGGTGTTCCGCAGCCTCGGCCGGTGGGACGACTCGCGGCCGCTCCGCCCGTGGGTGGTCGGGATCGCGGTGAACCGGTGCCGGACTTGGGTCGGCCGGCGGGCGAAGCGGCCGGAACTCGCCGACTACCTGCACGAGGCCCCGGACCGCCGCCCGGCCGACGACTCGGCCGAGCTGCGGGCCGCGATCCGGGAGGCGGTGGACGCCCTCCGGGACGAGTACCGCGAGGTGTTCGTCTTGTTCCACGAGCACGGGCACGGGTACGAGGAGATCGCCGGGGCGGTCGGCCGGCCGGTCGGGACGGTGAAGACCTGGCTGCACCGCGCCCGGATCGAGTTGCTGAACAGCCTCCGGGCCCGCGGCCTGGTGTCCGAAGAGTCCGCCGAAGTCCCGCCGTCCGGCGGGGAACGCCCATGACCACCCGCCCCGACCCCGCCGGCGACCCGCTCCCCCCGGCCTGCCGGGCCACCGCCGACCGCCTGAACCGCGTCCTCGACGGGGAGTGGGAAGCCACGTCCCTCGACGCCGACCGGCACCCGGCGGCGTGTGCCGCCTGCCGGGAGCGGGTCGCGGCCGCCCGGCTGATCCTGTCGGTCCTCGCCACCCCCGAGCCGGTCGCGGCCCCGCCCGGGCTGACCGACCGGATCGTGTCCGCCGTGCGGGCCGACCGCCGGTCGCGGGCGCGCCGGCGGGTGCTGGCGTTCGCCGGCGGGCTGGCGGCCGCGGCCGCGGTGGTGCTGGCCGTGTGGCTCGGGCGGCCGACCGACGCCCCGCCGGTCGCGCCGGACGTGGCCGTCAACGTGCCCCCGGCCGTCGCCCCGAAGCCCCAACCCGCCCCGGTCCGGATCGGCGAGGGGCTGTCGAAGTTCGGGCAGGCGCTGCGCGACACCCCGGTGGGGCTGCCCGACCCGGCCGACGCCGGCCGGGTGTTCGCCACCCTGACCGACGCCCTGACCCGCCCGATGGCCCCGGCCGACGGCGCGCCCGGGTCGGCGCTGGCCGACCTGCCGGACGCCGCCCGGGCGGGGCTGGAGCCGGTGACCGGGACGGCGCAGAAGGCGCTCGCCCGGCTGCTGCGGGACGTCGGCGGGGTGAACCCGAAGCCGAAGTCGTGAGCGGCGCCCCGGATCTCATCCTTTTCTCGCTGCGTTCCCGCGCCGGCTGCGTTGGAATGTCGTGACCGCCCCGCGGTGAACCGCCCTCGTCCCGGAACGTCGCCGTGACCCGCCGCCTCGCCATCGCCGCCCTCGTCCTGCTTCCCCCGCCGCTGCTCGCCGGCCCGCGCGACGAGCTGCTCCGGGTCGCCCCGCCGGACGCCGCCCTCGTCCTCGTCGTCCAGAACGCCCGCGACCACGCCAAGGCCGTCGCCGCCTCCCCGTTCGGGCAGTGGTTCCCGACCACCCGCCTCGGCAAGAAGGTGCTCGGGTCGGCCGAGTGGAAGCAGGCGGCCGAGGTGACCGGGGTCCTGGCCGCACTCGGCACCACCCCGCAGGCCGTCCTCGACGACCTGCTCGGGGACGCGGTCGCGTTCGCCTACTCCCCCGCCCCGCCCGGCGGCCGGCCGGCGGACGAGCGGGCCGTGATCCTCGTCCGCCCGCGCCGCCCGGACGCGCTGGTCAAGGTGGTGGACAAGCTGAACGAGGTGCAGACCGCGAGCGGAGAGGTGAAGGCGGTCGTCCGCCGGGAGCACGCCGGGGCCGAGTTCTTCGAGCGGCAGGCCGGGGGCGACGGGGACGGGCCGGAGTTCTACTGCTTCCGCGGCGGCGTCTTCGCCTTCTCCTCGTCCCTCGCCGACATCACCGCCGTCATCGACCGGGACAAGGCCGCGCCGGCGGACCGGGAGCCGGAGCTCGTCGCCCGGATGCGGAAGCTCGGGGTGGCGGGCGCGGCCGCGGCGGTGCTGGTGAACCCCCGCCCGCTCGACGCCGAGGTGAAGGCCAAGGTCGCCGCCGCGAAGCCGAGCGAGAGGCGGTTCCTCGCGCGGTTCGCCGAGGTGTGGGCCGCCCTCGACGCGGCCGCCGTCGCCCTCGACCTCGGGGCGGACCTCGACGTGTCGCTCGCGCTGCGGTTCCGCCCGGACAAGGTGCCGGCCGACCTGAAGAAGTGGCTGGTCGAGCCGCGCGTCACCAACCCGGCGGTCCGGCTCATCCCGGACGACGCGCTGTTCGGGCTCGCCGGGCACGTCACCGCGGCCGACCTGATCGACCTCGTCACCTCGCTCGCCCCGACCCCGCCCGGCAAGCCCGGGCTGAAGGAGTGGGTGACCGGGGTGGTCGGCCCGATCGTCGGACGGGACCGGCTGCCGCTGGTGCTCGGGTCGCTCGGGCCGAACTGGGCGGCGTGGGCCGAGCCGCCGGGGCCGGGCGGGCTCCTGCCGACCCCGGTGCTGGCGGTGGAGGTCGGCGGGGCCGGGGCGGACCAGCAGAAGGCCGAGAAGGCGCTGGTGCAGGCGGTCGGGTTCGGGTTCCAGACGGCGCGGGTGGCGTACAACGCGACGCACCCCGACCAGATCGAGCTGCGGGAGGAGAAGGACCCGGCGACCGGGCTGGTGGTGACGTCGCTGGTGAACGAGAAGGGGTTCCCGCCGGGGTTCCGGCCGTCGTTCGCCCTGACCCACGGCCATCTCGTCTTGGCCGGCAGCCCGGACGCGGTGCGGCGGTTCAAGCCGCCGGCGGCGGGCCCCGCGCCGGAGAAGGGGAAGGTGACGCTCGGCCGGCTGTCCGGGGCGCGGACCCGGGAGTACCTGGACGCGCACGGGCCGGCGCTGGCGAAGTTCCTGTCCGGCCTCGGCGCCGGGGACGAGAAGGAGATCCGGGAGGGGCTGGCGGACGCGGCCGCGGTGCTGGAGCTGGTGGAGTCGGCCGAGCTGACCGCGGCCGACCTCGAGAACGGCGTCCGCCTCGGGCTGCGGGTGAAGCCGGCGAAGCCGCTGAAGTGAGTCGGGAGTGCGAGCGGGTCCGAGCCCGAGCGCCAGCGAGGGTTGGCGCGTGACCCTCGCTGGCCGCTCGGGCTCGGACCCGGGCCTACACCTGCGGCAGCGGGAACCGCCCGTCGCGCTTAGGCTCCGGCGGGGTTGCCGCACACTTGCCGCAGCCCGACCCGCACCCCTTCCCGGCGGCCCCGCCGGACCACGTCCGCCACGCGGCCCGCGCGACGTACACCCCCGCCGCGGCCACCGCCAGCCCCACCGCCACAAGTTGCGCCACCGACGACATCGCCACCCCCGCCTTTGGTGGCACCGGCATTCCTGCCGGTGCTTCCTGAGCGAACCGGCAGGAATGCCGGTGCCACGAAGCGTCGGTCACGCCCCCCAGTCGATGACCGCCGCCCCCACCTGGAACGTCACCAGCGCCCCGACGTAGGCGAGCGCCGTCATGTACGCGAACGTGAACGCCGGCCACGCCCAGCTCCGCGTCTCCCGCCGGATCACCGCCAGCGTGCTCGCGCACTGCATGCACAGGGCGAAGAACACCATCACCGATAGGGCCACCGCCACCCCGTACTTGCCCCGCACCGGGTCCTTCGCCCAGTCGCCTTTCACCGCCCGCGCCAGCCCCTCCGTCTTCTCCTTGTCCTCGTCGGCGGCGCCGGCGTCGCCGACCGCCCCGGCGTCCACGTCCCCCACGTCGTAGATCAGCCCGAGCGTCCCGACCACCACCTCCCGGGCCGGGAACGACGCCAGCGCCGCCATCCCGATCTTCCAATCCCACCCGAGCGGCCGGAACGCCGGCTCCAGCCACACCCCCGCCCGCCCGAGCAGGCTGTTCCGCTTCCACTCCCCGTTCAGCCGGTCCGCCTCCCCGGCCGCCGCCTCCAACCGCTCCAACTCCTCCTTCTCGGCGTCCGTCGGCCCCTCCTTCGCCTTCAGCTCCTTCAGCCGGTCCTCGCCCGCCTTCGCTGCGTCCTCGGCCTCCGCGATCCGCTCGTCGTAGGGCCGCCCGGCCGGGTCGGTGCGCGGGAAGTACAGCAGTGCCCACACCAGGATCATCGCCGCGAGGATGATCGTCCCGGCCCGCACCGTGAACGCCCACCCGGCTTCCAGCATCCGCCGGGCGACCATCCGCAGCCGCGGCCGGTGGTACGCCGGCAGCTCCATCACGAACACCGGCGTCGCCCCGCGCAGGAGCGTCCGCTTCAGGAGCAGGGCGACGAGCGGGGCGACGGTGAACCCGATCATGTACATCCCGAACAGCACCAGCCCCGGCACCCACCACGCGTACCCCTCGGTCATGAACGCCCCGACCAGCAGGAAGTACACCGGCAGCCGGGCCGAACAGCTCATCAGCGGGGCGACCAGGATGGTGGCGAACCGGTCCCGGCGGTTCTCGATCACCCGTGTCGCCATCACCCCGGGCACCGCGCACGCCACGCTCGACAGCAGCGGGATGAACGACTTCCCGCTCAGCCCGCACCGGCTCATCAGCCGGTCCATCAGGAACGCCGCCCGGGCCATGTACCCGCAGCCCTCCAGGACCGCGACGAACCCGAACAGGATCACGATCTGCGGCAGGAACACGAGCACGCTGCCGACGCCCTTCACCACCCCGTCCACGACGAGCGCCCGCAGCGGCCCGGCCGCCATCACCCCCTCGACCGCCCGCCCGGCCGCGTCCCGGCCGTCCCCGATCACGTCCATGAGCGGCTTCGCGCCCAGGTAGATCGACTGGAACATCAGGAACATCACCGCCAGGAAGACGAGCGTCCCCCACAGCCGGTGCGTCAGGACCGCGTCGAGTCGGTCGGTCAGGGTGACCGGCCGGGCCGCCGGCTTGGCCACCGCCGACCCGACGGCCGCCTTCACCCACCCGAACCGCGCCCGGGCCTCGACCCCCGGCACCGAATGCCCGGCGTCCGCGAGCCGCTGCCGGGCCGTGTTGAGCCTGAGTCTCAGTCCCTCGCCGTGCCGGTTCACGAGCCACTGCTCGACGTACCCGCCCACGTCCAGCACGAGCCGGCGCGTGAGGAACCCGGGCACGTCGGGGCCGAGTTCGTCCTGCAGCGCGCCGACCTCCGCCTCGAACGCCGCCGGGAACGCTGGGCCGGCCGGCGCCGCCCCGCCCTCGGCCGCCGCGACCACCGCTTGGGTCAGGTCGGCGATCCCGACCCCGGCGTTCGCCTGCACCGGCACCACCGGCACCCCGAGCCGGGCGGACAGTTCCGTCGTGTTGATCTTGATCCCCTGCGCCTCGGCCGCGTCGATCATGTTCAGGGCGACGACGACCGGGGTGCCGAGGTCGAGCAGCTGCGAGGTGAGGTACAGGTGGCGGTCGAGGTTGGTCGCGTCCACGACGGCCAGCACGACGTCCGGCCGCGGCTCCTCCGGGCGGCGGCCGAGGAGCAGGTCGACGGCGACCATCTCGTCCGGGCTGCGGGCGGCCAGGCTGTACGTCCCCGGCAGGTCGATCAGGTCGACCGCCACCCCGCCGGCGGCGAACCGCCCCTTCTTCATCTCGACGGTGACTCCGGGGTAGTTGCCGACCCGCTGGCGCAGCCCGGATAGGGCGTTGAACAGGGTCGACTTCCCGGCGTTCGGGTTCCCGACCAGGGCGACGGTGAGGGTCTTGGTGAGCATGGGGGCAGTCAGACGGGGCGGACGGCGACGCCGGCGGCGTCGGCCTTGCGGAGGGTGAGGCGGGCGTTCCCGAGCCGGACCTCGACCGGGTCGCCGAGCGGGGCGGTGCCGAGGAACTCGACCGTCTCGCCCTCCAGCAGCCCGAACTCGTACAGCCGCTGGACGAGGGCGGGGTCACCGCCGACCGCGACCACCTCGGCCCGGTCGCCGGGCTTCAGTTCGCTGAGCGGGGTGGTGTCGCCGGCGGCGGGCATGGTCAGCCCACCGGGCGGACGAGGATCTGCGAGCAGTCGCCGCCGCGGAGGCAGAGTTTGCACCCGCCGACGTCGAGCAGGCACGGGCTGCCGGGCTGGACGACCCGGAGGCGGCACCCGCGGCGGATGCCGAGGTCGGCCAGCCGGCCGACCCAGGCGTCGTGGCCGGAGACTTCCTCGACCTCGGCCACCTCGCCGGCCCGGAGCATGTCCAGTGGCAGCAGCATCGCCCACCCGCGGACTTGTTGAGACGGTGTCTCAGACAGTGTCGCGTGTCGGGAGTCGCCCGTCAAGCCCGCGGGCGCGGGAACGGGCGGATTCGTCGGGGTTCGCGGAAACGAAGACGGGGAAGCGGTCGACGCTTCCCCGTGCGGACGTGGCGAGTGGAGCGGAGGAGAGTCGAACTCCCGACCTCTTCGTTGCGAACGAAGCGCTCTACCAACTGAGCTACCGCCCCCAGCCGACTCATCATAAGCCGGTGCGGCACCCCGGCAAGGGGAGTTCGCCCGGCCGGCCGGTCAGAACGACCCGCGGGCCCGCCGCAGCTTCTCTTGGTACTGCCGCTCCCGGTCCTCGTCCCCCTGGGCCTTGAACGCCGCCTTCGCCTGGCCCATCGCCTTGAACGCCTCGTCCCGGTCCGCGCTGTACACCGTCTCCACCCACAGGAACTCCCACATCGCGTCCCGCGGCTTCCCGGCCGCCAGGTACAGTTCCCCGAGCATCCCGTGCCCGACCCCGCGGACCAACGGGTCCTTCGTCTTCGCCACCAGGTCGGCCACGTCCTTCAACCCCTTCGCGTAGTCGGCGCTCGCCGCCGCACCCGCCGCCGCCTCGAGGATCGCCAGCCGGTCCCGGGCCTGGGCCGGCGGGGCCGGGGTCGACCCGAGCAGCGCCTTCGCGGCCTGCGCCGCCGGGGCGTACGCCTTCGCCCGGACCTGGGCGTCCACCTGCTGGATCCCGGCCTCCAGCCGCAGGTCCGGGGACACCTCCGAGTCTTTCTTTGCCAGCCTCGACCACGCCGACGCGGCCTCGTTGTACTTCCCCAGCTCGGCGTACACCCGGGCGGCCGCCCGGGTCGCCGGCCACACCTCCCACCCGCCCTTGTTCGCGGCCACGAAATCCGCCCACCCCCTCGCCGCCTCGTCCGCCTCCTTCGCCCACCCCTCGTCGTACCCGGTCTCGTCCGCCGCCCGGGCCTTGGTCAGGGCCGCCTTGTACGCCAGGTACCGCTGCACCCGCTCCGGGGCCGCCGCCGCCTTCGACCGCAGGTCCCGGTACGCGGCGTGCGCCTTCTCGTAGTCCGCCTTCGTCTTCTTCTCCTCCGCCTTCTCCGCCTCCCGCACCGCCCCCGCGTCCACCCCGCCGAAGTCCGCCGGGGTCGCCTTCAGCACGTCCGCCGGGGCCACCGTGGCCAGCACCTTCCCGTCCGCCCCCTGCACCTGCAGCCCGGTCGGGCCGAACTTCAGGTACCCGTCGTAGGTCTTGGTCGCCCCGCCCTTCTGGGCGACCACGACCTTGTCCGCCGGCCCGGCCGGCGGCTGCCGCCCGGCCGCCGGCAGGACCGCCGCCACCGCCGCCAGGACCGCCGCCCCGCGCGCCGCCGACCGGATCATCGGATCACTCCTCGGTGTGTGACGGGCGGGCGAAGCCCGGGTCAGTTCGCCGGCGGCTTCGGCGGCCGGGTCAGGAAGAACTTCCCGCCGGCCGCCTGGTACGCGGCCTTCAGCGGGGCGTGGGCGTCGAGCAGGTCTGAGTACCGGTTCCAGACGGCCGGGGTGATCGCCCCCTCGCCCTTGGCCTCCAACTCGGCCAGCTTGTACACGTTCTCGACCGCCAGGTACTGCTTGGCCACGTTCTCGAACTGGGCGGCCAGCTTCGGCGGGTCCTTGATCAGCCGGGTGTTCGCCTCCACCAGCACCCGCTGGACCTCGAAGAACGCGTCCAGGTAGTTGCTCCGGACCCGCCGCCGCTCCTCCACCCACGCGGCCCGGTCCTTCTCCCACTGGCCCCGCAGGGCCGGGTCCTTCGGCTCCGGCGGCTCCTCCTTCAGGGCCTTCTGCCCGGCCTGGGCGGACGCCACCAGGGCGGTCCACTCCTTCAGCGCCTTGCCCCACTCGGGGTTGGCCAGCTTCGGGTCGGTCTGGGCCGCCCCCTTCGCCTCGTACAGGGCGGCCAGCTCCTTCCGGAAGTCCAGGCTGGACGACGCCCACCCGCGCTTCTCCGGGGTCCCGACCGCCGCCTGGAGCAGCTTCTCGGCGTCGTCCAGCTTTCCCCCGCCGCGGAGGGACCGGGCGACCCACAGGTGGGCGAACCGGTACTCCCGGATCTCCTTGGCGATCTGCCCCCGCTTCTCCTGCGGGTAGTCGTCCAGGCTGCGGGTGGCCCAGTCCGGCTCGCTCGGGGCCGGGATCTTCCGGAACTCGGCCGCCGCCTCGTCGAACCGGCCGACCGCGTGCAGGGTCTGGCCGAGGAACAGGACCGTCCCGGCCTCCAGCTTCGGCAGGGCGGACACCTCCTTGATGAGCAGGGCGAGCCCGGCCCCGAGGTCGTCCGCCTCCTTCTTCTTCCCCTCCCGCCGCAGCTCCCCCATCCGGAACGCCAGCTCCCGGGTGACGCCCTCCAGGGCCTTCTGGTTCCCCTCGATCCCGCCGGCCTGCTTCAGCCGGTCGAGCATCGCCTGGGCCTCCGCTTGGTTCCCCTGGGCGCACCGGACCTTGAACCCGACCAGGATGAGGTCCTGGCGGGCCTGGTCCACCTTCCCGGCGTCCGTGATCACCCGGGCCTTCTGGGCGGCCACCGCCGGCTCGTCCGCGTCCGCCGGCTGGGTCAGCTTCTGGGCCCGGGCGTCCAGCACCGGCCCCTTCGCCGCGGCCGCCGCCACCGCCGCCGCCGCCTCGTCCCCCTTCCCAGCCGCCGCCAGGGTCCGGGCCTGGAACAGCAGGGTGCGGGTGCGGAGCTCCAGGGCCTGGGCGTGCAACTCCAGCCCGTCCAGGTTCAGGGCCTTGTCCTTCTCCGCCAGGGCGTCGAACCGGGGGATCAGGGCGATCACCCCGTCGGCCACCTGCAGGGCCAGCCCGGACCCGTCGGCCTTGGCCTGCGCCTCCGGGTCCACCCGGGACTGGTTCAGGTACAGCCCGGCCAGCCGGACCCGGCACCCGAGGTACCCGCGGACCTCCGCCTCGGTGGCTCCGAGGCCCGGCTGCGGCACACGGGCCAGGTCGGCGACGGTCCGGCGGAACACGTCCCGCTTCCGGTCGTCCGGGACGCCCGACTTCGGCTCGGTCAGTACCCCGGCCAGGTACGCCTGGAGCTGGCGGGCGATCGGGGCGTCGGCGTACCCGGGGCCGACCCGGGCGGCCGCCTCGAACGCCCGGTCCGGCTGGCCGTCCTGGAGCAGCAGCAAGGCGAGCTGGTGCCGGACGTTGTCGGCCAGCGGGTCCTTCGGGAACGTCTCGTCCACGTAGGCGGCCAGCGCGATCGCCCGCTTCCGGTCCACCGCCCGGAGGGCGGCGGCCGCCTGCTCGGCCGCCGGGTCGGCCCCGGCCTCCTCCTTCACCCGGGGGGCGGCGGAGGTGAGCGCGTACAGGGCCAGGAGCCCGGCCCGGGCCCCCTTCCCGCCGGCCGCCCGGACCGTCCGGGCGACGTGCTCCCCGAGCACCGCCGCCTGGTGCGGCTGGCCGGTCGTCTGGTAGTAGTAGACGAGCCGCAGGAGGGTGTCGGCCACGTCCGCCGGGTTGTCCTTGTCGGTGGCCAGCTCCCGGGCCCGCTCCAGCAGGGCGACCACCCGGACCTTCCGGTCCTTCACCTCGGCCGCCACCCGGGCGGTCGCCAGGGCGGCCCGGGCCCCGGCCCAGAACGGGGCCGCCGCGTCCGGCTCCCCGGCCTCCCGCGCGGCCGCCTCGGCGTCGGCGAGCTTGGCCATCTGGATCAGGGACGCCATCTGGGCGTTCTCGAACGACGCGTAGTCGGCGGCCGGCTTGTCCGCCTCCCCGATCAGCCGGCGGACGACGAACATCCGGTGCTGGGTGGCCCGGGCGGTGTAGTCGTGGTCGGACTGGGTCAGGGCCCGGTACAGCCGCTCCGCCTCCTCGTACTGGCGGCGGGCGTCGGCCGGCAGGTCGACCGCCCCGGTCGTCGGGTTCGGCTTCAGCCTGGCGGTGGCTGCCAGGGCCTGCCGCTCCAGGGCGAACGCCAGGTAGTACCGGGCGGCGAGCACCTCGGGGGTCGGCTTCCGGGTGTTCCCGTGCCGGGCCAGCCACCCGCGGAGGGCGGTGACGGCGGCCGGGAGCTTGGTCGCGTCCTGGGCGACGGCCTCCAGGTACGCCCGCCGGACCTGGAAGAACTGGACCAGCCGCTTGCCGTCCTCCGCCTCGACCTGCCGGGCGGCGAGGATGGCGGCGAACTCCGCCTCCTGCTCCTTCGGCACCCCCATGTCGGACAGCACCTCGCCGCGCCACGCCCGGGCGACCCAGACGGTCCGGCTGGTGACCGGCCCCTTGGCCAGCTCCCCGAACATGTCCCGGGCGCGCTCCAGCAGCTTGTTCCGTTCCAGCCCGACCTTGGCCCCGGTGGCGAGCACGGTGTCGGCCTGGTTGTACACGTTGATCGCGGCGGCCAGGTCGGCGTCGAACCGCTCCCGCTCCAGGGCGGCCTTGGCGGCCGGGTCCTTGGCCGCGTCGATCCGGGCCTTGAGCTGGGCGGCGGCCTCGGCGAACAGGGTGGAGGCGCGCTGGAACAGGGGGCGGGCGGCGTCCGCCTCCTTCCGCTGCTGGGCCAGGGCGGCGTCCCGCTCGCGCTCCTTGGCGTCCTTGTCCGCGGCGTCGGCGGCCGGGGGCGGGGGGACGTCCATCCGCCGGGCGCGGTTGAGCTGGGCCTTCGCCTCGATCGCGGTCAGCCGGGCCAGGGACAGGGACGCCTCGGCCGCCCGCGGGTGGTTGGCGGACGCCGCCAGGAAGGTGTTGAACCCGACCTTGGCGGCGTTCACCATCCCGGCCCGGGTGCCCTCGTCCGGCTCGTCGTCGGCCGCGTCCAGCAGGCACCGGGCCCGCTCCAGCGGGAGGACGACGAGGTCGGCGGCGGACAGCTTCTTCCCCTGCTCGAGTTCGGCCAGGTACTCGAGGGCGAGGTCCGGCATCCCGGACTCGCGGATCCCGCGGGCCAGCTCCATCGGGGAAGGCGGCTGGGCGGCGGCCGGGGCGGCCGCGGCGAGGAGGACGGCGGCGGACAAGGTCCAGGCGCGGGACGACATGCGGCAGCTCCCGGGCGGGCGGGCGACCGGAACGACGGGTTGTGGGGGCTTAGACGGGCGTTCCGGCCGTCCGGTTCCACGATGTGATTCTGCCTCACCCGCAGCCGGCGTCAAGGGCCGGCCGACCGAGCGGGGGGCGTGAGCCCCCAGAGCGCGGCCGCGCTCTGGGCGCTCACGCCCCCCGCTCAGGGGGGGTCACGTCACTTCTTCGGCGCCTTCGGCGCGATCTTGTTGATCTGGTAGTCCTTCCCCGGCCCGTCGAGCCACTTCCCGAACGCGTCCTTCAGGACCGCGTTGAAGTCCACCGGGGCGCCGGCCGGGTTGCTCACCACCGGCTGCACCCACCCGTCCTTGGCGGTCAGCGCCAGCCGGTAGAACGCCTGCGCCCCGTTCGCCCCGTTCGGGTCGTACTTCGACCAGTCGCCCTCGGCCAGCGCCTTCAGGACCTGCCGGCTCTCGTCGGCCGGCACCTTCACCACCTCCGTCTCGACCCCGTCCGGGACGGTCCGGTACTTGGCGAGGAGCGCGGCGGCGGCCAGGAACCGGTCCTCCGGCTTGTCCGCCTTCAGCGCCTTCGCCGGGTCGGCGACCGCCGCCGCCGCCTTGGCCACGGCCTCCGCCTGAGCCTTGTAGTCGGCCGCCTTGGCGTCGAGCGGGGGCGCCAGCTGGGGGACGGCGTGGTACGTCCCGCCCGGGTGCCGGGTGAGGAAGAACACCCCCTCCTGCCCCGGCACGAGGTTGACCGGCCCGAGCCCGCGGACCGGGCGGGCCGGGGCGTTCGGGTCCGGCTTCGGCGGGGCGACGAACGCCACCTTGAACTCTTTAACCCCGTCCGCCCCGAGCAGCCCCTTCTCGACCGCGACGACGGCGACCGCGTGGGCGACCTTGTCCTTCGCGCCGGGGTACTGCGGGAGCATCACCGGGTCCTTCTCGACGGCGGTCACCTTGCCGACGACCACCGCCTCGGCCCGGGCGGTCCGGTCGAGCGGCCCGAGTGGGGCCATGACCCGCTTGGCCTCGGCCGGGGCGTCGAACAGGAGGGCGACCGCGGCCGCCAGGGAAAGGGTGCGGAGCATGGGTGGTCTCGTGGGTGTTCGGGTTCGTGGCACAGGTCTCCGACCTGTGAAGGCGGCACAGGTCGGAGACCTGTGCCACGAGCGGGAGCGCGTCACTTCTGGGCGGGCTTCTTGGCGACGAGCCTCTTGACCACGTAGTCCTTGCCCGGGCCCTCGCGCCACTTCAGGAACGCGTCCTTCAGGACGATCCCGAAGTCGACCTGCGGCTGGCCGGGGACCGGGCGGGCGACGACCGGCTGGACCCACCCGTCCTGGGCGGTCAGCCCGAGGGCGTAGAACGCCTGCATCGGGGTCGGGCCGGCGGCCCGCCCGACCCCGGGGCGGAAGGCGTTCGACCACTCGCCGTCGGCCAGCGCCGCGAGCAGCAACTTGCTCTCGTCGGCCGGGATCGCGACCTGGTCCAGGTCGGCGGCGAACTCGGGCCGGGCCCGGTACTTCGTGACCACCGCGGCGGCCGTCTCGGCCCGCACCTCCGGCTTGTCGCTCTTCAGCCCCTTCATCGGGTCGGCGAGGACGGCCGCCACCTTCTTCACCGCCTCCAGCTCCTGCTTCCCCTCGTCGGTGGCGAGGTCGATCGGCGGGCTCATCCCCGGGATGACGTAGAAGTCGCCGGCCGGGTGCTTGGTGAGGAACAGGACCAGCTCCTGGCCCTCCTTCAGCTCCGGCTGGCCGAACCGGCCGGGAAGCGGGCGGATCGGGCGGCCGACCGGCGGCTTGGCGTTCGGGTCGACCTTCGGCGGCGGGACGAACCCGACCTTCACCTCGGCCAGCTTGCCGGCCCCGGACAGGCCGGTGGTGACCTTCACGGTGGCGACCCGGTACTTCATCTTGTCCTTGGCCCCGGGGTACGGGGACGGGACCTCGACGTCCTGCGCCGCGACCGCGGCCACCTTGCCGACGACGACCGTCTCGGCGTTGATGGCCCGCTGGGCGGGCGGCTGGAACGCGATCATCAGCCCAGCCGCGTCGGCCGGGGCGAGGAGGGCGGCGACCGCGACGGCCAGGGCGGCCGAACGCAGGAAGGTGCGCATCGAGGGTCTCCGGAGGGGGGTGCGAGTCGGGCGTCCGATTCCGTCAAGACGAGGCCGGGGGGCCGGCGGATGGGGCCGGCGGGGATTTTATTACGCCGTCAGACGGCGGATGTTCCCGGTGGCGGCGGGAAAACCGCCCGCGCCCCGTTGAACCGTCGGTGGCCAGAGCTTAACGTAGGCCCAGGTCGCGCCGGCGCAAGGCGTGATCTCCCTGCCGCCCGGTGGTGTCCCCGCACCGCCGGGCGGTGCTTTCCACCGGTCACTCCGCGCCTGGGCCGATCATCTTCTCCGGCCGGACGATCTCGTCGTGCCGCTCCCCGGTCAGGTGACCGGACCCGTCCACCAGCGGCGGGGCGAGCTTCACCGCCTCCTCCCGGAGCGTCGTCCCGTTCCGGTGCGCCTCCTTCGCGATCTTCGCCGCCGTGTCGTACCCGACGTGCCGCTTCAGCGCCGTCACCAGCATCAGCGACTTGTCCATGTACTCCTTCAGCTTCGCCCGGATCGGGACGATCCCCGGCCGCACCTCCGGCTGGCCGTCCTTCAACTGCGGCTTGAACCGCTCCTCGGCCAGGTCCACCTCGACCATGTGGGTCTCGGGGCTGGTGTGGTACTCCAGGGCGGTGTAGTCGCGGGCCACCCGGTCCTCGGCGCAGTGCTCCCGGAACGCCCGGCAGGCGTCGGTCAGCAGCCGGACCGAGTGCAGCACGTTGTGGATGATGACCGGCTTGAACACGTTCAGCTCGAAGTTCCCCTGGCTGGCCGCGAACCCGACGGCGGCGTCGTTCCCCATCACCTGGACGCACACCATCGTCAGCGCCTCGCACTGCGTCGGGTTCACCTTCCCCGGCATGATCGACGACCCCGGCTCGTTCTCCGGCAGGGTGAGTTCGCCGAGCCCGCACCGCGGCCCGGACGCCAGCCAGCGGATGTCGTTGGCGACCTTCATGAGCCCGACCGCGAGCGTCTTCAGCGCCCCGGACGCGAACGCCAGCGGCTCGTGCCCGGCGAGCGCCTGGAACTTGTTCGGGGCGGTCACGAACGGCAGCCCGGTCAGTTCGGCGATCTTCCCAGCCACCCGCTCCGCGAACCCCGGCGGGGAGTTCAGCCCGGTCCCGACGGCGGTGCCGCCGAGGGCGAGTTCGTAGAGCATCGGCAGCGCCGCCTGGACCGCCTTGAGGCCGTAGTCGAGCTGGGCGGCGTACCCGCCGAACTCCTGCCCGAGGGTGACCGGGGTGGCGTCCATCAGGTGGGTGCGGCCGGACTTGATCAGGTCCTTGAACTCCTCCGCCTTGGCGGCCAGCACGTCGCGGAGGGCGGCGACGCTCGGGACGAGGCGGTGGACGATCCCCTCGGCCGCGGCGATGTGCATGGCGGTCGGGAAGGTGTCGTTCGACGACTGCGACTCGTTCACGTCGTCGTTCGGGTTGATCGCGGCCTTGTCGCCCATCGGCCGGCCTGCGAGCTGGAGGGCGCGGTTGGCGATCACCTCGTTGGCGTTCATGTTGGTCTGGGTGCCGCTGCCGGTCTGCCAGACGCGCAGCGGGAAGTGGGCGTCGAGCTGGCCGGCGATCACCTCGTCGCACGCCGCCACGATGTGCTTGACGCGGTCGGCGACCGGGACGCTCACCGGGTTGCCGTCCTTCCCCTTGCGCTCCTTGAACATTTTGAGGTCGTGGTTGACCAGCGCGGCGGCCTTCTTGAGGGTGCCGAAGGCGCGGACGACGGCCCGCGGCATGGTGTCGGCGCCGACGTTGAAGTGGACGAGGGAGCGGGCGGTCTGGGCGCCGTAGTACCGGTCGGCCGGGACGCGGATCGGGCCCATGCTGTCGGTCTCGGTGCGGTACTCCGGCATGGCGCGGCTCGCGGTGGAGAGGGGGATCGGGAGCGGGTATTGTAGGGAGGGAAACCCGCCGCCTTTCGCCCAGGTGCGCCCGTGCCCGAGTGGCTGATCCAGGTTATCATCCAGTACCCGATCGTCGCCATCATCGGGGCCGTGGGGTGGTACGCCGGTCGGAAGGTGGAGCGGGCCCTGAAGGCCCGTGCCCGGCGGGCGGAGGAGTTGTACGACCGGGGTCTCGCGGAGTTGAAGGCCGCGCAGGAGCGGACGGTCGAAGGGGTGAAGTCCGAAGTCGGCGGCCTGAAGGACGAACTCCGCGAGGAATTCAAGAAGCTCGGCAAGAAGGTCGACGAGTTGACCCGGAGGCTCAGCCCGTGAACCCGTACCTCTCGTCTCTGCCGACCGTCGTGCTCGGGCTGGTCGTCCTGTTCTTCCTGGTCCGGATCATCCGGCTCGCCGGCCGGATGGAGGCCGAGTCGAAAGCCGGGCACGAGCGGCGTAAGGCGGAACTCGACGCCCTCCAGGCGAAGTACGAGGCGGCGCTGGCGGCCCGCGCCGCGACCCCGCCGGCCGACCTGCTCCTCGAACTCGACCTCCGGAGCGGAGACGTGATCCCGGGCCTGCGGCTCGCGTCCGAGCAGACCGAGCCGCTGGTGTCCGCGCTCAGCCGGCAGGAGCAGGAACTCGGCGGGGCGGGGTTGACCCTGACAGAGGCGCGGGTCGAGCCCGGGGCGATCCGCCTCACCCTGTCGCCGATCGACCGGGCCGGGTCGGCGGAGCGGGTGCGGCGGGTCGCCGACCAGGTGAACGCTGCCGGCGCCCCGCTCCCGCCCGGCGTGACCGCCGCCCGGGCCGACGTGACGGCGGTGTGACCGGTCACCGCTCCTCCGGATCGACCCACTTCGTGACCGGAGCCGGCGGCACCCACCCGGCCAGCTTCGACAACAGGTCAGGGGCGGCGTCGGCGACGAGCACCAGCTCGCGGTGCTTCGGCCGCAGCAGCCCCTCGCGGACGACGTGGTCGAGCCACCCGAGCAGCGGGGTGAAGAACCCGTTCACGTTCAGCAGGGCGACCGGCTTGCGGTGGATGCCCAACTGCGCCCAGGTGAGGATCTCGAACAGCTCGTCGCACGTCCCGAACCCGCCCGGCAGGGCCACGAACGCGTCCGCCCGGTCCGCCATCAGCGCCTTCCGCTCGTGCATCGTGCCCACCACGACCAGCTCGGTGCACTCGGCCAGCGCGATCTCCTTCGCGGACAGGGCGTGCGGGATCACCCCCAGCACCTCCCCGCCGGCCGCCAGCGCCGCCGTCGCCACCTCCCCCATCAGCCCGACCCGGCCGCCGCCGTACACCAGCCCCAGCCCGCGGCCGGCGAGCGCCCGGCCGAGGTCGCGGGCCGCCGCCGCGTACCCCGGGTGCGCCCCGGCCGCCGACCCGCAGAACACGCACACCCGCCGCATCTCGCCTCCTCAGCCGTTCAGCTCGACCGCCTCTTCCCAGTGCTGGTACAGCCGGGCGAGCGCGTCCTTCTGCTTGTCCAGGTCCTTCATCGTGTCCCGCAGCCGGGTCGCGTCCTTGTACACGTCCGGGGTCTGCAGCGCCGCCTCCAGGTCGGCCACCCGCTTCTCGGCCGCCGCAATGTCCGCCTCCAGGTCCGGCACCTTCCGGTACGGGAACTTCCGCTTCCGCTTCGCCGGCTGCTCCGGGCGGGCGTCGGGGCGTGAGCCCGGCGTGTTCGCGTCGGAATCAGGGGACTTACGTCCCCCGCTCGCCGGGGCCGCCTTCTCGCGGGACTGGCGGAGCAGTTCGTAGGTGTCGTAGTTCCCGTACACGACCTCGGTCGTGCCGTCCGCGAACACGATCAGCAGGTCCGAGACGCGGTTCAGGAAGTACCGGTCGTGGCTGACCACGATCACCGTGCCCTCGTACGCCTTGACCGCCTCCTCGAGCGAGTCGCACGCCCAGATGTCGAGGTGGTTGGTCGGCTCGTCCAGGACCAGCAGGTTCGCCCCGTTCACCGTCAGCTTCGCCAGCGCCGCCCGCGAGCGCTCCCCGCCGGACAGTTGACGCACCGGCTGCTCGACCAGCTCGCCGTGCAGCCCGAACCCGCCGAGCAGGTCGCGCATCTTCTGCTCGGTGTGGTCCGGCTCGTCGTCCGGCCAGACCGCCCGCATCACCGACTTGTCCGGGTCGAGCAGGGCGAGGTGCTGGTCGAGGTACCCCGGGAACACCAGGTGGCCGCGCTGCACCTCGCCGGCCGTCGGCTCCTCGTCCCCGAGGAGGATGCGGAGCAGGGTCGTCTTCCCGCACCCGTTCGGCCCCATGATCCCGAGCCGCTTGCCGCGCGGCACGTCGAAGCTCAGGCCCTCGAACAGCACCTTGTCCCCGTACCGCTTCGACAGGTCCTCGACGTGGAACACGTTGTCGCCGCTGCGCGCCACCTCCGAGAACTTGATGTTCGGCCCGCTGACTTTCGTCGGCTTCTCCACCCGCTCGACCCGGTCGAGCGCCTTCACCCGCGACTGGGCCTGCTTGGCGAGCTGGCCGTAGCTCGCTCGGCGGATGTACTCCTCCTGCTTCAGGATGTACTCCCGCTGGGCCTCGTACTCCTTCAACTCTCGCTCGAACCGCTCGTCCCGCAGCCGGACGTACTGGCGGTAGCTCCCGGGGTAACTCGTCACCTTCCGGGCGTGCAGCTCGAACGTCTTGTTCGTCACCTTGTCCAGGAAGTACCGGTCGTGGCTGACGATCAGCATGCCCTCGGGCTGCTGGGCGAGGTAGTTCTCGAGCCACCGGGTGGTGTCGATGTCGAGGTGGTTGCTCGGCTCGTCCAGGAGCATCACGTCCGGGGCGGACAGCAGCAATTTAGCGAGCAGGAGACGGCGCTGCTGGCCGCCGGAGAAGGTGTTCGCGTCGCGCTCGAAGTCGGCCGGCTTGAACCCGAGGCCGCCGAGCACCGTTTCGACCTTGTGGTCGAGTTCGTAGGCGTCGTGGTGGCGGAGCAACTCGCTCAGCCGGTCGAACTTCGCGCTGAGTTGCTTGCGGCGGGTCTCGTCGGAGCAGGCGGCGAGGTCCTCCGCGACCTGCTGGAACTCGCCCTGGGCGGCGACGAGTTCGTCGAACGCACTCTTGGCCTCGGCGAACAGGGTGCGGCCGGGGGGGAAGTCGGCGACCTGGACGAGGGTGCCGAGGCGGGCCCCGGCGTGGAGGGTGACCTTGCCGGAATCCGGCTCGTCGAGCCCGGCGAGGATCTTGAGGAGGGTGGTCTTACCGGCCCCGTTCGGGCCGACGAACCCGACCCGGTCGCCGGCGTGGATCTCGAACGACACGCCCTCGAACAGCGGGGTGGCGTCGTACCCGCGGGACACGTCGGTGCAGGACAGCAGGAGCATGCGGGTTGTCTTAGCCCCGAAGGGGCGGGGAGGTAATAGCCCGGGGTGTGAACCCCGGGCGGACTACCCCGGCGGAGGCGGCCGGGCGTTGCACCCGGCGGCCGGGGTTCACACCCCGGGCTATTACCTCCCCGCCCCTTCGGGGCTCAGTCCCACACGTACCGCTCGTCCCACTCGAGCCCGTGCCTCCGCAGCAACGCCCGGTACTCGTCCTGGAAGGTCATGTTCCGGTGGTGCTCGGCCTGGTCGTCGATGTACGCGACCACCCGCTCGACGTGCGAGGCGCTGACGGCGAACGCCCCGTACCCGGCCTGCCACGCGAACGGGAGGTCCGGGAACGCCTCGTGGGCCCACCCGGACGAGTTCGCCTTGAGGACCCGCATCGCGTCCGCCAGGGCCACCTCCCGGCCGAGCGAGACGAGCAGGTGGATGTGGTCCGGCATCCCCCCGACCCGGACCAGCCGGCAGCCGACCGTCCGGGCGAGCCCGCCGAGGTACGGGTACAGGCGGTCGGCCACTTCCGCGGGGATCCAGGGCTCGCGGTTCTTGGTGCTGAACACGAAATGGACGTGAACGCTGGCGAGCGACTGGGGCACGGGCGGGCCTCCGGTGTGAAGCCAGGTTTTTAGCCCCGAAGGGGCGGCGAGGTAATAGCCCGGGGTGTGAACCCCGGCCGCCGGGTCGGACCCCGGGCGGCCGGTCAGCCCCGGGCGACTCCGCCAAGCGCCGCCGGGCTGTTCCGCCCGGGGTTCACACCCCGGGCTATTACCTCGCCGCCCCTTCGGGGCTCACGGACGGGTCACTTGAACAGGGCGATCGGCCCCGGGGCCGGGAGCCGCTTCGCGGCCGCCGCGAACCACTTCCTCGCCTCCGCCTGCTCCCCGACGAACCACAGCTGGTAGCCCAGCAGGAACTCCAGCGCCGGCTCCCCCGGGTTCGCCGCCGCCGCCTTCCGCAGGTCCGCCAGGTGCGCCGCGAACGCCGCCGCCCCGGCACCGTACGGCTCCTTCGGGTCGAACACCCCGGCCGGCCACCCCGGGTCCAGTTCCAGCCCGGCCCGGATCGCCGCCACCGCGTCCCCGTACCCGCCGGCGGCGAACGCCGCCTGCCCCTTCAGGAACAGCGGCACCGCCGCCTTCGGGTCGAGCCCGGCCGCCCGCCCGAACTGCTCCGCCGCCCGCCCGTACTCCCCGGCCGCGAACGCCTCCCGGCCGAGCCGCAACAGCCGGGCCGCCTCCCTCAACGGGTCCGGGTCGGGGCGGTCGACTTTCGGCGGGACCGGGTCGGCGAACGGGTCCTTGGGCGGCGGCGGCAGCGGCGGGCGGACCGCCGGCGCGGCCGCCACCGGCGGGGGCAGCGGCTTCCGCGGCTCGATCACCAGGAACTGCCCGCCGAACGGCCCGGCCGGGGCGGGGTCGGCGGCCGGCAGGCGGGGCGCGACGGGGTCCGGGTCGCGGGCCGGGCCGGGGTTCACGACCACGACCACCGGCCGGTTCACGACCACCGGCGGGGCGAACCCGAACGACCCGACGAACACCGACCGGGACGAGAACCCGCCGCCGAACCCGCCGAACACGACCTTCCCCTTCCCGCCGCCGAACGCGAAGGAAAACCCGCCCGGGTACCCGAGCCCGCCGTACCCCGGCGGGCAGAGCGGGCCGCACCCGAACTGCGCCTCCGCCGGGGCCGCCGTCCCGGCCAGGACCGCCGCCGCGAGGATGGTCCGTTTCACCGCCCGCCCTCCCCGGGGAACCGTCACGACCGGATTATCCCCTCCGACCGATCGCGACGCAACACGGCGCCGGGGCGACCGCCGGGCGGCCGGCGTGTATAGTGGACGGAGCCTCCCCGCGTCTGTGGGAACCCGCCGATGGTCCCGATCACCCGGGAAGTGTTGCGCGACTACCTGCACGACGCCCTGCCGGACGCCGAGCTGGCGGCCGTCGAGCGGGCGCTGCGGGAGTCGGCGGAGCTGCGGGACCTGCTGGCCGAGGTGCTCGGGCGGGAGGACCGCGGGGAGCACACCGCCGGGGCGATCTGGCGGCGGGAGCGGGCGAGCTGCCCGACCCGGGACGAGCTGGGCGGGTACGTGCTCGGGGCCGGCGACCCGGACCTGCTCGACTACGTCCGGTTCCACCTGGAAGAGATCGGCTGCCCGTACTGCCAGGCCAACCTCGACGACCTGCGGCGGCTGAAGTAGGGTGGGCCGAGCGGGCGCTTCGCCCGCGAGTCCCACCACCGCCTACGTCCGGTGGGGCTCGCCCGCAAAGCCGGGCTCAGCCCACCCTACAAACGCGCCGTCACTCCGCGGCGACGCGCTGCAGGTCGGCCCGCTTCCCCTCGTACGTCTCGGCGAACGCCAGCACCGCCGGGTCCGGCTCGGCCCCGTCCGCCCGGCACGCCATCGCGTACACCGCCGGCCACCAGTTCTCGTGGGCGGTCAGCCCCTGCTCCTTCACCGCCACCCAGTTGCTCAGCACCTTACTCCACGCCCGGTCGCCGTAGTCCAGCGCCTCCCGCAGGCCGCCAAACTCCGGCACGTACCACGCCCGGCCGATCTGCGAGTGCAGCACCTCGTCGGCCCAGTCGAAGTCCTGGAGGGTGGCGATCAGCGGCAGCCCGGACGCCCGGCCGGTCTCGAACTCGTACCGCTTCCCGGTCCGCGGCATCAGCCCCTGCTCGATGAAGTACAGCACCCCGTGCCGCTCCATCGGCGTGCATTCCGTGTTCAGCCGGTACGACCAGTTGAAGGTGATCCGGGCACGGGTCCAGTCCACGCCGAGAGCGACGAACCCGACCTCGCCCATCATCGCGTGCCGGGCCTCGTCCCACAGCTGCCGGGACATGTCGCGGTAGTACCCCCACGGCTTGCCGGGCGTCTGCGTGATGATCGACGCCATCATCTCCGGGACGTCGATCTCGCGGAGCCGCTTGTACAGCATCATCAGGGCCTTGGCCCGGGCCGGGAACGCCTCGTTGTAGAGGAAGGACTCGGCGTTCACGCCCTGGTTCCACGGGTCGACGAACCGCTCGTCGCGCCGCGGGACGGGATCGTAAACGTAGGGCGTCGCGGAGTACCGGCGGGGCAGCGGGTCGGGCGAACCCGGAGCGTGAGCGACGGGGTGCGCGTCACCCCGTCGCTCACGCTCCGGGTTCGCCGGGGTGGTTGCGGTGCCGTCGAGGCCGCCGGCCACGACGAGCAACGGGTCGAGGACCGTCGCTGACCAGTCCGACACGTCCGCCGGCACGCCGGCGCAAAACATGCCGAAGTCGCGCATCTCCTCGATCTCGACCCGGGCGAACTTCAGCACCCGGCGGCTCGGGGCGTCGGTCAGCGGATTTGTGTCTTCCATGTACCGGCGGCATGCCTTATCCAGCGCCGGCATCGCACTGCGGTACACCCCGGCGAGCAACGCCTCCGTCGTCGGGGCGGCGAGGATCTCGTCGAAGAACGCCTCCAGGGCCGGGTGCGGGACCTCGTCCAGCCCGAGCGGCGGCTCGCGCATCTCGCCGATCCGGGTCCGCAGCGCCGCGACGTGCTCGGCGCACAGGTACGCGTGGTGCGCGAACGCCGTCTTCAGCTCGTAGATCGGCTCGGCGGTGATGCGGGCCGTCAGGATCCCGTGCAGCCGCCGGAACGCGTAGTGGAACCGCTTCAGCCGGCGGACGCACTCCTCGACCGACAGCCCCGGCTTCGCCGCCTCCTCCAGCGTGCAGAGGCCGGCGAGCGGCGGCAGGTCCTTGTACGTGCGGTAGCCGGCGAGCGGGGTCGGGGCGGACATGGGTGATCTCTCGGACGGGACGTTCCGGCCGGCCACGGAGGACCAGTACCGAGTACTCAGTACTCCGCACCCGGCGCCGGCGGCCGCCACTTAGCCGTCGCCGAGTTCGGCCGCCAGGGCGGCCCGGAGGCGGGCCTCGGCGGCCGCCGTCATCCGGCACTTCGGCAGCAGCGCCGCCACCCGCACCGTGTACCGGTAGGTGCGGACCAGCGCCCCGCAGTGCGGGCACCCGGCGAGGTGCGTCTCGCACGTCTCCCGCACCTCCACGACCAGGTCGCCGCAGCAGTAGTCCTGCATCGCGGCGGCCAGCTCCTCGCAGGTCACGGCGCCACCCCCTGTTCGAAGTGCGGGGCCAGGGCGTCCCGCATCCGCAGCCGGGCCCGGTGCAGCCGGCTCTTCACCGCCGGCACGCTCAGCCCGAGCATCTCCCCGATCTCCGCGTTCGGCAGCTCCTCGACGTCGGCCAGCACGTACACGTCCCGGAACGGCTCCGGCAGGGCGTTGATCGCGGCCTCGATGAGCCCCGCCTGCTCGGCCGCCAGCACCGGCTCGTCCGGGGCCACGTCCCACCGCCGGGCCGCCCCGCCCGGGCCGTCCGCCTCCAGGGCGTCGTCGGCCGCCCCGGCCTCCCGCTTCTGCCGGTTCGCCCGCTTCTCCCGGTGGGCCAGGGCGGCGTTCACCGTCACCCGGTGGAGCCACGTCCCGAGCTGGCTGTCCCCGCGGAACGTGTCCAGCTTCCGGACCACCTGCAGGAGCACGTCCTGGGTCACGTCCTCGGCGTCCGCGTCGTTCCCGAGCATCCGCCGGGCGAGGCTGAAGATGCGCGGGGCGTAGTCCCGGAACACGACCTCGGGCGTCAACTTCTCCGGCGGGTCCGGCGGGGGCTCGAACATCTCTGGCGGCTCGCGGCGGAGGGCGGACACCCTCACCATACCGCGAACCGCGCGCCGCGTCAGCGGCCCCCGCCGGTTCAGACGCCCGTCGCGGCGGAAAGGATTCGCCCGCGGCCTACCATAACCGGGCCTCCGCCCGCACCCCCCGGAACCCGCCATGCCCGTCCGCGCCGCCCTGTTCGACTTCGACGGCACCCTGGCCGACAGCTTCGCCGCGATCGCCGCCAGCACCAACCACGCCCGCGCCGCCTACGGCCTCCCGCCGCTGCCCGAGGCCGAGGTCCGCCGGTACGTCGGGTACGGCCTCGACCACCTGGTGGCGACGCTCGTCCCGGCCGCCCCGGTCGCCGACGCGGTCGCCGTGTACCGCCGGCACCACGAGGCGGTGATGTTCTCGCAGACTCGGCTCATGCCCGGGGTCGCCGGGACGATTCCGGAACTCGCCCGCCGCGGGTACCGGCTCGGGGTGTGCAGCAACAAGCGGGTCGAGTTCACCCGCCGGCTGGTCGACGCCCTCGGCCTCGCCGACCACTTCGGGTGCGTGCTCGGGCCGGACGACGTCGGCGGGCGGGCCAAGCCGGACCCGGCGATGCTCGTCGAAGGGCTGGCCCGGCTGGGGGCGGTGCCGACCGACGCGGTGTACGTCGGCGACATGGACATCGACGTCCGGACCGGGACGGCGGCCGGGGTGCCGGTGTGGCTGCTGCCGGGCGGGGCCGGAGATTGGGACGAAGCGGTGGCCGCCGGCCCGGCCCGCGTCCTGGCCGACTTCGCGGAACTGCTGGCCCTGCTGCCGCCGCGCTGATCGGGCTACCGGTCCGCCCTCCGCCCGAGCTCGCCGACCCGCCGGCCGATCACCTCGGCGATCAGCCCGGCCAGGTAGAACTGCCCGGCCACCGCCTCGGCCACCACCAGCCCGCGGGCCGCGTCCGCGGCCGGCACCACGTCCCCGTACCCGACCGTGGTGAGCGTCAGGAAGCTGAAGTACGTCAGCAGGAAGTGGCGGTCGTCCGGGGTCGGGCCGGTCATCCCCGCCCCCTGGAACGACCCGGGGCGGGCGAGTTCCAGCGCCGCGTACACGTGGCCGAACAGCAGCCCGAGCAGCAGGTACCCGCAGAACGCCCCGTACACCCCGTCGGCCGACACCCCGTCCTCCCGGAACACGCCCCGCAGGACCGCCCCGATCGTCAGCCCGAAGAACGCGGCGGCGCACAGGTGCAGGACGACCGACTCCGGGAGCCGGGGGGCGGCCGGGACGGCGTACCCGGCCCACAGCCCGGCCAGGGTCGGGGCCCCGAGCACCACCGCCCCGACCCGGAGCTTGGTGTCGGTGAACACGACCCGCAGCGACGCCAGGAAGATCACCGAGACGAGCAGGTCGACCAGCAGCCGGGCGTCGGCGACCGGGCGGAACAGCGGGTACCCGACCACCATTGCCAGGAGGCTGACGAACAGCAGCAGGTACTTCCGCCGGGCGAGCCGGTTCATGCCGGGATGCTAACCCCGCCGGCGGGCGGCGTCGACGGGCAAATCGAGCGCGGCCCGAGCCCGAGCCCGAGCCAGGGACTACGTTCGCCCCTCGCTCGGGCTCGGGCTCGGACCGCGCCCCGTCAGTGGTTGAACAGGAACTCCCGGGTGTTGATCACCGCCCAGACCACGTCCTCCCACGCCGCCTGCGCGTTGTTCCGCTTCGCCGCGTACCCGACCAAGGCCGCCGACTCGTCCGCCGTCGGCTTCCGGCCCAGCGCCACCGCGTACAGGTCGGCGACCCGGTCGGCCGGCGGGCGGGAGTCCTTCGCCAGCGCCTGGGCCCGCGGCCCGGCCGCCTTCGCCAGCACCTCCGCGGAGTTCAGCATGTGCAGCGCCTGCGCCAGGTTCGACCCGCCCCCCCGCTCGCACTCGCACGCGCTCGACGCGTCCGGCCGGCCGAACACCCCCAGGAAGTACGACTCCGCCAGGTTGTCCGGCAGCTGCACCGCCCGCGTCCCGGCCGGGGCGGTCTTGAACTTCGTCCGCGACAGCGTCACGTCGTCGATCGCGTCCAAGAGCACCTCGGCGGTCAGCCGCTTCGGCACGAACCGGGAATAGTTCTGCCGGTCGTCCGCGTTGTCGGCGTTCGGGGTACCGCTCAGCTGGTACGTCTTCGACGTGCAGATGAGGCGGACGAGCTTCTTCAGGTCGTGCCCGCCGTCGGCGAACGACTTCGCCAGGAAGTCGAGCAGCGCCGGGTTGGTCGGCGGGTTGGTGAGCCGCAGGTCGTCCTCCGGGTCCACGAGGCCGCGGCCGAGGAAGTGCTTCCAGTACCGGTTGGCGAGGGTGCGGGCGAAGAACGGATTCTTCGGGTCGGTCATCCAGTCGGCGAGCTTCGCCCGCGGGTCGTCCTCCTTGCCGATCGCGGCGGGGGCGCCGGCGAGGCCGGTCGCCGGCACCGGCTTGCCGGTCCGCGGGTTGGTCGCGCTCGCCGGGCCGACCTTCGCCGCCACCCGCGCCGGCTCCGCCGGCACCGTCTCGTTCTTGTTCTTCTTCGCCGCCTTCGCGTCGGTCACCTTCACCCCGGTGAAGAACGCGGCGAACCCCCAGTAGTCCTGCTGGGCCCACTTCTCCAGCGGGTGGTGGTGGCACTTCGCGCACGCCACCCGCTGCCCGAGGAACAGTTGGGCCGCGTCCTCGGCGGCGGCCGTCGGGTCGCGCAGCTCGCGGTACCACACGACCGGCGGGGTCTCGACCTCCGCCCCGGTCGCCGTCAGCACCTCGCGGACGAACCGGTCGAACGGCTTGTTCTCCTTAAGCGAGTCGCGGATCCACTCGTGGAACGCGGCGGTCGGCTTCGGGTCGTCCTTGTCGCTCTTCCGCCGGTTCCGCAGCACCGCCCCCCACTTGTTCGCGAAGTAGTCGGCGTACCCCGGGTCGGCGAGCAGCCGGTCGATCAGCTTGTCGCGCTTGTCCGCGGCGGCGTCCCTCGCGAACGCCTCCACCTCCTCCTTCGTCGGCAGCCGACCCGCGATGTCGATGGTCGCCCGGCGGAGGAAGGTGGCGTCGTCGCACACCGGCGACGGCGGGAGGCCGAGTTCCTTCAGCCGGGCGAACACGAGCTTGTCGACCGGGTGGTCGGAGGCGGGCACGGCGTCCACCTTCGCCCCGAGCGGGACGGTCGCCTGGAAGACGCCGACGTGCGACTGGTACCGGGCCATCACCGCGGCGGCGCCGGGGATCTGCTTGGCGGTGACGAGGCCGTTCCCGTCGGCGGTGGCGAGGTCGGGGGCGTTCGACTCGAACTGCGTCATCCGGGTGACGTCGGACACGGAGCCGTCGGCGTGGACCGCGAGGACGGCGATCTGCTGGCTCGCGCCGCGGGAGAGGACGCGGTTCTCGGGCACCACCCGGATGCCGGTCACGGCCAGCCCCGCCGCCGACCCGAACGGCGCCCCCTGCTCCACCCACCGGGACAGGACGCGGTAGAACGGCGACCCGGGGTCGAGCTTCTTCCCGCCGCCGTGGGGCGACGTGCCGGCCGCCTTCCGCAGGAGCAGGCTGTACTCCGGGGCGGCCGCGAACAGCCGGCGGCCGCGGCCCTCCTTGACGAGGTACTCGTAGTCCTCGCGCGGCTCGAACCCGAGCAGCGACAGGCGGAACCCGTTCTGCCCGTCGGCCTTCCCGTGGCACCCGCCGGCGTTACACCCGAACTTGGTGAAGACCGGCACCACCTGGTTCTCGAACGACACCGCGGCGTCGGTCACCAGCCCGGTGACGGTGACCGCGGCCGTCGCGGTCGCGCCCCCGAACCGGGCGGTGATGGTGGCGGTCCCTTCCTTCAGCGGGGTGACGAACCCGGACGGGTCGACCGCCACTACGCCGGCCGGGGCCGCGTCGTACTTCGCCTCGCGGGTCGCGTCCCGTGTCTTGCCGTCGAGGCCGGTGGCGGTGACGACGAGTTGGCGGGTGGCGTCGCGGCCGGCGAGGGTGAAGGCGCCGGTCTCGACAGTCAGCGGCGCGCCGGGGGCGGCGAGGGCGGCAGCGAGCAGGGAGGTGTACATAGCGGGGCTCGAGCGGCGACGGGCGGCGGGCGGGTAGAATCTGTGTAGCGGAACCCCGCGCCGGCGGCCGGCAGACGGCGAGCCGACCCCGCCAGGGGTCGGGTGAACCGCAACACCCGACCCCTGGCGGGGTCGGCTCGCCGCCGCGGTGTAAGCCCTGTCCCGCCGGCACGGTATCTGCCCGTTGGTTCCCGCGTTCCGCCCCCCCGAGGACGCCGATGCCCCGCCACCGCACCGCCGCCCTCGCCGGACTGGCCGCCGCCCTGGCCGTCGCCGGGTGCGGGCGGTCGAAGTCCGGCCCGCCGCCGCAGAAGGCCCCGGCGGTCACCGTCGTCCGCCCCGGGACCGCCCCGGTCGTCAGCTACTGGGAGTACAACGGGTACCTGGAGGAGGTGGAGAAGGTCGACGTCCGGGCCCGGGTGAAGGGGTTCCTGAACCGGATCAACTTCCGCGAGGGGACGGAGGTGACCGGGCAGTTCAAGTGGGTGAACGGGGACACCCTGTACCCCGGCGACCTCTTGTACCAGATCGACAAGCGGGAGTACCTGACGGCCAAGGCGAAGGCCGAGGCGGACCTGGCCAAGGCGAAGGCGGACGTGCTGAAGGCGGACGCCGACATCGAGAACTACAAGGCTCAGGTCTCCCTCGCCCGGGTCGAGCTGAAGCGGGCCGAGGAGGCGGTCAGCCGGGCGGCCGAGTCCCGCACCGCCCTGGACAAGGCGAAGAGCGTGGTGGACGTGAACCTCGCCCTCCAGGCCGCCGCCGAGGGCGCCCGGGGCGCGGCGGCCGCCGCCGTCGACTCGGCCGCCGCCGCCGTCCGGACCGCCGACATCCAGCTCGGGTACACCGACGTCCGGGCCAAGGTCTCCGGGCGGATCAACCGCACCCTGGTGACGGAGGGGAACCTGGTCGGGCAGGCCGACCCGACCCTGCTCACCACCATCGTCCGGGTGAACGAGCTGTACGTCTATTTCGACGCCCCCGAGGCCGACCTGGTGGCGTACCAGCGGGCGTCGTCCCGGCTCCCGCAGCCGGACCCGACCAGCCAGACGATCGACGTCGAGGTGAAGGTGGAGACCGAGGACGGGTACCTGCACCGGGGGAAGATCGACTTCCGGGAGAACCGGGTGGAGACGTCGACCGGGACGGTCCGGATCCGCGGCCGGATCCCGAACCCGCCCGGGCCGACCGGGGAGCGGGAGCTGTACCCCGGGCTGTTCGCCCGGGTGCGGGTGCCGAGCGGCGCCCCGGTCCCGCAGCTGGTCCTCCCGGAGGACGCCCTGATGGCCGGGCAGGAGGGGCGGTTCGTGTACGTGGTGGCGGCCGACGGGACGGTGGCCAAGCGGATCGTGAAGGTCGGCCCGACGGTGTTCAAGGCCCCGCCGCCGGAGCCGGGGGTGGCGGCCCCGGGGTGGGTGATGGTGAACCCGAACCCCGGCCCGCCGCCGGAGAAGGGGCCGCCCCCGCCGACCCGCCGGCCGGTCAAGTCGGTGGTCGCGATCACCGACGGGCTGAAGCCGGACGACCGGGTGGTCGTGGAGGGGATGCAGAAGGCCCGGCCCGGCGCCCCGGCCGCCGCCGAGGAGTGGCGGTTCGAGCCGCCGGCGGACAGGAAGTAGGGCCGGCTGTGCCGGCCGGTGTTTTCACCCCGAAGGGGTGGGACAACGTAGCCCGGGGCAACGCCCCGGGTGGCCGACCCGACCGGCCGGCAGCCTGTAGGGCCGCGACACACCCACGTTGTCCCAGCCCTTCAGGCTGCGGGTGGTTGGCATCCCGGACCCGGGGCGTTGCCCCGGGCTACGTTGTCCCACCCCTTCGGGGTGAAGACCAAAACCCCGGCGGTCGCCGGCGCCCGCGGTTCGCCCCCCTCCCCCGGACCCCGCGCATGATCTCCCGGTTCTTCATCGACCGCCCGATCTTCGCGAACGTGATCGCCGTGATCACCGTCCTGTTCGGGGTCGTCGCCCTGTACGGGCTGCCGGTCGAGCGGTACCCGCAGATCACCCCGCCGACCGTCCAGGTCAGCACCAACTACCCGGGGGCGAACGCCCGGACCGTGGCCGACACCGTCGCCGCCCCGATCGAGCAGCAGATCAACGGCGTCGAGAACATGATGTACATGTCCTCGACCAGCTCCTCCGACGGGTCGTACTCCCTCACCATCACGTTCGAGATCGGCACCAACCTGGAGGACGCCCAGGTCCTCGTCCAGAACCGGCTGAGCATCGCCGAGCCGGTCCTGCCGGAGGAGGTCCGGCGGCAGGGGGTGACGGTCAAGAAGCAGTCGTCGAACATCGTCCTGGCCATCTCCCTCACCTCCCCGCCGCCGAAGGGCCAGTTCGACCTCACCCTCGACCCGGCCGCCCTCGCCGGCACCGGGGCGACCGCCGAGCAGGTGCTCGCGGCGGTCCGGGACGCCGACCCGAACCGGCCCGGCGCCCTGCAAGTCGCCCCGCACGCGGACAAGCCCGGGTACTACCGCGTCACCGCCCCGGACGACTTCGCCGCCGACGGGCTGGCCGGGGCCGACGCCCTCCGCCGCCTCACCCTCCGGCCGCCCGGCCGGCCGCCGGTCCCGCTCACCGACGTGGCCCGGGTGGACACCCTGCCGGGGCAGTACGACGCCCTGTTCATGTCGAACTACGCGACGCTGAAGCTGCGGGACGAGCTGAGCCGGGTGTACGGGGTCGGGGACGTGCTCGTTCGGGGGGTCGGGAACTACTCGATGCGGGTGTGGCTCGACCCGGACAAGCTGGCCGCCCGCCGGCTCACCACCCAGGAGGTGGTCGCCGCCCTGCAGCGGCAGAACGTCCAGGTCGCGTCCGGCCAGGTCGGGCAGCCGCCGAACCCGTCCGGGCAGCGGTTCCAGCTCACCGTCACCACCCTCGGCCGGCTGTCCGAGCCGCGGCAGTTCGAGGAGATCGTGCTGAAGTCCGGCGGCGGCGGGCAGCCGGTGTACCTGCGGGACGTGGCCCGGGTCGAGCTGGGGGCGCAGAGCTACGACTCGTTCGCCACCCGCAGCGGGTTCTCGGCCGCGAACATCCTGATCTACCAGCTCCCCGGGTCGAACGCGCTGAACGTGGCGAAGGGGGTGCGGGAGGCGATGGAGCGGATCAAGCCGACGCTCCCGCCCGGGATGGAGTACTCGATCCCGTTCGACACCACCAAGTTCGTCGACCAGGCGATCACCGAGGTGTACCTGACGCTGGCCGAGGCCGGCGGGCTGGTGCTGGTCGTGATCCTGGTGTTCCTGCAGAGCTGGCGGGCGCTGCTCGTCCCGGCGACGACGGTGCCGGTGACCATCATCGGGGCGTTCGCGTTCATGCCGTTCCTCGGGTTCAGCGTGAACCTGCTGACCCTGTTCGGGCTGATCCTGGCGATCGGGATCGTGGTGGACGACGCGATCGTGATCGTGGAGAACGCGAGCCACCACATCGAGCGCGGGCTGTCCCCCCGGGACGCCACCATCCAGGCGATGAGCGAGGTGACCGGGCCGGTCATCTCGATCACCCTGGTGCTGATGGCGGTGTTCATCCCGACCGCGTTCCTGGCCGGGATCACCGGGCAGATGTACCGCCAGTTCGCGCTGACGATCGCCGCCACCGCCCTACTCAGCGCGATGAACGCCCTGACGCTGAAGCCGGCCCAGTGCGCCGTCTGGCTCCGCCCGGTCGGGCGGAAGGGGTGGTTCGGGCGGGCGTTCGACGCGGTGTACGGGCCGGTCGAGCGGGCCTACGGGTGGTCGGTCCGGCTGCTCCTGCGGGTGTGGTGGGTCGTGCTCGTCGGGTTCGGCGGGCTGGCCGGGTTCACCGGCTGGTGGTACGCCCAGACCCCGACCGGGTTCCTCCCGACCGAGGACCAGGGGTACGTCATCATCTCGGCGCAGCTGCCGGACGCCGCGTCGCTGGACCGCACCCGGGAGCTGGAGCAGAAGATCAACTCGGTGCTGCGGAACACCCCGGGGGTGGAGAACTGGTTCGTCCTCGGCGGGTTCTCGCTCCTGGACGGGACGGCCGCCCCGAACGCCGCGACCGCGTTCATCGCCTGGAAGGACTTCAAGTACCGCAAGACGCCGGAGCTGCAGCAGGAGGCGCTGGTGGCGCGGGTGCAGGCGGAGCTGGGGGCGCTGCGGGAGGCGGCGATCGTGGTGCTGGTCCCGCCGTCGATCCAGGGGCTGGGGGCGGCCGGCGGGTTCGAGATGCAGATCCAGGACCGGGAGGGGGCGGGGCTGGACGTGCTGCAGGAGCGGACGCAGGCGATGTCCGCGGAGGTGATCCGGCGGCAGGGCGGGCCGACGGCCGTCGGCAGCGCGTTCAGCACGTTCCGGGCGGGGGTCCCGCAGGTGTACCTGAACATCGACCGGGAGAAGGCGGAGAAGATGGGGGTGAAGGTGAGCGACGTGTTCGCCACCCTGCAGGCGAACCTCGGGTCGGTGTACGTGAACGACTTCAACAAGTTCGGCCGGACGTACCAGGTGCGGGTGCAGGCGGACAGCGGGTTCCGGGCCGACCCGAACGTGATCCGCCGGCTGGAGGTGCCCGGGCGGGAGGGGCTGATGTCGGCGGACGGGAACCCGCTGCCGCGGCCGCGGGTGCCGCTCGGGACGCTGCTGACGACGGAGGTGCAGGTCGGCCCGCAGTCGATCATCCGGTACAACCTGTACCCGACGGCGCAGCTCCGCGGCGGGACGGCCCCGGGGGCCAGCTCCGGGCAGGCGCTGGCGGAGATGGAGCAGATCGCGGCCGAGGCGCTGCCGCCGACGATGGGGTACGAGTGGAGCGGGATCGCGTTCCAGGAGAAGCGGGTCGGCGGGGAGGCGTTCCTGGTGTTCGGGCTGGCGGTGTTCCTGGTGTACCTGGTCCTGGCCGCGCTGTACGAGAGCTGGCTGTTGCCGCTGGCGGTGATCCTGGTGGTCCCGCTCGGGCTGCTCGGGGTGGTGGCGGCGGTCAACCTGCGGGGGCTGGACAACAACATCTACACCCAGATCGGGGTGGTGCTGATCATCGCCCTGGCGAGCAAGAACGCGATCCTGATCGTGGAGTTCGCCCGGGAGCTGCGGCTGTCCGGGAAAGGGGTGCGGGAGGCGGCGGCGGAGGCGGCGAAGATGCGGTTCCGGCCGATCATCATGACCAGCTTCGCGTTCATCCTGGGGGTGGTGCCGCTGGTGTGGGCGACCGGGGCGGGGGCGGCGAGCCGGCAGTCGCTCGGGACCGCGGTGTTCGGCGGGATGATCACCTCGACGGTGCTGGCGGTGTTCTTCGTGCCGGTGTTCTACGTCGCCGTCCAGTCGCTGATCGAGCTGAAGAACGGCCCGCCGAAGCCGCTCCCGGGCGAGGAGGTGCCGGCGGCGGAGGACCACGCGGCGGGGCGGAACGGGGCCGGGCCGCACCGCGGGAACGGGAAGGTGGCGGACGCGATTGAGGCGATCGCGGATGGGGCGTGACGCAGGACGTCCGAGCCCGAGCGCCAGCGAGGGTCCGGGTAGACCCTCGCTGGCGCTCGGGCTCGGACCCCTCCGTCACTCCGCCGGCACCCGGCCGGCGAAGCACTCGGCCGCCCGCCGGTAGTCCCGCGCCAGCTCGTACCCGCGGCCCATCACCGCCAGCACCTCGTCCTGACCGACCCCCGGGTTCCCCACCAGCCCCCGGCACCGCACCACGCACTCCGCCCCGCGACCGTCGCGGGCCGCCAGCTCGGCCGCCCGCAGCCCGGCCCGCGGCCCGTACCCGCGCGGGTCGGTCGCCGCGACCGCCAGGTACCGCTGGCGGGCGGCCGGCCGGAGGTCCAGTTCCTCGTACCGCTGGGCCGCCTCGAACGTCATCCGCGCCGCGACCGGCCCGCGGCACGCTTCGGCCCCGGCGTCGTACACCGCCGCCATCCGGTCCGGCAGCCCGAGTTCCCGGTACGCGGCCCCGGCCAACAGCACCCCGACCGGCCCGAGCCGGCGGCCGTCGTCGGCGGCGCAGACGGCCGCCACCACCTCCCCGCACCGCCCCGGGGAGGGCGCGAGTCGGTGCCGCAGTAACCCGTCGAACCAGTCGGCGACGGCGAGGTGGGCGTCGCCCCACGGCCGGTGGTGCCGGAGGGCGGTCCGGGCGGCCGCGTCGTCCCCGTCGAACAGGTCGCACGCCGCGACCCCGAGCGCGGCCGCGGAGGTCACGTCCTTCCCGGGCTTCGCCTTCGCGGCCAGGGCGGTGCGGAACGCGGACCGGGCGGCGGCCGTGTCCCCGGCGTCGAGGTGGGTGCGGCCGGCCCACCACCACCCGGCGGCGGGCCACCCGCGGTCGACCACCTCCAGGAACCGCGCCCGCGCGGCCGGCAGGTTGAACCGCCGCAGCTCCAGCAGCCCGAGGTTGTGCGCAGCGTAAACGGCGTCGGCGGCGTTCGGGTCGTCCGCCACCTCGCGGTAAGCGGCGGCGGCCTCGCGGAGCCGACCGGCCTCGAACTCCAGGTTCGCCAGGGTGACCTTCACCGCGTTGGCCGCCGGGTGGTTCGGGGCGTCGGCGAGCACGCGGCGGAGCGCCGCAGCCGCGACCGCCTTCGCCGGCGGCAGGTCCGGATCGGTCGCCGGCGGCTCGTCGCCCCCCTTCATCGGCGACCCGGGCGGGCCGTCCGCCGGGAGCCAGTCCGGGTACCGGGACGCGTCGGCGGTCAGCGCCGGCCAGGCGAGGGCGTCGGCGTCGAGCGGGTCGGTCGGCCGCGGCGGGCCGAGGCTCAGCACCTCCAGCCGGGCGCGGAGGTGCAGGCACTCCTCGAACACCCCCGGGGCGTCGCCGTCCGGCTGACCGAACCGCCGCGCGACGCCGGCGAGCAACTGCCGGGCGGCCGGGAGGTCGCCGGCCGACGCGGCGCACCGGGCCTGGCCGAGCGTGGCCCGCGCCCAAGAGCCGGCGTCCCCGTCCGGGTCGGCCGCCCGGCGGTGGGCGTCGGCGGCCTCGGCCCACCGCCCGAGCGCTTCCAGGCACAGCCCCTCCCGGTACGCGCCGCCGGGGTGCGACTTGCACCGGGCCAGGGCGTCGGCGAAGTGGCCGGCGCGGATCAGGGCGTCGAGCGCGGCCGGGTCGGCGCTCACCGGGAGCGGCGGCGGTACGGCTTCCGCCTTGTGCTCCGAGGCCGGCTCGGCGGCCGGCGGCTCGGGCTTCAGGAGCGAGGCCGAGGTGGCCCCGGCGGCGACCGTCGCGGCGGCCAACAGGAGGGCGGTGCGGGGCAGCTTCCACCGGCGGCGGGGCGTGGCGTCCATGGGCGTCGGAGGGGTCGGGGTGTGGGGCGGGCGCGGCGACGAAGCCTAGCACCGGGAACGGGAGGCAATTTTCCCCCGGCCGGTTCGATAAGCTGGTATCGCCCGACGCGACATTCATCGCCCGGCCCCGACCCGGTGAGCAGTCATGCGAGTCGAACCCTCCACCGGACCGACCCCGCCGCCCCCGGCCGGCCCGAAACCGGCCTCGCGGTCGTCCGCCCCCGCCGCCGAGGCCGAGGAGTTCGCCCCGACCGGCGAGCTGGCCCGGCTGCTGGAGGCGGTCCGGGGCACCCCGGACGTGCGGGCGGACGTGGTCGCGGACGTGGCCGCCCGGCTCGCGGCCGGCGAGCTGGACACCCCGGCGGCCGCCGCCGGCGCGGCCCGCGGGCTGCTCAACGACGGCTGACGGCCGCCGACCCCCGATCAACACGAACGGCCTGGCGAGCCCCCCTCGCCGGGCCGTTCCGCGTTTCCGGACCCCGTTGATTAGCCCGCGGGACGTTCGGGTTGTGGTTCTGTGGCACCGGCATTCCTGCCGGTGCTGTTCGGCCGCACCGGCAGGAATGCCGGTGCCACAGAAGCCCGCACTCCCATAACCCGCGGACCAGTGGCCGCGACGCGGGCAATTTTCCCCGCCGGCACTTCGATAACGGGTCCAGACGGGCGGACTCGCCGGCCCGCCGACCGCACACCGAACGGAGCCTGGTCCCATGGCCCTGTCGATCGTCAACAACGTCTCCTCGCTGAACGCCCAGAACAACCTCGCCCGGACGAACAACAACCTGTCCAAGTCGCTGGAGCGGCTGTCCACCGGGCTGCGGATCAACCGCGGGGCCGACGGCCCGGCCGGGCTGGTCATCTCCGAGCAGCAGCGGGCCCAGATCTCCGGCCTGCGGGCGGCCATCGACAACTCGAACAAGAGCGTCGCCCTGGTGCAGACGGCCGAGGGGGCGCTGAACGAGGTCAGCACCCTGCTCACCCGGATCCGGTCGCTGGCCGTCGACTCGGCCAACAGCGGGGTGAACGACTCGAACGCCCTGGCCGCGAACCAGGCCGAGATCAACAACGCGCTGCAGACCATCAACCGGATCGGCACCAACACCCAGTTCGGCACCCGCAAGCTGCTCGACGGCTCCGCCGGGTTCAGCGGGGTGGCGAGCGACGCCCAAGTGACGCTGCTGAAGGTCACCTCGGACGCGACCCCCGGGGCCAATGCCGTCAGCGTCACCACCGCGGCCGAGCGGGCGTTCGTCAGCGGCGGGGTGACGATCGGCGGCGGCGGCATCGCGGCCGACGAGACCCTAACCGTGAACGGCATCAACATCGCCCTGACCACCGGCCAGACGGCCGCCCAGGTGGTGACCGCGGTCAACGCCTTCACCGCCCAGACGGGGGTGGTGGCGACCAACAACTCCGGCGTCGTCGAGTTCCGCACCCAGGACTTCGGGTCGGCCGCGACGGTCACCGTCTCCTCGAACCTGGGCGGGTCGTCCGGCGTGCTCAGCGCCGCCAGCCTGACCGACACCGGGGTGGACATCGTCGGCACCATCGGCAGCTCGGCCTCGACGACCGGCACCGGGAACACCCTGACCGCCGCCGGCATCACCGTCACCATCGCCGAGGCGTCGGCCGGGTCGACCGCGACCGTCACCGGGGCCCAGGGGACGGTGAACGTGAGCGACAGCGCGCTGTCCTTCCAGATCGGGGCGAACGCCGACCAGACCGTCAAGTTCGCCTTCGAGCAGGTGTCGGCGACCAACCTCGGGGTCGGGGTGAACGGGTCCAGCTTCGCCAGCCTGTCCACGATCAACGTCACCACCGCCCCCGGGGCCCAGGACTCGCTCCGGGTGGTCGACCAGGCGATCAACGACATCGCCACCCTCCGCGGCCGGCTCGGGGCGTTCCAGCAGAACACCCTGGAGTCGAACACCAACAACCTGCGGGCCGCCCTGGAGAACACCCAGGCGGCCGAGTCGGTCATCCGGGACACCGACTTCGCCTCCGAGATCGCCGAGTTCACCCGGGCCCAGGTCCAGCTCCAGGCCGGGTCGTCGGTGCTCGGGAACGCCAACCAGATCCCGCAGCTCGTGGCCCAGCTGCTCCGGGGCTGACCCCGCTCCCGGCTCGCCGGGAGACGAAGACGTGACCGAACCCACACCCGCGGGCGGGCCGGCCCCCGCGGGGTCTTCCCACATACCCACGGGTGACCCGTGTCCGCCGTCAACGGCATCAACAACAGCGGGCTGAACTTCGCCGGCCTGGCGACCGGGATCGACACCGCCAAGATCATCGACGGGCTGAACAAGTTCGCCCAGGCCCGGCTCGACACGTTCACCGCCCGGAAGGCCGACCTGGTCGACAAGCAGGGCACCTTCGTCGCCCTCCAGGCCCGGCTGTTCGACCTCCAGGCCAAGGCCAACCAGCTCGCCCGGTCCGCCGGCGGGGCGTTCGACGGGCGGACCGCCGCCGCGTCCGACCCCGCGGCCCTCTCCGCCGCCGCCGGGACCGCCGCCGTCCCCGGCACCACCACCGTCACCGTCAACGCCCTGGCCAAGGCCGCCCAGGTCTCGTCCGGCGGGTTCCTCGACCCGGCCGCCCGGCTGAAGACCGGCACCCTCACCCTCCAGGTCGGGTCCGGGACGGCCACCACCGTCACCCTGACGGACGCGAACAACACCCTCCAAGGGCTCGCCGACGCGGTCAACGCCGCCGGCGGGGACGTCCGGGCGTCGGTCATCAACGACGGCTCGGCCACCCCGTTCCGCCTGCTCCTGTCGTCGACCAAGACCGGGGCGGCGAACACCCTGGCCGTGACCAACAACCTGACCGGCGGGACCGGGGCGGCGATCAACCCGACCCAGACCGCCGTCCAGGCCGCGGCCGACGCGTCCGTCTCCCTCGGGAGCCTGACCGTCACCTCGGCGACGAACCAGGTGAACGACCTGATCCCCGGGGTCACCCTGAACCTGCTCAAGGCCGACCCGGGCAAGCCGGTCACGGTCACGGTGGCGAACAACACCGAGGCGGCGGTCACCGCCGTCCGGGACTTCGTGGACGCGTTCAACGCCGTCCGCACGTTCGTCTCGGAGCGGTCCCGGTTCAACGCCGACACGAGCCAGGCGGGGCAGCTGCTCGGGAACCGGGACGCGGCGAACCTGTCCAACGACCTGGCCGCGGCGCTGACCGCCAGCATCCCGGGCCTCGCCCCCGGGGCGAACCGGCTGTCCTCGGTCGGGCTGTCGTTCGGCGGGGACGGCAAGTTGGTGCTCGACGCGGGGCGGCTGGAGCAGGCCCTGAGCGGGACCGACCCGGCCGCCCTGGCCGACGTGAAGAAGTTGTTCTCCCTGTCCGCCACCACGAGCAACCCGGCGGTGACGTTCGTGGCCGGCGGGCCGAGGACGGCGCCGACCGGCGCGGCGGCGCTGCGGGTGAACGTGACCGCCGCGGCCACCCGGGCGGTGGTCACCGCGACCAGCCTGCCGGTCGGGTCCGGCGGCCCGCCCCCGGTGATCGCCGTCTTCCCGGCGAACAACGCCCTGCTGCTGAAGCTGAACGGGCTGGCCGCCCGCGGGATCGAGGTGACCTCGGGGACGTACACGTCGGCCGAGCTGGCCGCCCTGCTCCAGCAGCAGATCAACGCCGGGGCGGCGGCCGGGAACCTGGTCGAGGTGGCGGTGAACGCGGACGGCAAGTTCCAGATCACCTCGCAGCGGTTCGGCGGCGGGTCGCAGGTCTCCTTCGCCGGGAGCGCGACCGGGCCGCAGTCGCTGCTCGCCCAGCTCGGGTTCACCGGGGCCGAGACGGCCGCCGGGGCGGACGTGGCCGGCAGCTTCGTGCGGAACGGGGTGACGGAGGCCGCCACCGGGTCCGGGCAGGTGCTCACCGGCAGCCCCGGGAACGCCACGACCGACGGCCTGCAGGTGAAGGCCACCGCGCCCGCCCCGGGAAGCGCGGACCTGACCGTGAACTCCGGCCTGGCCAGCCGGCTGAACGCCGTCCTGAACGAGTACCTGGACCCGGCGGACGGGCGGTTCAAGACCATCTCCGACGACTTCCAGCGGCGGACCGCCGACATCGACAAGTCGATCGCGAGCCAGAACGAGCTGCTGGCGGCGAAGACGGCCCAGCTGCAGACCCGGTTCGCCGCCCTGGAGCGGGCGGTGAACGACCTCAAGGGCCTGCAGACCCAGCTCAGCTCGCTGGCCGTCAACCGGTCGAGCGATAAGTGACCATCCGGGCGAACCCGGAGCGTCAGCGACGGGGTGTCACCTCACCCCGTCGCTGACGCTCCGGGTTCGCCCGGATCTCCCCACCCCGGAACGCCCGCCATGAACCCGTACCTCGCCTACCGCCGGAACGACGAGCCCGCCGGGTGGACCCGGATCGACATGCTCCTGGCGCTGTACGACGGCGCCCTGACCCGGCTCGACCGGGCCGAGGCCGCCCTGAAGGCGGGCGAGGCCGGCACCGCCGCCGGGTTCCTGTCGCGGGCGCAGCTCATCATCTCGTCGCTGGCGTCGGACGTCCGCCCGGACGTGAACCCGGAGGCCGGGGCGAACATGCTCCGGCTGTACGAGTACGCGGTGAACGAGCTGCGGCGGGCCACGGTCGAGAGCGTCGGGAACGTGCGGAAGGTGCTCAGGACGCTCCGGGCCGGGTTCGAGGCGGTGCGGGCGGAGGCGAACGAGCTGGAGCGGACCGGCCGGCTCCCGGCCGCCGCAGAGGCGCGGGCGGTTCACGTCACCGCGTGACTTCGGGCGAACCCGGAGCGTGAGCGACGGGGTGGTTTGTAGCCGCACCCCGTCGCTCACGCTCCGGGTTCGCCCGGTCGCGCCGGTTCTGCCGGACGGAGTGAGCGCCGCCCGCCGTCCGGGTCGATACGACCGGCAGGGCTTCCCACCCGTCCGGGACGAGACGAGACGACATGGTCCGCGGGATGTACGCCGCCGCGTCCGGCCTGGTGGCCGCCGGCGAGCAGCAGGACGTGACCGCCCACAACCTCGCCCACTCGTCCACCCCCGGGTGCCGGGAGCGCGGGGTGGTGTTCGAGACGTTCGACCGGGTGCTCGGGCGGGCGGTCGCCCCGACCGGGGACCTGACCGGCACCCGGGCCGTCCGGGCGTACAGCGACTTCCGCCCCGGCCCGGTCGCCGAGACCGGCCGGCCGTTCGACCTGGCCCTCGGCGAGGCCGACCGGTTCTTCGTCCTGACCGGCCCGAACGGCCCGGTCTACACCCGCAACGGCACCTTCTTCCTCACCCCGCAGGGCCGGCTCGTCAGCCAGGCCGGGTACCCGCTCCAGGGGGCCGACGGCCCGCTCACCGTGCCGTTCGAGGCCCGGCTCATCAACATCGCCTCGGACGGGTCGGTGACCGCCGACGGGGAGCCGGCCGGGCAGGTCCGGGTGGTCCGGTTCCGCGACCCGCAGCAGCTCACCGCCGCCGGCCCGACCCTGTACACCGCGTCCGTGGACGCCGGGCTCCAGGTCGCCCCGGGGCGGGTGCTGCAGGGGTACCGCGAGAGCTCGAACGTCCAGCCGGCCGACGCGATGGTGCGGATGATCCTCGGCACCCGGTACTACGAGGCGGCCCAGCGGTCGCTCCGGACGATCGCCGAGTCGATCCAGCTGAACACCCGCCCGTCGGGCACGTGACGCGGACGGGCCGCCACGGAGGGCGGCCCCTGCCAACCGACATCCGGTAGGGGCCGCCCTCCGTGGCGGCCCGGCTTCGGAGGGATGCCGTGATTCGGGCGTTGTACACCAGCGCGACGGGGATGAACGTCCAAAGCACGTCGATCGACAACACGGCGAACAACCTGGCGAACGTCAACACCAACGGGTTCAAGCGCGGGGAGGCGACGTTCCAGGACCTGATCTACGTGAACCAGATCGTCCCCGGGTCGGACGCCGCCCAGGGCTTGCAGACCCCGACCGGGCTGCAGATCGGCAGCGGGGCGCGGGTGTCCGGGGTCGCGAAGACGTTCTCCCAGGGCGCCCTGCAGAACACCCAGAACCCGTTCGACATCGCCATCCAGGGCGAGGGCTTCATCCAGGTGCTGCTGCCGAACGGCGAGCTGCGGTACACCCGGGACGGGGCGCTGCGGCTGAACCAGACCGGCAACCTGGTCACCAGTGACGGGTTCCTGATCTCCCCGCAGATCACCATCCCGCCCCAGGCGGTGTCGTTCTCGGTCGGCACCGACGGGACGGTGTCGATCACCAACGCCGGGGCGACCAACACCTCGACCGTGGTCGGGCAGCTGACGCTCGTCCGGTTCCAGAACCCGTCCGGGCTGTCGGCCGAGGGCCGGAACCTGTTCTCCGAGACGGTGTCGTCCGGCGCCCCGATCCTCTCGACCCCGGGGCAGAACGGGGCCGGGTTCACCCAGCAGTCGTTCCTGGAGCGGTCGAACGTCGAGGCGGTGACGGAGCTGATCAACCTGATCCTGGCTCAGCGGGCGTACGAGTTCAACACCCGGGCGGTGCGCACCTCCGACAACATGCTCGCGGCCACGACCGAACTCATCCGGTGATGCCCATGCGCGTGACGCTCTCGCTCGCGGCCTTAGCTCTGACCGCGGGCCTCGCCGCCGCGGCCGATCCGGTCGCGGTCGTGCTCGAAGACCGGCCGACGGCCCGGACCGCGGTGGTCACGGTCGCGGACGTGGCCCGGGTGACCGGCGGCGACCCGGCCATCCGCGCCCGCGTCGCCGCCCTCGACCTCGCCGAACTGAAGGCCCGCGACCCGGCCGTGACCGTGTCGCGGCGGGCGGTCGAGTACCGGCTGCGGCTCGCCGGGATCGAACCGGGTCAGGTCGTGGTCGTCGGGCCGGACGCGGCGGTGGTGACCGTCGCCCGCCGGCCGGTGACCGCGGACGAAGTGGTGGCGGCGGCCCGCGCCGAGGTGCTGCGGCAGCTTGGTGCGGCGCCGGAGACGGTGACGGTCGAGCTGGCGCAGCCGGTCGCGGTGAAGCTGCCGGAGGTGCCGGCCGGGGAGGCGGTGGCGGTCGCGGCGAAGCCGCACGGCCGGGTGCCGGCGACCGGCCGGGTGCAGGTGGACGTCGCGGTCTCGTGCGCCGGGGAGAAGCTGATCTCGTTCGCCGTCGTCCTGGACGTCAAGCCCGGCGGGCGGCCGGACGCCGCGGCCGCCCCGGCCGGGGCGAAGCCCGGCGAGGTGCTGGTCCGCCCGCGGTCGCGGGTGACGATGCAGGTGAAGTCCGGGGTGATGACGGCGACGGCGGTCGGGGAGGCGCTTCAAGAAGGGCGGCTCGGGCAGACGATCCAGGTACAGAACGTGGACTCGAAGAAGACCCTCTCCGTCCGGGTCGTCGGCCCGGGGCTGGTGGAGATCGACCTCGGAGGTGCCCCGTGAGGCGGTGGCTGTTGGCGGCGGCGGTCGGCGGGGCGGCGTGCGCCGCGGCCGCCCGGGCGGACTCGATCTGGGACCGCCGGGACCCGCGGTACGCGAACCTGTTCCAGGACAACCGGGCGCGGAACGTCGGCGACCTGGTGACGGTGCTGGTGACCGAGTCGACGGTGGCCAGCGACCAGGACCAGCGGCAGCTCGCGCGGACCGGCAGCTTCGCCGGCCAGCTCAACTTCTTCGGCGGGGCGAACACCACCTCGACGGCGACGAACACCGCCATCCCCGGGGTGGCGGTCGGGCTGCCCGGGGGGAGCACCAACCTGGCGTTCAACGGCAGCTCGCAGTTCACCGCCAACCGCGTCTTCACCGACCAGATCGCGGCCACGGTGGTGGACCTGATGCCGAACGGGAACCTGGTGATCGAGGGGTACCGGAGCCGGATCGTGGCCGGGGAGGAGCGGGTGCTGCGGTTCACCGGCCAGGTCCGCCCGGCCGACATCGGGGTCGGGAACGCGGTGTCGTCGCAGGTCGTCGCCAACCTGCGGGTCAGCTACCTCGGCCGCGGCCCGGCGACCCGGGCGACGCAGGGGCCGATCGGCCGGATCGCGAACCTGGTCGGCCCGCGCTGACCGGGGGCGGGGGTCCGCACGCAGTCCGCCGCCCGGGGTTGAAACCCCGGTCTATTCCCGGTGGCCCCGTTGGGGCCAGAGTTTTGGACCCCGAAGGGGTCACCGGCAATAGCCCGGGGTTTCAACCCCGGGCGTGTGGCCCGGCCCGTTCGAGGAGACGCGATGTACCGCATGCTCGCCGCCGCTGTTGGGCTCGTGCTCGCCGCCGGGCCGGCGGCCGCCCAGGTGGTGCGGATCAAGGACATCACCGAGGTCGCCGGGGCCCGGAGCAACCAGATCTTCGGGTTCGGCCTGGTCGTCGGCCTGGACCAGACCGGGAGCCGGAGCACGTTCACCCAGCAGGTGGCGGTCGACGCCCTCCAGCGGCTCGGGGTGACGACCCAGATCTTCAGCCAGCTCCCGTCCGAGTCGGTCATCCGGTCGACCAGCATCTCGGCCGTCATGGTGGTGGCCGAGATCGGCCCGTTCGCCCGCAAGGGGAGCCGGCTGGACGTGACCGTGTCGGCGATGGACGACACCCGCAGCCTGCAGGGCGGGACGCTCGTCTTCACCACCCTCCGCGGGGCCGACGGGGAGGTGTACGCGACCGCCCAGGGGCCGCTCTCGATCGGCGGGTTCTCGGTCACCGTCGGCGGCGGGTCGGGGATCCAGAAGAACCACGTGAACGTCGGCCGGATCCCGAGCGGCGGGCTGGTCGAGAAGGAGGCCCCGGGCGAGCTGCTCCAGCACGGGAAGGCCCGGCTCCTGCTGAAGGACCCGGACTTCAACACCGCCCGGCTGATCGCCAAGGCGGTCAACGAGCGGCACCCGGGGGTGGCGGTCGCCACCGACCCCGGGGCGGTGACCGTCTGCCCGCCGTGCGACCCGCTCAAGACCCCGGTCCAGTTCCTGGCCGAGGTCGGGCTGCTGACGGTCCAGCCGGACACCCCGGCCCGGGTGGTGATCAACGAGCGGACCGGGACGGTGGTGGCCGGGGAGAACGTGTCGATCGCGACCACCGCGGTGTCGAGCGGGAACCTGTTCCTCGGGTTCTCGATCAACCCGGTGGTGTCCCAGCCGGCCCCGTTCTCCGGCGGGGTGACGACGGTGGTCCCGCGGCCGCAGGTGGCGACCGCCGAGCAGCCGGCCCGGGTGGTGCTGGTGCCGAAGTCGGTGACGGTGGCCGAGGTCGCCCGGGCGATGAACGCGCTGGGCGTCACCCCGCGGGACCTGATCCAGATCTTCCAGGCGCTCAAGCAGGCCGGGGCGCTGCACGCGGACCTGGTGATCCAGTGACGCCTTGTGGCACAGGTCTCCAGACCTGTGCCGCCTTCACAGGTCTGGAGACCTGTGCCACAAGATGGAGTACGGGAGGGGACCCATGCTCGGGGCCGAACGGATCACCGCACTCCCGACCCCGGCCGCCGCGCCCGCCGGGAAAACCGGTGCTACGGTGAAGGGCGCGGCCGACGCCCGCCGGGCCGACACGGCCAAGGAGTTCGAGGCCGTCTTCCTGTCGATGCTGCTGAAGGAGATGCGGCAGACCCTGGACCCGGACGGCGGGCTGTTCCCCGGCGACTCCGGCGACATCCAGGGCGGGCTGTTCGACCTGTACCTCGGCCGGCACCTGGCGGACCACGGCGGGGTCGGGATGGCCGCCGCGATCGCCCGCCAGCTCCGCCCGACCGACCCCGCCCCGCCCCATGCCCCAGCTCAGCTCCCTCCTCCCGCCGCTCCTCCTTCGCCTCGGAACTGAGGAACAGCTCCTCCGCGACGCGAGGGCGGTGCTCGCGGACGTCCACGCCGCCCTGCGGCGCGGCGACCTGGCCGCCGTCGCCGCCGCCGGCCCGCACCAGGAGGCGGCGGCCGCCGCCCTCCGCGCCGCCGAGGCCGACCGCGCCGCCGCGTGCGCCGAGGTGGCCCGGGCCGTCGGGCTCCACCCGGACGGGCTGACCCTCGCCGCCGTCGCCGCCCGCCTCCCCGACCCGTGGGCCGGCGAACTCGCCGCCGCCCGCGCCCGGCTGGCCGCCGCCGCCCACGACCTGGCCGCCCAGCAGGCCCGGAACGCAAATCTGATCCGCCGGCTTCGATCATTCTTCCGTGGCGTCCTGCCCTCCCTGACGGCGGCCGACGCCCCCGGGCGGTACGGGCCGTCGGGGGCGCCGGTGGACCCGGCCGGCGGGGGGGCGATCACGGCCCGCGGGTAACCCATGAACGCGTTCGCGATCGGCACCTCGGCCCTGAGCGTCGGCCAGAAGGCCCTCGACCTGATCGGCCAGAACATCGCGAACGCCGCCACCCCCGGGTACAACCGGCAGGCGGTCAACCTCACCTCCCGGGTCGTCGGCGGGAGCACCGGCGCCGGGGTCGACGTCGCGTCCATCACCCGGTTCGAGTTCGCGTCCGCCCGGGCCGCCATCCTGCGGGCCAACGGCGACCAGGCGGCCGACACCGTCCGGCTCGACGCCCGCCGGCAGGTCGAGGCGAACCTCGGGGGCGGGGACGGCCGGATCGGCGACGGGCTGGAGAACTTCTTCAACCAGGTCACCCGCCTCACCGCCCGCCCGGACGACCTCGCCGCCCGCCGCCCGGTCGTGGCCGCGGCCGCCGACCTCGCGAGCCGGTTCAACGCCACCGCCGGCGAGCTCGACCGGTTCCGCGGCGAGTTCGGCCAGCAGGTCCGCCAGACCGTCGACCAGGTGAACGACCTGTCCGCCCGGATCGCCGGGCTGAACGTCCGGATCGCGAACGCGGTCGCCGCCGGGAACCAGCCGAACGACCTGATCGACCAGCGCGGCCAGCTCATCGACGACCTGTCGAAGCTGGTGGACGTGCGGGTCATCGACCAGCCGTTCAACGTGGTCAACGTGCTGTCCACCGGCGGGGCGCTGGCCGTCGGCGAGTTCGCGGTCCAGTTCCAGGTCGACTCGGACCCGTCCGGGGACCTCGTGGTCAGCGAGCAGGGGTCGGGCCGGGTGTTCACCGCCTCGTCCGGAAAGCTCGCCGGGCAGCTGCAGGAGTTCAACACCGACCTGCCGGCGACCCGCGCCCGGCTCGACGCCCTGGCCGGGGAGTTCGTCCGCCGGGTGAACCAGGTGCAGGCGACCGGGCTGGGGACCGCCGGCCCGCTGGCGTCCGTCACCGGCTCCATCGGGGTCGCCGACCCGGCCGCCGCCCTCTCGACGCAGAACCTGCCGTTCGCCCTCGGGACCGGCCCGCTCACCGTCAGCGTGACCGACACGGCGACCGGGAACCGGACGAACACCCAGATCGCCATCGACCCGACTCAGAGCTTGAACCAGATCGTCGCCGGGCTCGCCGCGGTCCCCGGGCTCACGGCCTCGGTCGGCCCGGGGAACGTCCTCCAGGTCACCGCCCAGCCCGGGTTCCGGTTCGACTTCGCCGGGCGCGACACCAACCCGCCGGGCGGCGGCCCGGTCGCCGACCCGGACCCGGCCGGGTTCCTGTCGGCGCTCGGGGTGAACGGCCTGTTCACCGGGACGAACGCGGCCGGCATCACCCTCCGCCCGGACGTCGCCGCCGACCCGAGCCTCCTGGCCGCGTCGCGGACCGGCACCCCGGGCGACGCGACCAACCTGGAGCGGTTCGCCGCCGTCCGGGACGCCGCCGCGTTCTCCGGCCGGACGCTGACGGCCGAGTTCACCGACCTGGTGTCGTCGGTCGGGAGCGACATCGACTTCCTGAGCGACCAGCAGGACGCCCGGGCAGCGCTGGTGCAGAACCTGGGCGCCCAGGAGCAGGGGGTGGTCGGGGTGAACATGAACGAGGAGCTGCTCAACCTCCTGTCGTTCCAGCGGATGGTCGAGGGGGCGTCGAAGTACCTGTCGGCGGTGAACACCGCCCTCGACTCGATCCTGTCCATTGTGGACTAACAACACGTTTAGCCGCGACCCGAAGGGGAGCGCGATCGCGCGCCCCTTCGGGTCGCGGCTAAACGCCGCGTTCGGGAGCTTGCCATGAACATCCGGGTGACCGGGCAGACGCAGACGGCGGCCGCGGCGGCCAACCTCCAGCGGCAGTCGGCCGCCCTGGCGAAGTTCCAGAACCAGCTCTCGTCCGGGCAGCGGGTGGTGCTGCCGTCCGACGACCCGGCGGCGTTCCCGGCGCTGACCGTGGCGCGGGTGAACAGCGGGCGGCTCGCCACCTACGCCCAGACCGCGGCCGACGCCACCACGGTGCTGAACACCGGGGTGGACGCCCTGCAGGAGGTGAACGACACCCTGGTCCGGGCGAAGCAGCTCGCGCTGGAGGGGGCGAACGCCGCCACCGAGGGGGCGGCCGCGTTCGAGGCGCTGGCGGCCGAGGTGGACGGGCTGATCGGGAGGGCGATCCGGGCGGCCAACACCGACGCGGACGGGCTGCGGCTGTTCGGCGGGACGGCGGCCGGCACCGCCCCGTTCCGCGCCGTCACCGACGCCCAGGGGAACGTCACCAGCGTCGCCTACGACGGGACCGCCGACCGGAGCCGGGTGCTGATCGGGCCGGGCCAGACGATCGACACCCGGTACGCCGGGAGCGACGTGTTCCAGCGGCCCGGGGCGGACGTGTTCCAGTCGCTGATCCAGCTCCGCGACGACCTGCGGAACCCGGCCCTGACGCAGCCGCAGAAGGCGGCCGCGCTGAACGGGCGGATCGCCGACCTGGACGCGGCCCGGGGGGCGGTGTCGGAGGCGACGGCGGAGCAGGCGTCGGCGCTGGCGCAGCTGGAGGCGGTGCAGGCCCGGGTCGCCGACCTGAAGCTGGCCGCCGACACCCGGGTCGGGGAGGTCGGGGCGACCGACTTCGCCGACGCGGTGGTGAAGCTGAAGGAGCAGGAGACGGTGTTCCAGGCGGCCCTGGCCGTGTCCGCGAACATCCTCCAGCCGAGCCTGCTGGACTTCATCCGGTAAGTCGGGGCGAGCCCGGAGCGTGAGCGGCGAGGTGACGTCACCCCGTCGCTGACGCTCCGGGCTCGCCCGGACACGACCCTCACGGCGCCCCGACGACCCGGGCCAGGGCGTCGGTCGCGGCCCGCCGGACGTCCGCGTCCGGGTCCGCCCGCAGGGCGTCGATCCCCTCCGCCGCCAGCGCCGCCGGCGGCCCGATCCGGCCGAGCGCCCGCACCGCCAGCAGCCGCAGGTTCGGGTCCGGGTCGGAGAGGTCGGCGGCGATCGCCCGGATCAGCGGCTCGGCCGGGCGGGCGCCCGGGAAGATCGCCCGGATCGCGGCGATCGCCCCGCGGCGGACGTCCCCGTCCGGGTCGGCCAGGGTGGTGATCAGCACCGGCCCGGCCGCCTGGGCGGCCAGCCCGATCAGCGCCAGCGCCTTCGTCGCCCGCAGCCGGACGCTCGGGTCCCGGCTCGTCAGTTGCCGGACCAGGGCGTCCACGTCCCGCTCGTCCGGGGCGGCCAGGATCGCGTCGGCCGACCGCTTGATCGCCTGGTCGATGTCCACGCTCCGGTTCGCCGACCGGGCCAGGGTCGGGAGCGACCCCTTCGCCGGCGACCCCATCTGCCCCAGGGCGTCTACCACCGCCTCCTGCAGCGGCTCCTGCTCCGGCCCGCGGAACCGGCCGAGCACGGCCGTCAGGTCCGCGGCCGCGGCCCCGCCCCGCTGCCCCATCTTCCCGAGCATCTTCGCCGCCTCGACCCGCTGCCAGACCGACAGCCGCGGGTCGCGGACCACCCCGGCGAGTTGCCGGGCGAGCTGGTCGTCCCCCTCGTCGGCGCGGGCAGGCGGGAGGGCGGCGAAGAGGGCGGCGAAGAGGGCGGCGGACGTCAGTAGCAGCAGGCGCATCGGCGACCCCTCCGGACGGTGCTAGGGTTGATTCGGACCCCGGCGGCCCGCGGCCCGGCCCCGGGGGGCAAAAAACTCGCGCCGGGTTCGATCTTCCCCCCGGCGGAATCGGTACGGCCGCACTCCTCGCACCCGGGTGGCCCGGTGGTCGTCATTGCAGGCTGCGCTCTCGTCCTCGTCGCGGTCATGGTCGGGTTCACCATGGCCGGGGGGAAGCTCGGGGCCCTGCTCCACCTGTCCGAGTTCATCACCATCGGCGGGGCCGCCCTCGGGTCGCTGATCGTGATGTCCCCGAAGAAGGTGATCCGGGACCTGGTCCGCGGGGCGGTCCAGACGGTCAAGGGGTCGCCGTACGGGAAGGCGACGTGCGTCGAGCTGCTCGGGCTGCTGTACGCCCTGGCCCGGCTGGTCCGGCAGGAGGGGCTCTTGGCCCTCGACAGCCACGCCACCGACCCGGGGGAGAGCGCCCTGTTCCGCCAGTACCCGCGGGTGGCGAACAACCCGCACGCCCGGGCGTTCCTGTGCGACGCCCTCGCCCTCATCATCGACGGGACCGTGCAGGCCGACCAGCTGACCGAGTGGCTGGAGGAGGAGATCCACGTGATCGAGCGGGAGCACCACGCGGCGGTCGGGGCGATGACGAAGACGGCCGACGCCCTGCCCGGGTTCGGGATCGTGGCCGCGGTGCTCGGGATCGTGGTGACGATGCAGTCGATCGGCGGGCCGGTGGACGAGATCGGGTACAAGGTCGGGGCGGCGCTGGTCGGGACGTTCCTCGGGATCCTGATGGCGTATGGGTTCTTCGCCCCGCTCGCCGGGCGGATGGAGGCCCTGGGCGAGCAGGAGGCGATCTTCCTCCGGGCGGCGGCGACCGGGGTGGTGGCGATCAACGAGGGGGCCAGCCCGAAGGACGTGGTGACCCGCGCCCGGCGGGCGATCGGGACCGACTGCCGGCCGGACCAGGCGGAGCTGAAGCAGCTGTACGGGTGACGGCGGTGGCGGGCAGTAAACCCAGGGCGCGGCCCTGGGCTCAGGTTGTCGCAGGCTTTCAGCCCGCAAGGCATCTGACCCCGGAGGGGTCACACAACCCCAGCCCAGGGCAACGCCCTGGGTACCTGGGGGACCCGGGAGGCGGTCATGGCGAAGGGCGGCGGGGGGTCGTGGAAGGTCGCCTACGCGGACTTCGTGACCGCGATGATGGCGTTCTTCCTGGTCATGTGGATCGGGGCCCAGGACCAGAAGGTCCGCCAGTCGGTGGCCAACTACTTCGTCGACCCGTCCGGGGTGACGAAGAAGCCGGCCCAGACCGGGGCGACGTTCGACTCGATCGTGTACGGCCCGCTCCCGGCGAACGAGAAGGTGGACATGGGCAAGGGGCGGCAGCCGTACGAGCAGCCGAAGCCGGGCGACCCGAGCCCGGCCACCCAGCTCGTGAACCGGTGGCTGCGCGCCGACCCGGCCCGGTACAAGTACTGGCTCGACCAGGCCCAGCGGTGCCGGGAGGCGGCCGCCGCCATCGCCCCGGACGGGGCCGCCCTCCTGGAGGTCGCCGCCCAGTCCCTCTCGGCCCAGCTCCGGGCCGAGGTCACCGCCGGCCTCCCGACCCAGGCCCGCGGGGTGTACGAGGACCTCCTGTTCGCCTCCCTGAACGAGGTGAACTGGACCCAGCTCGCCCAGGACCTCTTGACGGTATAATGGGGCTTCGGGTAGTGCGGCCCGCCCGGTTCCCGAAGGTGGCCCCCATGCGTGTCGCGGCTCGGCGGATCGCGTTCGTCCTCACCGCCGTCCCCCTCGTCGGGGTGGCGGCGGTCGCCCAGCTCCCGGCCCCGGGGCAACTCCCGGACCCGGAAAAGCTGAAGGCCGACACCGCCGCCCTGGCGGCCGAGCGGCGGGCGGCGGCCGAGCTGGCCGAGGGGGAGCGGGCCAAGCTCCGGGCCGAGCTGCTGGCCCGGCTCAAGGCCCTCACCGCCGGCCCGCCGATCGCCCCGATCGTGCCGCCCCGCCCGCCGGTGGTGATCCCGAAGGTCGGCAGCGGCGGCCGGCCGGTGGACGCCCTCGGGCTGGCGATGAACCTGTTCCGGGACGACGACGTCGAGGCCGCGCTGGGGGCGTTCCGGCAGATCGACCCGGCGGCGCTGGCCCCGGCCGACCGGGCGTTCGTCCGCTACATGACGGCGAGCTGCCTGCGGCGGCTCGGGCGGACGACGGAGGCGCTGGTGGCCTACCGGGAGGTGGCCGAGGCCCCGCAGGACGACGAGTTCCTGGCCGGGTCCGCGGTCTGGCAGGTGTCGATGATCCGGTCGAACCAGGAGCTTCAGGCCCAGCTCGAACAACTCCGCGCCCGTGCGAAGGGACGGTAAGTCCCGGCCGCGGCGGCGATTTTCCTCGGCCCGGGCTACCCGGCCCGCCGGTTCCCATGCTACAAGACTTTCGGGCCTCAGTTCGGGCCGCGGCCGACCTCGCCGTCGAGGTCGGGCGGCGGTTCGAGTTGGGCGACCCGGCCGACGACCTGCTCCCGGCCCTGGCGGCTAAGCTGGCCGAGGTCGAAGCCCGGGCCGCCGGGGCGGGCGACCTCCCGCCGGACGCCCGGGCGGACCTGGACCGGCTGCTCGCCCTGATCCGGGTGGCCGTCGGCGGGGGCGAGGACTGGCTCCGCCGGCCGTTCGGTCTGGAACTTGCGTCCCAACACCTGAGGGCCCGCGTCCGCCGCGCGTACGGCCTCGCCGCCCTCCGACCCGCCCCGCCCGACCCACCCCCGGTGTGATGGCCACCCCCATCTCGAGCGTGACGATCGCCCCGCCGCCGACCTCGGCCGGTGTCGGGTCGAACGTCCAGACCGCCCCCGCCGACGACGCCTTCGCTAACCTGTTCCGGTCGGCCGTCGCCACCCTCACCGGCGAGGTGACCCCGGCCCGGGACGCCGCCATCGCGGCACAGGCGGCCGAGGCGGGACAGGTCGCCGCCGAGGGGTTGGTCGATCCGGTCCTGCTCGACGAAACGGATTCGGACGCGGACGCCGCGGCGCTCGCCGGCCTGTTCGGGCTGGGGGTGCCGGTGAACTTCGCCGACCCGGCGGCCGCGACCGCGGTCGGGGTCGGAGCCGAGGCCCTGCCGCCGGGCGTCGTCCCCGGGATCCCGCCGGAGGACTCGCCGTCGAGCCGGACGAATGACCTCCGGTTCGGGTTCGCCGGCGGACCGGCCCCGGCCCGCGGGCTGACCGTGACGAACCTGCCCACGCCCCCGGACAACCCGGAGCCGGCCCCGCAGGTCGCGGCGAACCCGGCCCCGGTGGCGACGCCCGCCGAAGCCGTCCCGGCCCCGGCCCCGGCCCCGGTGTTCGCCGCCGACTCGCCCCGGGCCATCGCCAACCTCGTCGCCAACCGGCTGATCCCGGCGCAGGTGCCGGTCGAGGCCGCCAACCCGGCCGTGCCGCCGGGCGGCGCCCTGGTCGATCCGACCACGGTCGCCCCGGTGGCGGCGGTGGCCGGCACCGCCCCGACCCCGCCGGTCGCGGCGACCGCGGCCGACGACCGCCCGTCGGTGGCCGGGGACAAGTTCGCGGCGATCGCCGAGGCCGGCGCCCGGCTGGCCGCGCCGCCCGCACAAGCCGCCGCGCCGCCGGACGCACCCCCGACCGCGTTCGCCACCACCCTCGCCGCGCAGACCCCGGCCGTTGCCGCGCCGGCCGACGTTCCCCCGCCGACCTTGCTCCCCGCGGACGCGAACCGGGTGACCGCCAGCCCCGCGCCGGCGACCGTTCCCGGTGCGACTCCGGCCGTGACGCCGCAGGCGGTCGCCGCGCCGGTCGAGGTGCGCGACGCCGCGACGCCCACCGCCCGCCCGACGACCGTTCCCGTGGCCACCCCGGTCACCGATACCGAAGTGCCGGTCGAAGCGGCCGCACAGACTCTGCTGGCGCGCGGGCCGGTGACCGTGCCGACCCGCGCCGCCGCGCCGGCCGTGGTGACCGCGGCGCCCGCGCCGGCCGAGTCGTTCGCCGCGGCGCTGCGGGTCGAGGCCTCGCCGGAGGCCGACCCCGCGACCGACAACACGCCGACGGCGACCGCGACCCCGGTGCCGCCGGCCGCCCCGCCGCAGGCAACGAACTCGCCGGCACCCGCGGCCACGGTCGCGCCGACCCCGGCCGCCCAGATCGCCGGCGAGATCACCGCCCAGACCCGCACCCTCGACCGGGACGGGTCGGTCGAGTTCCGGATGCAGCTCGACCCGCCGGACCTCGGCCGGGTCCGGGTCAACCTGGTCTCGACCGGGGACGAGGTCCGCGGCCAGATCGTCGTCGCGGACGACGCCGTCCGGCGGGTGATCGAGGGCCAGTTGCCCGAACTCCGGCAGCGGCTGGAGGCGGCCGGGGTGACGGTCCAGGGGTTCGACGTGACGACGGCCGACCCGGGGGCCGGCGGGGGCGGGGCCGCCTACCGCGAGGCGGCCCCGGCCGAGGACGTGCCGATCGTCCGGACGGGGCCGGCCCGGCCCCGGGCCGCGCGGGCCGCCGGCGGCCTGGACGTGCTGGCCTGACGGTGGGAGGATGGGGTTCGGACGCCGCACTCTCCGGAGGGAACACGATGACGCCGTCGGGAAGCGTGGCCGGGATCGGGACGGACCAGTTCCTCCAGCTCCTGGTCGCCCAGCTCCAGAACCAGGACCCACTCGACCCGGTCAGCGACCGGGACTTCATCGCCCAGCTGACGTCCCTGAACACCCTCCAAGGTATTCAGGACCTGAACGCCACCTTCTCGGAGGTGCTGCGCCTGCAGGAGCTGACGAACGGCACCAACCTGATCGGCAAGACGGTGCAGTTCACCCCGGCCGGGGGTGGCCCGGCCGCGACCGGGACGGTCGACTCGGTCGGCGTCCGGGACGGCCGGTTCGTCCTGCAGGTCGGCGCCCAGTCGGTCGGCCTGGACCAGATCACGACCGTGACCAGTTGACGAACGCGACCTCACCACCCTGACACACACCGAAGGAGTTCCGCCCGATGGCCCTGAACGCGCTGTTCACCGGCTCGACCGCCCTGCAGACGTTCTCGTCCGCGCTCGACGTGGTCGGGAACAACCTGGCGAACCTGAACACCACCGGGTTCAAGGGCCAGCGGACGGTGTTCAAGGACCTGGTGTACCAGACCCTGGTGCCCGGGTCGGCCCCGTCCGGCGGGCTCGGCGGGACGAACCCGACCCAGTCCGGGTTCGGTGTGTCGGTCGGGTCGGTCGACACCCTCACCCTGCAGGGCGGGATCACCCCGACCGCCCGGGACCTGGACGCCGCGATCGACGGGAACGGGTTCTTCGTCCTGGCCGGCGGGCCGTCCACCGTGTTCACCCGGGCCGGGTCGTTCGCGGTCGACGCGGCCGGGTTCCTGGTCGACCCGAACACCGGGTTTCGGGTGCAGCGGACCGGGACCGTCGGGGAGGGGGCGGGCGGGTTCCAGGTGACCGGGAACAATGACATCCGGGTCCCGTTCGGGGCCGGGGCGGCCGGGGTCCCGACCGCCAACGTCCAGCTCCGCGGGAACCTGAGCGCGAACCTGGCGGCCGGGGACGCGGTGACCAGCGCGATCCAGGTGTTCAACTCGCTGTCCAACCCGCGGGTGCTGAACCTGACGTTCACCAAGACCGGGCCGAACGCGTTCCAGCTGTCGGCCGACGTCGGCGGGGTGGCCCAGGCGGTGTCCGGCGGCGGGGCGTTCACGTTCAGCACCGCCGGGACGCTCGCCACCCCGGCGAGCGGCACCCTGACGGTGACGGTCGCCGGCAGCCCGGCCGAGGGGACGGTGGACACGACCGTCACCCTGAACCTCGGGACGGTCGGCCAGACCGGCGGGCTGACGCAGTTCGGCGGGGTGTCGACGGCGGCGGCCGTCACCCAGGACGGGTTCTCGTCCGGCACCCTGACGGACATCGCGTTCGACCAGGCCGGGAACGTGAGCGGGCGGTTCTCGAACGGGCGGACGGTGCCGATCGCCCAGCTGGCGATCGCGTCGTTCAACAACGAGGCCGGGCTGATCCGGACCGGGAGCAACTTCTTCTCGACCTCGGCCGCGTCGGGCGAGGCGCTGGTCGGGGTGGCCGGGGACGGCGGGCGGGGGGTGATCCAGGGGTCGGCGCTGGAGGGGTCGAACGTGGACATCTCGTCCGAGTTCGCCCGGCTGATCATCGCCCAGCGGGGGTTCCAGGTGAACGCCCGGACGATCAGCGCCGCGAACGACACGCTCCAGGAGCTGGCGTCGATCCTGCGGTAAGCGGGATGCTGATGTTCCCGGCGAGCAGCGCCCGGTACGGGGTGCGGCGTGGCGGGCCGGTTTAGGCCCGCCGCACGCGGTGTCACTCCGGTCCTTCCGCGTACTCCTCCAGGACCTCGTCGGACAAGTACTGCAGGTGCTTGAGCTGGCCCAACTCCCGCAGGCTGCCGTACGGCAGGAAGGTGCAGTAGTCGGAGAGCGGCCCCTTCTCGAGGAGCGAGAACACGGGCCTCTGGATCTCGCTCATGACCTTCGGCTTTCGGGCTTCGGGTGCGACGATGTGCAGCTTGATGTCCATGTTCGGCTGCAGAGCGAGCAGGTCCGCCATCCGCAGGATACCCGAGTACACGGCCGTAGTGTGTTCCACCTCGAACGCGCGGACGATGGCCCGGCCCTTGAGCCACAGCACGTCGATCTGCTCGATGGTCTGGAGCGTCGGCTCGTTGTAGTTCAGCGGCAGCACGCCGATCAAGGTCCCGTCCGTGGGCGTCCATTCCTGGAGGACGGCCGGGCGGTCGCCCTTCGGTAGCCAGACCTTGAACCCCATTTTCTCGCCGATCAGCGCCAGCAACGCTTGGATCCTGGCCGACTCCCTGACCGACTGCGACTTGTCCTCGGGTTCGTCCGGCCCTTCCGGGGCGTCGTCTTCGGGCACCGTGACCGGCACCACCTTGTCCGGGCGGCGAACGCTCTGGGCCAGCCACCGGCGGTACTCGGCATCGTCAACCGGGTAGTTTTGCCCCACCGACTGTTGGGCGAGCAGCCGGGTTTGGAGGAACTGCCCGTCCTCGTCCGACAGCCTCTGCAGGCTGGCCCGGACTTTCCCGGTCCAGACCGCGGAGTCCGGGGCCACCCCCCTGGTGAAAGACAGCACATCCCAGATGGCCTTCTCCCGGATCGGGACCGCCCGATCTCTCGGGAGCCAGACGACCGGCCGCACCTTGAACCGGACGACGTACGGGTCACCTTCGGGGTAGAACAACGGGGCGTCGTCGACGTAGCACTCGCCGAGCACCTCCAGCACCCCGACCCAGCGGGACAACTTGGTCATGTAGCACGCAAACCGATCGCCGGCGCGCAGACGCCGGGCCCGTGCGAGTTGGTGTCTGGAAAAACCGGAGACGCCCTGATCGGACCGGCTGAATGTCTCGTAGGTGTCAGGCGAGAAGAGGTTGGTGTAGAAGTTCATCGCTTTGCCTACCGCGACGGACGGTTGACGTGGTCGTTGTAGGGCGTGGCCGCGGGCGGGGGGACATGAGCCGGCAGTCTCGGTCCATGGCGGAAGCTCGCACCGCCACGGAGAGTTAGGCGTCCTTCGTCCCAATGTCTGTTTCCGCCGTCAGGCTCGCCTCGAACGGCTCGGACAGGACCACGATCGACCGCACCCCGGTCGCGTCCGTCGTCACCGCCACCTCCTGCCCGTCCGCCCGGACCAGGTGGACGGTACACCGCCGGTCGAGCGCCAACGCCCCCTCGTGCCGCAGCCGCCCGACGTCGCCGGTCGCGGCCGCCGGGCGGCTCTTCTTCCGCGATACCCACGCCACCACCCCGCACACCGTCAGCAGCCCGGCGGTCAGCAGGACGAGGCGCGAGACGAGCCCGGTCACGTCGGGCGCGGCCGGCGGGGCGGGGGCGGTGTACGCCAGCCCGGGGTCGGCGGCGGCCGCCGCGGGAACGGCTAGGGTGACGGCCAGCGCGAGAAGGTGTCGGGTCATCCGTGAACGCCGTGGCACAGGTCTCCAGACCTGTGCGTCGTCCCGTTCCGTCCCACAGGTCTGGAGACCTGTGCCACGGTCATTCGCCGGTCCGCCCGGACCGGGGCGGGAGGAGCGTCTTGATCCGGACCGCGAAGTGGTCGTCCACCACCATCACCTCGCCGGTCGCGAACGGCACCCCACGGACGGTCAACTCGATCGGGGCGCCGACCGCCTCTTCCAATTCGACCACCGCCCCGGGGCCGAGCTTCAGGATGTCGGCGATCGGCAGGACGGCCCGGCCGAGCCGGGCGGTGACGGTGATCGGCACGTCCCGGAGGGAGTCGAGCGGGGTGCCGGCGGCCGGCCCGGGCTTCGGGTCGAGCTGCGGGAACTCCGGCTGCCGGGCGACCACCTGCGGGGCGTCGGCCTCGGTCTCGGTCGCGGCGGGGGGCATGGGTGCGGCCTCGTGGGGTGGGTCAGTCGGCGGCCGGGGCGTCGATCACGACCGCCGCCCGGGACCCGACCGCCCCCGGCCAGACCCGGAACTTCCGGGCCCCGGCGACCGTCCCGTCGAGCGGCTGGGTCACCTTCCGGCGGAGGACCAGTACGTCCCCCGCCCGCAGCCCGGACAGGTCGCGCATCGTCAGGTCGGCCGTCCCGAGGACCACGTCCAGGTCGACCGGCATCTCGCGGACCAGCGCCTCGATCCGCTCCCGGTCGGCCGGGGCGGCGGTCCGAACGACCGGCTCCGGGAGGGCGAGCCGCTCCCACCGACCGGCCCGCGGCACCAGCAGGAACACCGGCGACTCGCCGAACGGGGCGGTCACGGTCGTGGCGGCGAGCAGGGCCGGGTCGCCGGCGGCGCCGGCCCAGGCCGCCCGCGGCGGGACGGCCGCCCCCGGGGTCAGCTCCGGCGGGTCCGCGGCCGCCCACCCCTTCTCCAGTGGGGCGAGGAACAGCTCCTTCACCAGGTACCCGACCAGCGACGCCTCGACCTCGGTCGGCTCGCGGTCGGCCGGCAGCGCCGCCGGCGCCTCCCCGACCAGCCCGGCGACGAGGGCGAGCAGCAGCGGGCGGGGCATGGCCACCACCACCCCGCCGTCGGCCGGGTCGGCGGTGGTCGCCCGGACCGCGACCGCATCCTCCGGGAAGGCGACCAGGGCGCCGCCGACCGTGACCGCCTCGACCGGCCCCGGCTTCCACTCGGCCGGGTACGGCAGCAGTTTGGCCCACGGCCCGCCCGCCCGCCGGCACGCGAGGGTCACCCACGCCTCGGTCCGGCGGACGAGTTCGCCGGGCGGCGGCTTCCGGAAGTCGAACGCGGCCGGGGGGGTCATTGGACGACGTAGTCCTCGAACAGCACGGTCCGGATGCGGCTGTTGCCGTCCGGGTACAGGACGTCCTCGAACTTGTCGAGCAGCTCCCGCTGCATCCGGGCGACGCCGACCGACCCGCTCACGTCCTTCACGCTCTTCCCGGCCAGGTGGCCGATGATCTTGCTCTTCACCGCCGCCTTCTGCTTGGTCAGGGCCTCGGTCACGTCCTTCTCGGCGTCGGCGTCCACCGCGACCGCGATCTTCACCCGCAGGTACCGGGACATCCGCTCCTCGGACAGGTTCACCACCACCTCGCCGAACGGGACGATCGCGGTCTTCGGCTCGCCCTTGTCCTTCGGCTTATCGGCCTTCCCCTTGGCGAACAGGGCCGGCACGTTCACCACCATCGGGAACGCGGCCCCGGCGGCGACGAACACGACGCAGACGGCGGCCAGGACCAGCTTCCGGCCCTTTTTCGGGGCGGCCGCCTCGGCGGCGGGTGCGGGGGCGGCGGACATGGGCGGACTCCGTGGTGCAAGGGCGTCGGGGCGGCGCGTCCTTGCACCTCGGGGTCGGTCCTGCCGGGACCGGGTTGTAACGTTCCGCGGCGGGGCGGACAAGGCGGGTTGGCGGGGCCACGTCGGGCGACCAACTCTGTGGCGGGCGCCCCTCACCCGCCGGCTCCGCCGGCGACCTCTCCCCAGCGGGGAGAGGTGAAGACCCCGGCGGCCTCTCCAGCAACCCCCACCCTCAGAGCTACGGTGGGGGCGGCTGAAGCCCCACCTCTCCCCGCTGGGGAGAGGTCGCCGGCGGAGCCGGCGGGTGAGGGGCGCCACCTGCAGGGACTCCCGACCGCGCGGCCGCGCCGAGTGCCTCACCGGGCGGGCGGCGCAGGTGCGGCCGGCGGCGGACCACCGGGCGCGGGCGGCGGTGGCGCCGCCGGCGGGGCGCACCCCTTCCCCGACTTCCCGGCTACCGCCCCGGCCGCCGCGTCGAGGTCGCCGTCCGCGACGAGCGGCACCGGCAGCCCGAGCAGCGTCAGCGCCGCCTCCCGGCACACGAACCGCTGGTACAGGGCCGGCGACTCCAGGGCGATGTCCGTGGCGAAGCTGTCGTCCCGGGCGATCACCCGGTTCCGCACCCACGGCGGCCGCTCCGGGGCCTGCCGGTAGTACACCCGCGCCCGGTCGGCGACCGCGACGTCGGTCGAGTCCCACAGCCCGTCCACCGAGGACACCACCTTCGCCCGCTCCGGCGACACCGCCTGGAGCACCACCCCGAGCCGCGGCCGGGGGTACGGCGAGTAGTGGGTGACGGTCCCGTGGACGATCACGTCGGCCCGGGTGACCCGGGCGATCTCCAGCATCACCGCCTCGTCGAACCGGCCCCCGCGGTGGACCTGGGCGGCCAGGAGGGCGCAGTCGTCCGGCGGGGCGGCGATCACTTCGAACCGGCCGAGCTTCTGCAACTCCGACCGCAGGGCGGCCGCCACCTCCTCGTCCGCCCGGGTGTACGGCGAGTCGTTCAGGAACGGCAGCACCACCACCCGCCCGACCGCCCCCCAGTCCCACCCGTCCAGGTGGTATTGGCTGAACGTCGGCCCGGCGATCGTGACCGCGGTCCGCCCGCGGAGGCGGTCCCCGATCGGCAGGCGGCAGAGGCTGCCGCAGCCGGCGGCGAAGACCGCCGCGGCGAGGGCGGCACCGGTGAGCCGGGTCATCAGTCCCTCCGGACCGGGGGCAGGATCCGGTCGAGAGCCGCGATGATCGTCCGGAGGGTGGCGATGTCCTCGTCCTCCAGCTGCCGCACCTTGGCCCGCAGGACCGCGATCTCGGACGTCAGCTCCCGCAGCGTCGCCCGGGTCCAGGTGACCTCGGCGGTCGCCGCCTCCGCCTCCCGGAACGCCTCGGCCAGCGCCTGCTCCCGCCCGACCCCGATCCCTTCCAGCTCCCGGATCCGGCTCAGCAGCTGCTCGTTCAGGGCGTACGCCGCCTCCAACTGCTTCGACAGGTCGACCACCCGGTCGGCCGGCACCTCCCACGGGGCGAGGTTCAGCCGGGCGCCGGCCGCGGTCGGCAGCGCCCGGACGTGCGGCCCGCCCGGGCCGACCGGCCGCCACGCCGGCCCGCCCGGGCCGGGCGGCGCGGGGTCGGGCGGGGGCAGCGGCCGCGGCGGCTGGAGCTGCGGGTTCGCGCCGCCGGCCGGCGGCGGGGACGGCCCCGGTTGGGCCGGCGGGTCCATCGGCGGCACCGCGGGGGGGGCCATCGGCAGTTGGAGCGCACCGGCGGGGACGACCGGCCCCTCGGCCTCGACCGTCACCACCGGGATCGGAAACACCGGGGGCGGCCGGCGGGTCACCGAATGATCGGTCGGGTCGGGGGACGATTTGCCCTCGGGCGGGGGGGCCGGCGGGACCCCGGGCCAGCCGGGGCGGCCGCCGGCCGGGGCCGGGAGGAACGGGTAGACCGGGTCGGGCGGGGGCGCGGCCGGCGGATCCGGCGCCCGGCCGGACAGCGTCGCGCAGCCCGTCGCCAGCCCGGCGACGAGGGGGCACAGGCCCCGGCGGAAGAACGTCCGTGTGCCCACCGCCGAACCCCCGGGACGCGTCAGTACTCGCACCGGACGCGGACCACCTCCCCGCACGGGCAGGTGACCTCGATCGCCCGCACCACCCCGTCCTCGCGGACCAGCCGGACCTTCGGCGCCCCGCGGCCGCCCGGCGGGTCCTGCCCGCCGACCCGGACCGCCTCCTCGGACACCCGGACCCGCCCGGCCGGCAGGACCGCCCCCCCGGGTCGCGCCTCGCCCATGCCCGCCTCCTCGCGCGCCGGCACCCCGGCCGACCGTTATCGTCACCCCGCCCGGGCCGGCATCACCCGATCCGCACAACCCCGCGCCCCAGCCGGACCCGCAGGACCTCCCCCAGCTCGAACGTCGCCTTGGTGAGGATGCGCGAGATGCGCGACGGCGACAGCCCCATCACCTCGGTCATCTCCTTCAGCCGCAGGTCCTCGCGGTAGTACAGGGTGACGGCCAGCCGCTCGACCGGCGGCAGGGCCTCGATCGCGTCCGACAGCTGCTGCAGCGTCTCCCACCGCTCGACCGCGTCGTGGGCCGCGTCCCCGTCGGTCGCCGGCTCCGCCCCGCCGGCGTCCGCCGCCTTGTCCCACGACACCACCTTCCCGAACCGCTCGGCCGCCAGCGCATCGGTCACCTCGTCCGGGGTCAGCCCGGTGGCCTCGGCGAGCGCCTCGACGGTGGCCGGCTGGGGCAGGGACTGGGCGGCCCGGCGGACGGCCGCCACCCGCCCGTGGACGTGCTGCGGGAGCGGGCTGTTGCGGCGGAGTTCGTCCACGATCGCCCCGCGGACACGCGGGTAGGCGAACGTCTTGAACTGGGCGTTCCGGGACGGGTCGAACTTGGCCGCCGCCTCGACCAGCCCGAGCACCCCGGCCCCTTCGAGGTTCTCGGCGTCGGCCCCGGCCGGCAGGTCCCCGAGGAGCCGGCCGATGACGTGCTTGACGAGCGGCAGGTGGGACAGGATCAGCTCGTCCCGCCGCGCCCGGTCGGCCTGCCGCTGGTACGTCTGGATGCTGCCGCTGGTGCCGCTCATGGTGCGAAACTCGGGGGCGGGTCACGTCGCCGGAAGCCTGGCTACCGGCCCAACTCTTCACCCCGAAGGGGTGGGACAACGTAGCCCGGGGCAACGCCCCGGGCGGGCTACACCTACACCCCCCAGCCTGAAGGGCTGGGACACGCCTTGTCGCAGCCCTTCAGGCTGCATCATCTCCGGCACCCGGGACCCGGGGCGGTGCCCCGGGCTACGTTGTCCCACCCCTTCGGGGTGAAGACCCGGGGCCACTCACCCGCGGACCGGCTCCGGCACGACCGGCGTCCCGCCGGCCACGTCCTCGGGGCGGATCACCGCCACCGGCTCCATCAGGGTGTCGGTCGGGATCTCCTGGTACGAGATCACCGCCAGGTCGTGCAGCGCCCGGGCGAGCGAGTGCCGCAGAGCCCGCCGCAGGCTCGCGTCGCACAAGAGCGCCACCTCCTGCCCGCGGGCGTTCGCCCGCCGCACCTCGGCCGCCAGCCGGAGCGTCAACTGCTCCAGCCGCCCCGGGTCGATGACGAGTTGGTGCCCCTGCGCCGCCCGCCGCAGCTCGACCTCCAGCCGCGGGTCGAGGACGATCGCCCGGATGCGGCCGGCCGGGTCGCGGAACCGGTCCACCACCGCCCGCCCGATGTCCGCCCGCACCCGCTCGGCCAGCTCCGCCGGGTCCTTCACCTGCGGGGCGTGGACCGCCAGGCTCTCCAGGATCCGCGACAGGTTCGACACCGGCACCCGCTCGTCCAAGAGCAGCGTCAGCACCCGGTGCAGCGTGCCCATCGGGACGACGGCCGGGATCAGGTCGTCGACCGCCGCCGGCGACCCCTCCCGCACCTTGTCCACCATCGCCTTCAGGTCCTCGCGGCTGAGCAACTCCCCGGCGTGCCGGCGGACCACCTCGCCGAGGTGCGTGATGACCACGCTCGGGGCGTCGACGACCGTGTACCCGGCGACCTCGGCCCGGTTCCGGTCGGCGTCGGTGATCCACTTCGCCGGCAGCCCGAACGCCGGCTCCCGCGCCTCCTCGCCGGCGAGCGGGATGCGGGCCGTACCGCCCGGGTCGATCGCCAGCCACAGGTCGGGTCGGGTCTCCCCGCGGGCCACCTCACGCCCCCCGATCAGGACGCGGTACGCCTGCGGGTCGAGCTGGATGTTGTCCCGCACCCGCACCGCCGGCACCCACAGCCCGCTCTGCCGGGCCAGGTCGCGGCGCAGCCCGCCGATCCGGTCGAGCAGCCCCGGCCCGCGGGCCGTCGAGACGAGCGGGATCAGCGCCGCCCCGATCTCCAGGCTGATCCGGTCCGTCAGCAGGAAGTCCTCCAGGTACCCCTCGATCGCCGGCCGCGGCGCGGCAGCCGGTGCGCCGGGTGCTCCGCCCGCCATCCCGCCCGGGGCCGCGCCGCCCGCCGGGGCGAGCGCGGTCGCGGCCGCCACCCGCCCGGACAGGAAGAACAAGAGGCCGCCGAGGACCAGGAACGGGATGGTCGGCATCCCCGGCATCAGCGACATCCCGAGGAGGATGAACGCCCCGAGCCGGAGCGGCCCGGCCGATGCGTCGAACTGGTTGCCGATCTCCCGCCCGAGGCTCGTCCCGGACGTCGCCTTCACCACCAGCAGGCCGGACGCGGTCGCGGTGATGAGCGCCGGGATCTGGGCGAGCAGCCCCTCGCCGATGGTCAGGACGGAGTACGTCCGGACCGCCTGGGCGATCGGCATGCCTTTCAGCAGCCCGATCACGATCCCGCCGAGCAGGTTCACCCCGGTGATGATGATGGCCGCGATCGCGTCCCCGCGGACGAACCGGCTGGCCCCGTCCATCGTCCCGTAGAACTCGCTCTCGCGCATCAGCGCCTGCCGCCGGCGGCGGGCCTCCGCCTCGTCGATCAGCCCGGCGTTCATCTCCGCGTCGATCGCCATCTGCTTGCCGGGCATCGAGTCGAGGGTGAACCGGGCGGCCACCTCCGACACCCGCGACGCCCCGCGGGTGATGACGATGAACTGGATCACGATCAGGATCAGGAAGATCACCATCCCGACAACGAGGTTCCCGCCGACCACGAAGTTCCCGAACGCCAGCACTAGCTCCCCGGCGTTCCCGTTCAAGAGGATGAGCCGGGTGGTCGCCACGTTCAGGGCGAGCCGGTACAGGGTCAGGAGCAGCAACAGCGACGGGAATGTCGAGAACTCCAGCGGCTGGCGGACCGTCAGGGTGACCAGCAGGAGCAGGATGGTGGCGCTCAGGTTCAGCGCCAGCAGCAGGTCGAGCAGGACCGTCGGCAGCGGGATCAAGAACACGACCAGCAGGCCGAGCAGGGCGATCGAGAGGAGCAGGTCGCTCCGCTGGAGGCCGGTCCGGGCCGGAGTCTGGGTCGGGTCGGTTGCCATGTGAGTCCGTTCGGCGACACTGGGATGTAGAACGCGGCCGCCCCGGGAAGGACGGCGGGGTCCGAAAATCCGTCAGGCGGGGGCGGATCGTTCCGCCCGGGGCGGAGGTTTCGCGCGCCGGTCCGAGCCCGAGCGCCAGCGAGGGTTGGGGCCCGGACCCTCGCTCGCGCTCGGGCTCGGACCGGCGCTTTACCCCGGCGGCCCGCCGCGCAACCGGTACACGAACGCCAGCACCTCGGCGACCGCCCGGAACAGCACCCCGGGGATCGCCTGCCCCTCCTTCAGCCCGTGCAGCGCCCGGGCCAGCGGCGGCCGCTCCAGCACCGGCACCCCGGACCGCCGGGCCAGGTCCGCCACCTGCTTTGCGAGCAGCCCGGTCCCCTTCGCCACCACCACCGGGGCCGCGTCCCGCTTCGGGTCGTACCGCAGGGCGACCGCGTAGTGGGTCGGGTTGGTCACCACCACCGTCGCCTTCGGCACCTCCGCCATCATCCGCCGCCGCGACCGCTCCCGCTGCAACTGCCGGACCCGGGCCTTGATCTGCGGGTCGCCCTCCTCCTCCCGCAGTTCGCGCTTCAGCTCCTCTTTCGTCATCCGCAGCGACTGCTCGAACCGCCGCCGCTGGTAGACGTAGTCGAGGAGGGCCACCGCCACCACCGCCGCGGACAGGTACAGGGCCAGCCGGAGCACCACCTCCCACGCCGCCCGGGCCGCCGCCGGGACGGTCGCCCGGTCGAGCGACAGGATCACCCCCGCCCGCCCCTTCACCACGAAGTACCCGACGCCCGCCAGGGCCGCCACCTTCAGGAGCGTCAGCCCGCCGCGGACCAGCGCCCCGACCGAGAACAGCCGGCCGAGGCCGTTCGCCGGGTTGAGCTTGTCGAAGTCGGGGGCCAGCTTCTCGGTGTTGAACTGCAGCCCGACCTGGACCACGCTCGCCAGGAACCCGACCGCGACCAAGAGCCCGAAGAACGGTGCCAGGGCGATCACCCCGCGGACGATCGTCGCCCCGATCAACTCCGCCGCCTCGGCCGTGCCGAACTCGGCCCGGAACGCCCGCGGCAGGTCGGTCCGGAACACCGCCGTCAGCCCGTCCCAGACCTTCGGCCCGAGGTACGTCAGCCCGAGCACCCCGGCGAGCAGCACCAGGCTGCCGACGAGTTCGGCACTGAACGGCACCTGCCCCTGCTTGCGGGCCTCCTCGCGCCGCCGCGGCGTCGGGTCTTCTGTTTTCGACTCCTGATCGACTTCCTCGGCCACCGTCAGCGCCCCCGCAGGAGGTCGGGGATGGTCTGGCCGGTGTGGGCGGTGAACGCGGTCACGGTGCGGGCGAACTCCGGCAGCAGGAACAGCCCGCCGACCAGCACCACGACTACCTGCAGGGTGAACCCGATCGAGTAGATGTTCAGCTGCGGGGCGGCCCGGGCCATCACCGCCAGGGCGACGGCCAGGAGGAACAGGCACGCGGCCAGCGGGGCGGCGAGCAGCACCCCCATCTCGTACGCGGTCGCCAGCCCGTTCACGAGCGGCCCGGCGTCCGGCAGGGTCGTCCCGCCGAGCGGCAGCAGGGCGAACGAAGCGTGCAGCGCCGACAGCAAGATGTGGTGCCCGTCGGCGGTGAGGAACAGGAGGCCGGCCGTCGTCTCGAACACGGTCGTGACCGGGCCGGCGGACTCGGTCCCGGCCGGCCCGGCCTGCGGGGTGATGTTCAGCCCGACCTGCTGGGTGACGAACTCCCCGGCGACCCGGGCCGGGAGCAGGAACAGCCCGAACGCGAACCCCATCGCCGCCCCGATCAGCGCCTCCCGGGCCAGCACCACCGCGTACCGCAGCGGGTTGACGTCGGCCGCCTTGCCGATGAGTGCCGGGTCCCAGTCGGGCGGGGCGGACCCGAGGTAGAACGCGGCCAGGGCGAGGGCGAACCCGGCCCGGACGAGCCGGGGCGTCCGCCCGGCGAACGGCGGGGCGACGGCGACGAACGCCCCGACCCGGGCGAGGACCAGCCCGGCGTACACGGCGACGGCGGCGGTCACGACCCGGCCCCCGCGGCGTACCCGATCATCCGCCGGGCGAACGCCGTCGCCTGCTGGAGCGAGAACCCGAGGGTGGCGACGATGACGAGGCCCACCAGCAGGATCCGCGGGACGTAGCTCAGGGTCTGGTCCTGGACGCTGGTGACCGTCTGGAAGATGCTCACCGCCAGCCCGACGACGAGGCTCACGACCAGCGCCGGCAGCGCCACCAGCAGCGACACCAGGAACAGCTCCTGCACGACGCCGATGACCTGTTCGGTACTCACGGGCGGTTCCTCCGCGGCGAGCGGGGGGCGTGAGCCCCCTGATCTGGCGAGCGGATCAGGGGGCTCACGCCCCCCGCTCGCCCGGTCAGCCGTAGCTCAGCGCGATCGCGTACGTCACCAGGTGCCAGCCGTCGGCGAGGACGAACAGCAGGATCTTGAACGGGGCCGAGATGGTGATCGGCGGCATCATCACCATGCCCATCGACGTCAGCACCGACGACACCACCAGGTCCACCATGAGGAACGGCAGGTAGATGCAGAACCCCATGATGAAGGCGGTCTTCAGCTCGCTGACGACGAACGCCGGCACCACGGTGAGGAACGGCGCCTGCTCCGGCTCCGTCACCGTCTTGTTCCCGGACAGGTGGAGGAACAGCGACAGGTCCTGCTTGCGGGTGTGGCGGAGGAGGAACCGCTTGTGGACGTCGAGGCCGGTGCGGAGGGCGTCGGCGCCGGACACCTGCTTCGCCAGGTACGGCTGCAGCGCCTTCTGGTCGATCTCGGCGAACGTCGGCTGCATCACGAACAGGGTGAGGAACAGCGCCAGCCCGGTGATGACCAGGTTCGGCGGGACGGCCTGGGTACCGAGCCCCTGCCGGACGAACGACAGCACGATGACGCAGCGGGTGAAGCTGGTCACCGTCATCAGGGCGGCGGGGAGCAGGGCCGACAGCCCGAGCAGCAGCGCGACCTGGACCGGCGGGGACAGGTTCTGGAGGTTCAGCCCGTTCGGGTTGGTCAGGAGGTCCGCGAGGTCGTTCACCGGGTCGCCTCCGGGGTCGGGAGGCGGGACTTACCCGGAGCCGGGCGGGGCGTCAACCCGGAGGGGTTGCGCGGGCCCGGGCGAGGACGGCGAGGATCCCGTCCGCGTCGGGGGCGCGGGCCGGGCCGACCACCACCGCGGCGGGCTCCGGTTCGGCGGGCGGGTCGGCGGGGGTGCCAGGGAGTTCGACGAGACACTTCACCCCGGCCGGGTCGGTGCCGACGAGCAGCCGGCGGCCGCCGGCCCGGACGAGGTGGACGGCGCACCGCGCCCCGATCGGCAGCGACGCGACCACGTCCATCGTGCCGGTCGGGGCGGGGGCCGGGCGGTCGGCGAGGTAGCGGGTGGCGAGGACGCACAGCCCGCAGACGACGACCAGCCCGCCGGCGAGGCGGGCGAGGGCGGGGAGCAGCGCCGGGGCCGCCGGCGGTGCAGCGGGGGCGGCCTTCTCCGGCGCGGGCGGCGGGGCGGAGGTGAGCTGCGGCAGGCCGAGGGCGACGGCGGTGACGAGGACGCCGGCGCCGATCAGGAGCGGGGGCGGGCGGCGGGCCGGGCGCGGGGTCGGGTCGGGCATCCTGCCACTCCGAGGTGCGCGGCGGGCGTCGGTCACGGCACGGGCGGGGCCGGCGGCGCCGGCAGGGGCGGCACCCCGGGCACCGGGACGACCGGGTTCGGCGGCGGGGCGGTCTTCAGCCCGCGCATCTTGTCCAGGATCTGGGCCGCGAGCGCCGGGTCGCCGAGTTCCGCCAGCACCCGCGCCGCCTGCCGCTCCTTCATCTTCGCCAGCACCTTCACCGCCGTCGCCATCTGCCCGGACTCGGCCATCTGCCTCAGGATCGGGGCCGCGCTCTCCGGCGGCATCGGCTCCAAGCGGGCGGCCATCAGGTCGATGTTCTTCGCCTCCGTCCCCTCGTACTCGGTCGTCTTTCTCCTCAGGTCGGCCGCCACGGCGTCGAGGTCGCCGGTCCGGGCGGCCGCCGCCTTCAGCTCGGCGTTCACCTGCCGCAGCGTCGCCTCGACCGCCTCCCGCTGGCTCTGGATGTCCCTCATCACCAGCTCGACCTGGGCCGACCGGCGGGCGAGCCGGGCCTCGCGGTCGGTCAGCAGGGCGGAGGCGTCGGGGGTCGGCTCGACCTTCGGCAGCGGCCTCGGCTCCGGCGGGTCCTTCCCCTCCGGGGCGCGCGTCTTCGCCGCCGCCTTGTCCTTCTCGGCGGCCGGGTCGGGGGCGGTCCGGGACTGGTTCAGCCACAGGCTGAGGGCGGCCGAGACGGAGAACAGGAGCAGGGCCAGCAGCCCGAGGATGAGGAAGTTTTTCATGCGGGTGCCTGCGGGCCGGCGTCGCCCTCGCCCCGGGCCGCCTGCCACCGGCGGAGGCCGAGTTCGTCCAGCCGGTCCTGGTCGGCCTTCTGGGCTTCCTGACGCCACTTGTCCCACTGCTGCCGGCGGAGGGTGGCCAGGGCCTCCGCCTCGGTCGCCAGCTGGGCCCGCTCCTGGGCGGCCGCCGCCAGCTTCCGCTCGGCCGCCGCCGCCTCGTCCTCGGCGGCCCGGATCGACTCCCCGAGCCGCTCCGCCATGTCCGACGCCGACCCCCACTGCTGCGGGGTCATCGCCGACCCGACGGCGGCGGCGAACCGCTCCGAGATCCGGACCAGCTGGTCGCGCAGCCCGCGGAGCTTGTCCCGGGCGCGGTCGGCGGCGTCCGCGGCCCGCTGCTGCTCCAGCTCGGCCAGCTTCTCGAGCTGCCGCTTGATGGTGAGCAACCGGTCCAGCGAGAACTCGAACCGCTTCACGGCCGCCCCTCTTCGGTGGCGGGGTTATGGCAGACCGGGCGGGAGGTGTCAAGGCGAGCGGGGAGCGTCAGCCCCCTGATCTGTCGCGCATCAGGGGGCTGACGCTCCCGCTCGCCGCGCTCCAGGCGTCAGAACGGCCACGCCCCGGCGATCTGTAGCAGCCCGGCCCGGGTCCGCTCGAACGTCGACCGCTCGCCCACGTCCTGCCGCAGGAACTTCTCCACCCGCGGCATCAGCTCGATCGCCGCGTCCACCTGCGGCATCGACCCGCGGGCGTACGCCCCGATCCGGATCAGGTCCTGCACGTCGGCGTAGGTCGCCATGATCGCCCGCAACTTCCGGGCCGCGACCGCGTGCTCCCGGTCGGCCACGTCGGTCGCCACCCGGCTCACGCTCCGGGCCACGTCGATCGCCGGGTAGATGCCGCGCTCCGCGATCTTCCGGTCGAGCACGATGTGCCCGTCCACCAGCGACCGGACCGAGTCGCTCACCGGCTCGTCCATGTCCCCGCCGTCCACCAGCACGGTGAGCAGGGCGGTGATCCCGCCGACGGCCGCGTTCCCGAGCCGCTCGACCGTGTTCGCCAGCAGTTGGAACACGCTCGGGGTGTACCCGCGGGCGCTCGGCGGCTCGCCGAGCAGGAGGCCGAGTTCGCGCTGGGCCATCGCCAGCCGGGTCAGGCTGTCGATCATGAACAGGACGTTCGATCCGCCGTCCCGGAAGTAGTCGGCGATGGCGATGGCCGCCTGCGACGCCCGGACCCGCATCAGCGGCGTCTGCTCGCAGGTGGCGACGATCACCACCGACCGGGCCATCCCTTCCGGCCCGAGGCAGTCCTCCAGGAACGGGGCGACCTCCCGCCCGCGCTCGCCGATCAGGGCGATCACGTTCACGTCCGCCCGCGACCCCTTCGCGATCTCCCCGAGCAGGGTGCTCTTGCCCACCCCCGACCCGGCGAAGATGCCGACCCGCTGGCCGCGGCCGCAGGTCAGGACGGAGTCGATGGCCCGGATGCCGGTCGCGAACGGCTCGCGGATCCGCTGCCGGTCGAGGGCCGGCGGGGCCGGGCGGTTGACCGGCCGCATCGGGCAGCCAGTCAGCGGCCCGAGGTCGTCCATCGGCCGGCCGAGGCCGTCGATCACCCGGCCGAGCAGGTTCCGCCCGGTCGGGACCTTCAGCCCGGTCCCCTTGCGGACCACCGGCATCCCCGGGCGGAGGTTCTCGGCCCGGTCGAACGGGACCATGTACGCCAGGTCCTTCTCGAACCCGATGACCTCGGCGAGGACGCTGTCGCCCTCCCGCGGGATGATGGCGCAGTGGTCCCCGACCGCGGCCGGGAGGTTGCACGTCATCAGCCCGGTGACGCTCCGCAGCCGACCCCCCATGCGGTACAGCGGGGTGGTCGTGATGCTCTTGGTCATCGACGGCATGTCAAGGCCGAGCATGGGCGATGCTCCGTAGCAGTTCGTCGCGGATTTCCTGCAGCTCGCGGGACACGTCGGACAGGAGCATGGCCTCCCGCCCCTCGACCCGGCACTCGCCGCGGCCGAGCGCGTCGTCCGGGACGAACTTCGGGTCGTCGGCCCCTTCGGTGAGCGGCCCCCCGGCGAGTCGGGAGGCGAGCACGGCCAGGTCGGCCGGGTTCAGGCGGACGGTCACCGCCGCGTCCTCGCCCAGTTGGGCGACCATGTCCCGCACCTTCGCCTCCATCGGGAACTCGCCGGACGCCACCCGCTCGTGGAGGAGCCGGGTGGCGATCGTCAGGGCGAGTTCGACCGCCGCCCGCTGCCAGTCCCGGAGCCGCCCGGCCTGGTCCTTGCGGTACTCCCCGACCGCATCCCGGACCCCGGCGAGCGCGGCCTCGACCCGCTCCCCGTCGTAATCCGGCTCGCGGGCCGGGCTGACGTCCACCGTTGCGGGGGCCGGCGTGGGCGGCGCGGGGGCCGGGGTCGGCGGCGGGGGCGGCGCGGCAGGGGCCGGCGGCGCGAGCGCGGCGGGCGGGGGCGGACCCCCGTCGTCGCCCGGCGGGACCACGGCCGCGCCGGAGAGGCGGGCGTGGAACCGGACGGTGAACTCGGTCGGTCGGATGGAGGTCCCCGGTCGGGCTACCGGTGCGGGTCGCATGGCGGTTCACCCCAGGATGGCTCACGTTCGCGGGCGGCGCCCGGCCGTGGCCCGATTTTCCTTCACCCCCCGGGCCGAATTCCGGCCGCGGTGTCAGACCCGTCGCCGGGGCGGAACCCGGTCGCCGGCGAACCGGGGGCGACGGGACGGACGTCCTCCGGTCGCTTACGCTCCCGGCTCGCCGTTCACTCTTCCAGCACGATCTCCCCGTCCTCTTCGCCCTTCTTGACCAGCGCCAGCACCTTGGCCCGGGCCTCCTTGACCCGCGTCTGGGGCACCTCGCCGAGCAACTCGCTTTCCTCGTTCAGCGCCGTCCGGGACCGGCTCGACATGTTCGACGTCACCTTCTCCCGGACGTCCGGGTCGGCGTTCTTCAGCGCCGTGGCGATCGTCCGGGCGTCCAGCTTGCCGAGCAGCAGCTGCACCATCCGGTCCGGGATGCGGAGCAGGTCCTCGATCCGGTACAGCTTCTCCAGCACCTTCGCCGCCAGCTCCGGGTCCGTCTCCTCGATCCTCCGGACGAGCGGCATCCGCTCCGCCCGGGGGACGGCCCGGAGCATGTCGGCCAGGTTGGTGATCAGCTCGTCGGCGGTCGGCTCCGGCGGCAGGTCGGCGAGCCGCTTCGCCTTCTCCACCACCGCCTGCGTCAGTTGCCGGAGCAGGGCCGGGTTGCGGGTCCCGGGCCGGGTCATCCGCACCGCCACCTCCGCCCGGGCGTCGGCCGGGAGCCGCTTCACCACCTGCCCGGCGGCCTTCGGTTCGAGGCACGACAGCACCAGCACCACCGTCCCGGCCTGCTCGCCCTCCAGGGCGCGGGCCAGCCGGTCCGGGGGCAGCGCCCGGGCCGCCTCGACCGGGTCGTCCGGCAGCTCGGGGGCCATCGGCAGGGCCTCGTCGGCCGGCGCGGGCGGGAGCCGGTCGGCAATCCGCTGGAGGTCGAAGAACTGGGCCAGGGCGTCGTCCAACTCGTCGGCGGGCGGGGCGTCGGCCGGGGCGCCCCGGAGCAGCCCGCGGAGCCGCCCGGCGGTCGCCTCGTCCAGCTTCCCGAGGACGAGTTCGGCCGCGTCGGCCGGCAACACTCGGAGCAGGGTGACCGCGGTCTCGTCGCCAGAGCGGGCCGGCATTGGCGTCTCCGTGGTGCCTCGTTACCGCGCGGGGGCGCCGGCCAGCAGTTGCAACACCTGGGCCACCCGGTCGGGCGACGCCCGGGCCAGCTCCGCCAGCCGCCGGACCGCGGCCGCCTGCCGCTCCTCCCGCGCCCGGGCCTCTTCGGCCGCCGCGGCCGGCCCCGGCTCGGGGGGCGGGGGGACCGCCCGGCGGCGGACCAGCAGCAGCCCGACGATCGCCACCACCAGGACGACCCCGAGGGCCAGGCTGACGTTCCGGGCCAGCCCGACGTACGCCTGGATCCGCTGGATCTGCACCAGGGTGTCGTCCGGTTCGGCCGGGCCGGCCGGGCCGGCCAGCCGGACGTTGCTCACCTTCACCTCGTCCCGCCCGGTCCGGAACCCGATCGCCCGCTTGATCAGGTCCTCGACGTCCGCGGCCGCGATCACCGTCCCGCCCTCGGCCCCCGGGGTGAGGTCCACCAGGGCGGCGATCGACAGCCGGGTGACGGCGCCCAGCCCGTCTTCCAGCTCGCGCAGCGTCCGGGGGACGATGTAGTCGGTCTCGATGCGTTCGTCCTTCGAGTTCCCGCCGCCGCCGGTCGCCCCGCCGCCGAGGGTGCCGCCGGCCCGGGCGACGTTGCTCACCGCACCGACCACCCCGCCGGACCGGACGCCGGTGCTGGCGCTGTTGAAGATCCGCTCGGCGATCGCCACCCGGGACTCGGGGGTGAACGTCTCCTGCCGCTCCTTCACCTTCTGGAAGTTGATGTCCGCGCTCACCTGGACGGCCGCCCGGCCCGGCCCGAGGTGCTGGGCGAGCATCTTCTCCGCCTTCCCCGCCAGGTACGTCTCCAGCTTCTCCCGGTACTCCAGCTGCGGGGTCGGGAGGGCGTCCCGGTCGGCCGCCCGGGGGTCGGACAGGAGCCGCCCGCCGCTGTCGATGACGGTCACGTTCTCGGGCTTCAGCCCCTCGACGCTCCGGGCCACCAGCGAGACGACCCCGGCGGCGCTGGCCCGGGACATGGTCGCCCCGGGCTTCAGTTTCAAGACCACGCTGGCGGTCGGCGGCCGCTGGTCGCGGATGAACTGGGTCGGCTCCGGGCGGGCGATCAGCACCCGGGCGCTCTGCACCGCCTCCAGCTGGCCGATCGACCGGGCGAGTTCGGCCTGCAGCGCCCGCTGGTAGTTGACGCTCTGCTGGAACGGGGTGGTCATCAGCGAGGACTCGTCGAACAGCTCGTACCCGCGGCCGCCGCGGGACGGGAGCCCGCCGGACGCCAGCGCCACCCGGGCCTCGGCCAGCCGGTCCTCCGGGACGAGGATCGCGGTCCCGTCGCGGGACAGCTCGCTCGGGATGTTCTGCCCGGTGAGCAGCGTCCGCATCGCCCCGGCCTCGTCCGGGGCGAGGTCCTTGAACACCGGGACGCGGCTCGCGGACTGGGACAGGTAGACGAACACCCCGGCGGCGAGCACCACCCCGGCGGCGGCGGCGACGAGCGCGACCCGGCGGGGGGTGCTGAGCCCGTTGAAGAAGTCGCGGAGCTGGGCGAAGAAGCGGCGGAGCGCGTCCATGCGTCACCGGGTTGGGGCGGCGGGTCCGGGCGAACCCGGAGCGTGAGCGACGGGGTGACGTCCACCCCGTCGCTCACGCTCCGGGTTCGCCCGCGCCACGGCCGTCGCGTCACACCTGCATCCGGGTCACTTCCTGGAGCGCGTCGGCGAGCCGGTTGCGGAGTTCCAGGATCAGCCGGAACGAGACGTCGGCCTGGGCCACCGCGAGCGACACGGTGTGCAGGTCCTGGGCGTTCCCGGTGGCCAGGTCGCGGACCGCGGCGTCGGCCGCGGCGCTCGCCTGTTGGTTGCCGGCGAGCAGGCCGTTGAGCACCGAGGCGAACCCGCCGGCGGGCGTGGCCGCCTCCGGGGCCTGCGGGGCCAGCGGCTCGAGCCGCCCGAGCGGGGCGAGGCGGGAGGTCGAGATCGGGTCGATCGGCACGGGTCACCCCCGGAGCAGGGCCAGGGCCTGCTCCTGCATCTGGCGGAAGGTCTGGGCCGCCCGCAGGTTCGCCTCGTACGCCCGGGCGGCGGTCAGCAGGTTCACCATCTCGATCGGCAGCTGCACGTTCGGCAGCAGGACGAACCCCTCGGCGTCGGCGTCCGGGTGGCCGGGCTGGTACACCCGGTTGAGCGGGGACGTGTCCTCGACCAGCCCGACCGCCCGCACCCCGCCGAGGTCCCGGCCGGCGTCCCCGAGCACCTCGGCGAACACCACGTCCTGGCGGCGGAACGGCCCGCCGTTGGCCGACCGGGTGGAGTTGGCGTTCGCGATGTTGTTCGCGATCACCTCCATCCGGAGCCGCTCGGCCGACATCCCGGACCCGCTGATCCCGCTCGCCCCGAGCAGGTCGTTGAACGGCATCGACAACCCCTCGTTTCCGGGCTCGTTCTTGGTAGGGTGGGCCGAGCCGGCGCTTCGCCGGCGAGTCCCACCAGCGGCGCGGCGTGGGGCTCGGTCCGAAGCGGACCTCGGCCCACCCGACAAGCCTACCGGCCGGTGATCGCGGCCCGGTAGGTGGCGACCCGGCTGGTCAGGACCTGGGCCGCCGCCTGGTACAGGAGGGCGTTCTTCCCCAGGTCGTTCATCTCCCGGTCGATGTCGACGGTGTTCCCGTCCACCCGCTCCGGGCCGTCCGCGACCACCACCTTCGGGGCGACCGGCGGCCCGCCCCCGGCGGAGACCTCGCGGGCCAGTTCGGCCTCGAACGCCACCTCCCGGCGGCGGTACCCGGGGGTGTTCACGTTCGCCACGTTCTGGGCGATGACCCGGTGCCGCAGGGCGGCGGCGTCCAGGGTGCGCGACAGCAGGTCGAGGCCGGGAATGGCGGTGTCCATGCCGGATGTTATCGGTGTGCCGGATGGGCAACTTGACCGGATCGTGACGGTCACGCCGGCATTCTACCTCCCCCGGCGGGGGGTGAGCTAAACTGGGCGGTATGAAGGTGGTGCCGCCGGACCTCGTCGTGCCGCCGACCGCCGCGCCCGCGGGGGCCACGTCCGTCCGCGTGGTCGGCGGCGACCTGTCGCTCTTGCCGGTCGGGACGCTCCTCGCGGCGACGGTGACCCGGCCCGGGCTGCGCGAGGCCGTGCTCACCGTGAACGGCCAGCAACTCGCCATCCGCCCGGGGGTCAGCCTCCAGCCGGGGACGGTGCTGGTCGTCCGGGTGCCGCCCGGGTCGAAGGCCCCGGCGCTTGAACTCGTCGGCCAGGCCCCGGCCCCCGAGTCCGGACAGCCCGGTTCCCCCGTCGCCCTCGCCGCCGGCACCCCCACCCCGCGGACCCCGCCCGAAGTTCCCGCCGCCCCGGGTCGCGTGACCGACGGTCGGGCCGCGGCCGCGGCGGAGCGGGTCGGCCGGCCGACCACTCCGCCCCCAACCGCCCCGGTGCCGGTGCAGCCGGCCGCGGTCTCGGTCGCGGACGTACTCGCCGTCCTCCCGGACGGGCGGGTGCGGGTGCGGATCGACGGGGCGGAGGAGGTCGCCACCTCGGCCGAGAAGTTGGTCGCCGGCGGGCGGTACGTTGTCCGCGTGGAGCGGACGCCGGAGGCGGTCGCACTCCGTTCGGCGGCCGACACGCCGGACCTGCCCGCGGCGCTGGCCGGGGCGGTCCTCCGCGGCGCGCCCCCGCCGAACCTCGCCGCGGCGATCCAGCCGCTGCTGGCGGAACTCGCCGCGCTCCAAGCGGGCGACGGGCCGGACGCGGCGGCGCTACCGGCGAAGGTGCGGGAGGCGGCGGCCGCGGTCCAGGCCACGTTGCGGTCGTTCGTCCCGGCTGACGGTCGGCCGCCGACCGGCGGCGAGTTGCAGGCGCTGGTCGAGAACGGCGGGCTGCACTTCGAGGCGAAGCTCGCCCGACTGGTGCTCGGCGACGCGGCCCCCGACGTTCTCCCGGCCGCCGACCGACCCGGCTCGGCGGCGCTCGCCCCGACCCCGGCCGACGCCCGCGAGGCGGCCGTCCGCGAGACGCTCCGGGCACTCCTGACGACCGACGCCAAGCCGGCGGACGCCGCGCCACCCCGCTCACCCACCGAGCCGCCCGCCCCGCAGCCCGACGCGAAGCCGGTCCGCTCCGAACCGTCGCCGGGAGAACGCCCGCCACAGACTGACGCCGCACCCCGGCCCGAGCGCGGGCCGGTCGGGTCGGATTTGAAGGGCGACCTGCTGCGGTTGCTTCAAGCGGTGCAGGAGGTCGGTACCGCGGCCGCGCCGGCGCCGGCGGCCCGGGCCGCGCTCGACGGGATCGAGGCCCAGCAGGCGGCGAACGTCGTCGCCCAATCGACCGGCACCCCGTACTTCCTCCAGGTGCCGTTCCCGGACGGCGCGGCGTGGCGGACCCTTCACCTCGCCCTCGAACCCGACGCCCGCCGCGGCCGCCAGGGCGAGAACGGCGACGGCGGGGTGCGGCTGCTGATGCACGTCCCGCTCGCCGAACTGGGCGACACCTGGATCGACGCCGGGGTGTCCGAGGAGCGGTTCCGGGCGGTCCTGTACTTGGAGGCGGCGGAGACGCGCAACCGGGTGCGGGCGGAGTTGCCGGGGTTACGCGACGAACTGCGGGCCGACGGGTTCGCCGAGGTTCACCTGGACGTGCGGGCGACCGCCGACCTGCCGGCCCGGCACCGCAGGCAGGGGGCGGCGATGCTCGCCGGCCGGCCGGACACGGTCACCGTCGTCGACGTGAGGGCGTGACGTGGCGGACAAGCCGCAACAGAGGCGGGCGGTCGCCCTGCGGTACGACCCGGCCCGGGACGCCGCCCCGAAGGTGGTGGCCAAGGGCAAGGGGCGGACCGCCGACCAGATCATCGCCCTGGCCCGGAAGAACGCCGTCCCGGTCCGCCCGGACCCGGCGCTGGTCCAGGTGCTCAGCCGGCTGAACCTCGACCAGGACATCCCGCCGGAGGTGTACCGGGCGGTCGCCGCGATCCTCGCGTTCCTGTACCGGGTGAACCGGCCGGGCGAGCGGGGGGCGTAAGCCCCCTGATCCTGACGGGCCATCAGGGGGCTTACGCCCCCCGCTCGCCCGGATCACTCCGCCTTCCGCCGGTCCCGCAGGTCGCACCACGCCCCGAACCGGTCGGCCAGCCCGAGCCGCTCCAGGTACTCCCGGTCCGGCCGGGTCCCGTCCTTCGCCCGCAGCACCGCGTCGGCGGCGTGCACCGCGGTCAGGGCGGTGAACGTCGTCCCCGGGCACCCGGCTGGGGCGTGGTGCCAGGCGACCGCCTCGACGATCGCGTCCGGCAGCCCCCACAGCCCGAGCAGGTACGCCCCGACCTCGGCGTGGCTCGTCCCGAACACCCGCCGCTCGGCCTCGGCCGCCGTCACCTTGTCGGTCCGGATCAGCCCGAGCACCTCCCGGTACGGCCCGGGCAGCTGGCTCGCCAGCACCAGCCGGCCGATGTCGTGGAACAGCCCGGCGAGCGCCGCCTCCCGCACCACCCGGTCCGGGGCCCGCTCCTCGGCCGCCACCGCCCCGGCCAGCTCCGCCACCGCCTGGCTGTGCTCCCACAGCACCTCGATCGAGAACGGCTTCAGGGCCGCCGGGTTGTACCGGCTGAACAGGTCGGCGGCGAGGACCAGCGTCCGGGTCAGGTCGGCCCCGAGGATGCGGACCGCGTGCGACGGGGTGGCCGCCGGGCGGCGCAGCCCGACCAGCGCCGAGTTGGCCATCTGCAGGACCTTCGCCGCGATCCCGAGGTCCCGCGCCACCAGGTCCCCGACGGCGGCCAGGGAGAAGTCCGGGAAGGTGAGCTGGTCGGCGATCTGGGCGTACAGGGTGGACAGGGCCGGGACGCTCCCGAGCCGGCTCACCACCGCCACCAGCGCCGGGCTCTCCAGCAACTCCCGCAGGCACCGGACCCGGTGGATCGCGCCGCGCAGCTCGCCCGGGTCGCACGGCTTCGGCAGCACCCGGTGGGCGAGGGTGACGAGGCGGACGGCGTTCCCGTGGTCCCCGGGGTCGGACAGGGCGATCCGGGCGGTCATCGGCTGCCGGCGGCGGACCTCGGCGAGCAGTTCCCCGCAGTCCGCCCCGGACAGGCGGGCGTCCGCGATCAGGGCGTCGAACGGCGGCTCGTCCAGGCGCGCCAGCGCGTCCGGCCCGCCGCGGGCGGCGTGCAGCTCCCACTCCCGCGGGGAGTCGAACGCCTGCCGGACCGACCGCTGCAGGGTCGGGTCGTCGGCCACGAGTAGCACCCGGAACGGCATCTCCGGCAGATCTCCGCGGGTGGGTCGGGCGAACCCGGAGCGTGAGCGACGGGGTGCGACCCCGACCGGGGGTGCGACCCACCCCGTCGCTCACGCTCCGGGTTCGCCCAGCCGGCTCCTGATCGGGTCACCCCGCCGGCCGGGCCTCGCGGGCGGCCCGCCCGGCCTTCGTCCGCCCGACCGCCCGGACGGCCACCCGCAGCAGGTCCGGCGGGCTGAACGGCTTCGGCAGGAACACCGCCCCCGGCACCTCGTCCAGCCGGTGCGGGTCCGGGGCGTACCCGGAGATGAACACCACCCCGATGTCCGGGCGGGCGGCCCGCACCCGGGCGGCCAGCTCCCGCCCGTCCAGCCCGGGCATCACCAGGTCGGTCACCAGGAGGTCGAACTCCCGCCCCGCGGTCAGGTGCCGCAGGGCCGCCTCCGCCCGGTCGGCCTCGACCACCGCGTACCCCTGCCCCTGGAGCGTCAGCCGGGCCACGTTCCGGATCCGCTCCTCGTCCTCGACCAAGAGCACCCGCCGCCCGGCCCCGGACGCCGCGTCCGCCGCCGGCGCCCGGGTGACCGCCGACGGGGCCTGGGCCGCCTCGCACCACGGGAGCCGGACCCGGAACGTCGTCCCGACCCCGACCGCCGAGTCCACCTCCACCCGCCCGCCGGCCGCGTCCACGATCCCGTACACCGTCGCCAGCCCCAGCCCGGTCCCCTTCCCGATCTCCTTCGTGGTGAAGAACGGCTCGAAGATCCGGGCCTTCACCTCGTCCGTCATCCCGCACCCGGTGTCCGCGATGGTCAGCACCGCGGCGCATTCTGGGCCGTCTACCCGGGCGGTCCCGATGGTCAGCGTCCCGCCCCCGGCCATCGCGTCCTTGGCGTTCACCGCCAGGTTCATCACCACCTGCTCCAGCTGCCCCTTGTCCGCCCGCACCCGGACCGGCAGGTCGGCGAACTCGGTCCTGACCGTGATCGTCTCCCCGAGCAGCCGGCGCAAGAGCCCGGCCAGCCCGGACACCGTCTCGGTCAGGTCGACCACCTCCGGCCGGCTCGGCTGCTTCCGGCTGAACGTCAGCAGCTGGCGGGTGAGGGACGCGGCCCGGTCGGCGGCGTCCCGGATGTCGTCCACCAGTTCGCCCAGCCCGTCGTCCCCGGGCGGGAGCTGCTGGATCAGGTGGACGTTGCACGAGATGATGGTGAGCAGGTTGTTGAAGTCGTGGGCGACGCCGCCGGCGAGCCGGCCGATCGCCTCCATCTTCTGCGCCTGCCGGAACTGGGCCTCGAGCTGCTTCCGGTCGGTCACGTCCTGGTACACCCCGAGCACCCCGACCACCCTCCCGGACTCGTCGCGGGACGGCACCCGGCTGGTCAGGAGGATCGCTTTCCCGCCGTCCGGCCGGGTCAGCGCCTCCTCCACGTTCAGCAGGGCCGTCCCGGTCTCGATCACCCGCCGGTCGCTGGCCCGGTGGCCGTCGGCCTCGGCCGGGGCGACCAGGTGGTCGTCCGTCTGCCCGACCACCTCCCCCGGGGCGGCCAGCCCGTGGTCCCGGGCGAACTGGTCGTTGCACCCCAGGTAGATCGACGCCCGATCCTTCCAGAACACCCCGCACGGGATGTGGGCGAGCAGGCTCCGGAGCAGGGCCTCGCGCCCCCGCAAGGTCTCCTCCGCCCGCCGCCCGCCGGTCGTCTTCGTCGCCACCACCAGCCGGACCACCCGGCCGCCGGCCGCCGCCCGGGCGGTCACCACCTCGGCCGCGAGCAGCGCCCCGGACGCGGCCCGGTGCCGCCACACCACCGGCTCCCCCGGGGTGCCGGCGAGCCGGTCCGCGTCCTCCGCCGGGCTGACGTCCCGGACGGTCAGGCGGAGGAGCCGGTCGCGGGTGTACCCGTACCCGTGGACGACCGCCTCGTTCACCGCCAGGAAGTGGAGGGTTTCCTCGTCGAACACCCACATCGGCCCGGGGTGGGCCTCGAACAGCGCCCGGTACGGGTGCTTGCCCTCCAGCCCCGGCCCGGGCGAGCCGGCCTCGTCCGGCAGCGGCGACGCCATCACCGCCGACTCGGTCTGCGCCCCGGCCGCCGGGTCCGGCCCCGGCCCGCCCGGGTCGGAGCCGGTGCTCGCCCGGGCGGGGGCGGACGTCGGGCACGGGGGCGGGTACCGCCGCCGGTTCGCCCAGAGCAGGAGGGTGGCGGCGCACCCGAACCCGGCGGCGGCGCCGGTGAGGAGGTCGGGGACGGGCATGCGGGCCCTCGGCGGGGGCGGTCTCGTCGGTGCAGTATCGCTCACTCCCGGGGCGGATTTTCCCGGTGACCCGGGCGGGGCCGGAATTCACCCCCCGCCCGGCGGCGGCGAGCTACACTTCACCCGGTCCGTTCCGCCCGGCCGCCGCGAGGCCCCGATGTCCGTTTCCCCGGCCACCCACCTCCGCCCCGCCGACCCGCACACCCCGGCCCCGTCCGAAGCCCTGCTCGCCCGGCTGAACCGGCTGGTCGAGCAGTGGGTGGTGCTCCCGGAGGAGTGGGACGAGCTGCCGTCCGCCGTCCGGGACGACATCCTCCGGCCGGTCCGCGGCGAGGACTTCCTCGACAAGCTGGTCCGCAACCAGCTCCTGACCGAGTACCAGGCGGACTCCGTCCGGGAGGGGTGCGAGGGGAGCCTGGTGCTCGGCCACTACCGGGTGCTGGACGTGCTCGGGCACGGCGGGATGGGGACGGTGTACCGGGCCGAGCACCTGCACCTGCGGCGGCCGGTCGCGGTCAAGGTCATGACCCGGAGCGTGGAGACGAACTCCCGGCTGCTGCACCGGTTCTACGCCGAGGCCCGGGCGGTGGCGAAGCTCCAGCACCCGAACATCGTCGCCTGCACGGACGCCGGCCGGCACGCCCGGGCCGGGCTCCCGCCCCGCGACTACTACGTGATGGAGCTGATCCCCGGGCAGGACCTGCACTCCCTGGTCGGGGACGGCGGGCCGCTCCCCCCGCCCCGGGTGTGCGACCTGTTCCGCCAGATCGCCGACGCCCTGGCCGAGGCCCACCGGCTCGGGCTCGTCCACCGGGACATCAAGCCGAGTAACATCATCGTCACCCCGGACTGGCAGGCGAAGCTGCTGGACTTCGGGCTGGCGCTCCAGCCGGAGGCCCGGATGACCGAGCCGGGGACGCTGCTCGGGACCGTCGGGTACATGGCCCCGGAGCAGGCCAAGGACTCGCAGGCGGTGGACCACCGGGCGGACCTGTTCAGCCTCGGGGCGGCGATGTACTGGGCCCTGACCGGGCAGGAGCCGTACCCGGAGACCGGGAACGTGCTGGCCGACCTGACCGCCCGCACCACCGCCCCGCCGGTGGACATCCGCCGGGTCCGCCCGGAGCTGCCGGAGGAGGTGGCCGCCCTGGTCACCAAGCTGACCGACACCGACCCGGACCGGCGGTACCAGTCGGCCCGGGCGGTGGCCGCGGCGCTGGCCGGGATGGGCCGGTGGGCGACCCGGGTCGAGGACGCCGGGGCGAAGGCGAAGCCGCGGGTGCTGGTCGCCGAGGACGACCCGCGGCTGCGGAAGCTGGTGACGAACCTGCTCCGGGACTGCGCCTGCACCGACGTCGGGGACGGGGCGGCGGCGTGGGCAGAGTTAGAGAAGGCCCCGTACGACTTGCTCGTGCTCGACGTCAACCTGCCGGGGCTGAGCGGGCCGGAGCTGCTCGCCAAGGTGCGGGCCGACGGCCGGCTGCGGGAGCGGACGAAGACGCTGGTGATGTCCGGGGAGCTGACCAGCGAGTCGTTCGGCGGGCTGCTGATGAGCGGGGCCGACGACTACCTGGCGAAGCCGTTCAACCCGCCGGAGTTCCAGGCCCGGGCGCGGGCGCTGCTCGGCCGGGCCGCCCCCGAGGCGCCGGCCAAGGCGGAGGCGGACAAGGCCCCGGCGGCCGCGGCGCGGCGGGCGGAGAAGGTCGAGGTGCCGCCGGCCGCCCCGCTCGCCCTGACCGTGACCCGGTTCCTGGAGGAGATCGGGCAGGCCGCCCCGGGGTACCAGCGGCGGGCCGGGCGGTACGTCAGGGCGCTGGCCGCCGCCGCCCCGGACCGCGGGGAGTACGCCCGGCTGAAGGACGCCGCGTACCTGGAGATGCTGGCCGGGGTGGCCGCCGTCCACGACGCCGGCATGCTGATCCTCCCGCCGGATATCCTGCTGAAGCCGGACCGGCTCGGGCCGGAGGAGCAGGCGGTGCTGCGGCAGCACCCGGTGATCGGGGCGCAGGTGCTGGCCGACGTGGTCGGGCGGCTGCCCGGGGTGGTGCCGGCGCTGGGCGTCGCCGCGGAGGTGATCCGCAGCCACCACGAGCGGTGGGACGGGGCCGGGTACCCGGACGGGCTGGCCGGGGACCGGATCCCGCTGGCCGCCCGGGTGGTGGCCCTGACGTCGGTGTACGAGTCGCTGCGGACCCGCCGCCCGCACCGCCCGGCGTTCAACCGGAGCCAGGCGTTCCGGCTCATCTCGGCGGAGGCGGTCGGGCAGTTCGACCCGACCCTGGTGGAGGCGTTCGTGGCCGCCGCCAACGCGTTCGACGAGGTCTTCCAGGCGGGCGTGCGGTGACCCGGCGGACCGCCGCCGTCGTCTTCCCGTTCGACCTGTTCGGCGGGGCCGGGACCGGGGCCGGGGCGCGGCTGCTGGGGGACGCGGTCCGCGAAATCCTGGACGACCTGGAGGAGGAAACGCGGCCGTGCCGGGCCGACGCCCTGCGCGGGGCGGTGGACGTGCGCGAGTTCGCGTTCGAGACGCCGGCGCAGGTGCGCGACTGGCGCCAGACCGGCCGGCGGGCGGCGCGGCGGGCGCTGAAGGCCGGCGACTTCCTCCTGTGGCTCGGCGGGAACCACCTGAGCGTGCTGCCGGCGCTGGAGGAACTCGGCCGCGACACCCTGGTGGTCCAGTTCGACGCCCACCTCGACGTGTACGCCTTCCACGACACCACCGCCGAGCTGTCGCACGGCAACTTCCTGACGCGCTTCGACGTCCCGCGGCCGCGGCTGGTGAGCGTCGGCCATCGCGACCTGTTCCTCACGCCCGCCGAGATCGCCGAGACGTTCGAGGCCGTCTACTCGGCTGAGGACGTGGCGACCGACCCGGACCGGGTGGTCGCGGAGGTGCGGCGGCTGTCGGCCGGGGCGAAGCGGGTCTGGATCGACCTCGACGCCGACGCCCTCGACCCGGCGGCGTTGCCGGCGGTGCAGCACCCGCTGCCGTTCGGGCTGCTCCCGCCGACGCTCCTGAAGCTTCTGAACGCGGCGTGGTCGGGGAAGGTGGTGGGGTTGTCGGTGTCGGAGTTCGACCCCGGGCGGGACGCGCGCGACGCCGGGCTGAACCTGCTCGGGTGGCTGGTCGAGTGGGCGCTGCTGAAGGTGCACGCGGCTGGCGAACCCGGAGCGTGAGCGACGGGGTAGGGCGTCACCCCGTCGCTCACGCTCCGGGTTCGCCCGGAATCGCCCTTCCCCCCGCGGCCCGCCGGTGGTATGTGCTCGCGCATGAGGCACGCCCCGCGCACCAGCCTCCGGCGGGCGGTCGTCGGGTCGGTCGCCGCCCACCTCCTGCTGGCGGCCGCGGCCGCATTCGTCCTCACCCGCCGGCCCGCGCCCGCCCCCGCCCCGCCCGGCATCGACACCCGCGCCGACACCCTCACCCTGCGGGCCGCGGAGATCGAACTCGCGGTCGCATCGCCGGAAGCCCCGCCGTCTTCGGAGCTGCCGGAACCCGACCCACCACCCGACCCCGTCCCGGACACGCCGCCGACCGCCCTTCCTCAACCGTCCCCGTCGCCCCCGTCCCGCCTCCCGCCCCGGACCGCCATCCCCGGTTCACTGCCGAAACACGTCGTCGCCCTCATCCGCCGACCCACCGCGGCGCCGGCCGCGCCGGCGGTCGCGCCGCTGCACGGGGCGATGAAGCCCGGGCAGGTCGTGGTGTACGCCCTCGACTGCTCCGGCAGCATGGGCGAGTTCGGGAAGCTGGCGGCGGCGAAGGCGGCGCTCGCCGCCACCCTCCGCCGGCAGCCGGGGGAGGTCCGGTTCCAGGTGGTGGCGTACAACAGCACCGCCCGGGCGGTGCTCCCCGGCGGGGCCGTCCCGGCGTCCGCCGCGAACGTCGCCGCCGCCGAGGCCGCCCTCGCGGCCCTGACCGCCGCCGGGCGGAGCGACCACCGGGAGGGGTTGCGGGCCGCCGCCGCCCTCCGCCCGGACGTGGTCGTCCTGCTGACCGACGCCGACGACCTGTCCGCGGCGGCGCTCAAGCCGGTGCTCGCCGGGAAGCCGGTGTGCGTGGCCCGGGTCACCGCCGCCGGGGCCGGCCCGCCGCGGGAACTCCGCTGAGGTACGCTGATGGCAACGGAACCCCCGGCCTGGCCGCGGCCGCACTTCACCCCGGGCGGCGGGGACGCCTTCCTGTACTACGTCGTGTTCGGCGCGTTCGACCTCTCCCGGCCGCCGACCCGGGCGAAGTACCGCACGGCCGGGGCGCCGGCCTGGCTGTCGAACGCCGGGTACGACCGGGCGAAGCACCCCGAAGTGTTCGCCGAGTACCAGTCGGGGAAGTTGTGGGACGTCCTGACCCGCGACACCCCGGTGACGGCGGCCGAGGCCGAGCGGTCCCCGCAGTGCGTCCGGCTCCGGGCCGAGGTCCCCGACCCCCCGTCCCTCGACTACTTCCGGGACGTGGTCGGGGTCGTCGCCTGGCTGCTCGACGCCGGCGGGGTGGCGGTGTACGACCCGCAGATGTTCTGGCTGTGGGCGCCGGACGAGTGGCGGGACGAGGTGTTCGCCCCGGACGAGCCGCTGCCCGACCGGCACACCACCATCATGGTGTCGGAGGAGGCCGGCGGGACGTCCTGGTACCACACCCGGGGGATGCGGAAGTATGGCCGGCCGGACCTGAGCGTCCGCGGGGTCGGGGCGGCCCACGCCGACGGGGTGACGTTGATGCTCGAGCGGTTCGTCGAGCTGCAGGCGCTCGGCGGGGTGATCCCGGACGGGGAGGAGGTGCGGATGCAGGCGCTGCCGCCCGGCGGGGTGTGCCGGCACGGCGGGAGCCACGACGACCCGGACTTCAACAACGTCCACGTCGAGGTGGCGTGGCCGCCGGGGGCGCTGGTGTGAACTCCCGAGCGGGGGGCGTGAGCCCCCTGTGCTGGCAACACAGGGGGCTCACGCCCCCCGCTCAGTCGGGTCGATCAGAACGGGATCGCCCCGTCCGGCTTCGCGTCCCCGGCGCCGTCGGCGAACTCCAGGCTCGACGGGCTGTGCGCGTCCAGGCTCTTCAGCAGCGCCGCCGACTCCTCCAGCCCGTTCCCCAGGCACCGGACGCTGATCACCATCTCGGCCAGGGCGGCGAACGGCAGCCCGTCGGTCAGCCCGACCCACGCCCGCAGCTCGGCCGCCGACAGGTCCGGCACCTTCCGGCCGAAGTACGCCTCCCGCACCCGGCCGTCCGGGGCGTCGATCCGCAGGATCCGGTCGAACCGCCGCGGCCGGGACACGATCCGCCGGTCCAGCTTCTCCGGGTAGTTCGTGCTGGCGATGTTCACCGCCCGGTCCACCTGGCTGTTCCCGTCCAGCCACTGCAGCAGTTCGGCGTCCCCATGCTCCTCGATGATGGCGTCGAGGTCCTCGAACACGCACACCACCGGCCGGTCCGGCTCGACCTGGCGGAACTTCTCCGCGGCCTGGACGAAGGCGTGCGGGTGGGTGCAGAAGAAGGCGACGTGCCCGTCGGCGACGACCGCCCGGACGATCTGGTGGATCAGCGACGACTTCCCGCACCCCTGCTTGCCGTACAGCAGGTACCCGCGGCGGTGGAGGAACCCGTACCGGGCGAACCGGTCGCCGCTGGCCCAGAACAGCGACAGCTCGGCCAGCACCTTGGCCGACAGGCTGTCCGGGAAGTGGATCATCTCGTCGGCGTGCAGGTCGCGGGCCTGGTAGTGGGGGTTCCCGCAGTGGTCGAGCCAGCAGGTGTACGCCCCGGGCGGCAGCGCCTCGGCGGTCCGCCCGCACACCTGGAACTGGTTCGGCCCGGTGAGCATCCACTGGAGGCCGAACTCGTTGCGGACCGGCAGCCGGCTGACCATGAGCGGACCCTCGTCGTGGGTGGCGTGGGGGAGGACGCGGCCGGGGCGTCGTCGGTTCGCGCCGGCGGGGAGTGGGGAGGTTGTACCCGGCGGGGTGTGAGGATGCAGTGTCGGTAGCGGAATGTGGTGGCGGCGGGTGGGGTGACGGCGTAGGCTCGGGGTGTCCGAGGTCCGACCGCGGAGGCCGCGATGCGGTACGTCTTGTTGGCCGCGCTGCTCGCTCCCGTGCTGGTTGAAGCCGTGGTAAGCGTCTGGCCGGAGTTGAAGACGGTGTACACGACCCGGAAACAACTGAAGGAGGCCGCCCACCGCGTCTACTCGGTGTGGTGCGGGAACTCGATGGCGTCACCCGGGTATCAGGCGGACGCCGCGCTGGTGAAGGGCGCCGGCGCGGGCATTCTGCCCGTGCTCGCGGAGTTGGTGGCGGAGAAGCACACCAGCGACCACGTGGCGCGCGGCGCCCTACAGACGGCGGCTGACTACCCGCTGTCAGTGGAGTTCCGGACCGCCGCCCGCACCCGCCGCGACCGTGAGGCGCTGCCCTACGGCAACTACTGGGCGATGGAGCGCTGGTTCCTCTACTTCGTCCGGTTCGGCGACGAGACGGACCTGATGTGGATGGAGAAGGCCGTGAGGCAACTCCGCGAGGAGGATCGGCCGCGCGGCGAGGAACACCTGCGGCAACTGCGGGCGCGGCTGGCGACGAACTGACCGTGGGGCTTGGTCTTCACCCCGAAGGGGTGGGACAACGTAGCCCGGGGCAACGCCCCGGGTCGGCGGGTGCAACCACCCCCAGCCTGAAGGGCTGGGACACCGCGGCGTGTCGCAGCCCTTCAGGCTGCACGCCCCGGCGCCGTGTACCCAGGGCTGCGCCCTGGGCTATGTTGTCCCACCCCTTCGGGGTGAAGACGCGGCCGGGTCGCCCCTGTCACCCCGCCTTCCGCCCCTGGTTCGCGTCGTACCACCGCCGCAGCTCCGCGTCGCACCGGGCCACCCCGCGGCGCGTCAGCCACCCGGCCGCCGCCACCGTCAGCACGAACCCCTCCACCCACGCCCACGTGATCCCGGTCCGCAGCGGCAGGTAACACGCCGCGGTCGGCACCAAGCCGGCCAGCCCGTCGAGCTTCGCCTTCAGCAGCCCGAACAGCAGCACCGGCAGCCCGAGCGTCAGCCCGCACGCCACCCCGCCCGCCTGCACCCCGGTGCTGAACATCCGGAACCCGACCGCGAACGAGAACGCCCACAGCGCCAGCCCGCCCATCCCGGCCGCCACCGCCTGGTGCCACCCCACCCGCCCCGACCACGCCAGCGCCACCCACAGCACCGCCGCGATGCCGAGGTACGCCCGGCCGCGCCGCCACGCCGCCGCCAGCGACGCGTGCCAGTAGTCGCGCCCGGTCAGGTCGGTCAGCAGGAGCAGTTCGAGCCGCCGGCACCGGTCCGGGACCGTCGGGTCCCACAGCCCGAACTGGAATGCCGCCGGGACCGCCGCCAGCACGCACATCGCCGTCGCCACCACCGGCGCCCCGCCCAACTGCTCGAACACCCGGAACGCCGACCGCCCCATCCACGGCGGCCACCGGTCCCCGGCGATCAGAAACGCGGCGTACAACAGGCAGAACCCGCCGGCTAGCCACACGTTCACCCGCCCCGAGTACTCCATCACCCGCCGCACCGCCCACCACGACAGCGGCCACTCCCCGATGTGCCGCGACTGGTCCGGCCGGCCGGACCGGATCGGCTTGTAGTGGCGGTCGTGGAAGTGGCCCTTCAGCCGGCCGGACGCCCGCAGCCCGAACAGCCACGCCAGCATCACCGCGATCAGGTTCACCTCGACGAACGCCGGCCAGACCGCGGCCGGCCCGTCCCGCCGGACGAACCAGTTCCGCACCACCCCGAACGGGTTGTCGTTGATCAGGCTGGCGACGGTGGCGGTGGTCCAGTCGGCGGCCGCCGGCGGGAGCACCCGGAGCCACGCCCGCAGGTTCTCCCCGGCCAGGATGCCGACCACCAGGTACACCAGCACCGCCACCGTCCCGACCCACTCCCCGACCCGGCGGACGGCCGGCGCCTCGTACGCCCACGCGGTCAGCCCGAGCGCGGTCACCAGCCCCCACAGGAACGGCATCAGGGCGAGCGGCCACAGGTCGGCCGGGCCGACCGCCCCGAGCAGCACCATCGCCCCGAGCACCGGCAGCCCGGCGAGCGACACCAGGGCGAACCGCCCGACCCCGGCCAGGGCCTCGCCGAGGAACAGCCGCCGAGGCGTCACCTGGGTGACGAGGAGGAACTCGAGCGCCTGACTCTTCGGGAGCTGGGTGAGCCGCCACCCGACCAGCGCCGCCCCCTCGACCACGCCGAGGATGAGGGCGAGTTGGCCGACGGCGGACATCGCGGCCGGGGTGTGGGCGTTGGCCGCCCCCCACCCGATGCCGGTCAGGAGCAGGACGTGGAAGGCGACGGCCCGGCGGAACGTGAGGTGCCGGCCCGGGGCGCGCATCGCGGCGGCGAACAGGGTGCGGAGCATACCCGAGGATAGGACACGCCCCGGCGAGCGGGGGGCGTCAGCCCCCTGATGGCATGCGGCATCAGGGGGCTGACGCCCCCCGCTCGCCGGGCGGTCACCCCTTCTTCGCGTCCCCGGGCCGGCGGTACTCGCCGGACGCCGGGCCGCGCGGCGGCCCGCCGACCGAGATCGACTCGTGCGACCCGCCCTTCACTACCCGCCACGGGTCCGCCTCGGTGGCCCGCACCGCCTTCAGCCCGCGAGCCTTCAGCAGCGCCGCCATCAGCTCCTTGCAGCTCCCCCAGCGGTCTTGCGGGACCGGGGACAGCGCCCGCAGCAGCGCCGGCCGCTCCTCCTCCGGCAGCCCGGACAGGTCGGCGAGCGGGCGGGCGAAGCTCTTGGCGAGCTGGGCCGGCGGGGGCGGGAACGGGAACGTGCCGGTCCGCAGGACGTGGTACGTGACCGCCAGGCCGAACTGGTCGGACGTGTCCGAGTAATACCCGAGGAACACCTCGGGGGCGGCGTACTCCCGGGTCCCCTGCCGCGGGCACGGGGTGTTCGGGCCGTACGTCGGGGTGGCCAGCCCGTGGTCGGTCAGCTTCGCCACGTCCCCGACCAGGAGCACGTTGTTCGGCTTCACGTCCCCGTGCTGGAACCCGACCTTCCGCCCGTCCCGCGGGTGCCGGCGGGCGTTCAGGAAGTCGAGGGCGTCGGCCACCTGCCACAGGTACAGGGCCAGGACCGGGTACGGGACCGGCTGGCCGAGCTCGTTGTGGTACACCAGCATCAGGTCCAGGAGCGTCGCCTCGGCCAGCTCCATGTTGATGACGATGTACCCGGGGATCGACCAGACGGCGTTCGTCTTCACCAGGTGCGGGTGGTCCAGCCCCAGGAACGACTGCATCGACCGCACCTCCCGGGAGGTGCTGAACCCGTTCGAGCTGGGCATGAACTTGAGGGCGACCGGGACCCCGTCCGGGGCCGACGACTCCCACACCTCGGCGAACCCGCCCCGCCCCCGGACCCGCCGCAGCCGGTACCCCGGCGACGGCTCGGCCCCGGCCTGCAGGGCGACCGCCCCGGGGGTCGAGGACCAGGTCTTCGGCGGCAGGGTCAACACCGTCTCCCCGTCGTGCCGGCCGGCCGGCCCCGGGGCCCGCCCGGGGCGAGTCTCCCGGGCGGGCCGTGGAGAAACTGTAGCACACGAAGATTCCGCGCCGCCCGATCCGCCACCCCGGTTTCACCCCCGGGCGGGGATCAGACTCACCGCCCACCCGACCGGCTTCCCGTCCCGGTACGGCATCACCCCGTGGAACTGCGGCCCGCCGCGGTCGAACACCAGCGGGAGGAAGTGCCGGTCGCCCTCCCACAGCGGGAGCGACGGCACCCGCCCGACCTCGACCCACTCCAGCGCCCCCTCGGCGTTGGCGGCCGGCGGGGTGCCGGTGAACGCGGTCACCCGGAACACGAACCCGAACCAGTCCTCCGCGTTCGGCCCGAACCCTGGCCACGACACCGTCCCGGCGAGTTCCAGCGCGTCGCACTCGATGGCCGCCTCCTCGCGCAGCTCGCGGCGCAGCCCGGCGACCACGTCCTCGCCCGGGTCGAGCTTGCCGCCGAGGCCGTTGTACTTGCCGAGGTGCGGGTCCCCGGGCCGGGCGGTCCGGTGGACCATCAGGACGCGGGCCCCGTCCGGGGAGAAGACGTACCCGAGGGTGGCGAGGACCGGGGTGAACGGCATAACGGGCGGCTCGGGGTGAGGGCGGATGACCCGGGGGACCTCACCGACTCACCCGGCAGCCGGGGCCGGCTCGGCCGGCAGGAGCGAGGTCAGGAGCGCGACGAACTCCGGCGAGTAGACGGCCGCCGTCTCCGGACGGCCGAGCAGGCCCCTCACCACGGACGAGTCGCCCAGCAGGTCCCGGAATACGCCCCGCCAGCTCTCCCACCCCCGCCGCTCCGCCGCGCTCCGCCGGCCGGCGTGGGTGTGGTAGTCGAAGATCAGCTCGGCCACGTTCAGCAGGATGTACCCGAACGAGTCGAGCTTGGCGGCCTGCAGGTGGTCGAACGGGGGCAGCCCGGGGGGGCGGCGGGAGTCCCGGTAGTAGTTCAGGAACGGGTCCCGCACCAGTTCCCGGTTGACCTCGAGGAGCAGCTTGGAGAACTCGTTCCGGTTCGCCAGCCGGATCTGCCGGGCGGCGATCCCGTGGGAGAAGTACGCCGCGAGGGCGGAGACGGTGAGCGAGACGAGCGAGATGGCGAGCGTGACCGCCGCGACGGTGTCCACCCGGTGTCCTCCGATCCGAAGGGGCTGACCGGAAGGTCATTCGCGTCCCCGAGCCGGACCTTTACCGGCCGCCCGTCAAGGGGCCAGGATGGCGAGGTCGATCGTGTTCGGCCCGGGCTTGACCTCCGCCGTCAGCGTCGTCGTGTCGGCCCGGGACAGCTTCTCCGGGACCACCCAGTTCACCTTCCCGGGCACCAGGATCTTCCCCCCGGGCAGCTTCTCCCGCGACAGCTTCATCTCCTCGTCCAGGCTCTTCGGCTCGGCCATCACCCCGGGGCCGACCGTGGTCGACTGGACCGTCACCTTGTGCGGGCCGACCACCGCCCCGTCGCCCGCGGCCACGGTGGTCAGGGTGAACGTGCCGTCCGGCCGGATCTCGCCCACCGCCGTCGGGCCGTCCGCCGGGTGGAACATCACCACCCCGCTCGTCACCGCCTTCCCGCCGACGGTCACCCGGCCGGTGACCGGGGCGAGGTCGAGGCCCTTCCCGCACCCGGCGGCCAGGCACCCGAGCAGGACCGGCAGCCAACGTCCGCGCCGCATCGAAGTCCCTCGCACACGGGGTTGATGACCCGGGACGAGCCGGACGGGTGAGCGACGGATCGAATGAGACCCGTCGCTCACCCGTCCGGCTCGTCCGGCCGCCTCACGGCACGGCGACCGTCTCGCTGCCGGCGACCGTGGCCAGCGCCCCGAACGTGTCGAGCGGCACCGTCTGGGCGAGGAACCCGACGTGCCCGTCGGCGTACAGGAAGTTCGCCCCGCCCACGTGCTGGCTGCCGAACGGGGTGTCGTTCTCGTTGTCCGCCAGCAGCGGGACGGTCGCGTTGACCGGGAACCGGGTGTTCCGGAAGTCCCGGCCGTAGGACGCGTCGGTGACGCGGCAGTTCGGCTGCATGCACGCCCCGGCCGAGTTCCACTGGACCGGCCCGCCGACCGTCTCCACCCCGTACCCCGGCCCCATCCCCCACCGCTGGGCGTGGGCCGACTCGCCGACCGCCAGGGTGTTCGAGGTGCCGTCGGCGACGTCGGTCAGCTTCCGCGGCAGGTTGATCCCGAACAGCCCGTCCCGGAACACGTCCCCGCGCCACCCGTGGCTGTCCCGGGCCCGCCCGCCGGCGACGCCGAAGTAGTCCCGCCGGTTCGGGAACTGGCCCCACCGCCCGCCGGTGCTCGGGCAGGTGTACATCGGCTGCGGGGTGCCGCCGGTGGCGGTGAACCCGGCCGGCTGGGCCGCCCACCCGGTCTCCGGGTTGTACTGCCCGTGGACCGCGTCCTGCTCGACGTACGGGAGGATCAGCACCCACATCGAGTTCCCGCGGCAGTCGGCGGCGCAGTGCCGGGCGACGTCCACCTCCATCCCGATCAGCCGGCCGCGGACGTCGTGGTAGTTGTGCAGGGCGATCCCGAGCTGCTTCAGGTGGTTGGTGCACTTCGCCCGGGCGGCGGCCTCCCGGACTTTCTGCACCGCGGGCAGGAGCAGGCCCACGAGGACCGCGATGATGGCGATCACGACGAGGAGTTCGATCAGCGTGAACCCGTCGCGGGCGCGCACCCTGTCGGGGCGGGACATGGAGAGGTTCCTTGCGGGCGAGGGGGAATGAAGTGGCCGCCCCGCCGCGAGCCGGTCGGGGTGTAGGTGAAAGCCTACCCGGGTCGCGGCTCGATTACAAGAACCAACCGGCGGCGGTCAGGCCGTCGGGTCCGGGCGCAGCCCGGCGAGCACCGCCCGGACGGCGGCCAGGTCCTCGTCCGAGACGCCTTCCCGCCGGTGGTACCGCCGCTCTAGCGCGTCGAGCAGGGTCTCCCACATGTCGCGGGTGACCGCCGGGGCCGGCCCCCAGTCCGTCCGCCGCCGGAACCGGACCCGGAACCGCCACGCCCGCGCGAACTTCTCCGCCCGGACGAACCTCCGTTCTCCGGTGCCCGGGTCGGCGTCCGTCCAGTCGATGTGCATGCGGTCGAAACCCGGGCCGGGGGGCGTAGAATCAGCGTAGCAGAAACCGCCGGGGGCCGGTATCGCGCCGCACGGGCGCGGGCCGCCCGCCCGGGCCGCGCTCCACCCCTGGCGCGGGCGAGCGGGGGACGACCGATGGTGCTGTACGAGGACCACGCCCCGGCCGTCGTCTACTCGGTGGCGTTCTCCCCCGACGGGGCCGCCGTGGCCAGCGGGGCGAAGGACGGGTCCGTCTCCCTCCGGGACGCCGCCGGCGCCCCCCATACCCTCCTCGAGCGCGGCCCCCAAAGCCTCCCGGTCTACGCCGTCGCCTACACCCCGGACGGGTCGGCGGTGGTCGTCGGCGGGGCGTTCGGGTGGCTCGGCGCCCGCCACGACGGGTCCGGGTGGCGGGTGTTCGGCCCCCAGTCCGCCGCCCCGGTCACCGCCCTCGCCGTGCTCGACGACCGCACCCTCGCGGTCGGGGTCGGGGACCGGGTAAAGCCGGTCGCCGGGAAGTTCGAGCTGTGGGACGTCCTCACCGGCCGGCGGCGCGAGCCGTACTTCCTGGAGCCGAACGGGGTGCGGGCGGTGGCCGCGTGCCCGGCGAGGCGGACGGTGGCGTGGTCGACCGGGCACCGGAAGGTGTGCGTCTGGGACGTGCTGAAGCAGCGGCCGGTCGACTTCCCGCTGCCGAAGCCTTGCCCGGCGGTGGCCCTCAGCCCGGACGGGTCACAGCTGGCCGCGGCGGTGGACTACGGGGTGAAGGTGCTGTCGGTGGAGCGGAAGCGGGAGCGGGTCGAGTTGAAGGGGCACAAGGGGCAGGTGGTGGCGGTCGCGTTCAGCCCGGACGGGGAGACGGTGGCGACCGGGAGCTGGGACGGGACGGTCAGACTCTGGGACGCGGCGACGGGCCGGGAGCGGGCGGCGTTCCGCTGGCCGGTCGGCCGCGTCCAGTGCTTGGCCTACGCCCCGGACGGGTTCCGCCTCGCCGCCGGCGACGACACCGGCAAGGTGGTGGTGTGGGACTTGGAGTGACGGGCCGCGGGCCGCCGTGTTCTTCACCCCGAAGGGGTGGGACACTGTAGCCCGGGGCAACGCCCCGGGTCAGCGTGACCGACCACCCCGCAGCCTGAAGGGCTGGGACACCGCCTGTCGCAGCCCTTCAGGCTGCACGCCCCGGCGCCGTGTACCCAGGGCTGCGCCCTGGGCTATGTTGTCCCACCCCTTCGGGGTGAAGACGGAACACCGGCCCCGGTCACAGCCCCGCGAAGTTCTGCAGCATCCGCAGCCCGACCGCCTGGCTCTTCTCCGGGTGGAACTGCGTCGCGAACACGTTCCCCCGCCACACCGCCGCCGCGAACGGCCCGGGGTAGTCGGCGGTCGCCGCCACGCACCCCTCGTCCGCCGGCGCCGGGAAGTACGCGTGGACGAAGTACACCGCCGGGTCCGGCGGCAGCCCGGCGAACAGCGGGCAGTCCGGCCGCCGCAGGGCGAGCGTGTTCCACCCCATGTGCGGCACCTTCAGCCCGGGGGCGTGCGGGAACCGCACCACCTCGCCGGGGAACAGGTCGAGGCCGGCGTGCCGCCCGTCCTCGTGCCCGCGGGTGAACAGCAGCTGCAGCCCGAGGCAGATGCCGAGGAACGGCCGGTCCGCGCGGACGTGGCCGGCGACGACCTCGCCCAGCCGGGTCTCGCGGAGCCGGGCGGCCGCGTCCCGGAACGCCCCGACCCCCGGCAGCACCACCTTCGCGGCCCCGGCGATCCGGTCCGGGTCGGCGGAGATGTCGGCGGCGTGCCCGACCCGCTCGAACGCCTTCTGGACGCTCCGCAGGTTCGCCATCCCGTAGTCGACGATCACGATCCCGGCGCGCGCCATCTGGTACCCCTTACACCCGGGCCGCGGCGGCGACCGGCTCTGCCGGCCGGCGGAGCAGCAGCCCGGCGGCGAACACCCCGACCCCCATGACGGCGGCCACCAGCCCCATCCCGGGCAGGTCGAACAGCGGGAACTGGACGTGCGGGCCGACCCACCGCCACGAGAGCCACGTCACCACCACCCCCAGTGCCAGTCCGGGGCCGAACGGCAGCTCCCGGGCGTCCGCCCCGGCCGGCCCCGGCTTCGCCCGCACCAGCACCGCCCCGAGCACCTTCAGCACCAGGGCCATCACCGCCCCGGTGAACAGCGACAGCACCGCGATCTGCCACCCGAGGAACGCCCCGGCCATCATCAGGAGGTCGGCGTCCCCGAGGCCCAGCGCCTCCCGCCCGAACCCCAGCTCGAACAGCCCCTTGATGAGCCGCACCGCCAGCGACCCGGCGAGCGCCCCGGCCACGGACGTCAGCAGCCCGAGCTGCCAGCTCCCCGGCGGCGCCCACGCCGGCGCCGGCCCCCAGAACGGCCACGGCTGCACCCCCGGCGGCACCTTGCCCCAGAAGTCCGGCAGCGACCACGGGGCGTCCGGCCCGAGTTCCGGCGACACCGGGAGGACGCCGGCGGCCGCCGGGTTCGGCCACGGCCACGGCATCAGCGCCCCGCCGAGCAGCCCGACCGCCAGCCCGGTGTACGGGATGGCCGGCGGGATGATCCGGTGCTCGGCGTCGATCACCGCGGCCGCGATCAGGCACGCCAGCAGGACGGAGTGGTAGACGAACATGACCCCCGCCCGCCAGCTCGGCAGGGCCATGTCGAGGGCGAAGTACGCGGTCTTGAAGGCCGCGATCCCGTGCCCGTTGGCCAGCACCTCGAACACGTACAGGGCCAGGAACGCCAGCCCGGTCCCGACCTCCACCCACAGGTACCGCGACGAGAACGCCGCCCCGCACGCCCGGCACCGGCCGCGGAGCCGGAGGTAGCCGAGGACTGGGATGTTGTCCGCGAACCGGATCGGGGTGAAGCAGGTGAAGCACCGGGACGACGGCCAGACGATGCTCTTCTCGAGCGGCAGCCGGGCGATCAGGACGTTCAGGAACGACCCGACGGCTAGCCCGAAGGCGAAGACGAGGAGGCACCAGAAGGCGACGGGGAGGTACGACCACCACTCCATGCCGTGAGGATAGCGGCCGCGACCGCGTCCGGCGACGGGCCGCCGGCGTCGGCGGCGTGGTGGGCGAGGTCGCGGTACAGGGGTTCGCGGGCGGCGAGGACGGCGCGGGCCTCGGCGAGCCCGCCGGCGGCGGTCAGGTTCGGGCGGCGGGCGGCGGTGGCCGGGTCGCGGTTAACCCGCTCCCAGACGGTCTCGGGCGGGGCGGTGAGCCAGACCACGAACCCGGCGGCGCGGAGGAGGTCGCGGTTGGCCGGGCGGAGGACGGCCCCGCCGCCGGTGGCCAGGACCAGGCGGTCGCGGCCGCACAGCTCGCGGAGGGCGGCGGCCTCGCGGTCGCGGAACCCGGGTTCGCCCTCGGTCCGGAACAGGTCGGCGATCGACACCCCGGCCGTGGCCTCGACCAGGTCGTCGTTGTCGGCGAAGGCCCACCCGAGGCGGGCGGCGAGGAGCCGGCCGACGGTGGTCTTCCCGGTCCCGCGGGTGCCGACGAGGATGATCCGCTCGGGGGGCATGTGCTCGCGGGGTGGGTGGGTCGGCGGGGCGGGTACCGGAGGTGGTACGAGGCGCCCGGGGGTATGACCACGCCGGACGTGCTCACGGCCCGTGCCAATCTTTTTTCTCGGGACGGGTGAGATTTTTGGCCGGGGTTCGGAACTCTTCCGGATTAGATTGAACGACCCCCGGCTGCGGTTGCCACTCCGGCTGACACGGAGGGCCGTGAGTTCCGGGGGTTCCTGTTCGCCCGCGTCCCTTCCCACAACAGGAGTCGACGATGACCTCACGCCAGCATCTCGCAACCGCCGGCCTCGCCCTGCTCGCCGCCGCCCTCGCCTCGCCCGGCCGGGCCGGGGCCGCGTTCGTGGTCTTCACCTCCTCCGGGCCTAACCCGGCCGCCATCCAGGGTACGGTCGACGCCTTCCGGACCGCCCTCGGCGACCCGAACAACGGCAACGCCCCCGGCCCGCTCGCCGGCGGCCGGCGGGAGATCAACTGGGACGGCGGGGGGGCGACGACCGCCGCCCAGAACGCCGGGGCGCTGCTGGCGTTCACGAACATCCGGGGCGGCACGTTCACGCCCGGCCCGGGCGGGACCGGGTTCCTCCAGACCCCCGTGAACGACCCCCTGTTCACCGCCATCAACCCGACCTACGCCACGACCTTCGCGGCCTTCAGCCCGCTGCGGGTGTTCACCCCGCTGGGCACCAACATCACCGACGCGACCTTCTCGATCCCCGGCACCAACGGGGCGGCGGCGGCGACGGTCGGCGGGTTCGGCGTGGTGTTCAGCGACGTGGACCTCGCCAACACGACCACCATCCAGCTGTTCGACCTGTCCGGCGCGTCCCTGGGGGTGTTCGCCGCCCCGGTCGCGAACAACGGGCAGTCGTTCCTCGGGGTCCTGGGGAACGCCGGCGAGCAGATCGCCCGCGTCCGCATCACCACCGGGAACGCCGCCCTCGGGCCGAACGACGGCGGCGGGGTCGACGTGGTGGTGATGGACGACTTCTTCTACTCTGAGCCGCAGGCCGCCGCGGCCGTCCCCGAGCCGGCGAGCCTCGCCCTGCTCGGGCTCGGCGCCGGCCTGCTCGCGTGCCGGCGGGTCCGCCGGCCCCCGCCGGCCGTGGCGTGAAAGTAGCCGGCACACGGAGTGTGCCGGCTACTCCCCGGACGCATTCCGACAACGGGATGTCACCCGCATCCCGGGTCAAGGCGGCCGGTGTTGGAGTCCCGGCTTCAGCCGGTGCCTCGGGCCGAAAGACCGGCTGAAGCCGGGACTCCAACACCGGCCGCCGATTCATCGGAACCGGATCACTGCCGGAAGCGGGCGGTGCCGAACCGGCCGAGGGCCGGGTCGTACACCGACCCGGTGTACCTCTTGCCGAACAGCCCGGTCCGGGACGCGCTCCCGACCACCGGGTTCAGGCCGCCCCGGGTGGTCGCCGGGGCGCCCAGCCCCGACACCCCCGCGAACGACAGCCGGCCGGCCGACCCCGGGACGAACCCCGGGGTCGGGTTCGGGGTGCCCTTCGGGCCGTTCGCCGCGACCCCGCCCGCCGCCGTCACCACCAGCACCGCCGCGAGCACCGCGCGCCGCATGTTCCCCTCCGTGTCCGGATCCGGGTTCCGACACGGGTCATCGGCCGGCGGCGGCGGGCGGGCCGGCCGGAAACGACGCGGGCCGCCGGAACGCCCGGCGGCCCGCACGGCTCACGCCCTCCCATCACCACCGCCGGCCGACCCCGTAGAACCCGTAATGCCCGGTCCACGGGTTGACCGCCGCCCCGCCGCGGAACGTCGACCCGGTCCACGGGTTCACCCCGCCGACCCGGGTGGTCGAGGTGCCGGTCCACGGGTTCTGGGTCCGCACCCCCCCGACCATGTTCCCGGTCCACGGGTTCCGGACCGCCGCGCCCCGGTACATGTTCCCGGTCCACGGGTTCACCCCGCTCCGCACCATCACCTGGGCGCCCGCCGGGTCCCCGGCGGCCAGCAGGGCGGCCGCCGCCGCCGCCCCGAGAAGCATCGTCCGCATGGCCGACCTCACTTCTCGCTCTTGTGGTGCTTGGGCTTCATGACCGGCTTGCCGACCTCGTTCAGGTCGATCGAGCCCCGCAGCTTCAGCTCGTCCCCGACCGTCTTGTCCGGGTCCACGGTGTAGTAGTACATGGTGTTCGTCGAGTTGTCGGTGACCAGCAGGTTGGTCCCCTCGGTGTCGACCACCGTGTACTTCGGCCCGCCCGCCCCGCCCGCCCCGACGGCCGGCTGGGCCGTGGAGGCCGCCGGCCGGAACGCGTACAGCCCGAACCCGACCCCGAACACGATCAGGGCCACCGCCCACAGCCGCGACTGCTGACGCATGATGGGTTTCTCCGAGAGACGTGACGCGGGCCGCCGGCCCGCCCCCGGAGAGTACGCCCGCCGGACCCCGACGGGCAAGCAAAAACCGGAATCTTCACCCGACCCGCATCACCCGACCCAGGTGGCGTCCGTCTGGGCGAAGGAGACCAACTCGCCCGGCTTGAACCAGAGGGCGATCTCGGCGGCCGCGTTCTCGGGGCTGTCGCTCCCGTGCACCAAGTTGTTCTGCACGCTCAGCCCGAAGTCCCCGCGGATCGTCCCGGGCGGCGACTTCGCCCCGTCCGTCAGCCCCATCAGCACCCGGCACGCGGCCACCGCCTCCCGCCCCTCCCACACCATCGCCACCGTCGGCCCGCTCGTCAGGAACGTCAGCAGGCTCTCGTAGAACGGCTTCCCCTTGTGCACCGCGTAGTGCTTCTCGGCGATCTCCCGCCCGGCCGTCAGCAGCTTCAGCCCGACCAGCCGCAGCCCCTTCCGCTCGAACCGGCCGACCAACTCCCCGACCAGCCGCCGCTGGACCGCGTCCGGCTTCAACAGGATGAGGGTCTGCTGCATGGGTCGGTCCGCCCCGGGGTGGGGAATGGGTGGGTGGGAGGCGGCGTCAGGGTACGGACGGCCGGGCGGACCGTCCACCGGCGGGGCTTCCGGCCGGGCCGGCGGCGCGGTATACCGGGGTACCCGCGGGGCCGACCGATGACCACCCTGAGCCACAAGCTGATCCTCCCGGCCGACGCCAACCACCACGGCACCCTGTACGCCGGGGCGATGCTCCGGTTCGCCCTGGAGGCCGGGTACGCGACCGCCTGCCGGCACGTCGGGCCGGGCGCCAACCTGGTCCTCCGGCGGGTGCTCAACATGGAGTGCCTGCGGCCGGTCCCGGTCGGGGTGGTGGCCGAGGTCCGGGGGGCGGTCCTCCGCCGGACGGCCGCGTACCTGGTGTGCGGGCTGGTCGGGACCCCGCTGGCGGCCGACCAGGGGCCGTGGGCCGAGGCCCTGCTCGGGTTCGCCCAGGTCGGGGAGGGCGGGAAGCCGACCCATTTCCCGGGGGAGTTGCCCCCGCTCGACCCGCCGGCCGGCGACCCGTGGGACCGGCTCGCCGCCCGCCTCGCCCGGCTCGCCCGGGTCCGGTGAGCGACCGCCCCGCCGCCGCGGTCGGACGTCGCTACACTGGCATGATCCTTCTCCCCGACCCTGGACCGCCGATGCCCGCCGCCGCACCTTCTGCGCCCGAGGTCGACCTCCCGGCCGCGACCGACCGCCTCGTCCGGTTCCTCGCCGTCCCCGGGGTGACCGGCAAGGAGGCGGCGATCGGGAGGGAGATCGTCGCCGCCCTCGCCGAGGCCGGAGTGCCGGCGTCGGCGGTCACGTTCGACGACGCCCACACCCGCATCCCCGAGCCGACCCAGACCGGCAACCTGGTCGTCAAGCTCCCGGGGACCGGGCGGAAGGCGGCGAGGCCGGTCCTGTTCATGACCCACATGGACACCGTCCCGCTGTGCGCCGGGGCGAAGCCGGTGGTCAAGGGGCGGCGGGTGGTGAACGAGAACGAGGGGACGACCGCCCTCGGCGGGGACAACCGGACCGGGTGTGCCGTCCTCGCCACCCTCGCCGCCGAGCTGCTGAGGCAGAGGCTGCCGCACCCGCCGCTGACGCTCCTGTTCACCGTCCGGGAGGAGAGCGGGCTGTTCGGGGCGAAGCACCTCGACCCGGCGGTCCTCGGCGGGCCGGCGATGGGGTTCAACTTCGACGGCCGGAGCGCCGCGGACGTGATCCTCGGGGCGATCGGGGCGGACCGGTGGACGGTCGACGTCCGCGGGAAGGCGTCGCACGCCGGGGTGCACCCGGAGAAGGGGGTGTCGGCGAGCATGGTGGTCGCCCTGGCGCTGGCCGACGTGTACGCCGGCGGGTGGTGGGGGAAGGTGCAGAAGGGCGGCCGGCTCGGCACGAGCAACGTCGGGCTGATCGGGTCGGCCGACGGGAGGGCCCCGGCCGGGGACGCGACGAACGTGGTGACCGACGCGGTCCACGTGAAGGGCGAGAGCCGGAGCCACGACGCCAAGTTCGTCCGGGAGATCAGCGCCGCGTACAAGGCGGCGTTCGCGACGGCGGCCGCGAAGGTGACCGACCACGAGGGCCGGCCGGCCCGGGCGAAGTTCACCTCCCGGCTCGACTACCTGCCGTTCCGGCTGCGGGACGACGCCCCGGTGGTCCGGCGGGCGGCGGCGGCGGTCCGGGCGGCGCTCGGCCGGGAGCCGAACCCGAAGGTGACCAACGGCGGGCTGGACGCGAACTGGATGGTCAAGCACGGGGTCCCGACGGTCACCTTCGGGGCCGGGCAGAACGAGATCCACACCGTCAAGGAGTACGTCGACCTGGCCGAGTTCGAGGCCGCCTGCCGGCTCGCCGTCACCCTCGCAACGGCGGAGGAGTGACCGCCGGCGAGCGGGGGGCGTGAGCCCCCTGATGTCTGGAGCAACTCAGGGGGCTCACGCCCCCCGCTCGCCTGAAATCAGAACCCCTCCTTGTACTTGTCCGTCAGCTTCTTCCGGGCGTCGATCAGGAGCGAGTCGATCTGCGACCACGTCTCCAGCCGCCGCCGCTGGTCGTCGGCGATCACCTTCTGCATCTCCGCCTGGATCTTCGGCACGTTCGTCTGGGTGAAGCTCGGGTTCTGCTGGACGAACGGCCGCCACCCCCACCACCCGGGGACCACCCCGCCGACCGAGTACCCGCCGCCGGTCGTGAACGTGTACTTCTGGTTCGACAGGGAGTTCAGGTCGATCGGCACCCCGCGCAGGCTCAGCGCGATCGCCCGCAGCCGCCGGGCGGCCTCGAACCCGGCCTCGCCGGCGACCGGGTCCACCCCCTGCCGGCTCAGGTGCTCGATCTGGGCCGCCGCCCGCTCGTGCCAGGTCGCCGTCTTGTCGTAGCTCGGGCTGTCCCGCAGCGCCCGGACGTCGGCCAGGATCACGTCCACCGCCTGCAGGTACCGCCGCGTCGCCCCGGCCGTCGGCTCCCCGACCTTCGCCCCGGCTTCCGCCTCGCCCGCCGGGCTGGGGAACGCGAACAGCGAAACGATCCGCTTCAGGTCGGCGGTGGGGAGCGGGCCGGACAGGGTCATCGCCCGGTCGGTGAAGGTCGCCTCCCACCGGTCGATCGCCGGGATCGCCATCCCCTGCCCCTCGAGCAGTTCCCGGAACAGGTCCGGCAGGGTGCGGCGGAACAGGCCCGGGTCGCCGTCGAACTCGACGGTGATGCTCGCGGCGATCGCGTCGGTCACCTTGGCGGCGAACGTCATCCCCTTGACCCGGGCCAGGAACCCGGCGACCTGGTTCACGTCCGCGGTCTTCACCCGGGTCACCGCCGGGCTGAACGGGAGGGTCATCCGCAGGACCGTCCGGTCCACCACGTCCTCCAGGTCGACCGCGATCGTGACCGTGTTCCCGGCCGCCTTCCCGACCGCCGCCTTCAGGTAGTCGCCGAGCTGCCCGGTCCTCCGCGCCAGGGCCGCCCGCAGGAACCGGGCGGTGTACTGCCGGTCGGCCGGGTACACGGCGACCAGCTCGGTCCCGGACAGGGAGGTGAAGTACACGTCCCGCGGGGACAGGGCGGCCATCCGCCCGGCGATCTCGTCGGTCGTCCCGCCCTCCCGCCGGGCCACCACCCCCATCCCCGGCATGTCCCGGACCTTGACCAGCCCGACCTGGAAGTCCCGGGACATGCTGCTCAGGTTCACCTCGGCCGCGACCACCACCGCCTCGGCGTCGGCCGGGACGAACCCGAGCCCGCCGCGGTTGGACGGCTGGCCCTTGTCGGCCCACTTCTCAGCCTTCGCGAGCGGGCTGCTGTACGCCGCCTTGACGTCGAGCAGGGCGAGGACGTTGGTGTCCGCGGGGGCGTGCCGCAGCAGGTCGTCGAACGGCCCCGGGGCGGGGGCCGGCTGGGCGGCGGCGGGCGGGCACCACGAGAGCGCGGCCAGCAGGAAGCCGGCCGTCGGCGCGGTTCGGGACATGGGGACCTCGGAGACAGTTGGGTGACACTCCCGTTCTCGCGCCGCGGGGGGCCGGCGTCAAGCGGCGGGGTTGCGGGCGGGGGCCGGTGGGCGGTAGAGTGCGCGTCGGTCCGACCGGGGAGGGCGAGACATGCGAGCGGTGCTGGTGGTCGGGATGCTGGCCGGGGTCGCGGGGGCCGCCCCGCTGCCGGCGGAGTGGGCGCTGTCGAAGGCGGACGGCGAGAAGTGGGTCGCCCGGGTCCGGAAGCTGACCCGCGACGGGTGGACGGTGAGCTTGAACGGGAACGAGATCACGATCCGGCGGGACAAGCCGGTGGCCGTGGCCCTCGTGGTCCCGAACATGGCGCCCGGTCAGAAGCCGCTGCCGGACGGCGAGGCGACGGTCCGGTTCGTCCTCCGGTTCGCCCCGCGGATGCCGGCCGACGAGTACGACCGGCTGGCGGCGGAGAACGCGAAGTCGGCCGACGAGTACGGCCGGCTGCACCGGGCGGTCGGGCTGCCGCACAAGTTCGACGACTTCATCGCGAAGACCGACGAGGAGGAGGAGCGGGTGCGGGCGTTCCGGGAGGCTGTGGCCAAGTTGCCCCGGCACGACCTTCCGGTCTTGTACGCCCCGGACCACAGCATCTTCGTCGTGACCGCCGACGCCGGTTTCTCGTGCCGATTCCCGGCCGACGAAGCGGTGTGCGCCGAGGTGCTGGACGTGGGCCACACGCTGGAGCGGTACTTCGGGATGTACGACCCGAGAATGCGGCGCTGCGAGGCGGATTACGTCCGACACGACCCGCGCCGCTGACCCCTCCGTCCGAGCCCGAGCGCCGGCGAGGGGAGCGCTCCCCTCGCCGGCGCTCGGGCTCGGACGGCAACCCGTCACTCCGCCTTGGCCGCCTCGGCGAAGTCCTTCAGCGCCTTCTCCTGCTTCGCCAGCTCCGCCCGCAGTTCCTTCAGCCGGGCCTGCCGCCGCTCGATCTCCGTCTCCTGGTCGTCGAACTTCTTCAGGTACCGCTTGAACGTCTCCGACTCCTTCGGGGCCCGCTCGATGTTCTTCCGGATCCGGTCCTGGTCGTCGGCGATGTCCTTCAGCGCCGCCTGCTCCTCGGCGATCCCGGCCCGGGCCGAGTCGACCTTCCCGCGCAACTCTAGCACCTTCGCCAGCACCTCCCGCACCGCCGGCTTCGCCGGCGGCCTCGCGTACTGCCGCAGGCTGTCGGGGCTGAGGTTGATGAGGGTGGTGGACAGGTCCACCACCTCCTCCTCGGCCACCTCCAGCGTCGCCAGCTCGCCGGCCTTCACCGCCACCTCGAACCGGTAGAAGTCGCGGGTCTGGTCCGCCGGCTTCGCCGGCTCGACCAGCTTCCGCCCGGCCGCCCGCGGGTGCTCGACCACCACCGTCCGGTCGTGCGGGTTCCGGTTCCGCACCAGGTACTTCACCCCGTACCGGTGCCGGACCTGGGTCGTCAGCTGGCCGGCCGTCACCCCGACCGCGAGCAGCGTCGAGTTCCCATCCTCCGACCGGGCGACCACCTCCGTCCCGAGGTCGATGGCGTAGCTGACCAGCCGCGTCTCGCCGGGCTGCAGGTCGGGGAGCCGGGCGTCCCCGGCGAACGTCCCGCCGTCGTACACCGCCACCGGCCCCTGGGCGAGGTGCAGCTTCGTCTTGTTCGTCAGCCGCAGCCCGAGCAGCGGGTACTTGGCCAGCACCTTGGCGTTGTAGATGCTCACCTTCCCCACCTCGACCGCCTCGTCCAGGAGCGGGAGCAGGGCCGACTTCTGCCGCGGCAGGGTGATCGGCTCGGCGATGGCGTACTCGAAGATGTCCCCGAGCTTCCCGTCGGCCGCGGCCAGCGCCCCGGCCTCCCGGTCGAGCGGGTCGCGGACCGGCTTGACCTGGGCGGCCGTCTGGGCCTGGGCCGGGTTCCCGCGGAGCCGGCTCAGGTACTCCTGGTAGTCGAGCCGGGACCCGTACATCGCCCGCAGGTCTGGCCGGGGCACCCGCGGCAGGTACGGGGACATGCCATTGAACTGCCCGCCCTGGAGCCCGAACTGCCCGCCGAGGTTCCCGAACCCGCCCTGGTTCCCGAACTGCCCACCGATGTTGAACCCGCCGCCCCCGAACCCGCCGGCGTTGAACCCGCCGAACCCCTGGTTGACGGCACCCGGGTTCGCCTGCGGGTTCATCGCCATCCCCATGCCCATGTTCGCCGCCGGGGTCAGCCCGCCCTGGTACATCGGCGGGCGGAGCGACGCGAACAGCTCCGGCTCGACCGTCGGCCGCGGGACGAACAGCGGGTCGTACAGGTCCATTTGGAACGTCATCGGGCGGCCGGCGACGAGCCCGACCTTGACGTTCGTCCAGTCCTCGTCGGTGGTGTTCTCGACCGCCGCCCACCCCTGGATCTTGGCCGCCCCCTTCTCCCCGACGGTCAGCCGGTAGCTCGCCTTCCAAAGCGGGGCCTCGGTCACGTACCCGACCGCGACGTGCCGCTTCCCCTGCCCGCTGAACACCACCGACACCGTCTTCTTGTTGTCCCCGCGGGACGACGCCAGCAGCTCCAGCGCCTTCTTGAACTCCGCCTGCAGTTCCGGGCGGACGAACTTGATCTTCTTCAGCTGCTTCAGCTCGACCGTCTGCAGCCCGTCCTCGGTCAGCAGGTTGACGAGTTCGCCGGGGTCCGGCCCCATCGCCGGCGGGGTCGGCTTCTCGACGCTGACCACCGACCCGGTGGTGACGACCCCGCCCTTGTCGGTGACCTCCAGCTTCTCCCCGCGGACCTGGTGGATGAGCTGGCCGACGGTCGGGTTCTCGGTCACGTCGACGGCGAACCCCTTGAGGGTGAACTCGACCGGCAGCCGGTTGTCGTAGGTGACGGCCCGGGCCTTCCCGCCGCCGCCGTCGGCGACGACGAGGCTCTTGAGCAGGTCGTTCACGTCCGCCTCGTCGAACCGGAGGTCGAGGCGGGCGTCGCCGGTCACGTCGCCTTCGCGGTGGAAGTACCCGATCCCGGCGGTGAACAGGACGACCCGGGTGACCGGCAGGTCGACCGCCGGCGGTTGCTTGACCTCCGGGGCGGCGGGCTTCGGGGCCGGCTTGGCCGGCTGCCCGCGGACGATCGGGGCGACGAGGAACAGCACGGCCGCGAGGCCGGCGGCGGGGAGGATGTACGAGCGCACGGGGGTCTCCGGAAGGACGAGTCGCGGACGTGAGGCGAAACGGCCGCCGGGCGGCGGCGTTGGCCAGCCCGGCGGAGAGTCCCCCTGCCCGCGGCGCCCGTCACGGCCGGACGACGGGCGGCTGCAGGACCGCGCCCGGCACCTCGGTCGGCGGGATCAGGTCCGACTTGTAACCCCGCCGCTCGGCCGGCGGGACGGCCGCCCCGGTTGGCTTCAGAATGCTGCCCGGCTCCCGCAGCCAGTCCACCCATGCCTCTTCGAGCTTGTCCGCCGACTCGAACCCGTACACGTCCTTGACGGCCTTGTCCCACGACGCGGCGGTGTTCCCGCCCATCCCGGCGCGGACGAACTCCAGCAGCGCGGTGCGCGCCGCCGGCGACGGCTCCTTCGGCCCGCGGGCGAGCAGGAACCGGGCGACGGAGTGCCCCTGGGCGTACAGGACGGTCAGGTCCTGCGGGTACTCGGTCAGCCGGAGCAGGTTCTTCAGGCGGATGGCGCGGCCGTCGCCGAGGAGCCGGCGGGCCAGCTCGTCGTGCCGGGCCTGCGAATCGGCGGGCTCGTTCAGTAGGGCGATGCCCTCGTCGGCCCAGCGGGGGAGGGGCTTGCCGAAGTGCGTCGCCAGGACGGTGTGGGCGACCTCGTGCGGCAGCAACTCGCCGAGCACGGCCGGGAACGGCCCGCGCAGTTCCATGCTGGCGGAGGTGACCCGCGGGCCGGCCTTCGCGTCCGAGAACGTGAACGTCGTGGCCCCGCCGCTCCCGGCGTATACCTCCGTGACGGTGACCGTGGCTGGCTTGTCCCAGTCCGGGAGCGCCTTCCCGAGCCAGGTCTTCGCGAACTGCCCGCGCTGGTACTCGGCCTCGGCCGCGACCGCCCGGGCGACCACCGGCGTCGGGGCGGTGACGACGAAGTTCGGCGTGCGGTGCGTGGCGGCGTGCGTTTTCATCCCGCCGAGCAGGACGGACCCGCCGTCCGGGACGGGGACCGCCACGGAGACCGCCGGGGGCGGTTCGGCCGCCGCGGGCGGCACCCCGCCCGTGACCGCCGGCCGGAGCGGTTCCGCAGGCTGCAGTGCCGGCTGCTGCCCGTTTACCCACACCACCCCGAACCCAACGGCCAGCACGGCCGCGGCCGGGACCAGCAGCTTCGCGTTGAGCGTGGTCATACTCGCCAGGACTCCTTTCGCGAGGACCGCCGGGGCGGCGCGGACGGCCGGCCCGGCGGCGAGGAACTCGAACACCCCCTCGACCGTGCGCCGGACCAGTTCCGGCGGCACCGCCGAGGCCGTCGGAGGGCTCGTCACCAGACCTGCCGCGACCGCCGGCACGACCCCGCGGCGCTCCAGCCGCGACCGCAGCAGCGCCTTCGCCTCGTCCAGCCGCCGGCGCACCGTGCGGACGCTCCCGCCGATCGCGCCGGCGGCCTGCTCCTGCGTCCGCCCCTCGACCAGGCAGAGCACGACCGCCGCCCGGAGCGCGTCCGGGAGCCGCGTCAGTTCGTCGTCGAGGACGGCGGCGAGTTCGGCGACCTCCGGCGAGCGGCCGGCGTCAGCCGGCTGATGCGCCTCGCCGACCAGCCGGCTGACGCCGGCCGCTCGCCGGGTTTCCTGGCGCCGCGTCTGCCGGGCCACCCGCCCGGCGACGCCGATCAGCCAACTGCCGACGGACGCGGCCTTGCGGACCGCCGCGGCCCGGCACGCGAGGACGAGGAACGTGGCCTGGAAGGCGTCGTCGGCCGAGGACGGCCCGGCGAGCCGGCGGCAGACGCGGTGGACGGCCGGCCCGTGCCGGCGGACGAGTTCGGCGAACGCGGCCTCGTCCCGGGACGCGACGAACCGGCCGAGCAGGTCGGCGTCGGCGGCCCCGGGAGCGGCGGACGTGAGGAGGCGGAGCAGGCGAACGGACATCCGTGTCCCCCGTGCGGCGGGCGGTCCACCGGAATAGTGTCGCGCCGCGGCCGCGGGCGGCCAGGTTTTTCGGCGTCGGGGGCCGCCCGGGGTTGAAACCCCGGGCTATTGCCGGTGACCCCTTCGGGGTCCACAACCTTTTGACCCTAACGGGGTCTCCGAGAATAGCCCGGGGTTTCAACCCCGGCTTCACCGCTTCCGCCGCACCTGGTCGTCGGCGAGGCCGAGCTTCGCCATCGCCGGCTTGATCTCGGCGAAGAACCGCTTGGCGTCGACCGGGTAGCCGGCGGTCGGCTTGATGCCGGGGACGTGCTTCTCCCAGAACCGGTTGAACTGCCGCATGCAGACCTCGCGGAGGTACTTGCACAGCATCGACGCCAGCGCGACCGACACGCTGTCGCCGTCGGCCCGCGGGCGGAACGTGACGGTGACCGGGCGGTCGAGCAGCTCGACGCGGTACCGGCTCTCTTCCGCCGACTCGCGCTCGGGCACGACCCACCCCGTCGGGAACGCCTCTCGGAGCAGCGGGCCGTAGAAGTTCCGCCCGCCCTGCTTGTCGCACACGAAGACGAGCGGTTCGCCGTCGGTCGAGTCGTCAACGGTCGGCCTGAAGCCGAGCAACTCGACCAACCCCCCGGCGAGCACGGTGGCTTTGGAACCGGACTCGTCCACGACGCGATTGAACCGCGGTGCGGGAACGACGCGGCAGAGCATGCGGGCTTGCAAACAGCCGGACGCCGGCCACTCCCAGTCGGCGATCGGGACCCGCTCATCCCCGTCGTACCACCCTTCGGCCGCAACATCCGCCCCGCCGCCTGGCAGGTGGAGACCGCCCTCTACGAACTCGGAGAACCAGTCGATCGCCAGCCCGATCCCAGAGAACACCCCGCGCTCCAGTGCGGCGAACCCGCCGCGGGCGTACACCTTCTTCGAGTCGTCGACCAGCAGCCGGCCGTCCGCCTTCTCGCCGCACCGCCGCACCACCGGCCGCAGCGTCTCCCAGCCGTCGGGGTCGTCGTCCGGCAGGTGCAGCGCGACCGCCGCCTGCACCAGCGGCCCGAGGTTCGGCCCGTACCCGGCCTCGTCGATCCCGACCACCCACGGCATGCGTTGTTCTCCGTCCGCCGGCCCGCTATCGTAACCGCACCCCGCGCGAGGGCCAACCGGTGCTGGCGGACAACATCTTCCTGAAGATCCTCGACAAGTCGATCCCGGCCAAGGTCGCCTACGAGGACGACCGGTGCCTGGCGTTCCACGACGTCCGGCCGCAGGCCCCGACCCACGTCCTCGTCATCCCGCGGAAGGTGATCCGCACCCTCGACGACGCGGCCGCCGAGGACGAGGCCCTGCTCGGCCACCTCGTCCTCGTCGCGGTGAAGCTGGCGAAGGAGCTGGGGCTGGCGAAGGGCTACCGGCTGGTGGTGAACTGCAACGAGCACGGCGGGCAGACGGTCCCGCACCTGCACGTCCACCTGCTCGGCGGCCGCGAACTCGGCTGGCCGCCCGGCTGACCATGAACACCCGAACGACGCTCGCCGAACGGGTCGCGGCGGTCCGCGGGCGGGTCGCCGACGCCGCCCGCCGCGCCGGCCGTGACCCGGCCGGCGTGACGCTCGTCGCGGTGACCAAGACCGTGTCGGCGGCTGTGGCGGCGGTCGCGGCCGACCTCGGCGTGACCGACCTCGCCGAGAACCGACCGCAGGCGCTGTGGGCGAAGGCGGAGGCCGTCCCGGCCGCGACCTGGCACCTCATCGGCCACCTCCAGCGGAACAAGATCGACCGCACGATGCCGCTCGTCTCGCTGATTCACTCCGTCGATTCCGAGCGGCTGCTCGACGCGCTGTCCGCGTTCGGAGTGAAGCGCGGCACGCCGGTGCCGGTGCTGTTGGAGGTGAACTGCAGTCGAGAACCCGCCAAGGGCGGGTTCCCACCCGAGGCCGTGCCCGCTCTCGGTGACAAGCTGGTGTCACTCGCCGGGGTGTCGGTCCGCGGGCTGATGACGATGGCGGCGTACTCGGACGACCCGGAGGCCGCCCGGCCGGCGTTCGCGGAGTTGCGCCGCCTCCGCGACGACCTGCGATCCCGGACCGGGCTGCCGCTGGCGCACCTGTCGATGGGCATGAGCGGGGACTTCGAGGTCGGCGTCGAGGAGGGGGCTACGTTCGTCCGGGTCGGGACCACGCTGTTCGAGGGGTTGGGGACATGAGCCAGGGCGCGGCGAAACGGGGGACGAACTCGATCGCCGCGACGGCCGCCGCGAACGGGATCAGCCCCGTCCCGACCGCCCACGCGATGCCGACCCACGTCGGCTCCGCCGGCGTCACGGCCCACCACACCGCCGCCGGGACGCACGCCGCGGCCAGCGGCTTCAGCCAGCTCATCGTCAGGTAGCGAACCAAGCTCACGTCCAGCACCCGGCAGGCGTACCCGATCACGAAGAGGCAGAACAGCACGTTCGGCACCGCCACCGCCACCGCCACCCCCTCCAGCCCGAACGGCCCGACCAGCGCCAAACTCAACGCCAGGTTCAGCCCGGCCTCGACCAGCGCCAGCCGGGCGAACAGCCGCAGCCGCCCCATCCCGTACAGCACCCGGGCCGCCACCGACTGCGCCACCCCGACCGTCAGCGTCGCCGACAGGATCGCCGTCGCCGGGAAGCACCGGTCGGCGTACCCGGCACCCACCCACCGGTCGAGGAACGGCCGGCCGAGGAACAGCAGCCCGAGGTGGATCGGCAGCACCACGTACAGCACCCACCGCGTCCCGTCGAGGAGCACCCGCCGCACCCCGTCCAGGTCGCCGCCGGCCTCCCGCTCGCTCACCGCCGGGGTGAGCGTCAGCGTCGCCGACCGGAGCATGTTCTTCGCCATCTCCACCAGCCGCAGGGCGACCGCGTAGTGGGCGGCGGCGGCGGCCGAGAGGAACCCGCCGGCCACGATCGCCCCGGTCTGCACCGTGACCCGCCCGGCGAGCATCGCCAGGAAGGCGTCGGCGCTGTACCCCCGCACCCGCCGCAGCGTGTCCCGGTCCACCAGCCGCCGCGACACCCGCAGCCCCGGCAGGAACCGGAACGCGAGCAGCCCCATCGCCGCGTGCTCGAGCAGGTTCGTCACCGTGAACACGACCGCCAGCGACCACAGTCCCGGCCGCGTCTCGGTGACGTACACTACCCCGCCGACCCGCACCGCGAGGAACACGAGCCGGACGGCGCTCTTCGCCGCGAACCGCTGCAGGCCGTCGAGGATGGAGGGGAAGACGCTGAGCGGGAGCGTGACCGCGAGGTTCGCCAGCATCAGCAGCATGAACGGGGCCACGTCGCCGGGCCCGCCGAGCTTCCGCTCCAAGCCCGGGGCGACGAGCGGGACGAGCGCCGCCCCGAGCGCCAGCACGCACCCGGCGGCGGCCACGAACACCGCCAGGCACGCGGACACGAGCCGGTTCAGCTCGTCGCGCTCGCCGGTGGCGTGGAACTTCGCCACGTACCGGACGAGGCAGGCGGCGACGCCGAGGTCGAACAGGGTGAAGTACGCCAGCACCGACTCGACGACGCACCACACCCCGTACCGGGCGTCGCCGAGGCTGCCGATCAGGTACGGGGCGAGGAAGAAGCTGACCAGAAGTGTGGCCGCGAACGCCGCCCAGTTGGTGGCGGCCCCGACGGCGAGCGAGCGCGACGGACGAACATCCATGTCCTGCCCCGGGCGAGAAAAGCAGTCGATCCGCAGATTACGCCGATTCCACAGATGAAGACAAGCCGCATCTCTGTCTTCAATCTGTGGAATCGGCGTAATCTGCGGATCGTCCTTCTTCCTCCGCTACTCGCTGGCCTTGCCGCGCTTCTTCTTCGCCGGGGCCACCTCCTCGCCCAGCGCGGCCAGCTCCGCCGCGGCCTCGGCCTCGTCCTTCGCGGCCGCCTCGATCTCTGCCGCGTCCGCCGGCTTCGGCTTCCGCTTGTCCAGGACCGCGGCCGCCAGCTCCTCCCGGACCGCCGCGTTCTCCCGCAGGAACTGCACCGCGTTCGCCTCCCCGTGCCCGATCTGCTGGCCCTTGTAGTTGAACCGCGCCCCCGAGCCCTTCTCCACCAGCTCGTCCTCCACCGCCAGCTTCAGCAGGTCGCCCTCGTAGTTGATCCCGCGGTCGTGCAGGATCTCGAACTCGGCGTTCCGGAACGGCGGGGCGACCTTGTTCTTCACCACCCGCACCCGGGTCTCGGCCCCGATCGTCTCGTCCCCGTCCTTCACGTGCGTCACCCGCTTCACCTCCATCCGGACGCTGGCGTAAAACTTCAGCGCCAGCCCGCCGGTGGTGGTGTTCGGGTCCCCGTACATGACCCCGATCTTCTGCCGGATCTGGTTGATGAACAGCAGGCACGTCTTCGACTTGTTCACCGTCGGGGTCAGGATCCGCATCGCCTGGCTCATCAGCCGGGCCTGCAGCCCGACCTTGGTGTCCCCGATCTCGCTCTCCTGGATCTCGTTCTTCGGCACCAGGGCGGCGACCGAGTCGACGACGATCAGGTCCACCGCCCCGGACTTGATGAGCATCTCCGCGATCCGCAGCCCCTCCTCCCCGTACCCGGGCTGGGACACCAGCAGCTCGTCCAGGTTCACCCCGATTCGCTTCGCCCAGGTCGGGTCCAGGGCGTGCTCGGCGTCGATGAACGCGGCCGTCCCGCCGGCCTTCTGCACCTGGGCGACCGCGTGCAGGGCGACGGTCGTCTTCCCGCTCGCCTCCGCGCCGTAAATTTCGACCACCCGGCCCCGCGGCAACCCTTTCCCGCCGAGCGCCAGGTCCAGGCTCAGGCTGCCGGTCGAGATCCCCTCGACGTCCTGGACGTTCATGTCCCCCAGCGACATGATCGCCCCCTTCCCGAACTCCTTCTCGATCGCCGCCAGCGCCGTCTTCAGCTCCTTCGCGTCCTTGGTGTCTTTCTCGGCCATGATCGATCCCCTTCTCGGTTCCCGAGGTACGTGGTGGTTCCGAACGCGGGTAGGTGTCAGCCGGAACCGGTGCGGTCGGAACGGGGTGGAGTGTACCCCGGGCGGGTCAGTGAGGGGAATGTCAGGAGGCGGGAAATGGGAACGGGCGAGCCGACCACGCCAGTGGTCGGGTTGCTGGGGGGCACCCGACCACTGGCGTGGTCGGCTCGCCGCCCGCCGCACCCGCCCGGGCCTCCGTCAGAACCCCCCACCGGGGCCGCCGAACACCCCCGCCGAAATGCTGAACGTCTGGCCCTTGTCGAACGGGCCCTTGTTCAACGGGAACCCGAGGTCGATCGCCAGCGGGAGCGGGCCTAGCGCCGGGATGTTCAGCCGCAGCCCGGCCCCGACCGCCACCCGGTAGTCCCGGATCGACACCCGCCGCTCCACCGTCCCGTGGTCGGCGAACACCACGAAGTGGAACTTGTCCCGGGCGTCGATCGGGATCTGGTACTCGACCGAGTTCAGGAACGCGAACGTCCCGCCGACCGCCAGCCCGTTCTCGAACGGCCCGAGCCCGCGGAAGGTGAACCCGCGGAAGCTCCGGATCCCGCCCCCGTAGAACCGCTCGAACACCGGGGCGTTCGCCCCGGCCACCGACACCTGGGTCCGCAGCCCCAGCACGTGCTTCCCGCTCCCGTCCTCCCGGGCCAGGTACTTACTCGACAGGAACTGGGTGTACTCCAGCGTCCCGACCGGGAACGTGTAGCTCCCGAGCACCTGCTCGAACGCCAGGTCCAGCACGCTCCCGGTGGTCGGGTACAGGTACGAGTCCCGGGTGTCCCGGGTCACCCCGGGCCGCAGCCCCAACAGGAAGTGGTTCCCGACGTCGTCCGAGATGGCCGGGGTGGCGAACCCGGGCACGTCCCCGATCTTGATCCCCTCGGTCCGCACCCCGACCGACGCCCGCCAGATCGGGTCGAGCCGCCGGTCCAGGGTGAACCGCCCGCCGTACCGGTCCTCGTTGTACTCGGCGAACGACCGGTTGAAGTAGAACCCGGACACGGTCAGCCCGTTCGGGGTGTCGAACAGGAACGGCTCCCGCAGGGTGGCCGAGTACCGCTGGAACTGGGTCCCGGGGGCGGCCTCCAGCCGGAACTCCTGCCCGCCCCCGCGGAACGCCCGCCCGGCCCGGATGTTCTCCAGGGTGGGGAGCCGGAACAGGTCGAAGTTCCGCTCGTTCAGGACGAAGTTCCCGGTGATCCCGGCGTCGGTGTTGAAGTTCGCCCCGAACTGGAACTGCCCGGTCCGGTACTCCTGCACAGTTACCCGGAGGTCCTTGAACCCGCTGTCGAACTCGTTCGGCAGGACCTCGACCGTCGGCGGGTTCTCCGGGTCGAAGATGCCGAGCCGGGCGAGCCGCATCCGGGCCTCGTCCAGCTTGTTGTACGGCAGGATCTGGCCGGGCCGGAAGTCGTCCGTCAGCTGGTTCAGGATGACCCCGTCCCGGGTGACGTTGTTCCCCTCGATGATCAGCCGCCCCACCCGATCCGCCGTCCCCCGGTCCCCGACCACCTCGTAATGCACCTGCACCAGGTCCGGCTGGTCCGGGACGGCGTACCGGTGCTCGACCGCCTGCACCTTGTGCCCGCGGTGGCCGTAGTAGTCCTCGAGCCGGAACTTGTTCGCCGTCGACTCCCGCAGGTCGTACCGCTGCCCCGGCTTCAGGCTGTCGACCAGCGGCTCCAACTTGGCCATCGGGAACGACTTGGCCCCGTCGATCTGCACCCCGGCCACCTTGTACTGCCGGCCCTCGGAGATGTAGTAGACGAGCCGGACGTGGCCGAGGTCGTCGGTCCGCTCCACCTCCGAGTCCACCTTCACGTCCAGGAACCCGAGGTTCTCGTAGTAGTCGACCAGCCGCTGCCGGTCGAGCTCCAGGGTGGCCGGGTTGAACGTCCCGCCGAAGAACCCGAGGAACTCCTTCTTGGTGACGAGCTGGGCCCGGAGGCGGGCGACGCTGGCGTGGTCCGGGCCGCGGAAGTCGACCCCGGCGACCTTCACCTTCGGCCCCTCGACGATCCGGTAGATGACCCGGGTGTCGGTCGGCTTGCCCCCCTCGACCAGGTCGACGGTGGCGTAGTACCGCCCGTCCTCCTGGTACCGCCGCTGGATGGCGACCCGGCCGAGTTCGTTGGCGACCGGGTTCATCGGCTCGCCCCGGCGGACCCCGGTCATGGTCTGCAGGTCGCTGACCCGGATGTGCTCGGCCCCGACGAACTGGACGTCGTCCACCACCCCGGTCAGCTCGGTCACCAGGACCAGCACCTTGACCCGCCCGTCCGGCTCGACCACGGTCTTGATCTGCACCCCGCCGGGGGCGAACCACTTGGTCGCCTGGAGCCGGCGGACGTCCTCCTCGGCGGTCGCCTTCTCGTACCGGGCCCCGGCCCGGGTGTGCATCTGCTGGCGGATCTGGTTCGGCGGGCGGACGGTCTTGCCGGCGGCGACCGGGACGACCTCGGACACGATCCGGCCGTTCGGGTTGTCGTCGGCGGCGGCGGCCCGCCCGGCCCACCCGAGCCACGCGGCCACGACCCCGGCCGCGACGGCGGCCAGGGGGAGGAGCGGGCGGCGGAACAGGCGGCAGGCGGTCATCGGGCGTCCCCCGGGTCCCGGAGCGGCGTGCGGCGAGGTCTCGGCGTGCGTCCCCGGGCGATACCCCGGGCCGGAATTGGTGTCAAGATCGCGGCCGCCGGTGCCGACGGGCGAACCCGTTTAGCCGCGACGCGGAGTCCTCGGAGCGGAGCGCGGGCGATGTACCCGCGCTCCGCTCCGAGGACTCCGCGTCGCGGCTGAACCGGCGCTACTTCTTCTTCCCGAGCAGGTTGCCCAGAGCCCCCAGGGCGACCTGGGCGACGTTCCCGATCTGGTCGAGCACCTTCCCGACGGCCCGCTCCGACCCTTCCGCCTCGAACGCCCGCAGCACCGCCGACCCGCGGGCGTGGTCCAGGTGGGCCGCGACCGCCGGCACCAGCCCGTCGGCCATGCCCCACGTCTCCCCCTCCCGGGCGCACACCGGGACCACGTCGGTCGCGCGCCCGCCCACCTGCTCGCGGACCGCCGCCACACAATCCCGGATGTTCGCCTCTTTCGGCCGGGTGCCCGCCTTCCAGTCGTACGGCGGCGCCCACTCCGCCTTCGGGCTGAGCAGGTCCACCTGGTTCACCACCGCCACCACCGGCGGCATCCTCAGGTGCGGCTTGCCGGCGAACCACTCCTTCAGCCGGTCGAGCAGGTCCACGTCCGCCTGCCGGCCGGGGACGGTCGCCGGGGTGACGAGCAGGATCAGGTCGGCATCCCGGGACGCCTCGACGGCGGCCGCGAACTCCTCCTCGCCGGCCCCGCCCTGGCCGTACCCGCTGGTGTCGAGCAGGCTGACCGGCTGGCCGCCGGGGAGGGTCAGGTCGTACCGGGTACCGCCGGCGACCGGGAGCCGGTCCACCGCCGCCGCCTGCCGGCCGAGCAGGGCGTTCACCGTGCTCGACTTGCCGGCCTTCACCGGGCCGAGGACGCCGATCGTGATCGGCTTAGGCGCCGGGGGCGGGACGGTGCCGTCCGGGGCCGCGTCCGGCGGCTCGGGGCGGGCCGCCGGGTCGTCCACCGGCGGGGCGTCGTGCTGGGCCAGGATCTCCCGGTACCGCTTCACCCCGACCTTCAGCCGCCCGCTGTTCAGCTCGATCAGGTACCGCCCGAACTGGTGGACGAACGCCGTGTGGAACCAGAGCAGGAGGTTGCTCTGGACGCGGTTCATCAGGGTGCCCAGGCCGCCGCGGGAGGCGAGGTACCGGAGCCCGGTGGAGATCGGGTCGAACACCGCCGCCCCGGCCCAGTACACGTCCTGCGTGGACTTGTACCAGCCGTAGGCTTTCTGGGCCCGCTTCGCGTCGCGGATGCGGAGCAGGTGGACGCCCGGGACGTACTTCCGTACCATCCCGTCGAGGTCGGCGGCGGCCAGCTCGACGCACGCCAGCACCTCGGGCAGGGTGAGGTTGTCGAACGGGTCCTCGGAGTCCGGGTTGTACACCGCCCCGACCTGGGCGGCGAGGTCGAGGGCGAGGTCGGTGTAGTGCTTGGCGTTGCTGATCTGGTCGAGGCTGACGGCCTGGTACGACTTGGCCTTGGCCTCCACCTTCTGCCAGGCGGCGGTGTCGCGGTCGGTCCAATACCCCGGGGGCGGCGGGGCGGTCGGCGGGAGGCCGCGGCCGCGGGTCCAGCGGTACGCGAGGAAGTAGGTGAGGGCGAACGTGGCGAGCAGCGGCCACCACACCCACAGGTACCCGGTGTGCCACAGGTGGTAGCTGCCGACCCCGACCAGGACCGCGAACGGGAGGAGGAACAGGACGGCCAGGAGGATCAGCCGGAACCGGGTCATGGGGGCCTCGGGGCGATTCGGAGCGAACCCGGAGCGTGAGCGACGGGGTGACGTCACCCCGTCGCTCACGCTCCGGGTTCGCCCGCCGGCTTCTTCCACTTCTGCTCGGCGGCGGCGTACTGCTCCTGGTAGTACGAGCTGAGGGCGGCGGCGTCCGGGACGTGGCCCTCGCACGCCGCCTGGAAGTAGTAGCAGAGCGCCCGGCCCAGCGCGTAGGTGCTGGCCCCGGCGACCGCCGCCCCGAGGGCCGACCCGACCACCGGGATGAACTTCGTCGCCTGCCGGGCCAGCTGCCGGGACACCAGCCCGACCCCGACCGCGGCGGCGATCTCCTTGTACCGCTCGTTCGTCATCGGCTGGCCGTACAACCCGGCCAGGTGCCGGGCCATCCGCGCCTGCACCCCGGGGATCACCAGCAGGTCGACGAACGGCACCGGCACCGCCCCGGCGGTCGCGGCGGTGGTGCTGTACCCGAGGATGACCGGCTCGGCGTGCCGGAGGTGGACGTCCTTGAGCGTGTCGGTCGCCTCCTTCAGCCGGAGCAGCGTCTGCCGGTACGCCCCGGGCAGCACGCGCAGCAGCGTCTGCTTCAACTGCTCCCCGCCGTAGTCCGGGTCGGGGAACCCGTCCTCGGGCTTGGTGAGGTCGATCGGGACGAGGACGTCGTACAGCCCGGCGAACGCCCGGGCGTGCTCGTCGATCGACCGGCGGAGGTCGTCCGGAACCCCGGCGAGCGGGGGGCGTGAGCCCCCTGATCGGCCGCCCTCAGGGGGCTCACGCCCCCCGCTCGCCAATTCGGCGAACGGGTACGGGGTCGGGTGCGGCCGGCGCGGGATCGCCTCGTGCAGGGTGGTGACGCACAGGACGACGGGGCGGGACGGGTTGGCCCGGCGGATCGGCTCCAGCGCGGCCCGGACGTTCCCCTGGGCCAGGTCGGTCGCCTTGGCGGTGACGATGACGACGTGGGCCTGGGGGTCGAGGGCGGCGACGTCGGCGGCCGGGTCGTACCCCGGCTCGTCCAGCCCGCGGGTGTCCAGGAACGACAGGAGCGGGGCGTCGGGGGTGGGGAACTCGAACCGGCGGGTGGTCTTGGTGGTCGGCCGGAACCCGGCCCCGATCACCGCGTCGTCGGCCCCGGTCAGGAACCGGATGATCGACGTCTTCCCGGACTGGGTCTTGCCGACCAGCCAGAAGACGGGGGTCGGGGTCTTGGACTTGAGCGACCGGAGGGTGGCGTCCAGGTCCGGCGGGCGGTCCGCCCCGCCGCCGAACATCCGCCGGATGGTGCCGAGCAGCCGACTCATGCCCCTCCCCCCGGGTCGCCCTCGGTTCACCGGACGCCCGGGGCCGGGCGGCTCGCCCGCGGGCCGGGGTTGACCCAGCCCCGCGCCGCGGGTATGCGGCCCCCTCATCCTACCCCGGTCCCCGGTGCGGGGCTCGCCCATGACCGGCCGGCGCGGCCACCTGAAACTGTTCGCGGCGGACCCCGACGAGGACGGCCCGCCGCCCGCACCGGAGCCGCCGCCCAAGACCCGGCCCGACCCCGGCCTGATGGCCAACCGGGAGTTGATCCGCCCGCCGGACACCCGCCGCCCGGCCGCCGGGCTGGCCCCGTTCACGGCCGCGTGGTTCGACGAGTTGGAGCAAAAACGGTACCAGCGGCACGGGGCCTGGCTCCCGTCCGCCCTGGAGTTCGGCCGGCACCCCGGCGAGTCCCTGCTCTGCCTCGGCCCGGGCCTCGGGAGCGACGCCGTCCGGTACGCCCGCACCGGCACCCCGGTGACCGTCGGCCTCGGCCCGGCCGACCACCCCGACCTGGTCCGCGACAACCTCGCCCGCCACGCCTTCCCGATCCGCACGGCCGACCTCGACGGCCCGACCCTGCCGTTCCACGACGGGGCGTTCGACGTGGTGACGTGGAACGCCCTGCACGACGCGGAACCTCCCGACCCCGTCCGGGTGGCGGAGCTGTTCCGGGTGCTGAAGGCGGGCGGGAAGGTGATCGGGCTGTTCCCGGCGTGGTACGACGCCGGGTACTGGCAGGACGTGCTGCTGCCGCTCCAGCGGCTGTACTGGCGGCGGCCGGCCGACCCGACCACCGGGGCGAAGGCGACGGCCCGCGGGCTGCGGCGGGTGTTCGCCGGGTTCGCCGGGTTCAAGGCCCGGAAGCGGCACCTGCGGCGGGCCGAGCTGCCGCACGCCTGGCGGCTCCTGCCGCTGGCGGTGCTCGAGCGGCTCGTCGGCCGGGTGTTGGTGTTCAAGGCGACCAAGCCGCTGTCCGCCCGGACCGGGGTGTCGGTCCCGCTCGCCGCGTGAGGCCGGCCCTACAGCGCCGCTTGCAGCCGCGCGATCTGCTCGGCCATCGGCCGCGGGGCCGACGGCGTCGCCTTGCCGCGCTCGCCCTGCACCTTCAGCCACGCGAACACCGGCCCCGGGCCGGTCAGCACCTCGCCCGCCACCGCCTCCCACTCGGCCCGCGCCTCACAGGCGTAGACGCGGGCGAACCCCGCCCCCCGAGCGACCGCCGCGAAGTCCGTCCGCCCGGCGTTCGCCACCGCCTGCCCGCCGGTCACCTCGTACAGCCCGTTGTCGATCAAGAGCACTCGCAGCGGGACCGCGAACTGCGCCGCCGTCACGAGGCACCCGAGGTTCATCAGCAGCCCGCCGTCCCCGGTCAGCACCGCCACCTCCAGCCCCGGCCGGGACAGGCACAGCCCGAGCCCGAGCGGCACCCCCTGCCCCATGCTCGACGGCAGGTAGTGGAAGTCGCGCGGGCCGTCGGAGAGCGACGGCCAGATGCCGACCGACCCCATCGTGGTGACGACCACGTGGCCGCCGCGGCGGGCGGCCAGCACCTCCAGCGCGTCGCGGTGGGTCATCATGGGGTGGGCTCCTCGCCCGGCGCCGTCTGGACGGTGCCGCCGGCGGGATTCGAGCGGGGGTAACCGGGTCCGATCAGTATAGCGGCCCCCGGGCGGGTGTCGGCGGGGCGACGAATCGGTATGACATCACCCCCGCCGCTAGTGTCGCCCCGTCGCCCGACCGGCCCCGGTGCCCCGATGACCGCACCCGCTCTCGACCCCGTCGCCATGCTCCGCCCGCGGCGGAAGATCACCGGCATCTCCGCCATCCTCCTGCCGTTCACCGAGGCCGGCGACACCGACTGGCCGGCGTTCGCCGCCCACTGCGTCCGCACCGCCGAGGCCGGGCTGACCCCGGCGGTGAACATGGACACCGGGTTCGCCAACCTGCTCACCCCGGGCGAGCGGGTGCGGGTACTCGACGCCACCCGCTCCGCCCTCGGAGGCCGGCCGTTCGCCGCCGGGGTGTTCGTCGGCGACGCCCCCGGCGCCCCGTTCGACCGGGACGCCTACCTCCGCGGCACCGCCGAGATCGTGGAGCGCGGCGGGACGCCGGTCGTGTTCCAGAGTTACGGGTTGACGGGGCTGCCCGACGCGGAGCTGCTCGCGGCTTACGAGGAGGTCGGCCGGCACTGCGACGGGTTCATCGGGTTCGAGTTGGGCACGATGTTCGCCCCGTTCGGCCGCATCTACTCGCTCGACGCGTACCGCGGGCTGCTCGGGATCCGGAAGTGCCTCGGGGCGAAGCACTCGTCGCTGCACCGGGTGCCCGAGTGGGAGCGGCTGCGGCTGCGGGACGAGGTCCGGCCGGACTTCAAGGTGTTCACCGGGAACGACCTGGCGGTCGACATGGTGATGTACGGGAGCGACTACCTGCTCGGGCTGAGCACGTTCGCCCCGGACCTGTTCGCCCGCCGGGACGCCCTGTGGCAATCCGGCGACCCGGCGTTCTATGAATTGAACGACGCCCTGCAGTACCTGGGGTTCGTCGCGTTCCGGGAGCCGGTCCCGGCGTACAAGCACGCGGCGGCGATGTTCCTGAAGATGCGCGGGTGGGTCGGGTGCGACGCCACCCACCCGCGCAGCCCGGCGCGCCCGGACTCCGACCGCGACGTCCTCCGGGACGCCGCCCGCCTCCTCGGCCTCGCCCCGTCCGCCTGACCCCGACAGGTGCCATGCCCGCCCCGCGGACCGTGCTGATCGCCGACGACGAGTCGATGGTGCGGCTGGTCGCCCGGCTGGCCCTGGCCGCCGAGGGGTGGGCGGCGGCCGAGGCCGAGGACGCGGCCGCCGCGGTCGACGCGGTCCGGGCCGCCGACCCGCCGTTCGGCCTGGTCCTGCTCGACCTCGGGCTGACCGGGGAGCGCGGGGCGCTGGTGTCGGAGCTGCGGGCGCTCAGCCCGGGGCTCCGCGTCCTGGTGGTGAGCGGGTCGCACGCCGACGACGCCCTCGACCTCCGGGCCGACGGGTTCCTGAGCAAGCCGTTCACCCGGGTCGCCCTGCTGGAGGCGGTGCGGAGGGCGCTGGCCACGGCTTCCTGATCCGCGGGTGGGTTTCTGGTCTTGTGGCACAGGTCTCCGACCTGTGAAGGCGTCACAGGTCGGAGACCTGTGCCACAAGACCAAGCGCTCACCCCTCCGCCGGGAACAGGAACCGCAGCACCCGGTCGAGCCGCGCCCCCCACGCCCCCTCGTCGTGCGTCCCGCCCTCGACGATCTCGAACCCCAGCCCGTCCCCCGGCCGCATCCCCCGCCGGACCAACTGCGCCGCCAGCCGCTTCGCCCGGTCCGCCCCGGCGGACATCGCCTCCTCGGTGTGCCCCTCCCGCGTCCCCATGTCGAGCCACACCCGGCACCGCCCGAGCCACTCCGGCATCGCGTGCAGGTGGTGCAGGAAGAACTCCCGGTCCCACCACAGCGACGGGGACAGCGCCGCGCACCGGCCGAACACGGCCGGGTACCACTGGCAGAGCTGGAGCGAGATCAGCCCGCCCATCGACGACCCGCCGACCCCGGTGTGGTCCGGCCCGGGCAGCGTCCGGTACCGGGTGTCCACGAACGGCTTCACCTCCTCGACCAGGAACCGCCCGTACTCCCGGGACCAGTCCGCGTCCCCGGTCCGCCCGCCGTCCCGCCGCGGGGCGTACTCCCGCAGCCGGTCCGCGGTGTTCCACACCCCGACCAGTATGAGCGGGCGGACCCGGCCGGCGCGGATCTCGCGCTCGGCCACCTCGTCCGCCCACCACGGGTGCCCGCCGAACGCGAGCCGCGGGTCGAACAGGTTCTGCCCGTCCTGCAGGTACAGCACCGGGTGCCGGCGGGCCGGGTGCAGGTCGTACCCGGGCGGCACCCAGACCGACAGCGGGCGGGTGCTCGGCAGGTACTCGGACGGGAAGTCCGGGTGGTGGCGGACGCCGCCGCGGCCCCACCCGGCGACCTCGACCTCCACGGCCGCCGGCCCGTCCACGTTCAACTCGCGCGGCGCCAGCTCCCGCCCGCGGCCGTCGTTCTCGGCGTCCCGCCACCGCCCGAGGGTGACCAGGAACCGGCCGCGCCACCCGAGCGGGAGCGGCAGCACGGCCCGGTGGGTGCCGTCGTCGTGCCGGTCGAGCCGGACCCCGTCCGCCGACCACCCGCGCAGCAGCGGCCCGTCCCCGGCCAGGTACACCGGCTGCCACGGCGGGGTGTCGTCCGGCACCCGGATCACGAACTCGACCATCGCGCGGGGAGTGTTTGGCGTTTCGGGCCGGGCGATTTGTGTCGAAGCCCCGCACCCCAAGTTGTAAAGTCTAAACTCGGAGCACCACCCGCGAAACACGAAACCCATGCTCGATCCCGCCGCCGTGGTCGCCGCGCTGGAGGGCGCCGGGTTCACCCACCTGGTGTGGGTCCCGGACAGCCACCTCGGGACGTGGGAGCCGGCGCTCGCCGGGTCGCGGCTGGCCCCGATCCGGGTGACCCGTGAAGGCGAGGCGGTCGGACTCGCGGCGGGTCTGATGCTCGGCGGGGCGCGGCCGCTGGTGGCGGTCCAGTGCACCGGGTTCTTCGAGGCCGGGGACGCGGTCCGGAACGTGGCCCACGACCTGAAGCTGCCGCTGAAGCTGGTCGTCGGGGTGCGGAGCCTGCGGGCGGCGCGGGCCGGGGCGAGTTCGGACAACTGCCCGCGGTTCGCCGAGAAGCTGGTGGCCGCGTGGGAGCTGCCGTTCGCGGAGGTGGACCCGGCCGCCGCGGCCCCGGCCGAGGTGGCGGCGGCCGTCCGGGACCTCGCCGACCGGCCGGGGGCCGCGGCGCTGCTGTGGGCGGAGTGAGCTTTGCTCGTGGCACCGGCATTCCTGCCGGTGCTCCTCGACGAAAAAGCACCGGCAGGAATGCCGGTGCCACGAGAACCCTCGGTACGTCGGGCACGCCTCACGGCATCGCCGGCATCGTCCGGTAGGCGAACTCCAGCACCACGTTCTTCAGCACGTCCGGCAGGGCGTCGAACTCCTTCTCGTCGAGCCGGCCGTCGCCGTTCGCGTCGTACCGCTGGAACACGCCCTTCGCCTGGGCCGGGATCTCCACCCCGCCCTTCGGGAACTTGAAGTCGGCCGGGCGGGCGCCGAGGGCCAGCGCCCCGAGCCGCCCGCCCCCGCCGGCGTCGTTCACGTACTCGACGTACCCGAGGTGCATCTCGTCGTAGGTCTGCTGGCCCCACCGGACCACCTTCTTCGGGTCCGGGTTGGCCGGGTTCTTCTCGCTGTTGTCGTACCAGGTGGTGTACGTCAGGCTGCTCCCCTTGGGGGCCGAGACCGGGTCGGCGAACCGGTACTGGAGCTGCCAGTTGAAGTCGTACCGCGGGACGTCCAGCACCGTCTCCGTCTTCTTGTCCGGGGTGGTCAGCTCGAACCGGGCGGCCTTCCCCCGCAGGTGGGCGTGCGGGAACAGGGCCAGCACCCGGGCGTCGAACGGGACCGGGATCCGGCCGGTCACCGGGTGGTTGTCCGCCCCGGCCGGGATGCGCAGGGCGGGGTTCGCGATTCCCGTGACGTGGACCTCGTGCCGCGGGGCGTCCTTGGCGAACACCAGCCCGAGCTTGGTCTGGTCGGTCGTCGCCTTCCCGTTCGGGGTGTAGTGGATCTGGAACAGCAGCGTGGACCCCTTCGGCAGCTTCTTCGCGTACCCCTCCGGGTAGACCAGCCCGGTGCTCCCGGGGACGTAGGCGGCGAAGAACCCGGTCGCCTCGCCGGCGATGCCGCGGACCCCCTTCGGCAGGGCGAACACCAGCACGTGGTGGACCACCTCCCGCGCCGTCGGCCGGACCTCCAGCCCCCGCACCCAGCGATCTTCGACGTAGTCGGTCTCGACCCGCACGTTCTGGTACGGCATCGTCCCCTCGGCCTTGACCGCGATCGGCTTCGGCAGCTCGAACACCGCGTCCGGCTTGCCGATCAGCCACCCGCCCTCGTAGGCGCGCGGGAGCGGGGCGTCGGCCGGGTCGCCCTTCTTCAGGTCGCCGCCGAGCCAGGCGAGCAGGTCGGCCTTGTCCGCCGGGGTCAGGCTGCGGTCGTTCGAGAACGTGGCGTGCCCGGCCTTCTCCTTCGCCCCGGGGGCGGCGAACCACGGCGGCATCGTCCCGGCGGTTACCGTCTTCTTCACCATCCCTTTCTGGGCGACGAGGGCGTCGTAGGTGTCGAGGGCGAACGGCCCGACCCCGCCGGCCCGGTGGCACTCGACGCAGTTCGCCTGCACGATCCGCTCGACCCGGGCGTGGTACGTGAGCGGGACGGCCGGGACCTTCGCCGCGTCCGGCTCCAGGGCGCACCCGGGGGCGGTGGTGGCGGTGACGGCCGGCACCTTGCCGGCGAGGAACTCGTCCAGGGCCGGGACGAGGTACCGGGCTTTCGGGGCGTCGAGCGAGTACCCGATCCCGTACTGGTCGTCGACCGCCCCGCGGTACACGACCGTCCGGGCGGCGTCGAGGACGAACACCTCGGCGGTGGAGGTCGCCCCGAGGGCGGCGGCCAGCTTCCCGTCGGCGTCGGCGACGTACCGGCCGGCGAACCCGTGGCCGGCGGCGGTCTTCTCGGTCGGGTTGACGAACAGGAACGCGATGCCCTTGGCCGCGTACTCCTTCTCGAGCCGCGCGAGCGCCGGGGCGTACTTCTTGCAGACCGGGCAGGTGGTGTTGGTGAGCGCGACGACGGTGAGCTTCGACCCCTTGAAGTCGGACAGCTTGCCGGGCTTGCCGGCGAGGTCGGTGAACGCGACGTCCGGGACGAGCCGGCCGACCCCGGCCTCGGCCGGCTTGAGCACTTTGGGGGCGGTCTTCACCGGGTCGGCGTCGGCGGCGCGGGCCGGCAGGGCGGCGAGCAGCAGCGCGAGTGCGGCGGGTCGCATGTGGCGAGTTCCGTTGGGACGGGTGGGACGGGACGGTGCGAGGTACGGAGATGATACCCGCGGACGGGGACGGGGGTTTCCAACGATCCACAGTTTAGCCGCGACGCGGAGTCCTCGGAGCGGAGCGCGGGGGATACACCCGCGCTCCGCTCCGAGGACTCCGCGTCGCGGCTAAACGGTTTGGACTACGCGATCACGTCCTTCGCCACGTTCCCCTTCACGTCGGTCAGCCGCATGTCCCGGCCGGCGTGCTTGTACGTCAGCCGCTCGTGGTCGAACCCGAGCAGGTGCAGCACCGTCGCGTGCCAGTCGTGCACGTGCGTCTTCCCGTCGACCGCCTCGAACCCGTAGTCGTCGGTCCGGCCGTGGGCGTACCCGCCCTTCACCCCGCCGCCGGCCATCCACATCGTGTACCCGCGGGAGTTGTGGTCCCGCCCGGTCCCCTGGCCGCTCGGCGTCCGCCCGAACTCCCCGCCCCAGACCACCAGCGTGTCCTTCAGCATGTCGCGGGCCTTCAGGTCGGCGAGCAGCCCGGCGATCGGCTTGTCGATGTTGCCGCAGCTGTTGGTCAGCGCGTCCTTCAGGTTCTGGTGGTGGTCCCACCCGCCGACGGTCAGCTCGACGAACCGCACCCCGGCCTCGACCAGCCGGCGGGCGAGCAGGCACTGCCGGCCGAACCCGCCCCCGCCGCCCCCAGGACCGCCGCCCATCCCGCCAGCCGCCCCGCCCCGGCCGCCGTCGATCCCGTACAGCCGCAGCGTCGCCGCCGTCTCGTTGCTGGTGTCGAGCAACTTCGGCAGCTCGCCCTGCATCCGGAACGCCAGCTCGTAGGACCCGATCAGCCCCTCGATCTCCGGGTTCTCGCCGCCCGCCGCGAGGGCGTTCTGGTTCAGCTCCTGGACGAAGTCGAGCTGCACCCGCTGGGCGGTCGCCGTCTGCTTCGGGTTCTTCAGGTTCGCCACCTGCTGCTGCCCGCCGGGGCCGCCGAACCCGCCGCCGAACCCGCCCCGGCCGATCTTCGTCCCCTGGTACATGGCCGGCAGGAACGACGCCCCGTAGTTCACCGGCCCGCCGTTGTTGCCGGGCGGCGACAGGGTGATGAACCCGGGCAGGTTGGCGTTCTCCGTCCCGAGGCCGTACAGCACCCACGCCCCGAGGCTCGGCCGCGGGAACTGGAAGATGCCGCAGTGCATCTGGATGAACGCCTGCGGGTGGTTCGGCAGGTCGGTGTGCATGCCGTTCAGCAGGCACAGGCTGTCGGCGTGCTTGGCCAGCTCCGGGAACAGCTCGGAGATCCACAGCCCGCTGTCGCCGCGCTTCTCGAACTTGAACGGGGACCCCATCAGCTTGCCGCCGCCGAACCCGCCGCGGCCGCGCGGCGGGGCCTTGCCGTCGTCGGCGGTCAGCTTCGGCTTGTAGTCGAAGGTGTCGACGTGGCTCGGGGCGCCCTCCATGCAGAGGAAGATGACGCGCTTGGCCTTCGCCGGGAAGTGCGCCTTCTTCGGGGCGAGCGGGTTCGGGCCGGCCTCCGCCCGGGCGGCCTGCTCGTGGGCCAGCGCGGCGAACGCCAGGTACCCGAACCCGGACGACGTGGACTTCAGCAGGTGGCGGCGGGTGAGCATGGGTACGGGTCCGTGGGTGAGTTGGGTGGTCTTGTCTTGTGGCACCGGCATTCCTGCCGGTGTTTCATGGTCCGGCGGGGCGGCACCGGCAGGAATGCCGGTGCCACGAAGACCCGAGTAGTCACTTCCGGTACTGGAACTCGGCGCTGGCGATCAGGGCCTGGGCGAACGACGCCCACGCCTCCCGCTCGCGGCGGGACTCGGGCACCCGGTCCTTCGCCAGCTGCGCCTTGTACGCCCCGAGGAACTTCTCCGACGCGGCCAACTCCTTCTCGCCCGGCGCCCGGCCGTAGAACGCCAGGTAAGCCGCCCGGACCCGCTCGGTGTCGGTCGTGGTGCTCTTCAGGAGCTTGTCGGCGGCGGCCTCGGCCGACCGGATCACGAACGGGTTGTTCAGGATGAACAGCCCCTGCGACGGGACGGTGGTGGTCGGCCGGTCGGCGGCGATCAGGCTCGGGTCCGGGGCGTCGAACAGGGCCAGCGCCTCCGGCAGGTTGTCCCGGACGATCGGCAGGTACACCGACCGCTGGGTGTTCCGCGGGTCGTTGATCGCCTGGGCGACCCCGCCCGGCCGGCCGAACCCGCCGGCGTTCCCTTCCCCCGCCCGGGCCACCGCCGAGCCGACCGGCGGCTTCTCGTCCAACTGCCCGCTGACCGCCAGGATCGAGTCCCGCAGGCTCTCGGCGTCGAGCCGCCGCGGCGACATCCGCCACACCAGGGCGTTGTCCGGGTCGGCCTCGAACGCCGCCTTGTCGAACTTCGAGTCGAGCCGGTAGGCGCGGCTCGTCACCACGCGGCGGATCAGCTTCTTCACGCTCCACCCGTCGTCCATGAAGGCGTGGGCGAGGTGGTCGAGCAGCTCCGGGTTGGTGGGCGGCTGGCCGGCGGCCCCGAAGTTGTCGGCGGTCGGCACCAGCCCCCGGCCGAACAGGTGCAGCCACACCCGGTTCGCCATCACCCGGGCGGTCAGCGGGTTGTCCTTCGACGCGATCCAGTTCGCAAGTTCCAGCCGCCCGCTCGTCCCGCCCGGGATCTTCAGCGGCGACTTCGACATCACCTGGAGGGTGCCGCGCGGGACGCGGTCGTTACTCGGCTTGTCCGGCTCGCCGCGGCCGTACACCGGGCTGTCGGCGATCGTCGCGCTGCCGCCGAACCCGCCGAACCCGCCGCCCCCGCCCTTCGGGCCGAACCCGCCGGGGCCGAACTGCCCGCCCTTCCCGCCCGGCTTGTCCTTCACCCCGACGGCCAGCAGCTTCGGGTTGCCGTCGGCGTCGAACGCGGCGAGCCGGCTGCGGATGCCGGCGACCTGGGCCTGGGTGAAGATCCGGCGGATCGCGTCCGTGTTCTCGGCCGCCGCCTTGTTGATGTCCTCGATCTGCTTCTCCAGCCGGGCCCGCTCGTCGGCCGAGAGCTTCTCGGCGGTGTGGGCCGGCATCCCGCTGTCCTTCGCCAGCTCGATCGTCGGGGCCGGCCGCTGGCTCTGCACCTGGCGGATGGTGCCGTAGTGCGTCTGGGTGCTGCGGAAGATGCCGGCCAGGGCGTAGTAGTCGCGCTGCGGGATCGGGTCGAACTTGTGGTCGTGGCACCGGGCGCAGGCGGCGGTGATGCCGAGGAACGCCTGGCTGACCACGTCGATCTGCTCGTCCGCGACGTCCAGCTCGAACTGGGTGCCGTTCCGCTCGTTCAGCGTCTTCGGGCCGATCGCCAAGAGGCCGGTGGCGACGACCCGCTCGGCCTTCCGCTTCGGGTCGTCGGTCGGCATCAGGTCGCCGGCGAGCTGCTCCTTGACGAACTGGTCGTAGGGCTTGTCGGCGTTGAACGCGGCGATGACGTAGTCGCGGTACCGCCAGGCGTGCGGGTAGTTGACGTTCACCGCCTTGCCGCTCGACTCGGCGTACCGGGCGACGTCGAGCCAGTGGCGGCCCCACTTCTCGCCGAACCGCGGCGACGCCAGCAGCTTGTCCACCACCTTCTCGAACGCGTCCGGGGCGGGGTCGGCGACGAACGCCTCCACGTCCTCGGCGGCCGGCGGCAGCCCGGTCAGGTCGAGGTACACGCGGCGGACGAGGGTCCGCTTGTCCGCGTCGCCGACCGGCTTGACCCCCTTCTTCTCGAGCGCGGCGAGGAGGAACCGGTCGACGTCGGAGGCCGCCCACGCGGCGTCCGTCACGGCCGGGGTCGGCGCCTTCTTCGGGGCGACGAAGGCCCAGAACGACCGGCCCTTCTCGACGTCCACGACGTACTTGTTGGCGGCCGCCTTACCGTCGCGCGGGTCGGGGGCGCCCATCTTGACCCACGCCTCGAAGTCGGCGACCACCTGGTCCGGGAGCTTGCCCTTCGGGGGCATCGCGGTGTCCGGATTCTTGTGCCGCAGCCCGAGGATCAGGAGCGACTTGTCCGGGTTTCCGGGGACGACGCTCGGGCCGGTCGCCCCGCCCTTGCGGAGGTTGTCGCGGGTGTCGAGGAGGAACTCGCCGCGGACCTTCTCGGCGTCGGGGGAGTGGCACTGGTAGCAGTGGTCGACCAGGACCGGGCGGATCTTCTTCTCGAAGAACGCGACCTGGTCGTCGGTCGGCTTGTCGGCGAACGCCCCGGGCCGGGGCGGCTGGGCCGCGGCGGGGCCGGCGGCGAGTGCGGCGGTGAGGGTAGCGAGTGCGAGCCGCGACATGGGTGGACACCCCCTGTTCGGACGGTCGGCGACGGGCCGGGCGCGGGCGGACCCCCCGGACCCGGTGACGGGTACACGGTAAACCCGCCCCCCGCCGGGCCGTTACACTCTCACAAATTTTTCGGATGTCCGACAGAGTGAGAACGTGTCGGGGGTTCGCACTCGCACCCAGGCCGTTGGCCTGGGCTGAGGTTGTGCGACCCCTTCGGGGTCAAGACCTGGTTGCAGGCTGAAGGCCTGCGACAACCTCAGCCCGGGGCAACGCCCCGGGCCGCGATTCATGCCGCCGACCCGTCCGGCGGAGTCGGCGCCTCCGCCGCCGGCGCCTCCGCCGCCGGCGGCTCCGCGGCCCACCGCTCGGCCACCGCCTCCTGCTTCGCCAGCAGCCCGCCGAGGCTCTTGAACAGCACCCGCGCCGCCTTCTCCGTCACCTCGTTCATCTGCCCCAACAGCCGGCCGACCCACGCCCCGTCGAGCGTCGCCTCCCCGCCGTGCAGGTTCCGCACCAGCGGCTCGGCCGGGGCGATCAGCGGGGCGAGCGGGGCGCCGGCCGTCACGTTGGTCAGCGGCGGGAGCCGCAGCCCCTTCGCCCGGTCCAACTGCTCCCGGACCGCGTCGTGCGCCTGCCGCAGCGCCTGCAGCGCCCCCTGGAACTCGGCCTGCGACACCTCCCGCTTCCCGCCCAGCCCGGCGAGCGTCATCTGGACGTGCCGGGAGTGCGCCGCGATCAGGGCGTGCAGGTCCTGCACCGCCAGGTGGAACCGGTACCGCCCCTCCAGCTCCGCCCGGTCGTCCTCCCCGACCTGCTGGGCCATCGTGTAGTGGACCCGGAACGCCTCCCGGTCCAGGGCGTGCATCCACTCGAAGTCCTGGTCGACCTCGCCCTCCACCTCCTTCAGCAGCTTCTTCGCGTCGGCCAGCCGGTGCCGCCGGCCGCGGTGCTCGAAGTCCGCCCCGGTCAGCGCCACCTGCCCGTGGGCGATCGGCCCGAGCTTGCCCAGCTCCTCCTGCCGGGCCTTGTGCGCCGCCATCCGGCCCTTCAGGCCGTCCCCGTACAGCCCGGCGTGCGCCTCGGCCAGCCGCCCCCGGTCGGCGAGCTCCGCCCGGGCCGAGGAGGTGCACAGCTCGTCCGGGTCCCCCGGCCGGAGGTACCGGTTCTCGTACAGCCCGCAGTACTTCGCGTGGTACGTCGTCTCGGCGTGCTCGGCGTCGATGAACGCCTGCACCGCCGCCGGGTCCTCCGGCTCGCCCACCTTCCCCTTGCGGGCCGCCTCGTACACCCGCCGGGTGACCGCCGCCCGCACCGCGTCCTGGTCCTCGAACAGCACCCACGCCGGGCGGTCGTCGACCGGGCCGCGGACGTACCGGGCCTTGACGCTCGCCTCCCGGTCGTGGTTCGCCGGGTGCGTCGCCCACATCGCCGGGACGCTCGTGTCCTCCGGCTTGAACACCCGCACCGTCTCGGCCGGGTCGTCCGGCAGCGGCGGCACCTCGCCGAGCGTCGGGTCGCCGCGCTTCGCCTTCAGGAACTCGGCCGCCCTCGTCTGGTGGAAGTACAGGTCCCGGCTGAACCGCCCGTGATCGGCGGCCGCGCTCAGGTCGGCCCACGCCTGGCCGAGGGAGTCGCCGGCAAAGTCGAGCCGGGCGAGGGCGAACACCAGGGCGTCGCTCCCGGTCACGCTCGCGGCCACCCGGTCGGCGTTGTACTCCATCTGCCGGGACAGCGAGACGTGGGCGAAGTTGATGCCCTTGAAGAGCGCCTCCAGCCCTTTCCGCATCACCCACAGCCCGCCGGCGAAGGTCCAGACGAACACCGAGATGCGGATGTCGATCCGCCCGGCGGCGGCGAGGGCGTCGTCCAGCCAGTCCCGGCCGTACACGACGTCGGCGACCGCCCGGTTGGCGGTGTACACGTAGCTCCCGAGCCGCATGCTGTTCTGCGAGAAGTGGCCGAACTCGTGGGCGAGGACCGCCTTGAACTCGGTCAGGTTCAGCCGGTTCACCAGCCCCAGCCCGACGATCAGGTTCTTCCGGGTCGGGAACACGAGGCTCAGCAGCGACTCCTGGAACGAGACCGCGGCGTTCACGTCCGGGGTGAGGAACACCCGGTGCGGGAACGGGGCCCCGGTGTCCTTGCAGAGCTGCCGGATGAACGCGAACAGGACCGGCTGGTCGCGCTCCGTGACCTCCACCCGCACCCCGGGGTCGCTGCGGGTCCGCTTGAACAGCCCCTTCACCAGGAACAGGAACAGCAGCCCGGACGCGATCCCGCCGACGACCAGCCAGAACACCGGCTTCTCGCGGCGCGGGGGCGGCGGGCTGTAGTACGGCCGCTGGTACCCGGTGCGGGGGTCGCGCGGCGGGGTGTAGGGGGCCGGGGCCGGCCGCGGCTCGTCCTCGCCGAGGCTGGCGAAGCAGGCGTAGCAGGCGTAGGCGGACCCGGCCGTCAGGCCGAGGTAGGCGCCGACGAACAGGAGGAGGCAGACGAGGACGAGGACGACGCGGTTGCGGTAGCTGGCGGTCGGCCGGGTGAGGTCCGGGGGGACCCCGGTCGGGGTCGGCGGGTACAGGTGGGTGATGTCGGGCATGGGGGCGATCTCGCGCGGATGGGGTCGGGCGTCCGGCCCCTTTAACTTGACGCAACCGCGGCCCGCGTCAAGCGGGTTCCGGGTCAGTCCCAGACGTACCGCTCGTCCCACTCCATCCCGGCGCGGCGCAGCAACTCGCGGCACTCGTCCTGGAACGAGGTGCCGGCGTGGTGCCGCTCCTGGTCGGCGATGTAGGCCCGCACCCGGGCGGCGTCGGGCGGGCTGACCGAGAACGCCCCGTACCCGGCCTGCCAGTAGAAGTCGGCCGGCCCGCCGTTCTCCTTGGCCCACTTCGACGACGCCTTCTTCGCCTCCTCCACCGCGTCGCACAGGGCGACGGTCTTGTGTAGGGCGAACAGGATGTGGACGTGGTCGGCGACCCCGCCGACCAGGACCGCCGGGCAGCCGATGCCGTCGAGGGTGCCGGCGAGGTACGCGAACATCGCCGGCCGGAACTCCCCTTCGAGGACCGGCACCCGGTGCTTGGTACTGAACACCAGGTGGACGAGGTTGCGGGCGAGGGATTGGGACACGAGCGGGCCTCCGGTGGGGGGTGAGGTGAACGGGCACTCGGAACCCAGGGCGTTGCCCTGGGCTGAGGTTGTGGCAGGCCTTCAGCCTGCAAACCCGCCCTCGACCCTGAAAGGGTCGCACAACCTCAGCCCAGGGCAACGCCCTGGGTGCGATTCGAGGGCGAATTGGGAACTACCCCCCGGCTCCCGACTTGGTTACCATCTCCATTCTGCCCGCCCGCCCGCTCCACGGAACCCGCCATGCCCCGCACCTCTCTCGCGCTCGTCGCCGTCCTCGCCGCCGCGACCCCCGCCCCGGCCCAGGACAAGACCCCCGTCCGCCTGTTCGCCGAGGCCGAGGACTTCGCCGTGAAGTCCGGGTGGAAGGTCGTCCCGTACCGCGACAACTACTACGCCGGCACCTTCGCGATCACCTTCCTGTCGCGCATGGCGTGTCTCGGCGCCCCTGAGCAGCCGGACGGCAAGCCGGCCGTCGCCGAGAAGGTGGTCGAAGTCCCGTACGCCGACACCTACGACCTGCTCGCCCGGTTCGAGCAGCCGTTTCAGTTCTCGGCCGAGTTCACCGTCGAGGTGGAGCAGGCCGGGAAGGTGGTCGGGGCGTTCCCGTGCGGCCGGCTCGCCGACCCGAAGATCTGGGCGCTGAACGGGCACCAGCGGGTGCCGATGGAGCGGTACAGTTGGAGCGGCACCGACAACATCGTCTGGCAGAACCCGGGCGCGGTGAAGCTGGCCGCCGGCCCGGCCACGCTGCGCCTCATCGCCGGCCCGCAGACCGACAACGGGAAGGAGCGCGAGAACGCCGCCCGCCGGCACGTCGACGTCCTCTGCCTGACCAATGACACGGCCGGGGCCGAGGCCCAGAAGAAGACGCGGTACCTGGAGTACGACGGGTGGCTCGTCCAGGACGGGGACCTGTTCGTCCGGTTCACCAACCCGGCGGACGCGGCCGGCCCGGTCGTCCCGGTCGTCGCCCCGTTCGCCCAGGGCCAGCACTCGCCGTACTACGTCCACGTCCGCGACTGGCCGACCACCACCGTGCTGAAGTCCGGCCGGGCGACGACCCCGACGAAGTACTGGATCGCCGGCCCGCGCTCGACTCAGGTAAAGCCGGCCGCCCTCGCCCCGGTGGTCGAACTGCCGAAAGTGATCCCGGACGACCAGTACCTGAAGCCGGGCGAGGCGTCCGGGTGGGTGCCGCTCGGGAACGCCCTCGACGCCCTCAACCACTCGCAGTGGTACCCGCAGACCCTCACCAAAAAGAAGGGCGACGACATCCACCTGCGGCTCGAGTTCGGCGTCCCGGACGGCGCGGGCGGGATCAAGGTGGTGAAGGACGTGACGGTGAAGGGGCCGGCGAAGAACCTGTCCCCGGCGTGCTTCGACATCCCGGGCTGCGTGAACCCGGCCCCGGACGTGGCCGCGGTCACGGCGAAGCGGTACTGGCTGCCGGCGATCCGCACCCAGAAGGAGGCCCTCGACTGGCTCGCCGCCGAGGTGGCGAAGTTCCCGAAGGTCGGGAGCGTGCCGAAGCGGATGCCGGTCTACAACATCATGGGCTTCAGCGGGGCGATGGCCGCCCTGCCCGAGGCGAAGCAGCTGGCCCTCGCGCTCGGCGACAACACCACCGCGGACGCCGCCGGGAAGAAGCGCGAACTCGCCGCCCACTGGCCGAACCCCGACCCGGAATGGATCAAGAAGCAGGAGGCGGGCCGCAAGGGCGGGTTCGACGACCTCGCCATCGTCAGCTACGGCGACGAGATCCACCTGCCGGCGGTGCCGCTGACCGACGACGAGTTCGCCGCGTGGCTGAAGGCGAAGGGCGTGGCCTACGACGGCAAGGTCGAGTACGTCGCCGCGAACCCGAAGGCGGCGCCGGCCGAGCGGGAGGCGGTGCGGAAGCACCCGCTGTACTACTACTCGCAGATCGCGGCGAAGGAGAAAGGCGGGGCCAAGTACGCGGCCGGGACCGCGTACTACAAGTCGAAGGGCGTCCTCACCGGGGCGAACTACTCCCCGCACGCCAACTTCCTCGTCACCGAGATCGACTACGTCCGGCCGTTCAAGCTGCGGGCGATGTCGATGCCGTGGGCCGAGGACTACGCCTGGCAGATCGCCGAGTTCAGCCCGCAGGTGGTCGGGTATCTCCTGAGCGGGCTGCGGGCCGGGGCGAAGTACGACGACCTGCCGATCCACATGTACGTGATGCCGCACTCGCCCGGGCAACTCCCGAGCGAGTTCCGGCAGAGCTTCTACGCATCGATCGGGCACGGGGCCAAGATCCTCAACTACTTCTGCGCCACCCCGTCGGCGGTCGGCTACACCGAGAACTACGTCCAGACCGACGACCTGCCGATGTGGAAGATGATCCACCGCTGCACGCACGAGGCGGGGGTCTTCGAGGACTACGTGCTCGACGGCAAGGTCCGGCCGGCGAAGGTCGGGCTGCTGCTGTCGAGCGTGGACGAGCTCGTCACCGGCGTGAACAACTTCAGCCTGGCGCTGCACAACAACGAGCGGAAGGCGATCTACTACGCCCTGAAGCACGCCCAGGTGCCGGTCGACTTCCTCTCGGAGGACGACGTGATCGACGGCCGGGCCAAGGACTACTCACTCATCTACGTCACCCAGCAGTACGTCAACTCGAAGTGCGTGGACGCGCTGACGAAGTGGTGCGAGGCCGGCGGGACGGTGGTGGCGCTGGCCGGCGGCGGGTTCCGGGACGAGTTCCAGAAGGAGAACCCGGCGGCCGCGAAGCTGTACGGGGCGACGGGGCTGACGATCCAGACCGACCCGAACCTCGTCCCGCGGCACCTGCTGAAGGAGAACGTGCCGTTCCTGTCGAAGCACGACCTGCCGCGGTACGAGCCGATGGACGCGGCGCAGTGGAACCTGGGCGGGCTGCCGAAGGTCGAGCCGGCCCCGAACCCGTCCCCGAGCCACGTGTTCAACGTCCCGGTGATCGCCTGGAAGCAGCCGCTGACGGTCGGGGACGCCACGGTGATCGGGAAGTTCAAGGACGGGTCGCCGGCGGTGGTGCGGAAGGCCCACGGGAAGGGCCGGGCGGTGCTGTTCGGGTTCCTCCCGGGGCAGGCGTACCTGAAGGGGGCGCTGCCGGTCCGGCCGGTGGACCGCGGGGCCAGCCCGGAGAGCTTCGCCCACTTCCTCCCGACCGGGATGAGCCCGCAGCTCCGCGCCCGGCTCGTGGACGACTTCCTCGGCCGCGGCGCGGCCGACGCCCGGCCGGTGGCGTCGACGGACGGGCTGGTCGAGGCGGCGTGCATCGACACCCCGGCGAAGGACGGGAAGCCGGCGAAGCTGGCGGTGCCGCTGGTGAACTGGAGCGGCGCCCCGGTCACCTCGCTGACGGTGACGATCCGCGGGGTGGAGAACCCGTCGAGGGTGCGGAGCGTCGAGCGCGGCGAGCTGAAGTTCGAGCAACTCAAGGGCGGCATCCGGCTGACCACGCAGGTGGACGTCGCGGACATGATCCTGATCGACCGGTGACCCTGTCTTCGTGGCACCGGCATTCCTGCCGGTGCTTCCGCCAACCGGACTTTCCCATGCCCCCGGTCCGCTCGTTCACCACGACCCGCCGCAACCTCCCGCACTGGCAGCAGCCGGGGAGCGTGTACTCGCTGACCTGGCGGGTGGTCTCGGGGTGCGAACTCGGGCCTGAAGACCGGACGCTCGCCCTGAACGCCGTCCGGCACTGGGACGGCAGCCGGTGGCGGGTGCTCGTCGCGGTGGTCATGCCGGACCACGTGCACGCCCTGGTCTTCCCCCTCCCGGTGGACCCCGCGGACGGGTCGGTCGTGCACGACCTCGGCGAGCTGCTTCACGGGGTGAAGGGCTACGCGGCGTTCGTGATCAACCGCCGGCAGGGGCGCAAGGGGACGTTGTGGCAGGACGAGCGCTACGACCGGATCGTCCGGGACGACCGGGAGCTGGAAGACACCTGGACCTACTTCCGGAACAACCCCGTCAGGGCCGGGCTAGCGGAAACGCCGGAAGCGTACCCGTGGTTGTACGAGACCCGGCAGACGGAGTCGTGACCGGAACCACCGGCAGGAATGCCGGTGCCACAAACAGCAGAAGACAGCACCGGCAGGAATGCCGGTGCCACGTGACCGAAGACGTTCCCCTCAACCCCACCCACCACCATGCTCCTCCCCGTACTCCTCGCCCTGGCCCCCGCCGCGGACCCGCCGAAGGCCCCGTTCCCGTACGTCAAGGCGACCGCCCACCACGTCCTGCCCGGCACCCACACCGACGAGTCCGGGTACTTCTCGCTCTGCGAGGGGCACGACGGCAAGGTGTACGTCGGCACCGCCGCCTACGGGTTCAACGCCTACCTCGTCGAGTTCGACCCGAAGACCGGCAAGCAGCGCATCGTCCTCGACGTGAACCGGGTGTGCGGGCTGACCACGCCGAAGGCGCCGACCTATACCGCGCAGGCGAAGATCCACACCCGGAACTTCGTCGCCCCGAGCGGCAAGATCTACGTCGGCAGCAAGCAGGGGTACGAGTTCAAAGGGGAGAAGGTCGCGTACCCCGGCGGGTACGTGATGGTCTACGACCCCGCCACGGACAAGGCCGAGAACCTCGGGATGCCGTTTGCGGGCGAGGGCGTGAACGACGTGACCGCGGACGAGAAGGCCGGGCTGGCGTACGTGGTGACGTGCGAGGAGCACCACTGGGTGCTCCTCGACCTGAAGACCAAGAAGTTCCGCGAGCTGTCGGACGAGGTCCGGCTGACGCCGTACGCCCAGACGCTCCTCGACCACCGCGGCCGGGCGGTGGTGCTGACCCGCGACTTCCAGCTCGCCCGGTACGACCCGGCGACGAAGACGCTGGAGTTGCTGTTGCTCGCCTCGGACGGCGAGCCGGTCGGGTCGGCCGGCGACAAGCTCGGGCCGGCGTGCTGGGCGCTCGGCCCCGGCGGGACGCACGCGTACCTCGTCCGGATGTCCGACTCGCGGCTGTTCCGCATCGACCTCGCCGCGGCCGGGGCGAAGCTGCCGGTCGCGGACCTCGGGAAGCTGATCGGCGGGAAGGGGTTCGACTCGCGCGGGTCGCTGATCGTCGGGCACGACGGGAAGGTGTACGCGCTCGGGCGGGTGGCCAACGACACCGGGTTCGGGAAGGGGAACCTGCACCACCTGCTGAGTTACGACCCGGCGGCGAAGAAGGCCCGCGACCACGGGGTGCTGGCGGTGAAGAACCCGGACTGGTTCGACTTCGCGCCCGGCAAGGACGGCAAGCCGAAGCCGTGGACGCACGGGTTCCACACGCTGCCGGACGGCACCCGGACCCCGCTGCACGCCCACATGGCCCTGACGCAGGCGAAGGACGGCACCCTGTACGCGACGGTCCTCTACCCGTTCACGCTGCTGCGGATCGACCCGGCGGACGCGAAGTGACCTTCGGCGAACCCGGAGCGTGAGCGACGGGGTGGGTGTGGAGAACCACCCCGTCGCTCACGCTCCGGGTTCGCCCGGGCGCCTCACCCCGCCCCGATCAGCTTCCGGAACTCGGCCTCGTTCAGAATCTTCACCCCCAGTTCCTTCGCCTTGTCGGCCTTGCTCCCCGGCTTCTCCCCGACGAGCACGTAGTCGGTCTTCTTGCTCACGCTCCCGGACGCCTTCCCGCCGGCCTCCTTGATCGCGTTCTCGATCCCGACCCGGTCGTAGTTCGCCAGCGTCCCGGTGACGACGACCGTCTTGCCGGCGAGCGGCAGCCCGCCGGCCGGCGCCGCCTTCTTCTCGTGCGTCGTCTTGATCCCCAGCTCCTTGAACTCGGCGACGAGCCTCCTCCCCGCGTCGCTGTCGAGGAACTCGCGGACGAACCGGGCCCGCTTCGGCCCGAACCCCTTCGCCCGGGCCAGCTCCTCCGCCGGGGCGGCGGCGATCGCGTCCAGGCTCGGGAACTCCTCCGCCAGCGCCTCGGCCATCGCGTCCCCGACCGAGTAGATGGTCAGCGCCGGGAGCAGCCGGGCGAGCCCCCGGTCCCTGCTCCGGGCGATCCCGTCGAGCAGGTTCTGGGCCTTCAGGTCGGCGAACTTCTCCAGCGCCAAGAGCTGCTTCTTGGTCAGCCGGTACAGGTCCGTCACCGACCTCACCAGCCCGGAGTCGACGAGCTGGACGGCGACCTCCCGGCCGAGGCCGTCGATGTCCATCCGGGTGCGGCGGGCGTACCCCTCGATCCGCTTGGCGAGCTGCCCGGGGCACAGCCCGGTGTTCGCGCAGACGAAGTTGTAGCTCGTCCCAGTCTCCTCCTTCTCGACCGGCCCGCCGCACTTCGGGCACGTCTCCGGCCAGGCGATCACCCTCTCGGCCCCGGTCCGGTCGGTCGTGATGACGTCCACCACCTGCGGGATGATGTCGCCCTTCTTCTCGACCACCACCGTGTCCCCGATCCGGACGTCCTTCTCGGCCACCCACGAGGCGTTGTGCATGCTCGCCCGGGAGACGGTAGTCCCGGCCAGGGACACCGGCGGGTCGAACAGGGCGATCGGGGTGAGTTCGCCGAACTTGCCGAGCGAGAACTCGACCCCGCCGAGCTTGCTCACCCCCTGCTCGGCCTCGAACTTGAACGCCTTCGCCCACTTCGGCACTTTGGCGGTGAACCCGACCCGCTCCCGCTGCCCCCAGTCGTTCAGCTTGATGACCAGCCCGTCCGTGTCGTACGGCAACTCCTTCCGCCGGGCCGACCACTCCGCGCAGTACGCCACCACCTCGTCCATCGTGCCGCACAGTTTGGTGTGCGGGTTCACCGGCAGACCGAACCGCTTGAGGGTTTCGAGCAGCTCCCACTGGCTGGTGATGGTCAGCCCGTCGATCGCCCCGGCCCCGTACGCGAAGAAGCTCATCTTCCGCTTCGCCGCCTCCTTCGGGTCGAGCAGCTTCAGGGTGCCAGCGGTCAGGTTCCGGGCGTTCTTGTACGGCTCCTCCCCGGCGGCCGCTTGCGCCGCGTTCACCCGGGCGAACTCCGGCCGGGTCATGTACACCTCGCCGCGGGCCTCGAACACCGCCGGCGGGGTCTTGGCCGCGAGCTTGAGCGGGACGGCCCCGATCGTCCGGACGTTGTGGGTCACGTCGTCGCCGACGTCCCCGCTCCCGCGGGTGGCGGCGACCGCGAGCCGCCCGCCCTCGTACCGCAGCGACATCGACACCCCGTCGATCTTCAGCTCGGCGACGTACTCGACCTTCGCCCCGGCCGGCAGCGCCTTCCGGACGTCGGCGTCGAACTTCCGCAGGTCGGCCTCGCCGAACGCGTTGGCGATCGACAGCATCGGGACGGCGTGCCGGACCTGCGTGAACCCGGGGATCGGGGCCCCGCCGACCCGCTGGGTCGGGCTGTCGGGGGTGACGAGGTCCGGGTGCTCCTTCTCGATCGCTTCGAGTTCCCGGAGGAGCTTGTCGAACTCGAGGTCGGAGATCTCGGGCCGGGCCTCGACGTAGTACAGGTGGTTGTGGCGGTCGAGTTCGGCGCGGAGCGCGGCGGCGCGGTCGGCGGGGTTCGGCACGGGCGGCCCTCGGTCGGGGGTGGGTTGACGCCGGGATTGTGCCGTGCGGACGCGGGGCGGGCAAGGTCCGGAGCAGGCGCTACGGGGCGGGGACGGTCCAGTTCTCGGTGCGGAGGCCGGGGGCGGCGGAAAGGTCGGTGTCGGTGGTGACGACGGTGCAGTTCCCGAGGGTGAGGGCGATGGCCGCGATCTGGATATCGACCTGCTGCATCGGCCGGCCGACCCGGCGCAGTTCGGCGAAGAGCCGGCCGTACTCCCAGGCGGCCTTCGCGGTGTACGGCCAGAGGAGCAACCGGCTCAACCCGCGGCGGACGACCGGCCAGTTCTCGTCGCGGGTCGAGCTCCCTTCGATGCCGGCGACGATCTCGCCCAGCACCGGCACGCAAATGCCAACTCGCGCCCCCCGGGACCGGGCTTCCCGCACCCGGTCGTGGACGCCGCGGCGGCGGAACATGAGGTCGAACGCCGGTCCGGTGTCGAGCAGGTACTTCCGGCTCACCAGATGCCCTCCTCCATCTGCCGTCGGACGGCCTCGACGTTGAACGCCTTCATCTTCGCCCGCCACTCGTTCATCGCCGCCTCGTCCTCCGAGGTCATCCGCAGCGGCTCCAGCGAATCGAACCACTCCAGCCAGCGGGCGATCGACTCCGGGTCGTCGCCCTGGTCCGCCTCGTCGGTGAGCATGACCAGCCGGTCCGCCTGGTCCGGGGCGACCCCTAACCCCGAGGTCGGGGCGGTCACCGTCACCTCAGTCCCGTCCGGCCAGCCGAGCGGGGTGGCGAACACCACCTTGCCGTCCTGAACCGTGCCGCGGATTGTCGCCATCGTCGTGCCCTCCTCGCCTGCCCGCATCTTACCACCCTGCCGGCCCCGCCCGCTTTCCCCTGTTGCCGGTTCGCCGCCCCCGCTACAATTCCCCGTCTCCGCCCCCGACGGAGCCGCGCGCGTCCGCCGGCCGGGGGCGGGGCCGGCCCCGAACCCTCTCTGCACCCGGCAATCCGGGCAACCCAAACCCCCACTTATGGTCAACCGCAACCTCCTCCGCCAGTTCGACATCTCCGACGACGACCTCCAGACCGCCGACGACATCTTCAACCAGGAAATCGCCGAGTGGGTCAACCGCGAGGACCAGGACTACGAGGCGAACAAGATCGTCACCGGCAAGGTCCTCGAGATCCGCGGCGACGACGTGGTCATCGACATCGGGTACAAGTCCGAGGGCGTGATCCGGATCGACGAGTGGAAGGAGGAGGGGTCCGACGCCCCGCCGCCGAAGCCCGGGGACACGGTCGAGGTGCTGCTCGAGACGGTCGAGGGCGAGGACGGGACGATCGCCCTGTCCTACCGGAAGGCGAAGCGGCAGAAGGAGTGGAACGCGGTCCTGGAGAAGCACAAGGAAGGCGACGTGGTCGCCGGGAAGGTGCTCAAGAAGATCAAGGGCGGGCTGCTCGTCAACATCGGGGTCAACGTCTTCCTCCCGGCGTCGCAGGTGGACATCCGCCGGCCGCAGTCGATCGACGAGTACATCGACCGCACCATCGAGTGCGTCATCCTCAAGATCGACGAGCAGCGGCGGAACATCGTCGTCTCCCGCCGCAAGCTGATCGAGGACCGCCGGCGGCTCCAGAAGGACAAGCTGATGGCCGAGCTGGAGACCGGCCAGATCCGCCGCGGCGTCGTCAAGAACATCGCCGAGTTCGGGGCGTTCGTCGACCTCGGCGGGATCGACGGGCTGCTGCACATCACCGACATGGGCTGGCACCGGGTGACCAACCCGCGGGACGTGGTGCAGATCGACCAGGAGCTGGAGGTGTACATCCTCCACATCGACCGGGAGAAGGAGAAGATCGCCCTCTCGCTGAAGCACAAGACCCCGAGCCCGTGGCAGAACATCCAGGAGAAGTACCCGGTCGGCACCCGCCACACCGGCGAGGTCGTGAACATCATGCCGTACGGGGCGTTCGTGAAGCTGGAGCCGGGGATCGAGGGGCTGGTCCACATCTCCGAGATGTCGTGGGTGAAGCGGATCGCCGACCCGAAGGAGCTGGTCCAGACCGGCGACAAGGTCGAGGTCCAGGTGCTGAACATCAACCACGACAAGAAGGAGATCTCGCTCGGCATGAAGCAGTGCCAGGCGAACCCGTGGGGCGAGGTGGCGAAGAAGTACCCGACCGGCACCGTCATCTCCGGGGTCGTCCGGAACCTGACCAACTACGGGGCGTTCATCGAGATCGAGGAGGGGATCGACGGGCTGCTGCACGTCAGCGACATGAGCTACGTGCGGAAGGTGTCGAACCCGTCCGAGGTGGTGCAGAAGGGGCAGAAGCTGACCTGCGTCGTCCTGTCGGTGGACCAGGAGCGGAAGCGGGTGGCGCTGGGCCTGAAGCAGATGGGCAACGACCCGTGGGAGACCGACATCCCGGCCCGGTTCGCCCCCGGCCAGAAGACCCGCGGGAAGGTGACCAAGCTCACCAACTTCGGGGTGTTCGTCGAGCTGGAGCCGGGGCTGGAGGGGCTGCTCCACATCTCCGAGCTGTCGGACAACAAGATCGAGAGCCCCGAGGAGGTGGTGAAGGTCGGGGACGAGGTGGACGTGAAGGTCCTCCGGGTCGACGCCAAGGACCGGAAGATCGGGCTGTCGATGCGGAACGTGGACGACGGCCTCGTCCCGGACGACATCCCGGACATGCCGGTGGAGGTGCTGGAGGCCGACCGGGCGGCCGAGGAGAAGGCGCGGGAGGAGAAGGCCGGGAAGCCGCCCGCGAAGGACCGGGACGGGGCGAAGGACGGGTCGAAGGAGGAGAAGAAGGGCCTCCGCGGCGGAACCGGGACCGCCGGCCCGCTGTTCTCCCTGCCCGGGGACAAGAAAGAGTGACCGGGTCGGCGAGCGGCCGGGTTTACCCCGGCCGTGCTGTCCGAACTCGGCCGGGGTAAACCCGGCCGCTCGCCCGATCGCGACCGAGCCACGACGCCCACGGGTCCGACCCGTGGGCGTTTCCGTTCGGCCCGGCAGAATCTTTCCGCCCCATCTTGCACACTACTGATATTGCGTATACTATGGCCGCGCCGGATCCCGGTGCGGCTCGCGCTTTGTGCCGGAATCCGTGGAAACTTTCCGCGTCCGGTTGAGTCGAAAACGGAACAAGCAGCAACGGGTTAGGCGGGGGGGCCGCGGGGGCGGCGGGTGACGGGGGGGAAAAAAGTTGAACTCCGCCGGGGGTGGAATATATGTTGGCTGTGAACACGGAACCCCCCCGTCCGGTCCCGTGCCCGGCCGACCACGCCCGCCGCCCGCCCCCGCGGGCGGCGGGGTTCGGGTCGTGCCTCGTGTATGACCCGCGCCGGCCCCCTTCCCCCTCGGCCGCGCGGCCCGGTGCCGCCTCCATCCAGGTTCTCGTTCCAGCGGTCGATACGTCCCTGCGGGTTCGTCCGGCGCCGGCCCTCCGCGCCGCCCGACCCGCCGCCCGGCGGCCGGTCCGCCGGTCGGGGCGACGCCCGACCGCGACCCGTGCCGGAACCCCAGCCGACAGGACGGTCCATTCATGTCCCGACTCCGCCGCTACCGCCCGGACGTGGTCCAGTCCCCGCTCGAGACGTACCTGCGGGAGATCAACGAGACCGCGCTGCTGACCGCCGACCAGGAGAAGACGCTGGCCCGGGCGATCGGGGAGGGGGACACCTCGGCCCGGGACCAGATGGTCCGGGCGAACCTGCGCCTGGTGGTGAACATCGCCCGCGGGTACACCGGCAAGGGGCTGGCCCTGCAGGACCTGATCGAGGAGGGGAACCTCGGCCTCCTGCGGGCGGTCGAGGGGTTCGACCCGACGATGAACACCCGGTTCTCGACCTACGCCAGCTACTGGATCAAACAGAGCATCAAGCGGGCGCTGGTGAACACCGCCAAGACGATCCGCATCCCGGCGTACATGGTCGAGCTCTTGGCCAAGTGGCGGCGGGCGACGAACCGGCTGACCGACGAGCTCGGCCGGGCCCCGACCCACGAGGAGGTGGCCAAGGTCCTGGGGCTGCCGCGGAAGAAGCTGAACATCATCAAGAAGGCGATCCGGGTGTACAACGCCGCCCCGCAGTCGGACCAGGGCGAGCAGGGCTGGTCGATCGACGAGATGCTGATGGACGGGCGGGCCAAGACCCCGGACACGGAGATGGTGGAGACCGACGACCTGAAGCAGGTGATGCACCTGCTGGACCGGATGGACAAGCGGGAGGCGACGGTCCTGCGGATGCGGTTCGGGCTGGACGACGAGGAGCCGCGGACGCTGAAGGAGATCGGCGAGTGCCTCGGGCTGACCCGGGAGCGGGTCCGGCAGATCGAGAGCGAGGCGCTGGCCAAGCTCGGGGCCGACCTGAGCTGCGACTGACCGACCCGCACCGCCTTCCCAGACTCGCGCGCCGACCCTCTATCTTTCCCCGGCCCGGTCAACCGGCCCGGCCCCCCCGGTCGATCCCCCTTGCGTCTCCGACGCGGGGGGTGGGGCATGCGGTTCCGTTGGCTCGCGGTCGGGCTGGTCGCGTTCCTCGGCTGCGAGTCGCTGCGGAACCCGCCGGCGCCGGAAGCGGCGAGCGGGGGGCGTCAGCCCCCTGACGCCGTGGTGGATCCGGGGGCTGACGCCCCCCGCTCGCCCGACCCCGCACCCGACCACCTCGCCCTCGCGGCCGAGGCCCTCGAGCGCGGCGACGACCCGGCCGCCGCGACCCACCTCGACGCCCACGTCCGCGCCTTCCCCGACCACCTCCTGTTCCGGGCACAGCTCGCCGACCTGCTGGTGAGGGCCGGCCGGGACGACGCGGCGCGGGTCCACTTCGAGCGGTTCGCGGCCGACGCCGCCCGCGCCGCCGGCCCGGTCCGGGGCCGCCTCGTCCACGCCCACACGCAACTGATGGGGATCGCGCAGCGGGCCGAGGACCGGTTCGCGGAGGCGCTCCACCGCGGGGCCGGGCTGCTGCGGCTGGTCGAGGGGGAGGACGGCAAGCCGGACCGCGACGACGGGTTCTGCGAGGAGATGCTCTGCAAGGCGGTCGGGGCGCTGGCCGAGGCGAAGGGGCTGCGGCCGGGCGACCCGCGGCCGCGGGCGCTCTTGGCCGACGCCCACGACCGGGCGGGCAACCGCCGGGCCGCGGACGCCGAGCGGGCGGCGGCCCGGGCGGCGGTCGTCCCCGCGGGGCGGGTCGGCCTCCCCCAGTAGGCGAGGCACTCCTGCCTCGCGAGCCGGTGGCGAGGCAGGAGTGCCTCGCCCACGGGCCTCGTGCCGGTGTCACCGCTTCGGGACGGGGAAGAACTCGGTGAGGTTCAGCTCGCCGTTCTGGAGGTGGTGGTCGAGCGGCTTGACCCGGCCGCCGCGGCCCTCCAGCCCGGCCAGCGCCTTCCCCATCTCGGCCCACCACAGGAACGCCAGCGCGTCCGGGTTCCCCGTCGCCACCTCCCGGAACGCGGCCAACTCGACCAGGAACGCGGCCGCGTCGGCCCGGGCCTGGCGGGCCTGCGACTCCCGGTACTCGTCCGCCTCCTGCCCGAGCTTGTACCGCAGGGCGTCCGCCTGCCGCTCCCGCTGCTGCCTCTCCTGCAGCGCCTGCTGCTCCCGCGTCCGGACGCCGGTCTGGGCCTGGGTGACGGCCTCGAACGCCGCCCGCACCTCCTCCGGCGGGGCGAGGTACGCGACGCTCGCCCGCTGCACCCGCACCCCGAGCCGGAACGCCGGCAGCCGCTCCCCGACCCGGTCCATGACCCACGCCGGCAGGGCGGCGGTGCCGGTCCGCAGGACGCGGTCGATCCCGCGCCCCGCACACCACTCCGCGGCCGCCGCCTCGGCCACCCGCGCCAGCACCGCGTCGACCCGGTCCCGGTGGTTCACGTAGTCGTCGAGGTCGTCGTCCGCCTCGCCGACCGCGTAGTCGAGGACGAGTTGCACGTTGACGAGGTTCTGGTCGCCGGTGAGGAACTGGCCGGGCGGGGTGCCGGCGTCGTCGGAAAAGTTCTCGGGGACGTACCCGACGGTCAGCTGGCGGGCGGTGCGGGCCGGGACGCGGTCGACGCGGTCGAAGCCCCACGGCAGCCCGACCCACAGCCCCGGGCCGGGTCGGGCGACCACCTTCCCGAACCGGCGGACGACGGCCCGCTCCTCCGGCCGCACCTGCGCGACCCCGGTCAGGAGGTAGGCGGCGGCCGCGGCGAGCAGCAGGTAGCGGAGGCGGAACATGGGTGCCGGTTCTGAACTCGTGGGCGAGGCACTCCTGCCTCGCCGGAACAATGCGAGGCAGGAGTGCCTCGCCCACGAGGGAGTGGGCCTACGGCTTCGGCGCCGGCGGGCCGGCGAGCGGCTTCAGCAGCGGGTGCTTGGTGCTCAGGAGCAGCACGTCGCGGGTGCCGGACAGGATGCCCTGGAACGCCCGCAGGCTCTCGAGGAACAGGTAGAACTCGCGGTCCTGGGCGTACGCGGCGGCCCGGGTGCGGGCGGCGTCGGCGTTCGCCTTGCCCTCGACCTCCGTCTTCCGGGCGCGGGCGTCGGCCTCGGTCACCCGGGCCTGGCGGTCGGCGTCGGCGGTGATCTCGGCGGCCCGCCTCCGGCCCTCGCTCTCGTAGTCGGCGGCCTTCTTCTCCCGCTCGCTCCGGATCAGCTCGGCGATCTTCGCCCGCACCGCCTCCGGGTAGCTGAACCGCCGCACCCGGATGTCGATCACCTCGATGCCGTACTCCGCCAGCGCCCCGCGGAGGTTCTCGGCCTCCGACGGCAGCCCGCCGTGCAACCCGTCCGTGCCGGTCAGCCGCCGCCGCACCCGCTCCACCCGGTCGTCGATCTGACGGTAGTCGGCGGCCCGGAACGCCGGCTCGGCGGTGACCACGGCCGCCGCACCGAGCGCGCCGGCTGCCGCCGCCTGCACGTCCGCGACGTCGATCAGCGACTCGATCGGGACGGCGCTGACGACCGCCGAGAGCCGGCCGTTGACCTGCGGGGTGAGGATGCGGTTCGCCTGCTCCGGGGTGCGGACGGTGCGGAAGAACTGGTCGGCGGCGGCGGCGGTCGGCACCCGCCAGGTGACCGTCGCGTCGACCGTCAGGGTGGTGCCGACCGACTGTTGGAAGACGGAGTCGCGGGCCCGGTCGCGGGTCAGCACCTCGACCGCCGGCAGGTCCACGGTCTGCACCCGGCGGTCGATCGTCTGGACGGCGTCGACCGGCCACGGGAGCTTGAGGTGGAGGCCGGCGTCGGTGGCCCCGTCGCGGAGGGCGACCGGCTCGCCGAACCGGGTGACGTAGGCGAACTCGGCCTGGTCGACGGCGTAGAACGCGGTCCGGCCCCACAGCAGGAGCACGACCGCGACGGCGATCAGGGCGTACCGGGACATCGGACCTCCCGGCGAGCGGGGGGCGTCAGCCCCTTGATGTCACCTGCATCAGGGGGCTGACGCCCCCCGCTCGCCACGTCTCACTTGATGAGCCACTCGACCACCTTCAGGTCGTCGAGCTTGGCCTCCGACCGGGTGAGCTTGTCGGCCGCGCCGGCGGCGTCGTAGGCGGCCTTGGCGAGCCGGCCGGTGCCGGTCCCCTTGTGGTTGTGGGCGAGCAGCTCGCCGGGGGCGCACAGGGCCAGGAACGCCGGCAGCCCGCCGTACTTCACCGCCCCCGGCAGCATCATCGGGTCGGCCGCGTCCTTCAGGTTCTCGAACCGGAACTGGTTCAGGTCGGCGGCCGTCTTCGCGACGGCGTCGCCGGCCAGCGCCTTCGCGAGGACGGCGACGACGCCCATCTCGCCCCACCCGACGAGGCGGACGTGGATCTTCTCGTGCCGGGCGTAGCTGACGGTCAGCAGCGCGTCGGCGACCCGGTTCGCGAGCACACTCCGGTTGTAGCCATAGGTGAACCCGGCGAACTTCGGGTCCACCGGGAACGGCTTGTCGGTCACCTGCTCGCCGGTCCGGAACAGGTCCGGGGCGCACACGCGGAAGCCGGCGCCGAGCAACTTCTTCGCGGCCGGAACCCAATCGCCCTTCTCCACCAGGCTCGCCTTGCCCCGTGGGTGCAGCCAAACGACCGAAGGGGCCTCCTCCGCCTCGCCCTTCGGCGACCAGGCGGTGAGCACCGGAATCTGTTCCGGGGGGTCGGGAAGGCGGTTGTCAGGCCCGGTGCCCGGCGGCAGCATGGCGAAGACGCCCTTGATCCCCTTTGCCCCGCCCGGCATGTCGATGATGGCCCCATTCGTGTAGGAGGTGAACCGCCGCGGGCGGGGTACAGGCTCCTCGCCGTTCACCATCGCCCGCAGCGCCGTCCCGATCACCCGCCGGAACTCCTTCAGGCTCGCGGCGTCCTTCGGGGTCAGCTTCTCGACCTGCGCGTCGCTCGCCTTCGCCATCGCTTCGCGCAACTGCTCCGCGCCCAGCTCGTCCTTCGGCCGCGGGTGCTCGGCGTCGTAGACCGACAGCTCCTTCGGCGGGGTCGGCTGGAACGCCGGCTCCTTCACCTTCTCCGCCGGGCCGAACAGGAGGTGCCGGCGGAACCAGTAGTACATGAACTCCCGGGCGTGGACGTTGTACTGGTGCTTGTACTCCAGCCACGCCTTCGCATCCACCTTCTCGTCGGCCCCGTACAGCTTGTACAGCCGCTCCAGCTCCGGGTACCCCTTCGTCAGGAACTCCTTCGTCCAGTCGTCCGCCGCGGAGAACGCCATCGGCTTCGGGGCGAACAGCCCGGCGATCTCCACGTTCCCGGTGTTCACCCGCAGGAGCGAGCAGTTCTCGCACACGCACCCGCCCTGCATCCCGGTGCTCACCATCACCGCCGGGAACGCCGCCGCCAGCCGGTCGTCGATCGCGGCCAGCATGAACGTCTGCGTCCCGCCGCCGCTCGCCCCGGTCATGCCGAGCCGCTTCGGATCCACGTCCGGCAGGCCGGCGAGGAAGTCGAGCGCCCGGACGCTGTTCCAGGTTTGCAGCCCCATCTGGCTCTGCAACCGCAACTCCGCCGCCGCGTCCTTGAACCCCTCCCGGTGCGGGATCGCGGTGCTGTCCGCGTACCCGATCATGTCGTACTGGAAGACGACGAACCCGAGCTTCGCCAGCGTCGCCGGGACCGCCTGCATGAACCACCGGCCGCGGTCGAGGTCCGGCTCCCCGCCGGCCTTCACGCTCGCCTCCGCCGCCTTCTCCCCGGCGTCGTGGAACCGGCCGTTCGCCCAGTGGCCGTGGGCGAACAGCACCCCGGGCCGCTTGGCGTCACCCCCTCCCTTACGGTCGGGGTTCGCCGGGCGGTACAGGTTGCCGGTCACGTAGTGGCCCGGCGTGGACGCGAAGAACACCTTCTCGATCGTGTACCCGTCCCGCTCGATCTTGCCGTGGACCACCGCGTTCAGCGGCGTCTTCTCGGGCGTCGGCCACAGCCCGGTGGCGACGAGCAGTTGCTCGCGGAGTTGGGTGCGGCGCGCCTCCCACGCCTCCTTCGTCTTCGGGACGAAGAACGGGAAGGAGTCGTTCAGCGTCTTCGGCGGGCCGAGGCGGACGTCGGTCGGCTTCCGGTCGCCGGTGAACACCCGGGTCGGGTCGGGGTCGTCGGCGGCCAGCGCCGGGAACCCGGCGGGCAGCACCGACGCGGCGGAGGCGGCGAGGAGTTCGCGGCGGGAGAGCATGGCGGGACTCCGGGCGGGCGTGTTCCGTGGCGGGCCGTGACCCCGACAGTACGCGACCCGCCCGGCCGCGTCAACGACCCGCTTGACCGGCCCGCACCCCCGCATTACCATTTCACCTACCTGCCTGCCGCACCCCGTGCGTCCGCGCTCCCGCCGGCCCGAACCGCTCAGGGGGCTCACGCCCCCCGCTCGCCCGGAGACCCTCCCATGACCCGGCCCGCGCTCGGCCTCCTCGCGCTCGCGGTGTGCGGCACCGCCGCCGCCCAGCCCCCGCCCCCGCCGCCCGGGCTGCCGAGCCCGCGCGTCCAGTTCGTGTTCCCGCCGGGGGCCAAGGCCGGCCCGGCCGAGACCGCCCGCGCCCTCGGGTTCACCTTCGGCGGCGACGCCCGGGTGGCGGTCACCGGCACCGACCTCGACGAGCCGGAGAAGCTCGCCTTCTCCCACCCCGGCATCACCGGCACGTTCGTCGCCCCGAAGCTTCCCGAGCCCGACCCGAAGAAGAAGGACGCGCCGCCGCCGAAGGCGAACACCGCCGGCCCGCACACGTTCACGGTCGCCGTCGCCGCCGACGTCCCGCCCGGCACCTACGACGTCCGGTTCGTCGGCAAGTTCGGGGTCAGCAACCCGCGGGCGTTCGTCGTCGGGACCCGCGACGAGGTGGCCGAGCGGGAGCCGAACAACGACGTGCCGGAGGCCCAGCGGGTCGCGGTCGGCACCACCGTCAACGGCGTCCTCGCCACCTCCATCGACGTCGATTACGCCGTCTTCGCTGGTAAGAAAGGGCAGCGCGTCGTCGTGTCGTGCCTGACCACCTCGATCGACAGCCGGGCCGCCCCGATGATCGAGGTGTTCGACGCCGCCGGGCGGAAGCTCGCGGTCAACCGCAACTACCGGGACGCGGACGCGGTCGCCGACGTCACCCTCCCGGCCGACGGCGACTACCACGTCCGGCTGTTCCCGGTCGCGTACCTCGTCGGCGGCCCGGACTACGTCTACCGGCTGACGATCTCCGCCGCCCCGTGGATCGACGCGGTCTTCCCGCCGGCGGTCGAGCCGGGGAAGCCGACCCCGGTCACGCTGTACGGCCGGAACCTTCCTGGCGGCCAACCCGCCGACGGGTTCACCGTCGACGGCTTCCCGCTCGAAAAGCTCTCCGTCACCGTCACCCCGCCGGCCGACGCGGCCGCCGCGACGAGGCTCGCGCTGCGGCACCGGGCCGACCCGGTCACCGGGCTGCAGGACGGGTTCGAGTACACCCTGAAGGGGCCGGGCGGGGTGTCGAACCCGGTGCCGATCTACTTCGCCCGGGCCAAGCCGGTCGTGAAGAAGAACGCCGGCGGGACGACCGCGGCGGCCCCCGAGGACATCCCCGCCCCGTGCGAGGTGGCCGGGTTCCTGAGCCGCCGCGGCGACGCCGACTGGTACCGGTTCGCGGCGAAGAAGGGCGAGGTGTTCGTGGTAGAACTCACCGCCGAGCGCGGCGGCACCCCCGCCGACTTTTTCGCCTCCGTCCGCGACGGCAAGGACCCGAAGCGGGACCTGTCCGGCGACCTGGACGACGACCCCGACAGCCTCCACCCGAGCGGGTTCTACAGCCGGTCCGCCGACCCCGCCCCGTACCGGTTCACCGCCCCGGAGGACGGGCAGTACCTCGTCCTCGTCGGGTGCCGAGACACGAACGCGGCCGGTCCGCGGACGGCCTACCGGCTCCGGGTCGCCCCGCCCCGGCCGGACTTCCGGGCGGTCGCGATGCCGTACAGCCGGCACTTCCAGACCGGGGCGAACGTGTGGCAGGGCGGCACCCTGGCCTACGACGTGTACGTCAGCCGGATCGACGGGTTCGCCGGGCCGGTCGCGGTGACCGCCGAGGGGCTGCCGGCGGGGGTGACGGCGAAGCCGCTGACGGTCGGGGCGGGGGCGCGGTGGGGCGTGCTGGTGCTGACAGCCACCGACGGGGCGGCCCCGGCGGTCGGGCCGTTCACCCTGACGGCGACCGGGACCGGCCCGGACGGGAAGCCGCTGGCCCGGGAGGTCCGCCCGGCGTCGGTGACGTGGGGCCTGCAGACGCAGCAGAACCCCGGCCCGGTGGTGGCCCGACTGGACCACGGGTTCGTGCTGGCCGTGCGCGGCGAGAAGGCGATCTTCACGCTGGCCGCGGACCCGGCCGGCGCGGTCGTGAAGGTGAACATGAAGGACGAGAAGGTGCAGGGTCCGCTGGTCGTCAAGCAGGGCGACAAGTTCACCGTCCCGGTGAAGGTGGCGTGGGCCGTCGGGGACAAGCAGGCAGTGCTGCTGACCGCCGAGCCGCTGGCCCAGAACCCGCAGAACAGCCCGGTCACGGTCCAGGTCCCGACCCAGCCGACGAAGGACAAGCCGGAGGGGGTGGTGAGCTTCGACGTGAAGGCGAGCGCCGCCCCGGGGCCGTACGCGGTCACGGTCAAGGGCGTCGCCCAGGTGCCGTACGCCCGGCCGGCGGGGGCCGGGGCGATGGCCAAGGGCGGGAACGTCCCGGCCGAGGCGTTCGCCGACCCGGTCGCGTTCCTCGTCGTGCCCTCCTCGGTGGCGAAGCCGACCGTCGCCGGCCCGCCGAACAACACCGCGAAGCCCGGGGCGACGGCCGAGCTGACGGTGAAGGTGGAGCGGCAGCACGACTTCGCCGGGGAGTTCAAGGTGACGTTCGCCCCGCCGGCCGGGGTGACCGGCGTCTCCGCGGACGAGGTGACGATCCCGGCGGGCAAGGACGAGGCGAAGCTGGTGGTCAAGGTGGACGACGACGCCAAGCCTGGGCCGGTGACGAACGCGACCGTGACCCTGACCGCGAAGTACGCCGGCAAGCACCCCGTGACCCACGAGGCCAAGGTGACCTTCACCGTGGCGAAGTAACCCCACCCCCGTGGCACCGGCATTCCTGCCGGTGCTCGTCCCGCATACCCGCACCGGCAGGAATGCCGGTGCCACAACTGCGAACAACTACCCACCCGAGACACCCCATGCCCCGGTTCCTTGCACTCGCCGCGGCCGCCCTCGCGGCCCACGCCCTCACCGCTCAGGAGCCGAAGAAGGACGAGTTCCCGCCGATCCCGACGGTCGATCTGAAGCGGTCCGCCCCGGTCGAGTACGGGGCCGAGGTCGCCCCGATCTTCGAGAAGAAGTGCTTCGTCTGCCACGCCGGGAACGTGGCCGCGGACAACGGCAAGTACGACATGTCCACCTACGAGAAGGTGATGAAGGGCGGGGCGAAGCGCGGGGCGAAGGTGGTCGTCCCCGGGAAGTCGGCCGACAGCTTCCTGTTCCTGTCGTGCGCCCGGCAGGTGAAGCCGATGATGCCGCCGAAGACCGAGGACCCGCTCACCTCGCAGGAGCTGAGCCTGGTGAAGCTGTGGATCGACGAGGGGGCGAAGGCCCCGACGACGGTGCGGGTGAAGGAGAAGGTGGTGGTGAACCTCCCGCCGGCGCTGGTCAAGCCGGTGCGGGCGGTGGCGGTGGCCCCGGACGGGAAGACGGTGGCGGCGAGCCGCGGCAACCAGATCCACGTGTTCGAGGCGAAGGACGCGGCGGACGCCAAGAAGGGCGAGGCGAAGAAAGACTGGGTGTTCGCCCGCACCCTGCTCGACCCGCAGCTGAAGACGCCGGACGGAAAGGCGGCGAAGGCGGCGCACGTGTCGCTGGTCGAGTCGCTGGCGTTCAGCCCGGACGGCAAGACGCTCGCCTCCGGCAGCTTTCAAGAACTCACGCTGTGGGACTTCGAGAAGGGTGAGCCGAAGTCTCGGGTCGGCGGGTTCGCGGACAAGGTGACGGCGGTCGCGTACTCGGCCGACGGGAAGTACCTGGCGACCGGCGGCGGGGCGCCGACCGAGGACGGCGAGGTGCGGATCTTCACCGCCGACGGGCAGCCGTTCGCGGAGGTGAAGAGCGGGCACTCGGACACGGTGTTCGGCCTGGCGTTCAGCCCGGACGGCAAGCTGCTGGCGACGTGCGGGGCGGACAAGTTCGTGAAGGTGTGGGAGTTGCCGGGCGAGGCCGGGAAGCCGGCGAAGTTCGTGAAGGGGTTCGAGGGGCACACGCACCACGTGATGGGGGTCGGGTGGACGCCGGACGGGAAGAAGATCGCGTCGTGCGGGGCGGACAACTTCGTGAAGGTGTGGGACTACGAAAAGGGCGAGAAGCTCCGCGACATGCAGGGCCACCAGAAGCAGGTGACGAACCTGTTCTTCGTCGGGAAGACGCCGCAGTTCCTGACCGCGAGCGGGGACGCGACGGTGCGGATGTGGAACGCCGACAACGGCGGGAACGTGCGGCAGTTCCCCGGGGCGCCGGACTTCGTGTACGCGGTGAGTGCGAGCACCGACGGGGCGGTGGTGGCGAGCGGGTGCGAGGACGGGGTGGTGCGGGTGTACAACGGGACGAACGGCACCCTGGTGAAGGCCGCCCTCCCGCCGGACGCGGAGCCGAAGAAGGACGAGCCGAAGAAGAAGTGAACCCCGGCGAGCCGGGAGCGTGAGCGACCGGAATTAGCCCCGGACCCGGGGCGTTGCCCTGGGCTGGGGTTGTCCGACCCCTTCGGGGTCAAGATTCTTGCAGGCTGAAAGCCTGCCACAACCCAGCCCAGGGCAACGCCCCGGGTGCCGGTTCGGGAGGCGATCCTCCGGTCGCTCACGCTCCCGGCTCGCCGGGGTTCACACGACCTCGAACACCAACTCGGGGGCGCGCCGCCGGGTCACCGCCCGGGCCACCTCGGCCCGGAGGTAACCGGCCGCCCGGCGCAGGGCGTCGGCCGCGTCCCGGCCGCCGGCGACCACCACCCGCAGCCGGCCGGCGTGCGGGGCCGGGTCCACCGACACCACCTCCAGCCCGCGCAGCACCTCGTCGGCGGACCCGCCGAGCGCGAGGTGGAGGGCGTCCTTCACCTGCCCGCACAACTGCCAGCCCTTCCGCCCGGCCTGCCCCGACCCGTCCCACGGCTTCGCGTGGAACTCCTTCGGGTCGGCCCCGTCCTCGCCGCCGACCTCGGCCGCCAACCTCGACAACTCATCCGCCTTCCGCCGCCTACGACTCATCGGAATCTACGCCTCGGAATGAACGGGACACACGCGACGCCCTGCGGGGGGCGGGGGCAGTCGGGCGCACGGGTCACCTCCTTCCGGGACGTTCCTGGGCGGTCTTCGGACACCGCCGGAAGGGCGGGAGTTCGCGGCCGCCGGGTCTTCTTTGACCCGACGTGTCTCTCCGTGTATGATCCCGCTAGCCTGACGCATGTCACAGCGACTACGTGCACAGGAGGCCCCGTGCCACCGCCCCCCGACGCCCAGCTCCGGAAGGAACTCCGGCTGTCCCTGCTGGAGGCGTTCCCGCGGCCGGACGAGCTCCGGGTGCTGGTCGAGGAGACGCTCGGCGAGCCGCTCCAGAACATCTCGATGGCCAACGACATGCCGACGGTCGCGTTCGACCTGATCGGCTGGGCCCGGGCCCGCGGGCGGCTAACCGAGCTGGTCGCCGGGGCGGCCGCCGAGCGGCCGCGAAGCGACCGGCTGCGGGCGCTGAGCGCCCGGTTCGAGTTTCCGTCCGCGGCCGCCGGCGGGGAGGAGCGGATCGTCCGCGAGGACGTCCCGTTCGAGAACGCCGGGGAGTGGGCCGCCCGGTACGACCGGCGCCGGACGGCTGTCTGCCGGGTCGAGCCGCAGCCGCGGGCGGAGGGGAGGTTTAACTACGGGTCCGGCTTCCTGGTCGCGGCCGACGTGCTGCTGACCAACTTCCACGTCGTCGATCACCCCGGGTTCCGGGCCGACCGCGTGGTCCTGCGGTTCGACTGCGAGGCCACCCCGGACGGCGGGGAGACGGCCGGGCGGACGTGCCGGTTGGCCGCGGACTGGAACTGGGCGACGAGCCCGCGGGTGTCGGCCGGGGGGCTCGACTTCGCCCTGGTCCGGCTGGCCGAGCCGGTCGGGGACGACGCCGCGGCGGGCGGCCGGCGGGGGTGGCTCAGGCTGGACCCGCGCCCATTCCGGAGCGGCCAGCCGGTGTTCGTCCTCCAGCACCCGGACGCCCGCCCGCTGCAGCTGGCGATCGGGACGGTGACGGACCCGGCCCCGTCGCCGGTCCAGGTCGGGTACGACGTTAATACCCAGGGCGGGTCGAGCGGGTCGCCGTGCCTCGACTCCGCCCTCCGGGTGGTCGCCCTGCACCACTGGGGCGGCGACGACCACAACCGCGGGGTGACGGCCGGCGCCATCCTGCGGGACCTGGCCGGGCGGGCCGACCCGGCGCTGCGGCAGATCGGCAACCCGGCCACCGCGTGAGGAGACCGACGTGGACCGCTCGTCCGGCCGGCAGGCGGAGCAGTTGGTCGCGGGCCCGGCCCCGGCGGGGGCCGACCGGCGGCGGCGGGTTCGGGAGGTGTTGCTCGACCAGTTCCCGCAGCCGAGCGACCTGGAGATGCTACTGGATGACGCCCTCGGGCAGGTGCTCGACCAGGTGGCTGAAGGGAAGAACCACACGGAGGTGTGCTTCAAGCTGGTGGGGTGGCTGTGGGTGGACCAGGCCGGGCGGCTCCGGCCGCTGCTGGCGGCGGCTACCCGCGGGCGGCCGAACAGCGACGAGCTGAAGAGCCTCCTGGCCGAGGTGGAGTCCGACCTGAGCAGGGCGAAGGAGCGGCGGGTCGACCGGGGCCCGGAGCGGTCCGCGGCGCCGCTCCTCGCGGCCGACACCCCCGGCCCGCCGCCGCCCACCCCACCCCCGCCCGGCGGGTCGGCCGCCGTCCGCGCCGCCGTCCGCCGGTTCGCCGAGGCGTACGACAAGCCCGAGCGGCAGGCGCAGCTCAAGTACCTCAAGGCGCACAAGGAACTGCACGACATCCTCCACGACCTCCAGGTGGAGGAGCCGCGCGTCGCGGAAGCCGCCGACGGGCGGGCGGCCGGGGCTCCGGTTCCGGACGACATCCGCATGGCCCTGGAGCAGTGGGGGGAGGCCGCGGCGCGGGCGGCGGACAACACCGAGTTCCCGGAGGCCCCGCCGGACTGGGTCGCCGACTTCGCCGCCGCGGTCGAGGACCTCACCGGCTCGGACCCGGCCAAGGCCGCCCGGGCGGCCGACCGGCTGGCCGGCCTGCCGGCCGCCTACCAGGGGGAGCACGACGCCGAACTCGTGAAGTGCGCCCGCCGGCTCCGCGCGGCCGAACTCGTCGGCCTGCTCGAGGGGATTCTGGCCGCCGCCAACCCGGCCACGGCCGACACGGCGGACCTGCGCAAGGCCGTCGTCGAGTTCCGCCGATTGTGCCACGACCTGACCGGCCTGATCCGCGACCACAACCTTTGCCAGAAGGTGAACGACGCCCTCCAGGCGGGCCGCGGCCTCCGGGGCACCGGGGCGACCGCGGCCGTGCTGGACGACTGGCCCGACATCCGGGGGTGGCTCGGCGAGCTGGCCGAGCCACCCCCGCCGGCGGTGGGCGTGTCGTACCGGGTGGCCCGGGTCATGAAGGCGGCCCGGGCGTACGAGGCCGCCCCGCGCCCGACCGCGGGTGACGCGTTCGACGCCTTCGACGAGAAGTTCGCCGACCTCTTCTTCAACACGGACAAGGACTTGCTGAAGGTGACCAACGGGCTGCCGGACGCCGCCAAGACCCTAGAAACAGCCCTCGAGAGGTACCAGTGACGCCCCCCGCCACGCCCCCCGCCTCCGGCGGGTTCCGCTCCCTGACCGAGTTGCAGGACTGGCACGCCGACGTGTCCCGGCGGGCGGGGAAGGACGTCCTCGCCCCCGACAACCTGGCGGCGGTGAGGGAGTTCGTCCGCCGGGCGGCGGCGACCGGGGCGGTGCTCGACGCCAGGGACGACCGGGCCGCCGCCCAGAGCCTGATCAACTTCTGGCTCGCCCGGGTGTCGGCGTGCGCCCGGGAGGCCCGGCGGGACGGCCGCTCGGGGCCCGTCCCGGACCTCGGGGACACCCTCCTGGCCGAGTTCGACGAGGGGGAGGTGGCGGCCGCCGCGGCCGCGGCCGACGCCTGGCTGGCCGGGGCGACCGCGGACGAGCGGCGGCTCGCCCGCCGGGTCCTGCTGCGGCTGGTCCGGCTGCGCCCGGCCGGGGCCGAGTTCGACGCCGTGCCGGTCGTCCGGGCCGCCGTGTACGACCAGGACCCGCCCGAGGCGGTGGACGCGGTGCTGGGGAAGTTCGAGGCCGCCGGGGTGGTGCGGCGGAAGCCCGGGGAGGTGCCGGGGCTGGACCTGTTCTCCCTCCGCTCGCCCGGGCTGATGGCCACCTGGCGGCCGCTGACCGACGCGATGGCCGAGCGGACCCGGTTCCGGGACGGGGTCGGGGCGTGGGACCGGTCCGGCCGCCCGCCCGGGGTGCTGGCCGACGGGGAGCCGCTGGAGGACGCCCGCCGGTACCACGACCGGAACCCGGCCGAGCGGGAGTACGTGACCGCCAGCCTGAGCGACCAGACCCGGCGGCTGGAGGCGGCGGCGGCCGACCACCGGTGGAAGCGGCGGTGGCGGGTGCTCGCCGCGTTCGCCGCCGTCGGGTGGGTGGGGGCGGTGGTCGGGTGGGGGTTCGAGATCCAGTCGCGGCGGAAGGCCCAGGCGGAGGAGCAGAAGGCCAGCACGCTGACCGAGATGGCCGAGTTGGACGGAGCGGCCCAGAGCATCTCGTTCCTAGCCCTGTCCTCGCTCCTGCAGGACGAGAACCGGATGGCCGTCCACGCCGCCCGGAAGCTGCTCCTCATGCAGATCGTCCGGCAGGTAGCGTTCGCCCGCAACCAGAAGGCCTGGGAGGCGGCCCGGGAGAGTTGGGACCGCCTCCGGCGGCAGTTGACCGCGGACAAGAAGGACGGGAGCTGGTTCGACCAGTTCTTCGGCCGCCAGCGGCCCGATCCGACGAACCCGTTCGACCCCGGCCACAAGGCGGAGTTCGACCTCCTCACCGGCGGCCCGTCGCTGGAGGAGATGACGGCCGCGGACCTCCGGTCCCGGGTCGGGGCCCTGCGGACGGTGTCCGAGTACCTGCGGAAGTACATCGTGGTCGACGAAACGCAAGCCGCACTCGGGCAGATCCGCCCGGGGGTCGTGGACCAGGCCGCCACCGCCGCGGAAAAGCTCGCCGCCGCGGCCCGGGACGGGAAGCCGCTGGCCGACGCCCAGCCACACCAGGTCTCGTTCTGGCGGGTGTTCGGCAGCGGGGTGGTCCTGCTCGCCCCCGAGGACGACATGGTGAAGGCCGAGGACAGCCCCCTCTGGAAGCTTTCTGACGAGGTGGCCGCGGCCCTGACGGCGTGGGAGGACGCGGGCGAGGGCCCCGCGTCACCGGAGGTCCGGGACCGACTCACGGCGGCCGCCGCCGCTCTCCGCGAGGTGCGGAAGAGCCTCGAACCCAAGAAGTGACGCCGGTCCCCGCCCGCCGCCGGTCACCGGGCCATCTGCCGGCGGACGCGCGGCGAGTTCAGGTACCGCTCGACGTTCTCCGGGGTGTTCTCGACCACCCGCCCGTTCCACGTCTGTCGTTCGACCGGGTACCGGTCCAGCCCCAGCCGCGGGAGCAGCCAGTCGTGGCACTCGCCGGGGTGGATGATGGCCGGCCGGGTGTGGAACTGCCGGACGAGGTGCCGGCTCCCGGCCTCGCCGAAGTAGGCCAGCGGGTACCGGTCCCGGGCGTACAGCGGGTCCATGTCGGTGACCGCGTGGATGCAGTCGCACCCGCCGCCGGTCCGGGCCGCCTCCCCCACCGAGTCGACGCACTGGTACCCGACCCGGCTGGTCTCCAGGAACGCCTTCTGCACCAGGAACCGCTCGAACAGCCGCGGCCCGACCTCGTACGGCCCCCAGACCGAGACGTGCTCGTTCTGCCGGAACATCTCGTCCAAGGTGGAGGCCAGGTCGAAGTTCGCCCCCGGCTCGACGCGGAAGGACAGCGGGCGGATGTCCAGGGACGTGGGGAGCCAGCTGATGGTGTGCGGCTCGACCGCCGGCTCGCCCCCGCCCGGGTCCTCGACGACCCGGACCATGGTCGCCCAGCTGTGGGTGTACTTCGCCCGCTTCGGCCGGGACTCGGAGCCGAACACGAGGAGGAAGTACCGCTCCCCGGGCACCGCCCCGGGCGGCCCCGGCGGGATGTCCCGGGCGGGCGTCGGGGGCTGGTTCGCCAGCGACGCGCACCCGGCCGGCGCGGCGGCGAGCGCGAGGAGGACCAGCAGACCAGGGCGGGCCATCGGGACACCCCCGTGCGGCGGCGAGGCGGTCGGCACCCCCTTCCATCGTCCCGCCCGCCCCGCAGCATCGGCCCCGCGTCCCCAGCCGCGGGGCGGGCTCGCCCGCCCCGCCCGCACGACCGTCACCGGCCCCCACCGAACCGCGGGCCGGCCTGACGGGTCATCCGTACCGGGCATACAACAGCCCACACGATTCCTCCTCCCGACCAGGACCCCTGAATGAAGCCGCGCCTGTTCACCCCCGGCCCCACCCCCGTCCCCGAGGAGACCCTGCTCGAACTCGCCAAGCCGGTCACGTACCACCGGTCGGCCGAGGCGAAGGCGATCCTGGCGGAGGTCGCCGAGGACCTGAAGTACGTCTTCCAGACCGCCCAGCCGGTGTTCACCCTCACCTGCTCCGGCACCGGCGGGATGGAGTCGGCCGTCGCCAACACCCTGGCCGCTGGCGACAAGGCGGTCCTCCTGACCGCCGGCCGGTGGGGCGAGCGGTGGCGCGGCATCCTCAAGGCGTTCGGGGCGAACGTCGTCGCGGTCGAGGTGCCGTACGGCAAGGCGGTCACGCCCGAGATGCTGCAGAAGGCGCTCGGGGAGAACCCGGACGCGAAGGCGGTGTTCGCCACCCTCAGCGAGACGAGCACCGGGGTCGGGCACGACGTCGAGGCGTTCGGGAAGCTGGTGGCGAAGACGGAGGCGCTGCTGGTGCTCGACGGGATCAGCGGGCTGGGGGCGATGGAGTGCCGGGTCGACGCGTGGGGCGTGGACGTGTGCGTCACCGGGTCGCAGAAGGCGCTGATGCTCCCGCCGGGGCTGGCGTTCGTGTCGGCGAGCGAGAAGGCGTGGCGGCGGATCGACGCCCTCCCGCCGCGCGGGTTCTACCTGGACCTGCGGCGGTACCGGAAGTCGCTGGCCGAGAGCGACACCCCGTTCACCCCGGCGAACACGCTGATCCGGGCCCAGCGGGCGAGCCTCAAGCGCATCCGCGCCGAGGGGATCGAGAACCTGTGGGCGCGGCACGCCCGGGTCGCGGCCGCCTGCCGGGCCGGGGTGAGGGCGATGGGTCTGGAGCTGTTCGCGGAGCGGCCGAACAACGCGCTGACGGTGATCACGGTGCCGGCCGGGGTGGACGGGTCCGGGACGCTGAAGAAGCTGGAGAAGGGGCACGGGTTCAAGCTGGCCGACGGGCAGGACAGCATGAAGGGGAAGATCTGGCGGCTGTCGCACATGGGGTACGCCGACGCGTTCGACGTGCTCGGGGCGCTGGCGGCGCTGGAGCTGGTGCTGATCGAGGGCGGGTTCCGGCTGGACGCCGGGGCCGGCGTCGCCGCGTTCCAGAAGGCGTATGCCGCGGGGAGGTGACAGACCCAGGGACTGGCCGCAAGTCGGGTGGGGCAGGCATTCCTGCCTGCCAACACAGACGGCAGGCAGGAATGCCTGCCCCACCCGAGGCCCCAGGGTTCAGCCGTGCGACTCGACTGCGAACCGTACGCCGACCAGGTGAAGGTCTGGCCGAAGGCCGGGCGGCACATCCTCGCGCAGTTCGACGACGAGAGCGTGGTCGTGTACCAGGCGTACAACGCCGCCATCGGCGGGTACGCCGCCGCGCACGGCCGGTTCGGCGGGGGCTTCAGCTTCTCGCGGATGAGCTGGGTGAAGCCGAACTTCCTGTGGATGATGTACCGGTCCGAGTGGGGCGCCAAGGAGAACCAGGAGGTGACGCTCGGCCTCCGGCTGCGGCGGGCGTTCTTCGAGTCGCTGCTGGGGCAGGCCGTCCCGTCCTCGTGGGACCGCGGCCTGTTCGCCACCCGCGAGGAGTGGGCGCGCGAGGTCGGGCGGTCGGCGGTCCGCCTCCAGTGGGACCCGGACCACCACCCGTCCGGCGCGAAGCTGGACCGCCGCGCCATCCAACTCGGCCTGCGCGGCCCGGTGCTGGACGCCTTCGGTAACGAAGAGTTGCTGGAGGTGATCGACCTGTCGCCGTTCGTCGCCGAGCAGCGGGCCGCCCTGGCCGGCGGCGTCTCCGCCCTCGTGACGCCGCGGGAGCGGGTCTACCTGCCGGCCGACCCGGCGGTGGCCGCCCGGCTCGGGCTGGCGGCCGACGACCCGCCTCACGGCACCCACCAGTAGTACACCGCGGCCGCCGCCCCGCCGCCGAGCAGCAGCAGCACCGCCCCCCACTTCCCGCGCGCCTTCAGCGACCACCACAGGAACAGCCCGGTCGCCGCGATCACCAGCAGCAGCACGCAGGTGACGTCGATCACCCACGTCCACGCGGTGCCGGTCAGCCGCGGCTCGCCGGCCACGTTCCCGCGGTTCCCCCGGTGCAGGTCGGTCAGCACCGCCGCCCACCCCTGCGACCGCCGCTCCACCTCCGCCGACCCGTCCCGCCGCACCCGCGCCTCCGTCTCGCCCCCCGCCCGCTTGAAGCTCACCACGATCCGTGCCTCGTCCCCGTTGTCGAACGACCACAGCTCGCCGGCGATCCCGAACTCCTTCCGCAGCGCCTCCACCACCGCCAGCTTCTGCTCCCCGGTCACCTCGCCGGCGTCCGGCAGCCGCCCGCCGGGCAGCCTGTCGAGCGGCAGCGGCCGCTCCTCCCGGGCGGTCCGCGGCTCGTCCGGCAGGAACCACTCGATGTGGTTCAGCATGAACCCGGTGACGGCGAAGAACAGGATCAGCGTCAGCCCGAACAGGGTGACGTACACGTGGACCGTGCGGGCGGTCTTCAGCAGCCAGCGGCGGACGCGCGACATGGGCGGGTGTGGGGGTGTGGCGATGTTCCGGGTGGGGCAGGCATTCCTGCCTGCCCCGGCCGGCGGCAGGCAGGAATGCCTGCCCCACCCGGTCATTTCGACGTCACTTCTTCTCCGGCTTGTTGAACTCCACCACCGTCTCCCCGGTTTCGGCGTTCTTCTCGAACTTCGTCGCCGCCGGCCCGGCCCCGCACTCGATCTTCCCCGACTGCCGCAGGTGCGACCCGAACTCCCGGTGGACCTCCACCCGCACCGTGTACGCCCCCTGCGGGAGGGCGTTCCCCTTGTCGTCCTTGCCGTCCCACACCAGCTCGTACTTCCCCGGCCCGCGGGTCGCCCGGGTCACCGCCTTGACCAGGTCCGCGTCCCCCTTGCCGATCTTCCACCAGTCGGAAAGGTCCTTCAGGTACTTCGGGGCGTTCCCCCACACCGCCAGCGTCCGCACCGGGTTCCCCTTCGCGTCCTCCACCCACACCGCCGCGTACGGCTTCCGGTACCGCTTCGCGTCGATCGCCGGCAGCTCCACCGCCACCGTCACCCGGAACCCGTCCGGCCACGGCTCGCCCTTCTTCTCGGCCGCCTTCTCCTGCGGGGCACGGACCGCGGCCACCTCGAACAGCCTCAGCCCGGGGCTGCGGAACCGCGTGCCGTCGGCGGCGACGATCAGGCACTCCGCCCCCGGCACCCCGGCGACGAGCTTCAGTCCCTCTTCCGGCGCGAGCACGCACAGCGACGTAGCCAGGGCGTTCGCGGTCACGCCGTCGGCCGCCACCACCGTCGCCCCGGCCACCCCGTCCGCCGGCCGGCCGGTCCGCGGGTCGAGCAGGTGCGAGTACCGCCGCCCGCCGACCGTGTAGAACCGCTGGTACCCGCCGCTCGACGCCACCGCCCGGCCGGAGAGCCGCAGGCCGCCAAGCGGGGCGGCGTTGTCGTGGTGGCGGAACGGGTCCTGGACCCCGACCGCCCACCCGGCCCCGCCCGGCGGGGCGCCCCACGCCAGCACGTCGCCGCCGAGGTTCACCAGCAGCCCGGTGACGCCGGGGGCCTGTCGCCGGGCCGCGTCCGCCGCCTTCCGCACGATGTACCCCTTGGCGACCGCGTTCAGGTTCAGCGGCTGGTCCGTCAGCCGGGTGAAGGTGTTCGTTGCCGAATCGAGTTCCCAGCCGGGCTTGCGGAGGTCGGCGGCGACCCGCTCCAGGGTCGCCGCCGGCGGCTCCCGGCCGTCGGCCTCCGCCTGCTTCCACAGCCGCACCAGTTCGCCGACCTGCCCGCTGAACGCGAACCCGGTCTCGCGCTGCCAGTGCTCGTACGCCCGCAGCACCTCGGCCATCTCGGCCGACACCCGGGCCGGCCCGCGGGTCCGGTTCAGCCGGCTGACCTCGCTCGCCGGGTCGTAGGTGCTGAACACGAGCCGCAGCCGCTCGACCTCGCCGAGCGCCGCCCGGTCCGCGGCGTCGGCCGCCGCCTCGTCCGGGGCGACCACCACGAGGTCGAGGGAGGTGCCGAGGACGTGGTCGTGGTGGAAGGCGAACTCGGCGGCGGGCGGCGCCGGCCGGGCGGGGGCGAACACACACCCGAAGGCCAGGGCGACGGCGACCCGGCCGGCCGCGTGGGGCGACATGCGGAACTCCTGATCGGTGCGGCGGGTGGAGGAGGGCCTAACGGAAGCGTATGCGGCCGGGGTGAGGGTGGCATGAGCGGGTCGCGGGGGCGCCGGCCGTTGTAACAGTTACACGCCGGGGGCGTCGGCCGCGTCGGGCTGTACACTTTACACCTTTCGTCCGGGGCGCCGCGCCGGCTGGCGCACCCGCTCCGATCCCGAACGCCCGCCCGGAGCGCACGTTAGGCGGGCCGTTTTCCCCCCCGCCCGCCGGGTTCCGCACCCCGGCACACCGCTTGCGATTAGACTTCCGACGCCTCTAGTTCCGCACCACGACCGGCCGCGCCGGTCCGGCGTCACCCCCAACGGAGGTCAAGGGAATGACTCTTCGTCGGCTCATGGCCGTCATTGCGCTCTTTGCCGCCGCCCCGGCCGCCCGGGCGGCCACCTACGAGACCCAGAACTTCGTCGTGGACGCCCCGACGGCCGAGCTGGCCAAGCGGTTCGGCGAGCGCGCGGAGCACTACCGGCGCGAGAAGGCGGAGCAGTGGCTCGGGCGGGAGATGCCGCCGTGGCCGCGGAAGTGCCCGCTCCGGGTCGAGACGACGATGGGGCCGGGCGGCGGGGCCACCCACTTCACCTTCGGGGCGGACTCCGGCAACCGCCCGGCCGTCACCTCCCAGCGGATGGAGATCCGCGGGGACGCCACCCAGCTACTGAACAGCGTCCTGCCGCACGAGGTCACGCACACGGTGCTGGCCCAGCACTTCGGCCGGCCGGTCCCGCGGTGGGCGGACGAGGGCGGGAGCGTGCTGTCGGAGAACGACGCCGAGCGGTACAGCCACGACATCCGGTGCCGGGAGATCCTGAACAACGGGAAGGCGTTCCGGCTGAACGCCCTGTTCCGGATGACCGACTACCCGAAGGAGATGTCGATCCTGTACGCCCAGGGGTACTCGGTGACCGCGTTCCTGGTCGAGAAGGGCGGCGGGGACCGCGGCGGGCGGGGCAAGCTGCTCCAGTTCCTCGGGGCCGGGATGCGCGGGAACAGTTCCGAGAGCTGGAACGAGGCGGCCCGGTCGGTGTACGGGTTCGACTCGGTGGACGGCCTGGAGAAGGCGTGGCTGGAGGCCCTCCGGACGCCGCCGTCCCGGACCGTCGCCCGGGAGGGCGCCGGCGGCACCAAGCCGGCCGCGACGCCGACCGCCGCCGGCACCCGGACCGAGCTGCGGTCGTCCGCGGCCCCGGGGGTGCCGGTGCTGGACCCGCCGGTCCGGGCCGCCCGGGCCGCCGCCCCGGACGCCGAGCCGGTCGCCCGCCCGACCCACCTGCCGGCCGCCCGCCCGGCCGTCGCCCCGGACTACCCGCCGCCGGTCCTCGGCCCGCCCGAGTTCCCCCGCGCCCGGCCGTGACCGGCGTCGATCGACCGTGAAACGGAAGCGGGGGCGCCGACGTCGGCGCCCCCGCTCGCGTTGGTGCGGCCGAACTCAGGCGACCCGCGCCGCCTTCCGCCGGCGGTAGGCGACCAGGCCGGCGGCGCCGAGCCCGACCAGCGTCATGCTGGCCGGCTCCGGGATGGCGGCGACCCGGAAGTTGTCGACCAGGAGGGCGGAAGCGAAGGCGTTGTCACCCACGTTGAACACGGCCACGCCCACCGTCACGTTCCCGGCGGAGGTGAACGGCGCGCTGGTGAACGTCTGGTACCCGGTCTGGAAGATGAAACCCGGGGGGGCGGGGCCGCTCGCCGGGGTGAAGGTGTTCCCCAGGAGAATCGGGGCGGCGCCCGGCAGGGTCACCACGAGGAACGAAGCGTCGTTGAACGTCGTCTGGCCGGCGAACTCGTTGCTCAGGAAGTTCCAGTTGAAGGTGAGCACGTCGCCGGCGGCGACCGCCACCGTCTGCCGGATCGCGGACCCGCTGTTGATGGCCGCCCCGGGGGTCGGGACGTTCGCCGCCTGCAGCTGCGCGGCGGTCGTCCCAAGGAAGGCGGCGACGGTCGCGGGGAGTTGGGAGCCGGCGGTGAGCACGGCCTGGAACGACCCGCCGGGCGGGGCGACCCCGGCGAAGACGCCGGTCACCTGGGTGGTGCCGAGGGTGTCGAACCCGGCGAACGTGCCGGTCTCGAACCCGCCGTTGATGAAGTCGGCCCGGGCGGCCCCGGGCCCGGCGGCGAAGGCCGCCGCCACCAGGGCGGCCTTCAGCGTGCTGCGGATCATGACGCACCTCCCGTGTCCCGCGTGGGGCGGGAATGAACGCCGCCCGGCACCGCGCCGGCTGACGTCCCACGCCGGGACCGACGAAACGAGCACGGGACCCGGCCCGACCGGGCGCCCAGGCCGGACGCACGGGGGAGGTGCGACTGACTGGGTCGGGCGTTACCCAGAACGATTCTCGTTTCTGAGGGGGTATGTTAGCGGGACGAACACTCGTGCGCCAAGCAGCAATTCCGAGAAGATTAGTTCATACTACGCGGCTGCCACAAGCCGCACGGTCAGAGTGTGCGGCCGCGGACGCACTTTCCCCCTCGGTTCAATCCGGTTACGACCCCGGCGTAACGGGAAACTCGGACGTTGTGGGCGCGGGGCGACTTCGGTACCTTCAACCGTCCGGAACGGGCATTCGCACCTCCGGTCACCTCCTCAGGAACTCCCCATGCGCCCGCTCGCCCTCGCCCTCCCGCTCCTGTTCCTGACCGCCCCGGCCGCGTCGGCCGGGTTCGTCGGGGGTGGCGGCTGGCTTCCGGTCGCCGTCTTCGGCGGGGCCGGCGCCTCGGTCAACAACAACGTCACCGGCGGGTCGGTGTTGAGCAACGGCGACGTCACCCCGGGGGCGTTCGTCACCCTCGACGGCGTCTTCGCCGGCGGGTCGCTGATCGGCTCCCCCGCCGGCAGCGGGTTCAACGTCATCAACGGCCCGGTGGTGGTCAACGGCAACATCACCGGCGGGGGGTTCGGGTTCGGCGGGACGGTCACCGGGGACGTCAGCGCCGGCGGCAGCGCGACCCTCGCCGGGACGACCACCGGGAACGTCACCGCCGGCGGGAACGTCGCCCTGCAGTTCGCGACCGTGAACGGGAACGTCCTGGCCGGCGGGAACGTGTCGCTCAACCCGTTCGGCCGGGTGAACGGCAACGTGACCGCGAACGGGGCGATCGCCAACGCCGGCACGATCACCGGCACCGCCACCCCGAACGCCGGCGTCCCGGTCAACCCGGTCCCGTACACCCCGATCACCCTGCCGGCCGACGCGTTCACCTCCGGCGGGGCGGCCGTGGGCGGCGGGGTCCTGGCCCCGGGCAGCTACGGCGCCCTGACCGTCCCGGTGTTCGGCAGCCTCACCCTGACGGCCGGCGACTACTTCTTCGACAGCTTCACCCTGGTCGGCTCCTCGTCCCTGAACTTCGACCTCTCGGGCGGCGGGGTGAACGTGTTCGTGACCGGCCCGGTCACGATCGGGAACTTCGTGAACGTGAACGTGAACGGGGTGTCGGCGTTCGACGGGCAGTTGGTCCCCGGCCCGAACCCGACGGTCCAGGCGCTCGCCTCGCGGGTGTTCTTCGAGACGCTCGGGAGCGTGACGTCCGACTCCCGGTTCTTCGGCACCCTGTACGCCCCGAACGGGAACATCACCCAGAACGGGTCGGTCGTCGGGTCGGTGTTCGCCGGGGGGACGGTGACCACCGGGGCGTTCGCCCCGGTCTTCTACGTCGGCAGCGACCGGCTGGTCGGCCCGCCGGCCGCCGCGGTGCCGGAGCCGGCGTCGGTGGCCCTGCTGGCGGCCGCCGGCCTGGCCGCCGGGTGCGTCCGCCGCCGGCGCCGGGCCGCTACCGCTCCGCCGGGGCGGTGACGAACCCCGGCGGGAAGGCGGGGTGGGCCGGCGGCTCGCCGCGGAGCACCCGGCGGAAGTTCTCGAACTGCGCCGCCGCCTTCTCCCGGTGGGCCTCGACCGTCCCGGTCGCCATGTGCGGGGTGCAGACCACGTTCGGCAGGTGCAGGAGCGGGTGGTCCGGCGGCGGCGGCTCGGGGTCGAACACGTCCAGCCCGGCCCCGCCGAGGTGCCCGGACGCCAGCGCCGCGTGGAGCGCGTCCATGCTGTAGGTTTCCCCGCGGCCGGTGTTCACGAACACCGCCCCCGGCTTCATCCGGGCGAACGCCGCCGCCCCGAACAGCCCGCGCGTCTCCGGGGTGAGCGGGGTGTGGACGGACACCACGTCGGCCTCGGCGAGCAGCCGGTCGAGCGGCAGGTACCGCGCCCGCAACTCGGCCTCGACCCCCGGGGCGGCCCGGGCCACGTCGGTGTACACCACCTCCGCCTCGAACGCGTTCGCCAGGTGCGCGACCCGCCGGCCGATCCGCCCGAACCCGACCAGCCCGAGCGTCTTCCCGCGGAAGAAGTGGCACTGCGGCCGCCACCCGACCGGGTCGAACTCGCCCCGCCGGACCGCGTCGTGGACCGCGGTCAGCCGCTTGTACACGGCGAGGATGAGCAGCAGGGTGTGCTCGGCGACCCCGACCACGGTGCCGTCCGGGGTGAGGGCGACCGGGATCCCGGCCCGGGCCAGCCCGTCGGCGTCCACCCCGTCCGACCCGACCCCCTGGAGTTGCACCAGCCGGCACCGGGACAGGCGCGGCACCCACGCCCCGGGGAGCTTCACCGTGACCAGGAAGTCGGCCTCGGGGAGGAGCCGGCGGACCTGGTCGTCGTCCGCCGGGTCCTCGAGGAACCGGACGTCGAACGGGGGCGGGGCGGTGTCCCGGATCACCCCCTGCATCCACCGGCTGGCGGTGTTGAACAGGGCGACCGGGTGGCGGGGCATCATCTCGCGTGCGCTCACGGGGTCACCTCGGTTCGGGGCCGGGCCGCCACGGAGGGCGGCCCCTACCAACCATCACCGGTAGGGGCCGCCCTCCGTGGCGGCCCGCCGACACTTCCGGTCCGCTTCCGGGATCGCCGCTCACCGCATCCCGGGCTTCCGGACGTGGGCGAACTTCGGGTGCCGCTTGTACACGGCCTCCCGGTCCTCCCCGGCCCGCAGCCCGGCCCGCAGCTTCTCCTCGATCCGCTCCAGCTCCTCGGCCGCGCCGAGCACCTCGGCGGCCAACTCCGCCGGCACCACCACCACCCCGTCGCGGTCGGCGACGACCAGGTCGCCGGGCCGGACCGGGACGCGCTCGGAGGTCTGCCCGGCGAGCGCGACCGGCACCTGGTGCTCGCGGACCGTGAACCGGCCGTTCATGAACACCGGGGTGAGGTGGGCGGCGAACACCGGGAACCCGAGGGCGGCGATCCCGTCCGCGTCCCGCACCCCGCCGTCGGTGACCAGCCCCTTCGCCCCCTTCTGCCGCGCGCTGAGGCTGGCGTTCTCGCCCCACGGCCCGGACACCATGTGCCCGTTCTGGGCCATCACCAGCACCGACCCGGCGACGATCTCCCGGAACATCCGGAACCCCGCCGCCCCGTCGTCCCCGGGCCGGTACCGGTCGCCGCTCACGGTGAACGCCGGGCCGGCCACGGTCATGCCGGGGTCGAGCGGGCGGACCGCGGCGGCCAGCGCCTGGTCCGGAAACCCCATCTGGTCGAGGATGTCGTACACGACCGGGGTCGAGAGCATCTCGTACCGGGCCACGAGGTCGGGCGTCACGCGGGGTCACTCCGTGTCGGGGACAGGCGGTCGAACACGAGGATCGCGGCGGCGGCCACGGCGGGGGCGACGGCGAGCACGAGGAACACGAGGTCGTAGTGCCCGGTCCGGTCGACGTACCGGCCGATGAGCGGGTTGACCACCGCCCCGACGACGACCCCGAACGCCCCGAGCGCCCCCATTGCCAGCCCGACCCCGGCGTGCGACACCTCCTGGATGCACGTCAGCCAGTTCGCCATCACCGCCGCGACCCCGAACCCGGTCAGCCCCAGGAGGGCGACGCAGACGTAAGGGTCTTCAGCGGCGTTCGCCGCGACCGCGAACGGGGCCAGCGCCGCCCCGCCCACCACAGCGACCCGGCGGGCGCCGGCCAGCCGCCACCCGCGGGCCGCCAGCACCAGCACCGCGGCCCCGCCGAGGATGTTGCCGAGGTCGGCCCCGACGAACACCGGGATGGTCGCCAGCCCGGCCGCCTGCACGTCCAGCCCCCGCCGGGTGTTCAGGTAGTTCGGCAGCCAGTCGGCGAGGAAGTACAGGCACGGGTTGATCGCCCCGCCGGCCAGCGCCAGCAGCCAGAACCGCCCGGAGAGGAACACCCCCCAACTCCCGCGCGGGGCGTCGCCGGCCGGCGCGGGCGCGGGCCGCAGCTCGGCCGTCCGGCCGCGGGTCACCACCCACCACAGTAGCACCCACCCCGCCCCGACCGCCGCCGTCACCAGGAACGTCACCCGCCACCCGTGCGCCGCCGCCAGCGGCGCGATCAACAGCGGGGCGACCAGCGCGCCGACGGCCGTCCCGCTCTGGAAGATGCCGTTCCCGAGGCTGCGGTCGGCCGGCGGGAGCACGTCCGCGGTCGTCCGCAGGGCGCACGGCCAGTTGAACGCCTCCCCGACCCCCAGCGCCGCCCGCGCCCCGCCCAGCCCGGCCGCCGACCCGACCGCCGCGGCCGCCGCCCCGGCCAGCGACCAGAACCCGACCGCCAGCGGGTACAGGACCCGCACCGCCACCCGGTCGGCCAGCAGCCCGGCCGGGATCAGGGCCGCCGCGTACGTCCACCGGAACGCCGACAGCACCCACCCGTACTCCTCGTTCGTCAGCCGGAACTCCTCCCGGATCAGCGGGGCGCAGATCGCGAGCGTCTGCCGGTCGAGGTAGTTCAGCACGGTGGCCAGGAACAGCAGCCCGACCACCCGCCACCGCCACGCCGGCGAGGTCATGCCGCACCGCCTTCGACCCGGGCCATGCCGTACGGTTCGAGAGTCACCCGCCCGCCGGGCGCGAGCGGCACCTCGACTTCCAGCGGCGCGTCGGTCAGGTTGGCGACGAGCAGTTCCTGCCGGTCGCCCTTGCGGAACAGCAGCCCCTCGGCCCGCAGCGGGTGGCTGCACCGGCAGGTGTCGACCGCCCACCCGGCGAGGTCGCCCAGCGCCACGAACAGGTGGAACGCCCGGGACTCGGCGCCGCCGGACACGAGGCCGCGCGACCCGGTCGTCTCGAAGTACGTCGCCGACGCCGCTCCCGCCTCGGCCAGCCGGCGGACGCTGCCGAGCGCCCACGCGGCGGCGAACGGCGCGGCCTGCCGCGGGTCCGGGCCGGCCGCCGGGCCGCCGTTCGGGTTGAACCGCGGCCGCAGCGTGACCGGGGTCACCGCCACCGACCGCCCGTCCGCCAGCCGGCGGGCGTTCGCCACCACCGCCGACTGGCCGTCCAGCGTCTCGACCACCGACTCGTCGTCGAACGCATGGACCTGCGGGTTGACCGAGAACGCGACGAAGTCGGCGTCCCCGAGCGGCGGGCGGGCGCGGTTCAGTTGGGTGAAGTACCCGTTCGTCCCGACCCCGAACCGGGCCGCCGGGTCGTGCCCGCCGAGGTGCCGCCGCGCGAGGGCGAGGTCGTCCGCCCCGGCGACGCCCGAGGCCCCGCGGCACACGACCCACGCCGCGACCGGCGGCCGCACCTCCCGCACGACACCCGCCAGCCGGGCCAGGTCCGCGTCCGGGTCGTCGCCGAGCAGAACGGCGACCTCCAGCCGCGTCGCCAGCGTCACGGCCTCGGCGGTCGCGGCCCGCAGCCGGTCGGCCGCGTCGGTCGCCGTCACCTCGACCCGCAGGTGGTCCGGCCGGAGGTTGTTGGCGAGCAGGGCGGCGACGCCCCGGATCGGCACCGTCGGGCCGACCCCGAACCCGATCCGCGGGAGCCGGTCGAGCAACCGCCCGCCGGGGGCGACCGCGCAGCGGGCCGGCAGGTCTTGCCCCCTCCCCCCTTGTGCGGGAGGGGTCAAGGCTCCGCCGCCGGTGAGCCGCAGCGTCACCGTCTGCGAGACGGTCGCGCCGGCCGGCACCTCGACCGGGTACGGGACGGCGAGCGGGGTGGAGTACGTCTTGAACGACGCGTCGGTCCAGTTCCGCTGGTCCTCGGTCTCGAACACGTCGCCGCCGAACCGCACCTCCGCCATTACCCCGGGCAGCGCCTCGTGCGTCAGCACGGCGACGTTGTGGAGCGGCTGGTGGGGCGCGATCTCGTCCGGGAAGCGGGCGTCCTCGGTCGAGCCGTCGGGGTGCTCGACCCGGCACCCCCGGCCGGAGCATGCCTGCGGGTGGAGGACGCACAGCCCGATCCGGTTCCGCAAGAAGGTCGAGAGGGCGGCGCCGTCGAACCGGTAGGCGACCCCGGCGGCGGTGCCGGTCACCTCGCCGCGGAACGCGAAGTCGATCCCGCCGGCGCGGCACTCGGCGTCGAACGTGAGGCGGAACCCGCCCGGCCCGTCCTCGACGGCGAGGTTGGCGAGCCGGTTCGGGACGGTGTTCCAGTACCGGTCGCGGACCGCCGGGTAGACCGCCCGCAGCACCTCGCACCCGCCAAGCCGGACGCGCCGGAGCCACCCGGCGGCCGGGTCGAAGTCGGCCGCCAGCGGGCCGGCGCGGAGGTGGAGGCGGTCGGGCACGGTCGTCCCCGTCAGTTCCCGGCCTTCTTGAAGTGGAACAGCACGGCCCGGCTGTCCGGGGCGTCGAACGTGAACTTCCCGGACGCCTTGTCGGCCAGCGTCGTCTCCTTGCGGGCGGCCACGTCGTACTGCTTCACCGCCCACGTCCCGGCCGGCAGTTCCGCGACGATCCCCTTCGCCGCCCTGTCGGTGCCGAGCACGTACTCGTTCCCGGCCCACGCCATCGCCCGGAACGCCGGGTCCAGGCCCGGGAAGACCGCGGCGTCCGGCGCCATCTTCCAGAACGTCACGTTCTTGTCGATCGCCTCGCGGAGGAACTTCAGGCCCGGGGCGGCGGTGTGCTCCTTCGGGTCGAACCCGCCCCAGAAGTAGTGCCCGAGCTTGTTCCCCGGCTTCCACCCGGTCGAGGCGTACCCGCCGCCGAGGAACGCCCCCAGGTGCGACGCCAGGGTGTCGCCCTCCGAGTGCTTGTCCCCGTCGCCCTGGTAGCTCAGCTCGTCGTTCACCGTCGGCTTCGCCCGCGGCCTCCCGCCCGGGTTGTCGTGGGTCAGCCGGACGACGTCGGCCGACGGGGCGAGGGTGCGGATCTTCCGCTGCAGGATCTGGTGGTCGAACCCCGTGACCAGGGGGTCGAACTTCGCCGACCACGCCGGGGCCTTCGGCCCGTCCGCCTTCCCGTCCGGGTGCTGGGAGGCGTGGACGCTCAGCGGGGTCGGGTACGGCAACATCCCCTTCATCGCCACCCCCCACCCGGCCACCCGCTCCGGCGGGAACTTCGTCTTGATGTCGTACTCGTTGCACAGGCAGACCCAGACGTTCGGGTACGCCCCGTACCGGGCCGCGACGTACCGCAGCCACGGGGCCGGGTCGCCCTTGTTCGCCTGCGCCCGCAGCGTCGCCCGGCTGTCGTCGGTGTCCGGGCCGCACAGGATCAGGTCGGCGACGAGGTCGGCGTCGTACGCGGCGCGGACCGCCACGTCCGCCCGCTGGTGGAACCACCGCGGGTTCGGCCGGTGGGAGTACTTCCCGTCGTCGGTCGGCTTCCCGGCGTCGTCCAGGAACGGCTTCTCGGAGGGGTTCACGTACCGGTCGCCGTGGAGGGCGAACCGCAGCTTCTTGAAGTACCCGGCGTTCGCGGCGACGTCCTTGGCGATGTCGTGGTTCGGGACCGGGCCGGTGTCGCGGTACCCGGACAGGAAGCTGTACTGGGTGTTCCCGAACACGTACGGGTGCGACCCGTCGGACCGCCTGTACCACCGCCCGCCGGGGCTGTCGGCGTCGACCTCCCAGAACCCGGGGTGCTTCCCCTCGACCGCGGTGACGTAGTCGCCCTGCCGCTGGCCGTCCAACTCCTTGGCGGTGGACTTCACCGCGGCCAGGTCCCACCGCCCGGGCTTCGTCGGGCAGAACCGGACCTTGAACACGTTGCCTTCGACCCCGCCCTTCCCGTCCCCGTCCCAGAACCCGTGGGCGGTGTATTCCGGCTTCCCGGACTCGTGCCGGAAGGTGACCCGGAGGTCGACGTCGCGGGCCGGCGAGTCCTTCGCGGTCTGGTTCGGGCCGGCGAACGGGACCTCGACGACCGAGTACACCCCGCCGCGGCCGGCCTCGGCGGCGCGGGTCTGGACCGGGACCGCCAGCACGGCGGCCGCCATCAACGCCACGCGCATATCGCCTCCGGTGGTCTGTGCGGGTCGGGTCGGTCCGGGCCTACTTCGGCTTCTTCCGGAGCATCCACGCCCCGGGCTCGACGGTGAGCACGACCTCGTTCGCCTTCGGCTCGACGGTCACCTTCAAGTCCGTGGTCTGGTGGCTCTCGTACTTCCGGTGGACGACCTGGAGCGGCGGGTTCTCCCCGTAGTCGGCGGACGGCTGGACCACGGCCACCGTGTGGGCGCCGGCGACCGACCCGTCATCCAGCTTGTACGTGCCGAGGACGAACCCGCCGTCGGGGCCGACCGGGCCCTTGGACGTCATCTGTTCGCCGGCGCACTGGAAGATCACCATCCCCCCGGATAGTTCCTTGGCCGGGGTGCCGTCGGCCCAGACGAACCGGCCGGCGACCGGGTACGTCTTCTTGTCCGACCCGCACCCGGCGGCCGCCAGGGCGAGGAGGGCGGCCGCGGCGCGGGGGAGGAGGGTCGCGGTCACGGGTCGCTCCCGGTCCGGGTCGGGGGGCGTCAGAAGTTCGGCACCACCTCGCCGCCGTCCCGGGTGGCCAGCGCCTTCAGGACGTCGCCGAACGTGCTGAATGCCAGCGACCGGACGCTCCCGTCCCCGAACGCGAAGTTCACCCCGCCGGTGTGCCAGCTGCCGAACCGCCGGTTGTTGTCCGTGCACACCTCCTCCCGCTGGGCGAGCGGGAACGTCGGGCCGGCCGCCCGCCCGCTGGTGGCCGCCTCGTTCCCGTTGAACATGCAGTTGTCCCGGCACCGCTGTGTGCCGGAGAAGTTCGGCCCGGACGACCGCCCGAACCCCTGCACGTTCACGTGCTTCTCCCCGACGAACAGGGTGTTGCTCTGCCCGTCGGCGACGTTCCGGAAGGTGTACGGCCCGCGGGCCGGGACGTACCCGGCCGGCAGCCGGACCGCCGTCGTCTCCCCCGGCTGGCGGATCGCGCTGCCGAACGCCCCGGTCCCGGGGGCCTCCGGGCTGTCGGTGAACGTGTCCCCGACGCAGGCCGCGTAGTCCCCGACCGGGCCGGGCTTGTGCGGCTTCGTCGGGTAGCTGCCGACGATCCCGGGCCAGTCGCCGATCCCGCTGTGGGTGTCGCCCTCGGTGCTCAGGGCCGGGGCCCGGCGGGCCGGGCAGGTGAACACCTTCAGGGTGACCCCGTCCAGTTCCGGGGCGGTCTGGCCCGGCCACGGCTCGGTGAAGTCGAACCGCCGGTACAGGTTGTCCTGCTCCAGGTACGGGAGCAGGAACACGCACCAGGTCGGGCCGTCGTCCGTCCGGGACGGCGGCAGCGCCCCGGCCACGTCGTGGTACCCGTGGACCGCCAGCCCGATCTGCTTCAGGTGGTTCTGGCACTGGGTCCGGGCGGCCGCCTCCCGCACCTTCTGCACCGCCGGGAGTAAGAGGCCGATGAGGACGGCGATGATCGCGATCACGACGAGCAGCTCGATCAGCGTGAACCCGAGCCGACCGCGCCGGGAGAGGCGGGGCATGACGGGGCCTCCGCAAGGGAGTCGCCGGGGACCGGAACTGGGGTGATGGTAACCGGCCCGCGGTTCCGGTACAGTCGCAGTGTGTCGAACCCGTGTCCGGAAGTATCGAACGGGGGACCGCTGCGTGCGCAAGCCCTACAAGGACCTGTCGCTCCCCCAGCTGCGGAGCCTGGAGGTGGTCTGCCGGGTCGGCGGGTACGCGGACGCGGCCCGGGAGCTGGGGGTGAGCACGTCCACCGTGTGGGAGCAGATGCGCGGGCTGGAGCGGTACTTCGAGGGCCGGCTGCTGGAGGCGGCCGGCGGCCGGGTGCGGGCGACGGCCGAGGGCCGGCAGCTGCTCGCCCTGGTGTCCCCGCTGCTGGCCGGGCTGGGGTCGGCCCGGGAGGTGCTGCGGCAGCAGCGCGGCCGGCCGCCCGAGAGCATCACCCTGGTGTCCGGGATGCGGATGCTCTTGGAGGAGGTCGGGGCCGCCCTGCCCGGGTTCCGGAAGGCGTACCCGGGGGTGCGGGTCCGGTGCCTGTACGCGGACGACTCGGCGATCGCCGAGCGGGTCGAGCAGGGCCGGGCGGACCTCGGGCTGATGCTCGAGCCGGACCCCGGCCGGCCGGCGCACCCGGCCCTGACTTACGAGCCGGCGTACGCCCTCGACTACGTCCTGGTGACCCGCCCGCGGCACCCGCTGCTGGGGAAGCGGACGTTGCGCCTGGCCGACGTCGCCGAGCACCCGCTCGTCCTCGGGGCCCCGGGCACCACCTCCCGCCGGCGGATCGACGAGGTGTTCCACCTGGAGGGGCTGCTGCCCAGGCTGCGGGTGGCGGTGGAGACGAGCAGCGCGTCGCTGACGGTGGCGTACGTCCGGGCCGGGGCCGGGGTCGGGATCACCGCCGGCAACCGCCGCGGGCCGCAGTGGGCCGGGGTGGGGGCGCGGCCGCTGGGGCACTGGTTCGGGGCCGCCCGGTACGTGTTCGTGTGGGTCCGCGGGGCCCACGTCCCGCCGGCCCAGCGGGCGCTCGCCGACCGCATCCGGGCCGCCGTCCCGGCCGAGTGAGGCGCGGATTCAGAACCACATGCCTCGGTTAGCGACGCGTCGCAGACGCGTCTGCGACGCGTCGCTAACCGGGTGCGGAGATGCCCCGATGCGCTGGTCCTTCCCCACCGTCGTCCTCGCCCCGCGCGGCGGCCGCGCCGACCCGCCGGACGCCGCCGAGCGCGGCCGGGTGTTCGCGTGGGCGGCCCGGACCGGGTTCGAGGGCGTCGAGCTGTCGCCCCGGTGGTACGACGTGCTCGCGCTGCCCGACGCGGGGTTGGGGGTGCTGGCGGGGGAGGTCGCGGCGGCCGGGCTGTGCGTGTCGGGGGTGAACCTCAACCGCGTCATCCCGACCCGCACCCCGGACGCGGCCCGCCACCGGGACGAGGTCCGCCGGGCGGTCGAGGTGGCGGCCGCGGTCGAGGCGGGGGTGGTCACCGTCTCGCTGTCGATGCCGACGCTCCCCGGGCCGGACCGCCCGCCGCTGCGCGGGGCGGACGTGCCGGACGACGAGCACCGCCGGGCCGCCGACCTGGTCCGGGAACTCGGCGAGGCGGCCGGCCGGGTCGGGGTCGCGCTGGCGGTCGAGCTGCACGACGACGGGCTGCTCGACACCGCCGACCTGCTGCTGCGGCTGGTCCGGCGGGTCGGGCTGCCGAACGTCGGGGTGAACCCGGACCTCGGGAACGTCTGCCGCGGGCCGGGTCCGGTGCCGGACTGGCGGGCGGAGCTGGGCCGGCTCGCCCCGCTCGCGGTGAACTGGCACGTCAAGAACTACCGGGCGTTCGCGCCGGCCCCGGTGTGGGACGGCGACATCGACTACGCCGCGGCGGTCGCGGCGATGCGGGCCGCCGGGTACCGCGGGTGGGTCGGGGTCGAGAGCTACTTCGGGGACGTGCTCGACCTACAGGTGAAGAGCCTGGCTTACCTCATGGCGCTCGTGGCGAGCGTCGGGGCGTAAGCCCGACGTGTGGCCTGAAGCCACGTCGGGCTTACGCCCCGACGCTCGCCGATCCGCTGTCACTTCGCCCTCAGCAGCCACACCTCGGCGACCATGCACCCCCGGCCGGCGCCGCCGCGGCCCGGCTCTTGCGCCCACGACAGCGTCAGCTCGCCCCCGGCCGTCGCGGCCGCCGGCACGTCGAACTCCAGCGGCTCCAGCGCCTTCGCTAAGTACCCGTGCACCTCGTGCCCGTCCCCGGCCGCGAGCCGCACCTTACCGCCTTCGCCCCCCGCGTACACCACCCGCACCCGGTACTTCGCCGACCGGTCGAGGCCGGGGTAGTGCATCTTCAGCGGGGCGTCGTAGTGCGACTCGGCGTACGTCCACCACGCCCGCGGCGCGTTCGCCGGCACCGACCCGCGGCCGAACGCCGGCAGCGGGGCGGCGTAGTACGACGGGTCCTTCTCCCAGGCCGGCTCCCGCACCAGGTGCGGCTGCCGCCGCGGGTCGCCGAGGTCGTCGTAGAACCCGCCGGGGCCGGGGTCCTCGCGGTTCAGGGCCGCGTCCAGCCGGGCCACCCGCGCCGCCTCGTCGGGGAGCTTGCGGGCGGCGGCGACCTCGGCCCGGAGCCACGCGGCGTCGCTCAGCGGGGTGTCGATGGCGTCGAAGTTGGCCCCGCGGCCGACCGCGATGGCGTGGTACCGCGGGACGCTCAGCTGGGCCCGCACGCTCTGGAACAGCGCCTCGGCCAGCTCAGACGTGCGCGCCCGCAGGTCGGCCCCGGGGTGCTCCTTCGCGGCCCGGTCGAGGATCGCCACCGCCTCGTCCGCCGCCTTCGCCGCGCCGAGTTGCTTCGCCTCGCGCAGCTTCGCCCGGGCGGCGTCGGTCGCCCCGACCTCGTGCCGCACCCGCACCCGGACGTAGGCGTCGTAATACGCCCGGTACAGGGCCTGCTGGAACCGCCAGCTCAACTTCTCCCGCGGCCCGGCGTCCTTCTCCATCGCCCGGAACAGCTTCAGCGCCTCGTCGATCCCGGCGTTCTCCGCCGCCGGCCCGGCCCAGTTCTTCTCCAGGGCGAACAGCCCGTCCGCGAACCGGTCCCCGAGCCCCGGGCCGACGAAGTACCGGCCGTACTGCCGCAGCACCTCGCGCACGTCGACGCTCTCGTCCCACCCGAGGGCGCTCCAGACGACCTTGTTCACGTCGTCGTGGCAGCCCTCGGAGTACGTGATGAACCCATCGGTGTGCGGCCGGGCGTACCGGTAGATGTCGGCCATCTGCGTCGGCCGCGGGTTGCACCCCTCCCGGCCGATCGTCAGCGCGAACGCTACGTCCCAGTCCGGGACCGGGTACTGGCAGGTCCGGCTGTGGGTGATGTCGGGGTAGTCGCGGACCGGCACGGCCTTCGGCAGCTTCGCCCGCAGCTCCGGCAGCGACACCCGCACCTGCGGCCCGTGGACGACCCCCGCGAGCCACGGCGGCGGGTCCTTCGTCAGGGCGTAGAAGTCGTCCATCCACGGCCCGGTGAAGCTCTGCGGGGACACCCACATCTGCGCCTTCGGGTGGTACTTCCGCAGGTTCGCCGCCTGCTTCTCCAGGAGCGCGAACAGCACCTTCGGGGCGGTGTGCCCGGGGTCGCCGCCGGGCACGAACACCGCGTCCACCCGCGGCAGCGCCTTGAACACCTCGCCCCACTCCTTCAGCGCGAACTCGACCGCCTTCGGGTCGGTGTAGTCCTTGTCGAGCGCCGGGTACCAGACCCACACGTCGAGCCCGTAAGAGTCGGCGGCGCGGGAGACGGCGGCCATCGTCCGCAGCGGCGGCTCCGGGAACAGCGGGCTGTCGGCGGCGTCGTCCGACCGCGGCGGGATCAGCTCGACCGCGTTGCACCCGAACACGACGAGGTCGCGGACGTACTGCTCCCACATCGCCACCGTCCACCCGTCGTACGAGTTCGTCTTCGGCCGGTACCCGATCTGGTGGCCGCGGAGCGGGGTCTTCGGGGCGGACGCGGCCGCGAAGCCGGCGGGGAGCGTGACCTTCTCCCGGTGGATCCGGAGTTCGCGGAGCAGCCGGCCGACGCCGAACAGGGTGCCGCGCGGGTCGTCCCCGGCGACGTACACCACCGGCCCGCTGACGCCGACCCGGTACCCTTCCCGGCCGACCGCCCCGGCCGGCACCCCGGGCACCAGCCGGCGGACGGCGTCCGCCGGGCCGACCACCACCGCCGGGCCGCCGGCCGGGACCGCGTCGGCCGCCTCCCACCGCACCCAGGAGCGGGCCGCCACCTCCTCGGCGAGCATCCGCACCGCCTGCTTCTCGGGGCCGGCGAGGCCCGGGGCGGCGACGACCACCGCCCGGGTCAGGTCGAGGTCCGCGGCCGGCGCGGGGCCGGCGAGGGCGAGGAGCAGCGCCGCGGCGAGGCGGGCGGGTCGGCGGGCCATGACGGGTGTACCGTGTGGGGAGGTGGGCGACGCCATCGTAGCCGCCGCCGCGGCCGACGCCATCGCACAACGTCGAACCGGCGTGCGGACCCGTCGAACGGCGGGGCCGCCCGGAAAAGGCGACGGGCCCCGGCCGATCCCCACCGAGCGGGGACCGACCGGGGCCCGTCTCACGCCGCCGCGGGCGTCACAGGGTGACGAGGGCGACGCCGTCGATCAGGGCGGTGGCGTCGTTCGCCCCGAGGCCCTGCAGCACGATGGTGTGCTGCCCGGCCGACAGGCTGAACCCGGCGGTGGTGAACGTCTGGTACCCGGACCCGCCGGCGGTCACCTGGCCCCGGTCCACCCCGTCCACCAGCACCCGGACGGCCTGCGGCCCGCCGGGGTTGAAGTTCCCCCGCTGGGCGACCGCGAACGAGACGGCGAACGTCCCGCCGGCCGACACGTTGAACACCTGGGTCGCGGTGCCGGCGTTCTGGATGAACGCCACCTGGTCCCCGTCCGGGGCGGACGGGTTGCCGCTGGTGAACCCGGAGTTGTTCGCCGCCACCCCGGCGGACGTGCTGAACGTCCACGGGGTGCCGCCCGGGGCGTACTGGAATCCGCCGGCCGCCAGGTCCGGGGTCTCGAACCCGCCGCCCGCGATCCCGCCCGCCGGCGGCGCGGCCGCGATGATCTCGACGAAGTCCACGAGCGCGGTGCGGTCCCCGCTCCCGCCGACCCCCTCCAGCCGCACCTCCCGCGTCCCGTCGGCCGCGAGGTTGAACGACGTGGTGGTGAACGTCTCGTACCCGGTCCCGGACGCGGTGAACACGCCGAGGACGGTGCCCCCGACCACCACCCGGACCGCCTGGTTGCCCTCGCTGAAGTTCCCGCGCTGGGCCGCCCGCAACCGCACCTGGTACGTCCCGGCCGCCAGGCTCACCGTCTGCGACGCGGTCCCGGCGTTCTGGATGAACGCGACCTGGTCACCCTCCGGGGCGGCCGGGTTCCCGGCGGTGAACCCGGACCCGTTCGCCGCCACCCCGGCCTGGCCGCCGAACGTCCACGGCGACCCGCCCGGGTTGTACTGGAACGCCCCGGCGGCCAGGTCCGGGGCCTCGAACCCGCCGCCCTGCAGCCCGCCGACCGGCGGCGGGGGCGGGGAGGTGGCGGTGATGATCTCGACCAGGTCGACGAACGCGGTCCGGTCGCCGGACCCGCCGACCCCCTCCAGCCGCACCTCCTGGGTGCCGTCCGCCGCCAGCGTGAAGCTGGCCGAGGTGAACGTCTCGTACCCGGCCCCGGACGGGGTGAAGGTGCCGAGGACGGTGCCCCCGACCACGACCCGGACCGCCTGGTTGCCGGCGCTGAAGTTCCCCCGCTGGGCCGCCCGGAACCGGACCTGGTACGTCCCGGCCGACAGGGTGACGGCCTGGGCCGCGGTCCCCATGTTCTGCAGGAACGCGACCTGGTCGCCCTCCGGGGCGGCCGGGTTCCCGCTGGTGAACCCGCTGTTGTTCGCCGCCACCCCGGACATGCTGGAGAACGCCCACGGGCTGCCGACCGGGTTGTACTGGAACGTCCCGGCCGCCAGGTCGGGCGTCTCGAACCCGCCGCCCTGCAGCCCGGCCATCGGCGGCGGGGGCGGCGGGGGCGGCGGCGGGGCCACCGGCAGCCCGACCCGGATCGCCTGCCGCGACCCGACCAGCGGGCTGATCGCGTTGAACGACACCAGCAGCCGGTTCGGGTTGGTGGTCGCCGCCGTCCCCTCCGGCTTCACCCCGACCGTCGCCGACGCCCCGTTCCGGGTGGCCGCCACCCCGGTCTCCACGTCGGCGTAGTTGAACACCAGCTCGCCCGGGTTCGACCCGCTGTTCAGCTGGAGGATCGCCTGGAAGGTGACCGTCGTGCCGCCGTTGATGTGGACCAGCCGGTTCCACTGGATGATCAGCTCGTTCCCCTGGATCCGGTACACCAGCAGCGGGTTCCCGGACGTCCCGACCCAGTCGTCCCACAGGACCGCGATCGACGCCTGGGCCGGCGACCCGGTCAGGTTCTGGTTGTCGAACGCCGTGGTCGCGCTGCCGAACGTGATCAGCCCGTTCGAGTTCACGAACAGGCTGCTGTACGTCGTGCCCAGGAACGTGAACGTGCTGCCCTCCAGGTTGATCTGGGCGGCCACGTCGTCCCCGGCCGCGATCACCAGCGTCTTGTCCCCGATCAGGTCGATGTTCCGGAACGCCACCGGCTCGGCCACCAGGTTCAGCACCCCGCCGACGGTGAACGAGCTGTTCAGGGTCGGCACCGCCCCGCCGCCCGCGTCCTGCACCCCGGCGAAGGACGCGGTGTACGACCCGGACCCGAGGGCCGCGACGGTGAAGTCGAACACCATGTTCGTCCCGTCCACCGCCGCCACCCCGGTCACCGCCACCGGCCCGCCCGGCCCGTTCACGGTGATGTTCCCGGCCGACAGAGTGGCCGGGTTGATCGCCCGGTTGAACAGCACCCGGCCGCGGGTGGTGCCCTGGGAGATGGTCCCGACGAGCGACGTCCGGACCTGCACCGGCTCTGCCGCGAACGTGGTCGAGAACGCGGCCGCCGGGGTCCCGAGGGCGTCCCGCACCCCGGCCGCCAGCGTCAACTGGTACAGCCCGGCGGCCAGCGGGGCGAAGGTGAAGTCGAACTGGGTGTTGTTCGTCCCGGCCACCGCCGTCACGCTCGTCACCGCGATCGGCCCGCCCGCCCCGAGCAACTGGATCAGGGCCGGGGTCAGCGTGGCCGGGTCGATCGGGGCGTTGAACGCCAGCCGGCCGTTGCCCGTCCCCGGGGAGACCGAGGCGTCCGGGAAGGAGCCGATCACCCGCAGGTCGCGGGCGGCCGACTGGATCAGCACCGCCTGCCCGGTCCGGACCAGCACGTCCCGGCCGCCGGCCGGGTTCTGGCCGTTGACCGACAGGGTCACCTGGTTGTCGGACCCGAGCCCCACCCCGGTCCCGCCGGCCTTCACCCCGACCGAGGCGCTGAGCCCCTCGGCGTTGAAGTCCTGGGTGACCAGGGACGGGTAGTTCAGGGTCACGTCCCCGTTCGCCGACCCGGTGTTCAGCTGCAGCACCGCCTGGAAGGTGATCGACCCGACCGACGGCGCCCCGCCCGCCCCGTTGAACGCCCGGACCCGGTTCCACTGGACCACCAGCCGGTTCCCCTCGACCCGGGCGAGCACCATCCCGCCGGTCGCCGCCGCGTCGTCGGCGCTCTTGATCAGGTCGTCGAAGTGGGCCGCGATCGCCGGCTGCTGGATCCCGCCCGGCCACGCCCCGCTGTCGAACGCCGGGTTCGCGTTCCCGAACGTGATCAGCCCGTTCGCGCTGACGAACAGCGAGTTGTACGTCACCCCGAAGAAGGTGAACGAGTTCCCGCCCAGGCTGAACGCCACCGTCTCGTCGTCCCCGGACCCGATCACCGTCACCGTCCCGGACTGCCCGAGGATGTCCAGGTTCTCGAACGCCGTCGGGTTGGCGGCCACCAGCCGGGTGGCGAACGTCTGCGAGAACGCCGACGTCGGGTTCCCGAGCGGGTCCTGCACCCCGTCCGCCAGCGACAGCGTGTACGACCCGGACGTGAGGGCCGGGAAGCCGAAGTCGAACTGGGTGTTGTTCGACCCGGGCACCGCGGCCACCCCGCTCACCGGGACCGACCCGCCGGGGCCGACCAGCACGACCCGGCCCGGCAGCGTGTCCGGGTTGATCGGGGCGGTGAACGTCAGCCGGGCCGAGGTGGTGCCGACCAGCACCTGCCCGGACAGGGTGGTGCCGGCCACCGTCACCCCGGCGAGGGTGAAGGCGAAGACCGGGGTGTCGTCGGACTCGCCGGTGACGAGGTTGTTGTTCTGGTCCGGGGCGTTCCCGAACTGGTCCCGGAGCCCGAGCCCGAGGGTCAGGGTGTACGCCCCGACGGCGGTCAGCGGCGTCGCCAGGGCGAGGTCGAACTCGGTGTTGTTCGACCCGGACACCGCGGTGACGGACGTGACCCCGACCGACCCGGTCGGGCCGGTCAGCCCGAGCACCTGGCCGGTGGTGAACGTCGCCGGGTCCAGCGGGACGTTGAACCGGACGCGGACCGTCTGGGCGCCCGGGGCCGGGATGTTCGGGGTGGCGGTCAGGCCCCGCACCCCCTGGACGCCGAGGCCGACGACGAACGCCCCGCCGCTGGACGGGGTCAGGGTGACGCCGAACGGGTTGGTGATCGCGGCGGACAGGGCCAGGGAGTACGCCCCGGTCACCGCCTGCGGGGAGAAGTCGACCCGGATCTGGGTGTTGTTCGACCCGTCGACGACGCTCACCCCGGACAGCGCGACCGCCCCGCCCGGGCCGGTCAGCTGCACGTTGGCGGCGGTCACCGTGGCCGGGTCCACCGGCTGGTTGAACTGGACGACGACGCTGGACAGCTGGCCCGGCAGGATGTTCGTCCCGGCTGGGGTGGTGGACTGGACGGTCAGCCCGGCCAGGGTGAAGCTGCCGGAGAACGCGGCCCCCAGCGGGTCGCCGTCCAGGTCCCGGATGTCCGGCCCGAAGGTGTACGAGTACACGCCCGGGGCGGCCTGCGGGGAGGCGAACAGGATGTCGAACTGGGTGTTCGCGGCGTTGGCCGCGACGACGTCCGCGACCCCGACCCCGCCGCCCGGGCCGGTGAGGCTGGTGACGTCAGCGGCGGTGAACGTGGCCGGGTTGATCGGGCTGGCGAAGGTCACCCGGATCCGGTCCACGGCCCCGACCGCGGACCCGTTGTTCGCCGGGCCGACGGCGGTCACCACCGGGACGACGGTGGCGATCCCCTCGAACTCCTGCAGCCCGGGGATGAGGCGGAAGTTGGCGGTCCCGGCCGCCGGGGCGTCCGGGTTGTTCAGGGTCGTCCAGGTGACCGAGCTCGGGCCGGTAATGTTCGCCCGGACCTCGAACCACCGGCTGTTGTTGCTGACGTTCTCGTCGCCCGGGTCGAACAGCACCCCCATCATGAACCAGCGGGTGCCGGGCGGGTTCAGGGCCGGGTTGATGTCGGCGATCCGGGCCCGGAGCAGCAGGTCCCCGCCGGTGTACCCGCGGAGGGCGTCCCGGTTGGTGGCGAAGGTGGTCACCCCGTCGTTGTTCCGCGGGCCGAAGTCGTCGATCGTCAGCAGGTCCCCGACCACCGGGTCGAGGGTGGCGGCCGGGAGGAACAGGTTCCGGTTCGAGTTCAGCCCGGTCCCGTACACGTCGTTCTCGCCCGGCAGCAGGAACTGCGGGGACCGGCCGACGGCGGTGTAGAAGTGCTTCGGGTCGGCGGACGCGATCAGCCGGGTGACGTCGCCGGGGAGCTGGCGGAACAGGTACTGGCCGAGGACCGGGCTCTCCTGCGGGACCCCGTTCGTGAACCCGCTGCCGAGGTACGGACCGCCCCAGGCGAGCGGGTCGGTGCCGAGGTTGAACGAGTCGTTGGCGGCGGAGAACACGACGAGGGTGTTCGGGTTGCTGGTCTGGCCGAGCACCTGGGCGGTCGTCGGCCCGTTGTAGGCCCGGAGCTGGAGGTCGCGGGTGAAGTTCGGGTCTTCGTCCGCCGGGGTGTTGGCGTACAGCCACGGGACCAGGGCCCCGCCGACGGTGGAGACGAACTGGACCGGGGGCGGGGTGTTGTCCGGCGGGAGCACCCCGCCCGGGCTGACCCCGCCGCCGGCCGCCGCCATCTCGGCCGCCGAGGTGCCGATCGGGGCGACCGACACGCTGTCGAAGAACACCGTGTCGGTGCTCGGGGCGCTCGCGCTGGTGGCCGCCCGGCCGAACGACCGGAACGCGATCCCGCCCTGGGTGTACAGGTTGCTCGACCCGGTCACGGTGTTCAGCAGGGTGGTCCCGTCGCTCCCGTACAGCCGGGCGGTGATCCCGCCGCCGACCGCCCACGCCACCTCGACCCGGTACCAGGTGTTGGCGCTGTACGACTGGCCGACGGCCCCGAGGGTGGCGGCCCCGGGGGTGAACGACCCGGTGGTCGGCATCCCGGGGTGGTTGAACCCGGGGTTCGCCTGGAGCAGGAACTGGTTGGAGTTCGGGGCCAGCACGACGGACAGGGTGCCGCCGCTGTTCAGGGCGGTCAGGCCGGTGGAGTCGACCGAGTTCATCCGAGCGCCGAACCCGAAGTACGCCCGGCCGGCGGCGATGTCGGCGAAGTTCACCCAGACGGAGATGAGCTGCCCCTGCTGGACGAGCGGGGCGGACTGGCTGCCGCGGACCAGCCACTCGTACCCGTCCTGCTTGGCCAGCCCGGCGGTCCCGTCGTGGGTGGCGGCCCCGGCGATCTCGGCGAACGGGCGGTACCGCAGGGCGGTGTCGTACTGGGACAGGCTGCCGGGCTCGAACGCCTCGATCAGGGTGGCCGGGACGACGCGGTCTTCGAGGGTCTCCATCCCGATCCGGGGGGCGCGGCGGGGCCGCGGGGCCGGGCGGGCGGACGTGCGGTTCTCGGGCCGGTTCACGGGACGACTCCTGAGGGGAAGACGGGCCCGCGCGGGGCCGGCCGTCCGGGCCGGCCCCGCGCCAAAATCCTGAATGGATCTCGAACGACAACCCCCCCGCGGAACGCGGGGGGACGGGTGGCAGCAGCCGAGTGGTTGTCGAGGGGCGTAGTGTACCCCGGAGTCCGGAGGCGGACACGGGGAAATGAGAAAAATCTCTGTAACGGGCCGGGCATCAGACTTTGCTTGCACGTCGGCGTGCGGCGGACGGGCGCGGCCGAAATGAAGTGTCGCGGCGGGTCGATGTGTCCACCTCCCCCCGGCGGGGAGAGGTCGCCGGCGCCGCCGGCGGTAAGGGGCGCCACCGGCCGGGACGCCCGGTCAGCGGAACGGCGCGGGGACGCACCTCGGGTAACGTCGGACGTGGTTCCCCCTCACCCGCCGGCGGCGCCGGCGACCTCCCCCCGGCGGGGGGAGGTGAGGATGAAGACCCGGCGCGGCCCGGGGAGGTCGAGGGTCGGTCAGTCCGGGTTGGTGGTCAGCTCGCCGGCCGTCTTGCCGTCCTTCACGTCCCACGCCCGCACCTTGCCGGTGAAGTCGCCGACGAACACCCGCCCGCCGTCGTGCGCGAACGCCGCCTTCGACGGCAGGTCGGCGAACCCGTCCAGCTTCGCCCCGGGGGTGCCGTCCGCCTTCCACACCCGGCCGGTGTTGTCCCGCCCGCAGGTGACGAGCGACCCGTCCCGGGCGTACCCCGCCGCCGTGACGCCCGGCACCTTCGCCCGCGGCCCGGCCCCGGCCGGCCCCTGCGGGGTGATCGTCTTGGTCGGGAACCCGTCCTCGGCGTACCACAGGATCACCCGCCCGTCCTCGCTCGCCGACGCCAGCATCTGCCCGTCCGCCCGCCAGCTCAGGGCCGTCACCGCGTCCTTGTGGTCCCCGAGGGTGAACACGATCCCGCCGGTCGCCGCCTCCCACACGTACGCCCCGCCGTTGCGGTCGCCGCTCGCCAGCGTCTCCCCGTCCGGGCTGAACTCCAGCGCCGTCACCCAGTCGGTGTGCTTCTTGATCTTGTGCTTCAGGGCGCCGGTCGCGGTGTCGTAGATCTTCACCAGCTTCCCCGGCCCGCCGAGGGCGACGAGCTTGTGGTCCGGGCTGACGTCGGCCGCCAGCACCACGTCCGACTCGTCCCCGATCTCCGTCACCCGCTTCCCGGTGGCGACGTCCCAGATGACCACCTTCCCGGCCGCCGCCCCGCGGCCGCCGGCGGCCAAGAGCCACTTCCCGTTCCGGCTGAACTTCAGCACGTGCGGGACGCGCTCCGGGAACGGCAGGGTGCCGACGAGCTTGAGCGTGTCGGTGTGGTACACCAGGACGCGCTCGTGCCCGGCGACGGCCAGGAGCGGCGCCCACGGGCTGGAGGCCATCGCCGTCACCGGGTGCGCCCGCGCCGTCTTCGCCAGGCTCACCGCCGCCCAGTCGGCCGGCATCGGCGGCGGCCCGGCCGGCTTCGCGTTGGTCACCGCCACGGGGTCGATCTCGACCTTCCGGGCCGCGGCCTTCGCCGCCCCGGCGGCCGTCTCGGGGGCGCCGGCGTCGATCCACTTCTTCAGCACCGCGAGGTCGGCCTCGGGGATCTTCGGCCCCTTCGGCGGCATCTTCGGCTCGGCCTCGTGCGCCGTCACCTTGTACAGCAGGCTCTGCCCGGCGTTCCCCGCCTTCACCGCCTCCCCGCTCGACCCGCCGGCCATCACCGCCTGGTACGACGTCACGTCCAGGTCCGACGACGCCTTGTCCGGGTTGTGGCAGTTCTGGCAGTGCTTGCGGAGCACCGGCAGGACGTGGTCCTTGTACGTGACCGCGGCCTTCGGGTCGGCCTTGGGCGCGTCGGCTTTCGGGGCCTGGGCACGGGCGAGGCCGAGGGCGACGAGCGGCACGGCGAGCAGCGGGATGGTGCGCATGGAGGCGGGTTCCGGGATCGACGTTTAGCCGCGACCCGAAGGGGGGCGCGAGCGCTCCGCTCCGCGTCGCGGCTAAACGGGGTGGTGGGTCAGTGGTTGAACGTGAACTCGGTGCTGTTGAACAGGCCCCACAGGACGTCGCCGTACACCGCCTGGACGGCCCGGGCCTCGTACCCCTGCCGCAGCCCGGCGAACTGCTGCTCGGCGGTCTGCAACTGCTTCGCCGCGACCGCCGCCTCCTTCGACCCGGCCGGCAGCTTCGCCAGCTCGGCCTTCAACTCCTTGACCCGCGCCTCGCCCTTCGCGAACGCCGGGTCCGGCTTCGCCAGCACCGCCGCCAGCTCCCGCAGCCGCTCCGGCTCGGTCTCCCGCCGGACGATGTCGGCCAGCTTCTTCACCTCCGCCGCGGTCGGCTTGCGGCACAGCGCCCGGACGTACAGCTCCTCGATCACCCACTCCGGCGCCTTCTTCTCGGCGAGCAGCGCCGGGACGATCTTGCCGGTCGCGACCTTCTGGGTCACGGTGTCGCCGTTGACGAGGTGGAGGGCCTGCGACAGGTTCGCCTCCCGGTTCACCTCGCACGAGCACGGCGTCTCCCGCGGGGCCCGGCCGAACGTCGTCAGGAAGTAGTTCGTCACCTCCCCGGTGTGGATCTGCACCGCCCGGGTGCCGGCCGGGGACTGCGGGAACCGGTCTTCGGTCCCGGTCACCCGGGTGATCGCGTCCAGCAAGACTTCGGCCCGCAGCCGGCGGACGTAGGAGCGCGAGAAGTAGGCCTCGTCCAGCTCGTTCGTCGGGTTCGGGGTCGCCGACAGTTGGTACGTCCGCGACAGGCAGATGTCGCGCACCAGCTTCTTCTTGTCGAACTTGTACGCCGCCAGCCGCTTCCCCAGCTCCTCCAGCAGCTCCTTGTTGCTCGGCGGGTTCGAGATCCGGACGTCGTCCACCGGGTCCACGATCCCGCGGCCGAAGAAGTGCGCCCAGACCATGTTCGCCATCGTCTCCCGGAACGCCGCGTTGTCGGCCGACGCGAGCCACCCGGCGAGCGCCTTCCGCGGGTCCTGGCCCTCGACCTCCGGGGCCGCCCCGCCGAGGAACTTCGGCTTCATCCGCCGGCCGTCCACCGGGTGCGCGGTGGTGTTCGCCGCGTTGTTGTTGACGACCACCATCTCGCGGCCCTCGACCCCGCGCTTCAGGCTCACCCCGGCGAAGAACGCCGAGAACCCGTAGTAGTCGTCCATCGTCCAGCGGTCGAACGGGTGGTTGTGGCACTGGGCGCACTGGATCCGGGTCCCGAGGAACACCTGGGCGATGTCCTCGGCCGTCTTCTCCGGGGTCAGCCGCTCGGCCGCGGTGTACAGGTTCGCGGTCGGCGACTTGAAGTTGCTCCCGGCCCCGACCAGCAGCTCGGCGGCGAACTCGTCGAGCGGGCGGTTCGCGGCCATCTGGCCCTTGATCCACGCGGCGTACGAGAACATCGCCTTGGCGTCCCGGCCGTACTGCGGGACCTGGTTGTACGCCCGGACGCGGAGCAATTCGCCCCACTTCATCGTCCACATGTCCACGAACTCGGGCCGCTCCAGCAGCGCGTCGACCAGCTTCTCGCGCTTCTTCGGGTCCTTGTCCGCGAGGAACCGGTCGTACTCCGCCCGGTCCGGCGGCAGGCCGATCACGTCCAGGTAGACGCGGCGGAGGAACGCCTCGTCGGGGCACAGGTCGGACGGGGCCAGGTGGAGCTTCTTCAGCTTGTCGAAAACGAGGGCGTCGATGTAGTTGTGCTCGGGCGTCTTCGGCCAGGTGAAGTGGTCGCCGGTCGGCAGGACGATCACCTCGGTCCCGACGGTGAACTTCCCGAACCGGGCGAACACGAACGCCCCGCCGCGGCCGCCGGCGGTCACCGCCCCGTCCTTCCCGATCGCCGCGATCGCCTCGTTGTTCGTCAGGTACAGGGCCAGCCGGGTGACGTCCCGGACCGACCCGTCCGAGTACTTCGCCCGCACCACCGTCGGCTGCTTCTGCCCCTTGTCGGCGAACACCACCTTGCCGGGCAGCAGCTCGACCCCGGCCACCTCCGGCGCCCCGGCCCCGTCGTCGGGGGCGCCGGCCGCCAGCCACCGGAGCAGCGTCTTGTAGTCGTCGTGGGTCGTGTCGAAGAGCTTCCCGCCGGTGTGGGCGACCGCCCCGGTCACCTTCTCCAGCAGCAGACTCTTCTCCGGGACGGCGAGGTCGACGCGGCGGCCGACCAGCGCCCGGGTGAGGCGGTGGTAGTCGCCGGCCGGGTCGTACCCGAACAGCGACAGCATGAACCCGTCCTTCCCGCGGGCCGCCCCGTGGCACGACCCGTTGTTGCACCCGTGCTTCATGAACACCGGCATCACGTCCAGCCGGAAGCTGACCGGCCGGGCGGTGGCCGCGTCCTTCACGACCACGCCCGCCTCGGCGGACAGCCCGCCGTGCTCGGCGACGAGCGTCGTCGTGCCGTCCTTCTTCGGGGTGAGGTGCGGGCCGGAGAGGGTCGCGACGGCCGGGTCGGCGAGGCGGAGCTTGGCCGCCGCCGTCACGTCCTTCGTCACCCCCTGGTCGTCGATCAGTTGGACGACGACCGCCTGCCGGTCGTCCTGGCCGCGGAGTTCGACCGCGGGCGGGAAGACCTTCAGGGTCGGGGCGGCGGCCGCCGCGCCCGGGATCAACAGGACGGCGGCGAGGGTGAGGGAGCGGGTGCGCATCGGTGGGATCGCCTCGGTTGGTCTCGCCGGGTCCGCCGCCCGGGGTTCACACCCCGGGCTATTCTCGGTGGCCCCGTCGGGGCCAGAAGAGTTTGGACCCCGAAGGGGTCACCGGCAGTAGCCCGGGGTTTCAACCCCGGGCGGCCGTCCGCGGTGGTTCACTTCTTCGGCGGGGCGCCGCGCTCGGCGTCCACCCGCAGGATGCCGTTGCCGCTGAGCTGCCGGACCGGCTGCCCGCCGGCGGTCACCGTCACGTCCAGGGCCACCCCCTGGTAGTTCCCGACCAGCGCCTCGCCGGTCGCCCGCAGGGTGAACGTCACCTCCTTGTCCTTGGAGGTGATCTCCCGGGTCGGCTCGACCAGCTCCACCCCCCGCGGCAGCCGGGCCAGGGTCGCCGTCGCCTTCCCCTCGAACGGCTGCAGGTGGGTCAGCTTGCAGACCAGCGTCGCCGTCTTGCCGCGCTCGACCGAGGTGCGGGCGATCTTCCCCTCGACGTGCGGCTCGGCCACCGTCAGGGTGAACGGCCGGGACGAGACGAACACCCGCCCTTCCGTGTCGTTGTACCCGCGCCGGCCGCCGACCCCGGACACCGCCGTCAGGGCGATCCGGTGCGCCCCCGCGGTCGCGTTCCGGGCCGCCCCGAGGAGGTACACGCCCTCGGTCTTGTCGCCCGACACGGTCACCGGTGTCGCCGTGCTCACCCCGTTCGGCTTCCCCTCCAGTTGCACCGTGACGGGGCCGTCGAACCCTTTCGCCCGGTGGACGGTGAACTTCAGGGCCATCTCCCCGTTCTGCACCAGCGCGGACTTCGGCTCCTCCACCTCCACCCGGAACGGGGCCGGCTCCGACACCGCGATGGCGAGCCGGGTGATCGGCAGGTGCAGGTAGTAGTCGTTGTTCCCGTAGATGTTCATCAGCACCGTCTGGCGGTACCCGCCCGGCAGCGCGTCCTTCCCGCCGACGGGGCGGAGCACCAGGTCGGCCAGCGTTCCGGCCGGCGCCGCGCCCTCGGCCGCCTCGAACACCACCGGCACCTTCACCGTCCCGGGGGTGATCTTCGGGGCGTGGAGCGTCACCCCTTTCGGCAGGTTCACCCCGACCAGCTCCAGCTCGCCGGTGAACGGCCGGGTGGTGGCGAAGACGCCGACCTGGACCGTCGCCCGGTTCCCGGCCGGGACGTTGATCGCCTGCCGCAACTGCGTGGAGTACTGGTTCTCCGGCTCCGGGAACACGTAGGTGTGGACGGCGTTCTCCTCCGGCCGCACCTCGACCCGGTAGACGTAGTCCGCCCCGCCCTCGCCGCGCTCGTCCTCGACCCCGAGCACGTACTCCCCGTCGGCCGGGGCGGCGAACTCCAGGATCGGGTCGAGGGTGTCGCGGTTCAGCCCGCCGGCCGGGGCCAGCCCGAGCTGGTTCGGCCGGGAGTCGGTCGCCCGCTGCGGGGCCCCCTTCCCTCCGACCGCCTTCACCCAGATGACCGGGTCCACCGGGGAGCCGAGGGCGTTCGCGAACGCCCGGAACTGGAACCGGTCGCCCTTCTTCGCCTTGAACCGGAAGGTGTCCACGTCCCCCGGCTTGTTGATGATGCCGTTGAACGCGGCCGGCAGGGTCGCGACCTCGCCGGCGGCGTCCGGGCTGTCGTTCGGCTCGGCCTCCAGCACGTTCGGGAACGGCGACACCCGGAGCCGGTTCGGGGACGGGGCCGGCACCCCGTCGGCGGCCGCGACGAACGGGAAGTCGCCGGCCGCGGCCGGCAGCCGGACCGTCTGGTCCCACGCCCCGGTCGGGACGCCGAGGACCTTCACCTTCAGGTCGGCCCCGGCCGGGCCGCCGGCCGGGTATACGGCGGTCGGCCGGGCGAACGTGCCGACGTGCAGCCGGTACACGTCCTGGGGGCTGTTGAACGTGGTGTGCCGCAGCTCGACGAAGTGCGGCCCGTCGCGGCCGGCGACGACCGACAGGACCGGGTCCTGGACGTAAAGTGCGGAGTCGTCGGCGGCGGCGAGCACCTTCCCGTCCGGGTCGCGGATGGTCAGGTGCAGGTCCGGGACGCCGCGCTCGACCCCGAGCCGGGTGCACTCGACCTCCGCCGAGACGCGCTGGCCCTTCTTCACCTCGACCCGGTACACGTCCACGTCGGTCGGGTCGTTCATCCGCCCGTGGACGGTGGTGTTCGGGGCGACCGCGGTCGCCGTCTCCGGCTTGTCGTTGCGGCCCTTGGCCGGGACCTCGTCCTCCTCGACCGCCGGGAACGGGCCGACGAAGAACCGGTGGTACTCGGTCAGCCCGCCGGCGGTGCGGAGGCGGAACCCGACCGGGCCGGGCGGGCAGTCGGCGGCGATCTTGAACCGCACCTTCACCCGGTACCCCGGCTCGACCGCGTACGACTTCCCGTTCTGCACCCCGGTGGTGACCGGCTCGATCCCCTCGACGGTGACGCCCGGCTGGTAGAAGAGCACTTCTTGGGGGGCGTCGAGGTGGCGGCCGAACAGCTCCACCTCGACGGTCGTGCCGCGCTGCCCGCCGGGCGGGTACAGGCGGGCGAGCTTCGGGGTGGTGGCGGTAGCGGCGGTCGCCCCGAGCAGCAGGGCGGCACAGGCGGCGAGGCGCATCGCGGGGTTCCTGGCGGGATCGAAGTGGGCGGGGGGCGGGGTATCGGTCACCCGTTTAGCCGCGACGCGGAGTCTTCGGAGCGGAGCGCGGGCGCGTCTCTCGCGCTCCGCTCCGAAGACTCCGCGTCGCGGCTAAACGGCGCGGTTGCTTACGCGAGCAGGTCCTTGACCACCTCGCCGCCGTCGATGATCTCGATCGGGCGGGCGCCGGGGGCCATCAGTTCCTTGTCGGCGTTGATCCCGAGCTGGTGGTACACGGTGGTCAGCACGTCCTCGACCCGGACCGGGTTCTCCTCCGGCTCGCTCGCGGTCGAGTTCGACGACCCGTACACCAGCCCCTTCTTGAACCCGCCGCCGGCGACGGCCAGCGAGAACACCCGCGGGAAGTGGTCCCGCCCGGCGCTCGCGTTGATCTTCGGCGTCCGGCCGAACTCGCTGGTGACGAGCACGACGGTGGAGGCGAGCAGCCCGCGGTCGTCGAGGTCGCGGACGAGGGCGGCGAGGGCCTGGTCGAGGCCCGGGGCCTGCCGGTTCATCGCGTTCTGGATGCCCGCGTGCATGTCCCACCCGCCGTACGACACGGTCACGAACCGCACGCCCGCCTCGACCAGCCGGCGGGCCAGCAGGAACCGCGGGCCGGCGTCGGTCGGGCCGTACGCCTGCCGGGTGGCCGGCTTCTCCTTGTCGAGGTCGAACGCCTCCCGGGCGGCCGGCGACGAGATCATCGCGTACGCCCGCTGGTAGAACGCGTTCATCGCCCCGAGCGCCTCGGCGTTCCCGGCCTGGTACCGGAAGTGGTCGTCGACCGCCCCGCGGATCTCCCGGCGGGTGTCGAACCGGCGGTCGTCCACGCCCGGCGGCAGGGTCAGGTCGCGGACTTTGTACCCGTTCCGGGCCGGGTCGGTGCCGAGGCCGAACGGCCCGAACTGGCTGCCGAGGTACCCGGTCCCGCCGTACTCAGTCGCGGACGGGACGGCGACGTACGGCGGCAGGTCCTTCCGCGGGCCGAACTCGTGCGACACGACCGCGCCCATCGCCGGGTGCTCCAGCGCCGGGCTCTTGCGGTACCCGGTGAACATCGTGTACGACGCCCGGCCGTGGTCCGCCTCCTTGCCGGCGATCGACCGGACGACGGTCAGCTTGTCGGCGACGCCGGCCAAGTTCTTGAAGTTCTCGTTGAACACGACGCCGGGCAGCTTCGTCTTGGCGACCCCGAACGGCCCGCGGTACTCGAGCGGGGCATCGGGCTTCGGGTCCCACGACTCCTGGTGGGCCATCCCGCCGGGGAGCACCACCTGGATCACGCTTTTTGCCACCCCTTCCTTGCTGACGTAGCTCTTCTGGTCGCCGCGGGCCTGCATGGCGAGGTAGTCGCCGAGGGTCAGGCCGAGCGACCCGACGACGCCGACGCGGAGGAACTCGCGGCGCCCCCAGGCGGGGAGGCGGGTCGCGGCGGGGGTGGAGGCGGGCATGCGAGTGCACCTTTCGACGGGTGGGGGGCGGGTACCGGCGGGCTGTCTGACGGTCGGACCGACTGCGAGGCGGGAGCGCCCGGGAGGGCGCCGGCGGTAGGCTGGAAGTATTCTGCCCTTCTGACCGCTGTCGGGCAAGACTTTTCCGGCGCGAATTCTGAACGCGGCCGGCGGGCTCTCAACAGTTCAACACCGGGTTCCGGCGGAGGTATCGGTGCCGCGCTGAGCGGGTCGGGTGGGGTGGCCGGGCCGCCACGGGGGGCGGCCCCTACCGAACCTACCCGGTAGGGGCCGCCCTCCGTGGCGGCCCGCGACTGAGCGCAGACCGCTACGCCAATCCCGAACCCGCCTTCCAAAGCGGGGCCTTTCGCCTCCCCCGCCGGGGGTGAAGATCAGAACCGGTAGGACGCACGCTCACCCGCCCGGCGCCCCCCCGCCAAGGAGTTTGTGCAGGTGGAGGTGGAACGGGCCGAGCTTGCCGCCGTAGTTCCCGGCGGTGACCCGCACCACCCCCGGCCGGCACGCGGCCCGCACCCCGACCCGCGTCGCCTCCTCCACCGCCGCCAGGTCGAGGCCGTCGAACACCACCTCGTACACCGCGTTCGCCTCGGCCGGCAGCGCCGACGGCACCAGCCCGCGGAGGGTCGGGCAGTACGCGTCGTTAGTGCTCGCCTTCAGCCCCTTGTACTTGCTCCCGACCTTGCTCCCGGACCGCACCACCCCGCCGGGGAACGGCGCGATCACCCCCGGCACCGCCCGCACCGCCGCCACCGCCGCCTCGGTCGCCGCCAGCGCCGCCGCCTGCGACGTGCCGAGCACCAGGAAGTTCCCGCCGGCCACCCCCTTCACCGTCCCGAACACGTCCTCGCACAGGAACTCGCCGTCCATCGTCGGCATCCGCCAGTACCGCCGGCCGTCGAGCAGCTTGCTGATCTGCCACCCGTCGCCAAAGTACCGCAGGTTCCCGCCGACCTTGATCGTCTTCCCCGGGTCGCCGGCCAGCCCGTTGTAGCAGGCGGTGGTGGCGCACGTCAGGACGCACTGGGCGACCCGGTTCGCGACCGCCTTCTGGAGGGCGTCCCGGCTGAACGCGAAGAACAGGAGCGACACCCCCGGCCGGCCGTCCGGCGTCTCGTCCGCCGACAACTCCCGCTCGATGCCGGCCTCGGCGTCGCACCCGATGACGGACGAGGCGTATCCGGTGGCGGTCTGGCCGGCGGTCCGGGCCCAGCCGATCGTCTCGGCGGTGACCACCACCCGGGCGGCGGTCATCGGGAACGCCTCGGCGAACGTGTCCTCGACCGGGACGGAGTTGACGGTGAGCACGGCGGGGCGGCCTCCGGGCGGGGCGACAGTAACCCGTGTATTCCGTTGTGGCCGTCCCCGCAACCGGTAAGATGTCACTTCCTCAGCCCGCGGAGCGAGACGATGGCGGGCGCCCGGTTCCTCCTGATCCCCGGCCGGACCAGCAAGCAGGGCCAGCAGATCAACGTCGGCAAGGACCACGCCGCGTACCAGGCGGTCGTGTCCACGCTGACGATGCACGCCGACGACATGAAGGAACTCGGGGTGGCCGCCGGGGCGAGCGTGCGGGTGCGGAACGAGACCGGCGAGGCGACGTTCGTGTGCCAGCCGGGGAACGTCCCGCGCGGACTACTGTTCGTCCCGTACGGCCCGCCGACCTGCCGGCTGATGGGCGGGGAGACCGACGGTACCGGGATGCCGACGTCGAAGGGCTGGGACGTGGAGGTCGAGCCCGTTTAGCCGCGACCCGCAGGGGAGCGCGACCGACACGGAGATAACGATGACAACGGATGACCGAGACGGCGACGCCCAGGAGCGCGCCGACCCCGCACCGGATGCGGCCGACGTCCGCGGGTGGGAGGAGATCGAGCCGGGGCGGTTCCTGCCGCGGCGGACCCGCGGCAGCTTCCGCGGCGGCAAGCTGGGGTGAGCGTTCGTCGCTCCGTCCGGTCCGGACGGCCCCAAGAACTCGTAGCGACCTTCCCACCGCCTCCACTCCCCGGGGCACGCGATGGAACTCACGGTTGTGAAGAACGCCACCTGCACGTTCTGCGGGTGCGTCTGCGACGACATCGAGTTGCACGCCGACGGCGAGCGAATCACCGAGACGAAGGGGGCGTGCATCCTCGGCCAGTCGTGGTTCAAGAACCACACCGCCGAGCGCCTCTACCCGGACGCCCTGATCGACGGCCGGGAGGCGACGGTGGACGAGGCGGTCGAGGCGGCCGCCGAGTTCCTCCACGCCGCCGACATGCCGCTCGTCTACGGGCTGAGCAACGTCACCTGCGAGGCCCAGCGGCAGGCGGTGTACCTGGCCGAGCTGATCGGCGGGGTGATCGACAGCCACACCTCGCTTTGACACGGCCCCACCGAGATCGCCGCTCAGTTGAGCGGTAAGGTGTCCTGCACGCTAGGCGAAGTGAAAAATCGCGCCGACCTCATCATCTACTGGGGCGGGAACCCGGCCGAGTGCCACCCGCGGCACTTCACGAAGTACACCATCATGCAGAAAGGGAAGTACGTCCCCAACGGCCGGAAGGGCCGGACGATGGTGCTGGTGGACATCCGCGAGACGCCGAGCGCGAAGGCCGCCGACCTGTTCCTCCAGGTCCGCCCTGCGAAGGACTTCGAGACCCTGACCATCCTCCGGGCGCTCGTCAAGGGCCGGCGGGTGGACGCGGCGGCGGTCGCCGAGACCGGCCTCACCTTGGAGCAGTTGGAGGACCTGGCGCACCGGATGAAGACGTGCCGGTTCGGGGTGCTGTTCTTCGGCATGGGCCTGTCGATGACACGTGGCAAGCACATGAACTCGGCCGCGGCGCTGACGCTGGCGGCGGAGCTGAACGCGTTCACGAAGTTCGTGACGATGCCGATGCGCGGGCACGGGAACGTGACCGGGGCGGACGTGGTGATGCGGTACACGACCGCGTACCCGTTCGGGGTGAGCCTGAGCCGCGGGTACCCGCGGTTCAACCCGGGCGAGTTCTCGACGATCGATCTGCTGGTCCGGGGCGACGTGGACGCGACCCTGGTGCTCGGGGCGGACCCGGGGGCGACGATGCCGCAGCCGGCGATCGACCACATGGCCCGGACGCCGACGATCGTGCTCGACCCGAAGGTGACGCACAGCAGCCGGCTGGCGCGGGTGCACATCACGACGGCGGCGACGGGCATCACGGCGCCGGGGACGGTGTACCGGATGGACGAGGTGCCGCTGCCGCTGCGGCCGCCGCTGGCCGGGCCGTACCCGACGGACGAGGACGTGCTGAAGCGGATCGTCGCGGCGGTGAAACAGAAGCCGGCCTGGGACCCGGCCGGGGTTGGAGTCCCGGCTTCAGCCGGCGCCGGGCGAGGACCGGCTGAAGCCGGGACTCCAACCCCAGACGGCTCCCGGGGATGCGTATGAGGTGGAGCCGGCATGCTTCGGATCACCGGCGGCAAGGTCTACGACCCGGCGAACAACATCAACGGCGAGGTCCGTGATGTCTGTATCTCCGGCGGGCGGATCGTGTCCGCCGCCGAGGGCGCGCGGACCATCGACGCGACCGGCATGGTCGTGTTCCCGGGCGGGGTGGACGTCCACACCCACGTCGCCGGGGCGGCCCTGAACTTCGCCCGGGGCCTCATCCCGGAGCAGCACCGCCAGGCCGCCCCGGTCATCCACTCGCGGCTCCGCCGGGCCGGCCTCGGCGGCAGCACCCCGACCACCTTCGCCACCGGCTACCTGTACGCCGGCATGGGCTGGACGACCGTCAACGAGGCCGCCGTCCCGATCCTGTCGGCGAAGCACACCCACGAGGAACTGCACGACACCCCGATCGTCGACAAGACGTGCTGCGTCCTGATGGCGAACAACGAGATCCTGCTGGACCTCATGGAGGCCGGGGAGTGGGAGCGGGCCCGGCACGTGATGGCGTGGCAGGTGTGGGCGGCGAAGGCGTACGGGGTGAAGGCGGTGAACCCCGGCGGGGTGGCGGCGTGGAAGTGGGGCAAGGACGCGAAGCAGCTCTCCGACCCGGTCGCCGGGTACGGCAAGATTACGCCGGGCCAGATCGTCGCGGGTCTGGCACGCCTCGTGGACGAGTTGAAGCTGCCGCACCCGCTGCACCTCCACTGCAACAACCTCGGCGCCCCCGGGAACGTCACCACCACGCTCGAGACCATGAAGACGCTGGAGGGGAACCGGGCGCACCTCGCCCACCTCCAGTATCACGCCTACGGCGGCGACGACTGGGGCAACATCAATTCCGCGTCAACGACGATCGCCGACTACTTCAACGCCCACCCCAACCTCACCACCGACGCCGGGGCGGTGCTGTTCGGCAACACCGTCACCATCACCGCCGACGGCCCGTGGCAGCACCTCCTGTACCAGCTCACCGGCAAGAAGTGGGCGAACCTCGACGTCGAGAACGAGACGGGGTGCGGGGTCGTCCCGTACGCGTACAAGCCGGGCAGCCCGGCGAACGCGGTGCAGTGGGCGGTCGGGCTGGAACTGCTCCTGCTCATCACCGACCCGTGGCGGGTGTACCTCACCACCGACCACCCGAACGGGGCCGCGTTCTGGCGGTACCCCGAGGTGATCCGGCTGCTCATGGACCTCGACTTCCGCCGCGAGCAGTTGAAGGCGATCCCGGACAAGGTGCTGAAGCGGATCATCCTCCCGGAGCTGACCCGCCAGTACACGCTGTCCGAGATCGCCGTCATCACGTCCGCCGGGCCGGCCCGGGCGCTCGGGCTCTCACACAAAGGTCATCTCGGCATCGGCGCCGACGCCGACGTGGCGGTTTACAACGAGAACGCAGACGTGGCGCACATGTTCTCGTACCCCCGGTATGTGATTAAAGGCGGCGAGGTGGTGATCGAGGAGGGCGAGCTGCGGAACGTGGTCGAGGGCCGCGGGTTCGTGGTCAAGCCCACCTACGACGAGACGATCGAGAACTACCTGCGGCCGCTGTTCCAGCAGCACTACACGATGTCGTTCGACAACTACCCGGTGGCCCCGGAGCGGGTCCACGGGCTGCAGGTGGTGAACACATAGCGGCGGGCTTGCCCGCCGTCGGGATCGTCATGCTCACCCTCACCCTCAAGGATCAGCCGCACGTCCCGCTGGAGGCGGAGGTCATCTCGCCGGACGTGGTGGCGAACCTCACCCCCGCCGAGGTGCGGGCGCTGCCGGTGCTGCTCGGCAAGCGGCGGTGCCGGCTCGACGACTGGTTCGACGTGGCCGGGGACGCCGGCGACGAGATCGAGGTGCGCGGGGACGCGGGGCGGGTGAAGTGGATCGGCCGCGGCATGACCCGCGGGCGGGTCACGGTCGTCGGGAACGCTGGGATGCACCTCGGGGCGTACATGGCCGGCGGGGCGATCGAGGTGACCGGGAATGCCGGGGACTGGGTCGGCGGGGAGATGGGCGGCGGGACGATCCGGGTCCGCGGGGGCGCCGGCGGGCAGCTCGGGGCGGCGTACCGCGGCAGCCCGTCCGGGATGAGCGGCGGGACGATCCTGGTCGGCGGGTCGGCCGGGATCGAGCTGGGGATGCGGATGAAGCGCGGGCTGATCGCCGTCGGCGGAAAGGTCCGCGACTTCGCCGGGCTGCAGATGAAGGGCGGGACGATCGTGCTGATGGGCGGGGCGGAGATCCGCACCGGGGCGTGGATGGCCCGCGGCACGATCGTCTCGCTGGTGCCGCTGCGGCTGCTGCCGACGTTCGCGGCCGCCGGCCCGTACCACCCGACGTTCCTCCGGCTGTACGCCCGCCACCTCCGGCCGCTCGGGTTCGCGCTGCCGTGCGAGCCGCACGAGGGGGCGTACCGCCGGTACACCGGGGACGCCGCCGTGCCCGGCAAGGGCGAAGTGCTGGTCTGGGAGCCGGGCTAACCGGCGGGGACCGCGATCACGCTCCCGTCGGCCACGGCGAACACCCGCTCGCCGGGCCGCGGCACGTCGGCCGCCAGCCCGGTGAACCCGCCGAACGCCGGCAAGACCCCCACCCGCCCGCCGAACCGGAAGCACGGCAGCTTCAGCCGCTGCTTGCCGCGGCCGAACAGCAGCACCCCGGGGTGCAGGTGCCCGGCGAGCGTGTACCCGGCCGCCGACGGGTCCGGGAAGTGGGCGAACGCGAACGGCGGGTCGACCAGCTCGGCGTGCCAGTCGCCCCACCCGGCCGGCGGCGGCCCGGCGACGTCGTGGTTGCCGCGGACCAGGTCCACGGCCAGCGCCGCCCGCCCCGCCTTCCACGCCGCCAGCTGCTCCGCCAGCGCGGCGGTCCGGCCGGGCCGGGCGTGCCAGAAGTCCCCGAGCACCACCAGCCGCTCCGCCCCGGTCTCGTCCGCCGCCGCCCCGAGCCGGGCCAGCGCCTCGTCCGCCCCGCCCGGGACCGGCACCCCGGCCGCCCGGAACGCGTCCGCCTTCCCGAAGTGCGGGTCGGCGACGACGAGCGTCCGCTCGGCCGGCCAGAACAGCGACCGGTCCGCCCGCAGCACCAGCCGCTCCCCGCACACTTCGACCTCGGCTGTCATGCCGGCCCCGCCCTCCGCTCCAGCTCCGCCGCCAGCCGGGCCACCCGGTCGGCCAGCCTCTCGCTCGACACCGCCTCCCGCAGCCGCTCCACCACCAGCGGGAACGCGAACGGGGTCGGCCGCGGCGGGTCGGTCACGACCACCGCGCACCCGGCGACCCGGCCGAGCGCCGCCCGCAGCCGGGAGACCTCGAACTGCCGGTCGAGCACCTCCCGCCGCGCCTGCGCCAGCAGCAGGTTGCCGGGGTCGTACTCCCGGAACACGTCGTAGAACAGCCCGCTCGACGCCTGCAGCTGCTTGGCCGTCCGGCCGGCGTTCGGCAGCCCCGGGGTGACCAGCCCGGCCACCCGCGCGATCTCCCGGAACTGCCGCTTCGCCAGCTCCCCGGCGTTCAGCGACGCGAGCACGTCGTCCACCAGCCCGTCGGCGGCGAGCAGCGGCCGGAGGCTGGCGGCGTCGACGTCGATCGGGTCGGGGGAGACGAGTTCCAGCCCGTAGTCGTTCACCGCCAGGGTGAACGTCTGCGGGCGGCGCCGCGACAGCCGGTACGCCAGCAGCGCGGCGACGCCCTCGTGGACCGTCCGCCCCTCGAACGGGTACAGCAGCAGGTGGTGCCCGTCGCGGGTCATCAGCCGCTCGACCAACAGCTCGTCGGCCGCCGGGATGCGGGACCACCGCGCCTGGACGTCGAGCACCGGCCGGACGGCGAGCATCTCGGGGTCGGCGAACACCCCGCGGCGGGCGTCCGCCAGCTTCGCCCGGACCGCCGCGGCCAGCTCGGTCGAGAGCGGCAGCCGGCTCCCGTCCCACCGGGTCGCGGTGTTCGGCGGCCGCTTCGTCAGCCGCACCTGCACCGTCATCTGGTGGAGGCGGACGAACTCCAGCGTCCGCCCGGCGAACGCGAACCGGTCCCCGGGCTTGAGCCGGGCGGCGAACCCCTCGTCCACCTGGCCGAGCCGCCCGCCGCGGACGAACCGCACCTCGGCCGTCGCCCCCGACGCGATGGTGCCGACGGCCAGCCGGTGCCGCTTCGCGGTCCGGTCGTCGGCGACGGCGTACACCCCGTCGTCCCGCACCGCCACGCGGCGGTATTCGGGGTACGCCCGCAGCGCCTGGCCGCCGCGGGTGACGAAGTCGAGCACCCAGTCCCATTCTTCGGCCGACAGGTCCTGGTAGGCGTGGGTGGTGCGGACCTCGGCGAACAGCTCGGCCGGGCGGAACCCGCCGGCGACGGCCGAGCTGACGCAGTGCTGGGCGAGCACGTCGAGCGGCTTCAGGATCGGGTCCCGCCCCTCGACCCGCCCGGCCGCGGCCGCCGCCCGCGCCGCCGCCACCTCGACCAGCTCGAATGCGTTCGTCGGGACGCACGTCACCCGGCTCGCCCCGCCCGGCTGGTGCCCGCTCCGCCCGGCCCGCTGGAGGAGCCGGGCCACCCCCTTCGGGCTGCCGACCTGCAGGACCCGGTCGACCGGGGCGAAGTCCACCCCGAGGTCGAGGGTGCTGGTGCAGACCACGCACCGCAGGGTTCCTTCCCGCAACTGGTCCTCCACCCAGTCGCGGGCCTTCCGGTCGAGGGACCCGTGGTGCAGGGCGATCCGCCCGGCCCAGTCCGGCCGGGCCGCGAGGATCTCCTGGTACCACGTCTCGGACTGGCCGCGGGTGTTGGTGAACACCAGGGCGGAGCGGCCGGCGTCGACCGCCGCCACCACCTCCGGGAGGAGGCTCAGCCCGAGGTGCCCGGCCCACGGGAAGCGGTCGATCCGCGGCGGGAGGACGGCGTCCACCGTGACCGGCTTCGGGACGTGCCCGCGGACGAGCCGCCCGGCCCGGCCCGGGCCGAGTAGGGTCGCCAGCGCCACGTCGAGGTTGCCGAGGGTGGCGGACAGGCCCCACACCCGGAGCCCGGGGGCGAACGCCCGCAGCCGGGCGAGGGCCAGCTCGGTCAGCACCCCGCGCTTCGACCCGACCAGCTCGTGCCACTCGTCGCACACCACGCACTTGAGCGCGGCGAACTTGTCCCGCGCGTCCGGCTGGGTGAGCAGCAGCGACAGGCTCTCCGGGGTGGTGACGAGCACCGTCGGGAGGCGGGCCTGCTGGCGGCGGCGGGCGGCCTGCGGCGTGTCGGCGGTGCGGGTGCCGACGTCCCAGCTCAGGCCGAGCGGGGCGAGCGGGGCGGCGAGGGTCAGGGCGGTGTCGGCGGACAGGGCGCGGAGCGGGGTGACCCACAGCACCGCCAGCGGGGCCGTCTGAGGTCTGGTGGCACCGGCATTCCTGCCGGTGTTGTCCAGCCGCACCGGCAGGAATGCCGGTGCCACCAGACTGAGTGCCTCCCGCACCGGCCCGAGGAACGCCGCGTACGTCTTGCCGGTCCCGGTGCCGGCGTGGATCAGCCCGCTCTCCCCGGCCCGGTACGCCGCCCACGCCTCCCGCTGGAACGCGAACGGCTCCCACCCGCGGGCGGCGAACCAGCCGTCCACCGTCACCGCCTCGCCCGGGCCGGCCGGGGGCTTCGGCGGGGCCGGGCGGCGGGCCTTCGGCGGTCGCGGGACGCCCCTCATACGCCTCCCGGGAACTGGCGGCCGGGGTTGGAGTCCCGGCTTCAGCCGGTGCCGGATGAAGACCGGCTGAAGCCGGGACTCCAACCCCGGCGGTTCCCACCCGAGAACCGGATCACGCCGCACCCCCGGCGGGCAGCAGCGCCCGCACCTGCTCGAGCGTGTCGGCGTCCTCCGGCTTCTTGTCCGTCCGCCACCGGAGCATCCGCGGGAACCGGACCGCGATCCCGGACTTGTGCCGGGTGCTCGCCTGGATGCCCTCGAACCCCAGCTCGAACACCAGCTCCGGCTTCACCGTCCGGACCGGCCCGAACTTCTCCGTCGTATTCGCCCGGACGAACGCGTCCACCTTCCGGATCTCGGCGTCGGTCAGCCCGCTGTACGCCTTCGCGAACGGCACCAGCCGCGGCCCGTCCCACACCCCGAACGTGTAGTCGGTGAACAGCCCGCTCCGCCGCCCGTGCCCCTGCTGGGCGTAGATCAGGACCGCGTCCACCGCGAACGGCTCGACCTTCCACTTCCACCAGTCCCCCCGCACCCGGCCCACCCGGTACGGGGACGCCCGCCGCTTCAGCATCATCCCCTCGACCCGCCGGTCCCGGCTCGCCCGCCGCGCCTCGGCCAATTCCTCCCACGAGTCGAACGGGAGGGTCGGGGAGAGCACCAGCGCCGGGTGGTTCACCTCTGCCGCCAGGGCTTCGAGCCGACCCCGCCGGTCGGCCAGCGAGACCTCCCGCAGGTCGGCCCCGGCCTGCTCGACCAGGTCGTACGCCATCAGCACCACCGGCACGTCCTCGAGCAACTTCTTGCCGAGCGTCTTCCGCCCGATCCGCTTCTGCAGGTCGGCGAACGGCTGGACCTGCCCGGCCTTCCACGGCAGGACCTCGCCGTCGAGGACGGTGCCGTCGGGGAGGGCGTCGGCCAGCCCCTTCAGCTCCGGGTACCGGTCGGTGACCAACTCCTCCCCGCGGCTCCAGACGAACGCCCGCCCGCCGCGGCGGATCACCTGCGACCGGATCCCGTCCCACTTCCACTCGGCCTGCCAGTCGGCCGGCGGGCCGAGGGCGGCCGGGTCGGCTTCGAGCGGGGTGGCGAGGAAGAACGGGTACGGGCGGCTGAGGTCGGCGTCCCCGCGGTCCGGGGCGACGAGCCCCCGGTAGAACGCCGGGGTCGGGTCCCACGCCCCCATCAGCCGGTGGGCGACCACGTCGGCCCCCAGCCCGGACACCTGGGCGACGGCCCGCACCACCAGCAACTGCGACACCCCGACCCGGAACTCGCCGGTGATCAGCTTGTTCCACACGAACCGCTGGCGGGCGTCGAGCGCCGCCCACGCCGCCAGCACCGCCGCCTTCTGCTCGTCCTCCGGCAGGGTGCGGAGCGGCAGCAGCCGGTTCTCCACCCAGTCGGCCAGCGGCAGCTCGGACGCGGCGGCCGCCGGCGGGAGCAGCAGCGCGATCGTCTCGCCGACGTCCCCGACGTGGTGGTACGTCTCGTCGAACAGCCACTCGGGGACGTCGGCGAGTTCGCGGGCCCACTGGCGGAGCCGCTTCGACGGGACCGCCTGTCGGGGCTTGCGGCCGCTGAGGAAGTAGACGGCCCAGGCGGCGTCGGCCGGGGGGGCGGCGGCGAAGTACCGGGCCAGGGCCTCCACCTTCACCCCGGTCTTGGTGGTCTCGTCCAGGGCGGCGTACAGGTCGGCGAACCGCTTCACGGGGCGACCTCCTCGGCCGGCTCCGCCGCGTCCTCGTCCCCGAACCGGGTGGCGATGACGCCGGCGTCGGTCCCCTGGTCGCGCAGGTACCGGGCGAGGATCGCGGCGAACCCGTGGGTGCAGAGGACCCGCTCGGCCCGGCTTTCCCGGACGGCGGCGAGCAGCCCCGGCCAGTCGGCGTGGTCGGACAGGACGAACCCGCGGTCGACGGCCCGCCGGCGGCGGGCGCCGCGGACCCGCATCCACCCGCTCGCCACGGCCGTCGACGCCGGCTCGAACTTCCGCGTCCACGGCGACCCGTCGGCCGACGGCGGGGCGATGACCAGCCCGCCGGCCCACGGCTTCTCCTTCCCGCGGGCCTTCGCCGCCTCGCCGACGTGGGCGGTCGGCGGGAGCGGCACCCCGCTCGCCCGGTACGCCTCGGTCACCTTCTCGGTCGCCCCGTGGGTGAGGATCGGGCCGACCCCGGCGTCGACCCCGGCCATGACGCGCTGGGCCTTGCCGAGCGAGTAGGCGAACAGGACGCTGGTCTTGCCGGCCGCCCGGTTCGCCCGCCACCAGGCGTTGATCGAGTCGAACAGGGCCGCCGGCGGGTCCCACCGGTAGACCGGGAGGCCGAACGTCGACTCGGTGAGGAAAGTGTGGCAGCGGACCGGCTCGAACGGCGCGCAGGTCGGGTCGGGGTCGAGCTTGTAGTCGCCGGTGACCACCCACACCTCGCCGCGGTGCTCGACCCGGACCTGGGCGGAGCCGAGGACGTGCCCGGCCGGGTGGAACGACACCCGGACCCCGCCGTGGTCGACCGGCTCGCCGTACCGGGCGGTGTGGATGTCGGCGTCGCGGCCGAGGCGGGTGCGGAACAGGTGTCGGCCGGGTTCGGCCACGAGGTACCGGCCGCAGCCCCAGCGGGCGTGGTCGGCGTGGGCGTGGGTGACGACGGCGCGCGGGACCGGGTTCCACGGGTCGACGTGGAACCCGCCGGCCGGGCAGTACAGGCCGTCGTCGGTGAGGGTGATGAGCGGGTCGGGCACGCCGGGGGTCTCGGGCGGTCGGGGCGACGCCCAATGGTAGGCAACCCGGGTGCCGGATTGCCCGCCGCCGGCGGTTTGGCGGGGGCCGGGCGCCGCCCCGACCGGCGGCCCCGCCACCTTCGGCGGGTTCGGGCACCGGCTTTGGCCGTTGACGGGCCGGCGGAACTCCATCACGATGGGCGGGACCAGACGACCACGGGGCGGGGCGATGGCCGGGCACAGCAATTTCGTTCAGTACTTCAACGTCGAGAAGATGGCCGGTTCCCGGACGGGGCCGACGCCCTCCTCACGACGCGCATGGGCGTCTACTCGAAGCTCGCCGCCGTCCGCCAGTCGCACGGCGGCACGGTGTACGTCCCGACCGGGTACGGCAAGCCGAAGAAGTACGTCCTGTGGGAGGCGTTCGCCATCGAGGAGGTGACCGAACAGGACGGCCAGTTCGTCGTATCCGGGCCGGGTCGGGTGCTGCTCCCGCCGGCGGCCTTGTCCGGCAAGCCGTTCGGCGAGTTCAGGGCGGCGTGCGCGAACTTCGTCGGGTTCCGCCGGATCGACGACCTGAAGTACACCGCCACCCTCAAGGAGCTGGCCGACGCGGGCGCCGGGGCGGATGTGGTGGCGAAGGGGGTGTTCGCGGGGAAGCCGCCGGGCGGGGTGTCTGTCGCGGCGTGGCGGGGGGTTCTCCAGCGGCGGGGGCGGAGGACTTCCGGCAGGTGCTCCTGCGAGCCGACCTCCGCGCCCTGTTCGAGCTGCACCTGCTCCGCGTCCACCCGCTCACCCGCAAGGTGGTCCTGGCCGAGGCGGTGATAAGCGGCGCGTACGCCCGGCTGTGGGTGCGGGCGCTCCGCCCGCCGGAAGCGAAGGACGACCGCCCCGCCCTCGCCGTCCCGCAGAAGCGGTGGTCAGCCGCCAAGTAGGGCCGGCTGTGCCGGCCGCCCCCCGGGCCGGCACAGCCGGCCCTACACAAGAGGTTCCCCATGCGTCTCCTCTCCGGTGTGCTGTTCGTGCTGTCCGCCGCCGCGGTCGCCGCGGCCGACGACTTCAAGCCCGAGCCGGGGTACCGGCTGATCTTCAACGGCAAGGACCTGGACGGGTGGCAGGCGAAGGCGGACGCGAAGAAGGACAAGGACGCGAAGCCGGAGCCGCTGGCCGGGAAGGCGGAGGCGTTCGGCGGGCGGTTCAAGGTGGCCGGCGGGGAGCTGGTGATCGACCCGGCGGTGAAGGGCGACCGGTACATCGAGACGGTGGCCCCGGTCGGCGGCGACTTCACCCTCCGGTTCGACTTCAAGCCGGGCGAGGGGTGCAACAACGACCTGCTGTTCCTCGGCACCAAGTTCGACATCAAGGCCGGGGAGAAGACGAAGGACGCGATCAAGGGGGTGAAGCTGAACGACTGGAACAAGCTGGAGGTCGCGGTGAAGGGCGGGTCGGCGGACTTCGTGGTGAACGGGGAGAAGGTGGCGACGCAGAAGACCAAGGGCGACAAGGGGCCGTTCACCCTCCGGGCCGAGTTCGGTCCGATCAGCATCAAGAACGTCCGGATCAGCGACGGGAAGTGATGGTGGACAATGGTTCGGCGGCAGAGGGCACGCGGGTGACGGAAGCCGAGTGGCTGTCGTGCGGCGACCCGGACCCGATGGTCGGGGCGCTGCCTGCCGACCGCCACCAGCGGGAGTTGCGGCTGTTCGCCCTGTCCTGCGCCCGCCGCGTCTGGCACCTCCTGCCGCCGGAGTCGCGCGCGGCGGTGGAGGTGGCCGAGCGGTTCGCGGACGGCCGGGCTGGTCTCGCCGAGCTGCGCGCCGCCGGGGCGGCCGCCGACCGGGTGGCCCAGGCCCACTGGTCGGGCGGCCGGTCCCCCGACGCGCGGGCCTACGCCGAGTCGGCCGCCGGGGATGCGTCGTCAGAGTGGCCCCGGACGGCTGCGAACGTGCTCGCCGCGACCTCGTGTGCCGCGTCCGCGTTGGCTTGTGCGGCGGCCGACCGGCGACCCGATGGGGAGTACGACCGGGTGTACGACGCGACGCGGGTCGCGGAGCTGGCGGCGCAGGCGGAGTTGCTCCGCGGGCTGATCACCCGCCCGCCCGGGTAGGGGCACGCCGAACCGGGCCCGGGCGGTTCGTCTTTAACTCTCCACCGTCCACTACCCACTCTGCTTCACGCCGCGTCGGGGCGGGCGAGTTGGGCCGGGGTGAACAGGTACCCGGCCGGCTGCGGCAGCCCGCCCGGGCCGAGCGGGCCGTCCGCCGCCCCGTCCCACGGGTGGCTCCGCACCGCCGCCAGCACCCGCTCCGCCAGCGCCAGCGCGTCGCGGCCGTCCTCGCCGGTCACCCGCGGCCGGCCCCCGGTCCGCACGCAGTCCACGAAGTGCCGCAACTCCGCCGTCAACTGGTCGTGCCGCCGGTCCCCGTCCAGCGTCAGCACCTGCAGGTAGCGGCCGAACACCTCGTCCTTCAGCCGGGCCTTCGCCGCCGCGTCCATCTGGTCGACCCGCAGCCCGTGCCGTCGGACCTCCTCGCTCTGCTGGACCAGGTGCAGCTTCCGCGTCACGAAGTCGATCCCGGCGTACCCCTCCGGGGCCCACACCCGCAGCCGCCGCTTCGGGTGCCGGGTGATCCGGCTCGCGGTCACGTGCGCCACGCACCCGCTCTCGAACTCCAGCCGGGCGTTCACCATGTCCTCGTGCCCGCCGAACACCGCCGCCCCGACCGCCGACACCGCCCGCACCGGCGACCGCACCAGTGACAGGAGCAGGTCCAGGTCGTGGATCATCAGGTCGAGCACCGCCCCGATGTCCACCGACCGGCCGGTGAACGGCCCGTGCCGCTCGGCCTCCACGAACTTCGGCCGGATCGGGCGGCGGGCCAGCTCCTCGAACGCCGGGTTGAACCGCTCGATGTGCCCGACCTGGAACGGCACCCCGGCGGCCGCCGCCAGGGCGATCAGCTCGTCCGCCTCGGCCACCGTGCGGCAGACCGGCTTCTCGACCAGCACCGGCACCCCGGCCCGCAGGAACGCGGCGGCGACCGCGTGGTGGTGGACGGTGGGGGTCACGACGCTGACCGCGTCCACCCGGCCGAGGAGCGGGGCGTGGTGCGGGAACGCGGCCGTGCCGAGCTTCGCCGCCACCGCCCGGGCCTGGTCCGGGTTGGCGTCGGCCACCCCGACCAGCTCGACCTCCGGCATCCCGGCGAGGATCCGGGCGTGGTGCTGGCCCAGGTGCCCGACCCCGATCACCGCCGTCCGCACGCGCGTCATTCCCGCCTCGAATCTCTGGTCGTCGGTGGTCGGTCGTCTGGTCAGGCCGCCCGGCACAAGGTCGGCCGCCCCGGGGCCTTCGCCGGCCGCCGGGCGTCCGCCGCGAGGGCGGCCAGCTCCCGGGCGAGTTCGACGTTCAGGGCGTGCCCGGACCGGTACGCGACCACGTGCCCGGACAGGTCGAACCCGCACAGGGCCAGGTCCCCGACCACGTCCAGCACCTTGTGCCGGGCCGGCTCGTCCGCGAACCGCAGCCGGTTCCCGACCACCCCGCGCGGCCCGAACACCAAGAGGTCGGCGGCCGTCAGGTGCCGGCCCACCCCGTCCGCCCGCAGGGCGTCGGCCTCGGCCTCGGTCACGAACGTGCGGCACCCGGCCACCGCGGCGGCGAACGGCTCCACGCCGGGTTCGAGCGTGAACGTCTGCCGCGGGACCGGGCCGGCCGGGCCGTAGTCGAGGATGTAACTGACCCGCAGCCCGGGGCCGGGAGACGGGTGCAGGGCGACGGTCGCGCCGCCGGCCGACACCACCACCGGGGCGGTCGGCGCCCAGATCGGGCGGCGGGCCGGCTGCACCACCACCCCGGCGGCCGCGACCGCCGCGACGTACCCGGCGGCCGACCCGTCCAGCCCGGGCGGCTCGGGGCCGTCCAGTTCGATCCGGCAGTTGTCGACGCGGAGGCCGGCGAGGGCCGCGAGGAGGTGCTCGACCAGGGTCACCCCGCACCCGGACGGGCCGAGGGTGGTGCGGCGGCGGGTGTCGGTGACGAACCCGGCCAGGGCCGGGACGGCCGGGGCGCCGGGCCGGTCGGCCCGGCGGAACACCCGCCCGGTGCCGGGCGGGGCCGGCCGCAGCCGGACCCGGACGCGGGCCCCGGTGACAAACCCGGCGCCCTCGACTTCCGCCTCGGCCGCCAGCGTCCGCTGGGGCCGGTGTCCGATCAGTCGCACGGGTCCGCCTCTCCCGGCGTCCTGCCGGGGGTTCCGGTCTCGTCCCAGGTGTGGCCCGCGGGGCGGGCCGCCGGACCGTTATCGGCCCGCCGGCCCGCCCGGGTTGACACGACTCACTGCTTGCCCGGGACCGGCCCGCCCGGGACCGGCCCGGGGCCCGGGGTCGGGGTGGTGGTGCTCGGGGCCCCGCCGCCCGGCCCGGCCGGGACCGGGTCGACCAGCTTGGACACGTCCACCGGCTGGCCCTTCTCGTCCTTCGCCGGGTACCAGGCGTTCAGGGTGGACACCACCACCCCGGTCATGTTCACGTGGTTGGCCACGTAGAACGGCTGGGCGGCCGGCGGCTTCAGCTTCAGCTCCTTGGCCCAGGCGCTCTTCATCTCCTCCTCGGTGACCGCGTCCGGGTAGGCGAACACGATGTGGTACCCGTTCATCTCGGCCGTCTTGTCCACCACCGTCTTGATCTCGTCGTACAGCGACGAGATGATCCCGGTGGCCATCTCGTTCAGGACCTTGCTCACCTTCCGGTCCTCGTCTTCGATCTGCCGGCCGATCGCGACCATCCGCCGGCCGAGGTCCTCCTTCAGCTGCGGCACCTGCTGCTTCTGGAACTCGTCGTTCAGCTTGGCGTACTCGGCCCGCAGGGCGACCAGGGCCTTGGACAGCTCGACCCGCTTGGCGTTCAGCTGGTGCACCTGGTACTTCGCCTTCCCGTAGTCCCGCATGACCGCGGCCATGTTGAACACGGCCACGGTCGGGCGGACCGCCGGGGCGGTCGGGGCGGGGGGCGGCGGGGGCGCCCCGCCGGCCGGGGGCGGCCCCTGGGCGGCCGACCCGCCGGCCGCGGCGAGCATCCCCCCGAACCCCAGCACCCCGGCCAGACACGTTCTCGCGCGCTTCACTCCGTGCCCTCCTCTGGTCGGTCCGGCGGCCGGGGTTCCGGTCCCGCGCCGCCGGCGGTCGCGCCGGCCCCCGCTCTTCCCCTGTCGGTGCCGTGGGCGGTGCTTCTACCCCAACCCCCCGGGCCGGTCAACGGGAATGCCGGGTGCGGCCGGACACCCGGAACGGCCGATGATGACCGGCTTCCCGCCCCGCCCGCGAGGTGCCCGATGTCGCTGCGCATGGTCGTCCCGGTGGCGGCGCTGGCGGTCGTGTCCGCGGGGTGCGGCCGGGGGGCGGCGCCGGGGCCGGCGGCGGTGCGCGGGACGGTGACGTTCCAGGGCCGGCCGCTGGCGGGCGGGCTGGTGGTGCTCGCCCCGGACCCGGACCGCGGCGGGGCCGGGAGGCCGATCCGCGGGGACGTCGGCCCGGACGGGCGGTACGAGCTGCGGCCGGGCGGGGAGGCGGCGGTCCCGCCGGGGTGGTACCGGGTGGCGCTGGCCCCGGCGGCGGTGCCGGCGGCCGGGCCGGCGTTCCCGCCGAAGCTGGGCCGGCCGGACCTGTCCGGGCTGGTGCGGGAGGTGAAGGCCGGGCGGGAGAACGTGTTCGACTTCGCGGTCGAGGTGCCGCCGGGGTGACGGCAGTCAGACGGGCGGGGCAGGCGGATGGAGGAGCTGCGCCGCCCACACGGCGTCCGGCCCGGCCAGCGGCGGCTCGGGGTCGGCCTGGTAGAGGAACATCTCGTACCCGGCGGCGTCGTAGATGCGGTGGAGGATCGCCTGAAGGTCGAGAATCGGTTCGGGTTCCCCCGGGCGGAGCGGGATCGGGACGGGCGGGAGCGGGTCGCGGAGCCGGAGCGGCCACAGGTCGGCGCGCGGGTCGCCACCGGCCCGCTGGGCGTGGCGGCTCACGACGGCGTAGTAGTCGCACGCCGGGAGCCGGTCCCACGGCATCCGCGGCCCGCCGCGGAGCAGGTCGATCTCGACGAAGCTCGTCCGGCTCGACAGGACCCGCCGGACCTTCGCCAGATACTGGTCCCGCTGCGGCCCGGTCGCCTTGTTCGCCGGGCTGAGCAGTTCCACGACGGTGACCGTCTCGTTCCCCGCCCGGTCGCGGATCTCGAGGTACGGCAGCCGCTCCTCTTCGACGACCACCGGCATCCCGACCGACGCCGGGGCCGCCGCGACCCCGGCCGCGCCGCCGGCGGCCGGGCCGGTCCCCGGGTGGACCGACAGGTCGGGCCGGCCGAGCGGGAACCGCTCCTCGGCCGGCGGCTCGTGGATGAACAGGTGCTCCTCGATCCGGACGTAGTACCGCGGCAGGAGGTGCGGGACCAGCGCCTCCCGGGCGGCCGGGATGAAGCTGTCGTGGAAGTCGTTCCACACGTCCGGGCGCTCGAGGTACGGGTTCATCCCGGGGAACGGCGACGGCATCGGCGGCCCTCCGCGGCGTGCCCGGATTGTACCACGGCCCGGGTCACTTCGCCGGCTTGGCGGCGAACGTGATGACCATCTCGCCCTTCGCCGAGCCGACGTCCTGGGCCTCCTTCGCCAGCGTCATCGCCAGGTCCATCGTCAGCCTCCCGGCGACCCACTCCTTCCGGGCCGGGTCGTACGTCTGCTCCCCGGCGACCGCGTACTTGCTCCCCTTGATCGCCAGCCCGCCGGCCACCTTCTGCCCGTCCGCCGACAGCGTCCCGGACACCTTCACCGCCTGCCCGCCCTTCCCGCCCGGCACCTTCGTGTACGTCAGCTTCCCGGCCGCCACCCCGTTCCCGGTGCCGACCGCCACCTCCGCCTGCCACTCGTCCTTGTCCGCGAGGTACGGCGGGTGGAACAGGGTGGCGTTGGCGACCATCCCGCTGTCCACGAGCTGGGCCGCCCCGGGGCCGGCGAGCATGGTCCGCTTCACCTCCTTCCCGGTCGCGTCCACCTCCAGCTTGCAGACCGGGGCGCCGAACGAGTCGGTGAGCATCCGCTTCAGCTCCGCCGGGGCGGTCTCGGTCTTCACCTCGGCCTTCTGGCCGCCGGCGGCGTTGGTGAACCCGGCCCGGTTCATCCGGGCGTTCATCACCTCCTGCCCGCCGGTGACGGCCCGGACCTCGATCCCCTCCATCAGCAGGATCTTCTCCTTCCCGTCGCGCTTCCAGACGTACTCGTAGGCGGCGTCGGCCTCGATCTTCTGCTCCTGCCCGCCGGCTGTCATGGTCAGCTTGGCCTTGGCCTCGACCCGGAACGTCGGGTCCTTGGCGGCGGGCTGGGCGGCCGCGACGGCGGCCGCCGCGAGCGTAGCGGCGAGGGCGGACAGGCGGGGCATGGGTCGACTCCCGGGTGTGTAGGGGCGCCCCGGGATTATAGCCCGCACCGCGGCTACCGGTCGGGGGCGGCCCGCGGCCACGGGTTCAGGGTGCCGCCGAGTTGGTGGGAGAGCCACCCGCACAGGTGGGCGACCTGGAACGCGTGGTAGGTAGCCTCGGCGCGGAACCGCAGGTCGGCGGGGCGGCCGTCCCGCTCCTTGACGCGCACGCGGACGTCGAGGAACGCCGAATCGAACTCGTTCGGCAGCACCTCGACGATCGGCAGTTCGGCGGGGTCGAAGAGACCCAGGCGGGCGATCCGCCCGGGCGCCGCCCGGACCTCCCGGTAGTCGAGGATCTGGCCCGGCCGGAGGTCGAGCATGTCGAGGATGACGTGGTCGCGGACCGTCACGTTCCCCTCGATGATGAGCCGCCCGACGCGGGCCGGCTTCTTCGCGTCGTCCGCCGCCGCGAGCGGTCCGAGCAGGGCGGTCAGTCCGACGAGCGCGGCTGCATAAGCCGATCGCAGCATGGTTCGCCTCGGGGTGGTGAAGGTGAATCCGTCCGGGCGGATGCTACCCGGCCGCGCGGCCGGCCGGCAACCCGAGGTCGGGGCGCCGGGGGCGGGTTTCGTCTTCACCTCTCCCCGCTGGGGGGAGGTCGCCGCGCGAGCGGCGGGTGAGGGGCGCCACCAACGGGGACGCCCGGTGAGCTGGGCGGCGCGGGGTGGCGGTTCGGACTTCGCGGGAGGTGAGGCCCCTCACCCGCCGGCGGCGCCGGCGACCTCCCCCCAGCGGGGAGAGGTGAAGACCGGGGGCGGTTTCCGCACCCGCGCTCAGGTCTTGCCCATGAGGAGGTCGACGACCCAGCACCCGCGGACGTGGGTGGCACGCGGGTCGCGGCAGTGGGCGAGGACGTCGTCGGTGTCGCACCCGACGTCCTGCAGCGCGTCGGCCAGGATCGGCAGCCGGTCGAAGGCGCGGTCGGCGTAGGCGCCGGCGGCGAGCTGCACGACGGTGGACGTGAGCCACCTCGGATCGGCGGTGACGGGGCGGAACGGGTTCCCGAAGATGTCGCGGACGAGGTCGGCTTCCGCGGCCCGCTCGGCCCGCACCGCCTCCTGATACGGGTCCTCCGCCCCGACGCCCCGGTTGACCCGGGCCGCCTCGCCCACCGCGCCTGCTAGCCCGAGGAAGACAGATTTGGTGCGGACGGTCTTCGAGTTGGCGATGACGACCGCGGAACCGGCCCGCCGCCGGGCCAGATCGGGGGAGCCGGGGCCGGCGTGTACCGCCCGCACGGCCGCGTGCCGCTGCCGGTCCCCGGTCGCCCCGTCCGCGTAGCACTCGGCCACGAGCACGCCGGCCCGGCACGCGTCGGTCGGCAACAGGTCCCAGTTCCGCCGGCAGCAGGCGACCTGGAACAGCCGCACCTTCCGGTCGCTGGCGGCGCTGCCCAGGTGCCGTAGCATCTCGTACGCCACCCCGCAGGTCAGCCACCTGGTCTCGTTCACCGCCTTGCTCCGTGCGACCGGGGGCGGGATACCGTCCGACGCCCCTCCGGGACGCAAGACGCGGCCTCACCCCAGGAGGTTCATCTTCACCTCCCCGCCGACCACCGTCGCCACCGCCCGGCCGGTCACCTCCCACCCGTCGAACGGCGTGTTCCGACTCTTCGACTTCGACGCCGCCTTGTCGACCTTCCACTTCGCCTTCGGGTCGATCACCGTCACGTCCGCCGGACGGCCGGGTTGCAGCGTCCCGCGGTCGATGCCGAGCACCCGCGCCGGGTTCACCGTCATCTTCGCCAGCATCTGCGGCCACGTCAGGTGGCCCGGTTCGACCAGGTGCGTCACGCACAGCGGCAGGAACGTCTCCAGCCCGAGGATGCCGTTCGGCGCCTGGTCCAGCTCCCGCTCCTTCTTCTCCGGGGCGTGCGGGGCGTGGTCCGTCGCCAGCACCGACAGCGTCCCGTCCTTCAGCCCCGCCAGCACCGCGTCCGCGTCCTTCCGCGTCCGCAGCGGCGGCGACATCTTGAAGTTGCTGTCGAACGACCGCAGCGTCTCGTCCGTCAGGAGGAAGTGGTGCGGGCACGCCTCGCCGGTCACCGGGATGCCGCGCGCGATCCCGTCCCGGATCAGAGCGACCCCGCCGGCGGTCGAGACGTGCAGGATGTGGACCCGCCCGCCGGTCAGTTCGGACAGCATCACGTCCCGGGCGATCATGATGTCCTCGGCCACCGCCGGCATCCCGCGCAGCCCGAGTTGGGTGCTCACGAACCCCTCGTTCATCACCCCGCCCTGCGTCAGCTCCAGCACCTCCGCGTGCACCAGCACCGCCCGGTCGAGCATCCGGCAGTATTCGAGCGCCCGCCGCATGATCTCGGCCGAGTACACCGGGGCGCCGTCGTCGGTGAACGCCACCGCCCCGCCCTCCACCAGCCCGCCGAGTTCGGCCAGCTCCTTCCCTTCCCGGCCCTTCGTCACCGCCCCGACCGGGAAGACGTTGCAGTTGCCGGCCCGCTTCGCCTGCTGGACCACGAACTCGGCCGCCATCCGGGTGTCGAGCGGCGGCTCAGTGTTCGGCATGCACGCGACCGACGTCACCCCGCCGGCGACCGCCGCCGCCGTCCCGGTCGCGATCGTCTCGTCCTCCTCCCGCCCCGGCTCCCGCAGGTGGACGTGCATGTCGATCAGCCCGGGGGACACGATCAGTCCGGTGCAGTCGAGGACGCGGTCCGGCGGGCCGGGCGGCGGGCCGCCGGCGACCCGCCCGTCGGCGAGCCACAGGTCGGACACCGCGTCGAAGCTGCGGGACGGGTCGATCACCCGGCCGTTGCGGAGCAGGAGGGTCGGCATCGGGGGCTCGGGGGGCGCGTGGAAACGCCGGGCGGCCGCGGCTGGCGACCCCCGGCGTTGCGGCGGGCGACGGGGGGACTTCAGCGGCGGGCGCGGAGCCGGCCGAACAGCCCCATCCGACCGGTGCTGGTGGAGGACGTCGACATCATCATGGTCGGGGCCGGCATCGTCACGTCGCCGGTCATCACGGTGCCCGACGCCGGCATCACCATGCTGCCGGTGGTCATCACCCCGCCGGCCGGCATCACCGTCCCGCCGGAGGTCACCATTCCGCCGGCCGGCACCAGCATCTCGCGGGCCGGCATCATGACGACGTTCCGGTCCATGACCCCGCCGGCCATGACGACCGGGTTGCCGGTCACCGCCGGCACGGCCGACGAGCCGCTCCCGGCCGGCATCGGCATCGGGGCCGGGACGACCGTACCCGGCAGGGTGGTGCCGGTGCCCGGGGTGGTGATGACGGTGCCCGGGTACGGCATGGTCGCCGGGGCGGACATCGACATCGAGGTCGTCCGCCCGCCGCGGAGGCGGCCGAACAGGCCGCGCCGGGCGGTGGTCGTCGGGGCCGGCATGGTGCTCATCACCGGGCCGGGGACCACGACCGGGGTCGCCGGGGCGGCGACGACCGGGGCCGGGGACTGGGCGGCGGCGTCGGCGGCGAACAGGCCCGCGACGGCGACCGCGAACAGGGACCGCTTCACGTTGTCTCCTCCTGAGTACACCCTGACCCCGGGGCCGTCCGGGTGGCCCGGCCGGTCAGGTCGGCACATTGTAGCGACCGTCCCACCGGCGGACACCCGCCGCCCAGCCCGGCTACTCTCACAGGGTGAGTCAACGGTCGGCTGGCTCACGGCTTCCACCTCCCCCCTGGCGGGGGAGGTCGGCCGAAGGCCGGGTGGGGGGGACGGCGTCGGCGATCACCCGCTCAGCTCGTCCTCCCGTGTGGCCCTCCCCTCACCCGCCGGCTGCGCCGGCGACCTCCCCCACCAGGGGGGGAGGTAAAGACCCGGAACCCGTTCCAGGTTCTCATCACCCCAACCCCGGAGTTCCACCATGCCGACCGTCGCCGACCTCACCGCCTACCTGGAGCGGTTCGCCCCGACCGCGACCGCCGCCGACTGGGACAACGTCGGGCTGCTGCTCGGCGACCCCGCCGACCCGGTCGGGCGGGTCATGACCTGTCTCACCCTCACCCCGGACGTGGCGGCCGAGGCGATCGGGGAACGCGCAAACCTCGTCGTCACCCACCACCCGGTCCTGTTCCGCGGGGCGAAGCGGCTGACCGCCGCCACCCCGGACGGGAAGGTCGTCCTCCCGCTCGCCCGGGCCGGGGTCGCCGTCTACTCCCCGCACACCGCGTTCGACAACTGCCCCGGCGGCGCGAACGACACCCTCTGCCGGCTGCTCGGCGTCGCCTACCCCGAGCCGCTCCGCCCGCGCGACGGCGCCCGCCGGTGCAAGCTCGTCGTGTTCGTCCCGGACGCCGACCTCGCCAAGGTGTCGGACGCCCTGTTCGCGGCCGGGGCCGGGGTGATCGGGCAGTACCGGGAGTGCAGCTTCCGCCTCGCCGGGAAGGGGACGTTCTTCGGGACCGACGCGGCGAACCCGGCGGTCGGCCAGAAAGGGCGGCGCGAGGACGTGGACGAGTGGCGGCTGGAGGTGGTGGTGCCGGAGCGGGCGGTGCCGGCGGCGGTCGCGGCGGTGCGCAAGGCCCACAGCTACGAGGAGCCGGCGTTCGACGTGTACCCGCTCAGGCCGACGGCGGCCGGCGGCGAGGGCCGGGTCGGCACCCTGGCGGGGCCGGCGACGCTGGGCGAGTTGGCCGACCGGGCGAAGCGGGAACTGAAGGCCGCGTCGGTTCAGGTGGTCGGCGACTTGAGCCGGCCGGTGGGGAAAGTGGCGGTCGCGTGCGGGGCGGCGGGCGAATATTTGTCAGATTCGGTCCGGTCGGGTGCCGATGTCTTCGTCACGGGGGAGCTGCGGTTCCACGACGCGCTCGCGGCCCGAGACGCCGGCATCGGCGTCCTGCTGCCGGGGCACTACGCCACGGAGCGGCCGGCGGTCGAGGTGCTGGCCGGGCGGCTCGCCGCGCAGTGGCCGGGGGTCGAGGTGTGGGCGAGCCGGGTCGAGCGCGACCCGCTCGCGGCCGGCTGACCGGGGGCGGTTGATTTCTCCCCGGCGGGCGGGTATGGGCGCGGTCACGGCAGGGACGCCGGGGGGGAACGACGATGCTGCGGAACACGGTTCTCGGGCTGGCGGCGGTGTTCGGGGTGTCGGTGTGGGCGTGGTCCCGCCCGGCCGAGGTCGAGGCCCGGGCGCCGGGGGTCGGCGTGGTCGCCGCGGACTCGGCGGCCCGCCCCGGCGGGACGTTCGACCAGGCGGCGTCGCAGTTCCGGACGAACCAGGCCGGGCACTGGTGGCGGCAGGTGGTGATCCGCCGCTGACCCGGCGGTACGATGGGGGCATGGCCGTCCTCCACATCGACCCGGTCCCGTTCCGGTGCCCGCCCGGCGAGGTGCTGCGGTTCGTCGCCGAGCGCGGCAAGCTCGACGGCAAGCACGTCGGCAAGATCGCCCTCGTCGGCCGCGGGGCGACGGTCGAGGTGCCGGACGCGAAGGCGGCCGCGCTCGTCGCCGCCCTCGACGGGGCGACGTTCCGGGACAAGCCGGTCCGCGTCCGGTTCGCCGGCAAGGGCGAGTTCACCGACGCCGACCACTTCGGTCGCCTCTCGCGCCTGCTCGACCTGGAGGCGAAGGCGGAGGAGGAAGACGTCCGCCGCCGCGCCAGGGCCGAAGAAGGCTCGCCGCTCGGGGACGGCGCCACCCTCACCGCGCTGGCCCTGCGCGACGCCGAGTTCGGCCTCGGCGGCCGGCTGCTCCTCACCTTCACCCGTAAGGCCCGCGACCCACTTCCGCCGACCCGGCTGCAGCCAGGGTCGCCCGTCGTGCTGACGCAGACGAACGTGAACCGCCGGGTGCCGGCGTACCGCGGGGTGGTCTACGACCGCGACGCCACCAGCATCGGCGTCGCGATCGACCCGCCGGACGACGAGCTGCCGGACGAGGCGGCGTGGCGGCTCGACCTGTCGCCGGACGAGGTGTCCCGGCTGCGGCAGCAGGACGGCTTGCGCCGGGTCGCATCCGCGTCCGGCGACCGGCTCGCGGAGTTGCGGGCGGTGCTGCTCGGGGAGCGGGAGCCGGGGTTCGTGGCGAACCCGGAGCGTCAGCGACGGGGTGCGGCGGGCGAAGACCACCCCGTCGCTGACGCTCCGGGTTCGCCGGGCCTCAACCCGCCGCAGGTCGCGGCGGTGGAGCGGGCGCTGGCGGCGAAGGACGTGGCGATCGTCCACGGGCCGCCGGGGACCGGGAAGACGACGACGGTGGTCGAGCTGATCCGCCAGGCGGTGGCCTGCGGCGAGACGGTGCTGGCATGCGCCCCGAGCAACCACGCCGTCGACAACCTGCTGGAAAAGCTCCTCGCCGCCGGCGAGCTGCCGGTCCGGCTCGGGCACCCGGCCCGGGTCGCCCCGGACCTCCGCGCCCGGGCCGTCGACCTGCTCGCCGAGAAGCACCCGGACGCCCGGCAGGCCCGGAAGCTCGCGAAGGAGGCGTTCGCCCTGTTCCGCCAAGCCGACAAGTGGACGAAGGAGAAGCCGCAGCCGGGCGAGAAGGCGGCGCTCCGGAAGGAGGCCCGCGACCTGCTCGGCGAGGTCCGCCGGCTCGAAGCGCTGGCCGTCGAGCGGGTGCTGGACGAGGCGCGAGTCGTCTGCGCCACGCTCACCGGGCTGGATAGCCAGGTGCTCGGCCGGCGGCGGTTCGGGCTGGCAGTGCTGGACGAGGCGTGCCAGGCGACGGAGCCGGCGTGCTGGCTGCCGCTGCTCCGGGCGGACCGCGTCGTCCTCGCCGGTGACCACTGCCAACTGCCGCCAACGGTCCTGTCGCAGGAGGCCGCGGACCAGGGGCTGTCGGTCAGCCTGATGGAGCGACTCGTCGGCCTGCTCGGCCCGGGGTGTGCGCGGCTGCTCACCGTCCAGCACCGGATGAACGCCGACATCATGGGGTTCTCGAACGCGGAGTTCTACGGCGGGGAGTTGGTCGCCCACGAGTCGGTCGCCGGGCACCGGCTGTGCGACCTCCCCGGGGTGCGGGCCGAGCCGCTGACCGAAACCCCGGTGCGGTTCGTCGACACCGCCGGGGCCGGGTACGACGAGGAGTTGGAGGAGGACACCGGCAGCCGGCGGAACGTGCAGGAGGCGGGGTTGGCGGCCCGGGTGGTGCGGCAGTTGCTCGCCGCCGGTCTGGCGGCGGATCAGATCGGCGTCATCACGCCGTACCGGGCGCAGGTGCGGCACCTGCGCGACCTGCTGGCCGACGTGGACGGGTTGGAGATCGACAGCGTGGACGGGTTCCAGGGGCGGGAGAAGGAGGCGGTGGTGGTGTCGCTGGTGCGGTCGAACCCGGAGGGGGAGATCGGGTTCCTCGGGGACGTGCGGCGGACGAACGTCGCCCTCACCCGCGCCCGCCGCAGCCTGACGGTGATCGGCGACAGCGCGACGCTGGCGAACCACCCGTTCTACGGGCGGATGCTCGCGCACTTCGAGGCGACCGGGGCGTACCGGAGCGTGTGGGAGGAGCCGGCGTGAACCTCCGCCCGCCGGCCGGTGTCGTTGCCGCCATGACGCCACACCCGCCCGCCGCCGACCTCCGGCCAACCGCCCACGCCGCCCTCTGCCTCCTCGAGCCCCCGTACCAGAAGCACTACCGCCGCGGCCGGTTCCGCACCTGGAACGGGGTCGCGCTGGTCGGCAGCGACCTTCCGGGGCCGGGGTTCAACTTCGCCGCGGTCCTCGCCCCCGGCGCCCCGCCGCTCGACGACCTGCTGCCGGTCGCCCGCGACTTCTTCGCCGGGGCCGGGCACGGGTGGGGCGTGCTCGTGGAGGGCGACGCCGGGCACCCGATGGAGGCCGAGTTGCGGGCCCGCGGGTGGGCGGTCGACGAGGACGAGCCGGCGTTCGTGCTCCCGGACCTCGGGTCCGTGTCGCCCCCGGGGTCCGGCGACCTCGTCGTCCGCCGGCTGACGGACGACGCCGGGGCGTACCACGAGGTGACGGCGGCCGCGTTCCGGGCCCCGCCCGAGATGGCCGACCTGTTGCGGCCGTCGCAGGGGTTTGCCCGCGACCCGGACATCGGCCTGTTCGTCGGCGCGGTCGGCGGGATCGACGTGGCGGCCGCGGGGTACTCGCGGACCGGGCCGACGGCGGTGCTGTGGGGCGTGGCGACGCTGGAGGAGTACCGCGGCCGCGGGTACGGGTCGGCGGTGTCGCGGGCGGCCCTGGCCCGCGCCGCGGCGCGGGGTTGTGCGAACGCGGCCCTGCGGTCCGGCCCGAAGAGCGTGCCGGTGTACGAGCGGCTCGGGTTCCGGTACGTCTGCCGGCACCGCACCTACGCCGCCCCCGCCCTCACGGGGCGGTGAGTCGGTCGCGCAGCCACCCCGGACGGTCGGTGGTAATCGCCCCCACGCCGACATCGATCATGGCCCGCGCCAAGTCAGCGTCGTTCACGGTCCACACGCACAGCTTCAGCCCCGCGGCCCGCACCGCCGACGCGAACGCCGCGTCCAGCACCGCCGGGTCGGCCGACAGGTCGAGGCCGTCGGCGCCGACCGCCCTCGCCGTGCCGATCAGCTCCGCGGCCGTCGTCCGGCCGGTCAGTTCCACCACCCAGTATGCCGGCACGTCCGGGCGGGCCGCCTTCGCCGCCGCGACCACCTCCGCCGAGAAGCTGATGACCACCGTCTGCCGCGGGTGGAGGCCGCCCGCGGCGAGGACGCGGTCGAGTTCCGGCACCGCCTCCGGCCCGGCCTTCACCTCGACGTACACCCGCTTCCCGTCCGGCACCGTCGCCAGCACCTCGGCGAGCGTCGGGATTCGCTCCCCGCTGCCGACGTCGAGCCGGCGGAGGTCGTCGAGGGTCTGGGCGGCGACCGGCCGGTCCGCCCCGGCGATGCGGCGGGTGTTCGCGTCGTGGATCACGACGAGGTGTCCGTCCCGGGTCAGCCGCACGTCGCATTCGACGGCGTCGGCGCACTGCTGCCAGGCGAGGCGGAAGGCGGCGAGGGTGTTCTCGGGGGCGTCGAAGGACGCCCCGCGGTGGGCGATGATCTCGACGACCCCCGAGCGGGGGGCGTGAGCCCCCAGAGCGAGTGACAACTCAGGGGGCTCACGCCCCCCGCTCGGGGCGGGCACGCTCACCGGTTGAACTGGAACTCACGGCTGTTCGCCAGCACCCACAGCAGGTCCTGCAGCCCCTCGCGCACGCTCGGGGCGGACTTCACCCACCCCTCCGCCTTCCTCGCCTCGTCCGCGGTCGGCGGCCGCGACCACGTCGCCAGGTACAGCTCCTCCACCGCCTGCGGCACCGCCGCCTTCGCGGCCGTCAACTTCTCGACCCGCCCGGCCTTGTCCGCGATCTTCCGGTTCAGCGTGTCGCCGTTCAGCAGGTGCATCGCCTGGGCGATGTTCGGGGCCGTCGTCCGCTCGCACTCGCACAGCACCTGCCGGGCCGGCCGGCCGAACGTGTCCATCAGGTACGACTTCACCTCGCTGTCCGGGAGCTGGATGGCCCGCGTCCCGAGCGGCAGCCCGGCGTACTTCTCCCGCGTCCCGGTGGCGAAGTCCACCGCGTCCGCCAACTGCTCGGCGGTCAGCCGGCGGACCGTCCGCCGCGTGAAGTGGGTGTTCGCCGCGTCCGCCCGGTTCCCGTCCGTCGCGTCCGCCGACAACTGGTACGCCCGGCTGTTGAAGATCGTCCGGAGCAGGTGCTTGAGGTCGAACTTCGCCCTCACGAAGTCGTCGGCGAGGGCGTCGAGCAGCTCCGGGTTGGTGGCCGGGTTGGTCGCCCGCATGTCGTCCAGCGGCTCGACCAGCCCGCGGCCCATCGTGTACCCCCAGAACCGGTTCGCCAGGTTCCGGGCGAACATCTTGTTCGTCGGGGCGGTCAGCCAGTCGGCCAGCTTCTTCCGCCGGTCGAACTCGTCGTCCCACGACTGCCGCGGGTCGGCGTCGAGCGGCCGCGGCGGCACCACCGACCGCGTCCGCGGGTGCCGGACGTCCCCGCCGGCCTTCACGTACACCACCGTCTCCCGGCCGAAGATGCCGAACTCCTGGCTGTTCTTCGTCCCCATCCGGGCGAAGAACGCGCTCAGCCCGTAGTAGTCGTCCTGGCTCCACTTCTCGAACGGGTGGTGGTGGCACTTCGCGCACCCCACCCGGACGCCGAGGAACAGCTGCGAGGTCGTCTCCGCCCAGTCGTCGGGGGTGCGGCCGATCTGGAAGAAGTTCGCCGGCCCGTCCAGGAACGTGCTCCCCTCGGCGGTCACCACGTCGCGGACGAACTGGTCCACCGGCACCCCGTCCCGCACCTGGGCGCGGACCCAGTTGTGGAAGCTCCACATCCCCTTCTCTTGCAGGGCGGTGCGGTTGATCCGCAGCAGGTCGCCCCACTTCAGCGCCCACCAGTCGGTGAACTCCCCGCGGTCGAGCACCGCGTCGATCGCCTTGGCCCGCTTCTTCGGGTCCGTGTCCTTCAGGAACGCCCTGACCTCGGCCGGCGTGGGAAGCGTCCCGATCGCGTCCAGGTACAGCCGGCGGAGGAACTCGTCGTCGGCGCACAGCGGGGACGGCGTCAGCCCGAGATCGACCCACTTCGCACGCAGCTTCTCGTCGATGAAGTTGTTCGCGGGGAAGTCCGGGTGCTTCTCGACCCGGGCGAACGGCAGCGTCACCTGGGACACCACCGCCTGGCCGCCGAACCGGACCATCACGTGCGTCTCGCCGGCGGCCTTCGCGGTCACCACCCCGGCCGGGGTCACCGCCGCGACCGCGTCGTTCAGGGCGTCGAACTGGGCGGTCGCGGACACGTCCTCGCGCCGCCCGTCGGACCACTCGGCGGTCACTGCCAGGAACTGCCGCTCGCCGGGCCGCATCACCCGGGCCGCCGGGAACACCTCCAGCTTCGTGACGAACGGGTCCTTCGCGGCCGGGGCCGGGGCGCCGTCCTCGAGCCACTGCTTCATCCGCGTGTAGTCGCGGCCGTGGAGCTTCAGCTTCTCGCCGCCGCCGTGCTCCATGACGAGCGCCGGCTTGGCCACGAGGATGCTCCGCTCCGGGTCGCTGACCACCACCCGCCGGCCCTCGTTGCTGCCGACGATCTGGGCGTGGTCGAACGCCGGGTCGAACCCGAACAGCGACAGCCGGAACCCGCCGCGGCCGAGGGACGCCCCGTGGCACCCGCCGCCGTTGCACCCGGCTTTCGTCAGGATCGGCACCACCTCCCGGGTGAAGCTGACCGGCACGTCCGCGGTCGCCCCCGTGGCCGTGACCGGCACCGTCGCCCTCGCCCCGGCCGCCTCGACCGTCAACGTCGTCTTGCCGTCCCCGGCCGGGCGGACCGTCCCCTTGTCGGCGGTCGCGACTTTGGTGTCCCCGGTGGTGACGGTCGCGGTCGGGGTGAGGTCGAAGGTGCGGCCGTCGGCCCAGACGCCGAGGACCACCAGCCGCTGCTCGTCCCGCGGGCCGGCGAACGCCAGCGCCGCGGGGTGGACGCGCAGCTCCTTCGGCGCGCCCGGGGGTGGGGCGGCGGCCGCGGGGGTGGCGGCGGCGGACAGGGCGACGGCGGCGAGTGCCAGGAGGCGGGAGGGCATGTCGGGAACCCGGAACGGGTGGGGTGGGCGAGCCGGAGCGGGTCGCAGGCGGGATAATGCAAATGATCCGCCCCCGGCCGGCCGGCGTCAAGCGGAACGCCCAGAAAGAAATGCCGGCGGCCGGCGAACGTCTTCGTAACGCCCGGTTGCGGTCCTCATTTCTCCCGACAGGTGCGACCGATGAAGCCGACCGTCCTTCCGCCGCTGCTCGTGTTCGCCCTGGTGGGGGTGAACCCCGCGGCGTCGGACGACAAGCCGGCCCCGAAGCCGGCCGACAAGCCGACGCGGGTCACCGGCCCGTTCGACACGAAGGGCCGGATCGACTACGAGGCGGCCCTGAACGCGCGGCTCGGCAAGGGCGTGACCGCGGAGACGAACGCGAACGTGCTGCTGTTCCAGGTGTTCGGCCCGGCCCCGGAGGGCGGGGACGGGATGCCGGACGAGTACTTCAAGCTGCTCGGCATGCCGCGGCCGCCGGCGGACGGGGACTACTTCGTCGACCTCGGCAGGTACGGGCGGAAGCAGCTCAGCCTCGGCGACGACCAGATGAGCGCCCTGTACGACCAGATGGACCAGGCGCGGGCCCGGCCGTGGAAGGCGGCCGACTACCCGTCGGTCGCGGCGTGGCTGAAGCTGAACGAGAAGCACCTGGCGACGGTGCTGGAGGCGACGGGGCGGCCGCACTACTTCAACCCGATCGTCACCCGGCGGGACAAGGACGGGGAGCGGGGGCAACTGATCGGGGCGCTCTTGCCGAGCGTCCAGAAGTGCCGGGAGCTGGCCTCGATCCTCACCGCCCGGGCGATGCTCCGGGTGGGGGAGGGCAAGACCGACGAGGCGTGGGCCGACGTCCTGGCCTGCCACCGGCTGGCCCGGCTGGTGTCCCGCGGCGGCACCCTGATCGAGGGGCTGGTCGGGGTGGCGATCAACCAGATCGCGCACAACACCGGGCTGGCCTGGCTGGAGGCGGCGAAGCCGACCGCCGACCAGGCCCGGGCCCGGCTGAAAGACCTGCAGACCCTCCCGCCGTTCAAGGCGGCGGCCGAGTTGATCGACACCGGGGAGCGGTGCATGGGCATGGACGCGCTGCAGGGGATGCGGCGGGGCGGGGCCGGGCTGGTCGACGGGTTCGAGGCGAACCAGCCGACCCCGGAGGAGCGGAAGGCGCTGGAGATGATCGACTGGGCGGAGATGGAGAAGAGCTGTAACGAGCACTACGACCGGATGGTGGCAGCGCTGCGGCTGGCGGACCGGGCGGCCCGGGAGAAGGCGTTCGACAAGCTGGACGCGGAGTACGCGGCGGCCCGGAAGCTGACGAACGACGACGGGCCGTTCAACTTCGCGGCGCTGGCGAAGCTGTTCGGGGGGCCGAAGGCGGACCCGAAAGAGATCAGCCGGAAGATCGCGGAGACGCTGATGGGCCTGCTCGCCCCGGCGGTGCGGAAGGTGAACGGGGCGTTCGAACGGGCCGAGCAGGTGGGCCGGAACCAGGAGCTGGCGTTCGCCCTGGCGGCGTACCGGGCGGACCAGGGCAAGTACCCGGCGAGGCTGGCCGACCTGGCCCCGAGGTACCTGCCCGCGATCCCGGGCGACCTGTTCGCCGGCAAGCCGCTGGCCTACCGGGTCGAGGGCAAGGGGTACCTGCTGTACAGCGTCGGGCAGGACGGGAAGGACGACGGCGGGCGGTCGTTCGACGACGACCCGCGCGGGGACGACCTGCGGGTCAAGATGCCGCTCCCCGAGCCGAAGAAGGATTAACCGCACCTCGTCCACTGAGACGACCCCATGAAGTCGACCGTCCTTCCCCCGCTGCTCGTCCTGCTCCTCGCGGGGGCGAACCCCGCCGCCGCGGAGCCGCCCACGCGGATCGCCGGCCCGCTCGACAAGAAAGGCTTGATCGACTACGAGGCGGCGCTAAACGCGCGCCTCGCCAAGGGGGTCGCCCCCGAGACGAACGCGAACGTGCTGCTGGTCCGGGCGCTCGGCCCTGCCCCCGAGGGCGGGGACGGGATGCCGGACGAGTACTTCAAGCTCCTCGGCGTCCCGCGGCCGCCGAAGGACGGGGATTACCTCATCGACCTCGGCAAGTTCGGGCGGAAGCAGCTCGGCCTCGACGACGACCAACTCGCCGCCCTGTTCCGTCAGCAGGAGGCGACGTACCGGCGGCCGTGGGCGGCCAAGGACTACCCGTCGGTCGCGGCGTGGTTGGGGGCGAACGAGAAGCCGCTGGCCCTGGTCGTCGAGGCGACGGGGCGGTCGGGGTACTACAACCCGATCGTCACCCGGCGGGCCCAGGACGGGGGGCCCGGGTCGCTGGTCGGGGCGCTGCTGCCGACCGCCCAGAGGTGCCGGGAGGTGGCGGCGGCGCTGGCCGCCCGGGCGATGCTCCGGACCCACGAGGGCAAGCTCGACGCCGCCTGGGCCGACCTCCTGGCCTGCCACCGCCTCGGCCGGCTGGTGTCCCGCGGCGGCATGCTGATCGAGTCGCTCGTCGGCATCGCCATCGACCACGTCGCGGCCAACGCCGGACTCGCCTACCTGGACGCGGCGAGGCCGACCGCCGACCAGGCCCGGGCCCGGCTCAAGGACCTGCAGGACCTCCCGCCGTTCAAGCCGGCCGCCGGCGTCGTCGACGTCGGGGAGCGGTGCATGGGCCTGAACGAGTTGCAGCTCATCCGCCGGGGCGGCGGGGGCGCGACGGCCGGCGGGAAGGAGGCGAAGCCGACCCCGGAGGAGTTGGCGGCGCTGGAGTTACTCGACTGGGCGGAGATGGAAAAGATCTGCAACGCGGGGTACGACCGGATGGCGGCGGCGCTGCGGGTCCCGGATCGGGCGGCCCGGGAGAAGGCGTTCGACCGGCTGGACGCGGACTTGTACACGGCCATGAAGGCGGCGAAGGACACGCCGCTGGACGTCGGACCGCTCGCCCGGCTGGTCGGCGGGCCGAAGGCCGACGCCAAGGCGGTCAGCCGGAAGATCGCACACGTCATGATGGGCCTGCTCGCCCCGGCGGTGCGGAGGGTCCACGGGTCGTTCGACCGGGCGGAGCAGATCGGGATGAACTTACAGCTGGCGTTCGCCCTGGCGGCGTACCGGGCGGACCAGGGCAAGTACCCCGCGAAGCTCGCCGACCTGGCCCCGAGGTACCTGCCCGCGATCCCGGACGACCTGTTCGCCGGCAGGCCGCTGGTGTACCGGCCGGACGGGAACGGGTACCTGCTGTACGGCGTCGGGCAGGACGAGAAGGACGACGGCGGGCGGTCGTTCGACGACGACCCGCGGGGCGACGACCTGCGGGTGAGGATGCCCCTCCCGCCGCCGAAGAAGGAGTGACCCGATGCGCGCGACCGCCCTTCCCCCGCTGCTCGTGCTGGCCCTCGCCGGGGTGTGCCCCGCCGCCGACGTGGCGCCGGCCCCGCGGCCGGTCGCCGCGCCGACCCGGGTCACCGGCCCGCTCGACAAGATGGGCCGGGTCGACTACGAGGCGGCGCTGAACGAGTGGCTGTCGAAGGGCGTCACCCCCGACACGAACGCGAACGTGCTCCTGGTCCGGGCGCTCGGGCCGACCCCGGACGGCCGCGACGGGTTGCTGGACGAGTACTTCCGGCGGCTCGGCGTCCCCCGCCCGCCGAAGGACGGCGACTACTTCGTCGGGATGTTCGCCTACGGTTGGGAAAGGCTCGGCCTCCGCGGGGCCGAGTTGGAGGCCCTGTACGACCAGGAGTGGCGGGCGGCGCGGCGGCCGTGGAAGGTGGAGGACTTCCCGTCGGTCGCGGCGTGGCTGAAGCTGAACGAGAAGCCGCTGGGGCTCGTGGTCGAGGCGACGAAGCGGCCGGAGTATTACAACCCGCTGGTCACCCGGCCGGGGAAGAACGGTGAACCGGGGTGGCTGATCGGGGCGCTCATGCCGACCGTCGCGAAGTGCCGGGACGTGGCGGGCGCCTTGGCCGCCCGGGCGATGCTGCGGGTCGGTGAGGGGAAGTTCGACGAGGCGTGGGCCGACCTGCTCGCCTGCCACCGCCTCGGCCGGCTGGTGTCCCGCGGCGGCACCCTGATCGAATGGCTGACCGGGGTCGCGCTGCAGGAAATCGCGGCGGCCGCCGACCTCGCCTACCTGGACGCGGCGAAGTTGACCGCTGAGCAGGCCCGGGCGAGGCTGAACGACATCCAGGGCCTGCCGCCGTTCCGCCCGGTGGCCGACATCGTCGATCACGGCGAGCGGTGCGTCGGCCTGAACACGCTCCAGATGATCCGCCGGAGCGGCAGGGCCGACTTGCTCGGCGGGGCGGAGGAGGCGAGTCCGGAGGACGTGAAGGCCCTGGAGTCCCTCGACTGGGCGGAGATGGACCGGGTGTTCGACGGGTGGTACGACCGGGAGGTCCGGGTGATGCGGGTCCCGGACCGGGCCGCCCGGGAGGCCGGGTTCGACCGGCTCGACCAGGACAGGAAGGCGGCGGTGAAGGCGTCCCAGCAGCCGCTCAAGCCCGGGCCGCTCGCCAAGCTCCTCGGCGCCCCGGGGGTGAACGCCAAGACGGTCAGCCGGGCGGTCGGGGAGGCCCTGTTCGGCACGCTCAGCCCGGCGGTGCGGCGGGTGGGCGGGTCGTCCGACCGGGCCGAGCAGGCGGGGCAGAACCTGCGGGTCGCCTTCGCGCTGGCGGCGTACCTGGCGGACGAGGGGCGGTACCCGGCGAAGCTCGCCGACCTGGCCCCGAAGCACCTGCCCGAAGTCCCGGACGACCTGTTCGCCGGCAAGCCGCTCGTGTACCGCCCGGGCGAGAAGGGGTACCTGCTGTACAGCGTCGGGCCGAACGGCAAGGACGACGGTGGGCGGGTCGCGGGCGACGACCCGCCGGGCGACGACGTCCGCGTCCGGATGCCGCCCCCGCCGCCGAAGGAGAACTGACGCCGCTACCTGGCCGCCCCCGGGTCCCGGCCGGCCAGGGCCCGCATCCGCCGCAGCACCTCGTCCCCGAACTGCGCCACCGCCTTCGCCTTGGCCCGCGACACCGCGTCCTTGTCCTCCACCAGGAACGTCGGGCGGACGATCTTCCCCACGCCCTCCGCCTGCACCCCCGCGTACACGTACTCGTTGTCCACGTCGACCAGCAGCCCCTCCATCATGAACAGCGAGTCGCGGTGGCTGGCCGGGACGACGTACCCGCCCACGACCGTCAGGTTCAGCACCGCCATCGCGTTCAGGTACTTGTCCGTCTGGTCCGCCCCGCGGACCACGAACAGCACGTCCGCCCCGCACTTCGCGGCCGCCAGCCGCAACTCCTTCAGGTCGCCCTTGCCGGCGAGCATCTCGGGCAACGGGATCACCTCCGAGACGACCCCCTCTTGCTTGAGCGCGGCCGCCCACGTCTCCATCGCCGCCTTGTCCTCCGGGGTCCACCGCCAGTCGCCGACCCCGGGCGGCTTCAAGTAGACGGCGACCCGGCACGGGAACTTGAGCTGCGGCCGGGCGGCCCGGGCGTCGGCGATGGCCGCGTCCGGGGACTGGACGGTGCCGTCGTTCAGCCGCTCGCGGAGGGCGTCGCGGTCGAACCCGGTGGCGTGGCAGCCGCACAGGAGCGCGGCGAGTAGCAGCGGGCGGGTGCGCGGGGGCACGGCGACCTCCTCGGGTCGGAGTGGTGCGGGGTCAGCGGGGGACGAGTTCGCCCGCCGGGGTGACGCCGCTCGTCACGCCCTCGAACCGGTTGTCGTTGATGAACGAAGGTTCGGAGATCACGCCCGCGCCCGGGTCGGCCCCGTACCGGACGAGCAGCGCGACCATCTCCCGGTGGCCCCTGTCCGCGGCGACGCGCACGAGCGGAGTGTCGTGCCGGCCGAACTCCATGACCCTGGCGTTCGCGACCCAGTCCGCGACGCCGAACGCCGCCGCGGCTCGCAACGCGCGCTCGACCCGGTCGCGCTTGTCGAGGGCCACGGCCGAGAACACGTCGAGCACCGCCCCGTGCTCGAGGAGCAGTTCGGCCGCCTCGCGGTGGCCCTCGCGGGCGGCGATCCGGAGCGGCGAGCCCCACCCCGAATCACTCCCCGCTTCGAGGTCGGCCCCGCGGCCGATCAGGACCTTCATGACCGCGAGGTGGTTCCGGTCCGCCGCGATCTGCAGCGGGGTGAGGGGCAACTTGGTGTACCGCTCCGGTTCGTCCAGCAGTCCGGGGTGGCCGGCGAGCACGAGGCGGACGCGGAGCGCGTCGCCGGCGCGGGCGGCCGCGTACAGGCCGGTGTCGGGGTCGTACGGGTCCAACCGGGCGAGGGCGGTCGTGGCGGCCGCGCCGACCTGCTCCCGGAGGGCGGTCGCACACCCGCCGAGCAGGACGGGCACGAGCAGCGGCAACAGGCGTGCGGGCACGGCGACCTCCGCGGGTCGGGGTTGGTTCGGGCCGGGGTCGCGGGTATGGGCGGGGAATAGCGACCGGAACCGGTCCCGACAACGCCGAGTGCGGCTCGGGGTTAACGGCCGGCGGGCGGGAGGTCGTACACGTTCGCCGGGTCGGAGCTCCGCTTGCCGCCGTACCGGCGGAGTTTGACGACGAGGGCGAGTGCGGCGGACATGGCGGCTCCTCCGTAGTCGCCCACCGGGGTACCCGAACCCCGCCGTTTCACCAGACCGAACCGCGGCCGCGTCACGGGGTCGCGAGCGGCGGGGGCGGGGAGGCGGCCGCCGCGACCCGCTGCCGCACCCAGGCCCGGAACGCCTTCGTGGTGACGGTCTGGTCACCGGCCCCGCGGGCCTGCCTCACGAACGTCATCAGGTCGGCCGGGGTGATGCCGGCGAACGTCGGGCTCGTCGGCACTTCGGTGTACTTCTTCCCGGCCCGGACGTGGAACCGCAGGTCGTCGCCGTCGAGCCGCCACAGCTCGCCGACCCCCAAGGCGGCATAGATGCGGAACCGGTCCAGGGAGCTGCGCGTCACGTCCACCTCGATCGCGAGGTCCGGCGGCGGGTGGACCTTCAGGTCGAGCTTTCGGACCCCGGCGAGCTTCGGCGCGTTGGTGACCCAGAAGCACCGGTCCGGCTCGATCCCCTTCAGCATCCGCTTCCGCTTCAGGGTCGTCGACCCGCCCAGGCAGAGGGGCAGGCCGAGTTCCTCGGCCAGGGTCGCGAGTAGGGTGCCCAGGACGGCCGCGTCCCCGTCGTGCTCGAAGCTCGGGACCATGATCTCCAGGTCTCCGTTGTCGTACGCGAGCCGCAGGTTCCGCTTCCGCTCGAACACCTTCAGCAGCCCCTCGTACATGTCCCACTCGACGCACGGGATCAGGACCCGCCGGCCGGGCTTGGGGCGGCGCGGCTTCGGCGGCGCGGGCGGGTTCGTCGCGGGGGTGGACATCGGGCACTCCTCGGCGGGGCGGGCGCCGCATTGTAACCGGCGGGCGGGGCGGCCGGAGCGCCCGGGCCGGCGCTTGCCCCCCGGCCCGGGCGGTGGGAGAATAGCCCCCATCCTCCCCGGCCCGGGTGCCCCATGCCGCTCGACCTCGACTGCCCGAAGTGCCGCCACGTCTTCCCGGTGACCGAGGCCCGCCACCCGGTCGGGGTCCAGTGCCCCGGGTGCGCCGCCGAGCTGACCGCCGAGTTCCGCCGGCTGCCCGTCCCCACCCCCGGCCAGCCGCACTACGAGCTGCTGGTGTCGGTCGGCCGCCCGCCCGGGTCGGCCCCGCCCCCGCCCGCGGGCAAGCCGCGCAAGGCCGACGACGGGGAGAAGCGGAAGGGCGGGTCGATGGCCGTGGTGGTTCTCGCCGGGCTGGGGGCGCTGGTCGTCACCCTCGGCGGGCTCGGGGCGGTCGGGTACGTCCTGTTCACCAACATGGACCCGCCCCCGGACACCACCTCCAACCGGCCGGGCGGCGGCGGGCCGAGTCGCCCGCCGGGCGGCAACCGGCCCGGGAACAACGAGCCGCCCCCGCCGAAGAAGAAGGCCGCCCCGAAGCCCGGCGAGTTCGTGTCGGCCGAGTGGGGGTTCATCGCGAAGTTCCCGTCCGAGCCGAAGACCCAGCGTCCGCAGGCGGCGGGCGGGGCGCTCACGACCTTCTCCGTGGAGGCGAAGGACCGGGTCCTCATGGTCGTGGCGGCGGACGCGCCGGTGGGGGACGACGAGTCGGCCGCACAGACCCAGGCCCGACTCCAGAGCGGGCAGGACCGGGCGATCGCCGGCTTCGGCGGGACGCTGAAGTCGAGTTCCGAGGTGACGCTGGCGGGGCACCCCGGGCGGGAGTTCACCGCCGCCATCACCAAGCCGGTCGTCGGGCAGGTCCGCGGGCGGGTCTATCTGGTCGGGAAGCGGCTCTACCAGGTGATGGCGGTGGGGCCGGCGGCCTACGTCAACTCCGCCGACGCGCGGGCGCTCTTCGACTCGTTCCGGCTGGCGGAGTGACCCCGACCACCACCCACGGAGATCGCGATGACCCGCCCGCAGGTCCTGCTCCTTGCCCTCACCGCCGCGGCCGGCACCGCCGCGGCCGCCCCGGTCCCCAAGGCGGCCGACGGCCCGGCGGAGTTCGTGTCGAAGGACTGGAAGTTCGCGGCCAAGTTCCCGTCCGAGCCGAAGAAGGTGGAGCAGGAGGCGGCCGGGGTCGCCTTCACGATGTACTCCACCGCGGACAGGAACGGGGCGTTCATGGTCGGGGTCGCGGACCTGCCGGCCGGCGACAACGAGCCGGCCGAGCAGACCAAGGCCCGGCTCGACGGGGCCGAGGCCGGGGCGAGCGGGAACGTCGGCGGGAAGCTGAAGGACAGTAAGGACGTCACCCTGGGGAAGCAGAAGTACCCCGGGCGGGAGTTCACCGCGACGATCACCAAGCCGGCCGAGGGGGAGGTCCGGGCGCGGGTCTACCTGGTCGGGAAGCGGATGTACCAGGTGATGGTGGTCGGCACGAAGGAGTACGCCAACAGCCCGGCGGCGACTGCGTTCCTCGACTCGTTCCGGCTGACCGACTGACCGCGTCCCGTGGCACGGGTCTCCCGACCCGTGCCACGGATCACTTCACCCGCCGCGGGTCGACCACGACCGGGGCCAGCCCCGGCTCGGCGGCCGGCGGCACCCGCGGCCGGACCTGCTCGCCCAGCTCGAACGGGTCCGGCAGGGTCCCCTTCAGAAACCCGGGCGGGGGCGGCGGCACCCGCACCGCCGGGCCGACGACCGCCGCGAGGGCGGCCTCGGCCGTCGGGTCGTCGAACGGCACCCGGTCCGGCTGCGGCCGGCCGAGGGTCGGCAGCGGCGGCGGCAGGTTCACGTCCCGCGCCCGCTCGGTGATCCCGGCCGCGACCGGGAACGTCGGCTTGGCCGGCACGCCCGCCGCACCGGCCCCGAGGTCGGCCGGAACGCGCTCCCGCGGGGCGGCCGGCTTCACCACCCCGGCCGCCGGAGCCGTCAGCGGCGGCGGGACGTACCGAACCCTCGTGACCGGTTCCGGGTCGAGGAGGCGGGCCGGCGGCGTGCGCGGCCGGGGCGCGGCGCCGAACCGCTCGGCCGGTGGCAGGGGCGGGGTGCCGGGCGCGACCACCCGCGCGACCGCCTCCCCGCCGAGGTCGGCCGGGTACTCGAACGGCAGCGGGTCGGCCGGCTTCGGCGCCGGCGCGGGCTCCAACCGGGCCGCGACCGGCACCGGCGGTGGCTCGGGGGCCGGCGCCGCGAGCACGACGTTCGGGACGGCCGGCGCGTCCGCGGCGGGCGGCGAACAGCCGGTCAGGCAGAAGGTGCCGAGTACCGAGTACCGGGTACCGAGTCGCAGCCGCTTCCGCATCGCCGTCACCTCTTGAGACGCCCGGGCCGCACCACCGTCTCCCGCACTCGCACTTCTCACTTCTTCTCCGGCACCTCGATCACCAGCCTGACGGCCGTCCCCTCCTTGGGCAGCGCGTCCGGGTTCACGTCCAGCTTGAGGAACTTCTCCTCCTTCATCGTCCAGGCCGTCTGCAGCACCACCTCGTCGGTCACCGGGAACAGGCAGATCAGGCTGCCGGTCAGGTCGGCCCCGTACTTCTTCTCGTCCGGCTTGGTCGGGTCCGGGGCGGTCAGCGCCGACCCGGTGAACACGAACGTCGGCTTCGGCGGCGGCTTCTTCGTCTTCGGGTCCCAGAGGATCTTCTCCAGCGGGGTCCGCTTCGTCCCGCCGGCCCCGTCCGGGGTCTCGACGGACACGGTCACCACCGGCCCCTCGGCCTTCGCCCCCTCGCCCTTGGCCGGCTTCCCGGGTTTGAGCCCGAGCTTCTCCAGCCCCTTGTGGACCTCCGACGGGTTCACGTCCACCGCGACGACGATCTCGTGCGCCTTCTTCCCCTTCGGGGCGCCCCACCCGGCGACCAGCTCGATCGGGTAGACCTTGTCCAGCACCATCCGCGGGGCGACCTTGGCGTCCACGACGACGCACCGCTTCGCCTCGTCCACGGCCACCCCGGCCGCCTTCGGCGGCTCCTTCTTCTCCTGGGCGCCGAGCCCCGCGGCGCCCGCCAGTGCGGCGGCGAGGACGAAGTACCTTCGCATCGCGTTCCTCCACGCTCCCCTTCGGGTCGCGGCTAAACGGGGCGGCCCGACTGACCACCGACCACTGACCACTGGTTACTTTTGTCCGATGCAGACGACGACCGTCTCCTTGCCGGCGGACGGGCCGTCGAGGTTGCAGGTGGCGACGACCAGCTTCCCGCCGTGAACGGTCACCCCGCCGTACACCATGCCGGGGGCGCCGGCCTCCTTCGCGATCGAGAACGTCCACCTGCCGGCGCCGGTCTTCAGGTCGATCGCGTGGACGGTGCCGAGCAGGTCGGCGGCGTACACCACCCCGCCGGCGACCGCGGGCGGGGCGAACACCGGGGCCTTGCAGTCGTACAGCCACTCCCGCTCGCCGTCCGCCAGCTTGTACGCCCGGACCTTCCCGTCGGTCGCGGTGCAGACGCCCAGCCCGCCCGCCGCGGCCACGCACCCGAGCACCCCGCCGGTCGGGATCTCCTTCCGCCACCGGACCTCACTGGTCTTGAGGTCGAACGCGGTCACGTCGCCTTTCGCCCCCTTCAGCTCCTTCAGGTAGTACCCGACCGAACTCCCGGGGACGACCACCACGTCCCCGACGACGGTCGCCCCGCCCCACGGGTTGTACGTCAGCGGGCGCTTCCAGGCCGTCTCCCCGGTCTTCGCGTTCAGCACGTACAGCGCCCGCTCCCCGACCTTCTCCTTGTCGAGGTACGCGGTCGGGACCAGGAGCCGGTCCCCGGCCCCGAGGTTCAGCGGCGCGTCGACGTGCCACTTCCCCGCGCCCTGCTGCCACACCCGCTTCGGGGCGAACTTCAGCAGCTGCCCCTCGTCCGGCGGGATCGCGAAGTCGTCCTTCTTCGCCTTCACCTCCTCGTACCTCGCGGACAGGTCCTTCCACTTCTCGGCCTGCATCTTCGCGACCGCCGGCAGGTCGTGCTCCTTGCCGTCGAGCGTCGCCTTCCCGAGTTCGACGCACACCACCCCGGCCGCCCCGCCGCCGGTGTACACCCGGCCGTCGGCCACGACCGGCGCCCCTTCGAGGTGGATCAGGTCGCCGGGGAGGACGAGCTGCCAGAGCGGCTGGCCGGTCGCCGCGGAGACGCAGTGGAGCACCCCGCCGGAGTCCTGGTGCATCCCGTCGCCGAACACCAGGTGGTCGCCGGCGACGGCGGGGGAGCTGACGGACGCGAGCTTCAGGTACGGGGCGGACTTCGTCCACGTCGGCTTCGGCGGGGTCGTCGAGGCGAGCGGGAAGACGGCGGCGGACGGGCGGTTGAACGCCCCGATCCCGGACAGGTAGACGCCGTCGCGGACCGGGACCGGGGCGGCGACGAAGTGGTCCTGCGACTTCAGCACCCAGAGCACGGCGGGCTTGTCCGGGCCGGGCTTGTCGTCGGTGCTGCCGGTCCGCTGGGGGTTGCCGCGGTACGTCGCCCACGGCTCGACGGCGGGGGACGATCCGCAGATTACGCAGATGACACAGATTGAAGACGAAAGCACCCGGGTGGACATCGCAACCCCTTCCGGATCTCGCCATCCCGAACCCAGGCCAACGGCCTGGGTCCCACGTCCGCCCGGGGGCCCGGTCCCGCACCCCGTCGCTCACGCTCCGGGTTCGCCGGCGTCAGTTCACCTTCACGCTCAGCGGGGCGGCGGCGACGGTCACCGCCTTCGACGCCGCCTTCCCGTCTGGGCCGGTCACCTCGACGGTGTACGACCCCGGGGCGAGCACGAACCGCGGGGCCAGCGCCGCCCCCTGCCCTCCGCGCCCATCCCCGCCGGCCACCCGGCACGACGCCACCGCCTTCCCGGCCGCGTCCTTCACCACCACCCGCCCGCCGTTCAGCCCGCCGCTGCCGTTCAGCGCGACGACCACCGGCGTCAGCGGGCGGCCCGGCTTCGCCTCCCCGAACAGCACGCTCGACTCCTGCCCCTCGTTCGCCAGCACGAGGTCGAGCTGCCCGTCGCCGTTCAGGTCGGCCAGCGCCGCGGCCTGCGAGTTGAACACCTTCTGCGTCAGCCCGACCTCGGCGGAGGCGTCGGCGAACGACCCGTTGCCGGCGTTGCGGAAGTACCGGTTCGGGCCGCGCAGGCAGCAGACCACCAGGTCCGGCTTGCCGTCGTTGTCGAAGTCGCCCCAGGTCGCGGCCACCGCCCCCGGGACCGGCTTCGCCAGGTCGCCGGCGCTGGCCGTCGCGTCCGTGAACTTGCCCCCGCCGGCGTTGCGGTACAGCTTGCACCGACCGTCCGGCTGCGGGACGAACAGGTCGGGGTTCCCGTCCCCGTCGAAGTCGCCGAGCGCCGGCCCGACCTTCCCCGTCTTGTAGCTGATGCCGCTGTCGGCGTGGCGGGCGAACTTCCCGCCGCGGTTCAGGAACAGCATGCCGGTGCCGGCTCCGTACAGGAAGTCGGGCTTGCCGTCCCCGTCGAAGTCGGCGACCGCCAGGGAGTCGCCCTTGGCGTCGGCCGCCGCTCCGTCCGGGCCGAGGCCCCACGCGGCGGACGCGTCCTCGAACCACGGCCCGGGCGGGCCGTCGGCCTGCGAGAAGGCGAACGAGAAGGCGTGCGGCTGGTCGCCGTTCGTCATCTTCACCAGCAGCGTGTTCTTCCCCGCCTTCAGCGGCAGCGACACGACCGCCGGCTCGGCCCGCGGCTTGTCGTCCGCGTGGACCCGCTCGCCGTTCACCCACACGGCCAGGGTGTGGGCGCTGCCGACCGCCGCCGCCACCTCGCCGGCCGCCGGCATCGTCAGCTCGCGGTACAGGTAGGTGGCGCAGTTCATCCCGAACTCGCCGAGGTCGTTCCGCTCGCCGTCCTTGTACCCTTTCTTTGCCCACTTCACCGGCATGTCCCGCTTCCCCTTGTACTCCTTCTCGGGGGCGAACTTCTCCGTCTCGACCGGGAACGCGGTCTTGAAGTTGTCGGCCGGGTTGCCGGCCCGGAACATGCCGATCGCCTGCCACTCCCCGGGGGTCGGCAGCACAACCTTCTTCCCCTCGACCCGGACGTTCCGGTACACGCGCAGCCCGTGGAACCCGTTGGCCATGAGGATGTCCGGCTTGCCGTCGCCGTCGAAGTCGCCCCACCCGGCGGCGGTCGGGTTGTACGCGACCTCCTTCGGGAGGCGCTTCGTGTCGTCGCGGAACTGGCCCTTGCCGAGGTTGGTGAACAGCCGCGGGCCGGCGGGGGCGGCGAGGAACAGGTCCGGCAGGCCGTCGCCGTTGTGGTCCGCCCAGACGGCCGCCCGCGCCCCGCCGCTGAACCCCGGCAGTTGCGTCTCGACGAACCCGTCCCCGCCGTTCTGCAGCAGCACGACCCGGTTCGCCCCGCACAGGCAGACGTCCGGCCTGCCGTCGTTGTCGAAGTCCACGGCGGTCGCGGACTGGGCCTCGGCGGCGAGGTTGGACAGCGACGCGTACTTGTCGAACCCGGGCATCCCGCGGAGGGCGCGAACGTCCTCCCCGCCCCACCCGACGAAGTCGCGCTTCGGGTTGTAGTCGAGGTTCTTGAGGCTGGTCTTCAGCCGCTGGATGCGGGCCGTCTTTTTGTGGATCGCCTCCTTGTCCCCGTCCACCATGCACGGGACGACGACCTCCTTGCCGTCCATCAACTCGGCGACGAACCCGGGCAGCTTGTCGACCTTGCCGGCGTAGCTGCGGAGGAGGAACGGCTCGCCGTGGGACATGCCCCACCAGTCGCCCTGCGGGTACGCCTGGTACCAGGAGGTGCCGAAGTACGTCTCGCTCGCCCCGCCGTTGTGGAAGAAGGTGGCGACCTTGCCGACCTCCGCCCACCGCATGATCTCCTCCCACTCCCCCGGCCGCAGCCCGCCGCGGCCGATGTTGTGTTTGATCTCCTGCTGCGGGTGCTTGCCTTTGACGTCCTGGAGCTTGGCGTAGATGATGAGGTTCTTCTCGCGGTCGACCTTGGTCACCTGCATCTGGACGACGTGGGTGGACTGCTTGACCATGTCGGCGAGGGTGATCGGCACCTCGACGTAGGCGGCGGCCGGCCGCGGGAGGGCGGCGAGGAGTAGCGCGGCGAGGACCAGGCGGGCGGCGGGCATCGGGAACCCTCCACAACGTTCGGTCGGTGGCGAACCCGGAGCGTGAGCGACGGGGTGGGCCTTCACCCCGTCGCTCACGCTCCGGGTTCGCCGGCGTGTGTCACTTCTTCGGCAGCTTCTCCAGCCGCTCGGCGGCGGCCTTCGCCCACTCGCTGTCCTTCGGGGCGTCGCGCAGCACCCGCTCCAGCCGCTTCGCGGCCGTGTCCACGTCCTTCTGCTCGACCAGCACCCGGGCGTGCTCCAGCATCGCCGCCCACTTCAGCTCCGGGATGTCGAACCCCAGATACACCGCCTGGAACTCCGCCCCGGCCTCCTTCCACCGGCCCTGCCTCGCGTGGCACTCGCCGATCTGCAGCCGGGCGCGGCCGGCCCGGTCGTCCTGCGTCGCCTTCACCACCTCCGTGTACGCCCCGATCGCCTCCGCGAACTTCCCCTGGTTCTGGAACGCCACCCCCACCCCGTACCGGGCGTCGGGTGCCCACGGGCCGCTGCCGTACCGCGCCAGCACCGCCTCGAACGACTGCCGGGCCGGCTCCCACTGCTTCAGCGCCAGGTACGCGTGGCCGAGCCGCAGGACCGCCCGATCGCTCACCCCGGCGACGTTGTGGAACGCCCCGTTGTCGCGGAAGATGACGAGCTTCTTCGCCGCCTCGTCCGCCTTCCCCTGCGCCAGCAGGCACTCGGCGGAGCGGTACAGCCCCTGGCCGCGGTGCGGCGACTTCTCGTTCGCCGCGACCGAGTCGAACTGCCCCTGGGCGGCCGCGTAGTCCTTCTTGTCGAACAGCGCCGCCCCGAGCCGCAGCCGGACCCGCTCCAGCGTCTCCGGCGGGGTCGGCCGGTCGGTCGGCTCCTTGTCGATCGCCTCCTTTAAGAGCTTCACCGCGTCGTCCGGCTTCCTCTCGACCAGCAACTCGGCGAGTTCCAACCGCCCCTCGACGGCCAGCGACAGGTCGGGGAACTCGGCGATCAGCTTCGTGTACGCCGGGAGCGGGTCGGCGTCGGCGGCGCGGGCGGCCCACGCCGAATCGTAGAACATCCGGGCGCGGGCCTCGCTCTGCGGGTGTGCGGCCTTGCCGGCGTCGGCCGCGGCGACGAGCAGCTTGGCGACCGCGCGGAGGTCGGACTTCGCCGCCTTCACCCGGGCGTCGATGTCCGCCGCCTGCTGCGGGGTGAGCTTGGCGTTCCCCCGCTCCTTCTCGGCCGCGGCGACCCGGCGGCGGGCGTCCTCGGCCGCGCACTGGCCCGCCTTCAGCGCGGCCTCGGCGGCGATCGGCCGCCGGTCGCCGGCGGCGGACGCCTGGGCGAACGCCTGCCGGGCCTCGTCCAGCTTCCCGGCCTCGAACAGCGCGACCCCGTGGTGGTACCGCAGGAGCGCGACCCACTCGGCCCGGGCCGGATCGGTGGCGAGCTGGTTCTCGAACTTGGTCCGGGCCTGGGCGAGGAGGTCGGCGGCCGGCTGCGGCTGGTTCTGCTCGCGGAGCAGGGTGGCGAGGGCGACGTGGGCGAGCGGGGCGACCGGCGACTTCCCGAGCGGGTCGCCGGTGAACCCGCGCAGGGCGTTGACCGCGTTCCCCTTGTCGCCCTGCAGCGCGAGCACCTTCGCCCGCTCCAGCGCCGCGTGCCCGACCAGCGGCGACTTGTTGAAGGCGCCGTCGTTCGTGAGCCGCTCGAACGCCGCCCGGGCCTTGTTCAGGGCGTCGTTCCGCTCGTTCCCCGGGGCGAGCTGCGCCCCGAGCCGCTTCAGGCACAGGCCGTACTTCAGGAGCGCGTCCGGCGCCTGCTCGGCCTTCGGGTTGGACGCCACGAAGGCGTCGAGGAGGACGGCGGCGGCGGACAGCTTCTCGCGGAGCATGTTGTCCTGCAGCGCGTCCTCGGCCTTCGCCGGGGCGGTGCGGACGAGGCAGTCGGCGAGCACGTAGCTCACCGGCGCGAGGTCGCCGGTGCGGTCCGGGGCGGGGATCGCCTCCAGCGCCGCGATCGCCCTATCCCAGTCCTCGGCCGCGAGCAAGCACAGGGCGACCCCGTACCGGGCGCGGCTCGCCCGCTCGAACTCCGGGTACCCCTTCACCACCGCCTCGTACCTCCCGGCCGCGTCGGCGTAAGCCGCCTTCGCCTCGGCCGCCTTTTTCTCCTTCGCCAGGGTCTCGGCGCGGGCGAACGCGTTCTCGGCGCCGCGGAACAGGACCAGCGGCAACAGCGGGCTGTTCGGGAACTGCTGGCGGAAGGCGGCGACCCGGGCCTCGGACGTGGCCACGTCTCCGCCCAGGGCGTGGGCGTCGGCGGACCGCTGCAGCAACTCCTCGGCGCGGCCCGGCAGCGCCTTCTCTGCCGACAACTGGTCGTACACCGCCGCCGCGTCCTTCGGCTTGCCGGCCAGCAGCAGGGCGTCGGCGAGTTCGAGCAGCATCCCGGGCCGGCGGGCCTTGGCGTCGGCGTCGCCGGCGTTTGCCTTGTCGGCCGCGGTCCGGAGCAGGTTGACCGCGACGGCGAACGCCGCGCTCCGGACGTTCCCGTTGCTCGGGTCGGTCGCCAGCGCCAGCCCGACCTGCGCCTTCCCGAGCCAGAACTGGGCCTGGTCGGCGAGCCGGGGGTGGGTCGCCAGTGGCTGGAAGGTCTTCGCCGCCTCGTCGAACGCCTTCGACTGGACCAGGCAGAACCCGGCCCGGAGGAGGGCGTCGTCCTTCAGCGGGGACGCGGCGTACTCCTTGGCGAACGCCTGGAACCGCGGCAGCGCCTCCCCGAACTTCCCGGCCTCGTAGGCGAGGCACGCCCCGTAGAACGCGGCCCCGGCGACGTGGTCCGGCGGCGGCCCCTTCACCAGGGCTTCGAGCCGGGCCTTCTCCCACGGGTCGTGCTTGAACCGGTCCGGTTGCTGCAGCGCGGCCTGGGCCGCCTTCTTCTGCTCTTCGTACCCGGCGAGCACGGCGGCGAACGCGGCGGCGGCCTCGGCCTTCTCGTCCCCCTTCTCGTGGACCCGGCCCATCAGGTACCGGGCGTGCGGGCCGAACGGCTGATCGAACGGGGCGAGCTGACCGAGCGACCGGCCGGCGGCGGAGACGTCGTCGAGGAGGAACGCGGCGAGGCCGTGGTAGTACAGCCCGAGCGGGCGGTACGCGCTCTTGGCGAGGGCCGCGTCCTTCACGAACGGCTCGGCGGTCGCCCGCGCCTCCTTCGCCTTCCCGAGGCGCAGTTCCGCCTCGGCGGCGTCGCACCGGCAGCGGGCGGCCCACTCCGCGTCGCCCTTCTTCTCGAACGCCTCGCGGGCGGCGGCGAAGAACTTCCCGGCCTCCGCGAAGTGGTCGTTGGCGGCCGGCTGCTTGTCGGCCAGGGCTTTCAGCCCGAGGCCGCGGCGGCACGCCCCGGCGTAGTACAGGGCGAGCGGGCGGTCGGGGAAGTTGGCGTCGGCGGCGGCCGGGGTGAGGGCGTCGAGGGCGGCCTGGTGGTTCCGGTCCGGCAGGTCGAGGAGGGCGACGGCGAGGCCGAGGCGGGCGGAGTGGGCGTCCGCGTGGGTGGGGAACTTCTGGAGGAACTCGCGGAACCGGTCGGCGGCGAACTGCGGGTTCGCGTCGGCGTAGGCCTTGCGGGCGACGTTCAGCAGCGTCGCGGCCTGCTGGTCCGGGGTCGGCTGGGCGGCCGCCGCGCCGACGAGGGCCGCGAGCAGGGCGAGGGCGGGGAGGCCGCGGGTGGTCATGCGTGTGCGTCCCGGTCGTGAGGCGCGACCCGAGTGGGGGGGCGTGCGGAACGGCGGCGTGGGGTCGGGTGTCGGGACCCGGCCGGGGGTCACGTTCCCGGGGGCGTGGCAGGCGCCGGGGGGTGGAACGTGGCCGGCGGGACCCGTGGCAGCGAGGGGGCGGGTGCCGGGCCGGCGACCGCCATTCTGTCCCGCGGCCGGGCCGGCGTCAACCACGACGGCGGGAAATCGGCCGGTTACAATGCCGGCACCCGCGGAGGCCCGACATGGCGTTCAGCGACTTCCAGTTCCCCGGCGTGCTTCAGGAGCTCGGGCTGACGTGGCAGACGGACCCGGACCTGTTCGCCGCGGTCCCGCCCGTCGCCCCCACCCCGGCGTTCGCCGACACCCTCCGCGTCGGCGCCCGGCTGGCCGCGACGGTGAACACCGAGAAGGCCCGTGCCGAGTGGATGATCGCCCCGGTCCTCGGCGACTTCTGGTCCCGGTACCGGGGCCAGATCGGGCTCCTCTCCGGGGTCGACTTCGCCGCCGACCCGGCCGCCCGGCTGACCGGGTTCTGCGACTTCCTGATCTACCGGGCGCCCCAGCAGCCGCAGGTCGTCGCCCCGGTGATGGTGATCGTCGAGGCGAAGCGGGAGAACATCAACGACGGGCTCGGGCAGTGCATCGCCGGGATGGTCGGGGCCCAGCGGTTCAACCGGCGGAACAACACCCCGGTCGACCCCGTCTTCGGGTGCGTCACCACCGGCACGGCGTGGAAGTTCCTCCTCCTAGCGGGGACGGCGGTCACCGCCGACCTGACCGAGTACACGCTCACCCAGCCGGACCGCATCCTCGGCGTCCTGACCCACATCGTCGGCCCGCCGCCGGCGGCCCCGGCCGCCGCCTGACCGGAGACCCCGCATGGACCCGTTCGACCCGTCCGACCCGGCGCTGGCCGACCCCGCTCACCCGCTCCACGTCCGCCACATGGGACTCTGCCTCGCCGAGGCGGAAGCGGCGGCCGCCGAGGACGAGGTGCCGGTCGGCGCGCTCGTCCTTCACCCGGAGCGGGGGGTGATCGGGGTGGGGCGGAACCGGCGGGAGGCGTGGCACGACCCGACCGCCCACGCCGAGATGATCGCTCTGGCGCAGGCCGGCCGCGCCCTGGGGGCGTGGCGGCTAGACGGGTGCGTCCTGTACGCGACGCTGGAGCCGTGCCCGATGTGCGCCGGGGCGGCGGTGCAGGCCCGGGTGGCGATGGTGGTGTACGGGGCGGCGGACCCGAAGGGGGGGGGGTGCGAGACGCTGTACCGGATCCCGACTGACCCCCGGCTGAACCACCGGGCGGTGGTCGTCGGGGGCGTGCTGGCCGACCGCTGCGGGGCGGTGCTGACGGAGTTCTTCCGCCGCAAGCGGGCCGCGGGGAAGAAGTGACCCGGCCCGGCGGCTACCGCACCTTGAGTTCCGGCCGGAACCACCCGCCGGCGACGTTGGCCCGGTTGACGACCGGTTCGGCCGGGTCGCCGGCCAGCCATGCCGACGGCAGGCGGGCGGAGGTGAAGAACAGGACCTTGTCCGTCAGGCCCTTGTAGACCAGCACCGCCCCGTCCGGGAACGCCTCCCCCTTGACGACGACGACCCGTTCCTCGCCCACGACGGCCACCGCGTACGAGAACGGCTTGCGGTCCGTCTCGGCCCCGCGGCGGAGGGCGAGCGACCCGCTCCCGTCCGCCCCGAACCGCAGTCGGACGGACACCTCCGCCCCGCCCTTGAGGACGACCGGCGGGTAGTCCCACTCCCCGAGCAGGGCCTTCCGGTCGGCCGCGACCGGGTCCGCGGCCCCGGGTTGCAGCAGCCAGGACGTGAGCAGCAGTGCCGGGACGAACATCGGTTGCCTCCGGAGTGGTGCGGTGCCACCGTTCAGACGACCGACTCCCGGCGGCCCAACCCTCGGCTTGCCTGACACGTTACGTGCGGGGGCGGCTCACGGCTTGCGGAGCTTCTCGACCGCCTCGCGCAACCGGGCTACCTCTCGCTCCAGCAGGGTGATCCGGTCCGCGAGAGTGCCCGGCCCATGCACCTCCGGGTCGTACCAGGTGATCGATACCCGCGGCTTCTGGAGGCCGACGACCTTGGTCAGGTGGTCCCGGAAGTGGGCCTCGGCCTCCTCCGGCGTGAGGCCGGCGACCTTGACCCGGCCGTACGTCGGCCCGAGGGACAGGCTCCCCGACGGCTCCACTCGGCCGACCCCCTTGAGCGGCTCGCCGGGGATGGGGTCCGCAAGGTCGAGGAACAGGTGGTCGCCGGCCTTGATGCGGACGACGTCGTCTTTCTTGGCCAAGGCGTCGCCCGTCTTCGGGGCGGGTTGCGGGGCGGCCGCGGGCTTCCCCCACGGGGTGGGGGTCGCCGGCGGCGCGGCCTGCGGGGCCAACCCCCACACCCCGGCGGCGACGGCGCAGACGGCGGCCGCCGCGGCGGCCAGCTTCCAGGCGGACACGGTCATCGTCGTGGCTCCCTCGGCGAGGCGGAGGACACCCGGCTCGACACCCGGAACGACCGCCCGGCCGGCGGCGAACGCGGCGGCGGCCCGGGCCGTCGCCCCGACGAAGCCCGCCGCCGGCACACCGAGGCACACGGCCGGCAGCCCGACCCCGCGGCGGGCGAGTCGCCGGGCGAGCAGCTCCTTCGCCCGGGCCAGCCGGCCGGCGACCGTGCCGGCCGGCCACCCGGTCCGCCGCGCCGCCTCCGTCTGGGTCAGCCCCTCGAAGAAGCACAGGAGCACCGGCACCCGGTACCGCTCCGGCAGCCGGTCCGTCTCGGCACACACCGCTTCCGCCTCGTCGGCCGACAGCCCGGGCTCGGGCGGCGGGGCCGGAAGGCGGTCGAGGTCGGCGGCCGGGGCGCGGGTCCGGGCGCGCTGCCGGGCGAGGCGGACCGACGCCCGCCGCGCGACCCGGTACAGCCACCCGACGACGGACCCGCGGCCGGCGAACGTGTGGGCCTTCCGGGCCAGCGCCAGGAACGTCGCCTGGGCGGCGTCCTCGGCCGCGTGGTGGTCGCGCAGCACCGCGCGGCACACCTCCCGGACGAGGGCCGCGTGCCGCCACAGGAGTTGCGCGAACGCGGCCTCGTCGCGGCCGGCGGCGAACCGGGCCAGCAGGTCGGCGTCGGCCGCCCCGCCGGAGTCGCCGGCGGCGCGGAGGTAGTCGCGGATCGGGCCGTGGGTCATCCGGCCTCCGGACGGTCGTTCCACCCGGTTAGAGGCGCGGGCGGGCGGGGCGCGTACACTTTTTCCGGGCCGGCGCCGTCACCCGTCCGGGTCGTTGCCGCCGTACCGGACGTTGCAGTCCGGCACGGCGGCGCGGAACCCCGCCACCCCGGCCGCCGTCACCTTGCTCCCCTGCAGCCGGAGCAGCTTGAGGCCCTTCAGCTCCCGGAGGTGGGCCAGCCCGGCGTCCGCCACCCCGGTCCCGGACAGGTCCAGCAGTTCCAGCGCCGGCAGCTCCCGGAGGTGGGCCAGGCCGTCGCCCGTCAACCGCGTGCGGGCCAGCCACAGGTGCTTCAGCCCCCGGCAGGCCGTCAGGCGGGCCAGCCCCGCCCCGGTCACCCTCGTCCCGGACAGGTCGAGGTCGGTCAGGTTCTGGCAGTCCCCGAGGTGGTCCAGCCCGGCGTCCGTCACGCCCGTCCCGGACAGGTCGAGGCCCGACAGGTCGGTGTTCTCCGCCAGGTCGGCCAGCCCGGCGTCCGTCACCTCCGTCCCGGACAGGTCGAGGACGGCCACCCCCGGCAGGTCGCGGAGCCCGGCGTCCGTCACCCCCGTCCGGGACAGCCACAGGTGCGTCAGCCCCTGACACCCGTTCAGGTAACCTACCCCCCGGTCCGTCACCCCCGTCCGGCTGAGCCGCAGGTGCGTCAGCTTCTTGCACCCCCGGAACACGGCCAGGTCGTCGTCGGCCACCTTGCTGCCGGCCAGGTCCACCTCCGCCAGGTCGAACCGGCCGGGCGGCAGGTCGTCGGCCCGCCGGACGTCGGCCGCCCCGCCGCGCACCCGGACCGTCCCGCCCAGGCCCAGTACCCGCACCGCCGCCTCCCGGTCCGGGTCGGCGCCGGCGGCCGGCGCGGGCGGGGCGGGGGACTCGCCGCCCCCGACGCCGATGACGGCGGCGACCCCGGCGGCCGCGATCAGGACGGCGGCCCCGGCCGCGGCCCACCGCCGCCGGCCGCCGGGCCGCTCCCGGACGGCGGCCGGGGTGGTGGGCGCGTCCGCCGCCGCCGGCCAGTCGTCGGCGACGTCCAGGTCGGCGAGCGGGTCCGGGTCCGGGGCGGGGGCCGCCGGGTCGGCGTCCGCCCGGGCGCGCCGCACCACCTCGGCGGCCGACGACGGGCGGTCGGCCGGCTTCCTCGCCAGCAGGTGGTGGATCAGGTCGGCCAGCGGCGGCGGAACCGCCGGGTTCAGCTCCCGGACCGGCGGCGGGTCCTCCGTCCCCAGGGCGGTCAGCACCGCCATCACGGTCGGCCCGTCGAACGGGAGCCGGCCGGTGCAGAGGCGGTACAGGACGGCCCCGAGGCTGAACAGGTCGGCCCGGGCGTCCACCTTCTCCCCCCGGGCCTGCTCCAGCGACATGTACGCCGGGGTGCCGATCACCGCCCCGCTCTTGGTCAGCTCGACGTCCGCGTCCACCGGCCGGGCGAGCCCGAAGTCGAGCACCTTGACCCGCCCGTGCGGGGCCTCCAGCCACAGGTTGGCCGGCTTCACGTCCCGGTGCACCAGCCCGGCCGCGTGGGCGGCGGCCAGCCCGGCGGCCGCCTCCCGGGCGACCCGGAGGATCTGCGGGACGGTCAGCCCGCCCTTGCGCCGCAGGTACTCGTCCAGCGGGCACCCGCGCAAGAGCTGCATGGCGATGTACGGGGCCCCGCGCAGCTCCCCGGCCTCGTACACGGTGACGACGTGGTCGTGGGTGACGGTGGCGGCCGCCCGGGCCTCGCGCAAGAACCGCCCGCGGGCGGCCGGGTCGGCGGCGAACTGCGGGAGCATCACCTTCAGGGCGAGCCGGCGGTTCAGGCGGGCGTCGATCGCCAGGTACACCTCGCCCATCCCGCCCCGGCCGAGCAGCCGGACGACCCGGTACGGGCCGAGGGTGCCGACCTCCCCGGCGGTGGCCGGCGGGTCGAACGGGTGGTAGCCGGGGGCGGGCGGGGCGGGCGGGCCGTCGGCCGTCGGGGGGGCGTCGAGGGGGGCCGGCCGGCCGTCGGGGAGGGTGCCGGTCGCGGGCGGCTCGGACATGGGCGGCACTCCGCCGGGCGGAGTCGGTCCGTGCCGCCCGGTGCTGTGAGCGTATCGGGGCGGCCCCGGCGGTGCAACCGGCCCCGGGCGGGTCAGCCCCGCCGGCGGACCCGCCACAGCCCCGCGGCCGCCCCCAGCCCGAACAGCACCGCCGACGCCGGCTCCGGGACCGCCGCCGGTGGTCCCGGGACCGGGGTGAACGCCAAGAATCCCGGGCTGTTCAGCCCGCCGCTGAAGGCGTCCACGAACACCCCTTCGAACGCCCCGCTCGTCCCGTCGTACCGCAGCACCTGGAAGGTCAGGGAGCTGACCACGAACAGGTCCCCGCCCGGGCCGAACGCCAGGCCCTGCGGGCCGTTCAGCCCCCCGCTGCCGGCCGCCGCGAACACCCCGACGAACGCCCCGGTGGTGCCGTCGTACCTAAGCACCTCGTCGGTGAACGAGCTGCTGACGAACAGGTCCCCGCCCGGGCCGAACGCCAGCCCGGCCGGGCCGTCCAGCCCCCCGCCGGACGCGAACACCCCCTCGAACGCCCCGGTCGCCCCGTCGTACCGCAGCACCCGGTTGTCGGAGCTGGTGACGAACAGGTCCCCGCCGGTCCCGAACGCCAGCGCGAACGGGTCGTCCAGCCCGCCCCCGGACGCGAACACCCCCTCGAACGCCCCGGTCGCCCCGTCGTACCGGAGCACGCGATCGTTGAGGATGCTGGCCACGAACAGGTCCCCGCCGGTCCCGAACGCCAGCCCGACCGGGAGGTTCAGCCCCCCGCCCTGGGCGAACACACCTTCGGGCGCCCCGGTCGCCCCGTCGAACCGCTGCACCCGGTTGTCGGAGGGGTTACTGACGAACAGGTCCCCGCCGGTCCCGAACGCCAGCCCGGACGGGCCGTCCAGCCCGCCGCCCTGGGCGAACACCCCGAGGAACGCCCCGGTCGTCTCGTCGTAGGCCAACACCTGGTCGGTGCCGGAACTGCTGACCAAGAGGGCGGCCGGGGCCCGTGCCGGGGCAGACACGAGGCCGGCGAACGGCACGACGGCCAGGTACAGAAGACGGCGGGTCATCGGTGGGCTCACGGAAGGGGCCGGGATCGTCCGGCCGGGCGGTAACCGACATGTTCATGCGGGCTGGCGACGGGGTCAACGGAAAAGTGCGGGCCGCCCGCGCCCGACTCAGTCGTAGCTCCCCACACTCTTGACCGTGAAGTCCTTGTCCCCCGTGAGCGGGCAGACCTTCAGCTCCTTGACGTTCGGGATCACCGGCAGCGGGTGGTCTACCCCCGGGAACTTGTACAGCTTCACCGTCTCCCCGGTCCGGTGGTCCCAGATCGTCGCCGCCGGCTCCGGCTTGCCGTCCGCGATCTTCCACGTCAGGTACACGAACGCCTTCCCCTTCGGGTCGAACGCCGTCCACAGCCCGGTCGCCTTCCCGCTGCCGAACTTCACCCGGTACGTGACCTTCTCGCCGTCGCGGGTCGCGGTCACCTCGTAGATGGTGCCGGCGGACGCCGTCCCGGCCAGCAGGACGACCAGGAGTGTTGCCCCGGCGCGCACGGGCCGCCCCCCGAACGAGGTGAGGTGTCACGGCCCCGATCGTAGCGGGGCGGCGGCCGAGGTGCAACAGCCCGACGGTCCGGCACAACCGGCGCGTCCCTCTCCCCCTCTCCCGCTCTCCCCCCTCCCCCCTCTGTCGGCCGCGCCGCCGGCGTGCTAACCTGGAGGGGTCGCCGCCCGCCCCGCACCGGAGCCCGTCACCATGTGGCACCGCCCGGCCGCCGCCGCGGCCCTCCTCCTGGCCGCCGCCCACCCCGCCCCGGGGCAGGTGAGCACCGTCGTGTCCCGGGCCGCCCCCCCGGACCGGGCCAAGCTCGACCGGCTGAACCTCAAGCTCGAGTGGTCGGCGTACGTCCCGGTCCAGGGCGGGCGGGACGCGATCGCCCAGATGCAGGTGGTCGACGACCAGGTGTTCGTCCAGACCCGGACCGGGCTCTTGGTCGTCGGCAGCGCCCGGACCGGGGAGCTCCAGTGGTACGCCCGGCTCGGGGAGGGGGACCTCGGCGGGAACACCTTCCCGGTCGCCGTCACCTCCCAGTTCGTGTACGCCGTCCACGTCACCAAGATGCACGCCTTCTACCGCCCGACCGGGACGGTCGAGTTCGTCACCGACCTCGGGTCCCCGGCCACCGCCGCCCCGGTCGCGGACGAGCAGCTGGTCGAGAACCCGGACCGGAGCCGGGCCGTCCGGACCCGGATCTTCTGCGTCCTGGCCGGGCGGCCGGGGAGCAGCGCCGGGCACCGGATCGCGGCCTACGAGCACCCCCGCCCGATCCCGGTCGCGGCCGCCCCGGGGGTCGCCGCCGACCCGAACCGCCCGCTCCCGCCCGGCATGGCCCGGGCCAACCCGGTCGGCGGGCCGGCCGCCGCCCCCGCCGGGGCGGCCCGGGCCAACCCGGTCGACGACCTGCTCGGCCGGTACCCGCCCGGGGCGGCCCGGGCGTTCCCGGTCGACGACTTCGGCCGCGACCGGGGGCGGGGGCCGGAGGTCCCGACCGGCGGGTACCTGTCCGGCGGCCGCACCCCGTCCCTGTCGGTCCTCGGCCGGGTCAGCCCGCCGTACACCCTGGACAGCGGGGTGAGCACCCCGTCCCTCACCACCCTGCCGTCGCTCCGCCAGCCGTACCGGCTCCGGGACGACTCGTCCCGGGACATCCAGCGGACCCCGTCGATCGGGGTCATCCCGCCGTCGGTGGCCGCGTCCCTGGCCCTGGCCGACCTGCGGCCGCGGGCGGTCGAGCCGACCGTCCTGTGGGAGTACGGGCTGGCCGCCCGGATCCTGTACCCGCTGTTCCAGACCCCGACCCGGGTGTGGGCGGTGACCGACGCCAACAACCTGGTGGCGCTGAACAAGGTCGACAAGAAGACGGAGGTGTTCCAGCGGCTGGCCGAGCCGGTCGCCGCCCTCCCGGGCCGGGGCGGGCCGTCCGCCTACGTCCCGCTCGGGACCGGGTACGTGGTCGCCGTCGAGGCGTCCGGCGGGAGCCCGGACGGGGGGGCGAACATCCTCTGGCGGACGACCGTCGGGGGGATCGCGAACCGCACCCCGTTCGTCACCGCCGAGAACGTGTACGCCCAGGGGGACGACTCCGGGGTGGTGTGCCTGGACCGGAAGGGCGGGGACGTGGTCTGGCGGAGCGACCCAACCGCCGACCGGGTGGTCGGGGCGAACCGGGACTTCGTGTACGTCCGGGACCGGCTCGGGAAGCTGATGGTGTTCGACGCCCGCCGGGCCACCGACCCGGCCGCCCGGCGGTCCGCCCCGCTCGGCGGGATCGACCTCGGGGAGTTCCCTCACCACGCGGTCAACACCGCGTCCGACCGGCTGTACCTGGCGGCCGACAACGGGCTGGTCGTCTGCCTCCGGGACCAGAGCCCGAAGTACGACCGCCCGGTCCGGGTGACCCCGGAGGTGAACGTCGACCCGCCCCCGGTGGACGCCTCCGGCAAGCTGCTGCCGGACCCGAAGAAGGGCCCCGACCTGAAGAAGGACCCGATGCCCGGGTCGGACGCCGAGCCGAAGAAGGACTGAGCCTTCCCGAGCGGGGGGCGTGAGGCCCCCTGAGTGGTCGAAGCACTCAGGGGGCCTCACGCCCCCCGCTCGGTGCCGACCCTTACTTCTTCCCGACCCGGTACAGGTGCGTCTTCGTCCGCAGGAACAGGTCGTCCCCGGCGACCGCCGGGGAGGCCATGAACCCGTCGTCCTTGGTCGCCCCCAACCGGTTCTGCCCGGCCACGTCGAACGTCTTCCCGGCCGGCACCACGAACGTCACCCCGACCTGGTTGCAGAAGTACAGGTGGCCGCCCGCCAGGACCGGCGACGCGGAGAACTCGGCCCCGGGCAGCCGGTCGCTCCACTCCACCTTCCCGGTCAGCGCGTCCAGGCACGTCGCCACCCCCCCGTCGGTCACCATGTACAGCAGCCCGCCGTCCACCAGCACGGTCGACCGCAGGCAGACGTTCTTCGTCACCTCCCACGCGACCGCGTCCTTCGGCAGCCGGCCGGCCCCGTCCGGCTTGGCGTCCGCCTTCACCGCCATCAGCTTCCCGGTGTGCCCGCTCGTCAGGTACAGCAGCCCGTTCGCCAGCACCGGCCGGGCCGACACGTTCATCCCCCCGTGGACCAGCCGCCACAGCTCCTTCCCGGTCTCCGGGTCGTACCCCATCGTGCACTCGGCCGACGGCACGACCAGGACCGGCCGGCCGCCCAGCTCGAACAGGGCCGGGGTGGCGTACGCCTTCTTGTAGTCCCCGGACTTGCCGCCGTAGTCGATGTTCCGGTCCGTCCGCCAGACGGTCTTGCCGGTCTTCTTGTCCAGGGCGGTGACGTACTGGAGGTCGAACCCGTCGAACACCAGATACAGCAGGTCGCCGTACACCACCGGGGACGAGGCGGCCCCGCGGAAGTGGTCGCACGGCAGGTCCCGCCGCTCCCAGAGCACCTTCCCGGTGGCGGTGTCCACGCAGTACGTCCCGCCGAAGCTGCCGAAGTGGGCGTACAGCCGGCCGTCCTCGACGAACGGGGTCGGGCTGGCGTAGCTGTTGAACGGGTGGATGTACTGCGGGTTCGGGACGGTCGCCAGCTTCAGGTCGCGGACCACCTTGCCGGTGTCGCGGTCGAAGCAGACGGCGAAGACGCTGATCTCCTTCACCGGGTTCGGCGGCGGGTCCCCCTTCTTCGGCGGGGCGGTCGCCTTCCCGACCACCTCGTCCGCGGTGGTCACCCACACCTGCTTCCCGAGCACCACCGGGGACGACCACCCGCGGCCGTGGACCGGCGCCTTCCAGACGACGTTCTCGGTCTCGCTCCACGAGGTGACGAGGTTCTTCGCGTCGGACCGGCCGTCGGCGGTCGGGCCGCGGAACCCGGGCCAGTCGGCGGCGGGGAGTGTGAGTGCTAGTGCGAGTGCGAGAGAAGCAGACAGCAGGCAGCGGGTGCGCATGGGGTGGGTCCGTCGTCGGGAGGGCGGGATAGTTCAAGGGTAACGCCGGCGGGGCCGACCGCCTACACTGTTCCGCAGACCCACCTTTACCCCCGGCCGCCCCATGCCCGACCCGAACCCGGAGTTCGACCGCCTGCACAACCCCGCCGAGCTGCCGGGCTGGCGGCGGTGGGGGCCGTACCTGGCCGACCGCCAGTGGGGCACCGTCCGGGAGGACTACTCCCCGGCCGGCAACCCGTGGGCGTACTTCCCGTTCCCGCACGCCCACCGGCGGGCCTACCGGTGGGGCGAGGACGGCCTCGCCGGGGTGTCCGACGACGGCCAGCGGCTGTGCCTGGCGCTCGCCCTGTGGAACGGCAACGACCCGATCCTGAAGGAGCGGCTGTTCGGGCTGGCGAACGAGGAGGGGAACCACGGGGAGGACGTCAAGGAGCTGTACTACCACCTCGACGCCACCCCGACCCACAGCTACCTGAAGCTGCTGTACAAGTACCCGCAGGCCGCGTTCCCGTACGACCGGCTGTACGCCGAGGGCCGCCGCCGCGGCCGGCTCGACCCGGAGTTCGAGCTGATCGACACCGGGGTGTTCGACGCCGACCGGTACTTCGACGTGGAGGTCGAGTACGCCAAGGCCGGGCCGCGCGACCTGCTGATGCGGGTGACCGCCCACAACCGCGGCCCGGACCCGGCCGACCTGCACGTCCTGCCGACGCTCTGGTTCCGGAACTCCTGGAGCTGGGACGCGGACGCCCCCCGCCCGTCGATCCGGCCGGACGGCGCCGGGCTGCGGCTCTGCCACCCGGAGTGGGACGAGTACCGGTTCTGGGCCGAGCCGGGCGAACCCGGAGCGTCAGCGACGGGGTCACGCCACCCCGTCGCTGACGCTCCGGGTTCGCCACAGTACCTTTTCACGGACAACGAGACGAACACCCCGGCCCTGTTCCGGTCTCCGCCGCCGGCCGAGGCGTCCGGGTTCTTCAAGGACGGGATCGGCGCCTATGTGGTGGACGGGGACGCGGCCGCGGTCAACCCGGCCCGGACCGGGACGAAGGCGGCGGTCCACTACCGGCTGACGGTCCCGGCCGGCGGGTCGGTCACCGTCCGGTGCCGGCTGGCGCACGCCGCCGACCCGCCGGCGGAGCCGTTCGCCGGGTTCGACGAGCTGATCGCCACCCGGATCACAGAGGCGGACCGGTTCTACGACGCGGGGGCCGCCGAGCTGCCGGACGCGGACGCCCGGCACGTCCGCCGGCAGGCGGTCGCCGGGCTGATCTGGACGAAGCAGTTCTACGCCTACGACGTGTGGCGGTGGCTGAAGGGGGACCCGGCCCAGCCGGCCCCGCCGCGGGAGCGGAAGGGGCCGGCCGGGCGGAACGTGGACTGGGAGCACCTGAAGGCGGCCGACGTCATCTCGATGCCGGACAAGTGGGAGTACCCGTACTTCTGCGCCTGGGACACGGCGTTCCACGCGGTCGCGTTCGCCCCGTTCGACCCGGAGTTCGCGAAGGGGCAGCTCTTGCTCCTGTGCCGGGACTGGTACATGCACCCGAACGCCCAGCTCCCGGCGTACGAGTGGAACTTCGCGGACGCGAACCCGCCGGTCCACGCGTGGGCGGTGTGGCGGGTGTTCCAGATCGACCGGAAGCACCGGGAGACCCTGCGGAACGGGGTGTGCCCGCTGCCCGGGACCCGGCACGACCACGACCACGGGTGCGCCGACTGGCTGTTCCTGGAGCGGTGCTTCCACAAGCTGATGCTGAACTTCACCTGGTGGGTGAACCGGAAGGACGCCCAGGGGCGGAACGTGTTCCAGGGCGGGTTCCTGGGGCTGGACAACATCGGGGTGTTCGACCGCAGCCACCCGCTCCCGACCGGCGGGTTCATCAACCAGTCGGACGGGACCGCCTGGATGGCGATGTACTCCCTGAACCTGATGCGGATCGCCCTGGAACTCTCGACCCACGACCGGGCGTACGAGGAGATCGCGATCAAGTTCTTCGAGCACTTCCTCGGGATCGCGAAGGCGATGACGGACATGGCCGGCAAGGGCGTCGGGCTGTGGGACGAGGAGGACGGGTTCTACTACGACGAGCTGAACCTGCCGGACGGGCGGCTGGAGCGGCTCAAGGTGCGGTCCCTGGTCGGGCTGATCCCGCTGTTCGCGGTCGAGGTGCTGGAGCCGGAGCTGCTGGCCCAGGTGCCGGAGTTCGCGGCCCGGCTCCGGTGGGTGCTGGAGAACCGCCCGGACCTGTCCGACCTGGTGTCCCGGTGGTTCGAGCCGGGCCGCGGGGAGCGGCGGCTCCTGAGCCTGCTCCGCGGGCACCGGGTGAAGAAGGTGCTGCGGCGGATGCTGGCGGAGGACGAGTTCCTCAGCCCGTTCGGGGTCCGCGGGCTGTCCCGGTACCACCGCGACCACCCGTACCGGATCGAGGTGCACGGGCACGCGATCTCGGTCGGGTACGTGCCGGGGGACTCGGACACCGGGATGTTCGGCGGGAACTCGAACTGGCGCGGCCCGGTCTGGTTCCCGGTGAACTACCTGATCGTCGAGAGCCTGCAGAAGTTCCACTACTACTACGGGGACGACTTCCTGGTCGAGTTCCCGGTCGGGAGCGGGCGGCAGGTGACGATCCTGGACGTGGCGAAGGAGCTGTCCCTCCGGCTCACCCGGCTGTTCCTGCGCGGCGAAGACGGGCGGCGGCCGTGCTTCGGGGGCAACGAGAAGCTGCAGACCGACCCGCACTTCCGGGACCACCTGCAGTTCCACGAGTTCTTCCACGGGGACACCGGGGCGGGGCTCGGGGCGAGCCACCAGACCGGGTGGACGGCGCTGGCGGCGAAGCTGCTGAACCCGCGCCGCGGGGAGCGGCTGTACGACACCGGGTCGGTGGTGCTGCCGCCGGGGAGCAACGGGGTGGCGGTCGGGGCGCGGCCGGTGAAGCGGTGACCAGGCAGCGGAGGATGATCCACAGATTACGCAGATGACACAGATTGGAAGACAGAAGAGGTCCACCGTGGATCGCCCGGTGCTCCTCTTTCTCGGTCTTCCAATCTGTGTCATCTGCGTAATCTGTGGATCATCCTCTTCGGGTCACCGCACCGCCGCCCGGACGGTGTCCGGGTCGCGCTTCTCGGCCGGGAACGGGACGAACGTCCGCAGCTTCCCCGGCTCCTCCTTCGACAGAGCCCCGGCCAGCCCCGCCCCGCCCGGGGACGCCGCCCAGAACCCGCCGGCCGTCCACGCCACCCACTCCGACCCGGCGACGTACAGCGTCAGCGCCGGCTCCTCGGTGCCCGGGCGGTAGACGCGGACGAGCGGGTCGTAGAAGTCGTTCACCGCGAACACCCGCCCGTCGGCGCTCGGGGCGAGCGCCCAGCCGGCGTGCGGGTACCGGCACACCTGCTTCCCGGTCTTGGTGTCGTACCCGCCGTACCCGCCGCCGGTGACCAGCACCGCGTGCCCCGGGCCGACCAGCGTCGTCGCCTTGACGTCCTGGCAGTCCAGCTCCGGCTCGTACTCCAGCGGCACCGCCTTGCCGTTCGCGGTCGCCTTCGCCCGGTACCCGTCGTCGGTCAAGGTCACCCCGCCCCACTCGAGCCGCCGCCGGGTCACCGCCTTCGGGTCGAGCTTCGCCGGCTCCAGCTTGGCGAGGTCGAGGGCGGCGGCGACCGGGGCGTCCTTCCGGTACGCGGACGGGCCGGTGCCCCACGCCAGGACGCGGCCGCCGGCCCACCCGACGGCGTTCACCGCCGGCGACGCGGCCTCCACCCGCCGCACCGCCTTCCCGGTCGCCAGGTCGTGGACCGTGAACGCCACGTCCCCGGCCGTCAGCGCCCGCCGCCCGTCCGCGGAGAACCCGACGACGTTGCCCGACCGCGTCAGCCGGGCCACCTCCTTGCCGGCGAGTTCGTCGCGGACCGTGTAGGCGTCGTCCGTTCGCCACGCGGCGAGCAGCCGGCCGGCGGCGTCGAACGCGACGTGGTCGAGGAACCGGGCCGGGGTGATCCCGCCAATCCGCTGCCTCGGCGTGCCGTCGGCGGCGACCACCTCGACCGTCATCCGGTTCAGAGCGAGGAGCTTCCCGTCCGGCGACCACCGCGGCATCGACACCTGCTCGACCTTGCCGTCCGGGCGCGGGAGGTCGGAGATGAGCTTGCCGGTGGCCGCGTCGAACGTGCTCACCCCGGACCGCTTCCCGCCGTTGAAGTTCGCCATCGGCAGGGCGACGGTGAGCTTCGTCCCGTCGGGGGTGAACGCCATCCCGGCCGCCCGCATGTCGCGGTCGTACTTGATCTCGCACACCGGCTTCCCGGTGCCGACATCCAGGACGAGCACCGGGTGGCCCCCCGACGCGACGGCGACCCGCTTCCCGTCCGGGCTGAACACCGCGTCGGTGACGTCGAAGTCATGCCCGCCGACGACCCGGTACGTCCCGCGGTCCGGGGCGGCGAGCGGGACCAGGGCGAGCCTCCCCCGCGGCTCGTCGGGCGCGTGGAACGGGACGGCGAGCGTCTTCCCGTCCGGGGACAGCCACAGCGGGCTACCGAGGTAGGCCCCGCCGGTGTGCCGCCCGGCCGCCTCCGGCAGCCACAGCTCGGCGAGCGGGGTGCCGGTGTCCGCGGCCCACGCCCGGGCGCACCGGTCGGAGCCGAGGGTGACGACCGTCTTCCCGTCCGCGGAGATGGCCGCGACGAACCCCGGGCCGGGGTGCCGGCCGGGATTCAGAACGACGTCGGCGGCCGCCGCGGGGCCGGCGAGGACGAACAGAGCGGTTGCCACGAGTCGGGTCATGGGGCATCTCCCAACCGGTTCGCGACGCTTCGCAGAAGCGCCGCACCCCCCACTCCATTGCACCGCCGGCCCGGCGTCAATATCTTCTGCCCGGCGGCGAACCGATTGGCAGCCTTTCCCATCACCTCCGTCCCGGGGGCGGCCGTGGCGGCGATCGAGACGCGCGACCTGCGCAAGGACTACGCCCGGCTGCCGGCACTGAGGGGGGTGTCGCTGGCGGTCGAGCGCGGCCAGATCTACGGCCTGCTCGGGCAGAACGGGGCCGGGAAGACGACGCTCGTCAAGATCCTGCTCGGCATCGTCCGGCCCTCCGGCGGGGAGGCCCGGCTGCTGGGCGAGCCGGCCGGCCGGACCGAGGTCCGCCGCCGGGTCGGGTACCTGCCGGAGGACCACCAGTTCCCCGGGTACCACACCGGGTACTCGCTCCTCGACTTCTCGGCCGCGATGTACGGGGTGCCGCGGCGGGAGCGGCGGCGGCTCATCCCGGAGGTGCTCGGGGCGGTCCGGATCGCCGGGGCGGCCCGCAAGAAGATCAAGGGGTACTCGAAGGGGATGAAGCAGCGGCTCGGGATCGCCCAGGCCCTGCTCCACGGCCCGGACGTGATCTTCCTGGACGAGCCGACGGACGGGGTGGACCCGGTCGGCCGGCGGCAGATCCGGGAGCTGATGACGAAGCTGCGGGAGGACGGGAAGACGATATTCCTGAACTCGCACCTGCTCGGGGAGGTGGAGCAGGTGTGCGACCGGGTCGCCATCCTCCGCGAGGGGGAACTGGTCCGGGAGGGGACGGTCGCCGACCTGACCGAGCAGAAGGGGCGGTACGAGCTGCGGCTCGCCCCGGGCGAGGCGCTGCCGGAGGCGGGGGTGCGGCAACTCGGGTTCGAGGCGGCGGCCGCCGGCGACGGGTGGGTGGTCACCCTGCCGGCCGGGGCGGGCATCGACTCGGTGGTCCAACTGGTGGCGGCGGCCGGGCTGCACCTCCGGCACCTGGTGGAGAGGAAGGCGACGCTGGAGGACGTGTTCATGGCGGTGGCGGCCGGCGGGGACCCGGGGGGCGCGCGATGAAGTTCCTGACCGTGCTGAAGGACTCGTATCGGGAGGCGGTGGACGGGAAGGTGTTCCAGACGATGGTGGTGCTGGCCGGGCTGTTCGTCCTGTTCGTGGCGAGCATCTCGTACCGCCCGCTCACCCTCGAGGACGGGCTGAACCGGCGGTTCGGCGTGTTGAACTTCGCGTTCGAGTTGGGCAAGCAGCCTGGGGCTCCGCGTTTCGCGGTCGAGAACTACCGGATGACGAACGGGGCGGCGGTCCCGTGGGAGGGGGACTACGAGCTGGACGTCGTGGTTACTTGTTCGGACCAGCGGGCGCTCGACGACCTGCGGAGGCAAGGACTCCCGGTGACCGCGCCGGCGGTCGAGGCGCTGCTGACCGAGGAGTACTACTTCCTGTCGAACAGGACCGTCACCGAGGTCAAGGACGGCCCACCGGGGCAGGCCCGGTTCCGGGTCGCCACCCGCGGGACGACGGTGACCGAGCCGACCGCCTGGCTGCACGAGCCGACGGTCCTGTTCGCGGTCCCGGCCCCGATCTTCAACGGCACCCTGCGGGAGCTGGTGTACAAGGTCGAAAAGGTCCTGGTGAACGACGTCGGGGCGCGGATCCTGCTCTTGGTCGGGATCGTCGTCACCGCCGGGTTCGTCCCGAACCTGCTCCGGAAGGGGACGCTCGACCTCTACATCGTGAAGCCGATCGGGCGGGCGGAGCTGCTCGTCTACAAGTACGTCGGCGGGCTGCTGTTCGTCTTCCTGCTGACGACCCTGACGGTCGGCGGGGTGTGGCTGGTGATCGGGCTGCGGGCCGGGGTGTGGGCCCCCGAGTTCCTCCTCCTGATCCCGATCCTGACGCTGTACTTCGCCATCGTGTACGCCGTCTCGGTGCTGGTCGGGGTGCTGACCCGCAGCGCCCTGGTGGCCATCCTCGCCGCCCTCCTCGCCTGGGGGCTGCTGTTCCTCGCCGGGTACCTGAACGACAAGATCCGGGCGGCCCGGCAGGCCGAGGCGGAGGTCCGGCGGGCGATCGGGCGGGGCGATCCGGCCGGCGGGCACGAGGGGCCGTCGGCGCTCGGACTCCCGCGGTGGGTGGAGACCGGGCTGCACCGGCTGACCACGGTGCTGCCGCGCGGGTTCGACCTGGACACCCAGGCGAGCCGGGCGATCGCCCGCGGGGTGCTGACCGAGCAGGAGGTGAAGAAGGACCGGCTCGACGCCCCGCTCCCGTCGTGGGCGGAGACGGTCGGGGTGTCGGTCGGGTGGATCGCCCTGCTGCTCGGGCTGGCGTGCTGGCGGTTCGCGACCCGGGACGGGTAGCCGCGCCACCGCCCGTCCGAGCCCGAGCGCGAGCGAGGGTCGAGGTGGTCTCTCGCTCGCGCTCGGGCTCGGACGGGGTGACCGGAGGCCGTTACATGCTCCCCGCCGACGTGCTGCGCCAGGTCCGCCGGCTCCACCTCCGGGCCCGCCGGCTCGTCCAGACGCTCCTCGGCGGCGAGTACCACTCGGCGTTCAAGGGGGCCGGGCTGTCGTTCGAGGAGGTCCGCGAGTACCAGCCGGGGGACGACGTCCGGACGATCGACTGGAACGTCACCGCCCGGGTCGGGCACCCGTTCGTGAAGCGGTTCGTGGAGGAGCGGGAGCTGACCCTGCTGCTCGTCGCGGACGTGTCCGGGAGCACCCGGTTCGGGACCGGCCTGCTGACCAAGCGGACTGCCGCGGCCGAGATCGCGGCGCTCCTGGCCCTGTGCGCGGCGAGCAACAACGACCGGGTCGGGCTGGTCGCGTTCACCGACTCCGTCGAGCGGTTCGTCCCGCCGAACAAGGGGCCGCGGCACGTGCTGCGGCTGCTCCGCGACATCCTGGCGTTCGAGCCGAAGGGGGCCGGGACGGACCTCGCCGCGGCCCTCGACTACGTGGCCAAGGTGCAGCGGCGGCGGGCGGTGGTGTTCGTGCTCGGGGACTTCCACGGGACCGGGTACGAGCGGGCGTTCCGCCGGGCCGCCCGGAAGCACGACCTGATCGCGGTGCGGACGGCCGACCCGCGGGAGGCGGACTGGCCGGCGGCCGGGCTGGTCCGGTTGCGGGACGCGGAGACCGGGGCGGAGCGGCTGGTCGACGTGGGGGACGCGGCGGTGCGGGGGCGGTTCGCGACGCGGGCGGCGGACCGGGCAGCGGCGGTGACGAAGCTGGCTCGCGGGGCCGGTGCGGACCTGATCGAGGTCGGGACCGACGGGGACCACTTCGACGCCCTGCTCGGGTTCTTCCGGAAGCGCGACCGGCGGCGGAGGCACGGGTGAGAACGCCAAGGCGAACCCGGAGCGTGAGCGACGGGGTGGGCCACCGACACCCCGTCGCTCACGCCCCGGGTTCGCCGGGACGATTCGTCACCGTCGCAGCCCTCCTTCTCGCACCCACCCCCGTTCTCGCCCAGGACGTGACCGCCCGGGTCGCCGCCGACCGCACCAGCGTGCGGCTGTCGGAGTCCGTGCGGGCGACGCTCACCGTCGAGGGGCCGGCCCCGCTGCGCGTCGAGCCGCCGAAGGCGCCGCTCGACCCGGTGTCCGACCGGGACTGGAAGGTGCAGCCGGTCGGGCCGCCGGCGGTGTCCGCGGCGGCCGGCGGCCGCCAGACGTGGGCGCAAGCGTTCCGGCTCGACCCCTACGTCCCCGGGGAGAAGCTGCCGGTCGTGTTCGCGGCGGTGCGGGTGAACGGCCGGGAGGTGGCCCCCGGCGGGTTCGAGGTGACCGTCGTCTCGACCGTCGCGAAGACCGACCCGCCGCGCCCGGCGACCGGGATCGAGGAGTTGCCCCCGCCGCCGATTGACACCCCGGTGTCACCATCGCCGTGGTGGGCGGCCGGGGCGGTGGCCGTCGTGGCCCTCGCGGCGGTCGTGGCGTGGCGGCTGCGGCGGAAGCCCGCCCCGGTGCCGCCGGAGCTGTGGGCGGCCGCGGAGTTCGACGAGGTGGAGCGGGCCGACCTGGCGCCGGCGGCGCGGGTGGAGCGGGCGGCCGCGGTACTCCGCGAGTTCGTCGCCCGCCGGCTCGGCGTCCCCGCTCCGACGCTGACCACGGCGGAACTGCTGGCTGCGGTCGGGCAGGCGGGGCGGCCGGCCGGGGAGGTCGAGGCGCTGCGGGCGGTGCTCGACCGGTGCGACCGGTCGAAGTACGCCGGGGACGTACCGGCCGACGGCGGCCGGGAGGTGGTGGCCGAATGCCGGCGGTGGGTGGAGGTCGTCGGGCCGGCCGCGGGTCAACCGCCGCCGTAGGTCGCGGCCCAGGTGCCGAGCAGCCGGCACAGGTCGCCGGTGCCCAACTCTCTGCCGAAGTACCCGTCGAACCCGGCCGCCCCCTTCCCCGCCGCGAAGTCCGCCACGTACCGCTCGACCGTTTTCCGCGGGCACCCCGTGAGTTGCCGGATCGACTCGACCGGCTCGCCCCGCCGGTGCAGCGCCAGCACGAGGTGCGGCTTCCCCTTCGTGACCCGCCGCGGCTCGGTGAGGTACCGGTACGGCTTGCCGACGTACCGCGGGGCCGCCGGCACCCCCCTCGCCCGCTTCAGCGACAGCCCCACCCGCGACGTCGCGTACACCGCGTCCGCCCGCGGCTCCGCCCGGTCGCGGACGGACACCGGGCACGCCGGGTCCCACGCCTTCCGCCCCCCGACCGCCGCGTCCAGGGCCGCCACACTCCCCGACCCGGTCCGGGCCAGAAGGTGGTCGACCGTCAGCGACGGGCCGTCGATCAGCACGTCGTCCGGCCCGACCACCCCGCGGATCAGGACGCCGAAGAACGCGGTCCCGTCCCCGAGCGAGAGGTCCAGCCCCTTGAACGACCCGCCGCGGTACTCCCCGCGGGTCTTGTGGAAGTACCACCGCCCGTCCTCCAGCTGCACCGGGTCGCGGTGGGCGAACGGGTCGGGGTGGCCGGGGCCGTGGTAGTAGGCTTCGAGTTCGACGAACCGGTACCCGACCCCGTTCGCCACCAGGTCGGCCCCGTTCAGGAGGTGGGCGGCGACGGCGGCGAGCCACGGGCCGAAGTCGCCCTCGGCGGCGACGGGCGGCGGCTTGCGGCCGAGTTCGGGGAGTGTCGGCACGGGGTGACTCCGGCGGGGCGAGGTGCGAAGATATCCTACCCCGCCCCCCTGCCCCGCGTGTGCCGATGTCGATGCCCCCGTACCCGGTGACGTGCTACGCCCCGGGGTGTTCGCGACCGGCGGCGTTCAAGGTCGCGGCCCGGTGGAGCGACGGGCTGACGGACGAGCTGAAGACGTACGCGCTGGCGTGCCCGGACTGCCTGCCGGGGCTGTTCGCGGCGGCCGGGGTGAAGCGGGCGGCGTGCCGGCTGGCCCCGGGCGAGACGCTGGAAGCGCCCGGGGTGTACGAGCTGTGCCGCGGCGGCCGGGACACGGCCCTGACGCGCCGGCCGGACCTGGAAGGCGAGGCGTGAACCCCGGCCAGGTTCCGCGGTTACCGTCCCATGAAGATCGTCATCCCCGGCGGGTCCGGGCAGGTCGGCACCATTCTCGCCCGACACTTCTCGGCCGGCGGCCACGAGGTCGTCGTCCTGAGCCGCAGGCCCGGCCCTGCCCCGTGGAAGGTCGTCGCCTGGGACGCCGCCACCGCCGGGCCGTGGGCGGCCGAACTCGACGGGGCGGACGCGGTCGTCAACCTCGCCGGGCGGAGCGTCAACTGCCGGTACACCGCGGCGAACCGGCGCGAGATCGTCGACTCCCGCGTCCGCTCGACCCGGGCCGTCGGCGAGGCGGTCCGGGCCGCCGCCCGGCCGCCGCGGGTGTGGCTCCAGGCGAGCACCGCCACCATCTACGCCCACCGGTTCGACGCCCCGAACGACGAGGCGACCGGCGTCCTCGGCGGGACCGAGCCGGACCTGCCGGACACCTGGAGGTTCAGCTACGACGTCTGCCGGGCGTGGGAAGACGCGCTCGCCGCGGCGGACACCCCGGCGACGCGGAAGGTCCTGCTGCGGGCGGCGATGGTGATGAGCCCGGACCGCAGCGGGGTGTTCGACACCCTGCTCGGGCTCGTCCGCCGGCGGCTCGGCGGCCGGGCCGGGGACGGCCGGCAGTACGTCTCGTGGGTCCACGACCAGGATTTCTGCCGGGCGGTCGAGTTCTTGATCGCCCACGACCTGAGCGGGCCGGTGAACGTCGCGGCGCCGTGGCCGGTGCCGAACGTGGAGTTCATGCGGGCGCTGCGCAAGGCGTGGGGCGCGCGGTGGGGCCTGCCGGCCGCCCGGTGGATGGTCGGGCTCGGGGCGTGGGCGATGCGGACCGAGTCGGAGCTGGTGCTGAAGAGCCGGCGGGTAGTACCGGGCCGGCTGCTGGCGGACGGGTTCGGGTTCCGGTTCCCGGACTGGCCGGCCGCCGCCCGCGACCTGTGCCGGCGGTGGCGAGGCGGCGCGTGACCGGGCTCACTCCGGCTTCTTCGGCTCCTCGGGCGGGGCCGGGCGCGGGGCGGCCAGCGCCTTGTTCACCGTGTCCAGCAGCCGCTCCATCGCGAACGGCTTGCGGATGTAGTCGACCACCCCGAGGTACTCGGCGTACGCCTTGTGCCGGCTCCCCTCGTTCGCCGTGATCATGATGATCGGCGGGGCGTCGGTCTTCCCGCGGAAGTGCTCCAGCACCGGGTACCCGCCCATCCGCGGCATCATCATGTCGAGGATGACGAGGTCCGGCTGCTGGTTGTAGATCGCCTGCTTCCCCTGGTGCCCGTCGTGGGCCTGGATCACCTTGTACCCCTGCCGCTCCAGCACCGCCCGGACGCCCTCCACCAGCTCCCGGTCGTCGTCCACCACCAGGATCAGTTTCTGGTCCGCCATCGCCGGCCCTCTCGGTGTCCCGTCAACCATACCACCGGCCGCCGGCGGCAACAAGGAGACACCCCCGGCAAGCCGGGGGCTATGTCGGCAGCTGCTTCCCCCGGGCCGCCAGGATCCGCCCCAGGTTGTCGGCCGACAGCCGCGGGTCGTCGGTCAGGAGCGCCCCGAGTTCGGTCAGCACGAACCCCTCCAGGTCGTCCCCGGCCCACCCGTCGGCGACCAGCCGCCCGCCGATCTGCTCCAGCGCCCGGTCCCGCAGCTTGTCCGTCCGCCGGGTCAGCGTCCCCTCGTTCAGCCCGAACAGCTTCGCCGCCTCCCGCTGGCTCAGCCGGTACCGCCACCGCAGCCCGAGCAGCAGCCGCTCGTCGTCGTCGATCCCGGCCAGCCAGTCCCGGGCGGCCGACACGAACGCCTCGTGCCACCGCCCGCCCGGATCGGCCGCCGCCGGGGCCGGGTCCATCGGGACGGCCAGGTCGTCGTCCGGCAGGGCCGCCGCCCCGTGGTGCTGCCGGAGCTTCGACAGGTGCCAGTTCTGGAACACCCGGATCAGCCACGGGGCGAGCGGGCGGTGGCCGTCGTACCGGGCCAGCACCGGCAGCGCCCCGTCCGCCTCGGGGGCGATCAGGTTGCCCCAGAACTCGGTCACCGCCGTCTCCTGCCGCTCCTCGTCCCGCGGGTACAGCCGGACCGCCCGGGCCCGCAGGGCGTCCACCAGGAGGCAGTCGCTCCGCCCGGTCCGGGCGTTGAACAGCAGTTCCCAGGCGGCGTTCTGCCCCTCCAGGCAGCCGACGCACACGGCCCAGTCGACGGCGTACAGCCCCTCCAGGAACGCGGCCCACCCGACCGGCTCGGGGTTCTTCGGGAGGAGCAGCCGGAACGACCGCTCCAGGTGGGCGTGGAAGGTGGCGTCCGGGAGGCGGACGGCGGGCAGCTGAAGGCGGACGAAGTGGTACAGCAGGGCGGCGCGGGCCCGGTCGGCGCCGGTCTGGGGCGGGACGGTCGGGGGAGTGGTCACGGAACCCGCCCCGGGTCGGGGGCTCCTCGCGGCGGCCGCAGCAAGCATGTCACACCACCGGGTCGGGAGGATGCTCCTCACCCCGGGTAATCCGCGTCCCGCCCGCACCCGGCCACCGCCGGGCGGCGCGGGGTGCGGCCGGCGACATTATACGGGGCCCGGGCGGGTGAAGCCGGATCGACCCGGGGGGTCGTGAGGGGCGGGTCCGTGCGGATCGTGTGAACCCGCGGAATATCACTGCCCGTCGCCGGGACGGCCGGCTAAAGGTGATGTCGGCTAGGTCGCCCGGCCGTGTCATCCCCTGGAGGTGTCGCATGGGCAGGAAGGCGTTCGCCGAGTTCCTCGGCACGTTCTGGCTGACGTTCGGCGGGTGCGGCAGCGCCGTCCTCGCGGCCGCCGTGTTCATCACCGAGGGCGCGTCCCCGATCAACATCGGGATCGGCCTGGTGGGGGTGTCGCTGGCGTTCGGGCTGACGGTGCTGACGATGGCGTACGCGATCGGGCACATCTCCGGGTGCCACCTGAACCCGGCGGTCACCGTCGGGCTGGTGGCCGGGAAGCGGTTCCCGGCCGGGGACGCGCTGCCGTACATCCTCGCCCAGGTCGGCGGGGCGCTCGCCGGGGCGTTCGTCCTGTTCGCGATCGCCAGCGGGAAGGGCGGGTTCAAGATCGACGACGCGGCCGGGACGTTCGCCACCAACGGGTACGGGAGTTACTCCCCGGGCGGGTACTCGCTGACCGCCTGCCTGGCGGCGGAGGTGGTGCTGACCGCGTTCTTCCTCTTCATCATCCTCGGGGCGACGGACAAGCTCGGCCCGCCCGGGTTCGCCCCGATCCCGATCGGGCTGGGGCTGGCCCTGATCCACCTGATCGGCATCCCGGTGACCAACCTGTCGGTGAACCCGGCCCGGAGCACCGGCCCGGCGGTGGTGGCGGCGGTGAACGGCGTCAGCGCCCCGCTCACGCAGCTGTGGCTGTTCTGGGCGGCCCCGGTCGTCGGGGCGGCGGTCGGGGCGGTGGCGTACGGGGCGGTGTCGGGGCCGGAGAAGACGGTCGCAGCAACCCCGCCGCCGTCGGCGAGTTGATCGCAGCGCCTGTCGGGGAAAGTGGCACCGAATTCGCATCAACCTCGGCTACTGGGCGGGCCGAACCCGCCCCCGCCCCACGGAGTGACCACCATGCGGTTCCTCAGCCTGTTATTCCTGGTCGTGGTCGTGGGCCTGCTCGGCTACCTGAGCTACCAGAACAGCTACTCGACGCAGCTGACGGTCTGGGACCGGAGCTTCTCGGTGCCGATCCCGCTGCTGGTCGGGGCGGTGTACGTCCTCGGGATGCTGACCGGGGGGGCGGTGGTCGGGGCGCTGAAGCGGTCGTGGCAGCGGGTGACGGAGCCGGACCGGGCGTGACCGGGTGGGGCGACGGGCATCATGGCGGGCGGCGCCACGGGACGGGCGCCGCCCGCTCCGTTTCGGGACGTGGTACAATGCGGGCGGCAACGTCACCGCGACCGACGGGAGACCCGATGCATCCGCTCCGACCGCCGCTGAACCCCTCCCAGCTCGCCGCCCTGCGGCGAGAGGACGCCGTCCTGGACGCCGGGTACCCGGGACAGAACGTCGCCTACGTCGATACCTGGGACGGGGACTCCCTGACCCGCACGGTAGTCGCGGCCTCCGTCGACGTGGCCGAGTTCCACCGGGCCATGGCCGCCCTCCCGCCGGAGGTCCGCTCCCGGATCGAACTCGCCTCCATCACCGAGGCGGGGGTCGTCTCCGTCTGATCCGGCTCGGCCCCACCGGTGCCGCATGTCGTTCTCCACCCGGATCCAACAAGCCCTCCTCCACGGGGTGGAGTGTGCCCGGGCTTACGTCCGGCTCGTCGTTCTCGGTCCCGGGGGAGAAGTCGGCCAACGCTTCCGGTTCGACACCGGGGCCGACTTCACGACAGTGAGCGAGGACGTGGCGGCCGCGCTCGGACTTCCGGCGGGCGGCACTCCGACTCCGGTCGGCGGGGCGACCGGGACCGCCACCGGGCGGCTGGTCGATGTCACGTTCCGTTTCCCGCCGGACGCGGTCAGCGGTGCGGTTCGGGTCCCGGTGTCCTCGACCTGGCTCGTCCTCGGCGGCCGGCGGAACGTGGCCCTATTGGGGTTGCAGGACGTCCACCGGCACTTCACCCTCTCGACGGACGACGACTTCATGTACTTCGTCGCCCGGTGACGGCGGTCAGGCGTCGAAGTACAGGGCGAACTCGTACGGGTGCGGCCGCACCCGCACCGCCGCCACCTCCGTCTTCCGCTTGTACTCCACCCACGTCTCGACCACGTCCTCGGTGAACACCCCGCCCTGCAGCAGGAACTCGTGGTCCTTCTCCAGGGCCGTCAGGGCGTCGTCGAGCGTCTGCGGCACCCGCGCGAGGTCCTTCAACTCCTCCGGCGGCATGTCGTAGATGTCCTTGTCCAGCGGGGGGCCGGGGTGCGTCTTGTTCCGCACCCCGTCGAGCATCGCCATCAGCATCCCGGCGAACGACAGGTACGGGTTCGCCGCCCCGTCCGGCACCCGGTACTCCAGCCGCTTCGACTTGGCGCGCGACGAGTACACCGGGATCCGCACCGCCGCCGACCGGTTCCGCTGGCTGTACGCCAGGTTCACCGGGGCCTCGAACCCGGGCACCAGCCGCTTGTAGCTGTTCGTCGTCGGGTTGGTGATCGCGCACAGGGCCGGGGCGTGCTTCAGCAGACCGCCGAGGGCGTACAGGGCGGTGTCCGAGAGGCCCGAGTAGTCCCCGCCGGCGAACAGGTTGGTCCCGTTCCTCCACAGGGAGACGTGGACGTGCATCCCGCTCCCGTACTCGTCGAACAGCGGCTTCGGCATGAACGTCGCCGTCTTCCCGTGCCGCCGGGCGACGTTCTTCACCACGTACTTGTACTTCAGCACGTTGTCCGCCATCGGCACCAGGTCGTCGTACCGCACCCCGATCTGGCACTGCCCGCCGCCGGCCTTCTCGTGGTGGTGGCTCTCGACCGTGATCCCGCAGTCCATCATCGCCAGCATCATCTCGCTGCGCAAGTCGCTGACCGCGTCGGTCGGCGGGCACGGGAAGTACCCCTGCCGCGGCGGCACCTTGTACCCGAGGTTCGGCCGCTCGTCCCGGCCGGTGTTCCACGCCCCCTCGGCGCTGTCCACGTGGTAGAACGCGGAGTGGGTGGTCTGGTCGAACCGGACGTCGTCGAAGACGAAGAACTCGAGGGACGGGCCGAACACCGCGGCGTCGGCGGCGCCCGTGCTCTTCATGTAGTTGACCGCCTTCCGGGCGACGTTCCGCGGGTCCTTGCTGTAGTCCTCGCGGGTGAGCGGGTCCTGGATGTTGCACAGCATCGCCAGGGTGGTGTCCCGGGCGAACGGGTCGATGAACAGGGTGTCCGGCTGGGGGACGAGCAGCATGTCCGACTCGTTGATCGGCATCCACCCGCGGAGGCTCGACCCGTCGAACCCGATCCCCTCCTCGAACGCGTCCTCGTCGAGCGCCTCGGCCGGGATGGTGAAGTGCTTCCACAGCCCGGGGAAGTCCATGAACCGCAGGTCGACGGCCTTGACCTCGCGCTCGCGGAGCAGGGCCAGGACCTCGCGCGGGGTGCGGGCGGGTTCGCGGGCGGGCACGGGAAGGTCCCCCGGAAGTGGCGGGAACGGGCGGGCGGCGCGAACGCGGGGGAGGGGTGGCGCGTCCCGGTAGTTATACAACACCCGGCGGTTAGCGACGCATCGGAGATGCGTGATTAACCACCCAGGAGCCCCCCCATGCCCGCGTTCCCGATCCGCCGGGTCGTCCTGTACAAGCACGGGGTCGGGTACTTCGAGCGGGAAGCCGCGGTGGACGGGGAACAGGCCCTGTCGCTGTCGTTCAAGCAGCGGGAGGTGAGCGACGTGCTGAAGTCGCTGACCGTCCTCGACCTCGGCGGCGGGACGGTGTCGGCGGTCTCCTACGACTCGACCACCCCGGTCGAACAACTGCTGGCCGAGATCGCCCTGAGCATCCCGGACTCCGGCAGCCTGGTCGGGCTGCTGCCGCAGCTGAAGGGGGCGCGGGCGGCGGTGAAGCCGACCGGCGGTTCGCCGGTCCAGGGGGCGATCCTCGGCATCGACAAGTCCGAGACCCGGACCGAGTCCGGCATCCAGCAGACGGTCCGGCTGTCGCTCCTGACCGACGCCGGGGACGTTCGCACCTTCGACCTGTTCGACCTCGAACTCACCCTCCTCGACGACGGCATCCGCCGCGACCTCGACTTCTACCTGAAGACGCAGCTGGCGGCGAAGAAGAAGGACGCCCGGACGTTCACCCTGTTCGCGGCCGGCGAGGGGGCGCGGGCGGTGCGGGTCGGCTACGTGCTGGAGGCCCCGGTGTGGAAGGCGACGTACCGGATCCTGCTCGGCGAGGATGCCGGGCGAACCCGGAGCGTCAGCGACGGGGTGCGCCACCCCGTCGCTGACGCTCCGGGTTCGCCGGACCAGCCGCTGATCCAGGGGTGGGCAGTGGTGGACAACACCTCGGACGAGGACTGGGAGGACGTGGCCCTGACGCTCGTCGCCGGCTTGCCGGTGTCGTTCGCCCATGACCTGTACACCCCGCGGTACATCCGCCGCCCGGTGGTCGAGGTGCGGGAGACGACCGGCGTCCTGCCGCCGGTCGCCGAGGCCGGGGTGGAGTCCGTCGACTCGATGCTGATGGAGTTCGCCGCCCCGGCACCCGCGGCCGCCCCGAATGTCGCCGAGGACCTGCGCAAGATGCGGGCGAAGGGCATCAAAGTCGCCGCGTCCGGCATGATCGACGACGCCCCCCGCTCGGCCGTGTCGTCGGTCCAGGCCCAGACCCGGGAGCGGCAGGTCGGCGACCTATTCGAGTACGGGATCGAGAACCCGGTGACGGTCCGGCGGAACCAGTCGGCGCTGGTGCCGATCGTGCTCAAGCCGTTCGCCGGCCGGTCGGTGCTCCTGTACCAGAAAGCGGCCCGGCCGGAGAACCCGATCCGGTGCGTCGAGTTCGAGAACACCACGGGGCTGACGCTGGAGGGCGGCCCGGTCACGGTGCTGGAGCAGGGGAGTTACGTCGGCGAGGCGATGCTCGACACCCTGAAGCCGACCGAGAAGCGGCTCGTCGGGTACGCGGTGGAGTTGGCCGTGCGGGTGCTCGACAACGTCAAAAGCTTCCGCCAGCGGGTCGGCCGGGTGGTCATCCGCAAGGGCAGCCTCACCACCTACTTCGGCCAGGCGAGCCAGACCACCTACACCTTCAGCAGCAAGTCGGGCAAGGAGCAGACGCTGTACCTCGACCACCCCCGGCCGGGCGGCGACTGGGAGCTGTTCGACACCCCGGACGCCCACGAGGTGACCGAGAACCACTGGCGGTTCAAGCTGACGCTGCCGCCGAATAAGGCGGCGAAGTTCGTGGTGCGGATGCAGCAGCCGCAGAGCCAGAGCTTCGCCCTGAACGGCGTCACCGACGCGCAACTGGCGGCGTGGATCGACTCGCGCTTCATCGACAAGCGGACGGAGAAGGTGCTGCGCGACTCGTTCGCGGTGCGGCGGGAGATCGCCGGGTTCGAGGAGACGCTCCAGCAGCTCGCGGCCGAGCGGCAGGGCATCCACGCGGAGCAGAAGCGGATCCGGGACAACCTCGGGGCGCTCGGCGACCGGGCGAGCGAGAAGGAGCTGCGGGAGCGGTTCGTCCGGACGCTCGGGGGGCAGGAGGACACCGGCTGGAGGAGATCGGGCGGGCGGAGAAGCAGGCCCAGGCCGGCCGGGACGCCGCCCGGGCGCGGCTCGACGCCGTGCTCGGCGGGCTGGAGTTCGAGGCCGCCGTGGCGGAGTAGAACACCGGGATGGCGAAGGCGTTCGACGCGACCCTGAACACCCTGATCGACGACCACCTCGCCGACTGGGCCGGGTTCCTGGCCGCCCGGTGCGGGGTGCCGCCCGGCCCGGCCACGCCGCTGGACACCGACCTGTCGGCGACGCTCCAGGCCGACCGACTGTTCCGGGTGGACGGCCCGATCCCGGCGGTGCTGCACCTGGAGCTGGAATCGACGGGCCGGCTCGGCATTCCGGAGGAGTTGCTGCGGTACAACGTCGCGGCGCGGGCGGCGGTCGGCGGCCTGCCGGTCCACAGCGTGCTGATGTTACTCCGGCCGAAGGCGAACGCGACGGACCTGACCGGGACTCTGGAGCTACCCGGGGCCGACGGCCGACCGTACCTGACGTTCCGGCACGCGGTGGTGCGGGTGTGGCAGGAGACGGTGGCCGACCTGCTCGCGGCCGGGCCGGGATTGTACCCGCTGGCGCTGCTGACGAACGAGGCGGCCGGGGACCTGCGGGCCGGGTTCGTCCGGTTCCGGGACCGGTTGCGGTCGGACGAGATTCCGGATAACCTGGAGCGGGTGCTGTTCGAGTACACCTACGTGCTGTGCGGGCTGCGGTACACCGCCGAGCAGATCGACGCCCTCTACCGGGACCTGAGCATGACCCTGGAAGACTCGACGACGTACCAACTGCTCGTGAATCGCGGCCGAGCCGAGGAGGCGCGGGGGATGATCCTCTTGATCGGCGGGCAACGGTTCGGGGCGGCACCGGAGGCGGTCGCGGCGGCGGTTCGCGGGATCGCCGACCGGGACCGGCTACAGCGCCTCGCCGGCCGGCTCCTCGACGCCACCGACTGGGACGACCTGCTCGCCACCCCGTGACTTCCCGCCGACGGTCCGCACCGTGGAGGTGACCGGGACATGTCGGAAACCGACGACGATGATTCGGTCGCGTACGAGATCATCCTCGGGATCGGAGGGCACCGGTTCGGGCCGCCCTCGGCCGCGGTCCAGGCGGCGGTCCGCGGGATCACCGACCCTCAACGGTTCGCGCGGGTCGCGGCCCACCTCCTCCTCGCCTTCGACTGGGACGACCTGCTCGCCACGCCGTGACCGGCGGTTCGCCCCAAACGCCCGGCGGGCGAGTGGCGTATACTGAGGGGGTACGCCCGCTCCCGCTCGCGCCGCACCCCGGGGAGTCCGGCCCATGTCCCAGGCGATCGCCGACCCGGCCGAGCTGCGCCGGTTCGCCGCCAACCTGAAGCGGTTCAACGCCGACCTCCAGGCCGGCCTCGCCGGCCTGCACGGCCAGCTCATGGGCCTCGGCGACTCCTGGCGGGACCAGGAGCACGACCGGTTCCGCCAGGAGTTCGAGGCCACCATGCAGGTGCTCGAGCGGTTCCTGGAGGCCGGCGAGGAGCACATCCCGTTCCTCCTCCGCAAGGCCGAGCGGGTCGAGGAGTACCTGTCCCAGAGGTGAGCGGGGCCGAAATGGAAGCCGCCGACGTCCGCTCCATCGACGCCGTCCGCGACTGGCACGCCGCCCTGGCCGGGTACGGGGAGATGCTGGCCGAGGCCCTCGCCGGCGTCGGCCTCGAACTCCGCCGGGCCCACGACTGGGTCGGGGACCAGCTCGCCCGGTGGCAGCGGGCCGTCCGGGAGCGCGAGGACGACGTCACCCGGGCGAAGGCGGAGCTGTCCCAGCGGAAGTTCCCGAACTGGGACGGCCGCGAGCCCGACTGCACCGTCCAGGAGAAGAACCTGCGGCTCGCGAAGGCCGAGCTGGAGCACGCCGAGGAGCAGGTGGTGCGGTGCCGGCGGTGGCTCGGCCGGCTCCCGAAGCTGATCGACGAGACGTACGGCGGGCCGTCCCACCGGCTGGCGAACGCCCTGGAGGCGGAACTGCCGAAGGCGCTGGCCGACCTCTCCCGCCGGATCGCCGCCCTGGAAGCCTACGCCGGGCTGCGGCCCGACTTCGCCCCGACCCCGAGCGTCCCGCCGCCCCCGGCCCCCGCGCCGCGGGCGGAGTAGGGGGTAGGGTGGGCCGCCCGGCTCTGCGGGCGAGTCCCACCGCCCCCGGTGAGAAGGTGGGACTCGCCCGCAGAGCCGGGCGGCCCACCCTACAGAAGCCGGAGAGCGCCCGTGCGGTTCGGCACCACCCGCAGCCAGATCTACGACGCCCAGAAGACCGCCCGCGCCCACTGGGCGGCGACCGAGGCCGACTGGGACGACGCCGTCCGCCGGGAGCACGGCGAGCGGGTGGTCGAGCCGCTGGACGCGGCCGTGTCCGAGGTGCTCCGGGCGGTCGACCTCCTGACCACCCTGTTCGTCCAAATCCGCGAGGAGTGCGAGTACCCGGGTTCCTGACCGATCACCCCCACCCTGCACCCCATGACGCCCGTCCTCCTCACCTGTCCGTGCGGCCGTTCCTGGGAGCACCACGCCCCCGGCCCGCCCCCCGCCGACCCCCGGGTCGACTGCCCGGCCTGCCGCAGCACCGTCGCCCCGCCGCCGGCCGTCCCCGGGTTCGAGATCCTGGAGCAGGTCGGCCGCGGGAGCATGGGGGTGGTGTACAAGGCCCGGCAGGCCGGGCTGAACCGGGTCGTCGCCCTGAAGGTGATCCCCCCGACCCACCTGGTCGTCCCGGGCCGGCGGGAGCTGTTCGCCCGGGAGGTGCGGGCGGCCGGGCGGCTCGACCACCCGAACATCGTGACCGTGTACCAGACCGACCTGGACGGGCCGCTCCCGTACCTGGCGATGGAGTACGTCCCCGGGACCGACCTGCGGAGGCTGGTCGCCGACCGCGGGCCGGTCCCGGTCGCCGACGCCGTCGAGTACGCCCGGCAGGCGGCGGAGGGGCTGCAGCACGCCCACGAGCAGGGGCTGGTGCACCGGGACGTGAAGCCGTCCAACCTGATGGTCACCCCCGCCCCCGGCACCCCCGGGGACGCCCGCCCGCCGCGGGTCAAGGTGCTGGACGTCGGGCTGGCCCTGGTCGCGGCCGACCTGTCCGGCGAGGACGGCGGGTTCCTCGGCACCCCCGACTACGTCGCCCCCGAGCAGGCCGGGGACGGCCGCCGGGCGTCCGCCCGGAGCGACCTCTACAGCCTCGGCGCCACCCTGTACTACCTGCTCACCGGAGAGAACCCGTTCCCGAACCGGACCCTCGGACAGAAGCTCCGCGGGCAGGCCGCGGACAAGCCCCCGCCCCCGTCCCGCCGGCGGCCGGAGGTGCCCCCGGACCTGGACGCGGTCGTCCAACTGTTGCTCGCCCCTGACCCGGCCGGCCGGTTCCGGACCGCCCGGGAGGTGGCCGCCGCCCTGGCCCGCGTCCGCGCCCCCGGCTCCGGATCCCGGGCCGGGCGCGGCCCGACCCCGCGACACGCCGACACAACCCGACCGCACGGGATGACCATGTCCGAGAACTTCTTCGACCGCGGGCGGGCGGCGGTGGCCCGGCTGAACGAGGCGGTCACCGCCCGGGTGGCGGCCGAGGCCGACCTGTCCGGGGTGTACGCCGCCGCCGCCGGGGCCGCCGACCGGGAGGTGGCCCGGGTCCGGAAGGCGAACGCCGCCGCCCGGGCGGCCGACCTCAGGCAGGCGGACGAGGCCCGGGCGGCCGAGGCCGCCGCCACCGCCGCCCGGTACGACGAGGAGGAGGCGGCCGCCGACCGCGCCCGGGACGACCGCCGGCGGGTCACGAGCGAGAAGTTCAAGGCGGCCAGCGACCGCGGGCGGGCCGAGTACAACGACCGCGTCTGGCACACCGACTCGATGCTCGAGGCCGGGGAGAAGTCCGCCCGGGAGCAGCAGGAGGCGCTCAAGCGGAAGGCCGCCGGCGGGGCGGAGCGGGTCGAGGAGTTGTGGGCCGAGGCCGCCCCGGTGCTGGCCGGCGGCCGCGTCGCCCGGGCCGACATCGAGGCCGCCGACGACCCGGCCCCGCCGGACGACGACGACCCGATCAGCCGGTTGAACAAGGCCCTGGAGGCGGCCGAGGCGGACCTGGCCGCCGCGACGCGGCTGCGGTCCCCGCGGCTGGCCAGCCCGAGCGGGCTGGGCCTGTTCGTCGGGGCCGCCGCCCTGCTCGGGGCGTCGTCGGCCGCCGTCCTCGACCCGTCCGCGGCCGCCGGGGTGGCGGCCGCGTCCGCCCTGCTCCTCGGCGGCGGGGGGTGGGTCGCGGTGCGCGGGCACGCCCACCAGGCCACCCTCCGGGCCGGGAAGGTGTTGGGCCGCAGCCTCGCCGCCGCCGCCCGCGCCGCCCGCCTGCTGGACGAGTACGCCGACGCCGAGTATGCCGCCGAGCACGCCCGGCTCGCCGAGTACCACGCCCGGAAGCGGAAGGAGGCCGACGACCACTACCTGCCGCTGTTCGACCGCCGGCGGGCGCAGTACGACGCGGAGGTCGCCCGGGCCGAGGCCGAGCACGCCGCCCAGACCGAGAAGGTCCGCCGCCGTCGGGCGGCCGAGACCCGGGCCGAGGAGGAGGTGTACCGGGATCGGCGGGCCGCGATCGTCGCCCGGTACGACGCCGAGCTGAAGGCCGCCGAGGACGCGGCCGCCGCCCGGGTCGCCGCCGCCGCCGCCGTCCGGGACGAGGGGTGGGACCGCCTCGCGGCCGACTGGGCGGACGCCGCCGGGGGCGTGGCCGGGACGTTCGCGGCCCTCCGGGCGGAGGGCGCCGACCTGTTCCCGCCGTGGGACGCGGTCGCCCGCGGGTCGCGCCCGCTGCCCGACGCGGTCCCCGCCGGCGTCCGGTTCGGCGAGTGGCGGGCGGACCTCCGCGCCCTGCCCGACGGCATGCCCGCCGACCCCCGCCTCGCCCCGCCGGCGAACCTCGACGGCCCGGTCCCGGCGTTCCTGCCGTTCCCCGACCGGTGCTCGGTCCTGCTCCGCGCCCGCGACGACGGCCGGGCGGTGGCGGTGAACGCCCTGCAGGCGATGATGCTCCGGTTCCTGACCGGGCTGCCGCCGGGGAAGGTGCGGTTCACCATCGTCGACCCGGTCGGGCTGGGGGACAACTTCGCCGCGTTCATGCACCTCGCCGACTACGACGAGAAGCTGGTCACGTCGCGCATCTGGACCGAGCCGGCCCAGGTCGAGCAGCGGCTGACGGACCTGACCGACCACATCGCGAGCGTGATCCAGAAGTACCTCCGCAACCAGTACCGGACGATCGAGGACTACAACCGGGCGGCCGGGGAGGTGGCGGAGCCGTACCGGGTCCTGGTGGTGGCGAACTTCCCGGCCGGGTTCACCCCGGACGCGGCGAAGCGGCTGGTGAGCGTCGCCCAGAGCGGGCCGTCGTGCGGGGTCTGCACCCTGGTCAGCATGGACACCCGGGCGACGATGCCGCGGGACTTCAGCCCGGCCGACCTGGACGCGGCCAGCTTCACCCTGACCTGGAAGGACGGGGCGTTCGTCCCGAAGGACCCGGTCCTCGCCGCGTTCCCGCTGGCCCTCGACCGCCCGCCGGAGGTGGACGCCGTCGGCCGGGTGGTGCAGCGGGTCGGGCTGGCGAGCAAAGCGGCGGCCCGGGTCGAGGTGCCGTTCGAGTACATCGCCCCGGCCCCCGGCGCGGAATGGGCCGGGGACGCCTCGAAGGGGTTCGACGTGCCGGTCGGCCGGGCCGGGGCGACCCGCCGGCAGATGTTCGCGCTCGGCCGCGGCACCGCCCAGCACGCGCTCGTCGCCGGCAAGACCGGGTCCGGGAAGTCCACGCTCTTGCACGCCCTGATCACCAACCTCGCGCTGACGTACAGCCCGGACGAGGCGGAGCTGTACCTGATCGACTTCAAAGAGGGTGTCGAGTTCCAGTGGTACGCGACGTACCGGCTGCCGCACGCTCGGGTGGTGGCGATCCAGAGCGAGCGGGAGTTCGGGCTGAGCGTCCTGCAGCGGCTCGACGGCGTCCTCCGGGAGCGCGGCGAGAAGTTCCGGGACACCGGGGTGAACGACCTCGCCGGGTACCGGGCCGCCCGGCCGGGCGAGAGGACGCCGCGGATCCTGCTCGTCGTCGACGAGTTCCAGGCGTTCTTCACCGAGGACGACAAGCTGGCGCAGGAGGCGGCGCTCTTGCTCGACCGGCTGGTCCGGCAGGGGCGGGCGTTCGGGCTGCACGTCCTGCTCGGGTCGCAGACGCTCGGCGGGGCGTACTCGCTCGCCCGCAGCACCATCGACCAGATGGCGGTCCGGGTCGCGCTGCAGTGCTCGGACGCCGACGCCCAACTGATCCTGAGCCGCGACAACACGGCGGCCCGGCTGCTGTCGCGGCCCGGCGAGGCGATCTACAACGACCAGAACGGCCTCGTCGAAGGGAACGACCCGTTCCAGGTGGTGTGGCTGTCGGAGGAGAAGCGGGAGCAACTGCTGTCGGAACTCCGCGACCGGGCCGGGGACCGGTACCCGCCGCCGCTGGTGTTCGCCGGGAACACGTCCGCCGACCTGGCCGAGAACCGGGCGGTGGCGCGGCTCCTGGACGCCCCGGCGGTGGCGAAGGCGCCGGCGGCGTGGCTCGGCGACCCGGTCGCGATCAAGGACCCGACGGCGGCGGTGTTCCGGGCGGCCGGCGGGTCGAACCTGCTGGTGATCGGGCAGAACGAGGAGGCGGCCCGCGGGCTGTTCGCCGCCGCCGCGGTCGCGCTCGCCGCCCAGACCCGGCCGGACGGCGGCCCGGCGCTGACCGTCCTCGACGGCACCCCGGACGACGCCGAGGGGGCCGACGACCTGCCCCGGCTCGCCGCCCGGTTGCCCGGGGGCGTCGCCCCGTCGCGGCCCGGGTTGGCGGCCGCGCTCGCCGAGTTGGCCGCAGAGGTGGACCGCCGGCAGAAGGGGGCCGCGGGGCCGCCGCGGTTCCTCTTCGTGTTCGGGCTGCACCGGCTCCGCGAGTTGCGGAAGGCGGACGACGACTTCGGGTTCGGCCGCCGCGGGGCGGAGCGCGAGCCGTCGCCGGCGGAGCGGCTCGCGGCGATCCTCCGGGACGGCCCGCCGGTCGGGGTCCACGTCCTGGCGTGGTGCGACTCGGTGGTCAACCTGAACCGGGCGGTCGACCGGCCGCTGACGCGCGAGTTCGGGATGCGGGTCTTGTTCCAGATGAGCGCGGCCGACTCCAGCACCCTGATGGACACCCCGGCGGCGTCGCGGCTCGGGCGGAACCGGGCGCTGTTCCTGCAGGAGGAGCAGGAGCGGCCGGAGAAGTTCCGGCCGTACGGGGTGCCGCCGGCCGACTGGGTGGAGCGGGCGTGCGACCGGCTGCGGGCCGGGGTCGGGTTGAACCGGGAGGCGGCGGGGGTTTAGATTCGTGGGCGAGGCACTCCTGCCTCGCACCGGCGGCGAGGCAGGAGTGCCTCGCCCACCAGGAAGAAGGGGGCACGGATGCCGAAGGCCGCTCCGCCGCGGGTGGCGGTGGTCGGGGCCGGGCCGGTCGGGCTGGAGGCGGCCCTTTACGCCCGGGCCTGCGGCCTGCCAGTCGCGGTGTACGACCGCGGCGGGATCGCCGACCACGTCCGCCGGTGGGGCCACGCCCGGCTGTTCACCCCGTTCGGGCTGACCGTCACCCCGCTCGGGCTCGCCACCCTCCGCCGCGAGAAGCCGACCCGCGACCTGCCGGCCGACGCCGACCCCGTCACCGGTCGGGAGTTCCGCGACGCCTACCTCGTCCCGCTCGGCGAGTCCGAGCCGCTGCTCGAAAGCCTCCACCTCGAACACGCCGTCACGCACGTCGGCCGGGCCGCCGACGGGAGGGCGTTCCGCCTCCTCGTCCGGGCCGCGAACGGCCGCGAGCGGCTCGACACCGCCGACGTCGTGCTCGACTGCTCCGGGACGTACGGCACCCCGAACTGGCTCGGCGACGGCGGCGTCCCGGCGGTCGGCGAGTTGGCGGCGCGGCCGCACGTCGCCGCGGGGTTGGAAGACGTGGCCGGGGAGCGGAAGGCCCACTACGCCGGCCGGAGCGTGGCGGTGGTCGGGGACGGGTACTCGGCGGCGGCGACCGTGTGCGCCCTGGCGGCGCTCGCGGAGGAGCACCCGGCGACGTGGGTGGTGTGGCTCACCCGCGGGCCGCGCGGGCAGCCGCTGCCGCGGGTCGCCAACGACCCGTTCCGCGAGCGCGACCGGCTCGCCGCCCGGGCCAACGCCCTCGCCACCCGCTGCGACGGCAACCTCGAGTTCCACCCGCAGACCGTCCTCGACGAGGTCGTCTGCCACGGCCCCGACCAGGGCTTCCGCCTCGCCGGCCGGTCGAGCGGGAAGCCGGCGGCGTGGGAGGTGGACCGGCTGGTCGCGGCCGTCGGGCACCGGCCGGACGGCCGGCTCGCGGCGGGGCTGCGGGCGGACGACCCGGGGTACGTGGTGCTCGGGGCGAAGGCCGGCGGCCCGGGGTTCCTCCTCCGCGACGGGTTCGACCCGATCCGCCGCCTGTTCGCCCACCTCACCGGCAACCCGCGGCTCGATCTCTACGCGAAGAAGGCGGCATGACGGTCGTCACCGGCGGGGCCGGGTTCATCGGGTCGCACCTCGTCCGGCTGCTGGTCAGCCGCGGCGAGCGGGTGCGGGTCGTGGACCGGCCCGGGGCGGCGCTCGACCACCTGCCGCTCGCCAAGATCGACGTCGCCCCGGCGGACGTCCGCGACCCGGCCGCCGTCCGGCGGGCGCTGGGCGGGTGTTCGGTCGTCTACCACCTCGCCGCGAACCCGCAGCTGTGGACGCGCCGCCGGGCCGACTTCCACCGGGTCAACTACCTCGGCACGGTCCACGTCCTCGGGGCGGCGCTGGCGGCCGGGGCGCGGCGGGTGCTGCACACCAGCACCGAGAGCATCCTGACCCGGGCCGGGCGGGCCGCCCCGGTCGCCGAGGACGGGGACGTGCCGGCCCGGGACGTGGTCGGGCCGTACTGCCGGTCGAAGTGGCGGGCGGAGCGGCACGCCTTCCACCTGGCCCGCGGCGGGGCCCCGGTGGTGGTGGTGAACCCGACCCTGCCGGTCGGCCCCGGCGACCGCGGGCGGTCCCCGCCGACGCAGATGATGCTCGACTTCTGCCGCGGGAAGCGGGCCGCGTACCTCGACGCCGACCTGAACCTGATCGACGTCCGCGACGTCGCCGCCGGAATGGCGGCGGCGATGGAGAGGGGGCGGCCCGGCGTCCGCTACCTGCTCGGGGCGGAGAACTGGTCGGTCCGGTCCGTGTTCGGCTACCTCGCCGCGCTGACCGGGCTACCGCCGCCGCGGTGGCGGGTGCCGTACCCCGTCGCGCTGGCCGCCGCCTACGTCAGCGAGTTCGCGGCCGACGTGTTCACCGGGGTGGTCCCGGCCGCGACGGTGACCGGGGTGAAGCTGACCCGCCGGCGGATGCACTTCGACGCCTCCCGCAGTCTGGCGGAGTTGGGGGTGACGCCGCGGCCGGTGCGGGACTCGGTCGCCGAGGCGGTGGCGTGGTTCCGGGAGGTCGGGTGGCTCGCGCCGGCGGGGTGACCGGCCGGCGCGTTCGTGCTAACCTTACGCCGCGTCCCCCGTGTCACCCGGAACCCGCCATGCCCCGCACCCGCCCCCGCGACGACGAGGACGATGACGACGACCGCCCCCGGCCGCGCAAGAAGAAGCGCCGGCGGCGGGGCGGGTCCAGCCACACGGCGGCCTGGGTCATGGGCGGCACGGTCCTCGGCCTCGCCCTCGTGGCGGTGATCGTCGTCGTGATCCGGTCGTCCCGGGGCGACAACGCCGATGCCAAGAAGCCTCAGAACACCGGCGACGCCATCCGGGACGCCCGCGACCGCCTCCCCGACCCGGCCGACGGCGTGATCGCGTTCGACACGGCGTTCCCGCCCGCGCACTGGACGCACCAGGACTTCGCCGACTTCCTCCGCTCGCAGAAGGTCGGGGTGGCGATCCGGCCCGACCCGGCGCTCCGCAGCCCGCACGGCGAGGGCGTGTGGTTCGAGGACACGCGGGACCTGAAGCGGGGGAACCGGAAGGGGCGGCTCCGCGTCTACCGCTGCCCCACCCACCGGGACGCGCTCCGGCAGGTCGCGGCCATGCGGCCCGAGGTGTGGCTGCCGTACGCCGCCGGCAACTTCGCGATCGGGTTCGACTCCAAGGACGACGTGACCGACGAGGACCTGGAGTTCAGCACGCACCTGAAGGGGGCGTTCTTCAAACCGCGGCCGTGATCGGTCGGCCGGCACAGCCGGCCCTACTTGAGCAGCCGCAGCCGGGCCATGTTCAGGGCGAGCTTCGCGGTCCGGCTCATCACCTCGTACCGGGTGCCGAGCCAGCCGAACCGCGTCACCTCGGTCCCGCCGGCGTGGGCCAGCGCGACGTAGGCGGTGCCGACCGGGTCCGCGTCGGTGCCCCCGGTCGGGCCGGCGAACCCGGTGGTCGCGACCCCGAGGTCGGTCCCGAACCGCGCCCGCACCCCCTCCGCCATCGCCCGCGCCACCGGCTCGCTCACCGCCCCGAACCGCTCCAACAGCTCCGCCGGCACGCCCAGCTCCCGGGCCTTCACCGCGTCGGTGTACGCCACCACCCCGCCGCGGAAGACGTCGCTCGCCCCGGGGATCAGGCACACCCGGTGCGCCACCAGCCCGCCGGTCAGGCTCTCGGCGGCCGCCAGCGTCCGCCCCGTCTCGCGCAACAACCGGACCACCGCGTCCTGCAGCTCCTCGTCCTCCGCCCCGAACACCAGCTCCCCCAGCCGCCCCCGGATCGTCGCCTCGACCGGCGCGACCTGGGCCTGCGCCTCGGCCAGCGACCCGGCCTGCGCCAGGATGCGGAGTGACACCACGGCGTCACTGACCGTGATGCCGACCTCCGGGACGTGCCCGCGGCGGGTCAGGTCGGCCACCTTCTCCTCGACCGCCGACTCGCCCCACCCGAACGTGTTCACCTTCCGCTGGATGAACACCCCGCCGCCGACCCCCATCGTCAGCAGCCGCGGCCGCACCTGCTCCTCGTACATCCGGAACATCTCGCTCGGCACGCCGGGCATGGCGACGACGGCCGCCCGCCCGACCGTCGCCCACACCCCGGGGGCGGTGCCGGCGGCGTTCGGGATCGCCTCCGCCCCGCGCGGCAGCAGTGCCTGCACCCGGTTCCGGTCCGGCATCACCCGGCCGCGGCGGGCGAACATCCCCTGGATGTGCTCCAGCGACGGGCCGTGCTCCTCCAGCGGGACGCCCATGACGCCGGCGATCACCTCGCGGGTCAGGTCGTCGAGGGTCGGGCCGAGGCCGCCGGTCGAGACGACGAGGTCGGCCCGGCCGCAGGCGGTGCGGAACACGGCGAGGTTGTCGGCGAGGTCGTCGGCGACGGTGGTGTGGAACCCGACCGGGACGCCGATCTCGGCCAGCCGGCGGCTCAGCCACTGGGCGTTGGTGTCCAGGTTCTGCCCGCTGGTCAGCTCGGTCCCGACGGAGATGATCTCGGCCTTCATGACTCGGGCGGTCGCGGGGTGGTGGGGTTGACGCCCCCGGGAGCCGTCGGTATGGCCGGCGGCACTATGAGAACATCCTATTGGTTGGTCACGGCCGCGGGCCTCGCCGCGGCCGCGGGGGTGGTGTACACCCAGTACCCGGGGCGGTCCGGGGCGCGGGAGCTCCCGCCCACCCCGGCCTACCCGCTCCAGGCGCTGCCGCCGCGGTTCGGGCCGGCGGAGGTGCAGCTCCCGCCGGTCGTCACCCCGCCGGACGCCCCGCCGCTGATCCCGGTCGCGGTCCGGCCGCTGCCGGCCCCGCCCGCACCGGCCGTCCCGGTGCCCCCGGTGCTGCCCGCCGTCCCGGTGCCATCGCCGGTGGTCCCGCCGCCCAGCCCGCCGGTCGTGCTGCCCGCCCCGCCGCCGGCGGTGCCGCCGCCCGCCCCACCCGCGCTGCCGCCCGCGCCGGTCGTGCCACCGGTCGCCCGGCCGGCCCCGGTCGTGCCGGTCCCGGTGCCCCCGCCGGCGGTCGCGGCACCGCCCGCCGCCCCGCCGGTGACGGCGCCGACCCCGGTCCCGGTCTTCCCGCCCTCCCCGACCCTGCCGGTGCTCGACCCGGTGCCGTTCGCCTCCGAGCGGCAGGTCCCGCCGCCGGCCGCGGTGGTGCCGAAGCCGGCCCCGCCGCCGGAGCCCGTCGCCCCGCCGCCGGCCCTGCTCCCGCCGCCGCGCCGCGAGGTGCCGCCCCCGGCCCCGGTCGCGGCGAAGGAGGACAAGAAGTACGTCGTCCTGAAGGGGGACAAGTTGATCGAGGCGTCGGCGGTGACCGCGGCCGGGGACAAGGTGGTCGTCCGGCAGGGGTCGGTCGACCGCCCGCACCCGAAGGCGGACGTGCTGTTCGTCGGCGAGAGCCGGGACGAGGTTCACCGGTTCATGGCGTCCCGGGTGGCCGCGGAGGACGCGGCCGGGCGGGTCAAGGTGGCCCGGTGGCTGATGTTCGCCGGCCTCCGAGAGCAGGCCCTGGCCGAGGCCCGGCAGGTCGCCCAGGTGCACCCGGCCCACGCCCCCGCGGCGGACCTGGTGCGGTCGCTGGAGGAGTCGCTCCGACAGTTCCCCGCCGACGGGTCGGCCCCGGTCGTGGTGGCGGCCAAGCCGGCGGCCGCGGCGGCGCTGGAACCGGACGGGCCGGAGGCGGACCTGTCCCCCGAGGGGGCGACGGCGTTCGCCGCCCGGGCCCAGCCGGTGCTCGCGAACCAGTGCATGGACTGCCACGCCCGGCCGGACTACGCCGGGGCGTTCAAGCTGGTCCGGGTGACCGGGTTCGAGGTCGGGCCGCAATCGACCAAGGCGAACCTGCGGGCGACGGCCGGGCAGCTGCGGCGCGACGACCCGCTGGCCAGCCCGCTCCTGGCGAAGGCGCTGTCGGCCCACGGCGGGATGAAGCAGCCGGCGTTCCCGAGCCGGCAGTCGGGCGGATACAAGGTGCTGGAGGCTTGGGTGGCATCGGCGGTGGTCCCGCTCCCGCCGCCGATGGGCGCCCCGGCCCTGCCGCCGATGCACACCCCGACCGCCCCGCAGGTCGCGGCGGCGCCCCCGGCCCCGCCCGCCCCGGCCCCGGCCCCGGCCCCGGCCCCGGCGCTCCCACCGGCCGCCCCGGCGGCGACGGTCCCGGAGGCGCCCCCGATCCCGCCCGCGGCGGACCCGCTCCCGGCCGTCCCGGCGCTACCGCTCGTGCCGCCGGTCGAGGTCCCGCCGGCCGAGGTTCCGCCGATCCCGTCGGTCCCGCCGCTGCCGCTCCCGCCGGCGGACGCGCTGCCGGACGTGCCGCCGGTGCTGCCGACCCCGCCGAGCCTGCCGCCGGTCGAGGCGCCGGTGAAGGTGCTGCCGGCCCCGTCCGTCGCCCCCGCCCCCGCCCCGAAGCCGGCGGCACCGCCCGCCGGGGAGTTCGGGGCGGACGCGCCGCCGAAGCCGGCCCCGACCGGCCCCACCGGGCGGGACGAGTTCGACCCCGAAGCGTTCAACCGGGCCGCCCCGCGGAAGTAGCCGCGTGTCCGGTGCACAGGTCTGGAGACCTGTGCCACAAGTCCGCCCCGCGCGTGGTCGCGGGGCGGCGTCGTTTCCCGCCCCCGCCTCGCGGGCACGCCGGTTGCATCGACCTCCCGTCACGTGTCGTGACCCCGGGAGGTACCCCCGCGTGACCGCCCCACCGTCCCGCCCCGAACCGGACTGGGTCCGGCTCGCCGCCCTCGCCGGGCTCACCGCCCTCGCGCTGTACGTCTGTTACCTGCTGCTCGCCCCGTTCCTCCCCGCCGTCGCCTGGGCCGTCGCGCTGGCCGCGATCGGGCTGCCGGTCCACCGCCGCATCCGCCGGGCGGTCGGGAGCCCCGACTGGGCCGCCGGGCTGAGCACCGCCTTGGTCGTGCTCGTCATCGCGGTGCCGGTGGTGCTGGTCGCGGTCCGGCTCGGGGAGGAGACGAGGGGGGCGGTGGCGATGGTCCGCGAGCAGGCGGCGGACGGCCGGTGGCGGCAGGCGGTCGAGAGGGTCCCGTACGTCGGGGAATGGCTCGGGCGGCTCGACCAGGAGGAGATCGACCGGCAGGTGCGGGCGGCGCTGGCGGAGCTGGGGCGGCGGTCGTTCGGGGTGGCCAGCGGGGCGGTCGGGGCGGCCGTCCAGGCCCTGGTCGCGGTGTTCGTCCTGTTCTTCTGCTTCCGGGACCGGCACCACCTGCTCGGCCAGGTGAACCGGCTCCTGCCGCTCGCCCCGGCGGACGCCGACCGGGTCGTCGGCCGGGCCGAGGACGCGATCCACGCCACGGTGTACGCCACCCTGGTCACCTCCCTGCTGCAGGCGGTGACCGGCGGGCTGCTGTTCTGGGCGGTCGGGCTGCCGGCCCCGGTCCTGTGGGCGGTGGTGATGTTCGTCCTCGGGGTGCTCCCGTTCGTCGGGGCGTTCCTGGTGTGGGCGCCGGCCGCGGCGGTGCTCGGGCTGGAGGAGCGGTGGGGGGCGGTGGCGGCGGTGGTCGGCTGGGGGCTGGTGATGGCCGGGCCGGTGAGCAACTGGCTGTACGCGGCGGTCGCCGGCGGGCGGCTGAAGCTGCACCCGGTCCCGGCCCTGCTCGCGTTCATCGGCGGGCTGGCCGTGTTCGGGGTGTCCGGGATGGTGCTCGGGCCGTGCGCCCTGGCGGTCACCGTCGCCCTCCTCGACGTGTGGCGGCACCGGCTGCCCGGCGCGCCGGTTGCAACTCCCGTGTCGTCCGCGCCCGCCGGGAAGTGACCCGGTCGGGGCGTTCCCCGACCGCCCGCCCGGCCCCGCCCCGACACCCGACCCGAGGAGCTTCCCGCATGGCCGCCACCCTCCTGTCCGTCGCCGCCAAGTCGGCCGCCGGCCGCGACTCCGCCGTCGCCCGGGCGGTCGACGCCCTCCCGCAGGTGCGCACCAACCTGAGCAGTGCCGAGCGGTGGGTTTCGCTCGCCGCCGGCGGGGCCCTGTTCGGCCTCGGGTTCGACGGCAAGGGGCCGGGGCTGGCGTCGTCGCTGGTCGGCGGGTACCTGCTGTACCGGGCGCTGACCGGGAACTGCCTGGCGTACCAGGCGCTCGGGTTCAGCACCTCCGACTCGACCGCCCCGGCGTCGGCCGTCGCGGCCGGGCACGGCACCCGGGTCGAGCACGTCGTCACGGTGAACAAGCCGGTCGACCAGGTGTACGCGTTCTGGCGGGACTTCGAGAACCTGCCGCGGTTCATGGCCCACCTGGTCGACGTGGACACGACCACCGACGGCCGGTCCCGCTGGATCGCCAAGGGGCCGCTCGGGTTGCAGGTGGAGTGGGAGGCGGAGCTGGTGACCGACACCCCGAACCGGGTGATCGCGTGGAAGTCGCTGGACGGGGCGGACGTGGACACCGCCGGGTCGGTCCGGTTCACCGAGCTGCCGCACGGGCAGGGGACCGAGGTGCGGGTGGAGCTGAAGTACGACCCGCCGGCCGGGAAGCTCGGGTCGGCGGTGGCCCGGCTGTTCGGGGAGAACCCGGACCGGCAGGTGCGGGAGGACCTGCGGCGGTTCAAGCAGATCATGGAGACGGGCGAGGCCCGGACGACGGTCGACAAGGCGACCGGCCGGCGCTGACCTGACCACCGGCCCGCCCGCGGGCCGGCCCGCGGGCGGGCGCCCCGAGGGCGGGCATGAAAGCGTTCGAGGCCCCCGAGTGGGCGGAGATGTTCGTCCCGGACGCCTCCGTGCCGGAGACGTTCCTGCGGGCGTCGGTCGTTTACCTGTCGCTGCTCGTCCTGTTCCGGGTGATCCTGAAGCGGCAGGGCGGGGCGATCGGGCTGCCGGACGTGATGCTGGTGGTGCTGGTGTCGGAGTGCGTGTCCCCGGCCCTGACCGCCCAGGCGAGCGCCGTCCCGAACGGGCTGGTGGCGGTCCTGGCCCTGCTGTTCTGGAACTTCGCCCTGGACTGGCTCGCGAGCCGCTGGGGGTGGTTCCGCCGGCTCCTGGAGCCGGACCCGGTGCAGCTCGTCCGGGACGGGAAGCCGATCGAGGAGCACATGCGGGCCGAGGGGATCACCGACGACGAGCTGGCCGCCCAACTGCGCGAGAACGGGGTCGACGACGTGGCCCGGGTGAAGGCCGCGTTCATCGAGTCCGGGGGGTCGGTGAGCGTAATCCCCAAGGCCGACCCGCCGCCGGCCGAGCTGACCGCCGCGATCGCCCGGCTGGTGGCCGCCGCCGAACAGGCGTGGGCGGCGGCCGAGGCGGCCCGGAAGCTGCTCTCCCGCCTCCCGCCGCCCGCACCCCCGGGGTCCCCGCGATGAGCCAGCAGAAGGAGCCGAAGGGGCCGCTCCCCGCCCAGAGCCAGCCGAAGCCCGGCCTCGACTCGGCGATGGACCCGAAGCCGCGGTTCCAGGCCCCGCGGTACAAGGGGGCCGACAAGCTGAAGGGGAAGGCCGCCCTGATCACCGGCGGGGACTCCGGGATCGGCAAGGCGGTGGCGGTCCTGTACGCCCGGGAGGGGGCGGACGTCGCGATCGTGTACTTGCCGGCGGAGCAGTCGGACGCGGAGGAGACGAGGCGGGCGGTCGAGGCCGAGGGGCAGCGGTGCGAGCTGATCCCCGGGGACGTGAAGGACCCGAAGTTCTGCCGGGACGCGGTCGAGAAGACGGTCGCGACGTTCGGCCGGCTCGACGTGCTGGTGAACAACGCCGCCTTCCAGGAGACCCAGGAGAAGCTGGAGGACATCACCGACGAGCAGTTCGACACCACGTTCCGGACGAACATCTACGGGTACTTCTACCTGGCGCGGGCGGCGGTGCGGTACCTGCCGAAGGGCGGGGCGATCGTGAACTGCGGGTCGATCACCGGGCTGGAGGGGAACAAGACGCTGATCGACTACGCGAGCACGAAGGGGGCGATCCACGCGTTCACCAAGTCGCTCGCCCAGAACCTGATCGACCGCGGGATCCGGGTGAACTGCGTGTCGCCCGGCCCGATCTGGACGCCGCTGCAGCCGGTGTCGAAGCCGGCGGAGAAGGTGGCGGAGCACGGGGCCGGGACGCCGCTGGGGCGGCCGGGGCAGCCGGAGGAGGTGGCCCCGGCGTTCGTGTTCTTCGCGTCCGAGGCGGACTCGAGTTACATCAACGGCGAGATCCTCACCCTGTTGGGTGGCGAGGTCCGGGCCGGGTGAGGGAGTTGGCGATGAGCGCGAAGGCGGACAAGACGGACCCCGGGGAGGGGCACTGGACGCACCCGGACCCGGAGGGGCAGCCGTCCCGGGACATGGTGATCAGCCTGAAGCGGATGGTGCAGGAGGCCCGCACCCGGCTCGGCCCGGCCGCGACGCCGGAGCAGGTCGCGGCGGAGTTGAAGGCCCGCGGGGTGGACACCACCCCCGCCGCCGTCAAGGAGTTCTGGGGCGGGTGAGCTTTCCCCGGCGAACCCGGAGCGCCAGCGCCGGGGCGACGTCACCCCGTCGCTGACGCTCCGGGTTCGCCCTCGGGCTTGAACTCTTCGTACACGTACACCGTCCCGGCCCAGTCCGCGAACGCCGCCTCGATCAACCCCTTCACCTTCTTCCACGACAGCCCGCCGTACCCGGCCGCGATCCGCGGCACCGCCACCGTCGCGATCCCGGCCGCGTCGGCCGCCTCCCGGCCGGCCCGCAGCGCCGCCTCGACCGCCGGGTACGTCGCCCCGCGCCCCGGCCGCGGCTGGGTGCCGAGGTTCAGTACGGCCGGCTTCCCGTCCTCGCGCCACAGGAACACGCCGCCGAGGACGAACTCCGGCGGGTCGGCTTTGCACCGCCGGCGGTACTCGGCAAACATGTCGGGGTACCGCTCCTTGAACCCCACGGCGATGCCGGCCCCCATCGACCCGGCGCAGTTGCACCCGTGGGCGAGGGCGGCGGCCCCGAACCGGTTTGCGAACAGGTCGCCGGCGACGTACTGGACTGGCACGCGAGAACCTCCGCCCGGGGTCACGTCTCCCTCCCACGCCGACCAACGGTCGCCGCCGACGGCCGGCGGCACCAGGTCGGTTGCCGCGGGGAGTCCGAGATGTCCGATCGACCGGTCGCGCTCGTCGGGTTGGACCGTGCGGAGGCGGAAGAACTGACGGCCCGGGTGAGCCGCCCGGTGGCGGCGTACCCGATGCTCCCGAAGGTGCAACTGCGGGCGGGCGAGCTGTACCTCGCCCGGGTCGGGACGTGGGACTGGGCCGGGCCGGTCGGGAAGGTGGTGTTCCACGGCATCTTCGAGGACGACCTGCCGGCGATCACGGCGCTCGCCCTGTGGGGCGGGCCGTGCCTGCCGAGCGGCCGCGGGCTGCTCGACACCCGCCCGCGGATCGCCAACCTGGCCCGGGTGCGGCGGGTGTCGCGGTTCGCCGCCCTGCCCCGCGGGTTCGCCGCCGGCACCGTGTTCCCGGCCGACGGCCCGACGGTCGCGAAGTGGGGCGAGTGGCACTGCGGCGAGGGGAAGGAGCGGGTCGCCGGCGACCACCCGACGACCGAGCCGACGCTGTTCGAGCCGTTCCTGGAGGGCGAGGCGGTGCGGGTGACGGCGGTCGGGGACGCGCTGTTCCAGCTGCGGCTCGGCGGGGACGACTGGAAGAAGTCGATCCACCACCCGTCGGCCGGCCCGATGCCGCTCGACCCGGCGTTGGCCGACGACGTGCGGCGGATGCGCGACCACTTCGACCTGGCGGTGTGCGCCGCGGACTACGTCGTGACGGCGGACGGCACGCCGCAACTGCTGGAGCTGAACCACGTCCCGAACGTGACCGAGTTCGCGGACGTGCGGGCCGCGTACCTGGACTACGCGGCGGCGTGGGTTGAGGGTTGAAGAGGCCGCCGCGCCGTTCTTTCGTGGCACCGGCATTCCTGCCGGTGCTTCTGAGGCAGCACCGGCAGGAGTGCCGGTGCCACACGAGACGGGAACGCGCTCTAAGCTGGCGCATGACCCCCCGCCGCGCCGTCACCCTGCTCGCGCTCGCGGCCGCCGCCGTCGTGCTCGCCGGCCAGGTCCGCGCGCTCCTCGCCGACCCCACCGTCTGGCCGCCGGACGACTTCATCGAGTACTGGGCCGCCGCCGACCTCACCCTCGCCGGCGGGAACCCCTACGACCCCGCCCAACTCCTCCCCCTCCAGCAGGCGAACGGCCGCGACACCGCCGACGCGGTGATGATGTGGAACCCGCCGTGGGCGCTCGCCGTCGTCCTCCCGCTCGGGCTGTTCCCGGCCCGCGAGGCCCAACTGCTGTGGCTCGCCGTCAACCTCGCGGCCGCCGGGTTCTGCGGCGACCGGCTGTGGCGGCTGTTCGGCGGCAGCCCGGACCGGCGGTGGGTCGGGTGGGCGGTGGTGCTCGCCGCCCTGCCGACCGCGTTCGCGCTGCAGTCCGGGCAGGTCGGGCCGCTGCTCCTGCTCGGGGCGGTGCTGTTCCTCGAGTGCGAGCGGCGCGGGTGGCATTACGCCGCCGGGGCCGCCACCGTGCTGCTCGCGGTCAAGCCGCACCTCGCGTACCTGGTGTGGGTCGCGATCCTGTGCCGGGCCGTCGCCACCGGGAACTGGCGGACGGTCCTCGGCGGGGCCGTCGCCGGGCTGGTCTGCTCGGCCGTCCCGCTCGCGTGGAACCCGCACGTCTGGCACCATTACCTCGACGCCCTCGGCAACCGCCCGCCGGCGCAGTGGCGGTCCCCGACGCTCGGGACGGTGCTGCGGCTGGCGTTCGGCGAGGGCCGGTTCGGGCTGCAGTTCCTGCCGGTCGCGGCCGGGCTGGGGTGGTTCGCGCGGCACTGGGCCCGGCACCGCCGCGACTGGGACTGGGGCGAACAATTCCCGCTGCTCCTGCTCGTGTCGTTCGTCACCGCCCCCTACGGCGCGTGGCCGTTCGACATGGTGCTGCTGCTGCCGGCGGCGGTCCGGCTCGCGGCGCGGGGGCACACGGCGGCCGTCGCCGGCCTCGTCGCGGTGAACGCCGGGTGCCTGGCCCTGAACCTCGCGGGGGCCGCCTCGTTCTGGTTCCTGTGGGTGTCGCCGGCCGTGCTCCTCCTGTACCTCGCCGCCGACCGCGAGCCGAAGCCCGTCCCGCTCCCGGAGGCGGCATGACGCTCCCGCGGTGGCTCGGGCCGGGGGCGGTGGCGTTCCTGGCGGTGTGGCTCGCGCTGCTGGCCGGCGGGCGGTCCGGGCTGCTCCGCGACCCCGGCACGTTCTGGCACACCGCGACCGGCGAACTGATCCTCGCCGACGGGTTCCTCTGCCACGACCCGTTCACCTTCACCTTCGCCGGGGCGTGGTGGGTGCCGGCCCAGTGGCTCGGCGAGGTCGGGATGGCCCTCGCCCACCGCGCCGCCGGGTTCGACGCCCAACTGCTCGGCGCCGTCACCCTGCTGGCCGCTGTGTTCGCCTGGCTGGCGGTGCGGCTGCTCCGCACCGGGCTGCACCCGGCGGCGGTCGGGGCGGTGGTCGTGCTCGCGGTCGCCGCCGCCGGGTCGCACTTCCACGTCCGCCCGCATCTGTTCACCATCGCCGCCCTCGCCGCCACCGCCGCCCTGTTCACCGACGTCGATGCGGGGACGACGTCGCCGCGCCGCCTGCTGGGGCTGGTCCCGCTGTTCGCGGTCTGGGCGAACGTCCACGGCGGGTGGCTCGGCGGGTTCGCGACCGCCGGGATCGCCGCCGCCGGGTGGGTCGCGTTCCGGGTCGTCGGCCTGCCGTCACCGGTGACGACGTGGCGCGGGGCCGCCGGCCTCGGGCTGCTGCTCGCGGCGCTCGGGTTGACCGCCCTCGCCACGCCGTACGGCACGGACATGCCGCGGGTGTGGGGGGTGATCATGAACGACGGGGTGCTGAAGCGGATCATCCAGGAGCACCGCCCGCTCGACCTCGCGGAGCCGTACGCCTGGCCGGTCGCCGGCCTCGCGGCCGTGTACCTGTTCGTGCTCGCCGGGGTGCGGGTCCGCGACCTGCGGGCGTCGTGGCTGCTCCCGCTCCCGTGGCTCGTGCTCGCGGCCGACCGGTGCCGGCACGCCCCGCTGTTCGTGGTGACGGCCTTGGTCGCGGTCGCCGCCGTCTGGCCGCACACCCGCTGGGCCGCCCGGCTCGCCCGCACCCGCCCGGACTTCTACCAGCCCGACGCCCCGGCCCCGCGCCGGCCGTGGTGGGCGAACGTGTGGCTGCCGGCGGCCGCGGTGCTGGTGGCGCTCGGGCTGCAGGCCGGGGGGGTGGCGGTGCCGGTGGTCGGGGCCGGGTGGGCGCGGCACGACCCGCGGCACTGGCCGGTCGAGTTGCTGCCCGCGCTGAAGGCGCACGAGCCGGGGCCGGGCGGGCCGAACCGGCTGTTCAACGGGTACGCGGACGGCGGGTTCGTGATCCACCACGCCCCGGGGTACAAGGTGTTCGTGGACGACCGGTGCGAGGTGTTCGGCGGGGACTGGCTCTTGGAGTTCGTGGAGGCGCAGGCCGCCGGGACGACGGAGGCGGTCGCCCGGTGGGAGGCCGCCTACGGGCCGTTCGACTTCGCCCTGACCCGGGCCGGGACCGGGTTCGACGACTACTTCCGGTCCGCCCCGGGGTGGGCGTGCGTGAAGCGGACCGCGACGGCCGCATTCTACAAGCGCGGGTAGCCGCGGTCCCGCCTCACGCCGCGGCCCGGCGCCGTCGCGCGTACCCCGTCGCCCCGGCCGCCCCGACCGCGAGCAGGACCATGCTGGTCGGCTCGGGGACCGGGGCGCTCACCGCGATGCTGGTGAGCTGGCCGTTGAACCCGCCCCCGACCGTCCCGAGCACGGAGAACCCGCTCGCCGGGCTGAACTGGGCGATGATCACCCCGCCGTTGATCGTGGCGTAGGTCGTGGAGGTGAACAGCGAGGCGTCGATGTCGGTGTTGTCCATCACGTCGAACCCGGGGATCAGGTTCAGGTTGGCGACCACCGTGGTCAGGGTGCCGGCCGCCGGCGGGTCGATCACGATGTTCGCGTCGTTCACCCCCACCCCGCCGTTGTTGATCGCGAGCAGGGTGTTCGGGAAGGTGGCGGCGGTCTGCGGGATGTTGATGTTCGAGTACGCGATCCCGACCACGTTCGGGGTCGCCCCGCCCAGGGTCAGGGGCGTCTGGACCGCGGTCGAGAAGGTGCCGGTCGGGAACCCGGACACGAGCACGTTCTGGCCGGTCCCGGTGACCACCCGCAGGGCGTCGGCGACCGGGTCGAAGTCGATGCTGACCCGGGGGCCGCCGGTGGGCAGCACCACCCCCGACACCGCGGTGACGGCGGTGGCCGCCCCGGTGCCCACGTCGATCGTGTAGACGGTCCCGGCCCCGGCCCCGGTGACCCCGAGGCCGTAGAGCACGGTGAGCCCGGTCGCCGGGCGGAAGTCGATCCCGACCAGGTTGCCGGCCACCCCGGTGACGCCGACGTTCGACAGGATGGACCCGGGGGCGTCGCTGTCGAAGCTGACGAGCCGCCCGCCGGTGGTGGTTGCGTAGAGGATCTCGCCGGCCGGGGCGGGGGCCGGAGCCGCCACCGCGGCGGCGAGCAGCAGAGCGTTGCGGACCGTCTTCATCAGACCCTTCCTTTCGCGGACGGCCGGGCCGGCCGGCGTCATCCTGGGCGAAGCGAAAATTCCGCGGTCGCACTGCCGCGGGTTCATGTTTGAATGTATCGATTATTCCGGCCAAGTGTAGCAAATCGCGCCGAGTCGTTACATTCGTCCGGTCCTGACCCTTGCCACGACGAACTGACGGTGCCCGGGCCGCCGGCGGTTCGAGGGGGTTCCCCTTGCCGCCGGCCGGCGCGGGTGGGTAGACTCTCCCGCACCGTCCCCCGCCCGCGGAAAGGACTCCGGCCCGTGCCCCGACCCACTCCCCCGCGCGACCTGGACTGGGCCGAGGAGGTCGCCGCCACCGCCGCCCGCGGCCGGGCCGCCCTGCTCGCCCGCCGCGAGCCGGACGGCCACTGGTGTGCCGAGCTGGAAGGCGACACCATTCTCGAGTCCGAGTTCGTCCTGCTGCTGGCCTTCCTCGGCCGCCGCGACGACCCCAGGGTCCCGCGGCTGGCCAACTACCTGCGGGCGAAGCAGCTGCCGGGCGGCGGGTGGCCGAACTACCCCGGCGGGCCGGCCGAGGTAAGCGTCTCGGCGAAGGCGTACCTCGCCCTGAAGATCGCCGGCGACCCGGCCGACGCCCCGCACATGCGCCGCGCCGCCGGCGTGGTCCGCGGCCTCGGCGGGGCCGAGGCGACCAACTCGTTCACGCGGTTCTACCTCGCCCTCCTCGGGCAGATCCCGTACGCCGCGTGCCCGTCCGTCCCGGCGGAGCTGGTCCTCCTGCCGCGGTGGTTCTTCTTCAACCTCTACGCCCTGTCGGCGTGGAGCCGGACCATCTTCGTCCCGCTCTCGATCGTCGACGCCCTGAAGCCGGTGGCCCCGCTGCCGGACGAACTCGGCGCCCGCGAACTGTTCCTGGAGCCGCCCGAGACGCCGCGCTGGCCGGCGACGCCGACGGCGAAGTGGTTCTCGTGGACCAACTTCTTCCTCGGCGTCGACTGGGTGCTGAAGAAGGCCGAGCGGTGGCGGCTGACGCCGCTGCGGCGGTGGGCGGTGCGGAAGGCGCTGCGGTGGGTGCGCGAGCGGACCCGCCCGGGCGAGAGCGACGGCCTCGGGGCGATCTTCCCGGGTCTCGTGTACCACGCGGTCGTGCTGAAGGCGCTCGGGGCGGCGGCCGACGACCCGGAGACGGAATGGGTGATGGGCCAACTCGACGCCCTGGCGATCGAGGAGGACGACACCCTCCGCCTCCAGCCGTGCCAGTCGCCGGTGTGGGACACCGCGCTGTCACTGATCGCGGCGGTCGACGCCGGCCAGCCGGCCGACTCGGACGAGGTGACGGCCGCCGTCGACTGGCTGCTCGCCCGGGAGGTGCGGCGCGAGGGGGATTGGGCCAAGACCGTCCGCGGGGTGGAGCCGGGCGGGTGGTTCTTCGAGTACCGGAACGCGTTCTACCCGGACGTGGACGACACGGCGATGGTGCTGATCGCCCTGGCCCGGACCGGGCACCGCACCCGGGCCGCGGCGCTGCCGGCGGTCCACCGGGCGCTGAACTGGCTGGCGGCGATGCAGAACCGGAACGGCGGGTGGGGGGCGTTCGACCGGGACATCGAGAACGAGGTCTTGACCAAGGTGCCGTTCGCGGACCACAACGCGATGCTCGACCCGGCCTGCCCGGACATCACCGCCCGGGTGCTGGAGGCCCTCGGGCAGTACGGCTACCGGGTCGGCCAGGCGCCGGTGGACCGGGCGGTCGCGTTCATCCTGTCGCAGCAGGAGGAGACCGGAGCGTGGTTCGGCCGGTGGGGCGTGAACTACGTGTACGGGACGTGGCAGGTACTGGCCGGGCTGGCGGCGGTCGGGTACGACATGGCGGCCCCGCCGGCCCGGCGGGCGGTGCGGTGGCTGCGGGACGTGCAGAACGCGGACGGCGGGTGGGGCGAGAGCCCCCGCAGCTACGACGACCCGGCGGTTGCGGGCGTCGGCGAGTCGACCGCGTCGCAGACGGCGTGGGCGCTGCTCGGGCTCTTGGCGGCGGGCGAGGGCGAGTCGCCGGAGGCGCGGGCCGGGTTCGAGTACCTGGCCGGGACGCAGCGGGCGGACGGCACCTGGGCCGAGGCGGCGTTCACCGGGACCGGGTTCCCGCGCGTCTTCTACCTGAAGTACCACCTGTACCCGCTGTACTTCCCGCTGATGGCGCTGGGCCGCTACCAGTCGGTCGTTGGTGGTGGGCCGTCGGGGGTCGGGGGTCGGCCCGCGTACCGCCTCGACGCCGGACACGTGGCCCCGGCGCCGAAGGGGGCGTCCGTGACATCTCCAACGAACAACTAACTACCCACAACCAACACCCCACCCAGCCATGCGCTTCCCCCTGAGCCTGACGACCGACATGGCCGGGTACATGATCCGGAAGAAGCTGCGGCGCGAGCGGCGGTTCCCGCTGGTATTGATGTTAGAGCCGCTGCACGCCTGCAACCTCACCTGCACGGGGTGCGGCCGGATCCGCGAGTACGAGAGCACCATCAAGCAGAAGCTCAGCGTCGAGGAGTGCCTGGCGTCGGTGGACGAGGCCGGGGCGCCGGTCGTGAGCATCTGCGGCGGGGAGCCGCTCATCTACCCGCAGATCGGCGAACTGGTCCGTGGCGTCCTCAAGCGGCGGAAGCACATTTACCTGTGCACGAACGGGATGTTCGTCCGGAAGAAGCTGCACCTCTTCAAGCCGACCTCGCGGTTCTTCTTCAACGTCCACCTCGACGGGCTGGAGAAGACGCACGACGTCGCCGTGGAGCGGGAGGGGGTGTTCAAGGAGGCGGTGGAGGGGATCAAGGCGGCGAAGAAGGCCGGGTTCCTGGTGTGCACCAACACGACGGTCTACAAAGAGACCGACATGGCCGAGATCGACGCCTTATATGGATACCTCACACAACTGGGCGTGGACGGGTTCATGCTGTCGCCGGCGTACGGGTACGCGGCGGTGTGCAGCACCAACCCGGGCGGCGCCGCGGAGATCTTCCTGACGCGCGAGGAGATCAAGAAGAAGTTCAACGAGGCGCAGGGGCTGTTCAAGAAGTACAAGATGAACACGTCGCCGATCTACAAGGAATTCCTGCAGGGGCGGCGGGAGCTGTCGTGCGCGGCGTGGGCCAGCCCGACGCGGAACGTGAAGGGCTGGAAGGGGCCGTGCTACCTCATCACGGACGAGCACCACGACACGTTCGGCGCCTTGATGCGTGACACCGACTGGGAGAGCTATGGGTACGGGAAGGACCCGCGGTGCGAGCACTGCATGATGCACAGCGGGTACGAGGTGGCGGCCGCCCTGGGGGTGAACGCCCGGCTCGGCGACAGCCTGAAGATGCTCCGGTGGCAACTGACGTGACCGCGGCCGTCCTGTTCGCATTGGAGCGGGAGGCGGCCCCGTTCCGGCGGGCAGCCCGCGCCCTCCCCCACGTCTCGATTCACGTCACCGGGGTCGGCCGCCCCCGCGCCCGGGCCGCCGCCGAACAACTCCTCCACACCTCGACGCCCGGCCTCGTCGTCGCGGCCGGGTTCTGCGGGGCGCTCGTCCCGGAGCTTCGCGTCGGTGACGTGGTCACCTCGCCGCGGATCGTGACGGTCGATCATCTGGTCGGCGACCCGGCGGAGAAGCGGCGGCTCGCGGCCGAGACCGGAGCGGACGCGGTGGACATGGAGTCGGCGGCGGTGGCGGAGGCGTGCGCCGGGCGGGGCGTGTCGTTCCTCGCCGTGCGGGCCGTGTCCGACACCGTTGACACCGCGCTGTCACCGGACATGGTGCGGCTGCTGTCGGGCGGGCGGGTGTCGGTGTGGCGGGCGGTGCGCGCGCTGGCGCGGAAGCCGGCGCTCCTCGGCGAGTTCCGTCGGCTCGCCCGGGACACCCGTTTCGCGGCGCAGAATCTGGCAGACGAGTTGATGGAACTGTTTAGCCGCGACGCGGAGTCCTCGGAGCGGAGCGCGGGGCGGCCGCCGCGCTCCGCTCCGAGGACTCCGCGTCGCGGCTAAACGGTGCGCCCGGTCACCCCGCGACCACCACGTTGACGAGCTTCCGCGGGACGACCTTCACCATCTTCACCGGCTTCCCGCCGACCGCCGCCCGCACCGCCTCGTCCGCCAGCGCCGCGGCCTCCAGCGCCTTATCGTCGATCTCGGCCGGCACCTTCAGCCGGGCCTTCAGCTTCCCGTTCACCTGCACCGGCACCTCGATCTCGTCGTCCTTCGCCAGCGCCGGGTCGAACGCCGGCCACGGCTCGTAGGCGAGGGTGCCGGGGTGGCCGAGCGCCCGCCACAGTTCCTCGGCGACGTGCGGGGCGTACGGGGCCAAGAGCAGCACGAACGGCTCCAACACCGCCCGCGGCCGGGCCTCCAGCTTGGTGACGTGGTTGACGAACTCCATCATCGCCGCGATCGCGGTGTTGAACCGCAGGTGCTCGGTGTCCTCGCCGACCTTGCGGATCGTCTTGTGCAGCACCCGCAGCGTCTCGCGGTCCGGCGCCGCGTCCGTCACCGCCGGGTGCGGCTTCAGCTCCTCGCCGTCGTCCACGACCAGCCGCCACGCCCGGCCCAGAAACCGGTACACGCCCTCGACGCTCTTGGTGTTCCAGGGCTTGACCGCCTCCAGCGGCCCCATGAACATCTCGTACAGCCGCAGGCTGTCGGCGCCGTACTCGGTGATGATGTCGTCCGGGTTGACCACGTTCCCCCGGCTCTTCGACATCTTGTGCGCCCGCGCCTCGACCCGGACACTCGGGTCCTCCTTCAGGACGAACGCCTGCCCCTTCTTCTCCACCTGCTCCTCGGTCACCCGCACCGCCCGCAGCGCCGACTGCCCCTCCGACGCCAGCTCCTTGTCCGCCTCCTTCACCTCGCCCGCCGAGACCCACTTGCCGTCCTTCTGGTACGCAGTCAACTCCGTCTCACCGAGAATCATGCCCTGGTTCACCAGCCGCTGGAACGGCTCGGGGCACGGCAGGTACCCGCGGTCGAACAGCACTTTGTGCCAGAACCGGGCGTACAGCAGGTGCAAGACCGCGTGCTCCGCCCCGCCGACGTACAGGTCCACCGGCAGCCAGTGCGCGAGCTTCGCCGGGTCGGCGAACGCCGCCTCGTTCCACGGGTCGATGTACCGCAGGAAGTACCAGCACGACCCCGCCCACTGCGGCATCGTGTTCGTCTCCCGCCGGTACGGCTTCCCGCCGCGGGTGGTGTTCACCCAGTCCGTCGCCTTCGACAGCGGCCCCTCCGGCGTGCCGGTCGGCTTGAAGTCTTCCAGGTCCGGCGGGACCAGCGGCAGTTCGCCCGGCGGCAGCGCGACCACCTCCCCGCCGGGGCCGTGCAGCACCGGGAACGGCTCACCCCAGTACCGCTGCCGGCTGAACAGCCAGTCCCGCAGCTTGTAGTTCACCCGCCGGTGGCCCAGCCCCCGCGACTCCAGGAGGACGGTGATCTCCCGCTTCGCGTCGGCCGTCGGCAGCCCGTTCAGCACCCCGGAGTTGACCGCCACCCCGTCGTCGCAGAACGCCCCGGCCGTCGGGTCGGGGGCGGGAGTTTCCTCCCCTGCCGGGCGGACCACGGTGACCACCGGCAGGCCGAACAGGTGGGCGAACTCGTAGTCCCGCTCGTCGTGCCCCGGGACGGCCATGATCGCCCCGGTGCCGTACCCGGCCAGCACGTAGTCGGCGACCCAGATCGGGATCTGGGCCTCGCTCATCGGGTTGACCGCGAACGCCCCGGTGAACACGCCGGTCTTGGTCTTCGCCAACTCTGTCCGCTCGAACTCGCTCTTGCGCGCCGCCGCCGCCTGGTACGCCGTCACCGCCTCGCGGTGCTCGGCCGTGGTGATCCGGTCCACCAGCGGGTGCTCCGGGGCCAGCACCATGTACGTCGCCCCGAACAGCGTGTCCGGCCGGGTGGTGTACACGGTGATGAGGTCCGGGTGGTCGGCGAGTGCGAAGTGGACCTCCGCCCCCTCGCTCCGGCCGATCCAGTTCCGCTGCATCAGCTTGATCGACTCCGGCCAGTCCACGGTGGCGAGGTCGTCCAGCAGCCGGTCGGCGTACGCGGTGATCCGCATCAGCCACTGCCGCAGCGGCCGCCGTTCGACCGGGTGATTCCCGCGCTCGCTCTTCCCGTCCACCACCTCCTCGTTCGCCAGCACCGTGCCCAGCGCCGGGCACCAGTTCACCGGCACGTCCGCCTCGTACGCCAGCCGGTGCTCGTCGCGGTACCGCCGCACCGCCGCCTCGCCCCCCGCCGCCACCTCCGGCGGGATCGGCAGCTCCGCGATCGGCCGACCTTTCCCGGCGACCGGGTCGTACCAGGTGTCGTAGATGGTCAGGAAGATCCACTGGGTCCACTTGAAGTACCCGGGGTCGGTGGTGTCGACCTCGCGGTCCCAGTCGTAGGAGAAGCCGAGCGCCTTGATCTGCCGGCGGAAGGTGGCGATGTTCTGCTGCGTCGTGATGCGGGGGTGGACGTTCTTCTCGACCGCGTACTGCTCGGCCGGCAGCCCGTAGGCGTCCCACCCCATCGGGTGGAGGACGTGGAACCCGTTCATCCGCTTGAACCGGGCCAGGATGTCGGTGGCCGTGTACCCCTCCGGGTGGCCGACGTGCAGCCCGGCCCCGCTCGGGTACGGGAACATGTCCAGGACGTAGTACTTCGGCTTGCCTGCGGTGCCGGGGTCGCCCGGGTCCGGGGTGCGGAACGTCTTGTTGGTTTCCCAGAACTGCTGCCACCGCCGCTCGACGTCGGCGGGGTTGTAACTCGGCATGGGAACGCGGCCCCGGGGCGGTGGGTGTCGGATCGGGTTGGCTTACGGCGGGCCGGAACCCCCGTCCACCGGGACACCCGGGCCGGGTCAGCGGTTCGGGTCGTCGGCCGCGGCCGCCTTGCGGGTGTCCTCGTCCAGGTACCGCGCCCCGAGCACCCACAGCAGCCCGCCGGCCGGGATCGCCACCGACACCACCAGGAACGCGGTGCCCAGGTCGGAGAACCCGGTGATCACCCCGATCAGCGGCGGGGAAATCACGTCCCCGAGTAGGTGGATGATGAGGATGTTGACGGCGAACGCGGTCGCCCGGATCCGCGACCGGGTGACGTTCGCCAGGATCGTGTTCGCCGGCCCGGTGTTGAAGAACAGCAGGAACACGGCGGCGAACAGCAGCCCCCACGCAGCCGGGAACGGGACGTACAGCATGGCGACGAAGAACGGCCAGGCGAGGACCGTCGACCACCCGGCGGCCTTGAAGTACGCCCCGCGCACCCCGCGGTCCCGGAGCTTGTCCCCGGCCACCCCGCCGAGCAGCGTCGCCCCCAGCCCGGACACCACCACGATCATCCCGAACAGGAAGTTCACCCCCCCGAGCGAGACCGAGTCGGCGGCCGTCGCCGCCCGGTACACCCGCTCCCCGTACTGCCGCAGGTCGTCGGCCCCGAGCCGGGCGAGCAGGTCGGCCTTGAACTCGGCGTACCCCTTCACCCCGGCCCCGACCGCCGGGGCGAGCTTGTCGGCCACCGCCGGCGGGACGAGCGGCTCGCCGCGGGTGTTCTTCTCGGTGCGGAGCCTGTCCAGGGAGGCGTCGGTCACCTCGAACTTCGCCTCGCGCTGGAAGATGTACCGCGGGGTCCACGCCGCCACCCCGCCGAGCATGAACGTGGTGAGCGTCATCCCGGCGCAGCAGAACACGAACGACCGGATCGTCCGCAACTCCCGGACCACGGACAGGTACCCGACCGGCGGCGGCTCCGGCGGGGCGTCCGGCATCGCGTGCCACTCCCCGGCCGCGTCCGTCGCCGGGGCCGGGCCGCGCCGCGGCTCGCGCATGAAGAAGCACAGCGCGGCCGGGACCAGCCCGAGCAGCGTGACCAGGAACGCGGCCCGCCACCCGAAGTGCTCGGCCACCTGCCCGCCGATCACGAACCCGAGCGCGCTGCCGACCGGGATGGCCAGGTAGAAGTACGACATGACCCGGCCGCGGACCCGGGCCGGGTACATGTCGGACAGCATCGACGGGGCGACCGGGCCGTACGCCGCCTCCCCGATCCCGACGAGGCAGCGGGTCAGGAGCAGGACGACGAACCCGGTCGCCAGCCCGCTCCCGCCGCTCGCCAGGCTCCAGATGGTCACCCCGACCCCGACCACCAGCCACCGCCGGGACCGGTCCCCGAACCACCCGAACACCGGGGACAGCAGGGTGTACGAGACGAGGAACGCGCTGGTCAGAAGCCCGAGCTTGAACTCGAGGAGGCGGTCGGTCGGGTCGAACAGGTCGGCGTCTACCTCCAGCAGCGGGAGGACGGCCGACAGCACCTGCCGGTCGATGTAGTTGAACAGGTTGATGACCAGGAGCAGGGCCAGGGCTGACCGCGCCCCCGGCACCGCCCGGTCCGGCCCCGCCCCGCCCGTGTCCGCGACGCCCGGCATGACCCGCCCCCCTCGCCCGACTGACCGGTTGATCGGCCGGTACGGTACGGTAAAATCGGGGCCGCGTCGATAAAGAACTCGCCCGGGATGCCGAAGAACCCCCAGACGGGCCCCGCCGCCCGCCGACCCGGGTCGCATCCCTGTCCCACCGGCCGCGAGGAGAGACGCCATGTCCGTCGACGAGATCAAGAAGCGGTTCGTGTCGGAGATCAAGCTGCGGGCGTACGACGACAAGTACATCGACAAGGGGGAGGAGCGGGAGATCCTGCAGATCGCGATCCAGCTCGGGGTCGGGATCGACAGCGCCCGCGGGGCGCTGGTCCAGGTGTGCGACGACCACGGGTACGTGCTCGAGACCCAGGTGCTGAAGCAGGCGAAGGACCAGATCGACGCGGCCGCCGGGAACGACGGGAAGATCGACGAGAAGGAGTTCAACATGATCTTCTCGACCGTCCGCCGGGCGGTGTCCGGGAAGAAGAACGACCGCGAGGTGAAGAAGATGATCGTGCAGGTGATGGAGGAGAGCGGGAACAACAAGGTGAAGACCGGGTGGTTCAGCGACTGGTACACGACGCTGAAGAAGGACCTGGGGATGGCGTGAGTGCCGGGCGAACCCGGGGCGTGAGCGACGGGGTGGGCGCCACCCCGTCGCTCACGCCCCGGGTTCGCCATCGGACCGTTGACACCCCCCGCGTGGCCGCGTAACCTATCCCTTTCCGATTCTTCGGACCAACCCGCGGGACACGCGCCGAGGGACCAGTGGCAGAGACGATGCGGCGGAAGAAGCTGGGCAAGACGCGACAGAACCGGTGCCGGTTCTGCTCGAAGGAGGGGTGCCCGCGCCCGGCGTTCGTGGACTACAAGGACGTGACCAACCTGAAGAAGCTGATCACCAGCCAGGGGAAGCTGTTCAGCCGGAAGCGGAGCGGCCTGTGCGCCACCTTCCAGCGGGCGGCGAGCGACGCGGTCAAGCGCGCCCGGTTCATGGGCCTGCTCCCGTACGTCGGCGAGTGACGGCCCACACCGCGAGCACCCCGAGCGCGGCGGCGTACCACACCCGCCGCCCGGCCGGCCCGAACACCACGGTCGCGTTCAGCACCACGAACGCCAGGAATCCGTGGGTCGCCCACCCCACCCACTGCGGCCGGCGGTCCCGGCCGACCGGGTCCGCCCACCACCACGCCACATCCCCCGCCCAGACCGTCGCGAACAGGTAGTTAACGGCGATCCCTTCGCCGTACCCGCCGACCTCCCGGACGTGGTCGACGGCCGCCTCATGCGACCACCCGTGCGCGACGCCGAACGCGATGAGGATGTGGGCGACGAGGGTGAGGAGCCCGAGCGTCCACGCGACCCGGGCGAACCGCGCCCAGGCGAGCATCCCGGCCCACCCCAGCAGCATCCACCCGACGGTCGCGGCGGCGCTGCCGGCGACGGCGGGGTGGCGCAGGTCCGGTCCGGGGTCGCGGGCGGCGGCCGCCAGGCACGCCGCGAGCACCGCGGCCCACACCGCGACCGCGACCCGGTTCACCGCCGCGCCCGGAGGCCGGCGGCGCGGCGGGAGGCGGCCAGCCCCAGCGCGCCGGCCCCGAGCAGCGCGACGGACGCCGGCTCGGGCACGGCCGGGACGGGGCCGGAGGACGGGGTGGCGACGAAGGCCGGGGTGGTGGACAGGTCACCGGCCAGATGGCCGAGGTTGTTGATCCCGAGGCTCTGCGTCTCCCGGGCGCCCGGGGCGTCGACGAGGACGAAGCTGCCGTCCGGGTTCCGGACGAACCCGCGGGTGAACCCGCCGGCGTCGAAGTAGTTGCCCGTCACCTGGCCGGCGTCGTTGATGTCGGTGGCGGCGGTCAGCGTCGCGCCCGGCACGTCGAAGACGAGGACGGTGCCGTCGGCGTCCCGGACGAACCCGCGGGTGACGCCCCCGGCGATGACGGTGCCGGACGCCTGGCCGAGGTTGTTGACCCCCGTCAGACTGGTCTCGGTGGCGCCGGGGGCGTCGAACACGCGGAGGGTGCCGTCCGGGGCCCGCAGGAACCCGCGGCTGACGAGGCCGGGGGCGAAGAACCCGCCGACCACCAGCCCGGCGTCGTTGATCCCCTGGGCGAACGTCCCGGTCCCGGGGTCGGTGAGGCTCCCCGGGGCGTCGAACAGGACGAAAGTGCCGTCGGCCGCGCGCACGTACCCGCGGAACGCCCCGGTCCCGGCGTCCCGGGCCGCCCCGGCGACGGCCCCGGCGTTGTTGATCCCGTTGCCGAACGTCTCGGTGCCCGGGGCGTCGAAGAAGGTGAACGTGCCGGCGGCGTCGCGGAGGAAGCCGAAGCGGCGGTTGGTCGTGGTGAACACGTCGCCCACCACCAGCCCGGCGTCGTTGACGTCGCGGGCGGACGTGGCGGCGGCACCCGGCACGGCGAAGGTGGTGAACACGAAGCTGGCCGGCGCCCGGGCCGGCAGCCCGGCCGAGGCCAGCAGGACGAGGCCGACCCAGAGGCCGGGCCGTGCAGCGGACGGTCGTATCGTTGCCATCACTCTCCCCTTCGGACGGTAACCGGGCGCGAGTTGCCGTCCGGCCGGGGCCGGCGCGACCCGACCAGGATATGATGTCGGCCGCGGGCTTCAAGTTCCCCGCACCGTCCGCCCCCGATAGCGAGTCGTTGCGCGAGCGGGACGGGCGAGTCGCGCCCCGGCGACCGGCCTCACGGGTCGGGGACGCCCAAGTCCCGGCAGATCTTGCGGGCGAGCGGGTCCGGAATCTCGGTGTGTCGCGGGACCGCCGACCGGCGGTTGTTCGCCGGGTTGCCCCACCACGAGTGCCGCCGGCCCTCGCGGACCAGCAGGCACCCGTGCTGCTGGAGGTGACGGACAAGGTCGTGCCGCTTCACGGCGCCAACTCGACTTCCTCGAACGCCCCGGCCGCGGCGGCCGCGGCCCGGGCGTCCTCCCGGTTCATCTCCAGCGCCTCGCCGAGCGCGTCCCGGAGGTTGTCGAGCAGCTCTTCGCGGGTCGCCCCCTGCGAGTTGACCCCCGGGACCTCCTGAACCCAACCGATCCACCATTCGCCGTGCCGCTGGACGACGGCGGTGTACGTCGCGGACATCGACTCGCCTCCGGGACCACGGCCGGTCGAGAGCGGCGCCGAGCAACACTGCCACGATAACCGATCCGGCACCCGCTTCAACCGGACGCTACACTATCCCGGCCCGACCCCCGAACCCGAGGCCGCGCCCATGTCCCGGCGGACCAAGATCGTCGCCACCCTCGGGCCGGCGACCGACAGCCCCGACCGCCTCGAAGCCGTCCTCCGCGCCGGGGTCGACGTCGCCCGGGTGAACTTCTCCCACGGGTCCGCCGACGACCACCTCGCCCGGGTGCAGCGGTTCCGCGACGCCGCGGCCCGCGCCGGCAAGCCGGCCGCCGTCCTCGCCGACCTGCCCGGGCCGAAGCTCCGCGTCCTCCTGCCCGCGCCCCGCGACCTCGCCCCCGGCGACACCGTCACCTTCTCCCTGTCCGCGGAGCCCGCCCACGCCGGCGACCTCACCCTCACCGAGCCCGAAGTCCTCGCCGACGTCCGGATCCGCCAGCGGATGCTCCTCGACGACGGCCGGCTCCAGTTCGAGGCCGCCGCCATCGACGCCGGCCGGCTCACCGCCCGGGTGCTCGTCGGCGGGACGCTCAAGCCGAACAAGGGGCTGAACCTCCCCGACACCCCGCTCACCATCCCGGCCGTCACCGACCGCGACCGCGAGGCGCTCGCCGTCGCCGCCCGGGCCGGGGTCGACTGGGTCGCGGCGTCGTTCGTCCGCGGGCCGGAGGCGGCCGCCGAGGTGCGGGCGGCGTGCGCCGCGGTCGGGCTGCGGGTGCCGGTGCTGGCCAAGATCGAGCGGCCGGAGGCGGTCGGGCGGGCGGCCGCGATCGTCGCCGCGTTCGACGCCGTCATGGTGGCCCGCGGGGACCTCGGGGTCGAGTTGCCGCTGGAGCGGGTGCCGACCGTGCAGAAGATGCTGATCGCCGAGGCCCGGGCGGCCGGGAAGCCGGTCGTCACCGCCACCGACATGCTCGACTCGATGCGCGAGAACCCGCGCCCGACCCGGGCCGAGGCGAGCGACGTGGCCAACGCCATCTTCGACGGCACCGACGCGGTCATGCTGTCCGGGGAGACGGCGGTCGGGCGGTACCCGGTCGAGGCGGTCGGGTGCATGCACCGGATCGCGGTCGAGACGGAGACCCACCTCCGCGAGGCCGGGATCCGCGCCGCGGCCGGGTACGCCGGCGTCGACGCCGGGATCGACGACGCCCTGTCGCTGGCCGCGTGCGGGTTAGCCGGGGAGGTCGGGGCCGCGGCGATCGTGACCCCCACCATCTCCGGCCGGACGGCCCGGCTGGTCGCCCGGCACCGGCCGTGGGCGCGGGTGGTGGCGGTCGCGCCGGCGGACGCGGTGGTGCGCGGGCTGGCGCTGGTGTGGGGGGTCGCGGCGGTGCGGATGTCGCCGGCCGCGCCGGGCACCGACCGGGTCGCAGCGGCCGTCACCGACGCGTTCCGGGCCGGGGCGGTGGCCGAGGGCGAGCGGGTAGTGGTGCTCGCCGGGCACCCGATCGAGGGGGGCCCGCTGTTCCCGACCCTGCGGGTGGTGCGGGTCGGCCCGGGCGGCGCCCCCGGCGAGCCGTGACCGGTCCCCCGGCCTGCGCGCAAGTCGTCCCGTCGCAGGCGTCGCGCCCGTTCTCGCGGTACTGACACCGCGGTGTCACCGGTTCCCGCCGGTCGCCGCGCAATTCGTCGCCGCCCCCGCGCCGGCCGGCCGATCCTCCAGCATCTCGCTCGCCACCCTGTGAGGAAGGCACCTCTCATGACCCTCCCCAACCGCACGCGGTTGTGTGCCGAGCCGCTCGAACCCCGGGAGGTGCCGGCCGCCCTCGCCGAGGCGTTCGACGCCACCGCCCCGGGGGCCGCCCCGGCCGGGTGGCGGGTGTGGGTCGGCGGGGCGGCCGGCGGTTTCGCCGCCTCCCCGGCACGCGCCCTCAGCGGCGGGAACGGGTTCGCCGGGTCCGGCGGGTCGGCCACCGCCGCCCGGGCGTGGGCCGCGACCGACCAGCCGGCCGACGCCTCCGCGTCCGCCGCCGTCTACCTCGACTCCCTCATCCCGGCCCGGGTGTTCGTCCGCGGCACCAACCTCGACGGCACCGCCCCGACGTACTACGCCGCGGCCGTCACCCGCGGGGCGACCGTGCAGGTCGTGCGGGTGGTGAACGGGGCCGAGACCGTCCTCGGGTCGGTGACCTCGGACCAGTATGTGAGCAACCGGTGGGTGCGGGTGCGGGTGACGGCCGACGGGGACCGGGTGCGGGCGGCGGTGTCGCGGACCGACACCGGCCAGTGGCTCACCCCGGACGGCACGTGGTCCGACGTCCCGGACGTGGCGATCGACGTCCGGGACGGCACCGTCCGCGGGGCCGGCCGGGCGGGCGTCGCCCGCCCGGCCGGGTACGCCGGGGCGGTCACGTTCGACGACTTCGACGCCCGCCCGGCCGGCGCCGGCACCACCCCGGTGGTGACCGTCGGGCCGACGGCCGGCGGGCCGGCGCTGGCGGGCGAGGTCACCTTCCGGGCGACCGCCACCGGCAGCCCGAACCGGGTCGAGTTCCGCCTCGACGGCGTCCTCCGGTCGGTCGCGGCGGCGGCCCCGGCGACGTGGGCACTCGACACCTCCACCCTGTCGGCCGGGTCACACACCCTCACGGTGCGGGCGTTCGACGCGGCCGGGAACGTCGGCACCGGCGAGTACCGGTTCACCGTTTCCGGTACCACCGCGACCCCGATCCCGGCCCCGGACATCCCGCGCCGCTACAGCCACATCCGCATCGCCCAGCTCGCCTACAGCGGCAACCCGTTCGGGGCGTTCGAGCAGAACCTGCTCCGCACCTCGGTCGACCTCGTCGTCCCGAACCCGCGCTACCTCGGCACCATCCAGGCGACGTCGCCGAACACCCCGCAGCTGATCTACAGCAACGTCTCGAACCTGTACGGCGGGCTGCTCACCGACTGGCTCGCCTACGCCGACCGGAATGGGGTGTCGCGCGAGTCGGCGTTCTACCACGTCACCCGGGCGACCGGATTCAGCGGGGCGAGTTCCGAGTCCCAGCCGGTGAACTGGTTTTGGGGCGTGCACCAGACGTCAACGTCCGGGGCCACCACCGACGTGACGGCGGCGGCCCGCGGCGGGCGGCCGACGAACGTCACCCTCGGCGCGGCCGGCACCACGACCGCGGTCGGGTACACCGACCGGTTCCGCGAGCTGAACGTGTCGCTGGCGCGGGGGGCGGCGGCCGGGTGGGGCGGGGTGTGGGAGTACGCGACGGCGGTGAACGCCCAGGGCGCCCCGACCGCGTGGCGGACCCTCACCCTGCTCCGGGACGGGACGCTCGGGCTGCGGCAGTCCGGGCAGATCACCTTCGACCCGCCGGCCGACTGGGTGACGGCGGCGGTCGGCACCGGCCCGCGACTGTTCACCGTCCGGTTCCGGACGACTGCCGGGACGGCGGCCCAAGGGCCGGAGTTGCGGACGCTGTTCGGCCGGGACTACGTCGGGGCGAACGGGGCGGCGGCCGGCACCATCCCGGCGTTCGACGCGGCCGCCGACCGGGACGGCGACGGGTACCTGAACGACGCCGAGTACGCCGGCCGGCGGGCCGGGATGGACGCGCGGTTCGTGTACGAGTCGCGGCTGTTCTACCCGTTCTACGGGCAGATGCGGTTCGTCACCAACCCGAACGGGACGCCGGTCCGCCGGTGGGCGGCCGACTACCACACCCGGCTCCTGAACGCCCAGCCACTGGCCGACGGCCTGTTCCTCGACAACGCCCACGGCCGGCTGCCGTTCCCCGGCGTCCCGGTGTTGGAGCCGACCGCCGGGTACGCGGCCGACTCCGGGGCGCTGGTCGCGGCGCTGAGCCGGGGGATCGGGAACCGGTGGGTGCTGGCGAACACGGCCGGCGGCGGGACCACGACCGGGAACGACGTCGCGGCCGGGGCGGGCGGGGCGTTCGAGGAGTTCGCCGTCCGCCCGCTGCAGGCGAACTGGGCGGAGGTCGGGGACCTGGCGAACCTCGTCGGCGGGCGGCTGGCCTCGGGCACCCGGTACGTGGTGATCGACAGTTCGCCGGCCGGCGGCTCGCCGACCGACCCCCGCACCCAGGTCGCCGCCCTCGCCTACTACTACCTGCTGGCCGACCCGGACCGCACCTTCCTGATGTTCTTCGGCGGGTCGAACCCGTCGTCGTCGTGGACCGAGCACTGGTCGCCGGCGGCGGCGGTGAACGTCGGCCGGCCGACGGGCGGGATGACCGTGTTCGCCACCGGCGCCGACCCGGCGAACTCCGCGCTGACGTACCGGGTGCTGGCCCGGGAGTACGGGAACGCCCGGGTGCTGTACAAGCCGCTGTCGTACGCCACCGGCCGGCCGGAGGGGACGACGGCGAACAACACGGCGACGACGCACGCCCTCGGCGGGTCGTACCGAGCGGTGAACGCGAACGGCACCCTCGGCCCGGTGGTCACCTCGGTGACCCTGCGGAACGGCGAGGGGGCGGTGCTGGTCCGGGCTTGAGTCCGGCGGCGGCTTACTCCTTGCCCTTGGCCAGGATCTCCTTGAACTTGGGCTCGACGTCGGCCGAGGTGAGGGGAGCGGATTGGTGCTTGCCCGCGAGGTACTCGGGCGAGAGGCAGACGACCCAGTCCTGGCCGAGGATCTTGTCGGGCGCCACGGAGGTCCTGGTGGTGACGACCTTGTCGGCCAGTTCGCCCTTGAGGACGCGCTTCACCTTGAACTGGATCAAGACTTCCGGGGCGTCGCCGGGCACCCCCGATGGCGGCGCCGGGACCGAGCTCTCGGCGGTGGCCACGACGATGACCTGCGACTCCTTCACGCGATCCTCGAGCGGGTCGACGGCCGCCCTCTCGACGCCCCCCTTCCCTTCGGGGGGCCGCGCCGTGTCGGCCGGGGTCCCCGGGTCCGTCGGCCGGCGGTCCGGCAGAACGAGCACGAGGCCGCCGAGCAGGGCGGCCGCGGCGGCGGAAGCGACGAGGTGCACGCGATACCTCCTTCGGAACGGAACGGGGTAGCCACACGGTCCGGGGCCGAGCCGCGCGAGGACCTCAGCGTCCGGGGGACGCTCGGGGACGGTCGCCTGCCGGAAGGCTCGGACCGCCGCCTCCAGCGGGTCGGAGTCGGGTTGACGGTCTTCACTCATGACCTTCCCCCGGGGTTGAAGTCCGGCGGTCGAGGAACGCGCCGAGGCGGGCCCGGGCGCGGTGGAGGAGCACCCGGACCTCGCCCGGCGGGACCCCCATGCGGTCGCTGATCTCCCGGTGCGACAACCCCTCGACGCAGCTCGCCCAGAACACCTCGGCCTGCTTCCCGGGCAGCCCGGCCATGCCCTCCCGCACCCGGTCCATGAGCTCGCCGGCGCTCGCCCGCTCGGTCGGGGAGTCCGGGCCGCCCGGCTCGGGAAAGTCTTCGAGCGGGGCGGCGCGGCGGCGGTCCCGGTAGCGGGCGCGGAGGCGGTCCATCGCCCGCCGGGTGGCGAGGCTGGTCAGGAACGGTGCCCAGTCGGCCACCGGCCGCCGCCCCGCGTACCGCCAGGCGGCCAGGAACGTGTCCTGGTAGCAGTCGAGCGCGTCGGCGTGGTGGTCGAGCAGCCGGTAGACGGTCCGCCAGACGGACGGCCCGTGTTCGGCGAGGATCGTTCGCCAGTCGGTCATCGCTCGGCGGCGCCCCTTCCGCAGCTCTAGTCGCCGCGGAGGGGGCGGGCGTTACAACGGGGCGGCCGGGTCGCGCGAGTTCTCTGGCCCGCTCACGCGGGGCCGTTCGCCTTCATCAGTTCCTCGATCACGCCGTCGGCGACGCACAGCCCGCGCCGCGTCAGCCGCACCGCCGCCCCGTCGTCGGCCAAGAGCCGTTCGTTCAACAGCCCTGCCAACCGGTCGCCGAGCAGCCCGTCCAACCCGAACCCGGTCTGCGCCGCGAACCGTTCCCGGTCGATGCCCTCCGCCCGCCGGAGCTGCGTCCCGACCGTCTCGAACGCCCGGTCGCGGGGCCCCAGCCGCTCGCTTTGGAACGTCGGCGGCTCGCCGCCGAGCACCTTCCGGATGTACCCCTTCGTGTCCCGCGTGTTCAGCTCCCGCACCCCGCCGACGTACCGCGCCGCCCCGACCCCGAACCCGTGGTACGCCTCGTTCGCCCAGTACCGCCCGTTGTGCCGGCAGCGGCGACCCGGGCGGGCGAAGTTCGACACCTCGTAGTGCTCGAACCCGGCGGCGGTCAGGGTGTCGATCGCCAGCTCGTACATCGCCAGCTCGTCGTCCTCGCCGACGACCAGGACCCCGCCGGCCCGCCGCCGCTTCCACAGCGGCGTCCCGGTCTCGTACGTCAGCCCGTAGGTGGAGACGTGGTCCGGCTGCAGCGCGAGCGCGGCGGCGAGGTCGGCGGCCCAGGAGTCGAGCGTCGAGCCGGGGGCGGCGAAGATCAGGTCGAGCGACAGCCCCATCCCGTGCCGCCGCACCGCCCCGACCGCCCGCGGGATGTCGGCGGCGGTGTGCCGGCGGTCGAGCGCCGCCAGCGACTCCGGGCGGAACGACTGCACCCCGAGGCTGACCCGCGTCACCCCGTGGTCCGCGAGCACCGCCGCCTTCTCGTCGGTCAGGCTGTCCGGGGTCGATTCGACGGAGAACTCTGGGGGACCCGACTCAGGGGGCTCACGCCCCCCGCTCGCCGAGAGGGGCAGCCACCGGTCGAGGGCCGCCAGCAGCCGGCGGAGTTGACCCGCACTCGGGTACGTCGGGGTGCCGCCGCCGACGAACCGCGTCTCGACCGGGAACGGCTCCCCGAGGGTCGCCAGTTCCAGGGCGACGGCGTCGAGGTAGTGGTCGATCAGGTGGTCGGCGCCGGCGGCCACCGCGAAGTCGCAGTACCCGCAGTGGTGGGCGCAGAACGGGACGTGGACGTACGCCGCGCGGGGGACCAGCCAGGGGGGCGCCATGCCGGCATTCTACCGGCCCGGCGCCCCCGCCGGCGGTCACGGGAAGGCGAACGCCGCCCCGGTGATGATCGCCGCCTCGGCGGCGGTGCCGGTGATCGTCAGCCCCGGCGGGTACAGCAGGTACGGGGTCGGGCTGCCCGGCAGGCACTTCCCGGCGTTCGTGTCCCAGAACCCGTAGGCGAACCCGGACGCCAGGCTGTTCGGCAAGAGGAGCACGTCCCGGAAGAAGAACGCGGCGGACACGAACGGCTGGATGTACCCCAGATCCCACCCGTACCGCTCGGAGTTCAGCTCCTCGAAGTGGAGCCGGCGGTGGACCACGTACCGGGCGTCGAACCGGCAGTCGGACGGGGCGTAGGAGCCGGTCTTGGCGACGTACTCCTGCCCGGCCCCCGGCACCTCGATCCGCGGGAACCCGCGGTCCCGCGGGTACCGGGTGAACGCCTCCTTGACCGGGTCCTTGGCCACCAGCAGGTTCGGCGGGACCGGCTCGCCCTTGGCCCGCAGCGCCGCCACCTCCTGGAGCCGCTTCTTCTCCTCCTCCCGCACCCGCTCGATCTCCGCCTGGCGAAGCGTCTCCAGGGTGTACCGCTCGGTCTGGGCGTCGTCCCGCAGGGCGAAGATGACGGACCGGTCCGGGAGGGTGGTGATCTGGTTGATGTCCTGGGCGGACGGGCCGACCGGCGGCTGCGGCACCCGCGGGGGGCCGACCGGCGGCTGGGCCGCGACCGGCTGGCGGGCGGCCGCCCGCGCCGGCGGCTGGGCGCCGGCCGCCCCGGCGGCGAGGGCCGCGGCCAGGCAGGCGAGGCTAAACCGCGTCCCCGCCGCCGGCGTCGGCCGGGCTGTAGTTCGGGGCTTCCTGGGTAATGGCGATGTCATGCGGGTGGCTCTCCTGGACACTCGCCGCGGTGACCTGGATGAACCGGGCCTTGGCCCGCAGCTCCTCCAGCGTCTTGCAGCCGCAGTAACCCATCCCGGCCCGGAGGCCGCCGACCAGCTGGTACACGTACGGGGCGAGCGGGCCCTTGTACGGGACCCGCCCCTCGACCCCCTCCGGGACCAGCTTCCCGTTCCCCGGGGCGGCCGGCCCGCCGGCCTGGTGGTACCGGTCGGCGCTGCCGGCCACCATCGCCCCGAGCGACCCCATCCCGCGGTACTGCTTGAAGCTCCGCCCGCGGTACAGGATGGTCTGCCCCGGGCTCTCGGCCAGCCCGGCGAACAGCCCGCCGATCATGACCGAGTACGCCCCGGCCGCCAGCGCCTTGGTGATGTCGCCGCTGTACCGGATGCCGCCGTCGGCGATCAGCGGCACCCCGGTCCCGCGCAAGCCCCGGGCGACGTTCGCGATCGCCGACATCTGCGGCACGCCGACCCCGGATACGATCCGCGTCGTGCAGATCGAACCCGGCCCGATGCCACACTTCACCCCGTCCGCCCCGGCGTCGGCCAGGGCCTCCGCCCCCTCCGCCGTCGCCACGTTCCCGGCGATCACGTCGATCCCGGGGTGCCGCCGCTTCAGCTCCCGGACCGTCTCCACCACGTTCCGGCTGTGCCCGTGGGCCGAGTCCACCACCAGCACGTCCACCCCGGCCCCGATCAGCGACGCCGCCCGGTCCAGGTCCCGCACCCCGACCGCCGCCCCCACCTTCAGCCGGCCCCGGGCGTCCTTGCAGGCGTGCGGGAACTTCAGCGTCTTGTCGATGTCCTTGATCGTGATCAGCCCCTTCAGTCGATACTGATCGTCCACCAGGAGCAGTTTCTCCACCTTATTCCGGGTCAGGATCGCCTGGGCCGCGTCCAGCGTCGTGTTCTCCGGGGCCGTCACCAGGTTCCGGCTGGTCATCACCTCGCCGACCCGCTGCCCGTCGTCCTCCAGGAACTTCAGGTCCCGGCGGGTCAGGATGCCCTTCAACAGCTTGTCCGGGCCGACGGTGATCGGCACCCCGCTGACGTGGTGCTCCTCCATCACCCGCCGGGCGTGCCCGACGGTGTCGTCCGGGGGCAGGGTGATCGGGTCGGTGATCACCCCGTTCTCGCTCCGCTTGACCTTGTCCACCTCCCGGGTCTGGGCCTCGACCGACAGGTTCTTGTGGACGATCCCGATCCCGCCCTCCTGGGCCAGGGCGATCGCCAGCTCGCTCTCCGTCACCGTGTCCATCGGGCTGGACACCACCGGGATGTTCACCCGGACGTTCCGCGTCAGCTGCGTCCGGACGTCCGTGTCCCGCGGCACCAGGTCGCTGTACCCGGGCTCCAAGAGCACGTCGTCGAACGTGATCCCCGTATAGGCGATGCGGTCCTGCACGGCGGCCTCCGGGTCCGGGCGGGGGTGGATGCGGGATTATAGAAACCCGGGCCGAACCGCGTCGACGGGAAGTGGCCGGCGGGAAACGCCGGCGGCCCGTGACCGGGGTCACGGGCCGTCTCGCGAGGTCATTATCGCAGGCGGGAGCCGTCAGTTCCCGTACTCGCCGCTGAACCCGATCTTGCCGCCGAACTGGCCCCCGAACCCGCCCCCGATGTTGAACCCGCCGCCCCCGAACTGCCCGCCGAACCCGCCCCCGCCGAACTGCCCGCCGAACCCGCCGCCGATGTTGAACCCGCCCCCGCCGAACCCGCCCCCGATGTTGAACCCGCCGCCCCCGAACCCGCCCTGGAACCCGCCGCCGAACCCGCCCTGGAACCCGCCGCCGAACCCGCCCTGGAACCCGCCGCCGAACCCGCCCTGGAACCCGCCCCCGCCGAACCCCTGGAACCCGCCGCCCCCGAACCCGCCCTGGAACCC